>Ga0207886_10039_pt1 | contig 441733 bp, 489 predicted proteins | sample LinPmetageLP35_FD_184048 | JGI IMG/M metagenome (GOLD analysis project Ga0207886, IMG submission 184048) | Marine viral communities from the Pacific Ocean - LP-35 (SPAdes) | ecosystem: Environmental > Aquatic > Marine > Oceanic | place: Pacific Ocean | collected 2009-08-31
TAGTAGCAAAATCAGGTGGGAAACCTATTAGAGGCCATGGATGGTGATGTTGTTATGTAATATAGTCATTTAGTCAAAAAATCGTGCTTTTGGAACCTCATTATATTTTGGTGGGGCTGACTAATCCGCACAGAATTCGTGCACCCACTGTTGGGTGCTGATCCGCATTTCTTGTGGCTGAACTCTAATTGATGAGGGGTCTTGGTCTTGGTCTTGGTCCTTTCGTGCTGAATACCCTGCCCTGCCCTGCTTGCTCTTGGAGTACCAAGCTAGGATCAATTCCCGTCGCTGGATTTTTTCTAGACTGACTTGACTCTGAAAAGATAAAGCTAAATATGAAGCTCAGATCCTAAATGTTTTGTCTGTGCTTCAGGGTCCTAAGTACGGTCTGTAGCGGGCGGGGGGAAAGTCAACTTTGGACTTGCTTTGATGGAGTGGCAAATGTGTGTTTCTTCTGGGAACAGGGACGGGAAGGTGGGGAAGACCAGACAGAAAATGCACGGTATGGTAAAGTATAAAATAAAGTATGAAAGGCAAAGCAAAGCAACGTGAGCTTGGATCGCGGGAAGGATTGGGTTTGGGATGGTCTGGAATCTGACTACTGTGCTGGAAAGTGATATCAAACTGTAATCTTACTATTAATGTCGAGCAGGGCAATGAAGAGTACGCCAAAGTAAGTTTGGATTTATCCCAAGTTTCTGGACCCGAGGGTCATAAAGCTGGGAAAAGAAGGAATGGGGGGAACTGGGTTCATGAATCATGTAGTCGTGAGCCATTGGTACGTGGGAGATGAAGGAGGGAGGGAGGTGAGCAAAGAGGAGGTGTTCATGCATGTGCCGAATGCAGGTTCCAACGCTCGCGCTCTCAGCCTACACTTCTGTAGGCGAGCAAGCCATGAAATGGAATGGAGATCTGGAAAACATTGGTAAACCTTAGAAGCGAGACGGGATTTGATCTGGAACGGCTTTTGAACATTGTGTAAGGCTATACAGGATTTAGGAATCTGGTAGACTTGTCAACTTCCTGGTAATGTGATTGACGTGCGTGATCAATGATGATATTGAGAACAGGTAGCCGCAATGGCCTTCACAACCATGCTCTGATTGCCAAAGACTTGATCAACCATTGCATCAAGGATAATGACTCTCGACCAGACAGTAAGTGTTCTCAATCGAGAATCGTCACTTCGCTCTTTGCCCGAAGAACATCCGTCCCGTTTCTGGTCTAAGTACTCGGTGAACCACCTAGCGTATGGCCTAAAGCCTTGAGTCTGGATCCTCATATGATTTGCCAGCTCGTACCCCAAAGAGATTGAAACAAGCTGACCGCAGAACTGTGATCTCCCAAAGCTTGCTCCATCTCTCTTGATGCACCAGCAAAGTTTCTTGGCTTGTACTTTATTGCGTCACTCGGCAAGGCTCTCCATGCCACGCGTCGTCTCAAGAATTGTCGTGGATGCGATCACTTGACGACCTTTGCATTTAGATTAAGAATCCATGAAACCGGTCTTTGGCTGCTCCGAGCATATACCGATGATAGCCAGAAACAGCACAGTTCAAGCCACATGCACGTTTCGAGTGCGGTGAAGTCTTTACACTTAAGCACAGTCCAGGTCCTGAACACCAAAGCTTGTACAAGCCTTCATTAAATTATTAGCATCATGTGATTCTCCCCGTCTCGCTCTGGCGCAGCGCGTCGATCTCGCGTTGGAGTTTGCTGAGGTCTGCTAGTATGTCGTGTTTGTTTGCAGGTTCCGGAAGTTCATCCTGTTGTACGGAAGCCACATTCGAGCCACGTCGAGCACTCTCGATGCTCCGTCGTGAGTGTTCACCGCTAGGTCTCTGCGAATTACCGGGGGATTGGGCATCCATGCTACTGCGGCCATGACGAGGCGGTGGAGGTGGAGGTGCCATAACAGAAGCTCTTTTGTTGGGAGTGTTGTTTGACGACAGATCTAAGCTGAAGACTGATGGAGGTTTGCCTCCGGATAGAGATCGAGATGACCCACGAGCTGGTGGTGGAGCTGGCAGTGAGACTGTTGATGGAGATGTTAACGGTGTATGTGAAGACCCTCTGGCTGCCCCTGGCCGTCGCGAAGGGGGAGGCGGAGGTGCTCTGATACTCTCCGTCGACGGCCTCGTGTTTTCTTGCATAGGTATCCTCGGGAGTTCTTCTTCTGGCTTTGGTGACAATCTAGCTGAATTACTCCTTGTCAGCTTCGATTCAGACACCATCTGGCTGTGCCGGCGAGCGAGAGGCGGTGCTGGTGGGTTCTTCCTTCGAATGGATGAGGACGGAGATGGTGGTTCTGGTGTCTTCCCAGCTGATTCTTTGTCGAAGACAGATTCGCGCTCCGACTCATGACTGGCTCGAGGCGGCGCTGGGGGTAAGGGCTTGTTGAGATCGGTCTGAGAGCGAGGACTAGAGCTGAAGTAATGCTGAGATGTGATGGAGCCTGGCGTAGGAGGCGATTGCAGAGCACTCTGGGTGTTTTCATCTCGCAGCTCAACCTTTATTAATTTGCCATGTCGCGAACTCGGTGGTGGGGGTTTCTTCCTGGGCGCTGCTGAGGACTCTGACATTACCCCCCTTCTGTCGTCTTCTGGCTCAGAAATCTCGTGTGACGTGCGAGGTGATTCCGGCAAAGGTTCCTGTACTGCTTCGAAGATAGACTGTCGGGATATCGAAGATGTATCTGTACTACTTCCCCCATCCCCAAGAGCATGTATTACATGAGCAGGAGCCTGTGGTTGTGCTGGAGGTGTGACCAGCCCAGCATTGCCCGTCATTAACAATCTCTTAAATGCCTCCACATCCATAGATGCCCGGCCTGCGGTTGTGGTATTCGGCGTATGTGATATTGCAGCTTCGCGATCCGGATTTTCCATCGTCTCCAAAGTCTTAGAGAACGGATTCGCCGGAGCTTTATTAGGTCTGCTAGATTCTTCATCTTCAGATGTATCCGAGGTTACACTATCGAATGGATCATCTGCCCGCGGATTCGGGGGTGAGGGGGGTCTGCCGGCTGTTTTGTAGCTTTCCTCCCCAGGTGTTGAGGAAGAATCGGGTATCGATGGAGTAGATGGAGACGGCGGCGGAGGGGATTGCACGCGCACTTTCTTGGTGACCTTCTTGGGTAGAATTGTCTGCTCTATGCTAGCCGCTTCTGGAGGTATATGTTCGTTTTGTGAGGATATCTGGGTGTCTGTGGAAGGGTGTTGTGTCATGGCAGAGGGGAGATTCGAAGGTGTTTTCCTTCGGAAAGGGTTCGAAGAAGGCAGTTCAGCAGACATCTTGGCGCACTTGGAACATCAGTTCTTCGATCATGCAATTGTGGTCCTGTACTTCTGAGGGTATCCGGATTTTCATCATTCGTGGGGAGGTCGTTGTCGTCGTCGTTGCTTGGGCCCGGAAGCTCGGTGATGGTGAGGCGTCTTGATCTTGTCTTATCAAATGGCGCGGGCTCGGCCTCGAAGCTTATTTGGCAGGCAGGCCTGGCTCAGGGCATGCCCGCGCTGGCGGCTTTCCCCACAATCGCTACTGGGATGTTTAAGGCTCCATCTCTCTCCCCAGATATCTGGGACCAAAGACTTTTGCTGGGGTCTGAGTTGAAACATTTTATCACTGTGGGTCGTGAAGAAGGTATTTTATTGTCTTAGACATATGAATCGAAAAGATTCAAATATGAGCTGAGCTTCGAGACACTCACAATGTCTCGCCAAGCAGTTCATCCCGTCTGAACGTTGTGACAACTGACAAGCAATACGATGAACATCTACTCAGCAGCATCACGTTCCAGTAACAGGACACATACCTTTTTCTGACCTTGAAGTTCTGTCAATATGCAATCTATCTATAGTGGATTCCGGATCGTCGTGTCAATACAGCGAGCCAGACCATATGTTCACGAAGGGCCGAGCTTTTGATTACATGTAGTGTTTTCACATATCAAAGCCAGAAGAATAGGGCGTCGTATCTTGACCAGACACTCATTTATCATTTCCTTTCTGTAAACGCCTGTTATGCATGGGTATTGCCGTAAAAACAGAAACTCCCTAAATCCCAGTTTCTTCCATGCAATACAGTCCGATCCAGTCACTTCCCCGAAACATACCAATGAACTGTGCCAGGAAGCATTGATGAAAGCCCAGACCAAACTCTAATATCATATCCTCTGAAACCCACGCAAATATCAGTGTAGCCATCTCCAGTTCGAGATTGTCCCGGCCTGTGCTGGACCAAAAGTCTCCATGCCGGTTGGCGTGCAGTGTCTCAGGTCGCAGAAGAAACAGACTGATTGAGTGACTCATGGGGAGCCTCAGCGGAGTTTACCAGCATCTTCACGTTCTGACCAGGGAAGACTTTGTCGAAAGTACCCGTAAAGTAGTCGCAAGCGAATTTATAGCCAAGCTCCGTTGGTTTTGAGAATGCAACCTCCGATTTTGGCATGATATAGTTGTCAACAAAATGCTTGCGGGCAAGGTCGAGCAGGATGCGGGCGAAGTGGACACCATGGAAAGCTCCTCGGCGATACTTCTTATGGACCCAAACTCGATCAACGCACATGTTGACGTCGGTCACAACAAGGGTAGTGGAGACATCTTCCGTATAGGGACCATCGTCGCCGTTCTTGTAAGTCCGGATATAGGCACCTGCTTTGGCGATCGGTTCCGCAATGAGGACAGCAGCAGGATAGTTTCCAACCAGGGCAACGAACACCTGGAAGTGTTCGGTCTTGGTTCCCTTAACCTTCGGGTGTTTGATTTTGGCCCACAAGTCGCCTTCAAAGTGTCCCATCTCGTCGTTGACCATTTTCACAACACTTTCCGCGAACTTGAGAATGGCAGAAGGATCATTGCGTCTAGCTCTAATGTATCTCAGCTTCTCGCCACCGATCGACTGAATACCAGCTCCAACTCCTCGGAGGAGAACCCCGTTGAAATTGACAGAGGCCGAACCACAGGTAAGCTTTGCCTTGTGTGCACCATCATGGATCTTACACTCGGTTGGCAGAGTTTTGTCGTAAACGAATTTACACTCGCTGCAGACAACTCGGGTGACTGGATTTGCGCCAAAATTAAGTTGCATTTGCGTCATGCGGCTCAAAGCATCGCGGACACCAGTGCTGATGAGGTCTCGTTCAGTGACAACTACTCTCTCACAATGGTAGGGGCAAGCTTCCTCCTCATTGGGGTCGCAGTAGGCGCATCCTTCCCGGGGAAACTCCATCGCTCCAGACTCTTCGGAAGATTCCGACATCTTGGCTGCTGGCAGGGCCTTGAGTTTGGTGGAAATGCGACGTTTCGGCCTCTTCTGAGGTTTCCGTTCTTGAAATAAAGAATTGGCTGCTTTCAAAGGGGGCGAAGAAGGCGGAGTAGATCCTAGATCGAGGTCGTCTGAAGATTGAAAAGAAGATCGAGTCGGCGCCGGACTCGATGAGCTTGACAGTGGCTGAAAATAGCTTTCGATTGAAGATCGCGCGAATTTCTTGGCAGGAGGAAGCTCAACAACAATCTGAGGGTCCTCAGAGAGCTTCCTTTTTCCAGAAGGCGTCTCTGTGATGATGTTGACGCGTCTTGAATATGTCTTCAGAGGGGCGGCTCTGAGAAGTTTATATCAGTTTCGTGGAAGGTGAAAAAGCGGGGAAAGCGGCCGTACCTGGTGCTGCCTGAGGTTTTCGCCATTTTAGGCTGTCGGCCAAAGGCCTGCAACGCCGATGGTTGCGTTCTCTTCGAATTTTGATGCTGTACAGAATTCGAGGTTATTGAAGAAAGTTAATGGAAGACGCGACGCGATATCTTGAAAGATACCTTGGCTCGCTTATTCGAAGGCGCTAGGAAATGTGGTGGAACCACGCAAGCACGTGCATGCCTGGACAATTCGAGAAGCGAGCCCCTGGCCTTCAAGTTTCTTTCAGTGAAGCGACACAGTATGTGAAGAGTTGTCTTCATGAGGCGATATTGTGGTAGGGCGCAGTCAACACCTCAATCGCGTAGAGTTATTAACGCCGACTGGCAAGATATGTCCTTGCTGAGCATCCTGTGCTGTTTTGAGCTGACCATTTTTCAACGCTAACAGTCTTGGAATGTGACATGAGAAGCTCTACATAAGGTACTTCTGTGCCTCTGAAGAAGTTTCTTTACGTTTGAGGGACACTATTGAACACTCTGGGCTAGAGAGATTCGTCCTCTTTGCTAAATACAGGGCATGATCCAAAGATTTTATTTGGCTGATCTATGAGCAATACCATCGGTGACTATGACCTTGACAGCAGATATAAGATTACGTATATTCGATATGATGCTTGGATATGCCACATCTTCACTCACGAAATAGCGCCAGAATCAAATGATACAAAGTGGTATTTACATCTGTAGCTGGTACGTTTGTCATTAATCGTCATCATGTCTGTCATATCAGAACCAGCAGCAGCAAAAAGAAAAGGCATCAAGACAGCTGCCCCCCTCTCTCTTCTGTAGTGATAATAACTACACCAAACACATAGGGTGATAAGTGTGAATGATGAGCGACGCTGGCAAGTCAACGTGTTACTGGAACAACTGTTTCCAAATAATGGAAATGCTGAAGGAACCTGGACTCACTAGAAACAACAACACAATATATAACCTACCAGCCGCCTCCCTTCCGTACGCTTAGTGTATGTGTGCTTTTTGCAAGATAAAGTCTGGGCTACATGGGAATTATGAAAAGTCTATTTTCGGCCTTCTAAAAGCCAAGGCGAGGTCACATGTAACCCAAGCGTATAATACATCGTCTATGCAGATCCTCATGCATCATTGTACAGTACAGAGCGGCCACAGTGCCGCAAGAGTAAGAGGAGGGTGGTACAAGTATTCGAACAATCACTTCCTCCGCTTCAAAGTCTTGATAGCCATCTCTACCAAGCCGTCCTTCGCTTCGCTCTCCGGGAACGCGTCGAGTGAGGCGATTGCGCGGTTTGCATATTCTTCAGCCAGGGCTCGTGTTTGGTCTAACCCATCGCTTTGCAGAACCAGTTCTCGAGCCTGTGATCTTGTCAGTAGATGTAGCAGATATTGGGAGATGAGGACTTACCCTAGCAACATCGCCCTCCTGGGCGAATTTCCTCCCCACCAGTGAACCCAGCTCCTTGTTGTGCTTCCACGCGAAGAGCAGAGGCGCTGTTGCGAGTCCCAATTCCAGATCTGCACCAGCAGGCTTGCCCAATTCCTTCTCACTGATCGTGTAATCCAGCATATCATCCACCAGTTGAAATGCAAGCCCCAAATTCTTCCCATACGCATAAGCAGCATCCACAGTTGCCATGTCTGAGCCTCCGAGCAATGCTGCTGCCCTGCATGACTTCGAAATTAAGCTCGCAGATTTCAGGTATGTCTTCTGAAGGTAGTATGTGACCGTTTCCTCTGTCCAGACTGGGTTCTTCTCGTCTCGAGCTGTGTTCTTCAATTGCATGAATTCTCCCTCCACTAGATTCGCAATAACCGTCGCCAGAAGCTCAGTGACTTCTGGGTCCCGTAACCTGGCAAGTGCGACAGACGCGCGCCCGAGAAGGAAGTCCCCAGCCAATACCGCCATCTTATTGCCAAATTCGAGGTTTGCAGAGGGCGATCCGCGCCTCGACACAGAATGGTCAATTACATCGTCGTGGAGGAGTGACGCGGTATGGATAAGCTCGGTGATTTCTGCCAGTCGTCTTTGAGATGGTAGAATATCGCTGTCGGTAGTGGAGTATGATGTTTGTGTGTGGGTGAGTGGATTGGTTGAAGGGGCGGTTGGGTTCACATCTGTGAGAATTGACATTGGGGAGATGGAATTGTCGATATCTGCCGAACTCTGTGGGCTATTGAATCTTGGAGATTTCGGTGTAAGAGCTGTAGCTCGAGACATCAGCAGCACAATGAGTGGTCGCACATGTTTCCCTTCCGCTTGCGTGTAGTATTTCGCAACGGTGTCCAGAGATGGATGTCCAGAACCCAGGAGTTGCCGTATATTGCCCGTCAAGAACTTCATCTCCTTCGCCACTATCCGTAGAGGATCTATACTGACATCTCCCGGCCCTGCCGTCCGAGCCGTCGCGTTGGAGAATACATTGGAGGCAACAGAAACGGCTTGCGCCCAGCTTGACTGCCTCCTCCGTGAGGGATGCCTATATATCGAATTCGAAAAAAGTCGCACTGGCTGTTGCGGAGTCAATTGACACCTATAGCATGCCGAATATAATGGTGTTGTTGAGGTTGAGGAGCTGTTGAAGAGCGATGAAGCTCTGGCTGATCGGATTCTCATAGCCCACGTTCCTGCCTCTGCGAAGAGGAATTGAATGCACTCTTATAAAGAATTGAACATTCGAAATTCCAGATATAATACTACCTTCGAAAGAAAAGTCGTGGGAAGGGTGTATTGGTGAGAATGTGTTCTTGAATGTTGACAAAATGTTGAAGCCGTGGAGTTCCGATATATTTTTTTCGGCTGCACTAGACCATTGTCGGGTCATCAGAGCACCGAGGCAACTCCAAGCGACGAGCTTGGAAGCTTAAAATGTATCAACAACTTCCTTTACACAGCTTTATTCTACAACAATGCATTAAATAACCTCAAAATGGTGCTGCTTACTATGACGGCTGCGATTGTCGAGGCTCTGGGAAAGATCCAGGGCCGCGGGCCAGCGACAGAGCGGAACATTCAGCACGGCGACGACAATGCACTTCCAGAACGCAGCGACGACAACGAAGGAAGAAAAGACCAGCAACAAGAGAATGCAGATTATGATGGTGGCAAACCGGAAAAGAACAAATCTGCCGGTCCAGGAAACACCGCAGAGGCAAAAGAGAGACCAGAAGGCAGTGCAGCATCGGAAGCAACACTGTCGAATCCTAGAATAGGCAGTCCTATATCTCATGGCCAGGTCGTGGAACTATCGCAGAACATGAAAGCTCGAATGCTTCAGCCATGTCGTCTCGAAGATTTACTCAAAGGTGCTAGGTTGTACATTCCTCCACCGCCGCCAAAGCCAGAACCCGTAGGTTTAAACCCCTTATAAGACTTGGTGGGATATGCAGTTGGGGGAGTTTCAAACTTCGTCATTGCTGCGGATGATGGATACATGCCGACCAAGCACTTGTTATCGATTCGAATACCTCGCTAACCTTCGTTGGAATAGACATCCGAATACAAGGCCCTCATGGCACGCCTGCGAAGAGAAGAAGAAGCCCGCAAATATGAACGAATGACGAACCCCCCTCCTCCTATGGAAACCTTCTCCCAGAAATTCCCAGCAGCCTCTGCTGCGCGAGCTTTTGCTTCCAGCCACCAGAATACCAGTGCCTCGGATCCGGATGATGATGGAGTTACATATGCGGATGTGGACAGGCAGATGGCCTTAATATTTAACGTTCTGATCAGTATTGTGGCATGTGCGGCAGCTATATGGATTGCAGCCAAGTGGTGGAGCACACCTGCGAGACTGGCACTGAGCATGAGTGGTAGTGCCTTGGTAGGGGTTGCCGAAGTGGTGGTTTATTCAGGATATCTCAGACGGGTTGGAGAAGCGAAGGGCAAGGAGAAGCAAATCAAGGAAGTCAAGGAGATTGTCAACACGTGGGTCGTTGGAGCTGGAAATGACACGGGAGACGCGACTGAGGAGAACTCTACGGCCATCGAGTCGAAAGAAGACGACAAAGGCTTAAGAGCAAGGAGGAAGACGAAAGCTGTCTCTTAAAGACAGTGCAAACTGATTACTTTCAGCGCGGAGAATCATTTCTTTGTTACGAGCCGGACTTAGAACATTGATGTTACCCTAGTCGGGATGGCCGACATTGATGCCAGACTCGCCGAGGATGCGGCTGCTTCTGCTGAAGAGGAAGAGGCCGCAGACGAGGCAGCGGAACATGCAGTATCCCTTGCAATATCCAGTCCCCCCTTCGAGATGATGAAGCTTCTATATGCACAGACCGCGGAATAAATGGCGGTGGCAGTCGATATGCACCCAAACACAAAGGTCATTATCAAAATTGCTACCAGACCCATCCAGAAAGTCGACCAATCCTCGGGATTTCGGAAATCACGAAGGCTCCTCCAGAAACCCGATGGCTTGGACTCTTATATGGTATATATGGTCTCCATACGATCCCTCCAGTGCACGAACGCAGACATCGATGGGCGTTCCGAGCTTGTCTATGAGAAAGGATATTCAGCCGATCTGGATAGATCCGGATGGTACTCCTTGAGGTATGCACTGGACTCTTCATGCTCATGATCGGAGGAAGAGGGGACAATATCTCAAGCGTTCTAGTCGTGTCTGCTAGAAGTGTTTCGGGGAAAGTATTGGTTTTACTTCGCTATGTCAGACCTGTTTCCTGCTTTTAGACCTGAAGATGAGCCTTACCTTCTCCTGTGCGCTGCCAAGAAAAACTTCTGGGAATATAATTCAGAGCCTCATCATCCTCGTTGATATCTTCGACAATTCCAAAGTTCATTAAGCTTTTCGTCACATGTGTCCTAACTCAGTGCACAGATTTCAACCGACCGGGCTGAGAACTTCCTGTTTGAGTTTGGGCCGAGTCTTGGAGTAGTCATGAGAGTCTTTGTGCTTCGGCGTTCACATAGTAAAGTTACTGATATTGCTGTGGCTCGATCTCCATTACACTTTCTCCTTCGGGCTCAAATCATAATCATTCGTCACCCTCCCACAGGCGTACTTCGCCGCAACATCCACCCCCTCTCTCTCTCCTCCTTCTCGACCCTCTCCCTTAACTTCCGATTATCCTCGTCTATCTTCTTGCTCAGCCTGATCTTGTCCTCCTCAGTATACTTTGGCGGGCGCAGATCATCTGTTGGCTGGTACAGCGCCTCTTCATCAACAACGTTCCGTCCATCTACCCCGCGAAACTTGTCTTCAGTCTCCTGAGTCCAGGGATCGGGGAACCTGTAAGAAACTTTTGATTTGCGCTGGACTGAAGGCAACGGCGTCGATGACATTGCGCTCGTAGGTGCCATCGAAAGAGCGCATTACACCGTCGTGGGCCAGCATTACTACGCCTTCGGCGTCGAGTTTGAGAGAGCGCATAGCTTCTTTATAGAGAGGCCCTGCTGGGGTAGTTGATGACTCTGAGGGATTAGGTGGGGGTTGGTCTTGATTGGACATGATGGAAAAAGATCTTATAATGTTTGGATCAAAGTTCGAGTGCTGGATTGGGTGCCCGACTCATTTTGGGAGGAGTAGTTGACGTTATGTAGGCATGAAGTGATCTGCAAGTTTTATGTGGCAGCCTGGAGCGAGGCAACGCGAGATCCGCTGCACTGCCACCAACAGGCTGATTGATTTGCAAGATCAAACGCTTCGCCAACTTGCTTCATGTCGCCAAATTCTTTCGCGACACCAATCGACCTATGGCATTATCATCATTGGGAAGTCTGTTCAGTCAGCTATGGTTCTGGGTATATCGTTTCTGAGAAATCCTTGACGTTTCGGTCATTTTGTCGGTTTCTACTAAGCGAATCCGATATTCAAATGTCAACATTGAGGAATTATTCTAAAATCTGGGAAGAGAGCCTGGAGCTGGTCACATCAATCATATCCGCTATGCAACCCAATGAAATACCGAATTACCAAGCTGTGAGATAGGTGATGGCGCTGGACAACCTTGAAGGGCGGGTTCTTTACGACGAGATCCTGCCGTGGTTGCATTCATGACACTTCAATCATCTCCAGAATATTTAAAACGCCCAGTGGCTCTCCGAACAGAATGTTGTGATTCCCATTCAAGTAAGAGCTTACATTCAAAGGAGGAAGTACGTACTTGTTAATCCGTAAAGCGGAGTTCGATTATCACGTGAGAACTAGTTCATAAGTTTCCCGGCCAGCAGAACCTCTTCCTTCCTCTCCCTTACAAGTTAGCTACACGAAACATCTCTGTCACGGAACCTCAATTTTGAATTTCCAAGGTTCAAGACGAACACGAACTCGATTTGCGGATAGTCTAAGCGAAAGGGCGCAGTGACAAGAGCAGTCTGATTGGGTGAGTCATTCGCAGAGCTGCAAAGCCTCGGATGCGATTAGTTGTACAGACAACAAGGAGTATATAAATCAACGGAGAAGTGTCTCTTCTTTAAACCTTGTATCAGTATTGAGCATTCCATCGAGTTGAAAAGTATCCCTAAGGTATCTCACCTCAACTTCCGTGCTTCCTCCTCCTCATTTCCAACCATTGTATCAAAAGTCATGGCTTACGCGTTCCTACCAGTGTCTACTGGTCTCACACGCCCAAAATGAAGCTCTCATATACCACTCTCGACGTCTTCACCTCATCTCGGTATGCTGGCAATCCTGTCGCCATCGTACAAGTTCCATCCGGCACTTCCCTTTCCCAGGCCCAGAAGCAAGCCATCGCTGCCGAGTTTAACCTCTCAGAAATCGTCTTCCTTCATCTTCCCGCTGAAGGAGTAACCTCTTCAGAGCGCAAGATTGACATTTTCACTCACCAAGCAGAGGTTCCATTCGCCGGTCACCCCACGATCGGAACCTCGCATTATCTCCTTCACACCACTTCGCAGGATGTCAACACCGTCCTCACGAAGGCAGGAAAAATTGCTATTGAAAAATATGAGCAGACTGGAGAGGTGAAGGCAGAGATCCCGTTTGATTTCCATGTTCACGAGAAGACTTTCGAGAGTGCTTTGAACGGAATTAAGAATCCTGTTGCGAGTATTGTCAACGGCATGAGCTTCATCTATGTGGTTCTGTCAGATCTGGAGACTCTGTCAAAAGCCAAGGAGAACTTGCATGGCAATACATACGATCCATCGGTGCTTGATGAAGGGTGGAAGAACGGGCTTGTGGGAACTATGTATCTCGTCGCTCAGGGTACCGATGAGTTTGGACGGAAGAGGTACCGCACGCGTATGTTTGGGTCCAGAGAAGATCCTGGAACTGGAAGTGCTAGCAGTGGATTGGGATGTTGGTTGGCTGGGCAGGAGGATAAGAGTTTGGGGAAAGGGCCGTTCAAGTATGCTTTCACTCAGGGAGTGGAGATGGGCAGGAAGAACGATATCGGGGTTGAGGTTACCAGGGGGGAGAGCGGGGAGGGTATTCAAAAGGTTGTGTTGAGTGGTAGTGCGACCCCGGTCATGGAAGGCACTTTGGAAGTTTGATCTGGAGCGTCATGCATTTGATAGAAGGGACGGGTAGTGTTTTGCTCTCAACATCACAGGGACCTCAACCGGCGAGGCGAGATATTAATGTTATATTGGGAAGAAAAGTCTCTGCTTCTTCTACGAAACCTGTCTCTCTGAGTAAGCTGATGCCATGGAGATGCTAGCGCAAAGTAGTAGGTGGTTGCTTCGAGCTCGTCTTTAACCTGTCTGAGGTTTTAACAGCAAACTTTCAGAGGGTGTCTGACTTCGCTGCAGCTCAATTGGCTCTTTGCCCCACTCATACGACATTCGCTGAAGGTCAATCTCTCTCTTTCCAAAACTCTCTACCCATTCTTACGTACTCAAATCTGCAGCCCGTTCATTCATGCTAGTCCCTTCGGCAATAATCAGTGCTCTCCCCACCGAAAGGTTATTGATCATCCTTCTCAATCTGCCCAAAGCCAGTCGTGTTCTTGCCTCTTTAAAAATCAGCAAACTCAGAATAAGAACCAACGATCCAAACCAGACGATCCAGCATATCAATGCTGGGATAGCGTAGAAATAATTGTAGGTAATCTTCCGTCGGAAGGTTTGGACTTCCATCTTGTGGTCTGGGAATACAGACAAGACCGACTTTGATTCTACAATGATATTTGCAGCGATGTCTGTCCAAATCACACGTGGGATTTTGTGAATTGTATCAAAGGAGGACGTCAAGTTCACCCACTTGACTGCCATGGCCTGATCCGTATCACCATCATAATCGAACATTGTACCTTGAGCGGCAAATTCACTGTATGTGATAGCGTTGATAATTCCGGGGAGTCTTGTTGCTGCCTGTGTCTGCTTAGCAACGGTTCGCCGGTAGCTCTTTCACAATACACCCACCATAGAATCGCCAAAATACATGTCATATCCATCTTCAAATGTCGCTGGAATATAAAAGGTTTCGCCTTGATGAGTCCACAATGCCTCTGATTTTGAATACTATTCGTCGATGAGCCCCCAAAGCACTTGGATCTCGTGGATGCTTAAGTTCCAGCCTAGGTTTTCAATACCCCAAAGTGGTAGATCCTCGCGCGAGGCGAGATTGCGCAGACGTTGATCGACATAGTCCAGTCTTCAGGAGAATTTTGAGTATCACTTCTCCTGGGACGAGGTGGGGTCAAAAGGTATCCGCAATCCACATTGATGAGTCCTGGCTTGAAGATTTCGGATCCGTTGTATGACTTGCAGGAATCAGTTGAACTAGTTGGACGCGTATGGTGACAGGCAATATAAAGAAGCATGAAGACAGAGCCCTACTTTGCGTCATTGACGTATAGCAAGTCACAAATAGCAGGCCCTGTCCAGAGAGTACTCCCCACTGGTACGGTACTTACGTCCAAAACCCCACGACAAGTTTGTAGTGCTTCCATTAGAAGTCCACGGCGAAACGATCGTGCGCGGCAAAGTGGTGTTTGTCTGAGCTTCCTAACACTGGGTCGGATTTGATGAAGATATCATCAAAAGTGCAGGATGGAGAACCTCGTTGTCAGCAAGAGTCACGGCGTCCTGAGCTCGTGTCCATATTGGCTCCTCCAAGCTCCCAAATACAAGACCTGTTCTGTGAGGCCCGAAACCTAAAAATGAGTATACTAGGTCACTGTCTAGAGTGATATCATATGCGCCGGTGCTTATGTTGGACTGGTCCAAGTTCAGTATCGATGACAAGTGGCGGTCGAAAATTTCTGATGCAAGCTGTGCATGTCCAAGAAGGTCAGGACTTGAGATCGTACTCTCGAAGGTCGGAAACTCATTAGTATCAAGTCTTCGGTTCTGACCATCCCCATCACGTAGGAGCCATGTGTTGGCACCGAAAAATGCCCACCCGCCGAGAACGGAGCCAGCTCAAACCCAGTCGAGATAGACCAGTTGGTATCAACACAAACTGTGTCCGGCTCAATCCAAAGAATGTCTTCGGTCCAAGCTGTTCCATGAACATTGTCAGGTAATACCGGGATAGTATGATTTCGGAACCCAATACCTCCGTTGACGGCATCAATAACCAGGCCTTCTCTACAAACAATCTCATCAAGAAGCAGAATATGCTCAGTCCAGTAGAATACCCGGTTGTGTTTTTTTCAGCTGTCAAGTTCAGCTCGTTTGATGAGACCTCGAACTGCCGAAACTGAATGTCGAATGGGCTTGCAATGAGGCTTCCTTGCGAGCCGCTGGAAAAACAGTCGGTGAAATCCTGAGAGATATAGTTCTGATAATAGGTCAATGGGCCCTTTTCCCCCCCTGATAGATCAGCTAGAATTGATACAGTGTCATTCTCTGTCACGCCTGGACAGGGCGATTTGCCGAAATTGCAAGTGCGAGAACTAGAATACTGCTCTCGACTGTCCGCCATTCCTCCAAAAGCAGAAGGGTCCTTTGCGTAAACAAACATAGCTGTTGTACTGCTACTCAAGAAGATAGCTTCGCCCAGGCCGATCGGAGTCAATATTCCCGCAATGGCTAGGAGTAGGGTTGATATCAATGTCAGCCAGCCCATGACTACCACGCGGGTCATGACCCCTTCTCGCCGCCCTGCTGCAGCATCGCATGACAGAATCGATGGCCATATTGTCGATTGAATGAAACAGACCTGGCACTGTCTGAGTATTTAAAACTGTGGATGAAGGCTTTCAGCTTACCATGTGATGGCTGTACTTCTGTTTTTCAGGAAGTCAACTAAAACCAAAACGTGAAGCAGTGGTAGAGTGACTTGCACTCATTGTCGGTAGACGTGAGTTTCTTCACATGCAAGAAAGTTGGAGTATCGTAGTCTCACTGAATAAGAGGCCAATGTTGATAGCGCCAGCGACTTGACCAACTGAATAATCGGCCATGTGGTACGTACTTGGGGCTCTTCCGAGAAACTTGACAAGATGGGAACAAGATGGATACAAGATTGAGGGCTAGAATGCGGCTATCTAAATGGGATGTGTGAAAAATGAACTGGTCATAAGAGGAAGGTATCACAAAAGATACCGGAAAACTATCCCGGGTAAATTGAAAACGCCATGTGTGTTGGTTCTGGCTATTGGTTGGTACGCAAGGCTCAGTGGCAGCAGGCAACCATATTATGTTAGACAGCAGGGCTTGTAGTACTTTATCGACGCATGCAATTATTCCCCTCACATATGCACCACTCAAGGACAAAAATCTCGCATTCCAACGCGCGTTGCGGACAAACTTCGCTCCAACAGCATCACTTTAGCAAGAGCGAGGGGCCTGAAGCATTGCTCATTGCGTCCTATGGATGTCGGAATGTTTCAACGCAATATTGAAGATGCGCTGTGTTCATGACATACTGGTTATGAGGTACTATCTTCAAACAGGCTATCAAAGCAATTGCATAAAATGACACCTCCAGGCCCCTCCTTCTCCTTCGCTTACCACTTCGAATGTGCCATGCGTGGCTGTGGCAAAGCAGGGAGGATCACGATAAGAGCCGCTGCGTTCTGGTGCCCAATTGAAGGCAACGGGGCACAAGGGGTCTGAGGGGGCCAAAAAGTGTATGCCAAGGAATACATTTTGCCTTGGTCCACGGCATTGAGGTGACATCTCATAGTTGTGCTTCTTTCGGGGAGAGCTTCAGGCCTGCGATGGTGAAAAGACGAACACTCGTGAAACGATAACTACTCGCAATGTACTCCAAACTAAGGATCGCAGAAGAAGCAGAGTACAATGGAATTATTGTCCTAGAACGACAAACAGCAAAAAGTAATGCGTTCGCCGGGAATCGAACTGTTTCTTGTTAGCTTGAGATCCTGAATACTCAAAGTGGTTCACATACCCCGGGGCCCATCGAAGTTGACGTAAACTGGCAACGATGGATTTTACCACTAAACCACAAACGCTCGTATATTGCTACTTAGGCAGCTGACTTGAAGGAAAGTGCTTGTGTTGCTAGGTGTATTGAACAGTTGCGTGAAACCGAAGGGTTTGAGTTAATTGTGCGGTGGAGGTGAAGTGGAGTACCTCAGTAGGGCAGAGGAAACTGCATCCACTTCACTCGCTTGAGTAGCGACCGCAGAGCTAATGACACATAACTGATTTCGAGTATGTGAGAGACTTTTTTCTGGTAGACTAACAACTCAAATTGGGTTGCCCTCTCCACATCAGCTCGTTGAGCGGAAAATCCAAATATGTAAGATAGAATGGCCAAGGATCACGGAAACCCGAGCAAGTACGAGAGCCTCATTTGCACAAACTAAACAGGGACATGTAATAGATGAGTGTCTATTGGTGATATCATACACATCGCCGCTGACTCCACGCTTCATAGGCACATTTCCATGCCTTGTCATGATCATCAAACTTCCGACTGACTCGTCAAGAACCCCAAGACTGAAAGCAAAGGAACACGGTCAACCCTGCAGACGAGAATACCACAACATCTGCCTATTGGGTCAGTTGTGAAAGCCCCAGGCCAAGGAAACTTCTCAAAGGCTCACTCGCTGAAAAGAATCGCTCACTAGATGACGAGTTCAGAAAGGACAGTACCACGGTTCCCACACGCAGTCACCCAAATGCTAGTTGGAGGTGCCTACATGTATGCGGGGTGAGGCTCAGGTGGTGCACATGAACTGCCAGTTGCACCAGGTGGTAGCCGGCCATACAATATGAACATCTCAGCTTCGGCCTGACTTCGCTCAGCTGCTGTCTCTCTGCGTTCGGTTTCAAGAAATGCCAACTGGGCTTGATAGCCTGCGATGACGCCTTGACCGGCTGGGAACGGACCTTTCCCCCATTTGTCGTCAACTTGATTGTACGACGCTGGCTGCAAGGCTGTGGACTGTTGCGCCGCATCTTCTTCCATGCTCTGATGCATGAGCCTCCTCGCTCTCTCGTGCTCATACAGCGCATTTTCCACTCCATAATCAGCCAACTGATACTGAATCATAGCCTTATCAGATCCCCAATTCGCCTCCGAGTCAGCTGCACTAATGGCATTGGGATCACTTGAGTCGGCGAGACTGCCTTGCGGGGCGAGTACTGGAGTGCGCAATTGCTCAGCCACCCGAAATTGTCTCTGATGTCGCTCTTCCGGCATCAGCGGGTGCTTCATGAAAGACACACTGTCCGTCTCCTGATAAATTCCACTAATCGCTTGAGCATCGTGGCCTTGATTTCGCGAATCATTGGCCCCAGGTGCCTGTCCAGCCAGCTGATGCCTCGCTCCGATCAATCGTTTTCCATTTTCCTGCTCCAAAACCATTTGTTGCATATAGAAATCTTCGCGCGAAGCCGCATTGGAGTCTATTGAAGCTCGTTTGTTGCCGTTGTCCTGGCTTTGCTCCCTTTCTGCCATCTCTTGTCTCACCATCAACAGGCGCTTCTTGTTCTGCTGTTCCAGCAACTTCAGCTGGGAATGATAAGGCGGTAGGCTTTCCTGAGACGCCGTTGCTTGTGGACTGCTAACGGCGTCGGGCTCTACGAGAGGTTCGATAGGGAGGCTGGACCCAATGGCCGCGCGAGGGAGTGGTGCTTTCGCAGAAGAGCTTTCGGTGCTCTGTTCATCGTTTGCGACAGACTGGTTTTTGGGCCTCAGTGGCACATCAACTCTTACAAGGACCATCTTTGAGAAGGTGCAATCTTATGGACAGGAAGTTGGCGACTGATATCGCGGATGCTCGAGGGGTTGTTCGCCCAGCTTGTCTCAACAGAATGCAGCCCTCGAGCTACGAACGTCATCAGTTTAACGTCCTGGTTTCTGGCGCCAAGTCTTACCTTCGGGCTATCTTGCTTCCAGTGACATATTGAATCTACTAAGCCGGCGCAGATACATCCTGATGCTAGCTGGTGTACAGCAAGTGCGCGATAAAGGGCCGGTTTATAGCAGTTTGGGAGGAATGGAAGCCAGCACATGCACATGCCAATGAACTATGGAAGTTCGTCCCGGGAGACCCGCCTCTACTACCAGGGTGTCAAAAACACATTTCAACTGTGAATTAAAATGCAATGGGCGAGAACTTTTAAAGTTCCTATATCTGTCACTATATTAGTGACTGACGTCCATTACAACATGAAGTCTGCTGAACGGGAACAATTTGGCTGCGAGGGAATTGGTATGTAGATAGTCACATGACGTTGCAATATCCTTCAGAATTACCATCCCGCATCTAATTATTTTGTCAAGGAATGTTCATCAGATCTCCTGCAGACCATCCGATTGAGAACCTAATTCCGAAAATACATCTGCTTCTTGTAAAGCACCTAATGGTCCGATCCGGCTTAGTGGGCAATCATTAGGACTCGCTTGTGTATTTCAACCTTCAAACTTGTTTCAACTCCACCTCTGAATCCTTATCCTCGACAACCCAAGTGTCATTTCCGAAGTATAACGTCTGTGCGATCTGACATGACTAGATCCCACGACTGGAAACACTGGAAACAAACTTTGTGCAAGGCTCCCAATTCCAATGAAACCAATTACGGATAATTTGGCCTACCAGGTGATTCCATTTGCTTGCAGCCAAGGTCTCACATCCTCAGATGAAGACGGTATCGGCAAGAAGTGCCTGTTTATGGCTAAAAGCCGCGTCAGTTCAGTCCGACGGTGTGAGTTCGAAAGTTTGCATGCGCGACGCAGGACCAGTTGAAGGGCTGGAGTATTATCGAATGCTTGGCATCTGAAACCCCGAGTGACAGTCCACTATCTCAATGCGCTCAAACGTAGGGCGTACACCTATTATCCTTCTCACCAGCATCACTTTTCTGTCTTCTACTATTTTATGATCTTCATCTCTTTCTGTTGAATCTCTCAGTCTTCACTTTCCTCCTTCTCTTCTCCCGATAAGTTCATCGGCTGGTCCGCTTTCCAGTATATATTTTTAGCATTTTCGCTTTCACATCCAGTTACTTCCGAGCAACGTTCAAGATGCAACTTCAATCAATTCTGTTCTCTTTTCTTCTAGTCACCTCAGCCGCTGCGAAAGGTAACAAAGCAGTGTCCGAAAAGTCGCAATGCAAGCAGATTAGGAAGCTCCAGAAGTTCGTCGACTTAGCCTCGAACACCACCAGGTTGCAGGAGGTCACCAACAACAATGCTACAAAGGTCGCACAGCTCCAGACCGAAGCATCTGCTGCAGCCACTCAGCTTACTACTTTGCAAAGCAACGCGACTCTGGTTTCAGACTGTGCTATCATAAATGCCTCTGAAGACCAGGAGGATCGGTGCGAGGAGACCTTCGAGCTTCAGGCATTTATCACCTTCGCATCAAACACCACGGCCCTCGCCGCAAAGACGGACAACAATGCAACCAAGATTGCTGCCATTCAAGCCAAAGCCTCCACTGCGGCGACCAAGCTTCAGGCTCTGACTAGTAATTCAACACTGCAAGCAGCCTGCCCGGCGATTCTCCAGAAGGATCAGTGCAAGGGCATGAAGCAGCTCGAGAAATTCATCGCCAAAGCAAACAATCAGACCGTTCTCGACAAAGCTACGAAGGGCAATTCGACGAAAGCAGACAAGATCAAAGCTGAGGCAGTACAAGCTCAGGCGAAGTTGACGGAACTGCAGAGCAATACGACTTTCATGGATGCTTGTGCTGCTCTGGGTATGGCTGGGAAGACTGGAAAGGGAATTGATAGTGGAGCTTCAACTGAGGCAGCAGCTACCTCAGGCAAGAGCTCTGCAGCGCTTGTGCAGGTTGGAAATATACAGCTCACGATGCTGTCGACTATTTTGATTGTCGCGGCTGGGATGTGTCTCTTGTAAGGATGGTGGTTGCAAGGGAGGCAGTCTCATCCAAATTAAGATTTGTAGCGCTGCGACGAGGGATACATACATTTCTTGTAGTCATAGCCTTTGGGATGGATAGGTCTTCATAGTCAGCTTATACTACCGAATAAAACGCTCTACCAGATTTTTGGCATCAAAAATACGTACATGGAAAAGCAATTCTTCATGTAAACTCTCGAGACTCCAAGTGCAGTTTCGGATCAAGTTGAATCACGAGATCCAACGACAGGAGTTACACACTCGCAACGATTGAGGCTCAAAATGGGATCTATCTACGGCTTCTTTATCACACAAATGCCTATTCCTCTGCCTCTCGAGTCCGGATCCTCCTATCTAGCCGCGAAACCACCGATTGGCTTGATAGTCTTGATATCAAGCGGAGCACTGACCAAACCCTCTCCTTGAACAGAGGCACCCAATGCTTGGAAGTACTCGGTCTTGAAGTGTGCATCGAAAGCAGCCTGGTTATCATCTAAAATTCTGTCAGCAATGGCCAAATCTAATTGGTCAAAAAGACTCACAGGTTTCTTCCACTACAAGAACATTTCCGTTGTCGCCATTGAATTGCTCGAAGACTTGGTACTTAGACTACACAACCATGTCAGCATCAGACCACTATTTAAGTACATATTTGATTGGACCTACAACGTCCTTCTCGTTCTTGGAGACCTTCTCGGCAAGGCCGGTCAAGAGTTCCTTGAGCTGGGGAGAGGGGAACCTGGTCAGCATTGTGATCTTGCAACGCTTTTCATCGAATCCAGGGACCTACACGGTCTGCCTTCCCCGCAGCTGGGGTGAGAATGGCAACGACTTGGATAGACATGGTTGGTTGATTGGTTTTCTTAGTCTTGGTTGCTTTTCTGACAGCGGACGTATTCTTTGCTCCGAGTTTTGATTTTGTGATTCAAGGTTGGTGTCAAAACTCGTCTTCGTCCTTCATTATATACTGGAAGCTTCATTCTTAAAGCCGAGATTCATCCTCCGCTCATCATCTTCGGCCGGCCGTTTCTCCGCTCTCTAAGCTCGCTTCCATGTAGAAATTACCAGTACTTATCTTCCTTATCGCCGCGGCGTTAAGCTCATCCTCGAGCTTCGAGGTCGTCATAACAAAACATCGCCTCGGTTGACTTTCGGACGAACCCCGGAGTTCACCTAGACCACCACGCCTCACCTCGAACCACATCCTCTTCGAATGCCAACTCCAAGAGACCAATACCGAGAGTCCAGACTGGCCCAGACAACCGTTTCCAAATAGAAGCCCTTGTCTCTGATGCATTGGGACCATCGTAACCTAGTCTGTCGTATTTGACCCCGCAATGCGGGGTACATCCTGGCGTATGAGCTCATTCGAGTTGGCACGAACTCCATTGGCATGTAGGTAAGCTCGACGCGTTGGACGGATACTACGGAGTAGTAATGAGGAGGTAAGAAGTGAGGGGTTAGAGGGAATAAGGAGAAATACAGTAAGAAAAAGGGGGTTCTCCTCTTGCTCCCCGTTTCTTCAGTTCTGTCTCTTAAAGTCCTGGTTCTGCACTATTTGTCTTCTGGTCTGGAACAATTTCGAAAAGGACATAAATAGAATCAAGCGAAAGAAAATAAGAACTCCATTTGGGAAGTATATTGTGAAGACAAACCAATCAAGATGTCTCAAACTCAGACTATGAAAGCTGTGGTCTATCAAGGTATGTAATTTCTTCCCCATCCGGGTGCTTGAGGTGATGATCAAGAAGAAGAACTAGCACTGATGTGGTTGTATAGAGCCTTTCAAGGTGACTGTTGAAGAACGTCCCTTGCCAAAGCTCGAACATCCCGATGATGCATTGGTCAAGGTGACAACGGCAGCCATTTGTGGATCTGATTTGCATAGTACGCACCACCAATTCTTCCATATCTTGCTCGAGAAGCATGGGAAAGCCTTCTCACTGAGCTTGACCATGCTCTGGCTATTCAAATCTTAGCAACAATGGAAATACTGACGCCTCGTCCACAGTGTATCAAGGACGAACGGCTGCCAAGGGTGGATTATGTTTCGGTCAGGCCTCCAGAATTTCTCTACTCCTCTGTTAACCAGAATAAGCTAACGACTTACAGGCCATGAAAACATGGGTACTATCATCGAGACAGGGACTGGTGTCTCCCTTCTCAAAAAAGGTGACAGAGTAGTTATGCCATTCAACGTCGCCGACGGTCGTTGCAGAAATTGTGAGGAAGGACGCACTGCATTTTGTACTGGAGTCAATCCTGGATTCGCAGGAGGCGCATATGGTTACGTTGGTACGTCAACCTTGTTCCCCCAATCCTCAACCTCAACCTCGGTTCCCAAACCTCAACCTTGTTCAACTCCAGATCATGTGTCTCTGGCTAATGTCTGATTCTCAATTATTGACTAACGATACATGTGTACAGCCATGGGACCTTACCAAGGAGGCCAAGCACAGTACATCCGCGTCCCATACGCAGACTTTAACTGCCTCCCCCTCCCAGCCGGCAAAGAGCACGAAGCAGACTTCATCCTCCTGGCAGACATCTTCCCCACCGGCTGGCACGGTGTTGTCCTCTCCGGCTTCAAGCCTGGAGAGTCCATCGCTGTATTCGGCGCCGGCCCGGTTGGTCTCATGGCAGCCTACAGCGCGGTCCTCCGTGGCGCTTCCAAAGTCTACGTCATCGACGCCGTCAAAGAGCGTTTGGCAGCCGCTGAGAAAATAGGTTGTGTGGCTGTTGATTTCAGTAAGGTTGATGCGGTGGATGAAATCATCAAGTTGAATGGCGGGATGGTTGATCGCAGTGTTGATGCCGTTGGGTACCAGGCTTCGGCGAAAGATGGGAAGAAGGAGGCGCCGAGTATTGTGCTGGAGAATTGTATTAAGGTTACGAGACCGACGGGTGGTATCGGTGTTCCGGGTTTGTATGTTCCGAGTGATCCGGGAGCGCCGGATGAGAATTCGGGACAGGGGATGTTGTTGATTAGTTTTGGGAAGTTGTTTGAGAAGGTTCGTGACCCCTTCCGCTTAGCTGACTTCCTCTTTCCCTGGCTTTTCTGGCCGTGTCGAGCTAATCGGATTCAAGGGACTCACGATCGGTACTGGCCAATGCAATGTCAAGGCTTACAATCGCTACCTTCGCGATATGATCATCTCTGGCCGTGCTAAGCCATCCTTCGTGGTATCTCACGAGATCGGGATTGATGATGCCCCGGGTGCGTACACGAAGTTTGATCGAAGAGAGGATGGATACACGAAGGTATTGATCCACCCTAACGGAGGATTCTAATTCGGGTAAGGATGTTGGATGATTAATGGAGGCGGATTGGAAAGATGAAGAAGATATTTCGTACGTTTCAAATTATTGAAAAATTACGGAACGTCGAGGATCAAATATGAAAGTATGACAAGCTGTCTGGGATACTATTCTTCGCTGTCGTGTTCATTTGATTCCTTTCGTCGAACTCATGTACTTATGAAGCCAAACATAGTTTGGTGTTAGGGAAGATCAACCCAACGGTTATCTGAGAACGTGCCACGAGACAAGATGGGGTGAAGCGATCAGTGACAGCAAGACATCAGTGACAGCGATTCGACGTCGATAGCAGCACCAAACGAATATATACACTAGCCAGAACAGCAACACTACATACCACCGGGATCGACTCTTGCCTCAAAGCAGTCGGTAGCATTTCTCTACGAGAACTCTGCAACTCCCCGTCTGATGAGATATGGAGGGCCCGGCAACATCACCTACAGTCCTTGTGAAGCAATTTTCGCGTACGAGGAGATTATTTGCCTGATCGTATTGAGCACTTATATACCACTCACAAGTACATGCTTTCAGTTCAGTGGTAAGAAGCATGACATAGCCTTGCAGGCAAGGGCAGGAGTAGTCAGGGATCGGAAATAAATGCTCGACAACATCTTGATTGATAACTTGAATTTGGTAGGTATAGCCTCATCAGACTCAGGGGCTCGAGCGATCGTGTCTGGATGCTGCAATCTGGGTATTTGAAGCATGGAATCGGAAGAGCAGTCGATACGGCGAGCTGGTCATAAGAACAACCTCAGCAAGGTTACGAGGTGGAGCCTTTCTCACATCGCTGAGTCAGAACGGAAATCAATCCACGACAGGTAGATTATCGCAGCATGGCACAATGCAAAAAGGAGGCTAAAATAGGCAACACAGCATCTGCGCATAGTACTTTCAAGAAAAGGAAAAAGAAGGGCGTTACGATTGGAATGGACAGAAGCAATGATAAAACAATCAGGCGCCTGACAACAATTTATTCATATATTTGATCGAGATGATGATAGCTCTGACATCGTGGATAAGTGGCGCGCACACCCTGTAATTTGAGCGTTCAAGGTTGAAGCAATGATGTCGTGGATGCAGTTCTCGCATAGACCCTTAGATCTGAACTCCGCACCCTCCCCCAAACCCTTATCGGGTCTAAGTTGCTATGCTCTCTGACGTTGCTTTACTAATATGGATGGAGGAGATGGCAAACTGGGAGGTACGTATGCACTTTTCCAATCTCCTGGTATCACAGGCGTAGTTTCGCCTAACCGAGAAGAACCACTCAAAACAGCGGTAAAGGGACAGCGAATTGAGCATGACCAGTGAATACGCAATATAATGTGACGCCAAACCGAACTGCAAGCCTTTGGTTCCGTTGGACTACATACAAGTGTGCGAGAGGCAGAAAATCTCAGCTCGGCAGCGACACTCCAGATATGAAGAAGCCATGGAGAAGGAGATGTGCTTGTGGGTCTAAATCTAGCAGTTATGCTGAAATGAGCCAGGAGCAATTGCCGTCCTGCGGTTTGCTGGCGATGCCGTATCGATAAGGTGAAGCCAGGAAATGTATGTAGTGAATTTTAGGTACTAAGATTGAGGCTGTTGTCAAGATTCCTCTCGCTGTCATCCATTTCAGTTGTTCAAGGCGAACTGCTGGCGCCTGCGGTTTTACAACACTTCAGCAATAACTGGATTGATGCACGAACCGCCGGCATGAGACTTCTGATTAGACAGCTTTCTGATTTCCCCCAGTTAAACCCCCAAGTGGGAGAACTTCTCGCAAGATGTGACGACGGGCTCTCCAGCGTGCCCAAGGCATAATCACGTGACTATTATTTACCAACCATAAAACAAAGCGTCTGAGCGAGCAGGATACACAAGCTTCAGGGATCCAAAGTCGTTTCGTAAGAGCAATAGAAAATTGGTGAGAAACAAGGACGAGAAAACAATATTATATCCACTCACGTGACATTATCGAGGGACGAAACTGGCTAGAGATGGCTGCACCCATCTGCAATGGCCATCATACCGATTCCTACGCTAATAATAGCGCCGCCATACAGATAGACTCGACTTTGGTTGATCGTAGGCCAAGCCGAGAGATATTGACCGCACGTGATTCGCCCTCCTATTCTCGTAACCGATCTCGGCTATGAGTAAGCATGTTTGGTTTCCATGACACATCAACAATGCTCGAACAACTCGCATCACAGGCGTCAGTGCTGGCCTGTGAATGAAAATGCGGTTGCTGTCTGGATGCAGGTCTTCGGTTGTGCTTTTGGGCTCAATGATGTACAAGATGGGAGATTCGATTTCGAAGTTGGAATGGTCTCTGCAGTGGACTGTGTCGGACCTGAATTGACGCATTGCGTAATGGCTTGGAAAATAGGTGGCGCGTCTTGTTTGGTAGACATAGATTCTGATCCCGGTGCCGGTCGCGTAGCGGAAAGACAGAAACATATATATTCGACGGCGAGTTGAGCAAGACTCGATGGTGAGCCTGTTCCCATTGCGTTGATATTGAGGTGTGTCGATGAGTGGTGTTCGCACAGGTCGTCCCGTGTGAAGGAGAAGGTGACAAATGGGCTTTCGCTATCGGGACACATCTTTGCATTCCTCGTTGACGATCTTAAGTGCTGAAACAAACTGAGGACATGGAGCTCGAGCTCTTGGATAGTGATCCTCTTGATGTCGATGGGCGAAGATTGATTGCGATCCGGGTGACAAAGGTCACACGATCATCATCGCCAAGATTTCCGAAGATGCCATCGAAATGAAAAGTTACGAGGCTGGCGAAGTTCTGTCCTGCAAGAAACAATACTGACGCCCCATCGTTGTGACTGTTGTTCGCTGAGGCTGAAGTGTTGGAGATCCCTCATTGGCGTGCAGGCATCGCAAGCGCTGTTGCATGAACGATGCTGCTGGGAGGCGCAAATGCACATAATTTGTTGGCGCTTAATTCATATACCAGACAGATGATTGATTGATACTAACAAATGTCCACCTGGCACAAGCATTTGAACCTGGGCAGTTCCCTCTGGAGATGAATTTGCTGAATTTGTGTTGGAACATTGGTGTTGCCGGATGCTCGGAATGGATGGGCGCCGATCGTCCAGAAGTCGTGGCTTCGCAACAGAATATTTGTTCCATCGAACCTTTATCCTGTGATGGATACGATTGAATTTGAATCCAATCTGGGAATCATAAACCTCTGTGAAAGCGATCGCTGTCGAATCCGTGTCGTGTTGGTGGGCATTCAGGCTCGAAAACAAAGTTTGAATTTTACCGGTCGCACAATTGTTTCGGGTGCTGAGCACAAATCTGGGAAAAGCCTCAAATGATCTTGATCGAAGCCATGACTACATATGGCTGTGGATGAGAGAAAACAGGACAGTGTCTGGGACGGTATGACACGTGTTGTGATGTAGGCAATAATGAGGCAAGGCGACGGGTGGTTGAAGGTCGAGTCACACCATCTACCTGTGCCTATCCGCCTTTCGAGGTTTGGAAAAGAGAATGTCTCTGAGGAATGTACTGCTCAAGAAAGAAGGGAAAGCAATAAGATTACTACCATGGCTAAGTAGGTATCAAGAAACCGTAAAATTCGCGCCAAGATCTTGTGTAAGGAGATGGGTTGTGCGGATGGTTCGCATCACGGTCGCAAAAAATCGCGCGAACTTTCAGACACGACTTTTCTCGAAAACCTCAACAAAAGTAATAGCCACAAAAGAAAATAAAGTGATGCACATAAAAGCATAGAGATTCAATCGCGGAATCAGGGACATATATTAGCGAAGAATAAAATTGTGGTGGTGGATGGTGATTGATGGTTCAATGCAGCTGGTTGAAAAATCGCGATGGCTTCATCTTCCAGGAAATCGACAACGCGGCTTTCTTGTGCAAGCATACTCGCAACGTGCACGTGTTTGCATCTTTTGCATTTGAGAATGCATTCTTATGATGAGAACTTCATTTACAGTGACAGATGATATCATACCAGAATGCATAGATGGTACAGTCATCGAAGTCGCATCAGGATGTCTTTTGGAACGGAGCGATCTCGACGATGGAGGACTTTGATATCATGCGGCAAGTTCGACAATGCTAGCATATGTATGAATCAATTGCAGATAGAATCTGGAAAGACTAGGAGAAGATGGAACGGCTTACAACCGACAACAGAGTTGATGCGTTGGCACATCGCTCCTTGGTGTGGGAGTTGGGAGAAAGAGAAGGAGGGCGAGGGTGTCTGTCCTGGTGCGGGAGTGTCCCGGATCGTGTGATCTGGAAGGGACGTTATGTTCTGGCCAATCAGAACTTTGTAACTAGAAACTGGCAAGTGCGAGGGTAAAAGTGTCTAGCAAGATTTACGCTAAAAATTGGCGCTAGTAGCAAATCACTCCTTCCCTTCTCTCAGAGTACAAAAAGTCCACGGCACCCCCGCCCCGGGACTTGCGACCTTTCCTGACTTCCCACATCAACACACATTCACGTCGACCACAACACCCAACGCGATCCAATTCAAGCATCATCTTCGACTTTTACTCTCGTCTCATCTGATACTTGTATCCATTCTACATATCTACATCAATTCTTTAAAATGCCTCCAAAGTCCACCACCACCAAGCCCAAGGCCGCCTCCGAGCATGCCTCCTACCAAGGTAAGCTCAATAACTCCTCCACCACAACATCGCGTCACATAAATGCGCATTGTTTCTTGGTCGCCTCGATTGGCTCCAGCTGGCGCAAGCTTTGAATTTTTGATCGGAGCTTCTACTGACGCGTTATTTTAGACATGATCACCGATGCTATCGTCAACTTGAAGGATGTAAGTTCCTCCTACTCGCGCCTGTCTTCCACCTGCTAACATTCTTTCCAGCGCAATGGTTCAAGGTACGACTACTCCCAATGCTTGTTCGGAACCTCAAGCATATTCCGACGCGTCGTATGTTTACCTGAGCCATGCTAACTCGCGCCCAGCCGCATCGCCCTCAAGAAGTATGTCCGAGCCAACAACAAGATCAACGCCGCAGATGCCATGTTCGATTCTCTGTTCAACAGAGCCCTGAAGGCCGGTGTCGAGAAGGGTGTCTTTGCTCAGCCAAAGGGTACGTGCCTCTGCTTCCTGGTTTCATGACTTGATCTAACCTTTCACAGGAAGCTCCGGAGGAACCAAGCTCGCAAAGAAGGAGCCAAAGCCAGCTGCTGCGAAGGCTGCCCCAAAGCCCAAGGCCGAGAAGAAGACCACCGACAAGAAGCCTGCTGTGAAGAAGGCCACAACCACAAAGAAGCCCGCCGCTGCTAAGACCGCAAAGCCCAAGGCTGCCCCCAAGCCAAAGGCACCAAAGAAGGAGAAGGCGGAGGCCAAGCCAAAGGTTGCAAAGCCAAAGGCTGCTGCCAAACCAAAGAAGGCTGCTGCTGCTAAGGATGTAAGTTTCTCTCAGCTCCCTCATTCTCGACGCGTCTAACATACTCCAGGCTCCTGCAGTTGTCGACAAGCCAGCTGTACTCGGCAAGACCAAGTCCGGACGCGTTACCAAGACCACACCCAAGACACCCGCTGCGAAGAAGGCCGCACCAAAGAAGAAGGCAACCCCCAAGAAGGCATAGGCTCTTCCGCTTGTCCTCTTTTCCTACTTCAATCATTGTTCATAAAGGCGTTGCGGATGGGTTATCGCGACGTGAAAGGGGTTTCATCGCGCGTTATTGTTGATTGTTTTTACGGATCTCATTTTTGTCGGATTACTACTTGATGATGGATGGCTTGGGCTGGTTTGCTTCTGTATTGAAGTATTGGGTTCCTCTTCGTTGCAAGACTAGGTGTGGGATTCTTGCTAGATGGGAATGGAGGCTACTCACTCTGGGATTGGAATTGCCTGAAGAAAGGAAGGGAAGGTGTGGCTAAAGTGCTGGAAGGATGAATAGCTGTACTTATACCACATCAATGACACAAAAATACTCTACAATGACGTTGGTTTCCATTCCCATTCTCCCAAATGCGCTTGAAATTGATCCTGAAGATGCGACAAACTCCAAACCTTCAAATTCATGCCCCCAAGTCGTGGGGTGTGGTCCATGACGCGTCGCTTATCGGTTTGTTATGATTTCCCAAGTGGGTCAACAATCGCGGATTGCAGGGGGAGAAATGAAGAGCCGAAGCCGAGCCGTTAAGGGTCAGAAGGGTCCGTTCGCCGCTGGTCAAGGCTTAGGAATGGTGCCCGTCCGGCATCTATTTTCAGCTAATCTGCCGAGACGAACCGATGTCAATTTCTCTTTTCCAACAGAACTTAGAAGAGGGTCTGGGACTGATTGAAAATGGTTCAGCGGTTGGAGATAAGAATGCGTTTAAGGCTGCTTATCATGTAAAATCTTATTTCTGTACTTGATGGATTTATTGATTTTTGCCTTGTGCGTCAGGAAGACCGACTACCGCGTTGCACAAACGTGGCGATTTGTTTCACGCTGAACTGATGAGATGGGTGTAATCTACAAGCGGGCAAGGGATTAGCCCTGCGGGTTGAGTTGATGTGCATGCCTCGTGCTCCAAGACGAGTTTTGACAGCTAGGGTTTCCTGCTGTTCAGGCGGTACTTTTTGTTAATCGGTTGCGATTTGAGGAAGCGACGTGATGCTATCCCGCTGTATGCTGCATGCAGTGAGAGGACATGAGATGGAGAGGATACTTTCTTGAAGGGGTTTCGTGAGGCTGGAGAGAGAGGCAAGAAATGGCCAGGATCTTATTTGGTCATTCCAAGCAGAGTGAACAGAGGAAGTTGTCAAAAGTCGTAAACACAACTCTGGCGGTCCAAGAAACTCAATCCCCATGGCTGGGAAAGAAATTATCGCAAACATCCACACGCCTCACCTTTAAAAGTATGTCTTTCATCATATTCCTACAGTCTTGCGCTCTGTTTCTCCTGCTTTGAGGCTGCCTACAATCGTTCTCTGCCTGTCGGACAACATCTATTGCAAAATGGGCTGGCTGAAGTGCAGAGACAGTGCTCTCCTGTCTGCAACATCAGGTGTGATTTCCAGCCCTACCACACCATCGCCTCGCAAGAGCGAGTTGAGGCAGTAAATGAGGAGCATATAATTGTAATTCAGGCCGCCAAAGTGCTGGGCTCTGTTGCGTGGAAGTATGGGAAAGATACATGGAGTATTAGATGGAGAGTGTCGGATCAAACACGTATGGTTGCCTTTTTGTTCTTTCGGGTTCGGAGACATCCCACGATCGTTTTGAACTTGGAGATGTTTGTGTGTCCTTGGGGTGATTTCGTGGGCCTCACTAGCAACTTCCCGATGTTTGCCAGATAAATACGATCAAAATTCGTCGCATGCTGAATTGCGAAATAAAATACCCTTCCACTTCCCATCGCCCGAGCGGCATGTGTTGATGTTCTGCTTTTGCTAGCGAACACGAGGCGGGTGTAGAGGAGTAATCTAGCATCGGGACCAACTGATCAGTAATGTTGGATTTACGATTTCTAATTGAGAATTAAGACTCGCACCCAAACACCTGCTTAAGAGCTCAGAGGAGCAGTGTGCGACAGTAGGCACGTGAGGATTGAGATGTTAAAACTAGCACGTGCGAGCATCTGCATGATATTTTTAGCAGCACCGCCTTCCAAGTCTCTCTTGATTTTCCGCCCCCAAAAACCTCATCCCGCTTCAATCTCAAATGCTTACCCGAGTCGAAAGGACCGCGGGATGCAAGCCACACAAGATGCATTGGATAATATTCCCAGTCTTTGCATCTGAGGATGTCGCACGAGATGAAGCCCCTGGCAAGGTAGGTCAGTATGCCTAGGGAACAGATGCGCGGGGTGATCATGACTCTCCTCACTTGTTGTCGTTCAGGACGAACGACCTTCGTTCAATGTCCTTCAAGTACTTTTGAATTCATGCATCCACTCACATAGCAGTCATGGACCCTTTGTCAATCGCCGCCAGCGTGGCAGGCCTCTGCACTCTCGCCGAATCCATTGTCCACCGCACACGTGCATACGTACGATGCGTTCGTGGCTCAGAGAAGGAGATAGCAAAGCTGATTCGAGCAATGGCACAGCTCTATGGTATTCTGGAGCAGATTCGCTTGTTGGAGGACGGCTTTCATGGTGAAGGCGGGGATGAGAAGGGTGCGGGTTTAGGGAGCGTCGGCATGGTGAGGGGTGTGCATTTGGTTAAGGGAGAGGAGCTGTTCGAGTGCGAGAAAACACTCCGAAAGTTGGATGATGTGCTGAAAAAGAGCGATCCGAGAGCTAAAACAGGATTTGTGAATGTGGCAAGGAAGAAGTTGGAGTGGCCGTTCAATTCGAAGGAGGTATGTAAAGAACGAGCGACGCTTGCGGCGCTTTGACTGCGAGACAATGCTGAACAGATGTCAAATGCAGGTTGCGGAACTTCTACGGGACATCGAAAATCATAAGTCAATGCTGAACCTGGCACTCAACGCCAATGAGATGTGCGCCATATCCTGACGGCTGCGAAGCGACAGACTGACATAGTACAGGGCTGCAATATTGTCGTGTCTCGAGACTTCGACATATGTTTCTCAAATAGTCTCCCGAGAGCAAATAGCAAATGAGGAATTCCGAGAACATCAAAGAATATCCGCCTTCAGTGAGTTTGCTCGTCTTGTGTGGGTCATGGATATTGACTTGAGTAAGGTCGGAGGCGACAGAAAATCATCGAGTTCATGACAACGCTAGACCCGCGGATAGATCAGACGATGTATTTCCAGATGAAGCAAGAGATGACTGGATTGTGGTTTACCGAAGGCGACGACTTCAAAGCCTGGATGAGCAAGCGGAATTCCACACTGTGGTTATCAGGGATTCGTAAGTTATGAAGTCTTTTTGTCATATTGAAGGGATCGCGCTAACGGGACACTCGTAGCCGGTGCAGGGAAGACCATCCTCTTGTGCGTAATCGGTACTATTTCATTGGACTTGACTGACTAGGACCAGCTCTTCCGTCGTTGATAAACTGCAAAGAGCTTTGGACGAACATTCTGGTTTGTTGCATTCATCTGACCCCACCAGTATCTCATTGACCGTTGGACAGTGATGGCGTACTTTTACTGCGATTACCGGAATCCAATCAAGCAAGATGCCACAACAATCATACGGTCGCTGATCAGACAATTTGCTGAGCGCAATGATTTATGTTTCGATAAGCTTGAAGAATTCTACGAAGTACATAGCTCAGACGACAAGATTTCGCTTCCAACACAAAAAGATCTCGTAACCCTACTACTTGACATGAGCGAAGACGTTGAGAATGCGGTGATATTGGTCGACGCACTCGACGAATGCCTCACAGAAAGAGCGGCTGTCATCAAGTTGCTCCGCGATTTGAACATTCGATCCGAAAAGATCAAGACTCTCTTCGCAAGCCGAGATGAGGTTGATATAAGTACAAATTTGCAAGGATATACGACTGTTTCCATGGCAGAGAACGCATCCGATATTGCGAGATATGTCGAGTCTGAATTGAAGATTAAGAATTGGGCGAAAGATCTAAGCCAAACAGAAAAGGAGGCGATCAAGAATTCGCTCATTGAGCCAGCCGGTGGCATGTGAGGACACTCGTATGCTTGTGGGATTCTGCTAATTCTGACAGGTTCCGATGGGTGGCATGCCAACTGGATGCTTTGGCTAAATGCAAGACTACAGCTTCCAGGAGAAAAGTCCTCAGAACTTTGCCCAAAGATCTTTCCGAGACCTACTACAGGGTATGTTTTATTGCTTTTGTCCCAACACCTAGACTGATCTACACGTTATAATGATTACATAAGAGACAGCTTCACTGACTCTTGTGTCAGATTCTCAAACAGATCGACTCCACTGAAATTGCGGATAACAGACTTATCGTGCAAAGAATATTGAAATGGGTGACATGGGCAGCTACTGGCCTTTCTTTGAAGGAGCTACAAGAAGCTGTGGCGATTAATGCAGGCGACGAGGAGCTCGACGTTGATGTCATCAGTGCAGAAAGCGATATTCTGGATCTTTGCAGCAGTCTAGTCAGATGCAACCCCAACGGCATTATCGAACTCGCTCATGCTACCGTGAAGGAGTTTCTCACCACCATCCCGTCGAAAAGCGAATACTACTTCTACCACGTGGACGAAACTTCAGATATGACTGCGCTGGCAAGTACGTGCTTGACCTACCTCTGTCTGGATAATTTTGGTGTGGAGAAGGACTGGGAATTAGCATCCGTAACATCTGGGTCAAGTTTCAGCATCAAAACATCGGTTGCTAGCGATGAGGAGTCGGGAGTCTCGAAGCAGGCCCTGCAATACCACTTCCTGAATCATGCGGTCGAAAATTGGGATCATTATGCTGGGAAAGCCACAGAAGATTGGAGTCAGGTCCTGGCTCTCGAAGAGATATTGTTCGCACCCACAAAGGCCCCTCAATTCTTGAATTGGGCTAGACGGAGATTGGAGCCAACCAGATACAGCCGTAATCGTGATGGGGGCCTACTGGCAGAGAGTACAACTTTGCAATGGGCTGCCTTGCTTGGTCTTCCTGCCATTTGTCGATGGTTGATTGAACAAGGCTCCGACGTGAACCGGGCCACGGTTGTGTTGGGGAGTTCTCTTGCCTGTGCGGTTCTGGGTGAGAGTGTCTTTCATCAACGAACAAGCGACGGAAGCGATTATGGGAGTGATGATGGGAGCAGTGACTACAATGAACGCTACAATACCAAAGAGAGCCGCGCGTGGCGCTCAGAGACCCGATACGAAACCATCGCTACGATGCTGAGATTTGGAGCGACAATGGACTGCATGCCTCCCGAGGAAACAAAATCGCTCATGGAACTTGCCCTTGCGATCGGAGAGCTGAGTCATGTCAAGCTCCTGTTGGCACATGGTGCTGTGCTTGATACTGACTGTCTTGCATACCTCGAAGGTCAATGCAGCGAGGGTCCCAGGAAAGCAGAGATGCAGGATATTCTCAGTGTAGTCACTCAATCGAACTACGCTACTGAAGATACTCAGAAGGCCACCAGACTGTTACTTCAATTTGAGACATCAAGCATCCAAGCAGCGAAGCTGCTCGCTGAGACTCTCGGAGACTTGACAATGGGCGAAGGTGCTGAGGTACAAGACAAGAATGGCGCGCTGAGGAAGGTGTCTGAATATGGCCGTATGTCCTTGAGGAGTCCTTGGCTTCTTCTCCTCCATGTCCCAAGATTTTTCAGTTGCATCGGGCATTTTTTATTGAGACATTCACAAATGATCAATTGCTGACTGTTAATGACCCAGAATACGAATTGGTGGCCCAGCTATTGGATGATCCCGATATAATTATTGATCATGTGGACAAAGACGGTTTCACTGCTTTGCATGAAGCAGCACAAAGTGGACATCTACCGGTTGTACAGCTTCTGGTGGAAAAGAAATTCAACGTCAATGCATCAGACAAGGATGGTGATACCCCAGCCATGCGAGCTGCGAGTTGCAACCATCTTAAAGTAGTGCAGTACCTTCACCAGCATGGCGCCGTTCTTGCCGACCAAGTCAACGCCGATGGCGAAACCATTGCATCCGTTGCCGCGCACAGCGATTGTCACCGAGTACTGCGGTATATTGCCGAAACAGATCCTCGTTTGGTCAGCTCTACTACGACAAGTTCCGAAGGGAAGACTACTCTCATGGTTGCCGCAGCGAAGGGAAGCATCAAAAGCACCCAATACATTTTGGACAAGTTCCCGAATGATGAGGTCACTGCCATAACAAAAGATGGACGGTCAGCGCTTCATTTTGCAGCAGCCTCTGGAAGCAAAAAGGTCGTAGAGATGATCCTCAAGAATCATCCCGATGTTAATGTCAAATGCTCGAATGGATGCACAGCACTCCATTATGCCGTGGACGACATCTTGAACCCGAGTGTGGTCAATGTCTTGCTTGCTTCTGGCGCCGACGCGACCATTAAGAACGATACGGACGATTTACCTGTACACTATGCTGCGACACAAGGTGGTTGGGATAATTTCTCTGTTTTGAAGAAGCTCATCGAAATTGCTGAAGACCAGTGCGAGTGGCTCAACGAGGAGAGTGGTAGCTGCCGAACTGTCCTCCAAATTGTCACCTCACATTCTAATTTTACAGATTACAGCCTCAAGATGGTCGAACTCTTTTGTGCCCGGCCAGAGCTAGCACTCGAGCCCCCAAGACTGGGATTAGTTGGCGGAATACCGCTGCTGAATCTGGTCGAAGAGCTCAGCAAGAGAACAGTCTATAGGCCACTGCCTGGGGGCCCGCTAGGCCCTCCTACAGATGCCTGGCGATTACTCGAAGCAATCAAACTTTTGGTTGGAAGAGGGGCTTCTGTCGACTTTACAAATCCCAAGGGAGATACTGCGTTGCACATACTTTGCTTTGGGAACCTGAAGTAAGTTTAATCCGAACCACTTCTGTCTTGAATATCTGGTCTCACTAGAGCAATGCCTTTGGTCTTGCTAGAATTGTGGAACATCTGGCACTAATCAAATGAATAGTCTTACGGTCTGCGACGCTGTGGAATTTCTGCTACAGCACTCTGCTCCAATCCAAACCGTGAACAAGAATAACTCAAATGTGATGGATGCACTCTTTTCACGTCTCAACAAAGGACCAGTCTCTCCGGACATGCAAGTACACACCCAACGAATCCTCTCTGTGCTGATCGATCATGCCTCCGATGACCATTTGAGGAGCTATCGGCTCGATGGAATGCAGCTCCTCAACCTCTGCATTCAGATCGGTAATCCTACCATCATAAGAAAAATGCTGAAGCGCGGGGCAGCGGTAGACATCCCTGACTTGACACCAAGCCGTGATTCAGGTCTATCTCCAGCGAGGGCGATTTGTATCTACAAGACGTCGGATGGAGTCGCAGACGAAATCCTGGATAAGTGTTCAGATCTCAACTGTTTGGATGATGCAGGCATCACGTTGCTGGTTCTTGCTTGTCGATTCGGGAAGATTGACGTTGCTCGGTCCTTAGTATCCAAGGGTGCTGATCGACCAACAACAGTCCAAGGAGTTCGTGCGATTGCAGATGCTGCATACAATGGCCACACGGAAGTTGTCCAATTCCTCATCGAGCTGGGTGTGGATATCAATTCTACTTATGGGGATCGAAGAATGACGCCCTTGATGCATGCAGTTGAGCGAGGCAATTTGAAGACCATTAAGTTTCTTCTCGAGAAAGGTGCAGATGTCAACATCAAAGCTGCAAAACAGGTAAGGTCACTTCGATATGGAAGCGGCAAATTTAGTCCTCTGCAAGTTGTCGTTTACCTACTACGTTTCCCCAAAGCTAAGGAGCAAAATGCTAATCGGTGACGAAGTGGACCCTGGCTCATTATCTTGCGTCAAGAGAAGATCCCACATTATTGCACGAAATGCTTCCGTATAACCTAATATGGGATGAGTCGGCCACACTCGTCAGCCAGCAAGGGAGTCTCGTGGGAGGTGTTACACCTCTGCACCTCGCTGCCGAGAAGGGGTTCACTGGCATGATCACCTTTCTAATGGAAAATAAGTTAGTTCCAGACGTCAACATTGCAAACGATTTGAGGACAACAGCACTCCACGTAGCTGTTCGCGTTGGTCACTGTCACACCGTTAAGCAGCTGCTCCAGGCTGGTGCGGATGTCAACGCACGAGACTCTGAAGGCTATACACCTGTCCATATTGCAGCGAGCCATTCGAGATTGTCGAAGTTTCCTCTGATTATTCTCCAGGATCTGCTGGAAACGGGAAAATTTGATCATTTTCTGTTGACAAATGAAGGACTGACAGCACTTCATGTCGCCGCAAAGTAAGCAGACCACCTTTCGCAAATGTTCGGACTAGAGAGCGCATGAAGCAGATATTGATTATACGCAGACAAGGGACTATAAATCTAGTTACTCTACTGCTCGAAACCCCGATCAATGTCAATGCGAAAGATAACAACTGGCTGACACCACTCCACTATGCGGTTGTAAGGGGTGACACAGAGATCATCGAGGCTCTCGAGGCTGCGGGCGCCAAACACGTTGCCCCTAGCTCGACCGCATCTTCTCTCGATGGTGGCAATTCGCCCGAGAAGCCAGAAATTGAGCCTCCGCCAGTATTTGGTGCTAACTCACTGCTCCTAGCTGCCATCAAACAACGGGACCTGAGTCTCTGTAAAAGAGCGCACGAAGAAGGCGCAGACCTGTCATTTAGTTTCTCGGAATGTAAAGAAGGCAAGTGTACACCTCTACTCTTTGCCATCGACGGCCATAAAAATACAGGGAACGGGTTCTTCAACCGTTGCCCAGCAATTGCCGAGTTCCTCGCTGAACAGGATGTTGATATCAACGCTCAAAGCTGCATGTCAGAAATGCTACCAATTCATCTCGCAGCCGCTCGAGGTCAGGATTCTGTACTCCGCAAGTTGATGGCGCGGGGTGCGAAGACCAAAACTCGAACACTTGAAGCATTCCACCTTGCCATCATGCATGGAAACATCGACACGATCAAGATCTTATTGGAGCATGAAGGATCTATCGAAAAGGGCTCGAAGCAGAGACTGTTGAATTCCCAGGTCTCAAGCGTAGATGCTGTAGCTTTGAAGGAGTATCCGGACTTCACGGAGCGCAAATTGTTGCAGGAGCCTTACTCTGGTTCTGCGATGCACATCGCAGCGTACATGGGCTATGATGATATTCTGGAATTCCTGATCAAAGAAGGTGCTGAGGTTGACTCATACAATGAGTACAATCATACACCTCTCATGCATGCTATCTGGTAAGTTTTCTTGTAAAAATGCTTCTTACACGTTCTAGTGCGATGTCTAGACTTGACAACAGTTCAAGATACCACTCTCTGACTAAAGCCCAGGACCGACGAACACAAGTCTATACAAGTCTTACTTGACGCAGGAGCTAGCATCCATCATCGCGATGACTTCGGTCGTACCCCAGCATACGTAAGCTCAAGTGTCCTCCTCTCATCTCCCCCAGGTGACCTGACAGCAGACAGTTCGCGCTCGGCAACAAAAACACTGTAGCACTCACAGCTCTCCAGGAGAAAGGTGCCGACTTCTCAGAAGGCGAATACCCAAACACCTGGACAAACGAAACTTATCTCAACCAAGCCCTCTTCCAAGAATCCTGGGCCATCGTCGACTTCCTCCTCAAGCTCGGCCATGATCCAAATCGACACTGTGGTCCATACGCACACACGCCACTGCAAGTCGCACTGCAGATAACCGACACAGCGAAACTGGAACCGTTTGTTGTTGAGCACGCACCGGAGTACGATGAGAACATCGAGCGTTATGGCACACTGCTTGCGGCTGCTTGTTCGCAGTCGAGTCCAGGTTTGGTAAGAATGTTGCTTGAGAAGGCGAGGAAGAATGGGAGGAATATGGCGGAGTATGTCAACTTCGGGTGCTATGTATATGCTACGCCGTTGTACTCGGCTGCATTTAGAGGCAATATGGGGCTTTTGATGATGCTGATTGAGGCGGGTGCGGATGTTAGGACCAAGGAAGGGGGCTGGCTGGGGACGCCGCTTGATGCCGCTTGTGCGATGGAGAGAGTGGATGTTGTGAAGGTCTTGTGGGAGAAAGGTGCTTGTTTAAGGAAGTCAATGATGGAGGGTGCATACATGGTCAAGGGGTGTAAGGGGAGTGCGAAGATGGAAGTCATTCGTGAAATTCTGAAAGGAAGAGATCCATATGTGCCTGGACCTGAAATGGATTCTGTTGAAGGGACTGTGAGAGCAAGTCGGAGTTAGGATTCTGGACGAAGGGAAGATCTGGTGAGCAGGCAGACATTTTGAACAGCAAGCTTCACATGTATATAAGATCAGTTACCGCGACGTATACTAAATATCGAGGGAAGATCACAATCTTGAAAGAAGTGTAAATAGGAGAACAATGTTTAGCTTTCAAATTCAGAATAGCCACATAACGCTTAGAAGCTATACATAGGTAACATTGCCCCATCGGAAAGCAATCATCACAAACCCAAAAGCCAAATTCAACATCAACAATCGAAGAAAACTCTCATTCAAGTTCAAGCATTGAAGTGAGCACTCCGATTAGGAATTACTACCGTCCAACCCTCCACTCTCGGCACCGTGACGTTTTGTTCTCTGCTCCCTCTCTCTCGGAACATTCAAAAAGGCGACTCCCCCAAGATCCGACGATCAAACCATCGCTCCCTCCTAATCTACCACCAAACCCACAAATCGCAATCCCACAAGGAAAGAAACGCATAATCCGTCATCCCATCTCAAGCGCGAGCCCAGTGTAATAGTGTAACCCAAGCAAAAGCCAAGAATAGCAATCGTACGATTCTCCCGCTCGCATATCGGCGATCAAACCATCTTCAGGCTGGTACGCGCAGACAGACATCGGCTTTTCATCCCCTGCGGAAGAAAGACTTCAGAATTAAGGCTCGGAAGATTCGCTCCCCATCAAACTTCTTGTTCTTGCAATATGAAGATCAACATCGGCAATTCGGCCATGAATTGGTTCCGATCGGCGATTAGGATACAAAGACAATTGATTTGTTTTCGGGGAGGAAAGGTATATACGGTAGGTTAGAAGTACACTTGTTTTAAAAAAAAAAAAACTCCAAGGACAAGACAGAATCAGATCAAATCACAAGAAATATACAGAGACCAATGTTTGAGTTATTCTCAATCCAATCCGTCTATTACTTACCGAACCCGCCAAACCAGCTCATCATCCATCTATGAATTATATACATAAAATGTGTCCCAACTCATCAAAGCATACAAATGCCATTCATAAAAAAACGCGCCAGGCGCTGAAACAAACCATCACCATCAACAACAACAACGACAACAGCAGCAGGGGAGAAGCCGAAACGAGTAAAATACACATTTCTTATAATTTGCTTTCCGATAAAAGAAAAGGAGAGGGAAGAACAATGCCCGCCAGGACAAGGCCCCCGCATATATACTATCACCCCCGTCCACCCTGCTCCTCGCCATTTCCTCCTCAATAATCTCATCAGCCGTCACCTGATCCACCCACCATCATCCCCATATCATCCATCTACCAATGTATGCCGTGTCGCCTGAAAAGAAGAATAAACAGAAAGCTTGCAAAGTGCGATTTTGTCCATCTAGAAATTCTCTTTACCCCACTGGAAGGCGAATCCTACATTTCATTAGTACTCATATTCATAATTGATATTTGGAACATCGGGAATAAACTTACCAGGCTCGGTGTACATATTACACTTGATATGCAACTGACTTCCCAGAACCTTCGGACCACAGAAAAACACACCGGCCTCGGCCGGGCTATGAATCTTGCGTACACTCTTGAACACCATATCCCAGTTGGGACGACCGAAATTCGTAGGTGCTCGTAAGCCGGTAATGGCATCGCGGTCGGCGTTGGCATCGTTGATCATGATGTTCGTGGCATCATCGACCTTGATCTTGGCGGTCAGATATGTGTGGATCTCGATGTGGTTGTCCATATCTTGGGCTTCGATGGCGAGAAGTAGCGAGCGGAACCATTCGAAAGAGCCGAAGTCACGACAAATCCAGAAGAAATAAACTTTGCGGAGGCGAGTCTTCTTCTGTGGGTAGTTCATTCGGTACCAAATGGACTTGAGAATTGATGCGAATGGCGTGACTCCGATACCTGCTCCTACTAACATAGCAATCTCATATTTGAAGACATCCTCGGAAGCGGAACCGAATGGACCATCGATGTAAACACGGGGAAGTACGCGGCGGATAGCTGGGTCAACACCTTCGGCTCCTGGTCCGTTCTTGTTGACACTGACAACCTGGGATGCGTCCTTCTTGTCTCCTCCTCTTGGCTTGTCGATTTCGCAACCAAGAGCCCTCCCCACCGCTTTCGTGAAATCACCCTGCATCCTCATGTGGATGGAAATGTAATCCTCCTCGGGTGCTGAGGTCAGAGTGAACGGATGATATTGCCAGACGGAAACTTCCGGACAGCAGAAGAAAATGTACTGTCCAGCTCTCGTCTTTGTGTTTTCCTTCTTGATTTGAATCTCGCAAACCATGCTGGGATGTTGAACGACCTTAGAGATGTACGTCTTGTGCTTTCCTCGGACTTCACGGGCAATTCTCTCCATCAGGTAGATGTAGCCTCCGTACATCCAGTACTGCCAGAAGACTCCAATAGCCGAAGATCCAATTCCACTACAGTATGGAGCGATGTCGGGTTGAATCATGCAGTAAGCACCGTGGATAGACCAAAAGAAGAAGAATACGACGAACATGTGGTGCGTATACCAGAAACGTTCGAAGTTGGCACGACGCATCTTCTCGACCGAGGTAATGACCATACACATGAGCGCTGTCAACATGATGTATCCAGTCCATCCTGGTCCAGTAACGAAATTGGCGAGTAACCATCCACCGAACCCGAGGTTGTTTTTGGCTGAAATTTGCGCAAAGTTGTTCCAGTGCGCAATCGTATGGACCCAAGAAAAGAAGACGATGGACCAGGCTGTCGTCATATGGAAAGTGATATTCTTGTCGAACTGTATGATGCCGTTCAGAGGCGTTTGTCGAGCCAAAGAGATGAGCGTTCTGCAAACTGGGAACAGGATCATGGCTACATCAAAATGTAGAACTAAAGCTGCAGCTCTCGCTATCGGATATGTCAGACCGAAAGTACTCCTAGCTATCGTCAAGTTATCCTTGATCTGGTAATTCATGAAACCGAAGGCGAAAACCATTGCATGAATGGCAGCGAAGACGAAGACGAAACTATCACACGTTAGTTGATAATCATCCAGCACTTACGACGGCACCCACAATCGTCGATAACCCTCGTTGACCATCCATCTGTCGAATCTTTCCCGCGCATTGAGTTCCTTCGGCCGTTCACCACTCATCTCTCCCGACATCAACATCCTCGTCAAGGGCGGCCATCTCGCTCGTTCCGACACCTTCATCGACGACGTACTACTCCTCGCATATCCCTTTTCATCCATCTTGAGAACGGTGCGACTTCAAGTCGACTTTATCCCTAGACCTTCCGTCTCGCTTTGAGCCCCTCTTCTCCTACTTGACTCGACGACTTTCTTCTTCCTTCCTCCGATTATCTGCGACAAAGAACGGTTGTGTGTATTGTATTAAAATGGCGATATCATTCAGAGCCTGCTGAGATGAGAAGCCCGAATGTGTAAAAAGGTGGTGGAGTCGAAGTGAAGGTGCTGGTGTCTGTGAAGGAGCGTGAGGATTCGAGCCTGCGATGAGACACGACGGTCTGGTCAGCGAAAGTTGGAACAGGCAGAGGACGACAGGCAGGTAGATGTAAGGGAGGGTAGGGCCGGGAGGATCGACGGCTAGCTGAGGACGATGAAGCACGGCGCATCGAACATGTCCTGAGCTGTGGAGAGGGCGACGTAGACTCTGTCTAGAACAAGACAAGATAAGAGGACTTGAAGCAAGATAGACGTACCTGTACACAATGCCTGCACCGGTGGCTGCTTCCAGTTCAGCGAAGTATTAGGAAGGTTTACTTTGCGGCAACATGCAGAAGAGAAAGAAGCAGACAGGATACAACACAGACAGGGCGAAAGACAGACAACAGCACAGCCAGAACAGAGCAAGAGGGAGAAAGTCTGAACTGAATTGAGCTGGACTGGACTGGACTGGACTGACGGGACTGGACCTGCAGGAAGGAAGAAACGAAAAGGGCTGGGTTTAGGTTTGAGGGGCCAGCCAAGAGAAGAAGGATGGCAAGGGGAGAGAGGAGCCTCTTCACAGCCAGTCACGCTTATGCGGCAAGAGCAAAGAAGGACCCCTGGGGGGCCACGAAGGGCAGGATGGCCTGACTTTGCTCATCACTTGCCGCAGGTTGCAGACGCGATGTCTGAGCGATGCTTGATCTCGTACGCTACGAACCCTACCGAACAGTGCCGGTCTCATGGGAAGAGGCATGCCTTGGTGGGCTGCTGGGCTGGAGAGAGACAGCGCCTCTTGCGTTGCCATGTGTGGATTGGTGGTCGGATGCTCGAAACAGGAGAGAAGCCACCATGGTTGTGAACCGCATGTTGGTACGAGTAGGGCAAGGTAGGGGATGGATTGCGGTGTTTTGATACTCCGCCAGAACTGCCAGAGACAATTGAGGCTTGTCTGGCTTTAGCTCACCGTTCTGAGGGAGACAATTGGAGATCCCGTGGCATCCACAGCTGTATCTTCTCGATAACAAACATGTCAAATTGCAGCCATCGATAGGGGTTGATAGGACTTGGATGCTTGAAGCAGCAACCACTGCCGAGTCTTTTCTCCATCCCCTGCGCTTCGAGGGCGTCTGTGCAACAAGCCCCTGTTCGCTTCGCCAGCATCGTCTACCCCTCATTGGCTCTTTTCAACGTCCTGCCGCTCGCTTAGTTTCAACGTCGCCATGTCGTTTCGGACGGGGATATCTGACACGTAGGTACGGAGATGAGGCCGTGTCAGAATCTGTAATGCTTCATGCCTGATGACCAATGGGTTTGCTGTCTGCAGCCCGTGAGAAAAGAGCGAAAAGTCGAAAATCATCATGTCAAGTGGCAAAGAGAAAGATAGGAACGGACTCGGTAAGCTTATCGTATGGATGTTCGTATCAAGCCTCGGCGCCAAAGTTTTAGAGTCCTCATTCCTGGCCGTTTTAATCGATATCCTTGGCGAAGATCTCTGACGATACACCACTTGGTAAGTGCAGACGACCTCTCGCTTCCATAAATCAACGCCCTCACTCTAAAATCCTCCGACACTTCTCATTTTGACGTTTGTTACCCATGGAGAAGTGGCGTTATTGATGTTCGGGACGATGGGCGATCATTTCAGTGAGAAGGAATTCCCGAGTGGGGGGTTCCTTCTTCCCCTCCTCTTTCTGAAGTTCTCATCAGCAGATTGCTTTCGCACTACATTTGTTCGTTCGTTCGTCCGCAACTCAGCCTCATTGCCTCATCAACCAGATAAAAATAGATCCCAAATCTCGATCCAAACCTAAACCCAAACCCGTCTCCCCTTCCCAGTCATTTCAAACCCAGAGTTCCAAAACCAAGCATTGGAATCAGAAACCAAACGCTGCCCAGACATCAAAATCACATCATCTTTCAGACCATCTTCCGTTCCTTCCATCTCCCAATCACCACGTTTCCCTAGCCTCGCATTACCTTTCCCTTTCCCTTTCCAGTCGAAACTCCAATCACATACCGACATCTCCACTTCGGTGTCCTCACGCAACCGTTTCCACAAAGCTTGTTTCGAGCATGTCATGACAATGTTTGACGCTCGTGGTCCCAACTCAACACAAAGCAACCTGATACCCAAGAGATCCAAGATACCAAGGTACAAGCGCAGTCTTGGGGCTGGGGAAGATGTGCCTCCTGTCGTGTCCATCGATCCGCTCATCACGGTTTTGCATCGTTCTTTTTCTTGATGAAATGTTCTCTTGTCTGTGTCATGTCTGGTTTTTTAGGAATGCTCAACCGGATCTTTCGGGTCTTTTCGGGAAGCGGAGTAGCTCGGAGAATGGATTTAAGCTTGTACGATGTACGAGACAAGAGGTGTGGTGTTTGATGAGGCTGGAGTTGCTTGTTACAAGTGTATCCGTCGGTCTTGTTTACGTCGCAGTGGACTCTACAGGCAGTTCTTATCGGGACCGATCCTCTTCTCCGCGCCGACGATACCTTCGTTTCTTCCCGGATGCCGGTAGCCGTTGTCAAGAAGAGGATGGGCAGATCCCCCACTAGGACTTTTCCTCCCAGACATCTCTCGTTCAAAACACCTTGCCCGAAACTCGTAGGTGGTGACCCGAAGAAGTAAACTGATCTGACGATACTCGAGACAAACCCATTCAGTATCATGCTTTCCAGGAGAAATATATTCTTCAACTCACGTCCACTCTGGGAATAAAAGAAGACTCAGACAAGTGTCCTAGAAATATGTCATGATTCATCCTTCGTCATCTTGTCTGTTCCGATTCCTGTTTCCAATGAAGATGGTTCCTACTCTCAGCAAAATGATAGATTAACAGTGGGACATGAAATGTAGCTCTGTAAAGGCTCTCAGCCATGGTTTTTATTCCCCCAAGATTTGCTTCTTCTAGCTATCACCACTGTTTAGAGCATGGAGAAACTTGCACTTCACAAATCAACAACTCCTCATATCCAATCCCCAGTCCCCGATCCTCTCTCCCCAGTCCACGAAAGTATATCGTGCACACACATCACCGTCCGCTTCTATAGTGAAATCCCATCCCATCTTTCTATCTATTCCTTCACCTCTACCTCTCTGTAATATTCCTCTGTTCTCGGACTACCAGGAGCTTAAAGCCAGCTTTTGCATCTTGCAAAGCGCTGCAGCCACACAGGTACAGCTCTAGTTTTCTGCACGTACGCTCATCTCGAGCGTTGCGAAGAACTGTCATTCTTACTATTCCTTTCCCTCTCGTTTCAATTCATCATATTGATCCCTCAAATGCTGCCCCCAAACTCCTCATCAACACAAGCCACAGACCATCATCAAGTTAGTCTCGTGCTTACATTACCCAGCAACATTGTCCCGACGTTACGCACTACTTCGTGCTTCTATTTCCTTCGTATAAACCTTACACCCCCTCTTCTTCGAGAAGAGCTCGACTTGATTGAGGATCGACCGATTCAGATCCGAAGGTATCTCCGTCATCTTCCTTCCCTTCCCCTCTGGTCCATTAGCAGCCTATCCCATATCTCATTATATCCAACCATCAATCCAGTGACTATTGCACACTTGACCAAAGTCAAAACCATAGCCTCCTCACCTCACTTGTCCTTGGCTCCAGCTCCAGCTCCAGCCCGACTACAGGACCAATACCGACACAAGGATTGCGAGATACATTGACTCTCAAATCCCGTCTCGGCAACATGTATACGTGATTCCACCATAACTTCAAAAAGGAAGCGTTTCAACCGGAAGACGGCTTGTAACTCGAAGCTGACAATACAAGCTTCATCTCTCTTCTCTCTCTCTGTCTCTTTCTAAAAGTCGCTAACTAATTCACACCTTCCCGCAATCAAAGTCCTCAGCTCTGGAAACCCAACCCGCGGTTGAAAGAAAGAAAGGGATGAGATAAATGGTTGCCCTACTCTTCCTACTCTTCCTACTCTTCCTACTCTTCCTACTCTTCCTACTCTTCCTACTCTTCCTACTCTTCCCTCTTCACATGTACTTAGCTCAACTACCTTAAGTTTATACCTATGTCGATCGCATCACACCCCAAAGCCCCAAAGCCCCAACCACAATCTCAGAGTCCTCATCCTCATCCTCCTCTCAAGCTTGTTTGTATCTTTCCCCTCAGCCTCAGAGGTCTCCGTGTCGATCGACTCGACTGGTTGGTTCACTGGAATGCTGAAATACAAATACGAGTACGAGTACAAGTACAAGTAACTTACTTTCTGACGATATAAATTATTAAACTTAAGGTACATTCGCAGCTTGTAATCCATGATATATATATATATACGTGGCTGCATAGCTGCATAGCTAGCTGTATAGCATGGTTGAACATGGTTAAGCACGAGCAGAGCAAGATACACCTTTGAAAGATTGTCGGTCGAAGTTTAGAACTAACTCATGACTGATTGTAATCTGTATCTCCAGATAATTGTGATAAGCTACTGTAATCAGGAAAGAAAGTAGTAAGTAGTACTTGCACCTGCAAGTAGGTTCACACAGCCTTGACAGATCGATTCGTGATCGTGGTCGTGATCGTGGTCGAGAGGAGGGGGATATGAAGTTCTGTGAATAAATCATCTCTCTTCCTTATCAGCATAATAAACAGAAAAGAAGAGCAAGGAAACAAAGGGAATAGAGCTGCTGGTACGTGAGAGAGATATATATTTGGGGGAAAGGGGGTTGTAGATGGGGCCTGCGGAGGAAAGCAGGATTTGAATGTCGTCTGTCAGAATGCAATGATCATCTATTTCGCTGCGATGCTATCAATTCCACCAACCAATTCATCCATCGATCCATTCCTCCAATCCTCCACACTAGCCATCATTCCATCCATCGATCCATCCATCCCTAGCAATCAAAGCACGCAACAGACAGATCATATGAATTCAGACCCAGAGTTTCGATTTCGATTCTACCATCCTTACGTTCCCTGCCTTGCTTCCAGTCCATTCATTCCATTCCATGCCTTCCTTCCTTTCCACTCCACCCCAGCCAGGTATAGCATCCATCATCATTCCCCCACCCAGCGTTGTTTGCGGTGCAGTAGTAAAGACGAATACGGAGAGTGGCAAGTGTCCCCAGGGCAGACAGACAAGATCAGGCAGGTATGAAAAAGAAACGTATGAAGCAAAAAGAAAAACACCAAAGAGCTTGTTGACGCCACCCAGATCCGTAATACGCGCGCGAGGAGGAAATATTGGGGAATTTCGTATGCTTGAAGTTTGCCTTGCCCTTATCTAGATCGCATATTTACGTGTCCACTCTCTGGCTGTAGCCTCGTATCTGGATCGGTCGGTCTTGTAGACGTGGGCGATCTCAGGGACGAGTGGGTCATCAGGGTTGGGGTCGGTAAGCATGGAGCAGATGGAGAGGAGGACTGGAAAATGGTTAGCAGATGTATTTTAGAGAATTCTGGTACACATACCCTTCGAGATTGTCAAGGCTGGGGACCATTGATCACGGAGGATGTCTAAGCAGATGGAACCGTTGGAGTTGATATTTGGGTGGTAGATTCTGGTGGTGAAGTTGACCTTGGGTGGCTTGAATGGGTAGTCGGTAGGGAAGTGGATGGCGAGGAAGAAGACACCTCCAGAGTATGGTGAGTCCGACTATAGAATTTGTTAGAGATGTACTTCGAGATTATTGCATCATGCCATGGGTGGCCGGAGCCTCATGATTTCGAAGGCGGAAGATCCCGCAGAAAAAGAGAAGATAAAGATGAAACGTACAGGACCCATGATGGTAGCTTGCCAGTGGAACTATTAAAGCCATGCAGTCAGTATATGATTTCGAGAAGTCAACGACTCATTGCGACAGGTCTTGTGCCAGTGTTCACGCTTTGTTCGTTCGCAGTTTGAGGCTGTCGTGGGAACAGACGTACCAGATCATCACCGATAGGACCAGCAGAGCACGACGACGGAGGGTCACTGTAGAGCACACAAATGTCAGCCAGCCATCCTCTCTTCTCTCTCTCTCTCTCTCTCTCTCTCTCTCTCCTCAGTACATTCAACTTGAGGGTATTGATGATTCTTCGTGGAACCCCGCTTGCAGCCGCCCCACCAAGCAGACAGGATTTCGAAGGGGTCTGCAGCCCAGCGGCGAATGTCAAAGGAAGATGCGAACGTACCGGCCCAAATCTGTAAGTTCCTTGTTGATTCTCTTCAACGCCATAGCGACGGTTGTGTGTGTTGTATTTGGGGGTTTGGAGAGTGGTTGTGGATGTTCGAGTCGTGAGGTTCTCGAGGGCGCAGCAAACGGGAAGAAGTTCTGGGTTCTGGAGTTCTCTGTCTGTTCAGGCGAGGTTAGCGACTAGAATCGAATCGGCGGCGCGCGGCTACGCCGAGCGAGATGACGCAGATGCAGGGAACAAAGAGTCGGTACGTACGGTACGTGCAGCGCAGAGTATGGTCAGATTAGATGGGATGCGATGTCGATACAGACGTCGCGGTGTTGTTGTTGTTGTTGTGGCAGAAGAGGTGCAGCGGACGAGGAGGGGCTTTCCCTTTTTATCGTGGCTGGTGTTGGAGGGGAATTTTGTGGATGACTGGAGGGGGAGAAGGGAAGAGTGGTGGTGGTGCAGGTGGTGCAGGTGGTGTTGAGTCGACAGGCGCTGCACTTGACTGCAAGTGAGGTGCGCTTCGAAGGAATGAGGAAAGCGCCGCCAAGACTTGGTCAACGCAGGGCAAGAGAAAAGACGAGAAACTCGGCTGCGTTGGACCTGTACTCGCTGGCTATGCCTTCTTTGACTTTTTCTTTGCCTTCGATTGATTGATTGACTGACTGACTGACTGGTTTTGACCTCCTTATGATTTGTACTGTGTTCTTCTTATTACTCAGCTTGACAAAGAATAAAGCAAGCACGTTTTCGACCTTTCGAGTCCTAAATACCTCGTTCTGAATCACCTCAACGCCACGACCAGGTTCTGTTGACTTCTAGCTCTATTTTTGCAAAGGGTTTTCTGTCAATCAATCATCCATTCATTCGCTCAGTCTATCTCGAATAATTGGGACTTTTCAAGTATCACACGTTAATTATCTGGTCCTCTGTACTGTACGTCTGTCTGGCATGACGTCTTCTTACTTCTTGGGACCGCAGCAAGAGAGGCTGATATATCATGAAATCAGACATGATGAATTATCAGTCAGCCTCATTGCTGGTCTCGTGTACAAGGTGCATCCTAAGTCGAGAAGACCAGGCAAGAAAAGTGGAGATATCTCGGGAGTTTGCCACCACCAGATATCAGGCTGGTGAGGCTGTACATTCAGCTTTTGTTGGCATCGGTACCTGTCAATATAAATGATGAGACATGAACCCAAATTCTGCTACTCTGTTGCCAAGCTTGAGCCTTCTTCATTCACCAAGCATGGGTTGGTAGCAGCCAGTAGTGACTGACTGGCTGCTGATGCCCGAGTAGTCTCGTGTACGAATTCCTGATTCAACATATTCATCCTCAAAGCCATCCAGAAAACCAAACAGATTTTGGATAGGAAGCAATGTCTGATAGCTTTGAGGCTTGGAACATAGGCCACCAGGTTCAAGACGGTCCAGACGTTGTTAATATTGTACTGGATTTTGATTCCTCTTATTTACATTTTGACCCCAACCTCCCCATCTACACGAAAGCCTGCAACCCCGTAATAGCTCGTCCCAAAATCAGAGCATGAATATCACTCTGGCCCTCATAGGTCTGCGTAACAAACAGATTTGCCACATGTCTTCCAATCCCATACTCATCACTAACCGCATTTCCACCAAAGATCTCCTGCAAAATCCTCGCATTGACCAGTGCGCGATCACAATTCTGTCTCTTGATCATACTGATCATCTCCGGGGCGGCCAGACCCTCATCCTTCAGTCTACCGACCTGAACAGCGGCCAGAGTACCGAATGCCGCGTCGGTCGTGGCGTCTGCGAGCTTCTTCTGCACGAGCTGGTATTTGGCGATGGGGTTGCCCTTGAATTGCTTACGTTCGAGGGCGTACGTCCGGGCTCTCGATATGCAGTCCTCCAAAGCGCCGATTGTTCCCCAGGCGATACCATAGCGAGCGCTGTTTAGGCAGGTAAATGGACCTCTCAGCCCTTCCACATCTGGGAACATGTTCGCTTCTGGGACGGGGCATTCGTCGAGTTGGATCATGCCGGTAAGAGAAGCCCGTAGACCGTTCTTGTCCTTGATGGCAGGCGTCTCGAGTGTTCCAGGTGGACATTCCGACCTCTCGACTAAGAACCCTCGGATCTTGCCTGTCTCCTGCAGTTTCGCCCATACGATCAAGACATCCGCAATTGGGGAGTTCGTGATCCAAGTCTTTGCACCAGAGAGCGAGAAGTAGCCCTTCTTCGTAGGATGTGGTTTTGCCGTCGTCTCCATAGAGCCAGGATCACTTCCATGGTTTGGCTCCGTCAGACCGAATGCACCCAGGAGCTTTCCCTTCGCCATCTTCGGCAGGAATTTGTCCTTTTGTTCTTGTGTACCGAATTCGTCAATGCCTCCCATTACGAGAGACGACTGGACAGACATGCCAGACCTGTATCCACTGTCAACTCGCTCGACGGCCTTGGTGATAAGTCCAGATGCAACATTCGATACGCCAGCACAGTCATATCCCTTAATTGTAGCGCCAAGCAAGCCCAGCTCGCCCATCTCCTCGAGGATCTTCTTGTCATAGTTCTCATCTCTGTATGCCTCTGCCGTCCATACATTCATCAGCACTTCGCTCTCCTATTGTCCAAGTGAATAAACCAAAACTGCGCAGCACGACTTACGCAGCACCCGTGGCAGCATCCGCTCCTGACAATATGCCTCCGCCGTCTCCGAGATAGCCAATTCCTCCTCCGTAAACAAGCTGGCGGCATTCAAAGGATCCTCCCAATTGAATGGTTGCGGGGTAGCGTGGGCAGAAGCATAGCTCCTCACAGCTGCTGAACGTGTAGCTCCTGCAGTCAATTGACGGCCGACAGTGCTTCGTATTAAGGGTCTGTACATCTTGAGAAATGGTAGCAGAAGGAAATGCGCATAACTTAGTAGTCAAAACAGAAAGAAAGTGTACTGGGAGCGAGTGTCAAAGAAGTCAAGTTTGCCATCCCTCCTCTACCTTAGCTCTCCGCTACTCGGCAATTGACTGCAGTGACATGCTTCTCGCCGAGGCCTGCCATTTTTGGTATGCCGGGGTGCAAATACTGGGGAAAGGCAGTCATTTCTCGATGGAAATGGTCAGAGTTAAAATGCCAGAAGAAGACAATTATTGTACTCCAATGTCTGAGAATGGAAAAAGACAATTGCTTTCATGAAAATGCATAACTGCATCTGACGGCTTCATAATTTGCACAAAGTAGAGCATCAACCCCTGCCTCGAAGCCAACCACTCAACGCGGTCTCGCGAAGCAAGCGCGACTGGCTGTCCATCATCGCGTCACCTTGAATTCTTTCTTCAATACCACCACTTCGATTGCACCACTATCACACAGCACGAAACCACAACCCCACAACCACCGCAAAGATGGGTATCAAGCAACTCTTCTCGATCATCAGGGAAGAATGTCCCAATGCCTACAAGGAAAGCGAGATCAAGGCGCAATTTGGTAGGAAAGTAGCTATTGTACGTATCTCCCTCCATTTGCTCGGCGCATCACTAATCATTGTATAGGATGCGTATGTTCTCTACCAATCCGAAAGATCTGGGTTAGGGCTCACATGTCAGAAAATAGGTCCATGAGTATCTACAGTTTCCTCATCGCAGTCCGCTCCGGCGGCGAAATGCTCACCAACGAAGACGGCGAAACAACCTCCCATCTAATGGGCATGTTCTACCGCACCCTCCGCATCGTTGACAATGGCATCAAGCCCGTCTATGTCTTCGACGGTGCCCCTCCCAAACTCAAGTCCGGTGAACTGGCAAAGCGATTTCAGCGCAAAGCTGAGGCTACGGAAGGTCTAGAGGAGGCAAAGGAGACGGGTACTGCTGAGGATGTAGAGAAGTTCTCACGTCGGACGGTTAGGGTTACGAGAGAACACAATGCTGAGTGTCAGCGTCTGCTGAAGTTGATGGGTGTGCCGTATATCATTGCGCCGACGGAGGCAGAGGCTCAATGTGCGGTTCTGGCGAGAGCAGGAAAGGTCTATGCGGCTGCGAGTGAGGATATGGATACCTTGTGTTTCGACTCTCCTGTGTTGTTGCGCCATCTCACGTTCGCTGAACAGAGAAAGGAGCCTATTCAGGAAATCTTCTTGGACAGAGTTCTGGAAGGTCTAAATATGGATCGCAAGCAGGTATGCAGTTCACACCTGTTTCGAGAAATCTAACTGACAGACTAGTTCGTCGACCTCTGTATCCTTCTCGGCTGCGATTACCTCGACCCTATCCCCAAAGTCGGTCCCAACACAGCCCTAAAACTTATCCGCGAATACGGCACACTAGAGAAATTCGTCGACGCAGTCAAAGCTGGCAAAACCAAGTTCACCCTCCCGGAGGACTGGCCCTTCGCCGATGCCCGTGAGCTCTTCTTCAACCCCGACGTCCGACCAGCCGATCACGAAGAATGTGATTTCAAATGGGAAGCACCCGACGTCGATGGCCTCGTCCAATTCCTCGTCACCGAGAAAGGTTTCTCCGAGGACAGAGTCAGAAGTGCCGCGCAGAAACTCACGAAGAATTTGAAGACCGGACAGCAGGCTAGATTGGAGGGGTTCTTCAAGGTTATTCCGAAGACGGAGGAGGAGCTGAAGACGTTGAAGAGGAAGAATGAGGAAAAGAATGAGGAGAAGAAGAAGAAGATTAAGGAGGAGAAGAAGGAGAAGGCTAAGTCTAAGGCCAAGCCTAGGGGTACTGCGTAAATGGATTTGGGCGGGGATCGAATCGAGAATTTGCATTGCTTCGGAGCACAAGGGCTGGGGAAGGAGTTTTGGCGCATGAGATGATGACTGGTATGGGAGACTGATGAGGGACGTAAAATGCTTCTTCATTGTATTTATGTTGCGTTATGATTCCATTGCTTCCATTTGCTACGGCATCTGTTGCTTTCAACCAAAATTGACACCAGAATACGAGAGTGCCTTACCTATAAATCCTCCTGCTTCCTTAAAGTGCCTCAAACACGCTCGGCTGTGTCTGCTTCTTCGTCATTCAGCTCAGTAGATGACCAGCTTCATCAGCACAAGCGTCCGAGAGGACTAGCCCCTTCGGTATGAATCCGCCTCCCTTGAAGTCAAAGGCACAACAAATGCTGAGCAAGGCCTCTCATTCCACCACTCTGATATCTACAGCTATGATCCTGGTCTTCATTTTCTGCTGCTCTTCTGTTCCCCCCATACTACAACTGGAAAAGTCATGATCCAACCCTCATATCGTACAATACGGTATCTTCAACTTCCTCCAAGCTCAGAAATGCACTTCACTTCCTCATGCACATCTCCATCCACACCTTCATCTTCTCTGACCAAACAAACACATAATCAACTGTACGCCCGCTACAATCAACCCCAATACCACACCAAATCAGCCCACATCACAACACAAACACAGCACAGCAATCAGGATATCAACCCCCAACACCCAACTCCCATACCAATAACAGTTCCACCGCAATCTCACATACCAACGCAACACCTCCGGACTTCCCTTCGAGTACATACACACATCAAAACCCACAATCCGCAACCTTAACTCCCGGTAAAGTTCCAGCCGAGCCAGAGGAACCAGAGATTGAAAGCCCGCCTCTAATGACTTCCCTTCGCTTACACACCATAGCTAGGAGATGAACTTCATCGCGCGGTCCGTCGGACCCGTCAATACCAGTCGATGATGAGGTCTGGAGATACTGCTCGCAAGAGGGATTGTCAGTCCTTTTGATCTATAGCGAGGACGAGGAGAAGATTGCAATGGAAAGAAAGAAAATGTAAAGGAAAGATGGAAAAGCTTACAGCTTTATAGACCTCCTCAAATCCTCTCAAATTCGCCTCTATGCTGTTGAAGTCGATGGTTATTCTATTTCTACCTCCACGTCCCTGGAGGTTTCTTAATATCTCAATATCCTTCCAACTCTGCTCAATCAAAGTCGAGAGGGGCGTTAGTTCGAATGTTGGCATTCTTTTATTCGTGTTCGTGCTTTTGTTGGCTTTCTTGCTTCTCCCAGTGCTGATACTCGTACTTTTCCCAGCAATTATCCGGGTTGCGGGAGGTGTTGAAGTTTGTGTACAAAGTAGACTTGCAGGTTTTGTTGAAGTTGGCGTAGATGGCATAGAATTTGAAAAGGACGAGGAAGACGAAGAGGAGAGGAAGATGTTGCTGGAGTGCCGGTGCGTGATGAATCTGGATATTGAGGCCGGTGTAGTAATGGCGGTGAGGGGGCTGGTGGGAAAATTTGCCGTTGAGACGTTTGTCGATACATTTGCAGATGTATCGATGGAGGAAAGGGTATTGATATTGTCTATTCCGGGAGAGGCGCAGATATTGAGAGATGATTCACCCTTTCTGTTTATATGATCAGTATTGGCTAACTAACAATATCCGATTTCTGGCGCTGATAAGAGGAAAAAGGAAAGGGGAGGAAGTCGATGAGAATATGTAAGAGGAAAGGGAGAGAAGTGGAAGAGGTGGGGAGGGAAAGGAAAATATGTACCCAAGTCTACGCATAGCAATTGAGCCTTTCTCCTTGTCTCTTCCTTCATAGTCCGCATTCAGAGTTGACGTAGATGTTGCCCAGATCGTCGATCTAGAAGCAGATCTATTTTTCGAAGGAGCAGCGACATGGTTCTTAGAGTAGACATGGTCATAATCAGAAGTGTCGAAGAAGCGGCGGAGTGTGGAGCTGAATGTCCGATCTGTAGCGAAGAAGTGTAAGCTTGATAGGAATCCTCTGGTACGTAACATATCTTGGTTCGTTTATAGTTCCTGGAACGAATAAGTTGGAAAGAGGTGGCATTGAAAGAAACATAACATACCTGGAATCGTAGGCGTAGTAACAAGTGTATCTTCCATCTTTCCCCTCATATGTCTTCTTGGTCCCAAGATAAGATCCAAATCAACGAGAGACCCCAATCTTGGCTTAGACTTCGACTCCCGACTCTGTTGAGAACAGAACCACATTACAAAAATCGATGCCAGAAGAGCGTACTGACAGATATACTCCTGCCGCTTTAGTTTGTTATCCCGAAACGGTGGTATACGACACGAATGAGGAAGATAGTGGAGGAAATTTATTCACTGATGGAGAAGATACACTCGCATAACTCAACAAGTGGAATACGGAGCCTGGAGAATCGCTTCACCCGGTACCAGACCTCCGAAAGAGGAGAGAAACCACATCGAATCGGGAAAGTATACGTCACATCCACATCAAATTTCCAAGATCTGTTGAGCTCGGCTAGCTTTGTTGTGATATCACAGCCCCGAAAAGGGCAATTCACTTGACACAGCAAGGGCAAAGTTGGGAATAGAAGAGGCAAGAACAAAGTGGAATCTTCAAGAAATTTTTGTTTTGCATTGCTCTGTATGTACGTGAGTACTCTAGAAGTACTGTGTTTGGATACATGCAGTATGTGCTGTGAAAAGCAGGTAGAGAACATGAATATCTGCATCAAACCAATTGATGACTGAATCGATACCTTCCCCTATCTCCCCCACAAAAGCTCGACCAAGGAATAGAACAGCCCGATATCGCATGGACATCCGAAACTTTCTCCCACGTACAAACCCCAGACCAACGGAAGCCAGGCCGACCCCAAACCAACTCCAGCGTTGTCTCCATATGACAGCTTTCCACTGCCGCCCAGGCCAATCAAAGGCAAAAAAACGCCCGTCGCAGAAAAATTTAGAGATAGAGAAAGAAAGCAAGCTCATCTACATAATCGCACAGAATCCGCCTCCACCCTGTCCCCGACCAGCCTGATTGCCAATCTTGACATACAACTCCCGCGCCGCAACGACCTTCTCTCTCAACTCACCACTCAAACCTCCACGCCCATTCTTGTTCTTACCCTCCGCACGAGCCTCTCCATCATCTCCAATCGCACCTGCACGAACTCCAATATGACCATCACCCTGCGGCCAAAGCACCTCTCTAAGCTCCCCCGCCTCCCTAGCACTCTCCATCACACCCTGCAAATCCTTCGCCTTCTCAAGCCACTGCATCAAGACCTCTCCATTCAACTCTCCACCCTTGACACGACTCAAGGTCTCCATGATTTCCTTGACATCCCTAACTTCTTCCAGCAAAACCTGCAAGACGTTTCCGCCCTCACTATCGACTTCACCACTAGTATCTCCCTCCTGGTTTGGGCCTCCGGATTTGATCATTGTAGCTAGCTCGCCAAGCATGGACTTGACGATCTTGTTCTCGCTGGCTAGATCGTCGATCTTGGTGGATAAGGCGGATATCTTGTTGTCGATGGTGGTGAGTTGGGACTGTGCGTCTTTGAGCCAGGTACTGAGGCAGGCGGTGATGAGGATGAGACCGGCTTCTTGGGCGTCGATGTTGGGGCCGGCGACGGTGGTGGATCTGGACTCGACCGTAGTGGTCTTGATTGAGGAGGAGGAAGTGCCGTAGATTGCGGTGCTAAAGAGGAGAGTCAGTATTTGCTATGCTGGTTATTTGGGTTGGTATGAGACATGTTGCGCGATGATCTCTCGATGTTTGAAGGGGAGCATATGTGCTCATGGGGTACTCACTGGATAGCTGTCAAGGTAGAAGAGAGATTCGCGAGGGTGGTGTGGATGTTGTGCAGATCGGGGTGAGCGGATAACTCTTCAGCTGTCATTGGTGGAGTAGGAGGAATGATGGTGTTTTGCATGCTGTCGGTTTGGTTGTCTTTGTTGGGATTCTGCTTGGCAGGTTCTTGCGAATTGTTGCTGATGGTCTCCAGGGAAGGTTCGTCGATGTGGGAGGAGGAGGGTTTTGTCGTCGAAGAAGCAGGAGATGACTGGGTGACAAGCACTGTTTGTATTGTTAGCCCTAGCTATTGTTTTGCTTCAAGGGCATCTACTTACGATTGTTTCTGCCCTCATTCACCTGATCTCTCTTCATTTCCGAAACAATGCTAAGCGAGGTCGCAGATTCGGCGAGGACAGATGATGGCGCGATATACTCCTGTGCGTAGAGTTAGCAATTGTTTATGTCCTCGTGATTCGTGAGCGCTTTAGAAAACTATTTCCAAGGCACTCGATACGAGGGGAGGAATCACTGCCGGAAACGTACCATGCTCTCGTGGCTGACATCGAAGTCTTGCTCCTCAGCTTCACCTTTTCCCTTCACCTCAGGCATCTCAAATTTCGGTTCTGCCATAACGTTCATCAGTACAGCCTTCTGTGGAGTCGCGATTGTAGTACCGTGAGTAACTTCCACCGCCTTAGCCTCAACTACCTTCTTCACCTGCGTCGCATAGGAGGTCGCAGGAACCCCAAGCAAACGATCGATTTCTACCGCGGTCTTCGGCATGGTCAGCAGAGTCTGAGATCTCTTCCGTACCGGAACTGTATATGGTGGGACTGGTGGAGGTATCTCGAGTGTTTGACGCACTTTGGCTGCTTTCTTCGGAACAGTCGTCGGAGATTGAGGAATTGTGGTTGGCAGTTTCGTGGTAGCAGCTCGTGACATTGAAACAGATCCATGACCTTGGGGATTGTTCGATACAGTTGGCACTGTAGCCCTCTCTGGATACAAGAGTGACTTGACGTACCCACGATCCTTCGCCATAATGCGCATCAAATCATCATCTCCATTCGGCAATTCCTTCAGCGCCTGCTCCTTAATAGCCTTCAAATCACCTTGCATCTTCAGCCATGCCGTGATGAACCATATAGTGTGGAGTCTCACAATATCCATACGCTTCTCCATGGGCATACGCTTATCGCCGACCGCGTACCAAACAGCTTTTTGCATCGCTGCTAGACCTCTACCCGCGGCCTCTTCTTCCTTGGTGATCTCCAGGTGGATGAGATTCCAGAGGGAGGTGCCGCCGTCGAGGAAGGTGGCAATCGCAGCGTGTTGTTCTTCGCCAGTCTTCATAATAGACTCGTCAAAGCCTTCCAATATAGGAACCAGGGATCGCATGACTTCGGGGATAGTGTGGCCATAGCCGGTCATCGTCTTAGTGTTAAATTTGAGTGTATCAATATCATCTTGAACATTGTCCGATCCATCTGACTCAGTTTCGGCCTCGGCTTTGGGCTCTGGCTCTGGCTCTGGCATTGGCACTGGCTTTGGCTCGAACCAAAAGTTCTGAGAAATGGCCGTCTTGATCGCTGTTTCTCTCGCGGGGAAACTCAGATGCTTCGTTCCTACATCAGAATCGAAAGCCTGAACCAAGCTATGGTCGTCAGGGAAAACCTCCTCTGCGCTCTTCATGATCTTCTTGAAGTCTCCGGAAGCCCTGTCCACAGCATCATGTCAGCAAATACAAAATCTAGGATATAGAACATGTTTCAAGATAATAGTAGCCCCAAAGCAATGATAAAATAGAAGAAAAAGGGCTTGATCAGGACGTACCAATTATACTCTTCCAAAAACCACAACGTGAGAATCGTCAGCGAGGACATAGTATCTTCCAACATCTGGAGGTCATTGTTTCCGGGCCTAGCCGCCTCTGGGATCATAAAGCAGGCGGTAGTGCTGAGGCTCAACAGACTGAACTCGGCTCCCCGATTCAGTTCACCACATCTTGTGCCAATAAGGGCCCAAAGACATGCACAGCCGTTGACCCAATCAACCCAAATGCTAACCTTCGAGCCTTCTGGACCATCATGCATTGAGAATGTAGGGTATATCTCCTCGATGATATAGTTGGTGCAGGTATTGACGTCGGTTCCGAATACTGGCTTGCTAGCGAGAAGCTTTGGGTTCTTGAATGTCTTGCGGATGATTTCTGGCTCGAACCATGAGTCGTCGAATGCTGGCTGGGGGAAGGCGCTTTGTAGACGAAGCTTGAGCTGCTCTGGACTTTTGCTTTGTACGACGGCAGTTTCGATGAGGAGCGCGACTCTATCTTTAATTGCTTTGAGGCCCACCTTCTTCTTCGTTGTCTTCTTGGTCTTCTTCCTGTTGGTGGTGCTAATTGCGAGATCAGAGAGTCCTTCTCCAATCTTGTCTGTGTGTCAAGGGAGTCAGCGATGTCTCTCACGACGTCTTCAAACACGCAAACAGAGAGCATATGGGCTTCTGGGGTCTCCTGGTACTTACCAGTCCTGGTCTCACCACCCTTCGAAGCCGGCTTCGCCATACCCGATCCTACCCCTGCGCCCTTGGTCTCTCCACCGCCAAAGTTGTCATCAAGCCTGGTGATCTTGGGTTCTCCTCCCGTGCCATGCATGACGGACATGGTATTGATCTTCCCACCCGCAGCTCTATCTAGGGCAGCCTTGAAATTATTGCTCAGGTTCTTGCCTTCAGGACCGAGGACAGTATTCGGCTCCGCCCAGAAGTCCTTTGCGCGACCAACAGCAGCACCACCAACATCGATCCTAAAGTAGCCGGGTGGTCAGCAATGACCACGCCAGGAAAATGGGAGGGGGATGAGGTATGTCTCTTGGGAGTTTCAATGCATTCGGAAAGCGAACAAGGACTTACTTGATAGGAGGATGAGCCTCTAGGTAATCGGAGATGTGTCCGACTTTCATAGCATGACCTTTCGCAAAGGACTCCGCCATCAACTCCTCAAATTTAGGAGCCAAGTGAGCATCCACCTCAACCCTGTGGCACTTATTCAAATCCGCCTCAAAGTTTGCTCCAGCTGGATCTTTCTCAAGTCCAAAACCGTCAAAGTCCACACCATCCTGGCTAGTCATCAGCGTCATCTCCTTGATCTTCTCGTACTGCTTCTGGAAAGGGTTGTCGTAGAGGCTGTATAGCTCAACCATGCGTTGAATCTTCTCCTCTTGTGTTGGGCTCCGGATCTTGGCGGGAGGTATGTCCTTCACTGGCTTCTTCTTCTTGCTTTTCTTTTTCTTCTTTGCTGGGGTGCTCGGCGCCATAGTCGGGTGACTGTCTGTCTTGGGACTCTTTGGGCTCTTGGGGTTCATATCGATCTCTGAGGTGGGAATGTCGCGGTACGCGACCTTCGTCTTCACCTTTGGGTCGGAGGTTGTCTTCGCATCGGTCGGCGGTGTGATGAAAACATTTGGATTGACATGCTCGTCGATGGCGTCCTCGTAGGTAGCATTCATGGGGATCTTGCTGGTAGCCATCGTGGTCTTGGACGTTGACTTGGGATCTCGGACAGTGGCAGCAGCATGCTTGCGTGGAGTCGAAGGCGTGGTATTAACATCGGCTGCAGCCGTGCCACGCGCGTCAGGACCAGATGCTGAGAATGCACTGGAAGCAAGAGATATGTTGGGAGAGGGTTTCTTGATCTCAGGGCAGGGTATGTGAGAGAATTCAGGCGAGACTTTGCTCGATGACGAACCCGGAGTAGAGCTTGAACTCATCCTCGCAGCCAAGTTGAGAGCAGCGTTGTGGTTGCCTCTACTGGACGAGCTGAGGACTCGACGTGACGAAGGTTTCGATGACGACATCGCGATGGATCGATCGACCGTGAGCTAATCGTCTGGCGGAGGTGATGCAATTTCTTCGTGCCAGGCACAATGGCTTGTATGCTTCTTGAAGGAGAAGAAGTATGTATGATACTGCGAGATGATGTGCAAATATGCGCACTTGTTGTTGTGTGCGGAGTCGCTAGGTTTGCGAGAAGTTGAGCGTTCAGATATGGAGGATGACTTGTTCAGGAACAGCTAGCGCTAGTAAGGCGGCGGCGTCATGCACTGTGGTTTTGTTGATGGTTCTGTTTGTAAACAATGGATGAAGAGAGAGTCGTCGCGGCACTAGCGTGACTCGCTTAAGCAAATTCTCAAAAACTCACCATCAATGTTAATACCAAGAAGAGGACAAGGGGCATCTCCAATACACCTTCCATTCGATTCATAGCCTTACGGCCCTCAGAAATCTAGCTTACAGAGTCTCTAATCCAAGACTTTCATGTGCAACTGCCCCGCCTCTTCAACTCAACTCTCTCCCTGTCTATAGTTGGACTATCTACAATTTCACACTCTTTTCAAACCACCACTCTTGTCAATTCCAAAAACGGAGCCGAACCAATAGTAAACACAGAATAAAAAGCAGAACACAAAAGGGAACTCGTCAATGTGCTGAATGATTTATGAGACAAAAGGAACTGCCCATCGAATGGGGGCACCTGGCAATGCGAACGATAACACAGAAGACAAAAGGAAAACGCTGGATAACAGACGAATCGCTGACGACAATGGTATCATCAAAGCTCCCTTCCCAAAACTCTATCTTTCCCTTCCCCATTATTTGCCGCTGATCAGGCCAACATTTCGTGTGCTGCCCGTGCCTCGTCATGAAAGAATAGACTCCTTCTTACTCATCTCCCCCGGGCTTGACACCTTCGGTAACGGGGGAAGCTCTTTGTCTAGACTGCTCCTACTCAATGGCCTTCGAACTGCCCCGTTGCTATTCGGGCTGTAATCCTTAGCAGGAGTCAGCGGCCGGCCATCGTTTGTATCTTTGGCCGGAGTGAGTGGTCGCGCATCTCCGTCAGGGTCGTCCCTCTTGCTTCGCCAGCTTCTCCCACTTCTCCCACCTGTACTGCTTGCTTCGCCCATTTCCTCCACCACGGGTAGTGTCTGGCCTTGTAAGCCGCCACTGCGCTCTGCACTTGGACTTCGAGCTGTGGTGATCATCCGAGGATCGGGTCTATGACTTTCGTCTTCTCCTTTCTTTTCTCCCTTGATGGCCTCATTTTCATTTCTCTGCAACGTAGCATTGGCGTTGCTGGACCGACGAGCATGCTGACCATCTGAACGTCTGCTCGAGTCAATTGAGGTCGTATTACGATTCGACATCGAGTTAGTATGTGGCACAGGATTTTGAGCCGCCTCTTGTGCTTCCCGCTCTGCTTCCTCTTGGCTCTTCGTAACACCCTCAATGAACTCAATGAATCGATTGCCGTATGGCTCGGGTGAAATTGGCGAGATGAGCTTTTTGTCTTGACTGAGGCCCTCTGCGTACTGGTCAGTGTGTATATCTGGCGACGTATGGGTAAAACTTACTGAAGAAATGTTCCAGCTTCTTCACGGTACCGTAGTGTGTGAGACAGTCGATGATTGAAAGGAAGAAAATCTCGTCTCCTGGACTGTTGTCCTCATGTGTGGCTCTAAACCCTCCATCGTCGCTGTAAAAGGTAAATTCGCGCTTGACGGTGTTCTCTTCCAAATGATCTGGCATCCTTGAGCTACTCTGGCCCATTGGAATCGGCTTTTCTTGCTTGATGATCTGCCTCAACTCCCTTGCCTTTCGTATGTTTTCAAGCTTACTGGGAGTCCTCATCAACATCCCTCTACCATCTGGACCTTGGGCTTCATCAGCAGGGCTATCTCCTCCGGGCTGGAAGACTTGAAGAGTTTTGTCGCGCAAATTGTCCTGGTTGCCTCTTCGAAGATCGTGGATTCCAACAAGCATACTGTAGTCCATGATTTTCAGTCGCTGTAGAAGATGTACATCCTTCTCCATCTGCTCGAAAAACAGTCGTTTCTTTTCCGGCCCAAATTCCAGATGCAGGTTCCGTCGCAGCCAATTAAGATCTTTGAGTGTGGCCCGTGGGTTTTTCTCCAAGTCTTCCTCCTTAAAGTCACGCCCAATTGTAGAACCCTTCAAATCGAAAGTTTTGTGTATGTCCCGATGTGGAGGAAACAAGTTATTCATGACGACGAAGTGTATCTTCCGACCGTATGGCATTTTGACTCGGTGAAGCCCGTAGAACTGGGAAAGTAGCGTGTTAGGGTTCTGCTCGACGTGCGCGTAGTATTCCCGCAGGATTTTCCGTAGGAACTTGTGCTCGGCGTGGTGGATCGTTTTGATGATATATTTGTAATCTCGTGAGAAGTAGAAAAAGCTTCCACTCTTTCCCGGTGACCCAAGCTCCGAGAGAATGTATTTGCTTGTCAAGGACATTAGGTAGTCTGCCGGATCAAGCTTGAACTTGGCTCGGAGATGTCGGAATACCCAAGGCGCATAATCCTTAAACTTAAAATCGTATTTGGCAGAGGGCGTCAGTTCGTTTCCGGTGCTGGTTAAAGTCAGTTCTGTCTCCTTCCAAACTTTCCAATCGAACCTACATATCAAAGGAGAACTTGTGTCGAGCCTCAAAATCCGCATCTGTGAGCGGCCGATCCAACTTTGCATTCGTCCTTGAAACCGTGAATCGAATTCCCGTCAGCATGTTGTATGCTGTAACCCAGTTCACATGGTTCTGATCGACCTTCGTCCCTACCACTACTCTGTCGTCATCCTCTTCATCTTTCCTCCGCCTTTTGCTGGCCCTCTTTTGCCGTACTGCTTCTGCCCACAACATTGCGTCTTCATCCGGAGGTATCTCTTCATGTGGCATGTTCGAATGTATAGATTGGGTATGTCTCCGATTGAGACTCAACGATCCTCGTCGCACGCCCGCCGCGATGCTCGTTGGAGAGAACCTTCCACTTGTAAACACAGAATCTTCACCATCCCGGGAGCTCCGACTTGGTCCAGGCTTAGGGACTTGAAGCGTGTGCCGGTGCTGAAGCTGTGCAGTCCCCGGATGGGGTGGAAGTGAAGTGGTCGAAGGGGAAGGCGCGAGCGGAGGGGGATATGATGGCGGAGATGAAAATCGGTGGGGAGATGGAGGGGCTCGAGTTGGGCATTCAGGAAGCTGAGGAGTCGCTGGCAGTATTGATGATGTGTATGTCAGAGGACCTGTACTTTGAGGGTTCGTCGATATAGGTGCCGGAATACTGATCCGTTTATGTGGTTCGTTATCCCCGTTGGTCGGGTGCTTGATTTCGTGGGTGTTTGGAACATTTCCATTCCCGTTTGTTGACGCGACAGAGCTTCTATCTCCATACGAGGTTCTGGTCATTCCATTCGTCGGCGCCGGACTCTTCCTCCCATTCTCTGTTCCTCCATTGATCCCACCGTTCACTGACAAGGTGCTGCCATTTTGTGATGACCGCTGGTCCCAGGTACTACCACTTGTCCGGCCATTCGGTAGGGAGTTGAGGCCTCCATCATGAAGCGTGTCGCCATTCATCTGTACTCTACCACCGTCCATATAGCCCTCCGGTCCGTCTACCACGCTGCCTTTCGTAGATGTGTGCGAGTAGGACCTGGTGTTCCCATTGACCTTCTCATGGGATTGCTGGAGGTGACTGGGGGCATCGTACTGATGGTTGTTCGACGAGAGCATAGGTCCTGTGTCATCGGCCAGAAACGATGGCATCTCAACTGCGTGTGGCATTCGAGAGGCAGACGTAGGTGTTACCACCACCTTATCGAGGTTGCCCGGGTTCCTGGTAGGTCGAGGAGACTATTGACGTCGAAAGGAGACCGGATCTGCGAACGGGCGCGGGATACTTGGCAGGTTGTATTTCTTTGACTGAGCAGAGTCTCCCTTTAGATTCGAGATAGGAGAAGCTGCTGCAATCGAGTATATCGGCATGTCTCTAGACGGTGGAAGGCATTGGCATTGTTGAGTTGTCGTCGGTGCGCGGTTGTCTGGGTGTTCTTGGGGCTGGTGGGTATGGATTCGCAAATGAGTTGTGTTTAAAATAGCGTGCACATGCATCCACGGGGATTAGGTACGGAGGCTGAGCCAAGTGCCAACACAGCTATTGTGCAACGATGGGATAGAAGACCAGATTGATTCTTGAAATGCACGGGAAACTGTGTGAGCTTATTATTGAATCTCTCAACACATGAATAATTGCAGCATGTCCTGAGATTGACGGTTGTTGCAGTCCTGTCGCCCAATTCTTGGTCAACTGGGCATGGCTCTTCTTCAGGCCTAGCACCGGAGGATAGGTAATACCGGATCCGAGAGTTGTCTTCGGCAGAACATGGATGAGCACAGGAAAGGGACAGTACATACATCTCAAGAAGTATTTACAGATGCATACACTGGTAAACAGAATGGACGTCCTAATTGGCCTTTTTCTAGTCCCGATTTGGCGGAGTTGAGGTTGACTAAGAGCCCTCAACTTCGCTTATTCAGGACGACCTCATCTCCTTGAATGATGCCCAGACCAGTTTATGAAGGTCGATCTTGTCGAAATACTACCTAAGAATCAGCCAGATAAATAAGTTTGTGACCTCTGGTCGTTGAGCTTTTCCGGGCCATGTACAAGCCCGTTAAGTGAGGGATCTTGCCTTGCTTCCGGTTTGTTCAGAGGCAAAATATCTTGGCTATTTGCTTCAAAATATGTCGGCCTTCGTCTCAGACTCATTATCCAACCAGCAGGTCTCCAGGTTTTCATTAGCAAACTCTTTGGACTGACTCCGTTGTCCCCATGTTGGCTGATGCCTATTTCTGGTTCTGCGTCCCAATCCTGCGAAGAAAGGCAGAGGGTTATGATGCTCATGCCTCGCGTGGGTCTATACCTGGTAGCGAGCACTTCATGATGGCATGAACTCCAAGATGTACCTGGTACAAGGACCGCAATACTTTTTGTTGCTGTCGGAGCCGTCCATAGCTTCATAGCAATTCACCGAATGTTGCTTTGGAATGTTCTGCTACATGACATGAGAAGGAAACCTTTCGCTGGTACGTTCTACGCTTAGAGCCACTTACAATGAGATGGGAACTAGTGGAGACTAGACAAATGAAGAGCGTAAGATACAAGGCTGGTCTCAAGAATACGTGGGTCGATCTATATGTTATTACACACGCTACAACTACATATTTGATGATTTCCAGATTGCAGATTCGTGAGATAAATAACATTACATGACCAGTTTTGGTCCGTGGAAGCGAGTTGGTCCATCCTTAACCATGTTGTACTTGACGCTCGTTCTCTTCGGGAACCCCTTGAAAGATACGGCATATGTAGCAACAGAGTGAGCAACAAGCTGTAGTGCGTTAGCACATATACTCCGCATAGCCAGATAGGGAAGAAAGTGCGACTAACCTTAGTGTTCAACTCCCAAGCCTCCATAGCCAAGTTATCAACAGTATCGCAAAGCTGATGGTAGCATGGATCGAACCACTGGCCAGCAGTTCCACCAAACATCTCCTCTTCCTCTTTCGTCTTGACACCCTCAGCACCAGTAGCGATTCCACCTCCTGGGATGCCATTCTTGATGAATGCATCATAGTCACTTCGCCCATCGAAGGGGATATACGTATAGTTCAACCCATGGGCTTTATACCACTCGGTGTATAAGTCTCTCAATTCTTCCGAGCCAACAGGGTTGACGGCATCGGTGGCGTTGTATACTTGGTAAGCATAGTTTGGCGAAGCCATCATATCGTAGTCCATGAAGAGGCGAATCTTCAAGTTCTCCGACTCAGAGAGCTGCGAAACATAGTAATCGGAACCAAGTAAACCCTCTTCTTCGCCAGCCCACCACGCGAACCGCACACAGTTGTTCACACTGTATTTGACGAGATGCGTGGCAATCTCCAGAAGTGTGAGAGATCCAGTGCCATCATCATTTATTCCCGGGCCTTCAGAAACAGAATCACTGTGTCCACCAAGCATGACGCAGTTTTCTTGGTCACCACCCTTCGTCTGCGCCACGATGTTCGTGGTTCCTGTATTCCTGACAATAGCATCGATATACGCAGATGAGGAGATATTCTTGCCATCCTTCAAATCCTTTAGGTATTCCTGCGCATCCTTATTCGAAATACCGAAGGTAGCGATATGGTGCTTATCAGGCTGGCCCAGCGTTCCAGACAAGCTCCCCTTCTCGTTGTTATACACAACCGCTGCTACTGCTCCAGCTTTCCCTGCAGCTGCTGATTTGTCTCCGAATGAGCAAGCGCCACGTCGGATGAACGCTATCCATTTATCTGGTGTATCGGTGGGGTAATCGGAGGCATGGCAACCTTCGTTCTCGACGAAGAGCAGCTGGCCGAAGACTGCGTCTTTGTTGGGTGTTGGAGGGGTCAAGGACATGGCCTGCGTGGATTCTGGCTCCTTATCTCCAAGTACCAGTCGGTATTCGAAGACATTTCCTACGACGGCATTGAATGTTTGATTAGAGAGCGTGTAGTAGTCTCCTAGGGAGTCGAGGGTAGAATAAATGTATTCGAGCGTGCCGAGGTGGCCTGTACGACAGAGGTTAGCTATGGAAGCTCCAGAGTGGGATTTGCAGCTCTTTCGGAACCGTAGCTTACCTTTACTTCCAATCACTCTTGTAGGATGACCGTATTCTTCTACGCCTAGCTGTGCGATGTCGAACAGCTTCTCGGCGCGCTTGAGAAGGTTCTTGGATTTGATGTCGGCTTGGATAGCTTCTGTGCTGACGAGTGGTTTGCTGTCGGCGTTGATAGCTGTCTGGGAGCTGGAGCTATCTTGGAGAGGTTGCTGGATGCGAGATGCGCTTGCCACTGCAGACAGCGCAATGAGGGACAGGAGACGAGCCATATTGAAGCTGTGATTTCTGCAGCTTCAATTGGAATTGTTGGGAGAGGGATGAGGAGGAAGATTGTATGACTCGTGGGAGGCTGGAGATGTCGACATCGGAAGCGCATCGGCGAGGCAACGCGGATCACGATAAGGATCTCTTGGCAGTGTAGCCTTGCATATTACTCACGTGGGAGGCTTTCATTCTCCAGGACCTAGGGTTACGAGAAGTCCTAGAAATATTTTATCCATCTATCTTCAATTATTTGACTTATCTGTAGCACTGTTGGGTCAAATATCGTGGGGGAGTATCCTTCACGTGCATTTGTTTACGTTCACCCCTGAATTGCAAGCGAGTTCTCCCCCAAATAGTTTTAGCGAGAAGCTGTTGGAGCTTGGAATCATCTGAGAGCCAACGATTGAAAGGCCTCGCCGAGGCATAGGCCTTCATTAACTATGAAAATGAGACTTGCTTCGAGCGAAATTGGCCCGAGGGTGCATATCTTGTCAACCTCGAAATGGCCGCTGACTCGGAAAGCAATGTCAAGGCATGAGACCAAGCTGTATGGTAAATTGAAGTCTCCCTAGATTGACCAATCCCTTGAGCCCCATTGATATGTACAGCTTAGATCTGAGCAAGATCGACGGTATCAGCTCGTGAATTGGCGAATTAGATGAAGGTGACACGGGAGGCCTGCCTGATTTGTGCAACAGATCGTAATCGGATTTCACTTCATATGATACACTGTGTCACTTAGGCTACGCTTATGATAGGACATAGCATCTTAGGTAGTACCACTGAAAAACGTTTTCGTATCTAGGTGCCTTGAAATGAGCTCGAAAAGCGTTGAAATCGAACAGTAAGAATGCGCTGGTCCATCGTTAAACACATTCAGAACTGTACTCCATGTGTTATAGATTGACCAGATGTTCCCATCCAGAATTGATATGGCTCTTGATTCAAAATCAGCAGAGCAATGTGACACTGCAGCCTATACCCTCCAATGTTCAAGGAAATTTATGTCGGATCATCGCCCTGTCGTGTCAACCCCGCCAAGGATACATCTCGAACCCAAGAACCCGACCCATCACCGTCTGGGAAATAATGAATTGTTTCTTCCTCTGCAAGAAACCCGACGCCTATAACAGTTATCAGACTGCAGACTCGGACTCGGGCACTGACGGTTCGAGCTCATCAGCAGCGACAGCCGACACAGCCGTGACATCCATTAGCACCATGGGCGAAATGTCGAACCAAGAACGAGCAGAATTTGCGTCTTTCGCGAGAGTCGCGGCTTGTATGATCAATGAAAAGCTCGTAGAGGCGACCTTCACGGACAACATGGTGACGATCTTGCATCGCAATTCGACAGACCAGATTGCGGTACAGCTGGCAAAGAAGCCTATCATCCCAGGGTTTGTTCACCCAGCTGAACTCGGCACGGAGATCATATATAATGGCATTCCAATACCTCCCAGGGGATTGTGCATGATGAACATATATGGATGCTGGGCTGGTCTTGATGTCTCGAAGCTTCGGCTGGAACTGGAGAATTCAGTCGTCAATTTGGAGGCTGCGTACAACAACCCTCCCGATATCAGCTTCGATTCTCCTCCAGTTGACTGGGAACAAATTCTCGTTGAAGGACACCCCATACATCCGTGGCATAAATGCAGATACCCCGAGGTGGGCGATTTCAAAACCGCGAAGCTGTATTTCGTCGCGGTTGCTCGAGACACAATGGATGTGGTGGGCGATTACGACAAATGGATGAAGCTATAGTTGCAGCCGAAGTAGACGACGACCGCGTCATTCTTCCAGTCCACGAATTGCAATTATCGAATGTCCTTGATATCTTTCCAGAAGCTCAGATCCTGCCACAGATCACCACGGGTCGTCCTCAGAGCTCACTTCGAACGATATCGGTCACGTCGCCAGATTTCTGCAGTAAGATCCCGCTACCTATCAAAGTCCCATCAATTGTTCGAACGATTCGACCATGGGCAATCACAATCGGCCACCGCCTCGAGCCTGTCCTACAAGTCGTTGAAAGAGCAGTTCAAGACTTCGGCGGCTCCTTGATCATTGCTCGAGAACTCGCAGCAGCGGCATCCGAGAGCGAGCATCTAGGCTGCATTATTCGGGAAAGTACTGAATCGATAGCGGCACGAACAGGAGATCGTGTTATTGTTTGTGCAGCGATTAGATGTGATATGGGGAGAAGATTACGACAAGACTTTAGTGTTGAGGCAGTTCTGCAAACACTTGTTTAGGGTCACCTTACCTTCAGTTCTGCTGCATGGTTTCGCATTGCAGGCACATATGCAGAATCTGCTCACTCGGATCGATCCTGTTACTGGCGCGATTAAGGGCTTCGTTGCTCGAGATTTAGGTTCGTTCCGAGCTCACCGACAAACATTCTCGGAGTCCACAGCGCTGGAGATCGATAGGTCGTGGATGTTGACGAGTTTAGATTCACTGGGAAGAGTCTATGAGTATATATTGGGCGTCATCCATGCTGATATTGACTCGATGATTCGAGCTCTCAAGCTAGGAATGGTGGGTTGGAGGATAGCAAGGAAAGAGCTAGAGAAGCTCGTTTTGCCGGGAAATGATCTGGCGAGGAGGGTATGGCTGGATAGCTCGATGTGTGCGACTCATGCTGATATGTCTATGCAAATATATGGAGTGGAGAATGAGTGCCGTACAGTGTCTCTTCCGAATATGTTCTATCACTGTCAACACACTTCAATGGGACGCAGCAACGCAGGGAAGTTTTCTTGATCGAGGGACTCTTAGGAAAAACAAATAAATATAAAAAAAATGTGTATTCATGCCGAGATAAATATCTTCTCGAAGACTAGTGCATTTGCAATACCAGTATGCGTAGATAGAAACCAGGTAAGTAACAACTTCTGTGATAACTCAAGTTTCCTCGATCCCAGCGACGTGGTCCATGGCAGCGAAAGCGAATATCATCGCAGGACCAAGAGTTCCTCCTGCACCAGGATACGTCCGACCCATGACAGAAGCCGAGTTGTTGCCAGCGGCATACAGACCTTGGAATGGTGTGCCGTCGTCTTTGAAAACTCTAGCAGACTCATCTGTCACTAAGCTACCTTTAGTACCGAGATCACCAGGCTAGACTTGAATGGCATAAAATGGTGCTTCGGCCAAGGTTACAAGATTGGGGTTGGGTTTGCAACTGGCATCGCCGAAATATCGGTCATAGACGTGGTCGCCGCGGTTGAAGTCCTCGTCCTTGCCAATCGATGCCATGGCGTTGAAGCGTCGAACAGTCGAGACGAGATTCTCAGCATCGATCTCGATCTTGTCCGCTAGTTCGGGAAGAGTGGCAGCCTTGGTGATCACGCCAGAAGCAAAAGCTTCATTGGGAGACTTTCCAGGAGGGTAGCTCCAGAGTAAATATTTACTGTGATGCTGGGTGTCGAAAATGAACCAAGCTGGAATGGCGGGTACAGTCTGATGGCGCGTGTACTGGGCGTGGCCACAGTCGACATATGATTGAGACTCATTCATGAATCTACCACAATCGGCTGCGACGATCATAGAGGTTGGTAGAGAGCACTCGACGAGCGCGAAATGAGTCTTGCCAGTCTGTGGGTTGATGAAGGTTGGGCCCCACCATGCATCGTCGAGGAGAGCGACATCTCCGCCTACTTCTTGACCCTGAATGATGAGTGAATCAGCATCAACTGGTAGGAACAGGCATCGAATTTTAAGGGTAGCGTCCTGAAAACAAGACGAGAAGCTCGCAAGAGGAATCGGGGATTGTATCAGTACTTACGGCTTGGATAGCATCGCCGATGTCTCCATGTGGGACTGATGTCCATTTGTCGGACACAGGACCCTTGGTATGCTTCTGGCGCATGGCAGCATACTTTGCAAAACCTCCTGCACAAAGCATTACACCTCGGTCCGATCGGATTAGTTTATCGGCTCCGTCCTTCTTGTCCACAACACCTGCCACCTTACCATGCTCAACATGTAGCATGACCATTAGGCATTCTCGCCATACCTCGATCCCGCGTAGCTTGATAAGCAGAAGTAACTGAGCTACGAGAGACATGCACAAAGTGACAGGCAAACATCCCCATAATTTCCAGAACATGGTTCTGCCCATCACAATGAGAAATGCAAAAACTGGCTCCCAAGTCCGCCTGAAGTTGACGACGAAGCGATACTCATGCGTGTACATCGCAAAAGTCCCCGCTGCCTTCCGCACGAGCATGAAATCCTGCCAATCCCCCAAGTCCTTCAAATCGAATATCTTCCCCTCAATAGTTCTACCCACAGCACCACCTTCTTTCTCAACATAATAGTACGAATACCCAGTCGAGTGAACCCACTTGAAGCCCTCTTTCTCGAGCCACTTGACCATCTTCAGACCTTCAGTCAGGAAGGCCATCTTGCGCTCTCGAGATGAGACGGGACCGACATCATCAATGATAGTCTCGACGTACTTGAGAGCGTTGGGAATACTGTCTTGGACACCGGCATGTTGACTGATGTGGCTGTTGGGCATCCAGACTCCGCCGCCCGAGACTACAGAGGCGCCACCGATGTGGGTAGACTTCTCGATCAAGAGGGGACGGAGGCCGCGATGGTGAGCGCGAAGTGCAGCGACGAGACCTGTGGCTCCCGCGCCGACGATGACGACGTCACCTGTTGTTTCTGAGAAGTCCATGAATATACACTGACTGAGGGACTAGGCTGTCGTGTCGATTAATTAGAATATCTTGAAGTCGGATGTGTTCGAAGCGAGAACGTCTTCTGGAAGGTCGAAGATATTCCGGATTATATGTGAAGCAAAATTCTGCTTCTGTATTAATGTGTTTGGGTGTGTGAACTTCGTGAATATGAAAAGCCCGGAAGGTGCGAAGAGATCAGCCGAGAGCTTCAGGTCCAATCATGCTCATGACAACATGTGCGACTGAGCAAGTGTGGTGTAACCTCAAATACACAAACAAGTATACCGGCATGAATGCATTTCCTCCTTCAAAAGTTTCCAGAAAATCGTGTTGTTGGTCAGTGCCCCGTCTTTAAAGCAGCTGAATTCTTTAGCCCCAGGAGCTGTTTACTTCGTGGGCAGAGCTGACGCCTTGATTTTACTGCCCTGACCATAACGCAAAGCAAAAGGTTATGTTAAAGCAAAATTTATCATTATTAGTTTGATCGAATCGAGATCGATGTGTTGTCGATGTCTCCTCGTTCTGCATAATGTCGTGCATCTCGAGTTTGGCTCGGCTTCATACCGCTTGAGCTTCGGCACTGGAGGAACTCTAAGATGAAGTTCTGTATTCATCTCTGACGGCCCTTGGTATCAGTTTGCATGTAGGTTTCTACTCATTTAGCGAGTAGACCCAGGTGGAACTGTGAATGCGAAAAAAAAAGGCAACATGGCACCGTGACGTTGTGCTGCTCTGACGGCAAGGTATTTCAAATGTGCGAGAGCTGTGGCTTTTCAGAATCCCAAACCGCAGATAGCACGCTGAAGAGCTCGGCTCTCTCGAGAACCTACTTGGTCCATCTGCAATCAGTAGTGAATATACCTCTGACTTCGTTAAGCCCTCAAATGTTTCTGTATACGAAAATGCCAGACAGAGATGGCCGTCTAGAATCGTCCCGGATTTGTTCCACAGGGTCTCTTCAAAAGTTTACCTCAGGGCAGAAATCACAAACCTCAAAGACAGTACTTAAGTGCTCAACAAGGATACAGAAAGCCATCTAGAGCCAAAAAAAAAAAGGAAAAAAAAAGGTCGCAAGCTCGATGACATCGTCAGAATTGGCACACGAAGATGTCTTTTCAATCCATTGAGGATGATGACACAAGTGGAAGTTTGACCAGTTCAGAATTCTCGAAGAAAGAAACGCCATGCTCCATACGACCATGCGAATTTAATATGACCAGACTCATACGCCGGCTGGACACTAGCCCGGATCCGGGCTCGTTCTTCCCCATTTTTCGCCTGGCTGCGGGACTCGCCTAACCCTACCCACACCAAACATTGCCATGACACCGATGGACCTTCGATTTTCGCCAATGAAAACAAACAAGACCCCTAGATAAACACCCGCCACTATTGGGAAATTAGAGAAGTGATCGTGCTGATAACAATTGAAGCTACTGGGGACTTCCGGAACCAATTGTATCCTCATCGACCGGGTCCTATTGTTAAACTCTGAGTGGCTCCTTCTAGCCTGCTAGATCTCTTCATAACCCTCAAGAAAGTCAATGGCATTGTGAAAGTCGCATAATGCATGGCATGATGACTGGTGGCGTAGGACGTGACTGACCAGGGTCGATGCAGAAGTATCCGAACATCCTTGGCATCTGAAGACTCAAACCCAACAACACCACAGCCAGAAAACATCGTCGTCGCTCTCGCCGACAACAACCCCATTTCACCCCCACAAGATTTGCCATCATGGAGAACGGAACGAGAAATTGTTTCACCAAGCGGACCGCACACAAGTGCAAAAAGAGTCTGAACCATGGATAGCCGGCAGTATAGTGCGGTCTTGTCAAGGCCGGGTTTTGAAGGGTTTGTCAATTTTTCCACAATTTTTCACGCCTAACAGCCGCATCACGTGATTTAAACCCGGTGCTTTTCGCATCAACCCGGGGGTCCACCTGCACAAACGTAAGATTTTCAAGAAAATCTTTGCTTTCGTTCTTTGTATAAGTTGATCCTGGCATCCCGTTCGAGTCAGCTTTCTGCTGTGTATCTTCATTCTTTGCTTGTTTCAGATCCATACCACTTTTCAATATGAACCAATCAGATATCAATGCTGGTGCGATGAAGGAAGTCAGAGATACGACTTCTGTGAAGTCACTGCCATTGAGTGGAAGTGATGGCGCCCATGATGCTGAGAAGCAGGGCCCTCATCAAGTTGCTGGCTTGAAGAGAAAGCTCAAGAGTCGTCATCTTCAAATGATTGCTATTGGTTTGTTTGCCAAGGTATTTGAGGAATCACTTGCTTATAATTCTACAGGTGGAACTATTGGTACAGGTCTCTTCATTGGATCTGGAGGAGCGATCGCTAAATCAGGACCTGCCGGTGCTCTGATTGCATATATCTTCGTCGGAACGATTATTTACTCAGTCATGACTTCACTTGGCGAGATGGCCACTTACATGCCTGTCACGGGAGCATTCACAGCATATGCCACACGTTTCATCGACCCCAGTCTTGGATTCGCGATGGGTTGGATTTACTGGTTTTCGTGGGCAATGACTTATGCCCTAGAGCTAACTGTCACTGGTCTCATTATTCAGTACTGGGCACCCGAGCTGTCCATCGGCATCTTCATCGGAGTTTTCTGGGTTGTCATCTCCATCATTAACATGCTGCCCGTCAGCTTCTATGGGGAATTTGAATTTGGACTGTCGATGGTCAAGGTTATCACAGTCTTGGGATTTATTATCTTCGCGATTTGTATCGCTGCCGGTGCCGGACAGCAGGGTGTGATCGGCTTCGACAATTGGAAGAACCCAGGTGCATTCGCTCCGTACCTTTCGGAGCAAGTCGGTGGTGGTGCGATGGCAAAGTTTGTAGGCTTTTGGGCAGTCTTGATCCAGGCTGGTTTCTCGTACCAGGGAACTGAATTGGTCGGTATCGCAGCAGGAGAAACCGAGAACCCGCGAAAGAATGTCCCGGCTGCCATCAAGAAGACCTTCTACAGAATTCTGTTTTTCTTCGTCTGCACGATCTTCTGCATCGGTCTCCTGGTTCCATATACCAACGAAGATCTTCTTTCCGACAAGTCTGATGCGACCGCCTCACCTTTTGTCATCGCTGCCAAGCTTGCTGGCGTCAAGGTCCTCCCAGGAATCATCAATGCCGTCCTCCTCTTCGTCGTTATTTCCGCCGCAAATTCGAACGTCTACTCCGGAAGCCGTATCCTCCTCGGTCTTGCCAACGATGGCTCTGCTCCCGCTTTCCTCAAGCGAACCACCAAATCTGGCGTACCCTACGCAGCAGTAATCGTCACCTCCCTCTTCGGCTTCCTCGCTTTCCTAAACCTCTCAAACAACGCTGCGGTCGTCTTCGATTGGTTCATGAACATCACGGCCGTGGCCGGTTTTATCACCTGGGCATGTATCAACGGCTGCCACATCGCATTCATGCGCGCTCTTGCCGCACGAAACGTTTCCCGCGACACTCTCCCTTACAAAGCATTTTGGGAGCCATACTTCGCCTGGTACGGACTGTTCTTCAATATCTTAATCATCATCACGCAAGGATTCACAGCGTTCCTTCCATGGAGCGTTTCGGGTTTCTTCACGGCGTATATCAGCGTCATTTTGTTCGTGGTGTCGTTTGTCGGACACAAGTTGATCATGAAGACCACGTATGTGCGTTGCAACGAGGTTGATCTTGATACCGATGCATCGAAGGATGATGATGCTACCTGGTCTATCGAAGATCCGACTACCCTTTGGGGTAAGTTTTGGGCTTGGATGTGCTGAGGCGGAATGTGTTTTGTAAGGGAGAGAGACGTCTTGTACTTTTAGCGTAGAAAACTGGACTTAGCTAATGACACTGAAATAAATAATCACCAATTCAACGACCTGAATAGCTTCGAGTGGTCAAAAGCTAGGTTTGCGTGGGCACTCTACTGTCTCTTAGAATGCCTGCAGCAGACCTTAGGATTATATTGCCTTTGGTTTCTTTGTTGTTGCAATCCGTCCGTGTTCATGAGCACTCATCAAGCAATACAGTTGTTTGAGTTCAGAAACAATGTCTTGAGAAAGTAAGATATCACCATCATGTACAGTTCAATAACTGTCCCCTGTCACGAACCCGTCCTGTGCTTCCAATGCATCCTCAAACCTTTCCCCGCTTTTACCTTCTTCCGAACTATCTTCCTTCCCGAAGCCGTCATGCTCATCTTCATCTTCGAGATCACTTCTAGCATACTCATCTTGAGACTCTTCATCGTCATCAGTCGTAATCCATTCTTCACCATCCGACTCCTCGCTCTCATCCATCGCACCATCTTGAACTTGCAGAATTGCAGTGAGCAACTCATCGAAAGTCTCAGCCCATTCCCCAGACACCTCTTCGTCTCTGAAATCCACGCGATCTAGAGGTGTATCGCCGTCTTTGTCTTTCAAGTTGACATCCAAATCTTTTAATCGTCGTCTCCACTTAAGCAGAGCCTGCATTATCTCAATGTTGCCCCAATGAGCAACAAAATGCAAGATATTGGAGCCATCAGCAGTTGTTACGCAGCAGTCTGCGCCAGCTTCAAGCAGTATTTCCACGTAGCTGGCGTGCTCCCACTGAATAGCTGTAAATACCGGAGAAAGGCCGTCGAAGTCTGTGAGATTTGTATCTGCCCCTCGCTGTATCAAGTACCCAATAGTAGTATCACTATTATCTTCCATACACGCATGATCGAGAGGCGTTATTCCCTTGTTATCTCGGGCGTTTATATCTGCTCCGGCATCGAGGAGCGGTGATATGTATAAACCAAGATCCCGGTGCCCAAAGCGAGCAGCTGTGTGGAGGGGTGTTTCACCCCTTTTGTCCCTTACATCGTACCTGACTCCTGCACCTAACAGAAGGAAAATGGATTTATGATCAAAATTTGCAGCCAAATGAAGTGGTGTCATACTACTAAAGTCAGGAAGTGCCGGGTCGGCTCCATGTGAGAGCAGAGTTTTCACAACATCTGGATTTCGGCATTGAATGGCCCAATGAAGCGCTGTATTTCCCACCGAGTCTTGGTAGTCAATTTCGTTTATCGAGAGCTCAATCTCTTCGCCGACATCTCCTGGCAGATGTTCGCAGATCACAAGCTGAAGCTTGCTCATCCGTTGATTGCATCTCTCGTCATCATAGAGCTGAGGAAATAATCGAGGGATCGATTGCTTTCTTGCCTGGTCCTTGTCTCTAAAGTAGCTTTCCCAGGCAATTGAGAATGGCGTTCTGCGCAACATCAGACATGATTAGTTACTACCCTAAGTAATGCACGACCAGACTCACTCTCTACCCGCAGCTTCTAAAAATGGGTCGGAATTTTGGTCTAGCAAAAATTCAACAACATGATAATGAATGTTATTCACAGCAAGCTAAATTTAGTGAGTGAGTGTCGTGCCCTCAATATGGCATGTTGACCTACAGTTAGCGCTGACTGGTTCCATTCATCAACATCTAAGATTGATGCTTCGCTCTTGGCAAATAATATTTTGATACTATCCAGGTTTCCTGTCCAGGCGTAAAAAAATATCGGATCCCCGCCATCTCGCACGTTCAAAGTCCGAAAGTTGAATTGTGGTCTCGTAAAGCTATCACAAAGGATAGAAAACGTCAATACACGGCTTAATATCCATTGTGGAAAACCTAAGTGAACTTGTAGTCTTGTCTTTGAGCGCTTCTTGCAGCTTTCAATACTGCAAGGTCCAGTGATATAGGGCAATCCCGAGATCCGCATGCTTACGGAACCTGTCCACTTTGTTGAGATGCCTGCTTGAAAGGGGATATGACAGGCGCATAGACAGTTTAGATCACATGCGTATCTGCTTTCGAGCTTTTGGCGGAGGTTCCGTAACGTCACAGCTGGGTCTGGATACATTGCCAGGGTTTCTTGTAGGTCGTCGGAATCGGTCTCTTCAACAATTCGATTGGAACCAATTGCTGCTGACTGTTGTTTCTCTAGTAATTGATAGAGCATATCTTGATGTTCTGGGAATTCTTGCATTAAAAATTGCTGGGTCGTTGAGTGCTCTGAGAGAATCTGGCCTGCCTGGAGCGTGATTTGGTCTAGTGACTGGCTGCTGCGGACGACTGCGAAGCTTCAAAGGGCTCAGCATGAATTCTTCCTCAAAACCTAAAAGAAATCGATATCTTCTGACGTTGGAACATCCTAGATGAAACAGATTAAGAGGCTGCCACTCACATGTGCAACGTTGACAGTTCGACTGCCACAGACAACCGAAGCTCTCTCATCCTATCCCTTAGTTTCTCAACCTCACCCAGTTTCCTGCTCCAAGTCCCGCGATGAACTTTCATTTTGCCTTCGATACCTTTTAATGGCTTCTTGAACGACTCAACGAGCCTATCAAGGTCATTCAGTATATCCTCAGCCTCATCCACGAAGCTCTTCAAGGTCTCGAGTTTCTCAGCGGGAAGAATTCCCGAGGGATCCATTTCCTTTGCCGCTTCGGAAACATTGACGATAAGCGATTTTAGGGATTTGACATCTTTGATGAGTTGTTCAACCTCTTTTGGAGCCTCGAAAAGAGGTTTCAGCTTGCCAAGCAAGCCTCCGATGCGATCTGCCGCTTGAAGGATGGCGATGGAGCTTGCGACAAGCCCGACGATGGATATGGGGTCCATAAGTCTTAGGATTGATTCGATATGTCAATGATGGAGTGGATGAGTAGGAAATAGTTGTGATGCTCAAGGAACAAAAAGTGAGTGAGGCTGAGATCATGAAGTATTAGCTGTGCGGTCACGCAGTGTTCGCCTTGTGAATTGCCTCGCGAAGCGCCCACTCAGCCACCACCACTTGATCACCTGCATGTGACGACCAATCAGAGCATATTCACACCGCTATCTCATCAACCTTGAGGATTTGCAGCAATAAGCATTTCAAATAGACTCTGGAATTGAATAAGCCTTCGCTTTTCTTTTGACCGACCACTGTGGGTATGGAGGACATCAGCAATATTCGCTTCTCCACGGGCTTCTTAACAAAGACTGAAGTCGAGGTAGGGGAAGGCAAGGAAAGAATCCACATCTGCTAGAAAAGCCTCTAAATCCAACCAGAGAGTCGAGAATGAGCATAGACATAAGTTCCGAGCAAGCGAACGACATGCTCTCAAATTACCGGTGCGCCAATTTGTCAAAAGCAGAGAATAGTTCTAAAGACTGCTGCGGTAAATTTGTAAAATGCAATTTCCCGTTCCCTGATACTTTTAGTATAACAATCATTGACTATTTAAACCCTCAGGTCTTCCTGTGACCCTCACTATGAACTCCTCCTCTGGGTCTAATGTTGCCAAGGCATGCTTCATGGATACTCCAGGCACTTTCCATCTCATCTCTGCTTCTCGAATGTGTCCTGCAATTCCATAATTTTTATCCTTCTCACCTATTGGCTGTATGTCATATATCTTCAGTACTCGCGCAACGAATAGAAGTACTTCTTGCTTCGCCAATGTGCGGCCAGGACAATGCATATGTCCACCACCAAATGGAAAGAAACCCCTCGGCTTCTTGATGGCGCAGTCCTTGAGCCATCGATTCTCGTCAAACTTCAGCGCATCGTCTCCCCAAATAGAACTTGAGAGGTGCATAGGTCTGAAAGGACCCAACAAACGATCGCCGACATGGACTGTTTTGTTCCCAATGGTAGCGGGGGACACGCAGCTGCGGATCATAGAGGAGGATGCGTAGAGTCGAAGGACTTCATTCCATACTGCTCCAACAATAGGACAATCATTAGTCAGATAAGGTACTGAGAATCTGTTGGTATCAGGGTCGAATGCAGAGCTCGTCTCTTTTCGGATTGCTTCCGTCAGGGACGGCGAGGAAATGATGTGAGCCAGAGTCCAGAACAACATGCGGAACGTGTTCAGGTGAACACCCCACAGTAAGATGAGAGCGACGGCTCCCGCGTCGTGGAGAGTCATGCCAAGTTGCTGATGCTCGTGCTGCATCCTGTCGAATAACCAGTTCAGATTTGGACGTTGGGTTGTTTCCAAGGTGTAATATTTCATGAAAACCTGGACCAAAGTCTCACGAGCTTTGTACATATCTTGAGATAGTATACTGGGATAGTTCCTGGGAATCTTCCAGCTTAGGTCTTCCCAATCGATATAATGTTGTACGAAGTCTGGATCGATATCCATGATCTCGCTGCCCAGGACAGCCCTTGAACCGGCGTCTGCGAGAACGTATCTTCCCCACTTGTAAAGATCAATCAATTGATCTTCACCATTATCCTCGGCTTGGCCTATGTTGACCCGTGGATCAGAAAGATAGACAGGAATCAAGTGCTCGATGTGCCCCATGAATATCCCAGATAGTGCATCCATCTGCTTTCCTGGCTGAAGAGCCTCTTTCATCCATCCATCTTGTAGATTGACATATCGTTTTTTTGCGGGGTTATCCTTCACAAAATATGGCGCAACTTTCTCATCCCCGTGCCAAAGTTTGGCGGGGTCGTCTTTGAACGCGGCAATATAGCTAGATGCCGGAATATTGAAGCCAGCGAAAACCGCTCGTAGATAGTCATCGAAAGAAAAAGACTTGGTATCATTCCACACGGCTTTGACATCCTCGGGTTTTCTGAGCACGATGTACTTTATACCGAGGATGAAGATTGCATAAGGTGCATCTCCAGGGAAACATTTGCTGCCAAATTGTCAGTCGTGCCAATTGATGAGTGTAATAAAGCATGAGACCAACCTGCCACGACTGACAAGTTCTTCTCGATCCCAGAGGAAAGAAATCATATGCCCCACCAGGGGAAGGGCGTATGGCAGCACGGGTGGGTTCAGAGGTCGCAGCTTTGGCTGGATGGTAAATGTCCATAATCGCCAAAACACCCACAGAGTTGCAATGGTGGTCAATGGATGAAGAGCCAAATACTTGAAGTCGTAGACCGCACCAGAGAAAGAACTCAAAATCTCGGCCAACATTTTGTCTACAAAAGCCCAAACAATCACCTGAAAATCTCATAAGATGAGGTTAACGGTGCTCTCTAGGCGGTTGAATAGATACTACGCGAAGCGCATCCTCAAACCAACATGCGAGAATTAATAATAGTGGTAGACAAAGGTACGCAGTATGGTGTTCTTAGTATTGTCTCGCTACCAACAAAGAAAAGTGGCGAGCGGGGACGGAATGCACCCTTATCCTCGCCGACATCAGCAACTTCTGGTTTTACGGCGGCAGCAATGGTCTGAAAGTTGGATGTCAATTCTCGTCTGGCATGGCTCACATCGCGCCATCTTGGGTGAAGGATTGGGCATATGCTGCTGGAAAGGCTACTATTGTGAAGATGTTTGACTATTTGCAGGCCCAGCAGCCGGACTGGCATGTTGTTCAGTTGCATCCTGGTGTGATCAGCACGGAGATCAATGCGAGGTTCGGTGTGGTAGGACAGGACACTCGTAAGTACTATCCAATGGTGATCCTCCCATCCGTGAAAACATTACTGATGAAGATGTCATGTAGCTGGACTCTCTGGCCATTTCGCTGTTTGGCTTGCCTCACCAGAGGCTGCATTCCTGAAGAGCAAATTCGTCGGGGCAAATTGGGACGTGCAGGAGCTCAAAGCTCGAGCTGATGAGATCAAAAGGTCTAATTTGCTTAGAGTGGCTTTGAATGGAGTTGATATGTAGAAGGGAATGTTGACAACAATGTCTCGCTTAAGGTTGAATTGGTGGAGATGTGGACCATTCTCAAGGCTCCCAAAGCCCAATCAGCAGCTACCATGCCGCAAAATCACGTACAGGTCGCTCGGTATTGTCGGAAAGGTTGTCTTACGTCAAGGTAGAACGTTGTTGTTTGCAGCTAAGGCTGGACTGAAGCGGAGCATTCAATGCATTGCAAAGGGCGGAAAAAGAAAAGCGATCTCTCCACAGGACACTCGAAGCAAGGTTCAAACCGTACGCGCCTGCAAATATGCCACTTCTAGTGGGATGTTCTCGGCACCAGATCCGCACCATCTCTCAACCTATCTTCGCCTCACTCGGGAATCCCTAATTTCTCACAGCCGCAGCCCAAATATCCCAGTTGACCATCTGAGTCGACACACTATTCCACTGCAGAAAGCCATGCGTCCCATCATATGTCTCGATAAAATCGCTTAGAACGTGGGTGAAGCGTGCTTGCGTGATAGGTTTGCCAACTTTGGCCTACTCGGGCCCGAAGTGGAGCATGCATCTGATGATGAACTTGTGGCTGAGCTCGAAGCGTCTTCTGAGTGAATCTCCATTTGAGCGTGCCGTGATATTGGGCGGTCCCGCAGGAGCAAGACCTGTAGAAGTAAGATGTTACAGCCAAGAAAATTCGTGGAATCAGAATCCATTTCATGAATGCAGCAAATGACTTCGACTCTGATTTCGGATTCCTTGTCCAATGTTGGTGACGACACCTGCACTCGGGTCGCGCGTTGGACTTCAAACAAGGGTGGCTTAGCGAGGGAACGTCTTTACCAGCCTTTTCGCAAACACCGTATTGGGTATCAAAGACTATATTGGTATTTCAGTCTGGACGAGTCTACAGAGGGTCATCAGTATAGGCTGGAGGTGCCTCCTCATCTGTCGCTCCCGCTGGGGGCACAGGAGCTTCTTCCACGAGCCTCTTCTGCTCTTCCAACTTCACAGCCCACAAGGCCGAGCCAGCCGCCGTAGTCAGCAGAAAGAACATAGACAGCACCGGCACCAGCTGTAGAACCAACGCAACAGTTCCGAACCTAGGATAATAAGTCAGCATCTCCCTCCACTAAGTCCAGTTATTAAGAGTCAAGTGACCTACCAAGTATATTTCCACTTCCTCTTCCTAATCTCATCCTTCTTCTCTTTCTTCGACAAGCCCCGCAACTTGAAGTATCTGTAGTGATGGAATGGACCAGCTCGAGCGCCTGTAAGGACCAAGAAGAAGGGTGTGCCAATTATTGGTATCAAGTTGAGAGGGAGGAAGAGGATGAACTCGGCGATTTGGCGGAAGGAGAAGGGCGAATAGACGGCGGAGGATGTGGGCTTGCCGAGCATCTTGACGGAATTGGGAGCGTCATGGAAGAGGATTCGAGAGGGGGATACGAGGTCGGTTTGGCCTTCGCGGATGAGGGTTGCCTGGGAGGGAGTCAGCAGAAGTAAGGGGTAGGGAAGCAAATGCGGAGAGGGGCCGGCGGGGGCAGAGGGGTGTAGATATGGAAGAGCTTACATCAAAGACATTTACCAGAGTCTCGTCCACGAGCAGAGCTTCGAATAAGAGTGCGATCACAACTTGTCCCTCTCCAAGCACCAAAAAGACAGCATTGAACCAGGCTACCGGCCCGTGAAAGATAGCTAGGAATGCGACCTGGGGGAGGTATGTGAACGTGAACAGTAGGCCGAGAACCACGATCGAAGTCACCACAAGAGGTATGAGGCGACGGCCAAAGAGAGGCCAGAATTCGCCGTGGGCGCAGAAGTAATAGATGCCCTTGAATGGGTACAGAGCAGAGGCGGAGACGACATTGCGGATAGGTTGCAGGACCATAGCTGTTGATCCGCGAGGGTTCGGCATTGTGCAGGATGCGCAGAGAATGCCACAAGGACTGGAGAATGCGGGTAGGAGGAAGTTTGAGGTTATTGATACCTGGAGCTGGTGGATGCTGAGGACTTCGAACTGCCCCTGTCGATGACGCAGCTGGGATTTCTGCCCTGATGTCTTGGCAGGGCCTGGGATACGAGGCTTAAATTACAACTTCCTCCAAACTCAAATCTGACGACTGCTCTATTACGTCGAGTGATACTGGAGCAGCAGACATTGGAAGTCGCCCATCGACATTCCGAATGGAATTGAGGCAAAGAGGAACATGAATACAGGTGACAATGTGGCACCCCCGCACAATGTGTTGCCCCCGAACCCGCCAAAATGGCTATGATGGAAACTCAAGACTACATATAGTCAATGCTATCTTTCATTCAGATGCCTTCCAAGCAGTCAGAGATATCCTCGGGAAAGGTGGAATGGCTCAAGGATGGCAGAGCGTAAACGTCGTCCAACGGCACATACAGTGTATGCTTCTTCAAATCCTCCTTCTAGTCTCGTAGCCTCCGTTTGGCAATCCGGAGAACCAAGCAGGATTTGGAGATCTATGATAAGAAATTATCGAGCGTAAGATGGTAAATGTTTCGATTTGTTTTCTTTGGAATCTGATCTTGCCTTATCCTCCTATCGGCCCCCTTTCCCTTCACTGTCAGCGGATACTTGCAGAGATTCGGGAATGGGCATGATGCTGTCCAAAGGCGTGGCCGATATGGTACTGCAACGCGTTTGACTTTTGGTTTACAGCTTTCGAATTCGACCCCCAAAGATGCTCGTCCAAGCCAAGAGCTGTGCTGCTTCTGGACGGCTGTACCAGTACGTCCGTACAGCTGGTCGGAGCCTTTTGACGAAGCAAGAAAACAGCCGCCGTTACCGCATAAATATTGATTCTGCTATTCTTTCTTTCGGTAGAGTGGAGCTGCGGCCGGTGCTATAACTCTCGGAGAAATCTGCAGCCAGTCTCGTCTCCGATCTTGTTTATGCTTGTTCGTTTGCTGGCTCGCAGAGCAGCTGCGGCGACTCAACGCGGTCTGCATCAGCTCCCTGCTGAATTATTGAATTCGCTCTAGTCAATAGAGACTTTTCGAGTTTTCCCGAGCAATATAGCAAGCATTGGATGTCTCTTTAACTTGCCCAGGGGTCGAGTGCTTCTTAATGTGGGAGTGCCTGATTACTAGTGGAGTGGTGGAAGGGGAAATCACCACGCTAACGCCTCGGCTAATTTCCCTCAAACGGGAAGGACCAGAAAAGTAACGATGTTATTTCAACCTCCTTCTCAACCTCTCCCCGCGTAAACAAATTTCTTTCCTTCCTCACCTTCAACTTACAAAGACACCTGTTCTCCCATTCTTCCCCCACACTCATTTGACTCCCTAGACGCGTCTCTCGTCCATTATCGAGTGTATCTCAGGTCTAGTTACCTTCACAGTCTTTACAGCAAACAAAACATTGTTGTTTCCACGCAATCACCTCTCGCAACCTCAAGATGCGATCCCATATCTTGACTGCGCTCGCAGGCGCCGTTGGCCTGGTTGCCATCGTCGCCGCTGCCCCTGCCGTGTCCTCGTAAGTACGCGTTCCCGATTCTCTGAATGCTTGCTCATCATTTTCGAGGGATACCGATGTCTGCGGGCCTGTCTCTACCGTGTTCCTTACTGTTCCACAGCCAGTCACCGTTACTGTTCATGATGCTTCAAGCAACACCGTCGGTCTCTCGTCCACCTCTGGCGCGCTCCCTACGACAACCATTACGCGTTATGCCACCCTCCGTTCGATTCTTACCGTTCCCCGCACAAATACTGTCCACCTATCCCGCCCGCAGAGCAGCAATGGCGTCCAGGCTGCTGTTTCAACCCCAATCTCTTATGACTCCACAGTCTTCGAGACTGCTTACCTCACCGTTACTGTTCACCAACCTGGTCCTTCCAGCTCTAGTGTCCTTGCATTCATCGTTGAGAATGGCACCACCTTCTGGCTTGGAGGAAACACACCGGTCTCTACCAAGGCATACATTACTGCCACCAGTGTGGTCACAATTGAGCCTGTCAACACTGCAGTCGGAACAACCCATCTAACCTCAACGGTGACCCTCCACAGCGCCCGCTATACCACGCAATCGGCAACCCAGACTCTGACCAGAACACTGTCTGCTTTCAATGGCACTACGACACAGACCTCCGGCGCCCATGTCGTTTCGTCTTTCGGCACTGCCCCTGTTCCTGTCCGACCAAGCTCTTCCTGGGCTGGATGGAACGCGACTTCAGCTGTTGGTGGGACCATCTTCCCAGGAGCTACTGATCCTGCCAAGACCTCCAAATCAGTTGCCAGCTTCATTACCAAGGAGATAGTCGATATCTATAAGACTAGTGAGTTCCCGTATACCGTCTCGACCTACACTGCCAAGGGAGGTTTCAACGTCTTCACGACAACCACCAGCTGGTCTGGCGATCCAAGCTCGACGTCGATGGCTGGGGGCGTCTGGACTACAGCCATTATCAATGGTCAAACAGTGTCTTGGAATGCTCATGGGGTTATCCAGACATGTACGGAGTCGTCAACTCGTGCACCATATACCCACACCACTTCAACTAGCCACCATGTCACTTCTCCAGAGCCAAGCTCGACTGCTTCCGCCCAAGGTGCCTGGACCACTGCTATGATTAATGGTCAAACTGTTTCCTGGAATGGTATCGGTGTCACTGAAACCTGCTCAGACTCATCCACTCATACTCCATACGCCAATACAACTTCAACTGCCCAGAATATGTCTACTAGCATGGCTGCTGGCGAAGTCTCCTCCTCGAGCGGTCCAACAAGCCTGCCTTCCGCTTCAACAACATCATCCAGCTCAAATTCAAAGTGGTATATCTATACACCAGCTTCGTCAATTACGTCCGGGCCAAGCAATACTGGAACCACTCTTGCGGCTGCAAACTCGGCTTCGTTGAGCTCCGTTTTGTCATCCGCTCACCCCGTCTCGGTGTCAACTGCAAGTGTCATCCCAATTCCAGCTTCCTCTATCACCCCTCCTTCATCGTTGCAGGTCGCCGATCCCACTGCCACTTCTGAGGGTATGAGACTACTCAGTAGCTCAACGGTCATTCTCAGTTCCCACTTGGGTGTCTTTCCCACCAGCAGCTCAAGCACATTCTTGACCTTGGTATCTGCTTCTTCTGGCAGTGAGTTGTCCGCCTTTTTGTCGACATCGGGAACTTCGAACACCGCCTCCTCAACCTCTACTGCTCTGTCTGCTGCCTCTTCTGCTCCAAGCAATTGTGGTGAAGTTGGTGACTTTGTTCTAAACGTAAGTGTTTCGCAACTAGACCTGAACAGAAGCTGACTTGTCCAGTTTGACGACATCCCACCTTTAAGCATTGGTAATGACAGCACTTTCGGTCAGCCACAACCAATCTTCAGCCCTTACCATCATTTCGACTTCTCGCAGGGTTTCACCGTCGGCCCCCCACCAGTTGACCCATACCTCCCAAAGTCTAAGCCTCTCCTTGTCGAGTACACTCCTACTGCCAACACTGTGAAGCAAACACGACCCAGCGCTGATGCCGGAACCTCTGGATACATCGGCAACGCTGACCATGGCCTTACAACTTGCTTCAGCTTCAACCTCTATGGTGCTTCATTCGGCTGTGATTCGATTGGCCCTGATTGTGACTTCACATTCACTGGCTACCGATACGATGCTGCCACTAAGTCCACTCAGGAAGTTGCCACCCATCAACACGCCATATCTGCTTGTCCTGATCTCAAGAGCTTGGAATGTATTCTTACTCCCATCACCCTCAACTCTGATTTCGAGAACCTCGACTCTGTTCGCATCGATCTCACCGTCCAAGGCGAGCCAAATATTTGGTGGATGGATGATGTTCGCTTGGGATGGTTCAACAACACCTGCGAGAAGGGCATGTGCCGCGCCAAGGCCCCCATTCGCGGATTCGCCAAGCCCCTTCCCATCAAGAAGGTCTAAGGACCTCGTGTTGTCGCGCATCTGTACTCGACGGATTCATTTCGGGCGGCTAGAACGAGATGGCACTTTTCGCGAACTTTTCTTCATGTAGAGATAGATTTCTTGCTTTCACAACCTCAAATGCTGCCTATGTCAGAGTTCCGCGCATTTGTACGAGTTGTTCTCATATGTTCATGAAGTCGCGACGCATGCCGGTGGCAGGCTGGACCTTCTCAGACGTACTTGCGATTCAAATGGAGTTGGCTATACGCCGAAAAGAAACTTGCATAGAAAGCTTACGAATCATGGAACGAATGTATGAGTAGATGAATGCAATGAAACGATGATAAAATCAAGCCCGGGTTTTCATGGACACATGAACATATGAATGTAAAAACACTTTAACGTCCTGCAAAGTAAGTAAGTCCCGGGGAAAAAGATTTGAAGGCGGCTACACTTTCCTTGCCTGTGAAGAAGTAGCTCCTTCCTTTCCTGACTTCGTTAGCTATCCCCAGTCCGCTCTTCTCCAAAGCACAACATTCTCCTGATTCCTTAACAAACAACCACATCAATCTTACCCAACTTTAATCTCGAAGTCCAAAGTCTATCCTTAGTAAAGATTGGAGCAAAGTCATACCTACTAGTCATATGATCAGACCTCTCTTTTACAGCATACTTCAACGGCCGCATACTCGGTAGTTCCTTCGCGAAGAAGCAGCCCAAAATGCGAGATCCCATCCGAGCAACAGACTTCCTACCGGATGACTGGGTCAAAATGATGAATCCTGCTTCTTACCGCAGTAGTATCCCGTTGGGCATCATTCAAGAACTTGATGACTACGTCAAGACCCAACCGATGTGGTGCAGTCTAGAGGAGGCTCACAATCAAATCCGAGAAGGTCTTGCCCAGACCACATCGATTGAAGGTGATGACGAATATGAGAATCACAAACATCACGCTCACTATTGGGCGGAAGAGGTCTTGTAAGAGTGCATATATTTCGGATTTCCAGTTCACTGACATGGCTCACTGACATGGCAAAGCATGCGTATCTGCGAGACCGAAAAAGCCCTAGATGCTGCCGCCGACCAGATCAGGAAAGTTATCAAGGATATCGCGAAGCAAAAGCTCAAGGCTGTACAGGATGGCAGCAGCGACTTATCAATTATTGAGGGGAACAGCCTGTGGCTGACCGAGTCCTGGATCCGGGTCACAGAGAGTCCATGGGACGTTGAGCTACCGCGCGAAGCCACGAAAGCCGGTCACTTCATAAGATACAAAGCTTTGGTTGATTGGACAGATGGACTGCTCATATTTCTCCTAATTGAATGCTACGGCGAGCTTATTGAGGGGGAGATTGAGCTAGAAGAGGGCTACAGTTGCCGGTTCACTGAAACAGACAGAGAAACTAGAGTACGGAAAAGAACTGGAATTGAGGATGCTAGTATCGATCCACCGAGCAACAGGAGAGGGGCAACCGAAGCGACATCCATGGAGCTTTTGAAGATGCCAATGTGTTCTTATGAAGATAGAATAAAGCTAAGATTGTGCAATCCGACTGTTGGTCTTGACGCGTACGTCAATGTTCCAAACAACGAGGTGGAGAGGATTGTTCGCTTTGCCAGGGACAATTATTATGAAGTAAGCCGAAGGATCAAAGATAAGCATCTTAGCCCGCCGCCTTGGAGAACATCTGGCGTAGAACACAGGAACACACCCTCGCACAAAGACGGAATGACCCAGACTTTGGATCAGTGATTCAAGGCGAAGAGTTATATGCGACGTAGGGTCGGGCAGCAGCTAAGACCAAGCCCGGTTTTGGGAAAAGCCAGATCTGTTATCCCGTGGAGATGCGCCATGCCTGACTCGAACAGTAAAGAATGATGGGTTGGGAGTTGCATGCTGAATTGAGCGAAGGAACGACTATGAAGCAGTTCGGTCAAGGTACTACAGGGAACGTCACCAGAGAGCTGACCGGATACAGCGCAATTACGTAGCCTAAGACGAGACGCGAGTGGCGAATCTTAGAGTTTCACAATTCTATTCCTTCAAGCCTGCGTCTCCAAGTAAAAGTCTGGAATCTGATTTTCACTTTTGGGTCGGCACAGAGAGGCTTCGACACAGCATAACGACTGTTTCACTCAGAGCTCTAAGTAGCGGAAATACCTCGTCTCCAGGAGGGAGGTTCATGCTTGTGGAGCTTTACAGGCACTCAAGTTGGGAGCCATTGGATATGCTTCTTGGTGACCTTGCTTTCTCTTCGTCTTGTGCCAATACTGTTTCAATAAGGAGGCGTTTCTGCCGCATCGTCTCACCGCCCCAAGGAGGGGTTGCCGCTGCATGCTGCTTACTGAGATCCTTCCTGTGACGATCCTCCTCAAGCTTTATATCTTCTCGACTGCTCCCACAGGCACAAGTCACCTGTTACATGAACCAATATAGTCCCCGTTCTGATACATCGACACAGCTCTGCATGCTCGCCCGCACCCCTGCACACATTTCTCGCTTACGCCAGCACATCTTCCACTTGTCTCCACACTTTCAAAACAAAGTCAAAGTCACACTTATCCGGGCTCTCACCATGGCCAGTACCACCAGCCCCAAGGCTTCTCATTTTCAAGCCCTCATCATCGGCTCCGGCCAAGCCGGCACGCCTCTCGCGTCGGCCTTCGCCTCCGCAGGCCAGACAACGGCTCTCATAGACCGAGCCCACATAGCCGGCTGCTGCGTAAACGAGGGCTGCACGCCGACGAAGACGCTCATCGCCTCCGGGCGAGCGGCGTACCTCACGCGCAGGGGACAGGACTACGGTATACATACCAAAGGTACTGACAAAGACGGCAAGAACGAAGTCCTCGTCGACATGCAGCGTGTCCGGGAGCGCAAGCGCGATATCGTCAACAGTTTCCGCGGCGGCAGCGAGAAGCGGCTTGCTGACGCGGCCGTCACTGTCCTCATGGGTAATGCGTCGTTCGTGGATAGTAAGACTGTCAAGGTCATCATGAACGATGATGGGAGCGAGAAGCTCGTTACCGCTGATAAGATATTCATCAATGTCGGGGAGCGGCCTGCTCCTCCCTCCTTGCCAGGAGTCGAGACTCTCGATCCCAGTCTCGTGCTCGATTCAACAAGTATCCAAGAGCTGGATGTCGTGCCGGAACATCTGGTCGTCGTCGGAGGCGGGTATGTGGGTGTCGAATTCGCGCAGTATATGAGGAGGCTGGGCGCGAAGGTTAGTATTGTGCAGAGGGGAAAGCAGCTTTTGCCGAGGGAGGATGAGGATGTTGCGGAGTGCTTGAGAGATATTCTTGCTGAGCACGGGATCACGATAAATCTTTCTAGCTCAACCACCAGTATCGCTGCCTCGCGGACAGGGCCCGGCTTCACGCTCTCACTCAGAACTCAGTCCGGGGCTCTCGAAGTCCAAGGTTCACATATCCTCTTCGCAGCTGGTCGAATTCCTAATACTGACTCTCTCAACCTCCCCAACGCAGGCGTGGCGATGAACGAGAGAGGATATATCGTAACGAATCCGTTCTTGGAGACGTCGGCAGAAGGTATTTACGCCCTCGGCGACGTCAAAGGTCCACCAGCATTCACGCACATCTCGTACGACGACTTCCGCATTCTAAAATCAAACCTGCTACTCCCTCCTTCCCCCGACAAACCTCTCCTCACCACTGCGGCAAGAGAGGATAAAGTGCCTTATGTAGTATACACCGATCCACAACTCGCCCACATCGGGTTGCACGAAGGGGAGGCGCGGGCAAAGTTTCCCCAAATGGAGATCAAAGTCGCGAAGATGCCAATGAGTTATGTGGCGAGAGCGCTGGAGACAGATGAGAGTAGAGGGTTGATGAAGGCTGTTGTTGATGCAGGGACGGGGAGGATACTGGGGTTTACGTGTTTGGGAATGGAGGGGGGTGAGGTCATGGCTGTGGTGCAGATGGCTATGTTGGGGGGTGTGGGGTATGAGGTGTTGAGGGAGGCGGTTTGGGCGCATCCAAGCTTGGCGGAGAGTTTGAATAATCTTTGGGGGTTTTTGGAATAGAGGGGGTTCATGAAGGTGAGATGGGAGCTGGAAAGATCTGTTGGAGGAGAGCGTTAGCTGAAACTTCAGTGAGTGGAGGGGTGAGAGGGCAATTGAGTCGAGTGATGGCAAGTGAAGATCTGGTGAACATGTCCTTGTCGGGTGTGCCTCAAAGAGGACGTAAGGCGGCGATGATGTATCAAGAAAAATCGCCAGTGGCGAGGTCTAGCTACTTGTACACGGGACTGACGTAGAAGGGCGCAAGAAGTAGTTTGTATATCTAATCGCTTTTGTTGTTTTGCTAAGCTGTCTAAGCGAGGAGGGGCAGTTGTAGAGAGGAAATGAGGGCGACGCCCAGGCTCCTATGTGACTGACCAAGAAAATTGATCTCGAATGTAATGTTGCTCAATCCTTTGAATGAAATTCTATGGAAACGCGTTCTTGGTTCGCTGCTGAGAGTTGACAATGCGTTCGTTTCATTGTCAAATCCTAATTCTTCACTCTCGCTGGTTCGCATTCCCAGTCGATTGTTGGCGGCCCACGGGTCGCGCCAACATGTGATGGCGGCCGTGGCTCAGAGATGACTGTGTCAATAACCGTAGATACGACAATACCCCATTTTGTCTTACAGCCTAGCATTTCAGAGCTCTTCCAATCCCCCGAGCTACCAAACATGAGAACCACAACACCACTTTACCTATCATACGCGGGCTTCCAGCTCTTTCCCCCGGCATTCGCAGAAACCTCGCCCTCACTCCAAAGAATAAATGGTATCCTCTCTCCACTCTACGATAGCAGAGGATGGCTCTAGAGCCACGTCTTGAAGCTTATTCTTGACTAATTATGTATCATTATAGACAATATCGTTACGGGCCCCTTAGTACTAAAGGACAGTTGGCACTAGAGTACTAATAGTACTAGTACTACTACGTAAATAGTAGTATAGGAGTATTAGTATCAATAAGGGAAGAATTTTCGTCCTGAAGGAGAAAGAATGATTTTCTGTTTGATAAATTCTGCAGAGCAATCTCAAAATTTGAGAATCAAAGTTTCCCCAACGGCTCCACAGACAATACCTAATGTCACCTTAGGATTTGCCGGGGCCTGCGTGCGCCGTTACATAGCTTGGTACGCTGCCAGCTGCCATTGGGGCAATCAGATAATTGACATATGTCTTCATCCAGGACAAGACAGTCGTGCTGGTATACGACGGCCAGCTACCACTACTTGCGAGTGTATTCGTCTGGCAACTCCTGCCCAAGTACGAGGAGCAAGCAGACGCCGCTGCCGAAGTGCCTACGGTGTAAAGGGTACCGGAGTAACTGGAAGACGCAGAGGTCATAGGCGTGGTGACGGCGTTGAAGTAGTTTCCTTCAATCAAGGCGTTTGCTCCAGTAGAGATGTCGAATGCGTGGCCACCCATAGTGTTGAAATAGTTATTGACGAATTGGACGTGCTGCCCACCAGCACCGCCAATCTTCGGGGCCCTCCCGGAATCGTGATAGAAGTGGTTGTACGCAAAGGTGATTTTGTCGTCAGAGCCGAGCAGTAAGACGGTCCAGTAGTGCTGATTGTTACAGCTTGCAGACCAGGAGGTCGTACCATCGAAAATGCAGTTGGACACAGTGAGGTATTGTGCAGGTTCGTAGCTATAGCAATATTAGCAGAGTCTAGAGGATCTTCTCAATGAAGGAAGACCCGCGGCCACATACCCAGTGACGATCATCTGTCTTCCAATGAGAGAGAACTTGCAATGGTCTATCCAGACCTTCGAAGCGCCGAGTACCTGGATCGCATCACCACCCCAGACCAAAGACGGGTTGAGGTTCTATATAAAAGATCAATAGACTGATTGACCCAATGAACGTCATCCAGAAAGCTTACGGTGATATGGAGATTCTGGATAATAATATTGGACACACCGCCCCGGATTCGAAAGCCTTTACCCTTGATGACCCCAGCCGTCCCAACACCAACGATACTCTTGTTACTGCCCAGATCGATAGGCGTAGTTCCAGCATTGTAATAGCTTACACTGGCAGAAGTTTGAGAACCGCACCAGCCGTTTGCATTGATCGCTTTCTGGGGGGTATATCCGTTCGAGCATGTCCAAGGAGCGCACCCTGTCGCAGACGTAGTACCCTCGGAGCTAGTGAAATCCCAGGTACGATCGATCATGATGACACGAGCGGTCGAATCAGTCAGCCAGGTCTTTAACCTCACAGGTGTCAGTGCTAATTAGCTGTAGTTCAGAAGTCTCTTACTCGGCTAAAGAAGAGGGAACTGCTGGAGTAGCACTGCCTCCGCCAGTGGTACCGGTCGCCATTCCTGTCGCCTTCCCAACGACTTGGCTCACGGCATGGTCACACCAAAGGGCTAAAGCCACAAAAAGGGGAGTGTGAAGCAGCATGTTGACTGCGTAAAGGTTACACAAATCCAACAACAAATTCAAGTATGTGGATGGTATGAGTAACAAGGTCGCCTGCTTCATTCACATACTGATACTTGCTTGACCTTTTATGTTTTCTTGGTCTCCATCAAGCTGCAGAGCAGACTTGGCTTTCCGATTCTGTAGTTATATCTGCCACGGACTGCCACGCTCCGCAATGCCCATTCGACAAGGGCCATGGATCGTGGATCAAGCTCTCGGAAAATTTAATTGTCACGGCCATATTTATTGTAGGACCAGAGACCCTATACACCAGCAGAGCTGCCCTTTTCGCTGAGCGTTTACTTTTGAATGCGCTCCACCAGTAGGCGCAGCTTTACGGAACGTGGTGGTTTTTGATCCCAGAATTAATTCCAATCATGCTTTGAATAACGCCAAGGAATTGCGTGAGGGGCAATTCTATTTCAGGTATATTCATAGAACGTTCCATCTGAGTGGTGCAAAATCAACTACGATGCTTGCTTCTCTTGGTCAGCGGCAGTATGCTCGGATCTCAATGAGAATCTGGTGCCCAGAGATACTCCGTCGTATGCATTGTTCCATCTGACAATAATACAATCAAAGCCGAGATTATCCGACAGTAGCACAGCTCTATTCTCTGCCTCCAATTTTCCACAACTTGGAAAATTCTATAGAAATAAAGATGAGATAAAACTTTAAGACAGTGTGTCATCATTATAAGCCTAATGTGGCTAGGGGTAAGGAATTTAAGCCAAGTAGGGACGAAGAGATGCTATGCGTTGCTCGACTGCTTTATATACAGCGTCAATCTCTGGGCTTAGCACAAGCTAAGTAGATTACGAAGTTGTTGCTCTGGCGACCGCCTCTATTCTATTACTCTGTCACACCTTCCCCTTGTCCTTTCCTTTCGTTTCCTGTCATCTATTTTTGTCAGGGGGCCGGAGTCGACGTCCAAGTGCCTGTGGAGCTCGTTCTTGATTTCACGCGATGGAGTTAAGAACACAATTGTTCTTCATTGAACGACATCCACACCACATCCTCATATCCCGAATCAAACTGCTCTATGTACGAGCTGTTACGAGTGGCTTGGCCACCTCTTCGGAAGAGACGCCAGCGGGGGATATTCAGAGTATCAAGAGTGTTTGATTCCCACCACCACTAAAACTACAACTACTACTATCACACATCTGATCTTTCCTTTTTCCAGGCCATCTGCCTCGCCATGAACCTGCATCTACATGATTTGAGGCCACAAACCAAAGAGCTTGGCGACATATTTCGACAGCAATCGTCAGAAGCAATCGTGCCACCGAGCTGCATCACTTTCCAATCTCTCCCACCACTTAGGCTCTACCCCACAGCTCATAACGACGAGATTTCGGGCACATACTACAAGACTGATTGACCGCATTTCCGGCGGCATTCAAGCTCTGTAGCAGCACGCTGCTTCCTCCACAACGGCACTTGACAGCTGCAACGAATGTCTCCGTGTTGATACGAGCTCCGGGCCAATTGGTGTGGGTGTTGTCGTTTGGAAAGTATGTTTTGGCCACAGTTGGGCCTAATGCTTGCCACGCAGCAACACTATAGTTGGTGTGGTCGATGTATTCTACCCCGGTCTGCGCTGCAACCTCTTGCGCGTAAGTGGCAAATGGCCAGTCTTTTGTCAGTGTGTTACCTGACCAGTAATTCCTGTTCACCATGCCGGATATTAAAGGAATTGCTCCTTTGGCACGAACATTTGCGATCATTTCCCGAAGGTACCATCCAAATGAGTGAACGGTTTCAGTCGTACCAGCACTAGTCGTGACAACAACGGAATCATTTCCAATTCCTGGCAGTGTAGCTCTATCGGCGCTGGTACTGGTCGCATCGGTTGGGTCTCCGTCATCATTGTGCCCCATCTCGATAATCACGAAGTCTCCAGCACTAGTAGCATCCAGGAGCTGTGCCCAAAGACCTTCATTGATGAATGATCTGGTCGATCGACCATTCTTGGCGAGATTATTAACTGGAATAGTCAAATATTCCGAGATATAAAACCCCCAACTGTGAAGCGGTTAGAAACAGGAAACCAGTTGGATAAAATTGGCGAGTATACTAACCCTTGTAACACCGAAGTGTTTACATAGTTTGCCGTTGTGCTATCAGAGCAGATAAGCAAGGTGGGGGTGGCGACTACTGACGAAGCTGTGGCCAGGAGTACCGACAATAGAGTGAAAGACTTCATCTTGTTGCAGCCAAAGTATCTCGTCCGGACTTTCGAACAAGAATGAGCGGATAGAGAATCTGATCCGAGGACATCATGTTCATCTCGTTTTGAGAAGTTAGGATAGACGACAAGACGAAAAACTTTGTCTACGTACACGTACATGGTATTGTGGACCAATTCTCGTGGAGAAAGTAATTGCACCACTTAAACATACCTATCTAAACACCTCGGCGTCAGCTGAAAGCCCAAAGCCCTGAGATTCGTGCTCAAGATATGACCGATATGTTTCTCAAGAGTTTTTCCGCACTTTCCACGCGAATCAAGTAGACGAATTTGTCATCGGGCCTGTTTCGTAGAGCTTCTAACCCCTGGAATATGCGTATTTAGCCATAGACTCACCAGGGAGCCAAACTACTGGTGGAGAAGTGGAATCAGTAAGTGGATTCCTAGAAGAGCTGCACAGTGGGGACTGGGAGCGTTAAACCCCGCAATTTCAGTTCAGTACCGGCATAATTCCTCCGAGTCTAGGTATAACGAAATGAGCTTGTTCATGCGTGAACTTCGCAAGAAGACAACTGCATAAAGTTTTTAAAAACACGTTGCCTTCCTCTCGCTACTTCTCATTTGACAGTGTGCCTACTAGTGCAACATCCTAGCGACTTATATCTGGGGGTGTAAGAGATCTAGTTGTCACCTCGCCTTCCGTTATGCCGGGGGACGCACGTAAGATAACTTGGTTGCGCTCCCCCGCCTTAATTCTCCCATCCATTTGTTACCCTGCATATATGATGTGATTGTGGACAGCGGTTTGAATCTCTCCATCATCTCAGCAGACCACGTCCACCACAATTCATCCGATAATAACGTGCGCGACGGCGGATTGAGAGGTCGATCAAAGTGGACACGAACTTCGTCTCATCCACAATGTTCAGACTCAATGGTTCAGTCTCTGTCAAAAGCTTTGCAATTACGGGGCATGGACATAATATTTTTGTATCAAGAAACAAAGTTTCATTTTGCTTATATGTGGTCGCTGAAAATTTCTCTGAATAGATTCATGATATGACGACAAATCCTTGTGGCTTCACCGAATATTCTCCTTTGTTAGGATACGCTCATCAAACCATGTTGGTTTATTGTTACGAGAATCGTATTCTGTGTTCTTCGGGGACATCGCGTGGTCTGCTCTCATACCACGCTCGGCTGGAAGAGGGCACCACTCTGCTCCTAGGTCCTAGGATTATTGCCATTATCAAATGTTGGCTTTCTCGAAATGAACACTGTAATCCATTGGAAGTGCTTGACCGAGAATCTTACTATTCCGTACCACAACTTGCGGCGTCCGACTTTTCCGATTCTCCTGCACCTTAACTCCTATGCTAAACATGAACGCTCGATTGTTTACCAATGCTCGCTTGATCCAACCGGAGTATGCAAGACGACCACTACATTCAAGCAGCCTCTCCAGCAATATGATTCCTCTCCCTGCTCCTATCATCCCCCTTCTCAACATCTATATCCAGCCCCAATCCCGATCCATCACTCGGTGACCCCGTCCCAACCTTTGCCCCCTCCCCTCTCACCTCAGCATGCTCACACAATTTCCTATACGCCGGCACCGCCATCAAAACATCTGGATCCACCCTCGCATCCAACAGTTCCTTCTTCGTGAAGATACTGAAATTTCCCGTCGGTTCAATGATACCCACTTCAACCTGACAAATATTCAAGACCCCCTTCTGCCTCAGCGCCGCGTTAACATCATTCGGCGAGATCCGATGCTTGAGCATAACATCCATCAGCATCTCCCCCCTAAACGCAATTACCAGCGGCGGACCCTGGAACACCCACGCCAGCCGTTCATGGAACCGCGTCGCGAGGGTCGAGGTGATGTACTGGAAAGCTAGCATTGTGGCGAGGGCGAGGAGGCCTCGTGTTAGGGAGTTGCCGTTTACGATTCCGGCCAGGGTGGAGCCGAGAGCGACGTTGATGACCCAGTCGAAGACTGTGATGGGGGCGATGGAGCGGTTGGAGCCGAGGCGGAGGTAGGTGAAGAGGACGAGGACGGCGGCGGAGCCGACTGTGATGGGATGCAGGATGCCCGCTTTCACGTACTGGGAGGGAGGTTGAGTTAGTGCTGCATAGGTACTTTGGGGAGTGAGAGAGCGAGTTTCCAAAGATGAGAATATTTGGTTTTCGGAATATTTGTTTGAGAGGAGAGACGAGCGCAGGAGGCTGGGAGATGAGCTGCAAGGAGAATAGACAGATCGGAGGATATTTACAATATTAGATAGTTGGATGACATTAGGGCCGGAGATGACCACGGTGCCGTTGGTCCCGCTGCTGCTTGTTCCTGACATTCTTGTTGTCGTGTCGTCGTCTAGAACTTTACATAGGATATCGAGAAGGTATTTCAGTCAAGCTTTGGTAGTACGCCTTTTCTTTCGTTCCAGCGCTTTCCTAATTAAAGTATGGTATATTCAAAGCAGACTGGTCGTGGAATTCTTATCAATATTCACGAATTTCTCCATTATCTTGTGAAGACGGATAGAGTTTCGAGTGAGGAACGCGAATAGGATTGAAACTCGTTGCGAGCAGGGAACGAGATTCAGCCTTTACTTTATCGTCGGTAGCTTTGCATGAGTTGTTGAGCTACGGGAACTCCGCGCGGCCGTTATGTTAGTTAGTGAGCCAGCTAGAAATTCGCCATGTCCTCCTTCCAGCGCACTGATTTGGTACTATACAAATATTCCATTACCGGTACGATGATTTCCAATACATGAAATGATGTAGACGCGCTTCTTATCAATCTACTTCTCGTAATCAGTATCCAAATATCAAAAAGATCCCTCCTTATGAAAATGAAAGAAACAAAAGTTCCCATTCATCTCGGCAAGATCTCGACCTTCCGATCAACAGCCAGGGTTCACCATAGCGCACAGGCAGGTCCAGAAGTGAGGGGTAATATGCTTATTTCAACAGCCCAGCCAGGCAGCGGGTACCTGTGAGGTATGACATACCACAGCTCCACAGGCCGGACCCCTCATCAACCCAGAACCCTACCCGCCAACTCACCAACCCGTCCAGCCGGTAATCCAAGCACATGCCAAAACAACAAACCTGTTTTGAAGAATTTTTTGCCACTTGCAATGTCATATTTTCACAATTTACCGGTACCAGGTGCTCGTACATTCCCGATTTCCTACCTGCCTATGGAATTGTGCTCCTGACTCGAGGGCAAAGTGGAATTGTATGGTCCCGCTTCCCGCACTTCCGACTAGATCTCGCTTGCCAACATTGGGCGATCCTTGGCAAGGCGAGAGATTGCTTGGACGAGGGCTACATCATCGATGACGGAAACTGTTCAGATCTGGGAAGGTCTGCAAAAGTATATCAGTTGGATTCCTTCGAGGGTTTGTTACAATTTCTTGTTCCTTTCCAATAGAGAAATCTTGACTTGAGAATTTTCAATTACACGAACAGCCAAGCCACCACCTGCAACCAATTTAACCGAATAAACAACCAATAATCACCCCAAACTTCACAATGGCAGACAGTACGTACTTATCTCTACGGCCCTCCTTGTAACCAATTCATTTAAGATCTTCTATTTTCTGATTTCCAATTGACATCGAAACAGACCTCCGCTCCTCCACTAAAGTCGGCGAGAACCCAACCTTCGCCACAACAGTCAGCAAGCAAGAAGGCATCTTAGGCGATAAAGCCGTCGGCGGAATGGACAACGACAAAGACCACGTCGAGAACGTAATTGGAGGATTAAAAGCGTACGTTTTCATCCCCCTCCCCCTTCCCCATTCCATCCCAGCCCAGCCCATCCCAACCCATTCCCGACTACAGCCAAGTCTCCCAATCCTACTCTCTCTCCCTTACAAATCTTTTCAATCAGGGTCCCCGGTGGAGAGTTTTCGTTTTCTAGGCTAGGAGGAAGACACTGCAATCCTAGTTTCAGTTTCAGTTTTGATGCTCAATCATAACCTTTACATTTCCACCTTAGTAGTAGTCTTTTGGGGATTATCCTTGGATTCCTCATCGGCTTTCCCCTCGGCTTCTGGACCTATAAGACGATATTTGCGTACTGGAAAGCACAATGCTGACTTGATTTGATTTCCATGGATATAGAGCGATTAGTAACCCGAATACGTCTGCGCAGGCGAAACAGGATGCGGAGGAGAAGTTGAGGGTTTTGGAGAAGAAGTCGTAGACTCGTGGGGAGAAAGGGGGAAAAGGGGATGGAAAGGCGAGGCTACTGTAGAGTTGGTTTGTGATGCTGGATGGATTATGAGGGATTGTTGATTTTGTATTTTTACTGTTGCGACGATTTGAAAGTTGAGATTAGGTATGACGGACTTTGAATTTCAGGAGATAGTTTTGATCAATTAAGTACTGGATTATTATACCGCAACCTGAAAACGCCATTCCTTGAGTCCATTCATAAGCTTTTCCATTCCTTTCCTTTCCTTGCCGTTCCGGTCCTTTACCCCTACCCAAACATATCACAGCTAACCTTGAGCACAGCAAAGCTTCTCTTTCCCCTCTTTCACCGCGACACAGTCACAGTCTCCGTAACCGTCTCGGTAACCTTTCCCACAGTAATATACACTGTATCCTTCGCACTCGGACCTTGTGTTGGGACCGGCGAGTTGATAGGGATGATCGTTACAACTACTCCATTCCCACCTCCACCATTTCCATTTCCTCCATTGCCGCCTCGTCCTCCTCCGTTGCCATCATTTCCATTGCCTGAGCTACTGGTGGGTGTAGGTGTAGGTGTAGGCTGTTGAGGCGTGATGACAACTGTGATCGTACTTTGTTGGCGGACGGTTGTTGTGGTCGTTTGCTCTTCTGCTGGGGTGGTAGGAGTGGGATCAGGCACAGTGACCGCGGGCGTGATGGTTGAGGTGGGTGCTGGAGCCAGTGTTGGGTCTGGCTCGACGGGTGATGGCGTAGGTGTAGGCTGAGGCGTTGAGGCCGCCGGAGTCTCGATTGGGGATGAGGTCGGCGGCGAAGGAGATGATGTAGGTGTAGGTGTCGGAAGAACGAGGGGCACTGTGATTTGGAAGGGTGTTGGAGTGACAACTGAGCTGGAAGGTGTCGGTGCAACGAGAGGGAGTGTGGTTTCGCTTGCAAAGAGCGTACTCTCCGTCGCCAGACCTGAGGTCAATACCTGTGTCTCTGTACTTCCTTGACCTGTTGACACCGTACTCGTCGCGCCGTCTCCACCCAACACCTTCCCCGCTGTCCCACTATCCACACATCCTACGAACACACCTTTCGTAACATTCATCGGCATCGCGACACAACTCGTCCCTGTCTCACACGTGTCGATTTGGAAGCTGCCTTCGGCATTACACTGCGCTTTGTTGCCGGATATACATGCTATCTCGCCGGCCGTACATGGGGAGGAGAAATTGAGGGTTGAGAAGAGAGCGTTGTAAGACTTGGCGTCGGCGAGGTTGGAGGCAAATGTAGAGGCATCGACAGTGCTGGTTGGGAGGGGCGTAGTAGGTGCGATGACTGTGGGGATCCGGGGAGTGCTCGTTATCGTGGGAGCGAAGGGTGTGAGGGTCGTCAAGGGGGTGGCTTGGAGCGACGATGCTTGTGAGGAGGATGAGGATGAGGGGACAGAGGCGGTGAGAGAGGAGATGTCTATTGTAATTGTCGTTGAGGCTGCGCCAGAGGGAAGTGGAGATGGCGTTGACAGAGTCGGGAGGATTATCGAGCTAGTGTTATTAAGTGTGAATCTCGGTATGGAGATTGACGATGAGGATGAAGGGATTAGACTGCCGGCAGTCGATATTGGTGATGATGTTAGGGCTGGTGTTGGCGAGCTCTCGGACTCGCTTGTGTTTGTGGAAGTACTGGATGTCGTGGGAGAGGCCGACGAGCTGGTGCTCTCGTCCTGCCCGCCGACGCTTGTACCAGGTCTGGTTGCTGCAGGCGGAACGACATGCGTGGGACTCTCTGTCACGGGTTCGAGGTCTGATGCTGGACCAGTGAAAGTTCGTGGTGGCGATGAAGTGACTCGACGCGATGATGGTGTCGGAGTCTCGAGCAGAGTTGATGAGGATGATGTTGTCGGCTCCAAGCTCGTGGAGGGGGACGTGAGCTCTGCTATCGAGGAGCTTGGACTCGACGTGCTATCTGATGTCGGCTTATCGGCCGTCGCACTGATAGTGGAAGGTTCGCTCGAGGACGTCAGGGCTGAAGTTGGCTTGGAGGTGTCCGGGAGTGTCGAACTCTCTAACGAAGAATCGGACGAACTCGAGGTGGGAGTCGGTGTTTCCAGAGGTGAAGACGTCGAAGGGTCAATGCTCGTCTTGGGCGTCGTGAAAGTAGACAACGGCACGCCCGTCTCACTCGCTATACTCGAACTCGACCCGTCAAGCGGAATGATCGTGACGGCCGGCAGCCCTGCCTGGGCTCCCCCGACACCATCTGTACTCGTCGTCGGTATCGGCGTCGACGTGTTCGAGAATGTGAAGCTTCGTGCCATTCTACTGTCATCAGTACTTGCTTCGGCAAATTCGGCCTCTTTTTGGAGGCAAAGGATTCGACTTACAATCTCCTCCCATCATTCCTGCCACCACGCCTCAGCGGACCAGCCTCGCTCAAAGATATTCCCAACAACAGCAACACACCCCATGTTCTCAGATAAATCTTCATGTCTCCACAAAACCAACAGTGATATGTCCTTCTGTATGTAGATCAACAGATCAACAGTACCTACAACCACAATCTTCCGTGCCGCTGACCTGCGCGGGCTGCAGAGGTTAATCAAGTCCTCCCGTAAACCTTAAGCGTGCTGCAATAGATCGGTAATAAGATAAATGTGACCTTTGTATATCGGACGAGTGAAACGATTCGGTATGAAGACGATGCAAGGGAAAATGAGGCAATGAAATGAACGACGACGACGATGTGAAGCACTGATCTCCAGGTACGAAAAAGACAGGAAGAGAAAGAGAAAGCGATATGGAAAGATCGAAAGACAGACAGCACAGAGCAGTGGGCTTCAAACGAGAGAGAATCGCGTTGCGAGACGATGGGACGAGAAATCGTCCGAAAGACGTAACAGGATATGACAGCATCTTGTACTTCGTTTCATCTCCTCGTGGTCAGTACCCAGCGACCTGAGAATAGGCACCGTTTCTCTAGTCTCCCAGTCCCTTAGTCTCGACCCAGTCTGGCCCCAGACAGAACAGCATATGGGTATTTGCATTGCGTTCATGGCCAGCCAGTCGACTGGGAATAGCAAGGTCGAGTCTAGGCCTGGGTGGAAGAGTGGGCGGCTTGGGAAATGAAACTTTGCTTGCCGACCAAGCTCGTCTGTCTCGCTTGTCGCAAACTTGCGATTTTGATATCTTGGTAAGGATATCTAGGAGAAGAGAGGCTAGGAGAGAACTCAAGCCTTACAAGGTAAGGTAAGTTTCGTCTCATGTACACGCGCCTACCGAGGCGTTGGTTGGCTCTGGTCTCTCCCGCGGTTCTTTGTGTTCTGTTCCTGGTTTTAGGCCCGGTCCGAACGTCTTACTTTATCCAGTCCGCTTCTGCTCACTGGTTGGTTGAAATGATGTGTTGTTGTGTTGTGAAGTGGAGAGGTTTGGTTCGGGTGGTGTTTGAAGTTACCGCGTTGCAGACGCGAGAAGGGTGTTGATTGGTTGCGGGGGTTGGAGGACAGGGCTGCGTTGCCATTGGCTGGCGCTTAAAGATGCTCAAATTTGGAAGTGTACGACGGATGGCGGAAAGGGAGATTAAAGGAACGGAAATACGCTGTAGACGCGCGAGAGAGAAAGATTATTTAATGTTGAAGCGCGCCGGCTGCTATTTCGGGATCTATCCAGGCGAAGATCACGAGTTTGTGCTAAATCACATGACCATTTCGATTCTTAGAAATCTTTGTTGCATGTCGCACTCGTGAACCGACTACTCAACAGCGTGCAAGCTGATGTTCTTACCAACTCTTTGGAAAATAGGACAGCATTTCCGGTGAAGGTCGACTTTTGCTTGCGGGCTGAGAAGTAGAAAAGAATAGAAGTAGCCGCTCTGAAGTCGCTCTAAAGTTGGAGATAGTTGAGGGCGCGGTGAGAGCGATTTGCTGGCGAGGGAGGGCTGATTCGAGTGAGGCAGGCTGGAAGGAGCGGGTGAAAAGGTCTCTTGGCCCCCACCGTTCTTTATCGTCTGGAATACCGGCAGACCAGAAGCAAAACATAAAAATAAATCAAACATCCTTCACAATCTCATCTTGACCTCCAAGATAAATGTGAACGCAACAAAAGCTAAGTAGTTTCAATGCTCAAAGAGCAAAAAGAGGAATGATCAGGCTGGGGCTCGATCCCAGGACCTTCTCGGAGTTTGTTACAGTAAACTGTTAACGAGATGTGCTGTTGCTTATTAGTACTTGGTGCTGAAGAGTCGACGAGAGTTGAATACTTACATAACCAACTACACCACCCGACCATGTTTTCCTTGATTGGATGAGAGTGATCTGCTTATTTGAATACTCAAATAGATTAGTCATTTTCGAGATGACGGGGAGTTTTGTGCGGTGGGGCATTTCGTTACTGTACAAGGTGGGGGCTCCTGGTCATGAGAGGCCCTTGCCAGCACTGAATTCTGCAAAGCTTCAGGGCTACTAAGTGGTGCTAATAGAGTCTGTAATATTGTTGAATATACTGGACATTATTGAGACTACTGGTCACCGATATACTGAAGTGATCCGGATCGAGCAAAACGGAACAGAAGCTCTCCGCTCTCCCAATCGCGGACAATTGCCAGACCATCAACACAAGTGGGATGCTCAATTCATGGCAAATCACATCACAGCAGATTCCCATCCTCGCCAAACAAGCATCTCCGTCTAGCCATACCTTGGTGGAGCGGAAGTAAAATGGAAATTTATCCTTGCCCTTGAGAGATGCAGATGCAGATAACATGCAGCATGTGAGACCGATACCGCTCACCCACTCAACAGAGCACGCACTGGACTGCAGCTGTCGAACAACCAAATGTCGTACGAGGTGTACGTCGTCTAGGAGAAGATACAAAGAGAAAGCCGTGAATACCCAACTCAAACTCGCAAATCTTCATCTGTCTGATAATGGTCTGCTTGGAGGGAGCCCAACTCCTCCCATTCCGCATCGTCGGACCGAATCCCATCAGCGACCACGAGTCTCGGCGATTCTGCAGAGGAATAGATGTTGAGGCATTTTGAACTGAGATGCGGCTGATGATATGCCAGGTGTGCTATTTAGCCACGATAATTGTCGGTCAGTTGTAGACAGCGTGGTGTTTCCATGGGCTCTTGTTGGGCTGCGTTGGGCTCTGTAGTGAGAATGATCATGTATCGGAGCAGAATGCGAGAGGAAAATGACAGAGTTTGTCCCGCGCGGGTAGACATTTGCAAATTCACATACTGATTAAAAAAGTTGTCGACGAATAACGAAGGACAAATTATACCGACCTCAGTCAGTATGTACAGATAGGGGAATTGAATCGGCGCATCTCATCCCTCTTGTGCCTGGTCTAGAATCTGATTAGTAGGCACACCAAGCCATCACTGGATAGGTCAAACCAGCTGGCACACCAAGGACCCTCTGAGGAAGGTTTCGCTTGTCATGCTGCTGGACTGAAAGTGGCTAGCGAGCAGATTGAGATACCCTTTAAACCGTTAGAGGGGTCTCCGTTCCTTTCTTTAAATAGTTTGGTCCTTTCGACTGTTGATAATCTCAACTTTTGCCTTCATTCTGACTGTTGAGAAAGGAATTGAAGTATCGAAGCATCGAAGCATCATTGGTGAATCAACAAACGATCCGATCAGGTCACCCTGCGGGCCCTCTTTTATCGCTAGGGCTGCAATTACGTCAGGTACGATTGGACGCTCATTCCCTCCCTCCTGTTTTCTTGCTGCCCCGCGTCACAGAACTGGGCTGTTCTGGCCACACCAGCGCGGCAGGACAACTTGCTTGCTTGCTGCTGCCCTGATTTTTGCTGGATTTCTGCCCCACGTTCCACCGCTATTGAGAGCGGATTGGACTGGAATTTCACTGCATTGCATTACATTTCCGTTGAAGATAGCCGTTCCAAGTATCCCGTCTTGTCCAGTCCCAATCTCGCAATTTCGCTGGTCTGGGCTCACTACCCTCCTGGTGCCATTCTGCCGCGTCAAACCACCTTCTTTCTTTTCTTGCACATACTAAATCTGTTCCCTCTTCAACCCTCTTGCGAACCTTCCGCATAGTCTAAACCCCGAACTCATCATGTCGCAGAAAATCCTCGAAGAGGGCGACCAGGTCGCTGAATCCCCTCGCCCTCTGCTTCCAGACCGCCAGGAATCGATTCATCCTGGCCTTCGCCCATCTCTGACCAACGTACCCGTCACGCCTGGCATCCATCTGGGAGAATACGATTCCGAACCCCGCGGTCCTGACGAGCCTTCCTACTTTGTACACGATATCCACAGGTTGAGGGAGACTATGGCACAATCACCGTCTGCGGCTGCTGCAGGCGCGGAGACGAACCGTGATGTTTTAAGAAGGTTGAGCTTGAACGCTAGACCAGCGAGCAGGGAATCTTTGGCAGATGTTGATCCCCGGGCAGCGAATCCGGCATTGAATCTCAGTGGTGGTATTATTTCCGCGACATTCTGCATACCGCATTCGTTGAAGTATAGAAAGGGGCAAGACTGGGTATGTTGGTCCGCCATTGGTATTAGGATATCTGCTGACAGTTTAGGTTATGGATTCTCGACGTGGTACCTCTGCGCTGTTCGACTCCTTCCCATACCTTTCCTCTGATAAGACGCCCTGGAATCATACTTTGGTGGGATGGACTGGGGAGATTGATTCAATGGACGAAATTACCCCGCCTGATACCCCTCCAGCGACCACGACTGCCTCGAAACACCCACCCCTGAACAAAAATTCGGCACCTATACCTATTGATGGTGTATCAAAACCTGCTGAGAATCCAGTGGCAGAAGGATTATGGATTCCAAAAGAGGACCGAACTCGATTGGAATGGCAACTTTCACACGATAAGGAGTGTAGGACAGTACCTGTCTGGTTAAGTGACGATGCCGAGGCCGACGGGGACATCAATCTGATAGACCAATCTCGATGGAGACGGTTTGCAGAGCACGAACTTTACACACTCTTCCACTACAAGCAGCACGAACCCACCAATGGCCGAGCAGAACGCTCATCATGGGCAGACTATTATCGAATGAACCAGAAATTTGCAACCCGGATCCTGGAGATATACAAACCGGGGGATATTGTTATGATCCACGATTACCACCTCCTGCTTCTTCCCAGCATGCTCCGTCAACGAATTCCGCATATGTACATTGCTTTCTTCCTGCATATTCCATTTCCCAGTAGCGAGTTTCTCAGATGTTTACCAAGGCGTAAGGATGTTCTGGAGGGTGTGTTGGGGGCGAATTTGATCGGTTTTCAGTCTCACAGTTATTCTCGACATTTCGTGTCATGTTGCACGCGGATTCTTGGATTTCCCTCGGACATTACGGGGGTGGATGCATATGGTGCAAAGGTTACAGTTGGCATTTTCCCGATTGGCATTGATGCAGCTTCGGTAGAGAAGCTAGCATTTGATGGAAACATCATTGATCAGCAAGTAGCGGAGTTGAGAAAGATTTACGAGGGAAAGAAGATCATTGTCGGACGAGATCGTTTAGACAGTGTGCGTGGAGTTGCACAAAAGCTGATGGCTTTCGAGAGGTTCCTTGAGATGTATCCGGAGTGGGTGGACAAGGTGGTCTTGATTCAAGTTACCAGTCCTACCAGTGTTGAGGAAGAGAAGGAAGATTCAGGGAACAAGATCGCCAACAAAGTCGCTGAGCTTGTGGCCAAGATCAACGGACTCTATGGATCTCTTTCCTTCTCGCCAGTTCAACACTACCCGCAATACCTGTCGCAAGAAGAATACCTCGCTCTTCTCCGGGCAGCGGATATTGGTCTCATTACCAGTGTCCGAGATGGTATGAACACGACCAGTTTGGAGTACGTGGTCTGCCAGAGAGACGATCATGGACCACTCATCATTTCCGAATTCTCGGGAACTGCAGGTTCACTGAAGGATGCCATTCACATCAATCCGTGGGATCTTTCGGGCGTCGCCCAGTCCATCAACTACGCCTTGACGATGAGTGAGGATAAAAAGAGCGCTATGCATTCCAGTCTCTACCACCATGTCACGACAAGAAACGTCCAGTCTTGGGTCAATGCCTTCATCAAGCGTTTACTCGCTGTTTTGAGTTCCCACAATTCCGTCATTTCGACCCCTCTGCTTGACAAGGCTGCTCTCCTGACACAGTACCGGTCAGCAAAGAAGCGTCTTTTCATGTTCGATTACGATGGTACCCTTACTCCGATCGTGGGGGATCCACAATCTGCAATCCCTGGAGATAGACTCATTCGTACCTTGAAGGCGCTCGCCTCCGATCACAGAAATGCCGTCTGGATCATCAGTGGCCGCGATCAAGACTTCTTGAGTCATCACTTGGGTGATATTAAGGAATTGGGCTTCAGTGCTGAACACGGCAGTTTCATGCGTCATCCTGGTAAAGAGGAGTGGGAGAATTTGGCTGAGACTTTCGATATGGGATGGCAGAAGGAGGTCTTTGACTGCTTCCAGAAATACACTGAGAAGACTCCAGGTATGTTCTTCCTCCCCAGGCAAACTTTCACAGCTGACATATCCAGGCTCCTTTATCGAACGCAAGCGTTGTGCACTAACCTGGCATTATCGCCCTTCGGATCCAGAACTCGGCGCCCATATGGCCCGCGAATGCCAAAAGGAGCTCGAGAAGACCGTCGGCAAGACATGGGACGTCGAAGTCATGACCGGCAAAGCCAACCTGGAAGTTCGACCCACCTTCATCAACAAAGGCGAGATCGCCAAGCGTCTCGTCGCATCCTACGGCCAAGCCGTCGGCGAACCTCCCGAATTCACACTCTGTCTCGGCGACGACTTCACTGACGAAGACATGTTCCGTGCTCTAAATGGCAGCCCTCTTGATCCTAGCCACGTCTTCACCGTCACCGTAGGCGCGAGCTCCAAGATGACGCTGGCGCATTGGCATTTGCTTGAGCCGAGCGATGTTATCTCCAGTATTGCGCTGCTGAACGGTGGTGATTCGAACATCGCTGATCTTGGACCGTTGGCTGTTGTTGAGGGGAAAATTCCAGATGAGATGCCTGGGGTTAAGATCCCTGATGAGATGCCTGGTGGCAAGTTGTGAGTTGCTGTTGAGTGAGGGAGATAAGTCTTTGGGAGGCAGATATATCCGATAAATATCGAAGAAATAGTTACGTGGAGACCAAGTCATTGTAGAAGGAGATGGTTCTAGGTGCTTGGACTTTGAGAAGATAGCAGGGCGAAGATAGCCAATGAGTGAAGGACAGACGAGACGACCGAACGGTGCATGCATGGATGGATGATAACACGAATGAATGTCGAGAGAGCGCGAGCGAGGGAGCGAGCCTGCTGCGCGTTTGGTCTTGTATTTAGATACCTGCAAATCAGAAAAGAAAGAAACACATTTTTGACGCTCGCTCTCGTGGCTTATCAGACAACAGACAACCCTCCAGGTTTTTGTATGTTGATCGATTGATTTTTGTCTGAATCTCAATGTTCAGCGGGAGGAGAACTGATAGGAAGGAGGTCTTGGGGTAAGCGAGTATTGGAGCATTCGAAGCAGTCGAGCGAGCGAGCGAGGACTTGACTGCTTGTGATTGCTAGAGCTCGAGTCCGAGTTCGAGACTGCGATGTGCAACAAAAAGTCTGGCTTTTAGGTTTTACTGCTTTTGGAAACAGCGCTACTTACTTATAAATTCACTTCGAGGATTGCGATATGCAACAAAACTTCCAATGTTGTGTTATTCCCTTCTAGTTCTTAATCGCCTTAAGAAATCGAGCGATGCTTTATTGCCTATTTCGATTCGGTGTTTGCTAGACATTTAGAGCACTGATAGCAAGTAACAATGGGAACTTATTTCGAGACTTGCGATACTGTATGCAACAAAGATTCCTCTCGGGGTGGTGGAGTTTGAATAGGGTCAGGTGATTAATTTTTGATAATCACGTGATTGTACAAGGTGCGAGTTTCGAGATCCGTGTTTACATTGCGTGGGAACACGAGCTTACCTACTTCGATAGTGGGCGGGTTGAGGTAGGTAGGTATTCGAGGTGATATGGGATGTTACATACGCTACACTATACGAGATACTTTATATTCTTGGAAATGGAAGTGCTCCGTAGTGGAGGGTCTTTCTGCGTGGGGTTGGGTGGTCGTGAGGACATATGGATGTTGGATGTGATTGATTGCTTGGGCTAATTGCTTTCAGTTCGGGAGAAATGATCAAATTTTAGGTGGGTATGGGAGAGGGGGAGAGAGAGAAAACGGGCTGTGGGGATAGGTCGGGAAACTAACTACCTCTGAAGTGATGAGATAGGTACTGTATCTACTCTGTCTACATATCTACTGCCAAGTATCTTGCTCCATGCTGTCTCTTTTTTTCAGTATTCAACAAAGCACACTTCTAGCTCGTTTTATCGTACCAGACCTCAATTTCTCAACTCAAGATCTCGCTTTTGGGCATCAACAGAGTCCGAAGCATATCATTACTTCCATGATGAAAAGACATTCTCGAATCTTTAGTTTTGTAATCTAGAGAGCGGGAAAGTAGGAAATTACAAAATCGAGATTTGAAGGGTAAAACCCAAAAAGACAGAAAGACTAGGGAATATCGCAGCAAGGTATGCCGAGCCCGCTATAACTTACATCGAAGACAGCTATTTGAGAATTTGAATGTTCCGAAAATTGGCGTGGGATAGGTTCTTGTCGAATTGTACAGTATGTATTAGATCCCAAATATTTCCTGATGTAACCCATTGCTCACACAAGGATCTAATTTTGGGCCTGGACTTGCATCAACATATTCTTCGTAGGGCATATTCTGGAGTTTGTTTTGGTGGGGTTGAGGTTTGTACAATGCATTGCCCCGTTTTGCCGTATTTTTACCATGAAAGGTCTGTAAGCTGACGTGCAATTCGCATGCGCTTCAAAGTCGGGAGTCAGATGTATGTTGAATTATAAATCCTCACATTTCGCTAGAGTTCCTGAAATAGATCAAGTGCCTCGATGAAAGATATTCTTAAGGATTCGCATTTCCTACCCCATCCAGTTCTCGACCCAAATCATTCGTTTTAGAATCTGCTCAATATGAATCCCACCTCATCATACCAACAAATGATCTTCCGGAACATCCCCAGGCAATGCCACTAGCTCGTCACACTCTCAAAATACACCATCATAGCACCTTGGTGCACACCCTTCGCAAAAGCCTTCAGCTTCTTATGTGCCTCACACTCCTCATCATAGTACACCATATCCTCCACCGACTTGAACACAGACACCACCGCGATAGTGTAGCCTTGGTCGCGTTGGCTGGGAATGCCTTGGCCGGCTGTGACGGAGATGATGTATGGCTTGCCATCCTAAAGATTGTCTTGAGCAAGAGGATGAGTGGTGAGAGATGGAGGGGTCAAAGGAAAGTGAGGATGAAATACCTTGAGAGCGTTTTGCTTCATGCCTTTGTAGATGTCAAGGAGCTTTTCTTGGTCTGCGACATCGGGAATCTTAAAGAGTGTGATTCGCTGGATGGGCTTTGTGGATGACATGGTGCTAGTTCGTGAAAAGCCACTGGATACTTTGATGTTGGTACTGCAGAAATTGTTTCGAGATCATGAAATATATGTGCGGGGTGAGGCGGGAGTTTATGCTCGACGAGTTCGTCTGCTGTTAGCCGAGCAGCGGAACATCGGCTTGCGGTAATATTTGCTTCTCAGTGGATAAGAAACGACTCAGACTCTCGACTATACTCTATCGGAGCTAACATTCCTTCTTCTCTATTCTAGTGGCGAATTATCTCACCTTTGAGTTTCTGCACAGCGAGTGCGCAAGCATTCCGATGGTTCCGTCTTGCCTTTCCGACGCGTTCCGCGATGTCTCGCGTGAAGCTCGACAGTTGAGTCGGAGGTCAATCAAAGCCTAGAAAAACCTCTGCAATTAGATTATAGCACATCTCCAGAGATTGCCGGTTCACAGCAACTAATCACATATGGAGATAGAGGTAGGTAGGTGATTTTACTGCTGACATTATTATAGATGTTTTCTTGGCAGATCTCGGCTCGCTTAGGACGGCCCCCTTTACCCCGCGTTCCGCACCTCTTCGCCCCACACCTCTCCTGTTCTCCCCGCAACCCTTTGTGTAATTCTAGACACCATCGATCTTCTGGATGCATCGTCCAAGCATTGATCACTGAGAAGACCATCCAGATTCCGAGACATCCCATCAACAATGCAGCCCGCAAATTCTAACCACAGCCAGGAACTTGGCCAAAAGAAGAGGCGGAACGACGACCCAGCATCAGACAATCCACGAAGACAAAGGCGGGAGAAATATACGCCAGCAGCTTGGTGAGTTCCAAGTCATCCGGTCTCTCCAAAATTTATCTGTCGAGTATTTAGCTAACGGCGAAAGCGAGGAGTGCAAGAAGAAGAAGATAAAATGTAGTGGTGATCTTCCATGTCGACGTTGCGAATCTCATGACAAGGCGTGCAAATACATCCGTGGCGCAGCCGCCGATGGCGAGTTTGTGGAAAGCAGCTCGTGAGTAGCACTACATGAGATGAGTCCCAAAGTATATAGTCGATATGGCTGACAATGGAGTGTAGGAATCGCTGCACAGCGCTCGAAGTCCAAGTTCGTGGATTGCAAGAGCACGTGCAGCAATTACAATCAGCTATCGAGAATATCAGAGCCCAGATTTCGAAGGGGACTGCAGACGTATGGAGCCAAGATGGACATCGTTCCACAATCGACAATGGCACGACAACACTCGGTCGCCCTCAGGCAAGGCGAGCCTCAATGTCGCAGGCGAAAGCCAACTCTGCACCAACACGGCCTCAGTTCATTGGACCAACGAGCTCAGATTTCAGCTTCAATGTGGCAAACTCTGCATTGACTCGTCTGGGTATCGAACCCACGACAGCTGATACAAGGCTGGAGAGCGCCGTAACGAGTCGACGCACAAGTCCCGAACCGATATCCCGAGATCCTGTGGCCAATCCGAACCTTGATCCTCTATTGACGCTGGGTTTTGCGGAAATTGAACGTATGCTGGACGTTTATGAAGATGAACTACACCCTATCTACCCATTCATAGATGTCGATGATGTAAGAGCTCGAGGCCCCGAGTTGTATCGAGAGCTCGAAGCAGGATACCATGGGGAGGAAGGATCCGAGGAGTCGAGAACATGCAGTGTCGATGCTATGGTGTTCAAGTTGATGGTTGCGACTGCACTTGTGGTGGAAGGAGCTGGACAGTCAAAGAAGGGGGAGCAGCTGTTGGGGAGCATTGATGCGACGCTAGATAGAGGCATCAGGGGCATTAGTATACATTTGAAGCAGCTGCAGCTTTTCACTCTGACGGTAAGGTGGTCTTTCTCTCATGAGGTTTCATAAAGTGTCAAAATACTCAGGAGCTAAGCCTCGACAGAGTATCTACCATTTCCACTGCGATGAAGAAATCCTAGCATGGCGTACTATCGGCATCGCAGCTCGAATCGCACTCGAGATGGGCCTTCACCGCAGAGAAAGCTTGGAAGAGAACGTCCCAGACCCAGAAAGGAGACATTGGGCAAAGCGGTTGTTTTATTGCATATATGTTCTTGATCGTCGGTGGAGCTTCGGAACTGGATTACCTTTTGCCTTACATGATTCGGACATCGATCCAGAGTTGCCCCACCTGGTAAGTAAACGTCATAGGGTAAAGTGCAGTTGTTGACATCGAGCCCAGGACGGCAGAGTTCCCTACCTGGAGAACATGGTTTCTTACGGCAAGATATCCTCGCAAGTATGGCAACTCGTCGCCGGCTTCGGCAACAAATCTCTCAACAAAGACCAAGAAAAAGTCAACTACCTCGACTTCCAAGTCCAGCGGTGGCGCGAGTCCCTCCCACCATCACTCCAACTCACGACGACAGATTCAACAACTTCTCCCACTTCCCACAGAGCCTCAATCTCAACCCCATCCCGAGGCGTTCAGCGCCTCCAAGTTCTTCTTTATCTCCGTGCTAACCACCTTCGTATCCTAATACACAGACAGAATATCCTGTCCTCCGCCGCCATCGCCTCGAACCGCGAAGGTGCACACCTCGTGACTTCAATTGCGAAAGACACCATCCGGCTCCTCGTCCGGATGCGCGAGACATCGACCATTTACGAAACGCAGCAGACGGCGTATAACTATTTCCTCATTTCAGCATTATCAGCTATCTTCCTCGCCGTATGTCACGACCCAGCCGAGTTCAGCGTGGGATGTCGTGATGAGTTCTTCAGTGCTTTGGAACTTCTGAAGGATCTCTCGAGCCATGGAGCTAGTGCGAAGAGATTGTGGAAGAGCTTGAAGGGGTTGAAGAGCATTGCGCCACGACTTGGTCTTACACCTCGAGAGCAGCGAGATGGTGAAGACAGCACTGCTGCTTTGGCAGGAGGGAGTGTGAGTGGGAGGGACGCTGAAGGCACGTTCTCACACCGGCCGTTAGTACAGACTGCGTCTGGCTTGGCGGGGCCCACGCCTGCTGGAGAAAGAGTCTGGAACATAAATAACATTGTTAATTCTGGCATTTCAAGAACGGGCGACGGACACATGACGATGGACGCGACGGATTTTGACATGCCGGATATGTTCTACATGAGTAGCGAGTTGACGAACATGTTTGAGGCTTTCGGCGACATGCAGGGGCAAGTTGGGATGGATTTTGATATTCAAGATCGAGCGCTGCCAGATGGCAGGGATGTATCGGCTTTATTTGGAGACCTGCTGTAGATATCTGATATCATTCTAGCATACATCGACACGACTCCAAACGAAGATTGACATACTTGTCCATCGACTATCACACTTTAGAAGCTTGAGTTCAATACACGTTGTTGTTCAGAACGCCCCGCCATTATAAGGCCTGTCATACCGTGGTGCTCGCTCCGGACCACTGGCCTCAAGGCAATCCATATACCCAACCCACTTTGTCAACGTGAACTCACCTAGTTCAAACCCCTCCTGCCCCGGATCGACAGTATACCCGTTGACACTGAGATAGCACCCAGGATCTCTCTCCTCATCCCAACCCTCCGCCTTAGCCCGCCAAATAGTCCTCTTCCCCATCCTACCCCCACTCCTATCCTTCACACCCATCTCATCGAAATCCACCCCCACCATCTTCCCCTCGCCCGCGAAAATGAAACACCTCCCAGCGCACTTCTTACAGAATAACCAATGGATGAGACCGTTGTTGCAGGTGTAGTCTCCAAGCTCGGTCATGGGATCTAGCGGGGAGAGGAGCATGAAGTCTTCGGGTGACCAGGCCAAGCGCATGTGGAAGAAGCCGGCTTTGTGGCAGGTTGTGCAGTTGCAACGGTAGAGCTCTTGATATGAGTGCGAGGAGCCGGTGCCTTTGGGAGGGGCAGTGGACAAGTGTGGGGGTTTGGGGGGAATTGTGAGGAAGACGATGTATTGAACGGAGCCGCAGTGGCAGGAGCCGTGGAAGGGGCGGCGTGTTGGCGGTGGGTCGCTCATCTTGTTACCAGTGGCAGCGATATTGTGAGAAACTCTTAAGAGAGTCACGGGTATGAACAGTTGAGGACATGTGACGGGTTGCTGCATTGATCATGGAAGAGAATGAGATGTAATGTTCTTTACGTGATAGGCTGTCGCCGGGCTAGTGCATATTAGTAAGCACTTGTTGATACGCAACGTTGACGGATTACATTTGACAGTGGGCGGAGAGGAAATGCCAGATTGCATTCTTCAGTTTATGAGCATCTGGAAATGGTATAGCCATATCGATCGCTCATAGAATTCTTGTCAACCCTGCATTGATTTGACTTCGCGGCCGAGCAGACAAGTGGGAGAGAACGGAGCTGAAGACTAGTAGCGTGAACGAGATGCCCGATATTCGATACATGTCGGCATGTTGATATTATTGAGAAGAGAGGAGAGTGAAAGGCGTTGAGGAATTGATACACCTTAGACTTACTGAGGAGAATTGTAGCTTTTCCCCTCAAGTAGTGTATGACCTTGTACGTATTAGGAGATAAGGACGCACTGTATCTTAGCTCAAGTATGGGGTCTTTCACGCGTATATTCACAGCTTGGTTTTTCTCAATAATCCTTTCATGAAATTCAAAATTCTGACTAATTTGATTCAAACCATTTTGTGCTCCGAAACCATATTATGTCTCTGACCTAAGAAATTGATGTAACCCGGGTTCGGGTAGGGTCTAATAGTTGCTAGTACATGTCCATTGGTGTCTTGAAGCAGAACTGCCTCTTGTGATTAGCAGGAGTTTGACTGCGCAGGGATATCTAACAGTGCACAGCTGCGAAACGCGAACATGAAAACCGCTGTCTAGATGGTGATTTAGACTTTCAGTCATACCAGCTAATATCCAGTCCAAGATCGTCCTGCAGCCAACGGTCGATCTCCCGACCACTAAGCAAAAACGGTGGGATAAGTTATTGTGGTAATAATCACCCACATGGACAGTCCTGCGAGAATGATCGATATACATATAGTCAGAGTCCCGACGTGAAGATCTGTGGCTCCGATGTCTTCTACTCCTATGGCGAGATCGGGATCGACGCCTAGAGCGGGATCTTGGACGAGAGGAAGGTGTCATCACCGAGCCCATGAATGGATCATTGAAAGGATCATTAATTGGACCGTTGAATGGACCACTGAGTGCACTACTCATTGGATCATTGAATGGATCATAAGCACCCGGTGGAATACTCACTCCTAGTCCTAGTGTGTTTGCCAGCGCATGTGAGAGGGGCACCCCCGATGGTGTGAACATCCCTGGCGAGTTGAATCCTCCAAACGCATTAGACATTCCTGATGCATTGAATCCTCCTGGTGGGTTGCATCCAGATGAACCAAATCCTCCAGACCCTCCAAAGGGGTTGAATCCTCTAGATAAATTGGAGCCTCCCTGAGATGAACCGAGTCCTCCCACAGACCCTCCAAAGGGGTTGGATCCTCCAGACAAACTAGAGCCTCCCCTCGGACTGAAACCCAGTAATGTGCCGTAGCGTGCCGGTGGGGCATATGTATGAAATTGCGAGAAGCAAATTTCGAAAATACGCATGATGTCCGGTCCAGGCTTTCTCATTCTTCTACTCTCAGCCGACTCTGGGCCAAAAAGATCGTCGAGAAGCAACTTGATTCCTGTCTCGTTATTTTCATGACTAACTGAATTTTCTAAGATGCGTTGATGCAAGTTCTCGCGTTCGACCGTCATGGCGGGCGTGAAATATGAGAAATTAATCTGCGTGGCAAAGACTGGCGAACGCCTGATATTTTCTCTGTCTTCATCTGTTTCAGGACCGAATTGTAAATCCAGAAATTTATCAACGCTAGATGGAGGGAGGCCAAGATTCTTTAACAAAGACGTGCGTGTGTGGTTACGATCTTTGGCTGCCTGAGCCTCATCACACCATACAAGTCCTAGAGGGCATCCGTCCGGTGAAGGCGTCCGGACTCTGCGGGAGGGTACGCGACCTGAGGTTGGTGGCACGAAAGAACGGCCATCCCTCTGGGCAGTGCAAGCGCCACTCAGCATACCTTCAACCCAGTCAGGCTCTCTACCTTCATCAATTAACTCTTGGCGCAACATATCAATAGTCATTATAGAAGCAGGTGGGTGTGGATCTACTCAGGAGAAGGGGAGCGGCGTCGAGAGTTACCACTAGGTACGTTAGCAGTGCTGTACGGAGCAGGACTGCGTCCTCTCCTAACAGGAGAGTTTGGCCTACCTGCAGAACTACCGTAAGCCCGCGGGCTTCGATTTCTAGTCGGTTGGTCACTTTGACTAGGCCTCGAGGCGCCGCTCCTCGGTGGCCTAACAATAGGACTCCTAGCCGCGAACTCCTCCTCCACCCTCTCTTTGGCTCTGGCATACGGGAATCCCTGATCGATGAAGTCGCGCATGAGCTGGCCTCGGGAGCTAGAACTTCGGTAGCCATTCCAGTCGGCGGGCTCGTGCTGGATAACCTCGGGACGCTCGTGCTCAGGGGTTGGTGGACGTTGTCGCGGGTCGTTGGGTCCTCTCGGCATAGTGATGATGGCTCCTGGTTTTGATTGTCGATATTGGGGAACGATGCGCGTAGTGCTTTTAGAACGATGAGAATGCTGGACAGAAATGCAGCTCTGCGGAGCCTCTGAAAATCTGCTGCACTTAATACTACTGGTGAGTGACGTTGTTCTGATGGTTGGGATACTGCTTGAAAGGACTTGGCTTTGACGGCATTGTTGCATGGCATCTGCGTCGTCGCTTGAACAATTCGCCCGAACAAAGCTCGCTCGCTTGAAGCGACTAAATGAAAACAAAGGCTGTCACGTGACATATAGCTTCTTCCCCAGGCCTGTGAGAGCGATACCATGGCCACAACCTCCAAAACGAAACAGTTCGAGGACATTAAAATCTCTGACTAATGAGCAGTCGGCGTCATTGATAGGGGCAGACACTTGCCAGTGGCATGCAGTCACGTGGTTTGCGATCAGAGTTCAGAATATCCATGGGCGCACAGCACTGGAGACAAATACAGCGCAGGGGAATGATGGGATATTGAACTAAATCATACACCAAGCCTAATCAAATCAAAGGTCTCCAAATGGAACCATTGCATCCTTCATCCACAGTCCATTACAACGTCTCTCATTATCGCATTTGTACTTTACAAGTTACCCATGACAAGGGCAGCGCCACCGAATAGAGCTCCGAGACCGATCATACCAGTCTGCATTGGTGCGGCTCCGGCAGTGCTGGTGGAGGTAGCCTCTGGGTCGCGCGTTGGGACCGCGGTGACGGTGGTGGATGCAGAGACGCCAGATGTGAATGGGACATCAGATGCGCTGCTTGCGCCGGTGAAAGCTGGAACAGTGGTGGTTGCGCCAGCAGTTGGGGGAGCGGCGGAGGTGTTGTTGGGGTTGAGAACGCTAGTACGAGTTAGTGCATGGTAGCGGATTAACACAGATTGTCCACAAAGCATTTTGACTTACCTGTCAATGACGTGGACGACACCTCCGGCAATCAGAACATCGGGGACGGTGACACGAGCCGAGTTGACGAAGACGGATCCGTTGACAATCGAAATTGTGACGCTCTCTCCGTTGACAGTCTCCAGAGTGGTGTTAGTCAAGATGCTGCTGTATCCAACAGTGCCTTGGACGACGTGGTATGTCAAAATGCTGCTGAGTGCCTCAGTGCTGAGGTTAGGAAGAGCAGATCCGATAGCTTGGAAAGCCTCGTTTGAAGGCGCGAAGATAGTAACATCGCTGAGACCATCGACAGTCTCGACCAAATCAGCTGATGTAAGAGCGCCCGCGAGGGAGGTAAGGTTCAGGGCACCGGCTGTATTGGAAGCCGACTGTGGGACAGTCAGGACGGTGTCGATCACATGGACGACACCACCGGTGAAGTTAACGTTCTGTGACAAGTATTAGTGTTTGTTATACAGGTGCATGGGGTTGATAATCAAAGAAAGTGAGACTTCGATTCGTGTCGTGTGAGGGGCACATACTGCTACAGTGACGTTCGACGCTGACAGCAAGCCAGTGAAGACAGACACAGTCTCGCCTCTAAGTCTAGCTTCGACAACTTGGCCGCCCGTGACGTTTGAGTAGGAGCTGTTTGACAACAGGGTTGGGATGAATTGCGAGGTGTTGGTGAAGGCAGATGCTGGGTATGTGCCATTCAAGACGTGGTATGTGAGTAATGCAGCAACCGCTGCTGGGTCGGTGGCAGCAGCAGCGCCAGCGGTCGAGTTGAGGAAGGTAGCGAGAGCATCGTTGCTTGGGGCGAGGATGGTGATATTGGATGCTCCACCAAGGGCTTCAAGAAGGGCTGGGTCGGCAGAAATCAAAGCTGAAGTTGTTAATTAATGAATTGAGATAGCCAGAGAGTCAATGCTTACAAGTGAGGGAGCTGAGGGTATCATTGTTCGCCGCGAGGACATCAGTCAAGCTTTGAGCCGCGGCTCCAGCTGCAAGAGCTGCGGGGAGGATGTTCTTGAGCTGCATGATGGTAGATAAGAGTCAATTGGTGAAGTTTGCTTGCAACGAGGAAGTGACTGTGATCTTGGAGGAGGGTTCAGGAGGGAATGGAAAGGCATGGGAGTGAGCACCTTTTAAATCATGCTTCCTTGAGCATGGCCACTGCCCAGATCACCAAGGGGTGTTGTTGTCGTCTCGATCCCCTTGGCGAATATGTACAGGCATTGCTAGATCATGAGAGGTCCAATTAATCGGCTTACACTTCTTGGGAACCATCATGCCAACTAACTTCGGCGAGGGTAGCTACTACTAGCTCTAGGTGCATGGCGGGAAGACGACAGACGAGCCATCTTGGGAGGCTTAGCCTACGTGGAGCAAGTCGAGACGAAGCTTCTTGGAAGCTCTCCTAGACCGAGTTTCCTTTGCTTTAGACGGTAAAAATTGCCCTAGCTTGGCAAGTTTTTGGCAGCTTGTCATGATGGGCCGTAACCCGGATCGTCGGCTATGATAGCCATTGATAGTCAGACAAAGGTGGAGAAAGTCAAAAAGCAGACAAAACGCGGCGAAGCGAAGAGAGAAAATTATTGCAGAAGCAGGGACGAGAGTCGGAAAGACATGACGGCATAGAAACCGTGACAATTCCAAGGGGAATTAGGGATAAATGAAACAATCTCGTGTGTACCTCGTTCCTGACCACTAGCCATCAAGGGACCTTCCAGTTCTAGCTAAATGTTCGAGTACGAGAGCTCCTTTGTATGGGCAACTCATCAAACTCTCCCCCGAATCAAGAAGCTATAACCCTGTTACATTATGCACCCCATCGTCACATCCGCTCAGCCCCAATGTCTATGTAACCCGCGCAGCCATCCCCGAAACTCGCTAGAGAGTTTACGTATTCCTTTGCTGGAATTGGGCTTTGCGATGGGGCACGGAGATGGCCTTACACCTGCAATTCGTCGATTCTGGCGACAAGTCGTTGGTGGTGGTGATCAGCCAGCGGGTAAATTGGCGTCTGTATCCTTGTAGACTTCACTTGGCAGGTGAGCTCTAACGTCCTATGGTTAGCTGCAGCATACCTGGTACCCCGCATTCTCTTGGTACTTGAGCTCGACAGGGCTGGGCTGACGTTCCTAGACTGCACTTTGGATGGACTGCGATGGCCTCATAATGGCACCATCGTATGCGATTTGCAGTTTCGGAGATGCAATATTCGGGCTATGTTGCCGATAATTATCAAAACACCTTGCGCCTACGGGATCATTCTTCCGTGGACCAACATCGAGAAATTTATATTTGTTAAAGAGTCATCCAATTGAGAATGATAACCCATGTCTGGTTCTCCAAGCCTTTCCCTGGCAAGATAGTAACTACTTTCGAAACCAATTTTATTGAGGATATAGCTCATCTTAAGATCGATCTGCTAGTCAGATACCGGTAGCAAAGAAACCGAACGATCGATCGGATCACAAATACGAGAGCCTAGATCTGTTATTACCTCCTGGCTCCGACTTCTCGTCCATACTTTCCTCGTCTCCCTTTGCTCAGTTTGCATCCTGTCTCCCGATGTAGACAAAAAAAATGTGATCTGCTAACTTCGCGAAATTTCCTGGTCTAGTGAGTTTTCATACGCGGCACAACTGCCACATGGCAAGCTTAGTAAGTCATTACAGCATCCTCCATTCCAATTGTGAAACCTGTTTGAATCTTGAGCACTTCTTTCTACTCGTTGATGCAGCGGGGTAATCTTCCACTTAGCATACACGCCCAAGAGATTACTTCCGCAGATTCCCAAAGAAGTCGGTGGTGCACTTTTAAGTTTCCTCTAATCAGATATGTCTATTGCTTGGCAAATGTTAGTCTTCCAGACATCTGTTCTTGGAGATTCGCGTCCCTCCGCCACAGAGCCTCTATCATCACCACTGCCTCTCATCACATGTTTCAACGAGTATTTCAGCTTCGACGATTCTTGAAACTTTGTCTTTCTCAAGTGCAGCGTGTTTCATTCATCCTACCAGTGTAGCCGAGCTCTCCGAGTCCATTTGTCTGTACTTCAACTCAGCAACAAACCACATGACATCTCTGTCCAGCCTCCCTAAATTTGAATCCAGTCCATCTCCCGAGATCATTCTATTTGCCGCCGCATAAAATCTCTCCCGGTTATTGAGCTCTGCCATCAAGCTCGTTGTTCTTGCTTTGAGGCTCTTCAATCTGCTATACATCGAGCGATGTCGTGCTGGGATGCTGTAAGTTTCGATAAGTTTCGAGCTGGTTACTAAGTCGAGCTTTTCTTGAAGGGCAATGAGTTCATTGTGGTATTTTGCTGCTGGAAATTCATGTTTTATTTTGACGACGGAAATTGTGCCCGCAATCGGATACTTCCCAGGACTCTTTCCTGCCCTTTCGGTGGTATCTAGTCGTACTAACTTATCCGTCGCTAGACTGCGGCCTTCCTGTGTCACGCGTCTGGCTATTTTCTCCTTCATATTTCGTTCGATGTCATCGAAAGTTTTGTTGGTACCCTGATTTCTCCTAATCCTCTCCCATTCGACTGTTCGCCCGAGCTTTTCATCCGTGTCGAGGTATTTTGGTGTTGACATGGCGATTTTGACATGTACAGCTCTCGGGTTAGAAGTTCTCGAGATGGCCGGATTCTGTCGTGGAACATGAACAGAATAAATAGGCAAGTTGGCAAGTTGACAAACGTGTTTAGAATGTCAGAGTCATATCTATGTTCTAGTATGTGCCATTGCTTGTGATTGTGCTGATGTCTAGAAATATCATTACCTTTGAGTCGGCGTTCCAGAGCATGCACCCCAACTTTCCCCCACCAACGTCGGTCAACATTCATCCCTGCTATGCGTGGATTCTGTATCGCCAGATCATAGACTAAGGAAATCCAGAGTGCTTTTGCAAAAAGTTTGGAATCGAACTTTCTGGAATTTTGACGGAAGCTCATCCCTCTTCAAGGTTTGGATACTTGACTCAGCGCAAGTGGCCAATTATCACGAACGAAATATGCTAAAGATCTCACTACTCGACATTTCCGGCAGAAACCACTTATGGCGTCCATTAACAAGCAGTAGTCCATGATTATCACAGTGAGTCCCCGACTTTCCATAAGTGGCTAGTAACGCAGCGAGTTCATCTCCGGGCGGTGCAAGTTCTAGGATTACTTGAACAGGACGTTGCTTGTATCATAGTTCTTTCCTACAACTTTTTGCGAACGATAAAACACTGATGAGCAAAGAAGCCTAAGCTGCAGCAGAGCATCTTTCTCACGACGACTCTTGGAATTTTCCTGGCACCATGCTTGAGCCTAAGCCTCGACTCACATATATGCCCAGCTCCTTTGTCCTCGAATATTTCTCAGCGATCACTGTTCAAACCGACTGCACAAAATGAGACCAACTGTATCTGAGAAACATTCTGTTGTCTGAGAGGCATCGCCTCGACGTCGATATCACGACTCACAAGGAGGGCGTTTTTGATTCTAGCGAGCCCCTGAAAGCCCCTGGAAACTCCTCTTGGCTAGCGTTTGCGCCAACCCAGTACAGCAAAACAGCCCCTTGATCATGGCAGCTATCACGACGCACAGTGAGGCAACAACATTAATATGTCTTGAGAAGACTTATCGCAAATACCAGTTTCGGCAGCTACCGCAGCCCGACAATGGCTTCAGCGCTCTGCAGCATGAGCCACCAATCTGACTACTGCCGTTGCCATCGACAACGACTGAGTTGCAGCCATCATACGACGCTGAGTCCGGAGAACAGGCACGGCAACCAACTATGTGGGCTAGTCAATACATAATGTTTGAGCGATAGGTCGCAAAGATCACGTACATGGAGAACGTGGTCCTCACTTTCGTGAAATGTACGAAGTCATAGCGAAGCAGACTGAGAGATACTTCGCAAAGGCAGCCCTGGCATTGACTTTACTATTGCTTGGATAACTCTCAATACAGGTAGGAGTTGGGATGGGCCGATAAAGAAGGACTTGTTGTGGTTGTCATAAGCGAGGAGCTTCTGTGCTGGTAGTTCTTAACCTTGGCAGAAACTCGCAACTTTCAATTCCCTGGCAAATCGCAGCAGCACAGAATCAGCTGCAGATTCCCGTCTCAGATGAACTGAGACTGGAATTCTCACCCATTAAAACAAGATCAGTCTTTTAACGATAATCTCAAAGGCAGACCGACTCCATGGGACGACGCAGTGAGAAATGCCGTCTCGACCTGACAAGGCCAAGGACTCGTCTCCTCCCGATTCTCACCTAATGCCCAGCGATCGTATAAGTTCATCTAGATCGAAAATCAGGAAGGCATGTCGGGAATACTGTTGAGAAATAAGAGGGAGAGTGTACCATGACTCGCAGTGCTGACAAGAGACGACGCGTATGGTCCAACTTGCAAACCATGTGAAGCGTGCCAACTGTACGACACCATTTTCGGAAAGTAAACTTTAAGGAGATTGGTTGACGGGGAAGGCTAGGTAAAGCTAGTATGCACGGCACTGATGATTTCCCAACTCTAAATTCTCGGGATCGCGTCTGCGGTGCCTCCACATCCCGAAAGCTGCAACGCACAGGATCGGTATGTGACAGGGCGGCGTATCATCGTGCTTGATCGAATAGAGGATAACAGAATCGAGCTGGAAATATCTCCGATCAGCGGTCTGTGTGTTTGTTGAGTGGTTCACAGATTTCTGATAAGCTAGGCTACCAGTAACTTAGCCCCTTTTCGAGGCGTGTTTAGCGAGCCGAGAAAGCTTGTTGTTTTGGCGGTCATGGCTTCCTAAAGGTACGTGTGGCCATCCAAGAGAAACTTCTGAGGACGATGTTGCTTTCATAGAGTGATTGTTCTCCTCAAGTCTGAACACTGCTTGATCCGTCATCGTATTAGTATATGGTTTTCGCAATCCCACGTCCATGGGCAATATTAAAGCCACGTCCTAGAGAAGATTTTTCCCGAAGCTGCATTTAGTACTGGCACCCGAACTTAAGTGGCTCTAGAGCACTCCCGGAAAGTATAACTCAACACAGACGACTCAGTCACGGCCGTGCACTCGGATTTTACCCACTTACGATGCCATGTACCTCGTCTCGTCCTTGATTGATTTCCGTTAAATCCCACACGCTCCCCCGTGGTGGAGATATCCACCATTTCTTTCGTCCTCTGTATGCCATCTCTGAGTTACCGATTCCATTTCTCGTCCGCCACTAAAATCCCACCTCAACAAAACACGCGGTTACATCCGGGAAGGAGACATAGATCAGCGATCATGCATTTGTAGTCTTGGTGGAGAGAACTTTCAGGAGGTTTTCAGATCATGGCGCCGGTTGTGGGAGCATTACCTCCGCCTCCAGGAACAACACCGGACTTTTCTCAGCCAAAAGATATCCTACATACCGTCAACTTCGTGACACAGTCACTATGCCTGTCGATGGTCACCATACTGGTCTTTCTGAGAGTTTACACGCGAGCCGTGATCCAGAAGATCATGTACAAAGAAGACTGTAGGCATTGACTCATTCGGAGCGCGGGCCCGGGACTACACTTACCTATTTTTTAGGGACTTGTATACTGTCATGGCTCTTTTTCATTGCCTACATCACAGATAATTTCTTGTGTATGTTATTGACCTATCCCAAACAGAGCCTACTGACCAAAATAAGTCAACTTGTTCGGGGGTGGCTTTCACCAATGGGAGGTCAGCAAGCAGGATGCAATCGACTTCCAGAAAGTAACGCAAGCCCCTACTTCGCGCTCGCTAGCTCTCATACTGATGATAGTCAATTCAGGTCTCCTATGGCGGTATTTTAGTCTATGGTCCGGCGGCTTACCTCATCAAACTCACCATCCTCCTCTTCACCGCCCGTCTCTACACTGCAGCGCATAAATCAACCCTTGCAATCAAATCCCTCATCATCCTAATGTTAGCCTTCTATGTACCCATGGAGTTTGCCAAAATCTTCATCTGCAACCCGATTTCAGCGTACTGGAATAAGTCCGCACACCCAGACGCCTCTTGCTTGGATGTCAAGACGTTATATTTCGCGGATACGGTGGTCAGTGTGATTACGGATTTCGCAGTACTCATTTCACCGATACCGTTGATATGGGGTATGAATCTATCGAAAGCTAGGAAGTTCAAGGTCATCGCTTTGTTGGCTGCAGGCGGGATTGCGTGTGTGGCAAGCGTGGCAAGACTGGTGATGCTGGCTATCATAATCGATTCGCAGGATGGCACGCTGAATACTGTGGCTCTAAACTTAATGGCGTAAGTGTCTTTGAATCTATTCCGTTTTAACTCGAGTGATGTTATGACTGACTACTGAACAGAGTGGCGGAAGTTTCCATCGGACTCATTTGCGCCTGTCTTCCTTCGCTTGGCGTCTTTTGCAACCACATCTCTAAGAAATTCTTGAAAAAGAAGGCCAAAAACTCAGACCATCGTGTTGAGATGGTGACGGTGGGATCCAGTGGCAAACAGATTATCCGGAAGGGGACATTTGATAATAGCATCTTGAGGTGGACATATGTTGAGGTTGAGCCAGACTCGTGATTCATTGCGTTTTAGCGCCTTAATTTGATATATTCATCATTGACTTGGTCATGAGTGCGTTCGGTCATGTTCGAAGCTCTACGTGGCATCAGGTATTACTATAATCTTGCAGTAACATAAGGTGACAGAGAATGCTTGATATAAAAGAGTGCATTCGATCGAACGTTGGTGACCTCATGTTTTGCTTGGCGGAGCATCAGTGCGCTAAGCGAGGCCAAAGCGACTCCATGGAGGGTACTGCAGCTGAATCCGCCTTGACCACCCGAAAACCAGGTGAAATTCTCGTCGTCTGTTTAGAAAATTGTTTGGGCTTGTTGAAAGGTGTAGACAGTGGCACTAACTACGAGACACTTGAAGTCCATCTAGTCTATCCAGCCGTCTCCTGCTATAGGGACTGTTTCAATTTCAAACTGCCCAGTACAAAAGGTGGAGCATTTTCTGATATAGTATGAGTAAGAGCTGAATAGGAAAAGGATATTTAAAGTGCTTTACTGTGATTTTTTCGCGAAGTAAAGGGGTTTGGAGTAGCAGAGGGTACGGGGAAGAGAAGCAAAAGGCTATGATTGGAAAGGTATTACGTAGCGCGAAGGTTTCAATCAATGGTGTAGATTCTAATATCTCGATATTAGCTTAGTGACATGTAATTCAACTCGGGACCAGGGAACAGATATAAAGTGATTTGGCTTTCACAGTTCTCATTCTCAATTTGCCATGCTTTCAAGAAGAGCTTTCTATTTCTTTCTATCTTACCTTCTATCTTATCGATACTAAGAACCCAGTTCTTCCAAAGAAATATGGTTAAAGTGAGTCTGTAGGTCATTCCAGATGCCATAGAAGTTAAACGCTAATCAGAGTCGGACCATTCGGCCTGGTCTTGAGAAAAAGATGGAGGATTCCATCCTGGGGGGGACTGGAAAAGGGGCTTGCGAACCCGAGTGGAGGCCCATATCCAGGAGGTGGCTGTCAATACATTTGGGGAGGTAGTCCATAGCCCGGGGGAAGCCCGTATCCTGGGGTTAATCGATACCCGGGAGGCGGTATCCCAAATCCGGGTGGGGGTAGTCCATATCCCGGGGGATGCCCGTACCCTGGAGGAAGTCGATATCCGGGAGGGCATGGTCCGTATCCTGGGGGTGGTTGTGGAACCCCTGGATGCCCAGGTACATTACCTGGAGGTGGAGGTCCATATCCTGGATGCGGGGGGTTGGGTTGAGGTCCAGCCTGGGGGCGAAAGCTGGAAGGATCTGGTGGAGTGTGAGTGGAAGGAGATGGAGTTTGTCCGGGAGTAGGCAGGTCATCGGGTCAACTTCCCTTATGCGCGGAGCAGATGTCCCAAATCCGCCCCCAGTCTGGGCCAGGCTTTCTTGCCGCTCTATTGGCTTCGGTTTCGGGGCCGAAAATGTCGTCTAGGAGCGCTTTTATTCCTTCTTCGCTGGTCTCAATAGGAGTCCTACTGAAAAGATACTGGCGAGCCATTTCACGTGCCTTGACAATGTCAGGCGAAAAATTCTTCCAACCTTGTGCGCAGTTCTGGGGAAAAGGCAGAGTTTGAAAAATAAGAAACCGTGCTGGGTCAGCATCACTCTTCAAACGTTGGACTCTGTCAGCATCGGTTTCAGGCCCGTATTGCTCATCGCAGAAGATCTTGACAGCGCATGGGTTGAAGCCCATATATAGGGAAAGTAAACGGTCCGTATTGCGGTCTCTTACAGGATCGGAAGTCCACAGGAGACCAGGTGGCATTGCCCCAGGCGGAGAGGGCTGAACTCTGCGGCGGCAGTTGTTGTTGGGCGGAGGACGGGGAAGGGTCGTCCCCATGTCACAGAATTGCTTCATAATAACCTGGATCCAGGCTGGCATTCTTTCTTCGCTGAGTAACTCTTGACGCAAGGCCTCAAGGGTCATCAAAGCAACAGGTGGACGTGTGTCGAGCTCCGGAGAAGGGGAACGCTGTCGAGAGCTACGACCGAACCCGTTGTGAGCGCTGTAGGTCGCAGGAGGGCGGCCCCTAATTGGGATCGACAGAGGAGGACTGGGAGATCTACTCGGTTCTGACGGGGAGGGGCTGGGATACCTACTTGGCTTTGAAGGAGGAGGAGTGGGAGCTCTACTCGGCTTCGCTGGAGGAGCCTTGGGGGCTCTACCCGGTTTTAATGGTGTTGGATTCGGAGCCTTACGGGGCTTCGACGGAGTGGGACTGGGTACTCTCTTGGTGCTCGACGAACCAGCCGTCGAGCGAGAAGCACCCCCTCCCTTGGGTGGTCTGACAACCGGATTGCGTGCTGCAAATTCCTCTTCGACTTTCTCTTTTGCTCTTTCGACCGGAAGCCCCTGCTCAATGAACTCACGTAAGAGTTGACCACGCGAAGAAGACGAGCGGAACCCGTTCCATGCCGCAGGTTCGTGCCGGATGATCTCGGGCTCGTTCTCAAGTGTTATAGGTGGTGGCTGACGTGAATCGCTTGGATCTTTCTTAGGCGGCATTATGACTTGTGGTTGCTCTTTCTTGTTGGTGGTAGTGGACGAAACCGATGGGCAAGAGTAGTGGATGACTCTAAAATATATCAGATGATTGAAAGGCAGGAGCTCTGTTGACATGTACCCCAATTAATAGTGTCGCCCCGTGAGATTGTTCTTCTACTTTGTGCATTGTTCCGAGGCTTAGGCTCAAAGGCTGTACCATTCGGTAGACTGTGTGAAGCGAATGTCACAAAGAACATTTACGACACAGGGTCTCTACATTGTACTCTGGACAATATCAAAGAAGCATTTTTGATACAGCGTTGTTGGTTTCATGCTGCCCACGTGAGCAGTCTGGACACCCTCACATTCAGTGCTCCTTCCGATTTCGGGGCAAAGTTGCTCTCCCGGCTCAGACTTCCCCAAGAGATTGAGACAACCTCCGGATTCATGCACTTCGTCTCTTCTCACCAGGCGTGCCTTCATGCATGCATGCAGGTCGATTTGTCTCGGCTGGGATGTGCGCCACCACGTTTGTGACACTGGCCTCTCATCTCATAGTCCTTCGCATCCTTGTAACCAATATTTGCTGTGGAACCATCCTTGGCAAACAACCCGATCTCTGTTGCACATTAAAAGACCCTTTGAGTGACTCACAAAGTTACAGATCCTGCGCTGTCACTCTGTACACCTCTACCTGCGTACAAATCAAAGTACCTGAGCGAGATGACTCTTCAAGTCAGACTCGCAGTCTGGACACTGCATCTAGCGTGGCTTTACTTGAAGGTAGGAAAGTTGGTCTACAATCTTTTCTTCCATCCCCTACGTACTTTTCCAGGACCGACTGCTGCAAAAGCCACTAGTTGGTGGAAGACCTATATCAAGGTTTTCACGCAAGAATCATGATCGATGTTCTGATACGGTTGCACAAACAATACGGTAGGGACCCGTTAAATCTTCGTAGAATGCCCGAATAGGAGCTGACAATCTGACAGGCGATACCGTTAGAGTTGGTCCTAACGAGGTGAGAGTCAGAGTCTAGGTTAGATAACCAGTTTTAGTTCAAGTTGCTTACCATTACTATCGCTCACTTCTCCAAACCATCTGCGTACCACGAAATCTATAATGCGTCGGCAAAGTGGGACAAGGAGCGGACCTTTTCTGAAGCGTTCGGCTCCTCCTTTGGGCTGCTCACGTACATGGAGTCGAACCCTCGAAAGGATATCCTTCAGCCAATGTTCTCTCGAAGAGCTATTCTGACCATCCAAAGCCTCGTGAGACAGAACGTATGACATTTCCCATTCAACGACTCAGAAATACTGACAGTGACAGTTTGACCACCGCGTGGAAGTCATCGCGAAGAATCACGCGGTCGGAAAGTCTGCTGACTTGCTTCTTGCGTTTCGATGCTTCACTGTGGACGCCATTATTGACTTTTGCTTCGCTAAATCTGTCCACGCTATGGACGAGCCGGACTTCAAAGCCCCTATCGTGGAAGCTAGGGATGCTTCACTACCTACTTTCCATCTCTTCAAGCACTTCCCGCTCTTTCGCAAGGCCATCTTCTCGCTTCCACCTTGGCTGGCAATCAAAGCATCACCAGAGACCGCAGTCTTGACACATCTCCAAGTAATTCTTGGCAAGCAGGTACAAGACGTAACCACCAACCCAGCCAGCCTCCAAGACACTACTCATCCATAGATATACCATCGTCTCTTGAATTCCGACTTCCAGAAATGGACACCGATTCCTGACGCCACGAGTCTTTATGAAGAAGCCCAAACAGTGGTATTCGCTGGCGGTGTCATTGTCGGCGATACACCCATGACCGGTCATTTCCACATTCTAGATCAGCCCAAACTATACGAAAAGCTCCAAAGAGAGGTCTTCAGCGTCTGGCCCGACATCAACGATCCCCCATTGCTCGAAGCCTTTGAGACTCTACCACTCTTAACAGCCACGATCAAGCAATCCCTCCGCGTATTACCAGGTGCCACCTCACCACTCCTTCGTATCGTCCCTCCTACTGGCGCAACCATTTCGGGTCGATCAATTCCCGACGGAACAATCGTCGGCATGGCCAGCACGTTCGTGCACCAATCCGAGGAAATCTTCAAGTTGCCTGCGACATTCGACCCGTACAGATGGCAAGGTGAAAGTTCCAAGGGCTTGGATCAATACCTGGTTGCTTTCAGTAAAGGTCCGAGAAGTTGCCTTGGTATCAATCTGGCGTGGTGTGAGTTGTATATTGCTTTTGCTACCATACTGAGGAGGTTTGTTAGGACGCTTGATGGGACGAAAGTGGATGACTTGAAGTGGAGGATTGCTTTACGCCGTATTATCCCGGCAGGCATTTGAGGGTCTGGTGTAAGCTAGTGGAGGGGTAGTCTGATAAGTAATTTCAGCAAGGATAGACGTCCGGGTAAACCTCGATCCTTCCCTCAAGTCGCAGATTCAATAAGAGGTGTGCTTCAGCAGTGTTTGTGCGGAAATCTACAAACGTAAGTATGGCTTCGATGGGTTCACAGAAGTCGTCCGTAAAATCAATGCGTGCAGCTTGCTAGAACTGTACCATCATCAAATCAATTTTAATCTGACTCTGCATATGACTCATATGTGATTGTGTCTCTATTATCTGCACATTGCAGTGTCGACTCTAAATCTTTGTTGTTTGAAGGGCAGACAGAGTAGGCTTGGCACACGGACTTTAGGAAGAGAAGCAAATGCATCTTTCTTCCGAAGGAAAGTGCCTTAAAGCTGTCCTTTGAAAATATCCTCCTAGGGAACGATCTCAAGTAGTCTCGCACCAGTTGGGTAATTTTGTTCCTATTCAACCGGTAGCTCGTCGCTGTCAGCTGTTTGATCCTCAGCCTTATCTCGATTTGACTCAGAACTCCACAAGGTCGTTCAATGAGAGTAGAATTCCGTAGTCAAAGCCTCGTGCTCCGCTGGATAATCAACCACTCTATCTCCCAGTTGCTATCTTAGACTTGAACTATCAAATCATGTGCTTATTAGGTGGGTGACTTGGATCCATTTTCTCCTCAGCTTCGTCGCTTGAGAATCCCGATTTTTGGTAGACGCGCAATGTCATAACTCAATGAATGTACTCGACTGCTGCTTGAAAATTATTAGATTCTTATAGTCAACAGGAGTAAGGGGTTTTCCTTTTTATTTTCTTTTTGGATGAGGATGAACCCCTATCAAAGGGATCCTACATGTCTATCGCTGAGCATGAATCCCTGGGGTATTACTCTAGTGCTCTCGCCTATCAAAAGTTAGCACGGATCCTCATTTGTTCTCGCTGACAGGTCCTTGCTCCAGGGACCACTGGGACCTCTATCATAGGCCACCTCACGGTGCAGCAGCGAGAAAGGATGACAAACCTCGCAGCCACAGAATTGTTGTACAGCCATTCTGCCACACAAAATTTGACAACAACGTTGGAACATGTTGCCCATCGACCTTGAGCTTCAATAATCACCCAAGCTCGGCATCAGGCAGCACTCATCATCAATGGCCGACGAAATGACAGCTCCCGTACCCGTAGGTTTCAGCAATCTTCCAGGAGAGATCCAAGACCAGATCATGCGAGGTATTCCTGTCGTGGATCTCTCGAATGTCATGCTCGTAAGCCGCACTTTCTACAGGCAGGCACGGCCATATCTGTACGAGTCTGTCCATTACATCCAACGCGAACATCGTGAGCTACAACTACCTTTCATGTCTACGGAGCATGGCGCAATTTGGTTCGGCAATTTCGATTTTACAAAGAGTGCGCGCATCGTTCGACCCGGCAAATTTATTCGCATGATGGAAGAGGATCTGTCTTTAAGGTATAGAGTTTCAGAGCTCAGCTTTTCAGCCTACGACTCTTGTGACAAAGAAGTCATGAAAGATCTCATGACTTGTCTCGAACTACTCCGCCCACAGTTCTTACATCTCAATCTCGCATATTGCCAGATGAAGCTCGCACTATCGAACACCGTCACATCTCTCGACATCAAGTATCCTACGGAAAGAGCCTTGGCGACCTGGCAAGATACTGAACCAGAGGAAAATTTTCTCCGTGAGGAGATATACGCCATCTTCACTATTCCAACGCTCCAGCAGCTGACACTACGAGGAGCTAGGAGGTGGAATGCGTTCAGTCGTATTTTGACATATCCCCAATATGCTGAGACAAGCAATATCGTGGCGCTGTCACTGCCGGATACAGTGCCTATGGATGTTGATCTTGAGGAGATCTTGACTTGGCCGAAAGCCCTAAAATGGTACTTCCACCAGAGTCTAGAGGGGCATCGCCATCACTTTCAGTTCGGCGGTGGGGGGCACATCGCATCGCCAGAATACTTCCTCAAGAGTCTTGCCACTCAACGCGACTCTCTACAAGAACTCATCTACAACCACGGAGAAGACTGCTGTGGTGATGATGAGTCACTTTTCGACCCTGTTCTCATGAGAGGATTCGTCAGTCTTAAATACTTGTCTGTGCCCAGAAAGTGTTTTGTGGATGCAGAGGGCATGCCAAATCCGCTCTATACCGCACTGCCCCCAAAGCTGGAGAAGTTTAAGATGGATCAGGATGCACGTCTGGGAAATCTTGAGTATGAGGCACGATTGAAGTATTGGCTTCAAGACATTCTGGATCACAAGACGACATGGTTTCCTTCATTGAAATACATCATTATCCGAGAATCCGGATTTGCAACGAAACATGCGGACAACTTTCCCGGAACTACCGAGGTGTTGGAGCGCATGTAAGTTTATACTCTCTCCGTCAATTTCCATGGCCCTGGTGTCTAAAGCGATCTCGAATCGCATACAATTGCTTCCCGCATTAGTTTTGAGAACTGACTTGTCCTCTTAGTTCTTCAGGTTTGGCACTTCATGACGCTCAAGCTCAACTAAGCCTTATTCTCGACTGGTAGGAACATATTCCTGGCTGCACAGATATATATATGCAACCTTTTGTCACTTTAAGTTGACGGGTCTCACAAGGATTGATCGGTCATGGTTGAGCAATTCATGCGGCATCTTTCCGAGCTTTCTGGTGCTTCCGAAATTTCCAACGTTCGGTCTTGGTTCCTGTCCCTATGTGGATTTCCGGGCCCAGTCTGCAAACAAGAATTCTCCAGACCTTTGGTATTGATAGCTGTCTAATAATAATCATGCTTTGTGAAACGTCCACTACTTCTTTAGATCAATCTATCCTTGGGCACACGATTGTGACCATATAAATGCCTTAAGCTGCGCCCTTAAATAGCGAAGGATGATGAGGAGTGTAAACATGGGGGTTTCAAGATCACAGCCCTAAGCGCTTGAACAATTGATACAACTCTCATAAACCTGTAAAACATTCTCAATTTAGTTCTGTTGCTGCCTGATGAAGCCAGCGCTAGTATTTTTAGACAGTTGGTGGTCCCTCATCGGCGGCCAAGGCAACTTCCCAGCCTCAGGGCTACGCTTTGTGCTGCAGCATTCATTCGCTCAGGAGCGTCATCTGCTGCCATGCTTTAGGCCCCGTCCATATCTGGAGGGTTTGGGATGATCTCCTCGAATCTGTTTCCATTATTTGCTAGGGCTAACAATGCCTAACATTCTTGGAACTCTCGAGTGGATTGATAAAGATTAGTTCAGCCATTGGTACATCGCTTACAGGCCATTGCTCCAGGGACCTTCAGGGGAACGAACAGCCCCGCCATGCCACTGATCAACAAAGATGACAAACACTTTAATTGCAATCCTCCAACATGCTGGACATGTTCCTTCAACGTCAATAATCACACAAATGTTCAATCGAAGGCTATATCCCTCGTCAACTGGTACGAGATGACAGAAGACATGTCCATCGGTATCAACAGCATGCCAGACGAGATTCGGGAACAGATCATTCGAGGCATTCCTGCTATAGATCTCCCGAATGTCATACTCGCAAATCACACATTCTGTAGACAGGCACGACCGTATCTCTACCAATGTATCCGGTACATCGACGAGCCCTTCCCATCGGATGAGCGAGAGGTTGTTTCTGTTCGACATCATGCCCGCGTATTTGATCATCAATACTGCGCCCGCGTGGTCCGCCTGGGCGAATTTCAGAGGTCAATCACAGAAAATCCCGCTCTTGTCTGGTTTATCAAGCAGGCCAGCTTCTCATGGATCGGAACAGGCAACAAAACGGAAGCAGATGCTCTGAGGCTATGTTTCAGGACTATCAAACCAAGCAACCTTTCTGTGTCACTGCCATACAAGTATGCCCTCCTTGCGCGGATGAGCACAGTCACTTCGTTGGACCTCATATACCCTTCGGAAGGGACTTCACCTCGTCTTCAATACTCCTTGCGTAGAAGACTTTACTCCATCTTCATTATTGACAGTCTTCGCAACCTCACGCTACGATGTGCCAGGTCTTGGTGCGCTTTCGGCCCACTCATGGATCCCGACAAAGTGCGAGCCCGAATAAGTAACGTGATCTCGCTCAGTCTGCCAGACACTGTCCCGATGGACATAGATTTGGCTGAAATACTGACCTGTACGTGTTTCATGCGTGTGTTTCATTATCATATTCTCTCTTTACGTCTAGTCTGGAGCTAATGATCCCCTGGTTGCAATAGGGCCCAAGGCACTGAACGTCTACGATCATGACAGCCTAGAAGGCTTGAGGAGTTTCTTCCAAGCAGGCGGAAGAGGACCACTTGCGTCAGCAGACAAATTTCTTCGAGGTGAGTCGATGCTCGACTAACAAGAAAGCAACGCATTTATATCCGGAACGGTCTCGTGCTTGCTTGTCTTTCCAGCCTTTCATTCACTGACTGCAGGATTCTGTAGGTATTGCAAGTCAGAAGGAATCGCTTGAGGAACTATACTACAATCACGCGGAGGACTGTCGTGGGACAGATCTTTCGACATTCGACCCGACTTTGCTCAGACAATTCTCGAAATTGAGACTCATGGATGTTCCACGGCATTGCTTCGTCGACAGACACGGGGCTCCTCATCCTCTATATACTTTTCTACCTCCCAACATCGAAATAGTACGTCTTGATCAAGATGGCTCTATTGGTAACGCCGAATATGAAGCAAGATTGAGAGTCTGGCTGCTTAAGATTTTAGAACACAAGCAAAATCGCTTTCCTTTGTTGAAAGCAGTCGAGCTATCGCAGTGGGAAGACGTGGGTGAACGGGAGAAGTATCTCTTGGAGGAGGCATCTGTATTAGAAAGACTGTATGAAACATCCTCGGGCTGAAGGCCAATTTCTTATTTGTTGTGATAGGTCAAGCTAATTCGTCCTCCAGATCTCTAGGCACAGCCTTCGAAGAAGCTGGAGTCCAATTGGAATTTCATTTTCAGTGGACTTAGCCCACACGACAAATCGATACATCCCATAATCATTTACCAGTTCGCAACCGTAGTATATGCGATATTTATCGGAAGGCATTGTGTTTGTTTCATGGTAGGGTGGTAGTAGAAATCGCTCTCAGTCTTTCGACGGGGCAGCAATATTTGAGACGGCAATATTTCCAGGCAAGTGCAGTGGCGAGAGATCAACGATGTTTCCTTCCTCTCTATTGAAAATTTGCAGGACTGGAAATCATTATCTATTGGCCTATATATCACCTTCTAAATGCTTGAGCGAAGCTCATGATTGTGGTCGGCTGACCTTGTCTATTCGGACTTGCCGAGAGCTTCCAGCCATTCCACCTCCATCGGTCAAGCTCCTACACCGTTCTATTGTAATTTATACGTCATGCTGCATATGATCAAAAAGCACATTCTTGGGTTTGACCCCATTAGCTCTTTACTCTACTGAGGCGATAGGAGCGTGAGACCGTGTCCTTCGCATTTGAAAGACTGAGGCCGCGATAGTGGGTCGATTACCTAGATTGCTACGCCTAGTACATTCCATCTTTTGTGGATTTACCCAATAATCTGGCATTATAAGAGCTTTGATTTGTCAGAATTATCCCAACGTGTTTGGAAGAAGTCTTTGGCATCGCCAAACTGGTCTTTCCCAAATTGTTTCCAAGTACTGTTGTGTTCATGATAACCACGCAACCAACGCCGTTACAGAAAGTTTGAGGTCCCATTGTCATGGCCCAAGATTATAATTAGGTTGAAGCAGCAAGAAATTCCAACAACAATATCGGATCCCCGAGTCAGAACGATTACCTGCGAATGGATCAAGAATAAGCTTCCCAGCAGCCTCTGAATGCGTCTGGTCATGCACACAGCCTCTCGCGGGTTACCTGTTGGTGATCGTGTCATAGCCCTGCAGTATAACCTGGAAATACATTTCTTATTATCTTCATGGAGCCATGGCTAATTGTAAATCCACCAAACGATGTCTGAGACATGTGCTAATATATCGTCTCCAACACCGCTACGAAAATGAGCCAACACGATTTCTGTTATCAAGAGTCAAGACTTGCCATTCATTGTAGTTATGAAAGAAACAGGGGAGAATTACTACAAGGTATGTCTCGAACATCACTTTCAAGGGTTTTCGCTTTCTAAATCGGTTCTTGTCGTTTGCTTCTATGAATGCGATCCTGCAAGGGCTTTTCAACGTATCATTCCCGCATCTTTTTGAAACTCACAACATCCCGGCATTAAAATGCTGTTGGTGCTGGATAGTTTGTGGACAACATGGTACCACACCAAGTCATCTAGTTAAGGATGGAGGTAAGTGTGGATCTACAATTAGATACCAACTCGTAGGTTGGTGTCAGGCAACTTCGCAGACAGGCCAACTGACGAGTGCATAACACTGTTGTTTTGCTCGGTGTTGAAACTGTATATAATACCAACGCTATCCCGTTGGACGCTGATTATGAAAGTACACTCATTAACAGAGACTATCCGCACTATCACCTGCAGCCAGCAATATATTAACAACTCCCATCAAGTCTAAGTTCTATACTATGAAGCGTTTCAAAGATTTTGTTTCACTCGCACTTGTAGTACCACTAGTCACCAATGTTATACTAGCCAAAGCTGCTGTAAGTACCTCAACCAAGTACTGACTAAAAAGTGCTCTCGGATGTGTCAATCTTCGGCAGTACTGCACTTTTTTTTTTCGATCGCGATCTTTCTATTATCTACCAGTAGTACTTATTATGAGCACGTCACTGACTTGATCTCCAGGACTCAAACGATATCGTTGCAATAGCGACGGTGGTGACCGAAAGTCATTGGATTGGAATCAATTCCAAGCAGCTTACAGGAGAAGCCCACGTAGGGACCATTGGAGTGAACACCAACTTCTTGACCGAAGACGCAGGCCAAACTAAATGGATCGGTAAAAATACACAGTACATCACCAAGGTAGTACAGACAGCCACTGTCAGTGGAGCTCCAACAACGATCACAAACTTTCCCGCCATTCAGATCATTGGCCCTGTTGACGACGATGGCAAACCCACGAGCTCATTTGATTTCATCATGGCACCCTCGCTCGCTTCTCAGATCCAACAGCTTGTGGACACTATGTGTTCTGGAGATCCTGGGGTGGATAGATCATGTTCAGTAGACTTCGATCCCCAGGTACAAAGTCTGTTGAAGACTGGGTACGGCACAGTAACGGAAAGAAACCCAGGCTATCTAGCCAGCGGTATTGTGGCTCTTCTTTCATGGGCAGTAAGTCTCACACCTTATTCCTCATCTACCCCAAGTACCATGAATTGCAGGGGAGTTAAAATTGAGACCTCATGAATAATATCAAACACAGATACGAGGACTTTCAAATCGACAACGCGAGGTTCCGTTGCTGATCCACGTGGACTACGACTCGTTCAGCAGTGCATCATATACTACCATCCCCTCGTCGTATGTCATGACATTCACGGCGATACCCAAGCAAACTCCGGGAGCCGGGCTTGCGCTTCCAACACTTACTGGGGACGACGAGGAGGATTGTTGGACTTATGTTGGTATTGAAATCGACCCCATGACTGAGGATGATCTTTCAGAAGCCTCCGACGTTGAGAACCCAGAAGAACCAGACGGCTTTGACTATCTAGAAGGTCCACTCCGAACAAGAGATATGACTATGATCGAAGATGTCCACAATAGCAAAGCCTCGAGTGCAACGTTGAGATCGACCAGGAGAGCGATTGCCGGACGGATCTCTGCCGCCGACTGACGCCCACATATTGTCAAAACGTGCCAAAGTGCGATATATCGACAAAATCGGAACCTGTTCAACACTGCCTGTTCAGCATCGCATAAAACGAGCCTATGCGCACCCTAAAATTGCAATGGTCACAGCACCATTCAAAAAATCAGCCCGTGTAAGTCTTCAGCTCTGGCCTACACGTGTAACGTGACATGGTCATCTATTGACAGCTATTCTATGACAGGGACAAGAGCATGGACTCGACCCAGCGGCCTATTGGTTTGTACCTGACCAGGAAGGCGCCTTTGTTGGAGATGCTTGCTATATTGTAAAACTGGCCCAGAAACAAGGTTCCCCAGGGAACTTTCCTGGACCGTATGATTTTTCCTCGCCTGAGAAAGAGCTCACTGTCGACCACATATGTAAGTCGCAGATGCGATGGAAACACCATTTGAAGAAAGTACAACTGATATCAGCATAAATCAGACGAAACATCACTCATTCCTACCTTTTTTCTCGAGCAGTTCGCTCCGGGGGATATCAGATGCAAGTCCTTTGTCCCAATGTTTGATAAGCTTGACACTAGCAGGAATGAGGGCAAACTTCCTCGCTTCTCCACACTCTTCGGGGAGAGCAGTAATCCTTTACCTGGAAATTGGGCGTAGGTATTTTCCATGAAATTTCCTCCCTCTCAACCCTTCAATACCAGCTGCCGTTGCATTGATATCTCGCTGACTTTCACCTACTACTATAGCTTTTCGGGCGCCGACAGGCGAATCAACAGCCTTAAGGGTGTGATGTTTAACCCGGCTTTGACTGGTTGGCCTCCAATGAAGAGTGTGTCGGGTCCAGGTGCTGCTCAGGCTTTTGGTGAGCTATTTCAAACTTGGAACAACGCGTAAGGAACCTAACCTCTGACTGACTTAGCTCGCTATCCTAACTTACCATACGTATTTCCAAGTGGACTGTCTATGGACTTAGTTAATACACCCGTTCTCGCCACATACTTCTCTGAAAGGAATATCGGAATATACGCCGCTTTGTAAGATACCCACATCAGCCTCTGAAGTAATGTTCCCTCCTGGCTGACATGCACATTAGTCGAGACTTTGAGAGAATCCAACAGTGCGAGCGAGATCCAAAGGACAAGACCGAGCCAACAAGATGGGCGGAATTGTATAAAAACTGGATTTCCAACCTTCTGAAAACGAACGAAACACTGATCCAGGGAAAGATTCAGAAAATCATCGAGACCATCCAAGCGAATAAGGGTAGAATGGTGAGTCTCAAGAAACCCGATGAGCCCAACAAGTACGGGAAGGCTTTCTTGGCCTTACGATCCCTTTACCCTGTGTCCCATTTCCAGTTCGACCATACTGCATTGCTATCTTTTCCGGAAAGAAATATAGGAATCAGAGACGACGCCGGGACAGATTTATGTACAAGGGCGACACCTTCTGGGAACTGCGTCGAAAGAACAATTGTGAGGATTCTCCATGTTGTGCAAAATAATGCGAGATGGAGCCTGACGCAAACTAGGTCGATTGTGTATATCATTTCAAGGACAGACCTGAACTTTCTGCCGAAGCATGCCCCCCCATCCCACCTCTCCCAGCTGTAGGTTTCCTGTCAAATCTTGAGTCTCGTACCGGGATGACTGACTGTACATAGTCTTGTGTTAGCGGTAGCCTGAACCCAATTGTTACAAATCCATCACTAGCACCCGTCGATACGGGACCCGTAGGCGACAGATATTGCGTTCCAGTTGATGGCGCCAAAATGTGCACGTTGGCAACTGTGTCACGTTATGGAGAGGAGGAAAAGCTCAAGGGTTCTCGGGGCCTATACGGCTTTGTCTACGACAACAAATGCAACGAAATCGGCCATAGTATGGAATTGAAATCCGGAGTGTCTATTACGTCGCAGCTTCCTTACACAGTGGAGATTGAATACTTCGACGCTGGAGGATCTTTTACCAGTGGGTATATGCCCATGGCACTTCGGTACTCCTACGCTGGCAAGGTCAGAGGGGAATGGACAGATTACAAGAACAAGCATCCGGAGGATTGTTTCGTGACGGAAGAAAGTCCCGACCATTCAATTGATCGCTATGTGAACCGTTGTCCTTTCGATTGTTCGGCGGCCAAGCCATGAGCCGTCTGTTACAGTTTCCCAACGCGCGAAAGAAGGAGCATTGGAGGAGGGCAGGTCTAATTTTCTTCGTGTCTCGATTTCTGGCCTGTTTTGGTTTCTTAGGATTATTTTTTTTCAATCTTTTTTTGGATACGAAATAAGTCGCCTCTGTCGTCATCCGTCTTTGTAGCAGAGTATTGTCAATTAAAGCACTTCAATTGCGTAGTCTTGAGCTGAGATCAAGGGAATGTTGTTGCACATCTATGAGTCGAAATGGCGCCCTAATTTAGGGTCTCTTTCAGTTAAGTGCGGGGTTACATGACCCCACCATCGCCACTGAAAAGCCTCTGGAAATGACACTCAGCAGTAACCACCAGTGGCTAGCAATATTCAGTTTGGGTACCAAGGGGGCCCTTTTCGTTATAGTCGAAACATCAAATCCTACCATAGAACTTCCATCAGTACCCTGTACAGCCCTTATAAGGTCCACGACGCTTCCTGAATTCCAAATTATGGTGTAGATTGGAGTGTTCATTGGTGACTGATTTCTCTTGAGGATAAATGAGAAACAATGCGTCCCACCCAGACCGCCAACTCAAATCCCTCCCGCATCCTCCCTTCTCGCCCTAAATCCCTCCAAAATCCCCTCCCTATGCTTCTCCCCCGTAAACAGAATCTCATACCCATCCTCCATCTTTCCCCTCCTAATCTCCTCCTCACTCGCCCACAAGTACCTCTGATGCTCCTTCACATCCAGTTTCACCTCCTCCCCACTCCTAACCTCAACCTCAAACGCAAACTTCACCACCAGCAAACCCCTTCTCGTCACAAACGTCATTCCATCTGCTGATCCGACAACACGTTTGATGTGTGTTACTGTGAGCCCGGTCTCTTCAAGCACTTCGCGCGCGACGCCGTGGAGAATTGTGGTGTCTCCAAGGTCGACCCCGCCGCCGGGGATCTCCCATTTGTTTGGCCAGGAGTCCGTGGGTGCGCGTTGGATTATGAGGATTTTGGGAGGTGAGGTGGTGATGAAGATTAAAGCGCCGCTGGCGATGGCTTGGTGGTGTTGGAGGGAGGGAGATGAGAGGTAGGTAGTCACGGGGACATTGAACGGTGCCAGGGTGAGGGAGAAGGTAAATGGTGAGAGGGGTGTTGGGTGTTCCATGGTTACCCGTCGGATTTTGTATGGATGATTAATTTGGACTGGTTGATCGTGTTGACTTTTGGTTGATAGAAGTTTGATTTTGTGAAGGAGGAGAGAAATATTTCGAGATCTCGGGTTTAGGCAGCGGCGTCAGTAAGCAGAGCCGAGCCGGGCACTGTCTTCAGCTGGGCGTTAAAAAGTGTTAATTTTTGCAGCTGCCTAGATATTGGGCGTCTACATTCTTTTTTACTCACTCGACTATGTGATAACAGTCAACTAAGCCTAAGGACTGGGCGATGAAAACTTTGAAGAAATTCTTGCAGAGCTTTGCAGATTCCATGAAAGTGGATCTCGCGAAACAACAAACAGCGGATCGGAGCATTGTATGCTGGAAGTGTAGCATTCGAGGGATACAAGAATTGCACGCATTTGAATGGAAGGATGGTCATCGCGACAAGTATCGTAGGTCACCGTAACGGAAGATAGTATATTCCGAGCTCATAGTAGCTCAACTTAAGGAGAACCGGAAGTCACAGATCATCCTTCATGCCAACAATGTCCAAGGAATCCTTCCACAGCCTCCCCTCCTCCACTTCATCATAGGTCTGCTTCACCCATCCCGAATTGAAGAAATCCCCATCATCTGCACCCCTCTCTGCCTCCTCACAATCCTCCAAATACTTTCCCCCTCGCCCCTCCCATTCCCTGCCCACGGCAGCAAGAACAGTCGTCGCAGCACCCTGCTCCACACTTTTCAACACCTCAACAATCTTCTCATGGATCAAAATCTGCTGCACAAACGCTTCATCTAGATGTCTAGCCAGACCGGTGTTGATAGCACCAGGATGCAGGCTCGTTGCATGAAGACCTTTCGACCCATAGCGACGATCGAGTTCATTTGCCATGTACACGTTGGCGAGTTTGGAGTTTCCATACGCGAGACCATGGTTATACCCACCCTTCTGGAGACTGTAGCTGTCGCTTAAAGGCAGGGTGCTTCCTCGATGAGCTGATGAGGCGATCATGACGACTCGGGAATTGAACTCGGCAGTCGAGCTGGCAATAAGAGCTGGTTTGAGCAGTTGGAAAAGGAGGAAATGACTAAGGTGGTTGGTGGCGAATTGCATCTCGTGGCCGTCTTCAGTGAGTGTAAGCTCTTCCAGACCCATTACTCCTGCATTATTGACGAGAATGTTGACTTGATTGTTTGCTTTGGCTAGGATCGTGGTAGCGGCAGACCTCACGCTGGCGAATAATGCGTTGTCCATGTGGACTAATGATACCCGATCAGGCTCGAGGATGCCGGCTAGAGCTACTTCGGCCTTCTTCATGTCTCGGACAGTCAGTATAAGAGTTGCTCCTGTTGCTGATAAGGCTCGTGCTGTTTCGAGACCAATTCCGTGAGAGCTGCCTGTGATGACCATGACTTTGCCGGCAAGTTTTCCTGCGAGATTCTCATCGCGGATGATTTGGAGAGCTGTAGGACGAGCATCTCCTGGGCCATGAGGATTGGCATGGGCATTTGAATATCGACTCATGATGCGAAGCAGACTAAGGCTGACTGACTTCTGAGAGAAGGGGGTTTTGGCGGAGAGCTGCTGGTAGCTGAAGCGGGAGTGAGCGAGGATGAGATTCAAGTATCTTTCAGCTGGGAGCAGTAGTCCTGTATTTGTACAATCTTGGGTAAACGCTACCGACTCTGGATATCATCGAGACCGTTGGTACCTTTCGTACGTCTTCGCCGAGGGGTCGTATGTTGACTCGCTTAGGAGAGGGGGCCCACTCCGTTCCGTGCTCATCTGACAAATGAGCAGGCGACCGAGATCACGGCCGCCCATCGGCCGCCAAAATCTTACTTGAACGCGGCCACTGAAGCGGCGCTTCCAATCCAACTTCTTCACATCACCACTCTTCTGTACCTGCTTCTTAACACTGAAACCCTGTATCTTGTTCTGCACAAGTCGGCAAGGGCCGGTCATCGAAAGCATAATGCAGGACCCTATTCATGGAACCAGCCTCGATCAAGCGCCGCAAGTGTGCATGTCTTGTAAGGCAAGGAAGAGGAGATGCGACAAAGGACTCCCGAAGTGCTCACCATGCTCCAAGTATGTCGCATTTCCAGGCGGTGGTCTGCCTTTGGTAGCATGAATCTGACGATGTTGCGTCCAGGAGAAATCTGGTTTGCAGATACCTCAAGCCGCACCACAAGCCCATATACTCCAGGAGCCACACGGCAATGGGGCAGCTCAGTCATTGACGAGGCGGAAACTCTGGTCAACCGTGCCCAAACCCTGGATCTGCCTACAATCTCATTTCTCGATTCATCGATCCTCCAGTACGGGCACATCGACCTTCCACATCCTAACCCTCCAATCCCGGATCATGTCCTACACCTCCTAGGCGATACCGCCTCGTTGCGCGCTACTGCTACGAAGTTCTTCAAATATATCCACGTTTGGCTACCATTCATAAGCAAGCCTCGCTTCTGTACTCTGCATCTTCCCCCGGCTGCTCCTCCTCACTTAGATAGCTGGCACTCTCACACAAGTGCGGACACGATCCTCCTCCACCTCTCACTACTACTAATCACAACGCTTCCTCCAACCAATCCGCGGATTCCCCAGACAGAGCTGTACCGCGCCATCAAGCACTTCTACCTCGATGTTGAACAGACCGGGATCCTGTCATTAGCAGTAGTGCAAGCAGGCGTGTTGATCTCATTGTATGAACTTGGACAGGGTATATACCCTGACGCGTACTTGTCCATTGCTGCGTGTGCACGTTATGCGTATGTACTGGGAATTGGCATCTCCGAACACGATGGTACTCAGACGAGGAAAAGCCTGACGCAAGTCGAGATGGATGAGAGCAGAAGGGCGTGGTGGGCCATTGTTATCCTCGACCGGTACTTTATCCCGCCCGGGCTCTTCATGTTGACCTCTGCCCGACGTATGAGGTGTTCAATTGAGTCCAGTGGGAATTGACAGATGGCAGATTCATTAGTATCAGTTCACCCAGTCGACCACTCGCAGCTCCGGAGCCGGGGTTGGATTCCCTGCTGCCGTCTGATGATGAGGCTTGGGATCAAGGTGTGAGTCTCCCCTACCCATTGGTACCGGTCTGCTTCTTCCCAACTAAAAGGCGTGTAGATCGTGAGCCGAAAAGAGAAGTCTACTCTCTCAACGCCCATGTCAGGACACATGAGCAAGTTCGCCCTTCTATGCCACGCAGCACGCTTGCTCGGCCAGGTCCTGCAGTATCTATCGGGTCCAGTCGATGATGAAGTGGAGATGCAGTTAGACAGGACGCTGCAAGCGATGGTGACTGCCTGTCTTGAGGTTGAGAACCCGGATTATGATCAGATTACCTTTATCTACAGGTGATTGTCCCCTTGTTTCTTTTCCTGTACTCCATCTTCCCTGTCGGGCTTCCATTGGAGAATACTAAAGTAGGATTGTCAAATCTAGTACTCTGCTTTCCCTCCACGCGCCGTCCCTGTCCGCATCCCAAGAAGTTGGAGCACATCATGTCGCTGGGTCTCCGTCTCGTACCGGCCGCGCACAAAGGACAGTGTACAATATAATTTTCACAATCCGTACCAACCTTTTAGAGAAGGATTGTCTGTTTGTCCGGAGTCCAGAGGAAATGCCTCCCTGGGCATTGTTCTACGCATACAGAATTCTGGTCTTCCAATTACATTTCCGGGAAGAAGACTCCGCACTCTCAGATGTGATCGCAGTCTTGAAGCTTGCGCTGGAGAGGCTTGATGTGAGATGGAATATTGCTGGTGAGTTCAGGTACCCCCCCTTGCTCCGGCGTGGAGCCGGTGCAGTTGCGTCGAGGCTGATGATGTGCTAGGTCTTTATCTGCAGCTTCTTGAAGCTCACGCAGTATTGCGCGGTACCCGATAGACATACCAGCTGCAGCCGTGATGAAGGAACATTCCTTGCTCATCTTTGGCGAGAGTCGATTCATTCTCCAATCATTGACTTCAATCTCGCTCTCCAATCTCGTAGCTCAGCATCTTTACCGTCCAACAAGCTATTAAGCCTCGAAATCTGTGCCTTCAGCTGCTCATTCTCAGCTTTGAGACCAGCTGAAGTTCCACCATTACGCTTCGCCAATTCCAATTCTCGTTGAGCAAGCGTAATTTGCCCATCCTTCAATCGGAGCTCTTGCTGCAACATCTGAATTTTGTCCCGAAGGTCAGACTCCGCTCTGCCTACCGAGGCGGACGCTTCGAGCTCTTTATGTATTACGGCGAGAGCTTTGTCGACCTCTGATGAGAAGGCGGAATACTTTGACTTCTTCCGTGGTGGAGAGTATGATCTCCTGGGACGATTGGTATTGCCTTTTGTCGTGCCTGTTTTCGGAGCAGTCGATGCTGCAGTGCTGACTTGTGGTACAGCAGTAGATGGAGCAGTCGGTTTCTCTGGCGACGAATACATGGCCGGGTTTGGTTTCGGATCTAACACTGGCGAGGGCTCAACTACGGGGACATCGCGATTGGAAGACCGCCTCGTGTTCTCATACACTCTGCGATGAGGCGGGGCAGCATGAGCCGATGAAGAATTTCTGGAGTGCGATACATCTGAGGGACTAGTGGAGGGCGTTAACGGTGGCGGAGGCGTGAAGTAAGTTGTTGGCGACGGTTGTGGCAGATGCAGTTCTCTGGCGACACAGTGCGGACAGAACCAGAAGTCGGGAACATCACCAGGATCCAGCGACGGGGTCATGCAAGCTGCATGGTAGGATGTATCGCAAGTCTGGCATTCAAACAATTCCATTGATGAGCCGCAAACGAAACAAAAGTCTTCATGATTTCCTGTAACCGTAGACTCATTCAGTAAGTGATATTTGGCTGGGCGAGGACAACCAGACCTTCAAAGATGTACGGCCCACCGTCCCAGGCGGGTGAGTGGACTTGTCTGTAATGTTGGACGTAGTGATCACTCGGTATGTCGGTTGGATCGAGCGACCATCCCATATCGTTTGATTGCGTATTCCCGCTATTTCGTGATCCTGATGAAGGTACAGAATACTCCTGAAAAGATTAGATCCTGGCCGGATTATGAGGGGTCGGTTTCTCTGGTACTGACCATATTGGCGTCTGTGCTGCCACCTTCTCCAGATCTGGCTGTTTGTTGATTATTATCCGCCATTGCCAGCAGTCTGCTTATGTCATGGCTGCACCTCTAAAGTTCAAATATGATCGAGGGAACCTCAGGACGGTTGAAGTCGAGGACATCGTTGAATAGAGCTATACCCAATCAAGCCTTAGCCGAGCGTAAGACGAACTAAGAAATGCCGTTATGTCAGCAAACAGCTCTATTTTTCTCGTGAGCAGCCCCGCATCTCTTGACCCAGATCGCGATGTCAACAATCCCACTCTTCCCATCATCGACAGATCGTACCATAGCATCTCATCGAACTCCCACACATTTGTCATGCCTGGGTCGCCATGAGTGCAATACTCGACAGCTTGGACTTCCGCAAGCATCCTGCTGCAGCTCTCTCCTGACGATCAATGATAGAATAACCTCAGTCTTCAGCGAACGAGGTATATTGACACTCTTCCATATTGGTACTGTAGACGTATGAATCTTCGAATATTCATTTGATGGAAATGTTTTATGTATATCGTTTCTAGTTGCCTTTCAATTTACTCGTTTTAAGCTGCTTCGATATTCTTTCTTTCCAAGGTTCCGTCCTCGACTATCCAAGCACTGTCAGATTAAATAATTCCATCTACCTTCGTCCTTCAACTCTCCACATCGTTTTGACTTTCAACTTGATCATCCGCCTAACCTTCTCTCATGTCCTTGGGCACACGGACACACGCAAGATCAATGATCAGTGCGCCAGCAGCGAGTCCGATGGCAAGAAACAGTGCCCCTCTATACCCGTGAAGCGGTTTGGCTCCATCCCCATCCGTTTGCGCTTCGACAGTACCAGCGAACCCAAGCCCTATGCTTGCACCATAGAGTTGAAGCAGAGAAATCAACGACCCGACGATGCCTTGTTCATGTTTTCGGATCGAGTTGGTTGCAATGATCTGAGCTGCAGTGAAGATGAAGTCTGGGCAGAGCGACATCAGAACTGTATCTGGAAATACTTGTGCCCAGTAGGTTTGCTGCGTTGGCATTGTCACCAGGAGAACGCTGGAAAAAAGGACCACAATTGCACCGAATGCCAGGATTCATTGTGCTGCAATCCTGGAGATGAGCGATGCTGCGACGGGGCCACCGAGTGCGCCGAATATTGCATGAGGGATCAGTCCGTTCGCAAAGTCAAGAGGTGTCCATCCTCGAATAAGCTGCTGCCTTGCAACCATGCACCATAGAGCGATACCGTACGACATCACGCTAAATGTTACAACATGTATGAGTGGGAAGAATGAGGGCGCGGTCCAAATGTCAAGTGGCATGATCCGCTGTTTCGCAAACTTTCGTTCCCAGAGGCCGAAGATGACAAAGCACAAGACTGAGCCTAGAAGCAGAGCTATCTCGTAAAGATCTTCCCATCCTACCGCCGGCGCTTGACTGCACTCTGTCAGAACTTCAATTTTGAAAGGTGGGGTAGCGGTAAAGCATACTTCCAGACAAAGTTGAACAGACCAGCCCGGTCAAGCCGAGAAACGACCCAAACCAATCCACACTCCCTCCTCTGTCTACAGCTGTCTCTGGCGGCGATACGATCGCAAGTGCGACGAACGGAATGGCCCCGAACACTGCACTGCCATTTTGTTAATAGCTGACGGATATCATGACTTGAAGAGGCTTACAGGAACAAGAAGAACCATCTCCATTGCGTGCACTGAATAAATATTCCAATGACAATAGCACCAATCGTTCCATCCACTGGGGCACCAAAACCGAAGAAACCGAAACTCAAATTTCGCATTTTTCCAGGCGGAAAAGTGATACCAATGATGGCCACAACATTTAGTGTCACAAATACAGCACCGATACCAGCAAATGCTCGAGCGATGGCAAAACTTGCTAGGCTGCCGGTACAGAATCCATTGATCATTGACCAGAGCACACCATGCACGGTCAGCAAAGAGGACATTCTTGTGGCCGTAGACAGCTCCGATCTGACCACTTATCAGAACGAAAGCAACTTGAGTGAGTCTGCTTCCTAATTAACTATGTACTCTGAGTGAAATTGTGTTTTGCTCACGGGTATTATGCGGCTATCCAAGCGGCGCTCGTTAGATCGAAAACGCCGAAGGACTTCCCGATGTCAAAGGCACCGCTCATTGTAGCCCCGGAGGACATCATCTACTATCTTGTCAGCTATGTCTTTCCCAGTCAACAATGGATGAGAGTACATACAAGGGTGCTGTTACATAAAATCAGGAAATTCGAGATGGCAAATTTGCGTCCCTTGCTCAAATTTGCTTCGGGGTATCCTTCTGGGCATACATTCTGGGATTCAGTATTGCCATTTATTGTATCAACGAGAGGCTTTGGATAATCGAGTCGTTCAGCCATGCTTGGAATGCCATGTGGTGCGGGAGTTTCGAGAACATTGCCATGGTTTCGCGTCTGCCTTTCGGCGTCTTGAATATCTGTTCACATTGATTACGGCAAAGAGGTCTAGCTGTGAATAATGATAACCCAAAACTCCTCGCTCAAGGACGATGTGAAGATGAAAATGAGAAAGAAATGGCATTAGGGTTACAACCATGAATATATATATATATGCTTTGAGAGCAAGACATCTTTTGGGAGATCTCTGCTACCGCCCTCTCACTACCGACCAACATCCAAGATTTTACACACGATCGCAGAAGCGCAAAGTCAACAAAGCTATCGATGTCTGATTATGTCATATTGCTGAGCTAATCATCCAATGCCTCCACCAGCGCTTCACAACTACCAAGCTTTCCCTCGTAGGTGGTACTTCAGGCAACCACTTCTTTCACTTGCTGACCGTTGTTAGAGGCTAAACTTCGTACCTGGATCGGAATTTCACACAGATCAAATGCCAGTAATCTCTTCAATTGATTTAGATACTTCTCAGATTCAATGCATACTGCTGCATACAATAAGCATGACACTCGCACTTGCGCTTCTCGATCTCTTTATTTAGGGGCTTTCAAGCGCGGGGTCAACTACCCCGCCATTGTGCCTGGGCTTCATCGCTCACGTTCCTGGTAAGATCCGAACGAGTGTTAGTGTGCTGGGGATTTAACGAAAGTAAATTAGCCTCAAGAGAGTGAAAATGGTAAGACTAGCTATCTACGGCCTCGAACTGGGTTCATGTACCAAGTATCTGCAGCACGTTATTGATTGGTAACAGAGGGGTGATTCGAAAAGGATCCTATGAGCCATGCGGGATCCTCGAAGCAACCCTTCGAATAAAGAACTAAAGTCATACACAGTGGGATCTTAGGAATGGAATAACGTGATGCTGAATCTGAAAATCGAACCTCCATTACAAGATCATATGCTTGAAAGGTCAGAGATGAAGCAAAATAAATCCGTGCCTTTGGTATTATTGCACAGCAGAAACGACATGCGATCGCAGACAATATGCGCGATAAATTTTTGAACAAATCGTAATTCATACGAGGTCGTAATTAGGTCTATCATCGTTTGCTGACCTTTATAGAAAAGGAAGGTTGCACAAAATTAGCGAGGCTCCACGACAAATCTACCAATCGCGAAGCCCGTCAACAATGCGATGGGGGATCTACATAGTGACATGCAGGCACTCCAAATTGCATTCTGCACCTGCAGGGACTTAACCTGCCTACATATACAATTCTCGGCTGCCTAAGCAATGGTCATCCGATGAATTTTTCAAGGCATTGTCGAAGCTTCTGTGCCATCGAACTGTGCAACAATTTCGGATTCGAGTCAGACTCCTCGCGTTGTGTAAATAAGCTTTGGCTCAGCTGCCACCAGTTCGTACCAAGCTCATATTAAGCATCTTATATGAGCAACAGCTTTTATTTTTCAAACGTTGTCATGTTCGCTTGCCACAAGAGCTCTGTTGATTTTTCATCGCTTCTTCCCGTCCCGTCAACCTCGCTTTGTATTCCCCCAATTACTTCGCTGTTCAACAGTCGTCGTGCTGATCCAAACCGAAGCAAGCCGGAGCATCGGACAAACTTCATGATAAGCAAGAGGCGGGGTTGGAGATTCGCCAAGATTGTCCAAGGGATTTCGCTTGGCCACAACATAATTAAATACATCTCCTGCCTCATTGGGCCTGACCCGCGGCCTGACTATCACGAACCACATGCCTAAACCTTGGTGGTCAATCTTGGCCATTCTGTAGCTCCTTCTAGGCAGCTTCTGCTAAGGAAAGCAAGCATCCATTCGGATCTTCCAGGGCATTTGTACCTGAGCTAAACACCTGGATGGGCTCGCGACTTCGTTACCGAATTTGCCTTCGTTGGATATCCTCAGGCACGACAGCATGCCAAGTATCTTGAGTCCTTCCTTTCTTAGCCCTAGGGTCACAATCGCGATAGAATGGAAGCTCTCTTCCCTGGTCGTACTCGCAGAAATGCTGGAAGAAGATCGACAGGCTATGCGATAGCTCAATCTTGTCAACAGCTTGAAAGGTGGGTGGTGAGGGGTATTTATAACAGCTCGAGTTCCCCAGTCGTTTGCGTTTTCAAGCACACCTTTTGTCATAAAAGACTCAATCCTTCTCAAAAGTTCTCTTGAGCTGTCTTTTCTCTCCGGTACCTGGCATTAGTTGCTCAATATGCGTTTCACATCTACCGCAAGCGCGCTTGTGCTCAGCGCAGCCGCTGTTTTGGCGAAAGAGCTTCCCAAAGATGAGGTCAAGGCCGGTACGTTGTTGTCACAGGAAGTTGTGTATAGGCTGAGAAGCTAATTATCACACCTAGTCGCTTACGACTCGGGTGAGGTCATGGAGAAGATGATGATGAAGAAATTCGCGCACTGGGATGCAGAGCTCGAAGCCGGTGTTATGGATGCAGCACAATGGCCGAGACTCAATTGGACCACCAAGTGTGTCAATGGTCTAGCCGCAGCTATTCCTGGCGACCCTCACCACACCTTCAGGTGCAAGAACGTTAGTTGCTCACGGTTTATCCCCTCGAAGCAGATACTAACTGAGACTACAGACTGATCTCTACGATTTCATCAACCATGCAACTCTTGGTTCCCCGATGAGCGACGCGGCTGGCAGAACTGGAAGTTCAGCATGGGGATGGACGGACCCCAAGTCTGGTCGAGAGTTTGCTGGTAAGTTCTGCACAATCAAATACGTCGAGTGCCTAGCTAACAGCTATGCAGTATCTGGAATGTTCCAGGGAACCGCCTTCATCGAGATCCTCAAGACCGGCAGAATGGTCGAGCTTGCCTTCCTGTAAGTGATCCATCTCGAAATATAAAATACCCAAACTAAGCAGTTTCCAGTCCACCAGCAGCTCCCCTCACCCGATATGCTCTCTGGAAAGAAATCCGTCCATACAAGAACTTCATGCTCATCGGCAGCGAATTGGAGGGCTCAGGTGTACAAATCTACGATATGACCAAGGTATGCAAGAGAATGTTCGAAGTCATGAATATTTACTGACTCAAACGACAGCTTCTCACCATTGATGCGTCAAACGGACCGGTCCTTCTCACGCAAGATGACCTGACCGGTCACTTCACTGATCTTCCTCTCGGACGCAGTCACAACGTTGTCGTCAACGAGGAGCTCAATTACGCCGTTGCCGTCGGTTCTGCCCCAAGAAATGATAGCTGCGGTGCTGGTCTGATCTTTTTCGATCTCAGCGACCCATCCAACCCAACCAGAATGGGCTGTGATGGCTCAGATGGTTATGTCCACGATGCTCAATGCTTGGTATACCGTGGCCCAGATGTCAAGTACCAAGGCCGTGACATTTGCTACGGTTACAACGAGGACACCTTGACTATCTACGATGTCACTGACAAGAAGGCCTCCAAGGTCATTTCAAGAACCTCGGTAAGCACTCTCTCGCTTAGCGTCTACATGTACGTAGCTGACAACAGTTCTAGTACGAGGGAGCTACCTACACTCATCAAGGATGGGTCAACGACAAGAACTGGCAAGAGTTCCTCTTCCTCGACGATGAGATTGATGAGGAGGAATTCGCCGGCCCAGCTGCTGATCAATACCCCGTGACCTACATCTTTGACATCCGCAACCTGGAAGCACCAAAGCAAACCGGTCTTTACAAGGCAGCAAATGTCGGAATTGACCACAACCAATACGTCATCGACGGTCTCAACTACCAAGCCAACTACGGCTCCGGTCTCCGCGTCTACGATGTCTCATCCATCCTTGAAGACCCAACCGGAAACAGCGTCTGTGAGGTCGCTTTCTTCGATATCTTCCCCGAGGATGACAATTTGCCCGGTGGAGGAGAGGCAGTCTACTCCGGTACCTGGGCCACATACGCGTACTTCCCATCTGGCTTCATTTTCATCAACACCATCGAGCGTGGTGCGTTCGTCGTCAAGATCAACAAGAAGGAGAAGTGCAAGCCCAAGACTTGCAATGCTGATAACTGTCTTCGTGCCATGCGCGCCAACAGCATCCCTGGCCGCTTGGAGGAGAGCAAGGAGTTCTGTGGGGAGTTCACGAAGACTTTCGTCGCGAATGTGACGCTTGTGAAAGATTATGCTGTTGATGCTTGCCCAGGTAATGTTATCTCAAGAGTGAGCTCAGCTTGCACATGTATTCAAACTACCACCGCTACATAGAAGTATGTCGTATGGGGACGAGTTGAGGATAAACACACAAAAAAGCAAAATGATAATCATAATATCCAATAAACCTACTGAGCTTTACAAATTCAAATTGTGAACTGACTACACAGGGCAATCCTTCAACAATAATATCAGCGGCGCAGCAGACCGAATGGTGTGGACCGAATCTTTGGGACACGGCCCGGTGGGTCGGTATCTCCAATCGGCTTGGGACAGTAAAGAGATGTACATGCACGACATGTTTCTTCATGAGACCTCTTTCGATTACACGAGGTAGCAATATAGCAGAACAATGAGACGACAATGAAAGCTGCTGAATTAGCTTGGGTTTAGCCATATTAGATCTACTCGAGAAGTACCAAGTACCCAACCAGATCCCATCTGCATGCGAGATCGAGTCTCTTGGCCAACACCAACCTCGTGTAGCCGGTCTTGGAAGTTTACGCCTCGTCAAAGAGACGAAATGCGTCTACTACTTTTTGATTCGCACAAAAATGCCGGATCTAATTAAGCACTTCGGGTCATGCTGTATCTGGTAAAGGAGAGTAATATCCCGGCTTGACAAGCTTCGCAGTTGACGAGCCACGTTGTTCATTTGATTCATGGCTTGACTGTGTCTTGGGTACTTAGGTAGCTATGTATCGTAAAAAATCCGGACTCGAAAGGTAATACATGATTTTGGTAGAGTTTTCTCTTGGATTTTGCTCACGATGATCGTCCCAGCTGGTTACATCGAGGGCTTTGTTTGCAGTCTCGCGACATGCGATGTCAAGATATGGTGATACGCTCACTACCAACCTACACTGGTTGGAAATTCTCTCTTTCTAGTCATCATCGATATCCTTGCACTTGCTCAGCTCTTTCTCGGCTGTAAATATCCCACAGGCTTCACGGTAAGCCATCAGCTTTCTCCACTCTCGCCGTTTCTACTCTGCCTCTTTGTTGAATTTTCAAGCTGATGATTTCATTTTCTAGTGGTTAGTATGCATTCTACTTGGACTAACTTCAGAATCTACAGGATATATTGCTTGAGCTTTTTCTTCACGCAAATCCATTTAGTCGCTGATACTTCCTGATGTACCTCATCTGTCTTACTATCGGACCCGCCTTTATCGCTGCATCAATATATCTTTGCCTTGGTCGCATTGTGGTGATCTATAGAGAAGATATCAGTCGTATTCGACCTCGAAACTATACAATATTCTTCATGGGGTGTGACTTTGTCAGCTTGGTTGTTCAGGCTATTGGTGGAGGAATTGCGGCCTCGTATCCACTGACGAACCAAAAGATGGTCAGGATTCCTTGATGATCTTCGGGAACGGTTTGATAGCTGATCTACTGGATAGATTGACCTGGGCACGCATATCCTGGTGGCTGGTCTATCCTTCCAAGTCGCAAGCCTCTTCGTCTTCTTGGTCTGTAGCATCGAATCCATCACCCGAGTCAAGCGAAACCCAGATAGACTCAATCCTGAACATGCCGACCTCTACAACCGCAGACGATTCGAAATCTTCTTAGGAGGTAAGTTTATTTTCGACTCAAGCATGTAGGTAGCTGCAAAGTCTTCAGCTATTCTTCTGGCCACTGCCTGTCTCTTCATGAGAACTGTTTTCCGCTCTGTCGAGCTCAGCGAGAGTTTATTCTGGGAAATTAGCGAACAACGAAGTACAGTTTATGGTGCTGGACGGCGTTATGGTTATCATTGCTTGTCTCTGACTGACCTTGATGCACCCTGGGATTGAGGTAGGGAAGCAGAAGTGGAGAGAGGCCGAATTTTCACTCATTCCTGGAAGAAAAATCACGACAGGGAAACGATATCGAGACGACGGTAGAAGTTCCACAAAAGCCCAAGATAGGGAAGTACCGACCGAATATCACACACCAGGAGACAAGAGAGATTGCGGGATAGAAGACGTTGGGGATTAGGGACATTTAAGGATACAGAGAATCACTCAAAGGCGTACACTTGGATCGTTCTGTCTTTAAGGGGGTTGGCACAGGCGACCCAAACACATCAACGCAGCTTCGCATACACATTATATACTTCATCGTAACGATATTTCTAGCTTCCGCCATGATCTGCTTTATATACTTGAAAGGCCTGGACTGTAGTTGCTGGCATCGCCGGCCTGACAGTCCCGGCCTCGCTAAATTGTTCCATCCAGTGAACTATTTTCAGGGGTTCCCAGGTGAGAGCGGGGTAAGGATTACCCCGCTAAGACCCTAAAACTCGCTCGCCCGCGCTTGAAGATCACTACGCTTGCAGTGAGTCTCGTTCACCAAATCAACATTTCTTGTACAACACTGATGATCCACAGATGTCCAATTTCGTAGCTGATGACACAAATGATGAGTAAGAAACAGTGCTAGGCACGACTTCATTGTTCTGTGACTCCCAACCCTCGCATTTGGTATGCCAATGACCTCCGAGCGAGTGAGCAACCTGATAGACAGAAGAAGTTGGCCAGAGCAAATAAGTGCTCGATCCAGCTCTCCATCATCTCTCTTCAGCAAATTGCATGCATGGAAGAAGATACGTGGACCATGTTCAGTTACTCTCCCCATCAATCACTTCTACCCTTCTTTCCAATAAACGCCACAACACTTTTCACTCCCTCCAGCGCACTTCCCATGACCTTTTCCACATCCACGCCCCTTTCAGTACAGACACTCATCAATGCTAGTTCGGGTGTGCTCTCTCCTCCAGATGATTCAGCTTTAGCACCCGGCTCAGCCATTTCTAGGACTTCAATCAAAGCTTCCAAGCTCCTCTCAAGCACGCAGCAGACCTTGACCGTATCGAGCAACGCACCAAATACACGTGTATCTTTTACTTTGAAATGAGGTTTACTGGCATTTCCTGTCATCATGACCTGGCTGGTGTCGCTTGGTGTCTCGGACTTCCTAAGAACAGAATTTCGAGTCTGGTTGAGGGACTGAGCCGAAATATTTCGCTTGATGCTAGCATCGAGGGAAGAAAGATGGTTCCTAACTACAGAGAGTGCTGATCCGAGGGTCTTGATATCAGATTCTGGTGATGTGGTTGGCGGTTGTGGTAGAGGAAGCAGTGATGGCACAGCTCTCGAGGATCCCTCCTTGTGAGCTCCAGCTTCCCTTGTTGGCGTTTGGGCTGGCGTACTCGCTTGCTCGAGAAGAATTGGGCTCATTGGTTGTGTGAGATCGTTTCCAGGTGTGTAAGTGAAGTAATCTGCTGGTGCTGTGACTTGTACCGTGGGGACGGTCCGAGATCTTGAGCTTGACGAGGGAGTGTTGGGCTCCATCTCCTGTGATCTAGTCAATTTTTTGGCTACCGAGTTACAGTTCTGGGTAAAGCTTACCTCGGCATGATCTTCATCTGTGCTGATCGTAGATTCTTGGAGGATGGTGTTGCTTTGCGGATCCTATGAAGTGATTAACGATGCAGACCTTATCGATTGCGGCAAGTAAACATACCTTGACGTCATATTCAGCTTCCCTTGCCATGGGCTTGGTTGGCGATGAATACCTTGTCGACCGGCGATGGTGATTTTTTCTCCTGAACGAAGGATTTCCTATTCTGGAAACTCTCTGCTTCCTGGGGTGGCTTACTGAATCTGAAATAAAGTAGGAAAACAGTAGCAATCTGTGATTCCTGCTTTTCGGCCCACATTTGTTTTCAACTTCGAAGTTGTACAAACCCTTCAAGTTTGTTGTTGTTTGTCTTCCAATCGAATTACGCCAGTCTTGAAATGGGCAAGCGCTTTTTGACTAAGGACGAGTGGCGTGTAGGGGACTTGTTCGAGCGCGGTATCATGAGGTCGTCCTGGTGAATATCAATAGTGGCGCGATTCTGATGGAGTCAGACGACATTATGTTCGCTTGTCGATTAAACAATCGTACATTGAACAACTCAGGCCATGAAATAGATATACGATCAGGTTTTGTCAAGCAATGAATCAGACGGCACCGGGAGGTACACTTCCATCCTCTCTTGCGCTCTGGCGCTGTTCACTTCTCAGCTCCTCAATCCCCTTCGCATCTTCAAGCTTCTGTCTATCCTCCCGTCTCTTGTGTTTATCCGCTTTCGCATCCTCCTTCCACTTCCTCACTTTGTCCTTCCGTATTTTCGTCAAATGCTGGCTATCGATCTTGAATTGTATCCAGAGGCTGTAGACGCGCGTAGTAGTCACAAGCCATGTCCAGATTATAGAGAAAAAGAGGAAGAGGAGGGAACGCGTGAAAGAGCTGAAGGCTAAAATGAAGGATGTGAGGATAATGCCGAGGGATATTGGGACTGGGAGGTTGTTAGCTCTGTGGGAATGCAGGGAATGGAAGGGTGGCATACGCATATATGTAACCTCTTGTCTAAATGTCCATTTTCCGCCTTCAAATTCCTGCGAGTTCATGCCGAAAACAGTGGCTCCAAAAGACAAGGGCAGCTAAGATTTCATCAGCTGTGATTAAATCCTCATAGTTGTAGAAAGACGTACAAAGATGATAGTAATGATAGTGAAGAGCATGATGGAGCGACCCTGTCGAAGGGTCTCCTCTGTTTGTTGGACGGACTTGCGTGCTTGCACAACACTAGCTTGTTGCTGCTTTAGACCGAGGAGTTCATTCAACTAGCTAAATTAAGTATTGTGAGTGAGAGACAGGGTGATGTGCTTACAGCCTTCTCTGTATGCTCAGCGCTCTCCTTCAAGTTGTTCAGATCCACAACTCGGTCGTCCAAGTCGGCAGCCAGGTCATGTGCGAACTCCAGTGTCCATTTCGCAGACTTCTCCATTTTGTCGCGCTCGATGCTGTTGACCCTCTGCACTCCCTTGCTTGAAGTTCCGGAGTCGTCCTCATCGGCATCCGAGTCCCCCGTGATTCTCTTCTGCCTAGCAGTTCCTATTTCCTTGGCTAGGGATAATGGGGGCGCGATCATGTATTCGACATGCTTCCGGAATTGCTTGAACACACGGTGCTGTTTCTTCTTGATGTTGATCATGATGTGCAGTTCATCAAGAATGTCTTTTATTTCTCGCAATAGCTTCCCCTCAGGATTGATATCGAGAAGGGATTTGGCCTTGTCTTCCGCGTCGTCTACTGGATCTTTGGATTTGTATATTTCTGAAACTTGCCGAGTTGTCTCCCAGAAGTGCTCGTAAGCAATTGTTTGTCTATTGGTCTATGAATGTTAGCGGGTGCCTGCATGGGGGGTTGGTGGTAGTACACACGACATTTCCAATCGCACCCGCAAATAGGTCCATCACTTGAGGCTGGCGATCAGCAGTCTTGGTGCGGTCGAAGAATACTCGAGAGCATTGATCGATTATTATAAGTGCCAAATCATATGCTGACCTAATCTCTCCCTTTCGACAAACTTGCAATCGCATACGAATACTTTTGTGAACTGCTGATGGATCTGGCTTATTTCTGCCATATCGTTTGGGGAAGCTGGTGATAATGGTATCTGGAGCACATCTGATAAGCCAAAAGTCCTGAAATTCATGCAAGATGTGCAGGTGGTCTCCAATTCTGGGACGCTCCATGAGGCAATGATACAGCTTCCAAGGATAAGGACTAGACACTTACTCCCATCAAGAATCCAAAGCCATAATTGATCGACCATAATGACCCTAGGGACTTTCCGAATATCCCGCCAGCAATGTTGACAACGCCCAGGCTCCTCATGTAGACCAGAATGCATGAACTCCTTATTAGGAGCTGTACCTCGATATACTACTTGATCTCTATCCCTCTTCTTCGTCGTTTTGAGAGTCCAGTAGTATGATTGGTCCAGTGTGCGGCGAGGGTGGAACGGTGGGTCATTATACAAGTAGGTCTTCAACAGCTCTTGCTCTTGATAGTTATCCATTCCCTCAGATAGCAAAGCAGCCCTGTAAAGTATCTTTCCAAGCGGTGTGATAGGAGCTAGAAGTCCTTTGCTGGTGAGACGCTCGGCGACAGTAGTTTTGGAGAACTTTGACTGAGGAAATCTCTTGACCTCGTTCTCCATCGCGGCGTCGAAGACCTCGGTCGTTGTATTGATCATTCTGAATTCGCTTTCGTGATGTTGGAGTGGTTTTCGTTGCCCGCTGTTGATCCTGCTTGGCGCACCACTTGGGGCACCGTTTGGAGCACCGTTTGGAGCACCGTTTGGAGCACCGTTTGCCAGGGGCACGTCTGCACTCCCGTTAACTTGTACCGCCGAATGCAGTCTGTCGTGCTCTTCTTTCGCGCGAGACTCGCAAATATTTCGCATGGTCTCATCAAAGTTGGTTCTTTGCCTATCGGTCTCCCAATGGAGGTATGGCATCTACAGCGAAGTCAGCTTCTAGCAGATCAAGAAATTGAAGGAACAAACGAAGAGCACAAGGTTCTTTGGGGAGTCCTCAAGATTTTCGGGGTCTATGAGAATTGTCAAAAATGCAACCACCGGAAAGGTATGGACAATCTGAGCAATTACCTGTCGAGATTATATCACAGCGAGGTCGCATATGCCTAGCATGGATAGCATCGTGACGCCCTCCATGTTGCTGGCCTCTCCAGAACTCTGGTCTCAGAAGCATGTAAGTCTTACTCGGATTTTCTGGCCTCCTGAACAGACCGTCGTAGTCTGGGCGCTCCTCGTGGTAGTACCGAGCCATTGCCTCCTGTGAAAGTATCAGCACTGGCCAGAGACATGAATGCATACTGACCTCTATCCATTCCATATTGTTTCCAGGTAAGTGAAAGTATCGGATCTCATCGTCTCCGCATTCCTGCATCAGGGGATTGGTTTTCACATTTTTGTCTAGTAGATCCTTGACAGCAATTCGCTGATTTGGATACTGATCAGGATAATGAGTGTCTGTAAACGGTTCCGATTTCTTGAAGAATATCATATAGGCGCTCAGTCCAAATGCATTGTCCTTGGTAGGCCATGTAGGGATTGGTAGAGGATTTTCTCTGTCCGGTAATGATGGAAATCTTGTATGGAGGTATCGCTTCAGCCTAACAACCATCCCTTTTGTCTCATCGCCTCCTTCGAAATATGCTCGCTGTGCTGCAATCCGAGACGTTTCAGCTTCTATTCGATCTTTCTCATGCTGCGGAAGAGTTTTAAAATATGCTTCTCGTTGGGAATTTCTGAGGCAGCCGAAATAATGGAGGAAGGTGTCTCGCACAGACCCACCATGCTCATCTGAAGAGAGGCAGGTATTGGGACTGTCGTGATCACCCATCTTGAATGGTACAATGATAGAAGTACTGGACGCTAATATAATAGTTGAGCTGTGGTGATAGCTGATGGGAGTTAACCATGCTACACCAGGCAGGAGCGTCTACTAAATACATGGCAATGCTCACTTGAGCCGCACCAAACAAGCATGGTACCATCTTTTGCACATTCGAGAGGAGCTGAGCAGCCCGGGGGATGATTTCCCAGGATAACAAGCCTTCTATTGGACACGACTGACAATGACATGGTATTTCTCAACTGTGTGGTAGGACAGCTCTCAGCCTTGTCAACAAATTGGCAATGCCATTGGCCCATGCTGGCGCGGCTTAATGACTTTGTACAAATGCGGGGGAATGGCAAAGGGGCTGAAAAAGCAAAGATATCGATTATCGAAGAGCGGCAGGGGAGACAGGAGAAGCAGGCTTTGCTGAGAGAGGCGCTCATTGAGGCGTACTCGCAATATCAAGAGATCAAGAAAAGCTATCACCATTGGTCGAAACTCCGACTGGGGCTAGATAGGTCACGGATGGTATCCATTCTGTTTTGAGAAAGCCAAAACACAGAAATCGATGGTCCAACTGGTGTTGATGGCGCCAAATGTCATGCTCGTGCATCGCACACATCACGACCCCTCGCGTTCCGCGACCGGGAGGACAACCCACCCCATCACGTATAGCTTCGATTATTAAGTCGATAACGCAATTGCTCAACGACAGCTGATTTTATTTGGCTGGGCGATGGATGTCAGCGCATAGACGCGGGACGTGGTGATGGTGTCGAAAGACACTTAAAGCTACGGGTCCCGCGTTGAGAAAAAATCTCGAAGGAAGGCTCGTCCCGATGCCGCAACAGCTCGAAATGGCCACACAACCAACCTTCAACGAGGAGAAATCCACCTCAACGCCGCCAATTGCATCTGCAGACCTCGAAAATGCAGTACCGGTCGATGTACAGGATAAAGATGTTGCAATTGCAATGGTGGGAGAGCACAGACATGCTATCGACCCCGCGGTAGAGGCTCGAGTCGTGCGGAAGATTGACTGGTTCTTGGTGCCGGCAATGTTTTGTGGTTACGGACTGGTCTATTATGATAAGGTATGGAATGACTCTATAATCTTATGAACATATACTGACTTTTGGCAGGCAATTCTGGGCAGCGCGGTGCTGTTTGGCATGACCAAAGACCTCCATTTGACGCAAGTCGACACATCAACTACCCCTCCTACCACCGACACTTCTCGATTGTCGTGGGCCACCTCGATGTTCTACTTCGGAATGCTAGCTGGACTATACCCCATGACTTTTGCGTTGCAAAGATTTAATATGGGAAGAATATTGGGAAGCGTGGTTTGTTTCTGGGCGCTAGTCTGCATGCTCACAGCAGCCGTGACTAGCTGGGAAGGCTTATACGCCCAACGATTCTTCCTGGGATTTGTTGAGAGTATTATTCCCACTGGGTTCATGTGTATCGTGAGCTCTTTCTACACTCAAAGGGAGCAATCATTGAGACAGAGCTGGTGGTTTTCTGCGACTGGGCTGTTTACGATTATTGGTGGGGCCCTGAATTATGGATTCGGCCAAATCACCAGTGGCGCATTGAAGCGCTGGCAGTATATCTACCTCCTGGCCGGAAGTCTCACATTTCTGTTTGGAATTGTCTGCTTCTTCGTTCCGGACTCCCCAGTTTCCGCTTGGTTCCTTACACAGGATGAGAGAATTGTTGCCACCGAGCGGCTAAGACATGGACAGACTGGTATTCGATGCACGAAGTTGAAGATCTCCCAGGTCAAGGAATGCTTCTTCGACATCAAATTCTGGCTAGTGGCCCTGATGATGGCTTCCGCCTATACAGTCAATGGAGCTGTCAGTGGTTTCGGCCCGCTGATTGTCTCTACATTTGGATACTCAGTCTTGGACTCCATCCTCTTCCAATTTCCCCTTGGAGGAATCTGTCTGATATTTATCCTTCTCACTGGATATTTATCGTCTCGCATCCCAAATATTAGGATCATCATGCTAGTCTTCTGCTGCTTTCCGGTTATGGCCGGCTGTGCCATGATTTGGAAATGTGATTGGTATCACCGCGCTGCGGCACCAGTCGTTGGCTATTCGATTATTGGATTCTTCGGGCCAGTTGTGTCCTTGATTATTTCGATTGGGATGGCCAACGTCGCAGGAAACACTAAGAAATCCTTTATGGCGGCAACAATCTTCGTGGCCTATTGCGTTGGCAATATTGTCGGGCCTCAGTTGATCAAGTCGCAAACGAAGTCCAGACACTATCCCGAGCTCTGGTTGGGACTTATTATCTGCTACTGCATAACGATAGTCTCAGCTGTTGTTCTATATTTCGTTCTTGCCAGGGAGAATAAACGACGCGAGGCTTTGGATCTGAACGATGTTGACCGTGACAAGATGGCTTTTCAGGATCTTACCGACAAGGAGAACCCCTACTTCAAGTACATGCTTTGACATATACACACACACATATTAGATTACATACACGAGATACATGAATATAATGTCTGATTCTTGATGTTTAAGCATCTGAAGGCGGTATTGCAGAACAAATCGTATATCACGTGCGCTTGCTTTCCTCTCCTTTTCTCAATTGAGCCCGAATGAATGTATATGACATTTTCTGGTTGGCATATTCATTTGAGGCACTTCGAATAGTCAGTATTGTAATCTATGGAACGTGTCGACCTCTCCACTTGCTGAGACGTTGAATTATGCGGCTGTCTACCCCGCGCTGGCGGCCGGGTCCCCCGACCCTTGACATCAACCACACACAATTCGGATCAGCTATCACGCCGGCTTTCGTAACCCAACAAAGCAGCGCGGCCCGTCTCGATTACAAAATAGTTCTTTCAACCGGCCGTAACGCAGAAGACTCTTCACAAAGCCTCTCCATTGGCTTCGGACCGACATCCCAAACAGGACATTCCCCGTAGCCGAGGCACGGAATCCAAACCATCATCGCTGTCCCGCAGTAGCAGAGTTTCATAACAACAATCCACGGCGCCAGAATTGTGGTTCATTGGTAAGCTATTACTGCTCTCCTGAAAATCCATTCTTTCCATTAACATATATAAGTCGAGGTATCCTTTCAGACTCGAAAATGGGTAAACCAATTCCCCGCAAATCCAACATCATGTCTCAATCCACATACACATCCGTCGTCCTGGCTCAGCGCCCTAAGGCTCTCATCGTCCCTGGCGAGACCTTCTCTCTTAAAGAGAACCCTATGATCAGCGAAAAGGATCTCAAAGATGGACAGATCCTCGTCGAAACTCTATATCTTTCCCTCGATCCTGCCATGAGAGGCTGGTTGAACGGTACGACTCAGTTCTTCATTTCGCCCCTCTCACGTGACTAAAACCACATTGTCCAGATACTCGTTCCTATGTCCCTCCAGTGCAGATTGGTGAAGTGATGCGCGGAGCCGTCATTGGAAAAGTCCTCGCAAGCAAATCCTCCAAGTTCTCGACTGGCAACTACGTTACGGCCCAGCCTGGATGGAGCGAGGTCGCCATCGTAGCCGAGAAGGACGCCTCTCTTCTCGAAGTCCCAGAGAATGGCAAAGTCACCGACGCCCTCGGTGTTCTCGGCATGACTGGCCTCACAGCTTATTTCGGCATCACAGACATCGGCCAAGTGAAAGCTGGTGACTTCGTCGTCGTTTCTGGTGCTGCTGGAGCGACTGGCAGTGTCGCATGCCAAATTGCGAAATTGAAGGGAGCGAAGGTTCTGGGTCTGGCGGGTAGCGATGATAAGGTGCAGTGGTTGAAGGATCTTGGATGTGATGATGCGTTGAACTACAAGACTGCGGATTTCGCGCAGCAGTTCAAGGAGAAGACGAAGGATCTGATTGATGTCTTCTTCGATAATGTTGGAGGCGAGATTTTGGAGTTGGCTTTGAGTAGGGCGAAGGCACATTCGAGGTTTGTGATGTGTGGGGCGATCAGTCAGTATAACTCTGCGAAGCCTGTTGGCCCAAAGGTATGCCCATTTTCAGTATTCCTCATTCCGTGTTCGCTGACCTTGATGTAGAACATCACGATGGTTATCGCTATGCGAATTAAGTTGCAAGGATTCATTGTCTTTGATTATCAATCACAGTACAAGGCTGCCAGAACAGAGCTCACGAAATGGCTGTCTGAGGGAAAGATCCAACGAAAGGAGACTATCATTAAGGGTGGCTTGAAGGCTGCTGAGCAAGCTCTGTTGGACCTCTACAATGGTATCAATACAGGTATGTTATTTTCATCCGAGTGTCCACCATCATCCTTGCTATTGTGATTGAGTATGATTTGGAGCATTACTGACGCAGTTGTGACAGGCAAGCTTTTGGTCGAGGTCAAGGCCGAGGATGCTGAGAGCGGTGTTGGCTCCAGATTGTAGGAAATATGAAATGAACAATATGTCTTACACTTGATTTTCCACGTCGAAAATCCGACCGAATTCTGTCGATTCCTGCATCTAATACGATTGTAGCAGTAGTGTGACATTTTATCAGCATCTCGGCACATCAACGAGAACGCTCTAGTTCAGAATTGATCTAGGGCCAAGATTTGACACCAAATGCCTGACAGAATAGAGTCAGAACCCAAGATTCGAAATGGTTTGAACTTATCGAGCCGTACGAGTGAGTTCAGCAGCCAACTCCAAGTGAATGTGTCAGAAGTTGATAGATGTATCATGCCGCCTCACAATATACTCGAAATTTCGTTGCCCCCGGTCCTGTGTCGCAACTAGTCACTTTGAGCATTGCGACAAACGCGTGGTCAATAGAAGGTCCACCTAACCAAATATGGCTTGTATTCAACTGGATCACACGTCCTGGATAATTTTTCTGTTTCCGCCAACAACCTCTGTTTTTACCTGCTCGACAATATATACGTATATTCGAAGGTGAAACTGATCCGTTTCCTCGTGGAGACCCAAATGTCAACACACGAGCTACTCAGCGAGACATCAGGTATAGCAGCATTCATTCCCGCCCCTCTGAGAAGAATCGTTACGACGAATCAGCACGCAAGACAAGATTTCGCATTTCAGCGTAACAGATCAACCGAAAGAAGTTCTTGTCAGCTTAGCATCTATGGCATCAACACAATTGTTCCAACAGCCATCTGCTGGCAATGATTCGAAAGCACAGGATCTCAGACCACCGAAGTCATCCGTTCAGCCTCCCAGAGGTATCTTGAGGTAATTCAGGGTACCGCTTTACTTCGCTATTCACTACGTCCTTGTCTACGGGTTGCTTGCTCTCGGCGCATTGTATATTTGCGACGGACCAAAAGCCACCCTGGAAGAAGCCGTCACCCTTCAATATATCCGCCACCTCTCAGAAGTCAAAGGCGACATCGACATCCTCATAAACGAAGCCGGACCAACAGTCATGAACCTTGAAGTACTGGAGAATCTGCTCTGGAGCGTGAACCGAATGGGCAAGCACGACGTGAAAGTCATCACGAAAGGCAAGATCAAAGCCTCAAAGAAGCTCGCTGCAATCTTTGGGCTTAATTGGGAAGAGGTCGGAGATTTGGAAGAGCAGAGTATGGTCGTGTTGCAGCTATTGGAGCAAAAAGACGTTGCTCTTGCGAGAGTGACAGGGACGCTGGAGCACTTGGAAGAGATCAGTGCGGGGTTGGGAAATTTGAGGGAGAGGGCCACGATGCCGGGACGACCTCAGGCGTAGAAGGTGCCGCTGTTGGTACAAATTGATACGATACATCGTGGGCTTCAATATTTAGAGAAGGGGCGGGAGAGGAGTCGACAGAAGAAGGATAGGTATCTGAAGGAGATCAAGGATCAGATTCTGTGAGGTGATGCTGGTGCGGTAGCACTCGGTTAGGTGAAGGTAATAGAGTCATCGCTACGCGAGTACGACTTAAGACACCAAGTATATGCCATGAATTCATTATCTAATTGCTTGATATAAATTGACAAAGCATCAAGATTCATTCGACGTTGATTTGCCCAGAGTTGGGACTGACGAATAGCCCATTGAGCAGCTGCCACACACATAGATGCCTACCAACCTAGACCTCTTCATCATGCTTTCATTAGCCTCCGAGATCGTCGGCAACCCAGGCCAATCCAACTATGCTGCTGGCAACACTTACCAGAACGGACTTGCTCATTTGCGCAAAAATTAGAGACTGGCAGCAGTTTCTGTTGATCTACTGCTGTTTCAGGATTTGACTATCTCGCTGAGAATGCTTCTTCGTAAGGAAAGCAGAATGTGCTTAAGATCGCCGAGAAGAACATATAGATTTCCGAGGAGAACATTCATCGAATATTTCTTGCGGCAGTCAAGGGTACTATCCAAGGAGGTGTTGAAGTACTAGCTCAGATTACCACCGGAATTGTCGGGGCGAAGCCTTGCGGTCTCTGGTGCCTGCTTTTCCTTGGGCCAATGACAGCTAATTCATCCTATTGCGAAAAACCGATGGCCGTTCTGGGTCTGATGGAAAGGAAAAGACCGAGAGTGAATGGCTTGTGGAATCGATTGCGGCAGCCGAATCAATGATTGAAGTTGCTACAATAGTCGAAGCTGCTCTTGTTCGCCGCTTGGCGAAGAGTCTGGGACTGGCTGATGTGGATGTCAATGTGGAAAAGCAGCTACACATATGGTTGTGAGTTTCTCGTCGGGATTGAGAGTAACGATTTCTGACTGATTTATTATTTGCTGAACTCTTTGATCGCCGTTGAAGTACGAAATTGGGTTGTCAAAGAATTGAAGGCCGACATCTTGATGTTGCATATTCTTTCTCCCATGTCTATCACAACATTGGCAGCTAAGATCAGCGATGGAAGTTGGCTAATTGGACAAGCCTACCGACGAAGATTGAGAGTCAAAATATCGAGGAACTCCGAGCTTCTCTGTGCTGCGGGAATTAGATGAAACCGGTGCGGGCACCAAATTTCTTGAATGAGGGGTGGAAACCCGGGAATGTGTATTTGATTGCAAAAGCTAATTATCACTTTTGGAATCAACTGGAATCTCGAAAACTTCCCCATCTCTTCAGTACGACAAAGCTTTCTTCCCCCAAGTGAAATGCATTCTGTGCGATATATGACCAGAGCAACAAACCAAAACAGAGGGCTGTTCAGGCGCTAAGATAAGCGAGCCGGAAAGAGCTTCACGGCAGGGGTTACACGCTCGGCGTATTTTATATTGGCTTGGCGCTTGTGCCCTCGTAACATTACCCAAAACAACCAAACCAATCTTACAGCTTATCGCGCGGCCATTTCCCACTTTTCTTTCTTTTCCTCTTCTCGAAGCTTGTCGCTCTTCTCCTGTGCTGAAACATGTCGATCGTTTCGATCGCCGTTGCCGAATAGTCAATAATCGTAATTGTTGTCCACATATTGACAATACTCGGAGATGTTTCCGTCCTCCACCAATGCCATAGCTCTGGCACTCTGCTTTTCAGCCGCCATCGCCACTGTGGCATGCAGCACGATCATTGTTCCAGATCAGATCGCTGCTGACACGGACTTCGAGCTGGACCTCAGCACGAAACTTTCAAACGTCACAGGCTTTGATGTGTATCGCGTTTTCTTGGCCATCGATATAGGTTCTGCACTTGAGGAACTCGACTCCGTCGACGAGGACACGCGATTCTGGAACCCATCGTGTTACCTAGCCAAATCAATCCCAATCGTATCCGCCATCCCGACCCTTGGATTCCCTCCTTCAGTCGGAGCTGATGGCGCCAAATACGCCATGGTGGTTGAAGCGTACAACGCAGCAGATATCCTAGTGGAGGAAAGCTCGGGACTTGAGTACGGAGAAGAGTATGAGTCGATGGAATGGCCAACTGAGGTGTTTTCCGTGACTGGTGGCACCGGCAAATGGACAGAATCAGAGCTCGAAGCTGTTCGTTCGCAGGACTACATCGACCACATCAACGTACCCTGCACTGCATGGGACTGTGCTCGGAACTGCAGTCTTACTTTTGCTGGAGATACGTCCACGATTCGTATTCTTGGGGAGGACTACCCGACATCATGGAGGGATACCTGGAACTGTATCAAAGGATGCCCGGATGTCACGTATCCCGCCTTTAATGTTCTATTTGGGCTGGATGAGAATTACAACGAGATCATCACGTCCACTGTTCTTGGTCCGTTATCTACGACAGCCACAAAGACTGTTTTCTCGACTTCGGTGTCTTTCCAAGGGATCACGCCGACTGGCACCGTGGCAATTGCTACAGCAACTCCATTCTCGAACTCGACGGCAACAGTATCAAGCTCGTTCTTATTGACAAGTAGTCGCATAAGTACTCCCACCATCGACCCCTCACCGTCGCCAACCAGAAATGCAGGTAGCAGAGCTGGGATGGCGAGCTTGTTGCTATGGCTTGGAAGTGTTATGGCGGGTTTGGCTCTTATGGGTGCTTGATACAGCTGCCAGTATAATGCTGACATGTGAAGCAGTAAAAGAAGTATATAATAATCATAATGTAATATCTTGACAGGTTGCTCAATCAACTGTCCCTGAATTCACCAGATTTACGGCCTATCCCTACCCCTCCACCAACTAAAGTATCAGGCGGAGTGAAGTAAGACAGAATCCAAGGCGTTCCTGCTCATTACACTTTGATAAGGAACAGGATGAAGTTTGTAGAGAATAAGCTGGGCGAACGAGGGGTTGACGACTCGTTCACCTCAGTCGCACAATCTCCGGACTCAAATCACCTTTCGACTGATGTCAAAACAAGCTCCCATCTACTGAAGCTACGCCATGCTTCCAAAAGGTGCTAGTACTGGATGTTTTATACGAGAGGACAGTCTTAGACTGAAAAAATGCTCGACATTTGAGATGGACGACAGGTCACACTATCTGCTAGTGTTCTGTTCTGTTCTGTTCTGTTCTGGTAGTGTTTTCCAAAGCATATAACTCCCCAGACGACATGCTCGCAGGTGACAGTGGGATCGATCATGATTTTATTATGAATACATCACAGGTAACAATGGATTCTGTTACTATCAAATCAATCGAAACGTGGAACTCTCAAACACTAGCCGCTTGCACTGGTCCCCCAACGGCAAAATCTCGGCCACCCCCTTTCAAACACCCTGAATATTTATCCAAATAATACGTTTGTCTGCAACCCAAGGTGATATAGCTGGGCCAGGAGCATTGTTTGAAAAGTTACCGATTTATGAGCCCCGTACGAGACATGCAGTGTTCTCAGGGAGGGAATGCGGGCGAATGAACACTGCATGAACCCATTCAGAAGGATGTAGGCACAGTTGGATCCCTAGTGAGCCTGTGACCGAACCTTTTGCCATTCTGATTAATAGATAATTGCAAAAGTTTGATCCTTCTCTCTCCTTTGGAGAAAGATAAGGATAATTTTCTTTTGTGTTTGGATCTTCTGCTTGGGTTCCGGGAAGATTCCGATGTGAACCAAGGTTCAGATAAAGGGGTTGCTTTGTCGGAAGCGGTTCTATTTTGAGAACGTTCAGGGCGCGAATCACAAGCGAGGATGTCAGTGTGAGGTTCATCCCAGTTGGGTAACCTTCTTCCTAGAGGCAGTCTCTAGTGTGAAGAACAAAAGAAAGAAGTCAGGCATTATCTTTTCCAATAAGGATGTGGACGTCGATATCTGGAAGTTTCAAGTTTCATTTCGCGCAAGTACAACACTCGTCCACAGAATCGACTGTAGACCAATGGACTTACTGTCCAATCGATCCTAGCAGAACGATGCTTTCCAAGTTTGAAGTGACAGTACTTGATGCTTCCTCAGGCTTTTTACTGATCTCATCGTGCAGCACATTTTCCATTTCGTAGGTCAGGGTTTACAATCACATGCTCCCATTGTCCCCAACCCCTCATCACCCAAAAAGCAGGCCCCCCTCACGAAAGGAGACAGCCTGAGAAACTTTCTTAGGATCATAACTTTCGTTGCAAGTCGCACTTCTGCAGGTCTTATTAAATCACCGTAGACGCATGCGCATCGCAGCGTCCCTAGCCAAATGGTAATAGCACGCGCGGAGTATCCCCGTATACAGACATCGTGGCGGGGCAGAACCGGCTGACCGTATTTCCTTTGGCTAGGATTCAGCACTTACTTTTGCACGTCTCGCTGTGACTGGGAAAACAAAGACATCAAAATTTTCTGTTGCAAGTCGCATTTGTTCAGGCTATTTTGAATAGATTGAGTGAGATCTAGATCTTGGATGAGGTGGTTGAGTGAGAAAAGAAGGAGGAAGGGGATTTGAGGTTGGGATTTGAGAGGGAGTGTTTACCAAACTCGCATGCGCATCGCACCTGCCAGCAACACCTAACGAAGCCACTCCACTTTCCGAGATATGGAGCTTGGATCAGCACCAGCCGCTTTCCAACCAAACCACGATCCAGCTCTACTTCTCAACTCTAAGTGGTCCAAAGCCCAGAAAGAAAGAACTACAAAAGATTTCTGTTGCAAGTCTCAGATCTGCAAGATATATTAACCCTTCCGTGCGCGACAGGGAGGTGCTGGCCTCGCTCCCCAGAACGAAGCGCTCTCCGCCGTCGAGTTGCCCGCTGTGATGCTATAGCGAGACATTTAAGATCCCAATAGTAACTCTTAGTGGGGTATCTACTAACTACTCTCATCCGATGTCTCTCTGCCGTTCCGCTGTCATGTCACTGTGCACACAGCTGCAGATCTCCACAACATGACTAGCTACTCCTTGTCCCCTCATTGACGGCGATAATTGGATGAAAGGACCTTAAAAGGGAGGAGAAAGAGCTCTGTTGCAAGTCGTCAATATGCAGTTCTTATTAAAGAAGCCCTAGAAGCCCAGATACCGTGCTTCTTCATTCAGCGGAATGCGGAGATCGGGTTTACTTCTTTCCCTACTGCTGATTTCAGTCAAAGAGGAGGCTGATGACCTTCAATGCTGGCAATTGATAGGCTGACTCGCGAGAAAATGGATTTGTACTTCATCACCAATCTTGCATCTGCACTGACTTTTGATTAAAAACTCTGTGTGCGCCGTCAATGTTACCTCAGCTCCAAATTAGATTTCCGAGTTTCTCCATCAATGAAGCCCTAGCTATCTCAATCTCACAATATAAACTTTCGACATCTGACCTCCAGACCCCGCATCTAGAACCTGAACCTCGGAATACATCTCATGTTTATTTTTAGACCACATCCCTCTCCAGGACACAGAACACGAAATGATGGAAATGTCGTAAATGGCTGCATTCGTATAATAAAACAGCACTCTAGCTCTCCACCATGATTTGCGCGCAAGGAAGAAACTTGCTCTTCTGACGTCCCTCCCTCCCATACCGGAGCAAACCTCTTCCACTCCTTTCATCCTGCGACGTTGAGTCGTTCAGCCCAGCAGCCCAGACCACAAGATCACCATGCCCCAAATTCCGCACCCGTGCCCTGCCCGCCACGCACGCGCTCATCCTTACTTCCTTACCTGCCGTGCTGCACGAAGTACCCCTAAACCCCATCCAGCCCCTCCAACCCAAAACCGTCCAATGCCCTGCCCCGCTCCTTCCAAAACCAGCTGCACCTAATCTACTTTTTCAATTTATATAAATTAAAAAGCCAAAAGGCCCACTTCACCCACATCACTAATACCAAATCATGGGCTCATGCCACCTCATGAAGCGTGGGCCGTAATATAGTTTTCCCGCGTGGCCAGGAGCAGGGATTCTTGGGACTTTTGGCTTGCTGGTGGGTGGTTCTGTTTGGCTGGGGATCGGACTTATGTGCATCCGTCATGCGTTTGTTTGTTTGGTTGCCTTTTGGGGACGTTAGGTTAGGGATGAGGGGGATTAGAATGGGGTTGTATTACTGCTAGTGCTGGGGATGGGTTGATGACGAATTGCTTTGGTGAGAATGAGAGGGCTGGATACGGTGTGAGGATGCTGCTTCTGTGTAAGGAGAAGTCGTATATCCCTCGCTCAAAAGATTCCTTTTGCATTGCAAGTATGTTACACATAAAGGGAGAAAAAAACGATGCGAGAAATACTGGAGAGAAAGGAGCTCAAATAGAATATGCACAGGACTCCAGCGAAAGCACAATCTCATAGTTAGTGAGCTTCACAAAAGGGGGAAACCCGACCCAACGCGCTGATCTCCTCTCGCTCCCCAAGAGCAGATCACAGAGAGCCCAAAGCCACCCCTGAAGACATCTCGCTAAAGGCCCCTCCCATCTCTTGGCAAGTCGATCACCAGCTCAGCAGCCCGGGAGCCCAGGTTCGGGGTTCATCACCACCTACCATTCTCAGTAGTCTTACCAGCACAGCCCTTCACACTACTCAGTACGACTTGCTAGATGTAGACAAAAGGAAATATAGAATCGAGCAAGGCTATTCAGCCTGTAAGACTGCGATTTGCAACAAACTGATTCCCTTATTCTGTTAGGGTTATTGAGAGGAGATGAGATGGGATAGGATGAGATGCCTCGGTAGTAGGATCGGGGCTGGATCTTGGGTGTCATCGGCACACTTCCCAAGGATATGGAGAAAGGAGGAGCTTGACGTCCACATTCTGACTAACAAACATGTAAGAATTCATCATCGAATAAGCCATCAAAGCGTTTCAATTCAGCCTGTAAGACTGCGATTTGCAACAAACACAAACACGACTCGACTCGTACAGCTAGCCATCTGCCCCGCCACGAAGCATAACATGGTCTCTAAGATAGCTTTTGTACTGCTAGCTACGAGTGAAAAGTGGGAAGGACATGCTTTTAATCAAACGTGCAGAAATGAGACGTGCAACAAAACTTTTCTTTTATCTTCTTTTTTTTCTCGTTTGACCCCTGGTGTTTTCCCATTTTTGATCTTGTACAGCTGGCTGGGTGGGTGGCTATAGCTCACGCGCTATGCCCTCCCCACCACAGACGCATATTATGATTGATATAGCGCTGTTCGCCAGCTACGAAGAGACCGGACCTGCGTTTAATAAAGCGTGCAGAAGTGAGACGTGCAACAAGAGACAACTTTTGAGCTGGACTGAACAAACGGGATGGATGATGAAGCCTTTTCTTGATCGGACGTCAGGCAGTTCCAGATTTGAGTATCGCAAATGTGGTATGATGATCGTCGAGAACAGTGAAGGGGAAAAGAGGGCAAGATGAACTAGCGTTTTCGACGAAATGGCAGAACTTAGATGGTTGAATAATCATGTCTTTTTGTTTATCGACTTCTATGAATCTTGAATCTTGAATCTTGAATCTTGATGGTTGTCATCCAGCTGTTCGAGGCGACAGGTGTCCCTGCTGTTGAGCGAGCTTGAAGATTTAAGAGGTGTCGAACAATCTTCGTCCTAGATTTGGCATACATCATTCATTCATTCATTCATTCATAATCATAATCATATTCATCTTCTCTTTATTCATTCATTCATCCATGCATCCGTTCGTTGATCTATCATAAGCTGAATAGAGATAGACAGATAGATAGAGAGACGACGCCCTACACCAGCATTTGTCGCGTCTGATGCGCAGAGCAGCGCAGCCTCTCCAATCCGATCTTACGCCTCAACGCCTCGCATCACATTGCACACGCACCCTAGAAATGCAAACATAAAACATAAATCCACCTTTTCAAAGCGATCAGGACAAACAAAGGTGTGTGCGGTAGGCAAGATCCAGCCTGCCAGCCTAACCACTCCTCTTCGCCCCCGTCCCATCCTCATCAACAACCCTCTTCTCATCACCTACTTTCCTGTATTTCCCCACCATCTCCTTCCCATTCCCCATCAACATCTCCTCACCACCAATCTTCTCAGTCCCACTCCCGTCTTCCTCCTCCCGTCCTTTCATCCACCCCTCCAAAATCCTCCCTACCTCTTTAAACCTCACTGGCTTCGTCATAAAGATATCGACTCCAGCTTCAAACGCCATCTCTTGATCTTTCTGGCTTGAGAAGCCTGTGAGCGCGATGATGAGAGCTGGTGAGTTAAGTTTCAGGCGTGGGAGGTCGAGGCGGGAGTTCAGTTCTGAAGGGTCGAAGGAGGATGGTGAAGTTGCTAATCCATTTTGAGATGGTGCTGGAAAGGGGAAGGTTGTATTTTGGTTTGTGGTTGAGGTATTGGTGGGCGAGATTGAATCGGATCTAAGTGGTAGGTGTGATGGTGTAGGTGTCGGGGTCGGGAGGTTGAATGGGAAGGAGGAGGGGAGCATGCCGGCTGAGTTATTGGTGGAGTAGGATAGGTATGCTGATGGGGAGGTTGTTTGGATGAGGTTTTGGTGTTCGTAGGCGAGGCGGCGTTCGGTTTCGATCATGCGGATGTGGCGGGTGGATTCGTAGCCTGTCATCACCGGCATTGATACGTCTATTCATCGTTACGAGTATGGTTAGCGAAGCTCTGTTGACGGGTGGAGAATGAGAGTGGCAGGCGAGAGGTAGAATTACCCATGAAAATGACATCGAAACCCCCTGGTCTCTTACGGAAAGCTTCCATAGCTATTAGACCGTTAGAAGCTTTTTCAAACTCCCACTTGTTTTTCTTCATGTATGTGGCCAGGAGCATCATATTGACAGGGTTATCCTGCATCACTGTTTAGCAGACATAGTCAAGGTTTCAGCCCACAGAGGAACATACCTCAACAAGTAGCATGACTGGCTTTCTACGTGCTGCTGGCACAGGGTCCGGAGATCTAGGCTTCAAATTCTCTAGATCACTCTTACCACTATCGAGTAATTGCGAAGTCGAGGTAGTCTGCGAAGTTGTAGGTGTAGTACCCAGACTCATTGTCTCTGATGTATTCCCACTATCGTTATTCGTCTGAGCAGCATTCGTACTGGCAGCACGTCGCTCCTGCAAAGGGATCGGCGCCGGGCTACCAGAGTCCGCTACAGAGGCAGGCGTGATAGTCTTACTTAGACTAGGCGTTCGTATGAGATTCAGCACTGTTGGCGAGAACCCGATTGATGACTGCAGATCTCCAATCAGCCGCGAACTACTACTTGTACCTGCAGTCACCAGCGCCTTTTCTGGCGAGACCGCTTCGACATGGGGTCCATTTCCACTTACCCTTTCAACGGTCGGAGTATGAGGTGTGCCGTCTTCGGTATCTAGACAGTTTAGTATGGCTTTGGCAAGACGATGCGGTCCGCATGGCTTGCTGACGAATTCCACGATCTGGCCGGTATGCAGGCGCGACGGGAATATGTCTCTGCGAGCACCGCTGCTGCACAAGATTAATAAGATGCCGTATCGTGTCTCGGAAACTGCTTCGTTAAGATAGGCAGACTCGTCTGCGATCGCAATATCTGCTGCTTCTCCCTTCGACGCGAGCTTGAATCCAAACCATTCAGACGAGTATTTCACCATTGTTGCTTTCAGGCTGGCGAGAGCTCGAATTTGCAGTTCGGATCTCCCAGCCGAATTATCGAATCCAAGAATGCTGACCGTTCGACCACCTGCGCGACGACGGACCAATTCGACAGGTTCTTCGTTTCTGTAAAGCGAGTCGGACTTCAGTACAAGATCTTTTGACGATGGAGCGCAGTTCTCCAGCGGTAAGCTCAATTTAACGGAAGTGCCAGTACTTTGGTCACTTTTGATGTCGATTTTGCCGCCTGACAGATCCACAATCTGTTTCACGATACTCATACCGAGACCAGTCCCTGGAGCCGTTACATCCTCCTTGATTCTGTTAGTACGCGTAGCAAGGGCCTAGGTGAGTAGGTTGGAATCAGAAGTCGAACCTGTGAGAAAGGCATGAATAATTTCTTCTCCATGAACTCTTTCGACATGCCCTTTCCAGAGTCCGTGACTGTCAAGGTCACCATCGTTCTCTCCGTGCTGCTTGATTTTGACCCCGGCTCAGGTGCAATTGGGTGAGCTTCTAGCTTGATCTTGATGAATCCAGCAGGAGTGTACTTCAATGCATTGCCAAATATGTTCATCGTGAGGCGTCTCCAAGTCCCTGGTACGGTTGGGAACTTCCACTGATCTCTGGAATCTATATCAATTATTACTGTAAGCCTATCCTGGGATACAATATGCTCTTCTGTCGGGCTATGGGCTCTCTGCTCTGTCGATCCAGTATCTTTCGTTCGGCTCTTTGTCGTATCGGCCAATCCTTCTGAAGACAAGCCATTGAACTCGAATCCTGCGTAGACCCCTTCAAGAACCTCTTCGATTACTGCAGATACATCAAGGTCTGCTACAACACCCATTGGTTGCATAGTCGCTTGCCCAAATTTCTTGATCTTGGAGAAATCCAACACATGCTCAATTGTGTCCAGTAAGGTTCGTCCACAAATGTCGACGGTATCGACAAGATTCCTCTGGAATCCATCTAAAGTTGTATCTGCAAGAAATTCTACACTCGCGAGAATTCCGTGTAGGGGACTCCTGAGCTCGTGAGAAACATTACTAATAAAGTCCCCTTTAGCTTTGTCGGCGCTCAGGGTGTTAAGTCGGCTGACTTCCGACATGACTGAATGCCCAAAAGCGACCAAGTACGAGAGATGATTTTCAGCCGTAAAAATTCGAGTCGCAGAAGTAGACCAAGCAAAAGATCCGATAAAGCATCCAGAAGTAGAATCGTATAGTGGCACGAAGAAAATCTGTCGGGCGCCTGGAAAAGCAACCAGGAGGCGAAGTATGTCAGCTCGTTTCCTCGCTGCACGACGAGCGCGCTTCTCTTCGGTGATTGCATCAACGATCGTAACAACCGAGCAGTCTCGTGAATTGGGGATCGGGTCAACGTAAACGGGGCCATCCTTGTCAAAGACGAAGAGCTCGCCCTGAGGATATCTCCTGACTAGAGAGGTCAGAAGACTTTGATCGATAGCTGTGAATGTTCGAGGAGGATTGTTGTTGTTGTTCTTCCACGAAGAAGAGTGGCGAGTTGAGAATCCAAGAATATCAGACTTGATGCCCGTCGACGAGACCGTGGGTAATCCTCCAGCCTGGGTATGACTAATGTGAGAGTGGTTTGTCGAAGACTGATGGCCATGAGGTAAGACATGAGGTCGAGGACCAGGTCTTACTTCTGACTCGTCAACATCAGAGTCCGAACCAGAATCATCCGACTCCACAGATTCAGACTCATTCGAGCGACGAGGGTCCATCTCCAGAGTACTTCTTCCTTGATAAAATCGGTAAGGCGCATCAAAGTACACCGCCCCGTCAACCTCCATGCCCTCACGCACCAAATTCGATGCACGAGAGAAGGTAGCATGCAGGCGTGTTGCAAATCCATTGTTCGCAAACTCATCGTCACGGCCACCATCGAGAACATCATGGACTGGATCTCCCACGCCCTCGAAAACCGACTTTAACACAGGCACTTGCTGGACCTCTGATGAGGAACTCCAGGGGGAGTTGTTGAAGTTGAAGCGAGCATCGGCATTTACTCCCGAATGCTGCAAGGGAGACTGTAATGGGGCTGATTCGATACCGAAAGCCGATCGAGGCTGATCTGAACCTAGTTGTTTCTTCCCATTCCTGTAGCTGCCGGTGCCATCATTCTTGCTCGTTTCCCACTGAAAACCAACGCCTGCCCCGGACGGTAGGTTATATCTTTTCAGCCGCTGCCAATCTCCGTCCATTGTGCCATCACCCTCGATGAACGCATGCAGGGCTTGGCTCATCATCGTTACCCTCACAATATCTTCCTTTGCTCGGATGCCTTCCAGATGGTCCATGACTGTAGCCGCCATTTTGGTCAAGAATTGAGCCTGTTCCAGAGATATTTCCGCGCGTGGCCTATCATCCACAACGTAGACACACCCAATATTGACGCCCTTGAGATTGGTAAGGGGAACACCGCAGTAGAACCTCAGGTATGGTACGCCTTTAACACAATTCAGATCCTTCATCGTCTCATCCAGCTGCAGATCCGGAACCAAGAACCATGGTGTCATCTCTGCAGTAGTATCCTGATTCGGGTGTAGTCCCAAAGTCTGCTCGCAGAGGGATGCGCCGCGAGACACTCGTGCGCCGCTGATTGATAACCAGGCATTCTGCGCTCCATCATCGTCGCTGATACTCAGTGTGCTCGTAGATTCGGCAAGGAAATACTCGTTTTCGTGATCGATTAGCGAGACGATTGCTCGCTGGGCATTCAGTCGCAGAGCAATCAACTGCGCAAACGCTGTAAGCGCTGTATCGGAGAAGGACTGCTGCGTGTTGAAGTTCGTGACTTTAGGGAGGTAGTGAGGACCATGAGTATGGTCTGGGTCAACCGGAGTTGGATCGGGAGTGTCTGTAGTTTTCGAAATACTCTTTGGTTGGTAGTATCTATCTGTATGAGAAGTGATCTTCGTGGGGAGAGGAGTTCGTACCTGTACACTTCCCTCGACCGGAGCGTCTCTCCTGTCGTCATTCTGCACGATATTACTGGGACTCAATCAAGAGCCATATCGCGGTAGCAGATCTATTTTCCTTTGGCCTGAACGTGTATATCAGTTGCAGTGGAGAGTATTCTTGAATGACAGCAGAGGTAGCGAGTGGCAGCGTTGTGGAAGAGAGCGGAGGGCAAGACAATGTGCGATCAACTGAATAGCAACAGGTGATGGGTGCCAAGATCATGCGACTCAGGAAGCGAGGTTCAGGGTCTGCGGAAGACGAGATAATCTGTGGATCTAATCGTCAATCTATCAGGGAAGTCTCAGGGACAAAACGTGGAATGACCGACACAACCAGGCTCCGATGGCTATGCGACCGAGGCCCTGGGTGGGAGGGGGCTTTTAGCTTTCAGATTCCGCAGGGGACACCGTCAATCTTCTGAATGTTCTTCCTGTCGTTCGTGGCGAAGGTTGTCGTTGTTGTTGTCGTTGTCGATGTAACGGTCTTCAGCTGTTCATGTTGATTTTCAAGTCCCGGCAGTCAGTCGTGATGCCGACAACAGCTGTTTTCCACTGACGTCCTGCAAGTTGCCATTGACGTAATTATGCGTGCGAGTGAGATTGATAGATGAGGGGAGGAAAATTGAACGAAGAAAGGCAACTGGTCGAAGACGTCGGACATGGATGTGAAGAGCTCGTCCTCAAGATGCCCAGCACGGGTTGACATGCGGCATAGTGGAGATGGGATGGGCATCGAGAAGATCGAGACTTCAATCGAAATCGAGAAATCCAGGGTCCACGCCAAGAAGGGTCCGAGCTAGGCTGAGAGAAGAATGGCACCCGCGTGGCTGTGGTGGCTCAACCTTCAACTGTGGCTCGAGTGTGGCGAGTTTGTGGGGCTGTTTGTTGAAAAATGTTGACTTCAGAACCCAGTTTAGATCCACCAGCCCTGTGGAACATCGCAGGTACGAGTAGAGCAAGAAATGGTCCATTCTTTGCATTATATTATTGACTGATTGGTCAATTGATCTGACCTACCATGCTTCCCATGAAACAGCACAAGATACGCACTCCCAGCGAAGGCTTGTTGTACACCCCGATGTAACCTTCTAACCTGATTCTCCCCAAACTTTCAAGATTATCTCCCGCCTTGCAACCGCATCTTTACTGAACGATTGGACAAGAGCGCTTTTCCGTCAAGATTTCCTAAGCATGTGAACGGAGGCATATCCGAGCGGAATCCATGTTCAGCTTAAAAAGCCTTGGTCCAGACCCGAGCCGCATGAATCTGCTTCGCGCTGACTGGGCCCTTGAATTGGAAGATGAAAAGTCTCGGAAGAAGCTTGGTTCGATGTTGATATTGGCAGATTGTGGGATGGTATGTTTCAGCATTTAAATTGAATCAAGGTCGAAAATAATGTCGGTATAGCCGAATTATAGACCTCTTTGCTTGGTAGTCGAGTCGCATAATCGCCACTTGATGAATGGAGGCATGAGTCGAAGGCGAGCAGCAGTAGAGTAGATACTCAAGTGAAGATGAGACCCGGTCAAAGTCGAGCTTCAATTCCTGGTCGCAAATGTAGACTGACTGTCTCCAAAGGGGATGGCTGTTCCGGGGGTAGGGGGGTCTCACAAGGTAACAGCCAGTTATGTGTGATGAGGTACTGAGGAGGTCGTGGAAGGGACGAGCATGTGTGACTAGATGGCTACAGCAATGGACACGGGATAAGAGGTTAGTAAGTAGAACGGGATGTATTTCCTCGTCCTTGCCTAAATTCTGAAAGAATGTACATAGAAGTCAATTACCACCCGACATCTTCCCCGACCTACGCCGGACATCCGCTCTCGGGATAATTACACGAACTGGCATTCTGTCCCCCGGTAATGCTCACATCCTCAAACACAATATTACTACAACTTCCCTCCCCACACAGCACATAATAGTTAATACTTCCCTTGCCAGCCGCGGTACCAGTGACATTCTTGAACAGGACGTTCTCGATGATGACGCCGTTGGATGGAATGCCTGTTGGTCCACCGTTGAGGTAATCTTGCTGGACGTCGATGCCGTAGTCGGAGGCGTTGGTCATGAAGATGTTTTGGTAGGTGATGTTGGCGATGTAGCCGGTGGTGTTGAAGTTTGATTTTATGCGTGCGCCGTTGGTGGAGTTTGTGAGGACGGAGTCGGTGAACTAGGATTTGTGAGTTACGTTTGACAGAACAGGTGCGCAGGAGACTTACGAGAACGTTGGTGACATTGTTATTCGACTTCCCTCCGATGGAACCAATACTCAATCCATGCGTACCCGAGCAAAACATGCCGGATGTAGTGATGTTGTTGCCACTCGTGACAGCAACACAATCATCCTGGTTATACACAGTGCAGTTTTCGATTCGGACATTGCTGCTGGACTTGACGCCGAATCCATCGGAGTTGTGCGCAGCGTTCTTGCCGCCGCTGAGGGCGTTGGGGGCATCGCCAGCTCGGTTGTCCATGAAGATGTTGCGGATCGTGAGGTCTGATGAGCCGTCTACTGCGAATCCATGAACCGGCCAGTTCTTGATCAGGAGATTCTCAATCACGGATCCTTCGGTCATTTTGACCTTGATGAATGTGTTTGGTCTTGTAAATCACGTTAGTGATTCGTATTGCTAACTTTGAAGTGCTCACTCACTTGGGTACCCCGCCGTTAGAACCTAGACCATCCCAGTATAACGATCCATTGCCCTCAATGACACCCCCGGGAGCCATTGTGATGGTGACATTTTTACCGCCGAAGCTGATGGGGTTGAAGTCACTCGAATTGGTGAACTCGAAAGAAGTCGTACCCGCAAAGGTAACCACCGAATTTTTCTTCAGCTTGGCAAGGTTGATGGTACTATTTGTTGGGGCGACGATACCCTGAAGTGTGATATCCGTGCAATTCGAGACCGCATCAGCGATCTGGGAAAATTGAGTACAGATGCAAGACTCTGCAGCAAAGACAGACGACGCAGTCGATAGCAAGGCAAACAAAAGAGTGGAATGCATCTTGGCGACAAGACGACGAGCGATGCTTAAGTGAAAGAAGACTGAAGATCAAACGGAATAACTGGCTAGAACCATTGCGAGGGGTATAGAAACACTTTATATGGGCTCGGCGCCAGTCTGCCAGTCCCACAGGCGAAAGTCAGATAGAGTTTCCCTCTCATTCGTCTCATGTTTCTGAGGAGCCCGCATTTCGTTTCGGGAAATCTAATTGATGAGAAGTGCGCACGTTGGATGGAAATGCAGATGAAAGATTGTGGGGTTTGAGATTGCTGGAGCCACTCGCAACGCGGCATTCGTCGTTTGCTGATCCGCCGAAACACCCGTTGCCTCTTCAAAGAGATGTTCCGTGATGATGCAGGCAGGCAAGAGGAGGAAAGAAACTCCAAACATGAGATTGACATGCTCTAGAGACGGACCTAAATATGGAGGTTGTCATTTTATCCACGAGTCGGACGCTTGGCCGATGAGGATCTTCAGAATGAAGGGGGATGTGGACACTAGATGCATCGGAGATGACTGGGGAAAAATTCGAGCCGCAATCAGACAGAGTTCAAGTCAAAAAGATGAAAAGGAAATGTATGTCCTGCAAAACCGCACTGCTTACTGAGCACAGGAGAAGGAAAATAGTCAACTGATCCGAAGTCAGCAGTGTTCGCTCTTTGAAACGGTTTTGCGATGAGAAATTCCTGCCATAAGATGGAGGAGACCAGACGACGATATGGTCCCTGCGTGGCAGGACGATCGGAGGGGAAACTGAGAACGGACGGAAGATCTCGAATCGAAACGAAGTTTCAGCTAAGCGATCACATGATGTTGCCAAGAAGTCGGCCTTCAACTGATTTGGCCCCCAAGTCTACCCTACCTTTTTTTTTCACCACGATAACAACAACACAGCGACAACAATTGGACCAGACCGACTCCATGTCCGATCACTATGCTGGAAGTGGCGGCTCAGCACTTCTGCAGGGCATCCTTTACCTAGGTGCTATACGGCACGCTTTCGGACCAGGCTGCAGGACCAACTGCAGTAGTAACAAACGATGATTGCAGGTGGAGTTGAATGGCTGGCCAGCCTGGAACATTCACAAGCCTTTCGAGACACTTTCGACGTAGCAACCCATCAAGCTTCCCTCTTTGCAACACCAAATTGCCCATTACACCCTCACCGTACCACCTTCCAAGTCGAACATCATGACATCTTTGACTCTGCCCGCCCCGAATGCTCACGCATCCCTTCTTCCCATACTCTCTTCGGACCTGCAACTCGATTGGGCCGGCTTTACGTGTCGAATATCGCAGGGCGTGAGTGAGCATTTGCACGGCTTCTTCGGCTGCAGCAGGGCGGCAAGCTGTATGCAAGAGCCCGCGAATAAGATCTGGGCTGTTTGCCACATGAGGTTTCAGGATGCTGTCCGCCAAAGGATGCCCTCCCACAACGTCGCACGGAGCTGCTGGCATAGTTGGTTGTGGTGCTCCGGTGTCGCGATCCTTTGCTTCTGCCTGAAGCCCGGTCTGACACCCTGCCTTCCTCTATTCTACCCTGCTGCGCCATTTTCACCGATGTCAGGCGATCTGCGGTCAAGACTGCAACCCTCCACTGGAGACGAATCAGTATCCTGGGTGGCTTGGGGAGGCAGAAGTCGCCCGTGCCCGAATGGCCTTTATCCTGGTCTGGTCACTTTGTACCCCTGTTACGCTCTTACCAGTTGCATAATCTCCACTGTCTGAGGCAAAGAGGAAGGAAAGGTATAAGTCGAAGGGCCATCCGACAACATGGCAACGATGGATCAGCGTCCGCACTTATCACTCTTGTACCAGGGCCGCCCTTTTGAACCCGTTTTTCACGCCCTCTTGAGTCTCTATCTGCGCTTCCTGCGCTCGACATGCACAGCCGGTCAGCCAATTGCCTATCAGAGCCCGAAACATGACGATGGACCCACAAATTATGCAATCCACGACCCCTCATTGGCTTTTCCCGGCTTCGACTTGCTCGCCCTTCACCGAAGAGCTCACTCGACGACTCCCGCCAAGGCCAATACACTCTGAGTACACTGGAAGTTCCTATGCAAGAGAGGGCCGCTCCATCTTAATTGGCCAGCTCGAGAATGGACTTCCTGATTGGATAGATCTACTCAGTCTTCTGACTGGATACTCGATCATCGCCTCTCGTTGGCTCCCTCTCCTGCTACTGCTCAATGGAGGATTCTGATTGGCTACCTAGAGCAACCTGACTGGACAATTCAGTACTGGACCTGACCGGCTCTTGGATGCTGTCGCTACTTGCTCGAAGCTGAGCTGGAGGCCCCTCGTGCTGGACTATACGGTGCTGCATGACTGGATATGCTTATATTTCTGTGCTTGGGAAGTACCCAGCATGGCGCAGCATATCTCTCAGTACAATCCCTCGCCAGCTTAAGTCAAGCACAATATGGCTCTTACCAGAGTGTCGAACCTTGACTGGCAGTTCACGCCTTTCATCCCATGGACGGATCAACACATTCTGTTGTTGCAATAACACTTTGCCTATCGGTCAATACCAGGCCGACAGTGGTCCGGTGTGCCATCATTTCTTGGGCAAGTCTATGGGCACAGGTAAGTCCTTCGTCGACGTGGGGTGCAGCGAAGTCCTTGGGTAAGTGCTGGTAGGTCCACCCCGTTTCCCGCTTCGCGTCCCTCTCTCTCTCCTCCGCCTTTCTCTCTCGCCTCGCTCCTCACCACTCGAGTCCGAGCTCCCCTCATGCCCATTTGATTTCATTCTCTCCTTTTCTTAACCATCCTCCACCACACTTTCTCTGCTGTCGCTGCGTTGAAACAAATTGGTTTGCACCTTTCGCATATTGCGCTATATATCATTCACAATTCAAAGCCAAAATGTAAGCAGCAGGATTCCCACAGCTACGACTGCCCTTACTGATGTCGGTGCCTAGCTTCCACTGCAAAATGTCTTCCTCCGTCAGGCGAGTTTCACAAGGCATCGCTGCCACCGAGCATTCTACAAATGGACAAAATGACGGCGGCACCTCTCCTGAGGCCATCTCTCAAGGCAACAACGAAGCTGCCGCTACCGGCGAGGCCAGCTTCAACGACAGCGGCTTTTTCGAGGACAACCAGTCTCTCACCCCGAGGGTCGACTACAAGGACTTCCAACTCTTCCAAGATGATCTTCCTGAGATCGATCCTGACACAGACAAGTTCTTTGCAGATGCCGACGCATGTGCACAAGACTATGCGAGATCGTTCTACATGGACAGCAACGTCGGCGACGTACAGCTCGACGAAGGCACTCGTGCTACCCAGATCTCTGGAGTAGAGGACGACGCACTCTTTCACAACACTATCCAGGAAGTGGCCGTTACTGCGGTCAGCGATGCAGTCTACAAAGTCCTCGAAGATTATGAACTCTGCTCGCAATCATCTTATATTCCTCCCTCGCCTCCGCAAGATGAGGATGTCGCTATAGACCCCGTCCGCGTGTGGGTAGGCAGCTATCTCCGCCACGAGCACATCGCATACCAACTCTCACAACCACCATACCCGGTGCGTGAGTCGGAGGCCTAGTCTCCCGCACTATTCTACGACTTTGTAACGACATTTTATGGGTTTTTGTTTTTTGGCTTTTCAATACTTCGGTTGGGCTGGGTATGAATCATGGGTGCTCGCGAAGGAAAAGTGTCGCTTGAGCTGATGTGCGAGTGGAATGGCGGCGTTGTTAATACGGAGTGAGGGCTGGGACGATGGCAGAGATGGCAGCAGTGGAGTTTGGAGTTGAGCGGTGTTTATACCAAAAGTCATTTCTTTGTTCCTCCATATTACGTACGATATCCAAGCTCAAATACAACGATCGATTTTGCATGAACGACTCTGTCTCGTCCGGTTTCCCTTGTACATGCATTCGTCTGATCTCTCTTCCCTCATCCCAACCTAAATCCGTGCGTCACATCCCTCTGCTTCCCACCAACGTCACAGGTGTCATTCCTACCCTCCCTACTCCATCTCGAAATTTTATCATTGCCCTTTCGGCTTCCCACGACCCCAATCTACGCATCAGTCCTCCAAAGGATTGTCTACGGCTCAAGAATTATATCTCTTTTTATTCATCCCCACCCCCCCTCTCATTCGCTGCACATTCATCATCACAACCCCGCGATGATCGCCACCGCCCTTGCCTACCCTAATCTACCCTACCACGCCGCCGATACGCCAATTTAACCTTACCTCGTTACCGGCCGCATAGCTTAACAGCACCCACCAGCTCGCCACCCAGCTCCCAAGTCCCTATAGCTCATCCCAGCGCACGGCAACCAGTGATAGCGCCCGTACCCGTCCCCGCCGCCAGTCGCCAGTCGCCAGCGCCCGCCAGCCCGCCTACCGACCCAGGGCTTAGTGCATCGAGACTGGAGAAGGCGGCCAGCAGTGGAGCGAAGCTCTGGCTGGAGCAGTAGTATTCAACGAAGTAAATACCTCCCTACCAGGAAACGATCTATACAACGCACCGAGACTGTACATATCCATCGGAACTGATCTCTCTATATCTATAATAGTAGGATAGGCCTGCATCTCTGATTAAACGTGCAGATCCAATTAGCAGTATGTCCTCTTTGCGTCGAGCGTACAGAGCGTCGTCCAAGATCAAAAACAGGCAACGAATTCACGTCGAAATTTCTGCCAGGGACGTCTATATCTATCCAGTCCACTTAAGCATCTCTTCTTGCAAACTTGTAAAGCAAGAGCAAAGACACAGCCTCGTCGCACGTAGCCCTCTCGGCTTTTAGACATTATGATGATGCTACATAGGACTGGACCCCTTGCTTGTCCAGACCACTGACTAGGTGGATGGTTCCTACTCACAGTGCCGGCAAGTACAACATGTATCCACTCACCATGTCCGTTGAATCAAGCACCAGTAAGCCAGCGCGCTTGCTGTGCAGGAGATGTTCAATCCGCCAGCCAGTGCTCTGTGCACGGCTCGGTATATAGCTGTGGTACTCAGAGTGCTTGGTGGGATGGAACGATTGGGATGGTGAAGCGGTGAGACCCGCGCTGCACTCTACTGCACTGCGCTGCACTGGGTTGGCTTGCATGAGCATGGGAGCCCAAGTGCGATGTGCAACAGAAAATACATAGTGCTTGAAGGAAGGTTGCAGTGAGTGGATGGGGATGGACGAAAGGTGATAGTGAGAGGAGAGAGGCAAATGTCTGGATGCCATGTGTTTTGTGCGGGCCTGGGCTGGGCTGGGCTGGGATGGGAAGCTTCGATGGCGGGGTAGTTGGGCTAGGCTGGGGTGACCCATGAGAAAGATACCAGTGGCATGTCGATCGAATTCCGCAAGGCTGGGTACTGGGTTTCGCGGTTGCTGAGAGGGTTTAGTAGGGGTATATAGTAGTGTGGTGTATTATGATACGTATTTCTTGACCAGAATCCCAACACCTTCCAACCCTGTGACCTACGCCATAACTCAGCTTCGGCTCAAGTCTGTTGAGGCCTACTCGTTCATCTCACCAGAAATTGTCAACTTCCCAAAAAGACTCCCTTCTCCATCCAAGGGTCCTAAACCTGTTTCTATTACACGCTCGTTTCCCAGAAAACATTCCTGGTCTTCTGTGTCTGTACATAGAATCTTTTACTCCATCTTACTTCAAGTTACCTTACACCATTATCTGTGTTGGGCCTATGGCTATGTACTCTTTGAACGACCTCGGGACCGGTTCCCTCTTAACCTTAATTTTTCCTCTGTCCCTCTTCTTCTCATTTATCGTCTGATCTATCTTCTGAGGGTCTTACCTATCTCCTAATATATCTTCTAATATATCTCCTTACTTCTATTCCCTTTCCTCTCCTCTCCTCTCCCCTGCCCTCTTCCTCTTCCACTGCTCCAGAAAGACTTTATTCTTCGTCGTGCTATCAGACATCCATATCCGCGTATACATACCTGCAGGATAGGACTCGGAACAATTGACGACCTATATCGGTGCCGAGGGGTGTTATAGTTATCTGTAAGATGTTGCGGTGGTCGTATTGAGATGTCAGAAAGTGAGTTTATTACTCACAGACGCTTAATGGTATTGATATTGAGGCTTTACGATCATTCTAATGTTGGACATAACTAGAACTAGAGGCGCAATTGTGAAGTTACACGCTAGAGCATTGGTAGACCTGAGGTGCCTAGGTAGTGCAAAGAAAAGTTGAGGTCGGTAGACAATCATGTTATTAGTACTCGTGTGGTTACACTAGAACTCACGAATCAGCCGCTCTGCTTGCACACCCCGCATTCCGCCAGCTCTCAGACAACCTCACGACATGAAGATCATTCCTCCGCTTTTCCGCTACATCTATCTTAACGTAAAGAGCAAGAGCACACCAGCAGGTGACTACACACTATGGCATTCCCTGGATTCAGTCCTGCTGTCATTTACCCGCTCTTGGTTGTTGGGTACCTGGCAATCATGTCAACCATCAAGGAAAGATTGTGTGAGCAGTGCAGGCGCATAACGCTGAGCAAAATCTGCGAGACAGAGGAAGGGACCAGATCAAAAGATATGAAGAATAAGCTCGTTTGTAATTTCGACCCTACCTCTGGGTGTCCGCTTTGCAAGTTGATGGCGAAGTCGGCAGTTGTCAACCACGAAAATGCGGAAACAGAGGCAAAGAAACGGCTGTCAGTCAACTTATATAAGACATCAAACAACCCAAACGAACTTTCTATGTACGTGCACGGCAGGAGCTTGCCAAACTTTGAGGTTCGAATTTTCGCCGACAGAGGTATGCTCGCAAGGGTCGTGGTATCAAGCTTTGCTGATTCGGCCTGCAGGAAGCGCGGCTACACAGCATTTATCGGGTCGTCGAATCGAGTATCCAGGGTCAGAAGAGACCCTTGCCACTATCGTGGATTGGGCGAATGACTGCCAGGCGAATCATCTCGAATGCAAACTCGGAATATCAGGCGAGGTCATAACCCAGCCTTGTCTTCCCACCAGAGTTCTGAATGTCGCGTTACAGGAATCTAGCAGAGTAGATTCCGTAAAGCTCTTCATATCTAACGGATGCCGAGCCGAGTATGTCGCTCTAAGCCATTGTTGGGGGAGTTATATCCCTAAGAAGACAACTCCACACAATCTCGTATCTCATCTCATTGGGATCGAGGTTGAGTCACTGTCAAAAACCTTTCAGGACGCAATCAGAATTACCAGGAAGTTGGGCATTCGGTATCTATGGATTGACTCTCTTTGTATCATCCAGGACGAGCCTGGACAAGCGGATTGGACAAGAGAGTCTGGTACAATGGGTGGTATCTACGAGCGAGCATTTTGCGTAATAGCTGCGACTGCTGCAAGGAATGGTAGCGAGGGATGCTTCGTACCGCGCCGTCCCATCGACGTCGTCAAGATGCCCGCGGATCCATTATCTCATACCGACGACTACTTTTACATCGCCTCACGAGATCCAAATCGATACAATGAAGTGACAGAATCCCCCCTCAACAGCCGTGGGTGGGTGTTTCAAGAGTACAGATTAGCTCGAAGAAGGATACATTGTGCTCAAGGCCAGGTATACTGGGAATGTTCTCATCACTTCGTGGCTGAAGATCGCTCAACAAGGCACGAGTATGAACGGCTGATAACATTGTCCTTTGCCCTTTCCGGTACAACTGTCAACAACTATGCTCGTTTTTATTCTTTATGGTGTCTTTATGTCAAGCTTTATTCAACTTGTGACCTGACGCAGAAGTCAGATAAGTTGCCTGCAATCACCGGAATTGCCAACAGGGTCATGCAGCATGATGGCAGGCTGAAATTTTATCACGGACACTGGCAAGACGAAGCTCAAGGTATGGAGTCCAGCCTTATTTGGTATCCAGCAAGAAACACTGCATATAAACGGACCGAGTTTCCAAGGGCTCCGTCATGGTCTTGGGCGTCAGGTGACGGAGAACTTGAATTTGCCATCGGGTATTTGCGTTCGCCATGGAAATCCGAGAAGGACCATGTGGAATCCAAAATCGACCATGATCTGAGGCTGCAGATTAAAGAGATTGTTAATCGTCCGCGAAATTGCCTTGATCCTTACTATGTACTCCACGTCCATGGAGTCCTCACAAGAGGGCAATGTATCCGAGAGCGTATACCATCATGGCTCGGCGATAAGTGCTTCTTCTCCACAGAGCGGAGAACCTACCTAATTCTGTCGGACAATAAGCCAATAGGTTGGGCTCTCTTTGACTATGATGACGACATTCCTAAGAACCTTTGGAATGAAATCATATGTGTCCCCGTCGCCAGTGCATCCTGGGATGAAAGGCTGATTCTTATTCTTGTTGAACACAACTTAAATGCCCAACCTCCTGAGTATAAGAGAATAGGGACAGGCAATATTTTCGAGCTCAGCTGGTTTCGTGAGAATGATGAGGCGGAACAATTTGCGATCGTCTAGTTTTGTTTGGGACTTTCCACCACGCATGATTATACGTGGCATCACGGTCGATGATTCAAAGTCGGCCCCGAAAGACCCCCTGCCTTGCTTATCCTAACTCCAGCCAGCGGTAGTCGTATAGATAGCTGAGGAGTCCAGACCGGTCAACCCTGTCCACCATAGGCCCAATGGAGACCCACCTCCTTGGCTATCTTGCTCAGTCAGGTTCAGGTCTGGCTCTCAAGCAGGTCAGGCTATAGCAGCAATGGCTCAGGCCCAAAGACAAAAATCGAAAATGCTCATGTCGAGGTTCCGGTATCGAAAATGGTTTTACACAGTGTTATGAGCAGGCAGGATACTCAACGGCAAGAGGGCAAGCTAGCGCCTCGTTGAAGCGAAGAAATCTTTATCTTATCTTGTTATGTTGCAAGTCGCAATTATGCAGCAAGTATTAAATGCAGGCACTGTATCGTCATCAGTGGGTTATACATGATCTATTTATCATAATGCTCTTGATATATGTGGATCCACAATGTGGCGGGGAGCGGGGAGAGTGCGGGAGGCTGGATATACTGTTGCGCAGTTAGAAATTGTAATTTCCATCAATGCCAGGTCCGCAACTTCTCGTGCTGATCTTCAGTCTTCAACTTATCATATTAACTTTGTTATACGTGGCCTCGATGTGGCTAGATCTAGGATGTGAAAGGCGAGTGGCGGGGCCCGGCCACTTGTTTACTGCTGTGCACTTAAGCGAGGTCGACTCCCAACTTCTCTGTTCTTGTTGCACGTCTACAATCTGCATAATTAATTGAATACAGGTCTCTCTTCATTCCGAAGGGTTCATAAAGCACCTGATATCATATTTACTTTTATATACATATCTACTTCAGCAGGAGATCCTTTCCAGCCATATTTCGGGTGCCATCCTGAGCGAGACGGTGGGCTTTGTTGCAGGTCTACATTATGCAGTGTTGATTAAATGCAGGCACTGGAAGCTCATATGTATATCATATGTAGCAATAAGGACAGGGACAGGAATCAAGCACGGTCTCAGACTTTTCATCAGTCAAGACTGAAAAGCAACAGCGCACTGGACACCGGATATGATCTTTGGAAGACTTTTCTTAGCACACTGCTAAAGGTGGCTTTCGTCAACAATTCGGGCCAGTAACGAGTCTTCGACGTACTTCCGATTCAGTAGGACAAGCCTTAAATCTCGTCTTGGGTTCTTTGAACATCAACCGTCAACTTCCTACTTGGAGGCTTCGCCTTGACTATCCCCGCCTACGAATTGCTCACCCAATTTTTCTACCCTAAGACTCCACGACCCGTTCATGGTTCGAAATTCTCCATTTCTGTTTGTTGCACATCTAATATATGCAGTATAAATTAGAATGCAGGTACGTAAGCAACTGACCCGGTCATGTGCATTTCCTCTGAATAAAAATGGGCTCGACGGATTGACTTGCCAGCCCCTTCGCTTAGCGGGCAGGGCAAAGTTTGACGATGACTTTGTTGCATATCTGATATATACGACATAGAATACTGCAATCATATCTTATCCATGTCCGTCAAGGTTTTAATAATAGCAGCAATAATACATTCGGCGGTGCATCTTGTCGGTCACGGCGCCAGCCTCGTCCCTTACAAATCGTCCAAGATACACAGATATAGTTGACTGTGATTGTTTGCTGCACGTCTATTATAAGCAGTTTAGATTAAAGGCAGATGTTTAAAGTAATCATGAGGCTTCAGTGTATGTCGGTACAATATTGGGTTTGTTATGATACCCATTCTCGCTCCGCTAGCCACTTCCCCGCCATCTCAGTCGCTGATGCGTCAGCATTCGCAATACCCTGCGTTCTGTTGCCTATTTGCTATAGGCATTATAAGTCAAGTCACGCACATGAATATCACAGTATAATACTTCCAGACAGCGATTACCATTGCTTCGTGAGACGCACAGAGGTTCTCTCTGCTATCCTCTTCACCAGCCATCTTTCCGGCTCCCGCTTCGACTTGATAGGACGATTAATTTTGTTGCAAGTCGTATTTATGCATTATAGATTAAATCTCAGATACATCATTACACTCCTGTATGAAGAATATTCCTTCATGGATATCGAGGTGTCAGTAACTTATTTGGGTCTATACTCGCCTCGCCACCAACAGTCACCAGCCACTTGGTCACCGCGTGGCGCGAATATTCCGACAAAGAACACTTCTTTGTTGCAAGTCTTATATTTGCAGTATATATTGACTCAAGTATATAAGAGTACAGCAGTAATAGTAATAAATTCCCCGAATATTGGAATATCAGCAAATCCTTTGGGGTGTCCTCGCTTAGCGATTTACCAGCCACCCAATCCTGAGTGGCTGAGCTTTCCTTCAACAACAGCTCTTGTTGCAAGTCTCATATATGCAGTATAGAGTGATTCCAGGCACATATAGACGTGGACGGCAGTGTTATGATAGCTTCCATTTTATGCCTCATTCTATCGTGCTTCAGCCCAGTGGTCTGGTCACTAGCCACTCATCTTGCGGCAAGCATGGCAGGTGAATGTCAATATATTTAGCTTTGAATTTTCGTTTTTGTTGCATATCTGATATATGCAGTATAAATTAATTCCACAGCTTAAGCAATATGGTAGAGAGCTGACGCAGGTACGTATCTTGTGACGGCAAAGTGAAGCAACAACAGCAGACATGCCATACCCATTGGCGAGGAAAGACCACAAGTCACACCTCTGCACTTTCCCTCGGTCATTAGATCCGGTATCAAGTTTTGTCGCACGAGAGAATATATCGACCTCTATAAAACATGCCTCAACCATACTGCTGTGCAATGATTTTCATAGCTTCACCAAATACCCATCTCACCTCCTCAGCGATTAATTCTGGCTCCAACAACTGCACGTTGTGCCCACTCTTCTTCGTTTCACGAAATCTTCTCAAACTCTCGTCACTTGAGAGTTCCATGATCTTCCTTGCCCGAATTGCCCCGTGTTCGGTGCAATCAGCAATGAAGTCCCTGAACAGCGCCCTCTCTTGCGCCGTCCCGTTCCCCGCCGCCACGCCGGCATCATACACCATCTGGAAATCCCGCGCCCCATTTGCATGAATGACACTTACTGGCCACTTTCCCAAAGCATGCATCTCGAGCTGTTGTTTGTCCTTCAGAACGTCAAAGTCTCCACCATGAAACCCAGCTGCTTCCGCTTCCTCTGCTTGGAGATGACCAGGTTGAGCATTCTCCTCTACAATGGCTTGGCATTGTTCAGCAGAGAGAACAGTATCTCTTGCTAGACCTGTCGCTTCGATGTAGGATACAGAGCCCTGTACGGCATTCATGTACGGGTACGGGAAGGTTGAAGGGTCGGCGAATGTATATTCCGAATTGGCGTCGACAAAAACCATACCCACAACATCACTTGGATGAAGATGCAGGAATTCTCGAGCAAGGACACCACCCCAAGAATGCGCGAGCATAATGTATGGAGGAGGAATCTTTGCATTTCTTAAAAGAGCAGAGAGTTCTTCTGCTACAGACACTGCCGTCGTTATTGCCGGTGGTGGGACTTTGGTCTGGGAAAGACCTAGTCCGGATCGATCGTAGCCGAGGATGCGGGCGAATGGTGTGATGAGTGGGATTACAGCTGCCCATTCTAATGTGCTACTCGCATGGCCAGTCATGAGTATTATGATTGGAGAATCCGGCCTGCGCGAAGGCCCTGAAACGGAAAGATTAAGGGAGTGAGTTCCAATTGAGACGAAGTCGGATTTAGAGCCGCTAGACCAGTCGATAGGAGAAGTTTGTGGCGCCATGGATGGGTACTTCTTCGCGGTGTTTCGCGGATAAAATCAGAGAAAATTATTAATTTGTTCTATGAAGTACATCTTTTTCCTTCTCTTCCGCGAGGAAGCAGAAGTGCAAGGTAGGTAGCGGGGGGTACGTACTGTACTAACGTGCATGAGGGGCGCAGCTCGAACTTGTCCATATGAGGAAGTCCTGCGGAAATGCAACAGCGTTTTTAGAACTGACTCATCCTCACCGAGCCTCATATCAGTCTATGGAAACTTCCAATTGGCTGTGCATATTGTGAATGAAAACTAAAAGTTTGCTAGTGTAGTCGTGAAATCGTTTCAAGGTTTAGTGATCCAGTGAATGGCTCCACGGCGCAGCGCAACCCCTTTCCTTCTCATCAAAATTAGGTAGTGATAGAACGTTGAAAATGAGTCTACTATCACATCTCATCCACAAGACTTTTAGGCTTGCTGTAAGACACGGTTCAGGTTTCGACTCCTGTAGGTCACTTTCGGATGAGGGTCGAGATAATCTCGGCTACCTCCAAGTCAATATTGACTCGACGCAGAACTCAGATACAGAGGCCGCACATCGCTAGCGCTAGATAGCAACAGGAAATGTCTTTCTATCAAACAATTGGATGACAGATTCTTTGCGACGACGAATCATATTACTCCCCAAATGTCGTTTTATGAACGGGAAAATCATCGTCGAACTCGTGAGCTGGCCCTTCCACTAGCATCGATATTTTCGCGACACACACTAGCCTTGATCTTTCCAGTACTTTTCTCTAGTCAGTCCGGGCAGGCTCTTTTATGATTGGACATTCCTCGAAAATAAACCCCTCTACAACTTCGACGAGCTGGACCGCCTGCTGACACAACATCTTCTAAAATTTGCGCAGCACACCAATCCATTTCGAAACCTCCATTTCGAAACCTCCATACTCTGAAGCTCGACTTCGACTTCGACTTCCACTGAACCCTTATTCTACTGCCCGACTCGACTTTCGAACACCCATACTGGACCATCAAACATGTTCGGTGACACAAACACACTCGTGAAGATATTGCGAGACATTTTCATCATACCCTACCAATATTCGGACTTCGATGAGGACGACAATGAGCATTGTCTCCCCCTGACCACACTTGATCCAACTGGAGATACTGGAGAAATTGTCTCCGAGACCAAGCCTGCTACTGTCTGCATGAATGCTCCTCTGAAACATGTATTTCAGCTCGGTGAAGATGAGGTACGGAAATCAAGGGAGGCGGATGGAACGAGGGAGGCGGACCAAATGAAAGAGGCGGATGAATTTCAGGAGACGAGAGAGGAAACGAATGCAAAGGAAGAAATTGAGGCTCAGGAAAAGATCAATACCGCGCAAGAGCAGGCGAAGGAAGTAAAGGAGGCCGGACAGGGTCTAGATGTGAAGGATACACGTATACCCACTTCAGCTCGAGGCCAACCCCACATACATAGCTCTGGTAACGACGGGAAGGAGGTCGGGAAGAGAAAGTCGAAAAGAGAGCTTGCTCATGACTTTGAATCGGAGCTCATTAGATCATGTGTGCGCAACATACTGCAGAAGCATATTCTCCGTGCTGCTAGAGGCGACTCGGCGACATCCGGGAACCCGGCTGTGAGAGCCTCTCCGAAGTAATATTGTTCTTGCATAATATATCTGTCGGACTGAACTGACGACTTGTAGGGGTTCGACACAATTTCACCTCTTCTCTCGATTACCAGCTAAGCTCCGGTTCAAGATATGGGCACTGGCGACATGTCAACCCCGCATCATTGCCGTTCAGAGTGTCCCCAAAATCGATAGTTTCGGCGAGCCCTGTACTTGGCCAGCTAGGTAAGGAGAAGTAAATCCTCGACAAAGATATACTTCTGGCCTCCACCCAAAGTCAAGAACGCCAGCTCTACTCCACGTCAATCGGGAAAGTCGCAAGGAGTTATGGAATAATACAAGCGACATAGGCTACAGCACCAGCTTTCGACCCGCTGGGACCGAGGGTCCTACAACAGTACAGATCAACTTCAAACGGGAGCTGGAAAAGCTCGCTGAAGACGTGGCTAAAGACAAGCCTATCAACTTTGGTGGGATGTCAGTATTCAACGCCTGGGTAGGAGACGACAAGCCCAATTTCAGCTTCGTCAGCTTGTCGCCAGTCATGAGCTGCAAAAGAATCTACGACGCGATTACTGCGTCCAACTTCCAGGTCATGAAGCTCACTGAAGTTGAGCCAGAAATTTATCGAAAACTTGCCAACGCTTCTGTATGCGATATGCAGCTGCCCGCTCAAGCAAATAGCAATGGCATACCGCAAGAGGTTAGCTTCGAAGGCCCAAAGACCGGAGTCAATCTATGCAAAGTGGCATTTAAAGAAGTCCTGGACACATTGCCCCGGATTGAAGATAAGAACATGGCCTTCAATCGGATACAGGTCCCAACAGGCCCGAAGTGGTCATCAGCGTATTTGACGGAGGCGTGGAACTTCTGATCCGGGGTAAGATAAAGGCGGATCGGATTTTGGGAGATAAAGGCTACCTGTCTAACTGGCTGCTTATTGGACAGCTTTCTTGTGTATTTACCAGGGATCTTCTACGTGCTTTGTTTAAGGAAAGAGACCCTATAGGAGAAGAGTTGGCATAAATGAGAATATGTCCTACTCTAGCCTCCGGAGCTGTTTTTTTCTAGTGAAGTCAAGAAATGTATATCGCCTCAACCTTTGCTAGAAATCATGTGTATGTGAAAGTGACACTCGCCATCTTTTCGCAACAGTGAATTTCAGATGGCATATGTCGTTTGTCTCATTGAAGTGACAAAGTGAATATTGATTCGGCTCCTCGCTTAGCTAGCCAGGTTATTGACAGACTCTCTGCCCGGTCTTACCCACGCTTATCTTTCTCGGCTTTCTGTTCCACCCTCGAGCGGTCTTTTCGAAACACAAAAGAAACAACTTTCGAAGTTTTGAGTGCATGCTTCGAACTCCCCACATCTTCGACAGTGGTTCAGCTTGATGCAGAAGACCCCATCGATACATCGTTGCCTCCCGACTTATACTTCCACTGACGCTTTGTCAGTCTTGAACCCGAACTCTTAACGGACAGCGATTTCAGATCCGAAGTTACAGACGAAGTTGAACGCGGAAGCGAAAAAAGGAGTAGCACAGCGCAGGTCCTCTCAATCAGGGAAGATGACTGCCAAGCAAGGACGTTCAGGACAAAAGGTCAGGAGAAGAGCTCATACGCAACAAGGTAGACCTCATGAAAGAGTAGTGCAGGGTCCAGGTGTATCATCTGATTTGGACCAAAAGGAGGATCGACTGGGACAACCGGTCCAGAGCGCGAGCGCGAAGATGAGGCCCTTGGCTCCGATCGACCCAGCAATGGGGCTGTCCTGCCCTGTGGCGCACAAATGGGCGATCCTGCCATCTGGACTCCTCTCCCAACAGACCCGGAGGAGGCACCTGTAATCATCGCTCGATCGAAGAGAAACATTCCGGGGCAGGTTGTTGTCTACGAGAAACGGGAGTACACGAAGCCTCGAAGAGTAGAACAAGAAAATACAGGACCCTCAAAGTAAATTTCAAACCCATTCAAGTCAATCTATTGCAGTCCTGATTCTGTTGAAGGCCCCTGACTGAGTTCCATATTTTTTCACGACTGCCAATCGAGCTCCGCTCCAAATTCTACAAGTACGCAAGCCTCGTACCACGTATCATCGCTCTCGAATTCAAACACGATCCTCAAGATCCAGCCGCTCTCGACGCAGACTCTACAGACCTCGAGAAGATACATAGAAAGGCGCGAGCTTGCCCTCGATCTCGCGTATCACCATTGATGCGCGTTAATCAAGAGTCACGCCAGGAGTGTATGAAGCTCTACACCAAAATTATTCTGTCAAGATCTGGAGCTAGAGGTGAAGACTTTATCTTCGTCAATCCCTGGGTAGACATTTTGCACTTCGGTGGGGACAACATTTGTGCCCGCGCAATCAAACCTTGCTCTTGATCAATGGGGGGCATATCCTGCCACGGCTTTCGGTCGATATCAGCGGCTCTGAGGCGCTTTGCTGTAAACATCCGAATTTTCCTTTCAGGAATGCTCGCGCGGTAAAGCTTCTATGTTCTCTTCAAGGATATTGGCTTAAAGCAAACGACCAAAGCGTACCCACGTATATTCATTTCAGCGGTCTCACAGACCTGTCCTTCGTGGTCGGGTCAAACATCACGCACATGCCACCCGAAACGGTCGATTACAAGTGCCACTTTCGCCCTGCAGTCACAAATGGGGTCAGCTCTGGTGAAATCATTTTCAAGGCGGATCTGGACTTCGTTATCACATGTGTCAATCGCGGGCTCCCACATCATTTTGGACAGCAGTTTTGGCGAGCCGAAACCCTACCATCGATCGATTTTGTTAGCTTCGGCTTAGAGATCGGCAAAGCAGATGGTAAAGTAATGGAAGTTATGACCGCACAAGCTGCTGCCGTTCACTGGCTAGATTACAAGAGGAAGTCTTCCTTGGGCTTCTGCTTAGTATATAAACTGGAGCGTCAGCATTGTTGTCAGATCATCATAAACGGTACAATCCCATCTTACGACGAGAAGTCGTAGATCGGAAGTAAGGGCTCATAGGAGGATGTGGAGAAATGCCGAGAATCTCTCCGGCCGCTGTTGGTGGATCTCCAGAAATCTTCATTGGACACCTAGTTGCCGCGAGATTTGGCCATGATATTCACTATGCTGGTATTTTTTGCGTGGACCTTGATGCTGATGTGGCACCTCGAGCTTTTCCATATGCTTGAGAGATGGTGCGTTGCTATGTACAAAGGTGGAGATGTTCTGACTACCTGCGTGGAAGTAAACTGCTTGGGTAGATCTGCTTATCCTGGAGGGCCGAGGTTGACTTTTGCTTTTCATCAATGTGAATAAGGTATTTGCGGATTGCCTTATTATTGGAAGGTAGATAAGCCATCTGAGGGCTTCGCTATCGTCGGGCGGTACTCAGGCGCTTGGGGGCATGGGTATGAAAAGGCAAGATAAAGACAGGCAACAGGAGTACTATCCATGTATAGATTTGGTCACTGGCAGCAATGAAATTGTCTGTCCAGAGTTTAACAGACCAGCTTATTCTTTCTATTTCTGTGATTAAGTTAAAGCGTTCTGACGAGGGCAGTTATTCCAGCAATCTCAGACACCCGCGCCGACATCGCACTTCATTGATACGTACCCAAGCTATATCACATCCTATAAAACATAATGATCCTAGCACCGAAATTATTTCGATATAGTCAGAAGCATTCACCCGCGATAGGCTAGTGCGACTTCGTACACGCAGCGGCGGGAAAGTGAATGAGAAACACGTGATGTTGAACATCTCGCTTAACTGTTGTTTTCTCCTCGACGCTAAATTAGTGGCCTTCCGTTCTTCTTGAGCTTACGTCCTACCCCATCTCGGATTTCGTTCGACTTCAATTGTAGTATCAGCAGCGAAGCACGCTTTCTCGACATTCGATCTTCGTTATTCGGTTCTCGAACAAGAACTCCGCTCGCTCTGCAAAGCATCTATCCAACCCCCGCTTGCCTCCTCTGTCTCGAAATCTTAGATGTCCTCTCCAGCCTGTACCATGTCGTATTCTCGTGGTGCCAAAGATACGCAAGATCTCGCAGATGGCTCTGATGATAGAAGTATCGGCATCATACCTGGTCTTATCCGATCGACCTACCGTTCGGCAATCAAGATAGGCACAGCAATTGCGCAGAGTGGCGGTCTTGATGATTCCTCATCCTCAAGCACAAAGCCAAATATGCAAGCGAAAGAAGCAGGGGCTGTCAAAACATCTGTTTATCTTCTTCCGGAACACTTCGGGACTTCAGAGATGCCTGGCACTTGGAAGCAGAGCGTGGAGAACTTGACGGCCGCATTGGACGCTTTGGATATAGGTGCTGGTGGGACTGAGTACATGCATCTTAATGGGGGCTTTGTTAATGGCAATATTGGCGGCGATGGGTGCAATCAGGATATTGAGACTGTTGACGAAGTCAGCACAGCTGAAAAGTGCAAAGATGCTTCGAGAGCCACAATCATCGAGACTCTGCTCGATGCCGCCACTCGGTCAATATCTGATAACCTGCCAGAGTATGTAGGAAAGATCCCTATACATGGATCAGCGCTGACACACTTTAGAACGCTCCTCAAGTTCCATCCTTTCAAACGCCTACCTCCAGAGATTCGGATCAAAATCTGGGGACTTGCTGCCAAGCACCGACGCATGATTGCGTTCGAGTTTATTCAAAAGCCGGAACGCGGTAATGGCTATGTGTATCTGGACGACCACGCCGAGCTGCGGATATATGCGCGATCTGCGCCTCCACTACTCCAAGTCAATAGGGAGTCACGTGGAGAGTGCAGAAAGCTCTACCGCAAGCGAGTTGGCCCATTCATCAGACCATTTTGGTACAATCCGGATACAGACGTGTTGTATTTCAGTGGGGCAAATCTTTGCTACTGCGCTCTGTCGAGGGCTTTTTGGGGGGTTGAAGAAGATACCTTTAGAGTGGCAATCAATATAAGCAGCCCGATAGCGGATTGCTGTCGGGGCGCTATGGAAAGTTCGATAGTCTCCGGAACTATACGCAGTTTGCATGGCTTCATGGCAGGTCCCGCCGATGAGGAACCTAATCAGCGTAGCTTTCATTGTCAAGGCCTGAAGGAGGTTCTGCTTGTGATGGAAAGCCGGCCGATGGCAATGTTTCCATCGCGCATCAATCCGTCAATCTGTTTCCGCCCGGCGAGCACGACCGGTATCACATCCAACCAGGAGGCTGTAAGAAAGAGGTTTGAGGTGGCAATTGCCAAGATTCACGACGAAAAGCCATTTCTCTTCGGGCCCAACGCCTGGGTTGGTGAAGATAAGCCAACTTTCAGCTTTGTTAACCTAGCGAGAGACAAAGCTGGTGAAGTCTTCGAGACACTGACTGCATCGAGATCGGAAGTCAGCCAGCTAAAGATCCATCATGCTTCTTTTATCAATGATCTTCGACAGAGTACTGGATGCAACATCATCCTTCCTCACCAGATTTACGATTATGAGTTTCCGATGGAAATCGGTATCAGGGGATCGAAGGAGGGTGTTGAGGTGTGCCGTCGGAAGATTCAAGATATGATCAGCCTACATACTTGAGGATTTGGGAGCCTGTAGCTTCTTCAGAACTGTGTCTTGGCAAAATACATCTTCCCACTTGGACGTCTAAAGAGGACTGTTGCTCCGTAGGAGACCGCCGCATACAATGCAGTTGGACATAGCACTTTGAATTTGAAAGGCAAATTGTTTTAGCGATTGTATCTTTTGTTTTGTACATGATCCCACAAAAAGAATTGAACACTAATCCGGTACAGCAGTTATGACTGCGCGGACCAAAATGGCCCGTGTTATCCAAGAATACAACATCTTGCAATGCAGTGATCGCCACCTGGGTGAAGGTGATTCGGTACGAGAATTGTGGAATATGTGAAATGCATTATAGTTTGGTCAAAATGGTGCTTTCAGGCGTCGCCATCTAAAATTATCACCACATAATTCCGCTTCAAGATCAGGCTTTGTTATGGTGTTCTGAGGCTAAGCGAAGTTTCCAAGAGTACCTGGGTACTACTCAGGTACCATGGTATCGTATTCGTTATACTGATAATGTGAACATGGAAGAATCTAATACGAAAGAGCAACCAGACAGGCCCATGATTTAGATGTAGGGCTGAATACAGGCAGAGATCGACTATCGTACGATACTTGCATCCCGGCCAAGCAATCTTCATGAAGCCTGTAGCCGTACGTTCATATTGCTACCCCGCTATGAAGAAGCACAGTATAAAGCACGAGCTTTCCCCAGAACCCCAGATATCTTGGACCGATCTCTTGAATCCTCGGACCCCCAAATTCATGGCTATCGGATCTTGCGACACTCTCTGTCCGTAAACATGTCCAAGCTGGGGGCACCGTCCAAGTCAAACGGGAAAAACCTCGATGAAGTGACGAACGTGTTGGGTCCAAGAAAACACCAAGAATAGTCCCCAGATTCATGACCGCTTGGTGTATGGAGACCCGTTTGAAATATTGAGGGGAAATGGGAAAGTGGTTTTGAAGATGGGATCAAAAACGGCGGGCTTCGCCAAATTCGAGTGGGGGCGGCCACGAAGCGAGCCGAGGTTCTCCCCCAAAGCTGCTGAAACTGAAGGCGAAAACGAACGTTCCATCAACACCACACTTCACACCATCATCCCTTACACGAACCTACACCGCTCCTTTGAAGCCCGCGACACAACACATCTGCTCCCATCAAATTCGTCTCGAGCAATTTGAAGTGGGATGCTAGCACACAACGATGGAGAGAATCATCTTCTGAGGGCCGAGAGAAAAAGCACGACGCCAAGGTCGATAGGAGGGTCCGGATGTCGTGGGCCATGGACGATCACGACGCGATTGAACTCTGTTCAAAGTTTCTATCAGCCTCCTCTGACGATCGTGCTATCACCGACCGAAGTGCAGAATTATCGATCGGCGTTCCTTATCGCAAGTCTGTCGATGGTGCTCTTCGAAAGGGGTGGCGCGGTGGACGCGACGCTCCTCGACTCACCGTCTGAAGTCCTGTGCAGCCGTTACCTGCTCTCATGATAGCCTCCTTGGCTTTGTGCACCATCGATCTCCTTGGCAGTAATAACTCAGCTGAGCCTCTAGCTTTACGGTTTTACCCGGTCTGTTCTCGTGGAAGAGACATCGACACATCGACATCGACACGTCGCGCTTTCCAAGTATGCCACATTGCCCAAGTCGATTCTCTGGGCAATCATTGAGAGACGCCACATGATTTGCTCGATACCAAGTTTCGATGCGCCAAACATTCCAGATGTTACCATGACGAACACAATTACACACACGAATCCTGCATTCCAATGCGGCTTGCAACTGAACTGGTCCGAATCCCCTTTCGGCACCTTACTGCAGCATCTCCTCTACCGCTCTTGGCTGTCATTCAAGCCTTCAATTTCCAGCCACGGAATTATCGCCTGGCTTACTTCCTTCTGAGCCCGCCTTATTGATTACACAAGCCTGCCCAAGCCCGGCTTGGATGCCAAGAATTGGCACAATATCAACTGCCACCCAACATCCAAATCATGAGCAAGTTACATGCTCCTGAAAAGGGCCGTTCAGAGTCACGAGGAAAGCGGTTTATTTGATTTTCATTACCTGTCCTCGTTCTGCATGGCGACGTTGGTTTCACATGCAGCATCCCTCTTTTAGGCTTGAGGCATCTCAGCGGTTCACCCAGTTTACCAAACACTTCCTTTTTGCCTGTGATTCTATCCTTGGAGCAGAGACTCTGGTCTCTGCTTCGACACCCTTAAGAAGGCTGAAATGGCGCAATTTGTTGTTCATGATGAAGCTACTCTATATCTTGTCATTTGCATGGCATCGCGCCAGATTTCGGTTGATTCGAGAGGGCTCTACTTGTTTACTCATCCAGACCTTTATGTCTCTGAAGTTCCTAGTTGGGCAGAAATCCCCGATTGCGGTTTGGGATCAAAGACTCATGGTTGCGTCAATCGTGCATCTGGGCTCCAAATCATCGATAGCCGTTCCATATCATGATTTGATTAAATCATGCAGCATGTCATTCTTCATTAGCAGGGGGTCTTTTCAACATTGTCCAGAGGTTTCTCCGTCTCTACTATCAGCCAAAAGAAGTCTTTGAGGGTTCTTATTTCAAGACTTCCTCCCGTGTTGGCGCGTCGCCTTCCAAGAAACGGCATTTCTTATTCCACCAAGAACCAACTTTGATGACTGCAGTGGCTGTAGACTGCATCGACTGGATGGGCACAGGACGTAGCCGATCCTGCTGCATCCTATTTTCAAGTCATTGACTGCACTTCGAGATTGTCCTGAGCTGCGGTCTTCTGTCCGACGAGCCATCGAGGCGGCCGTATGTCTCGCCAAGTATGCTCGATGCATCCGCTAGGTTGTTTGTTTGAAGTGAGCTTGAACCTTTGTGGGTCACTGCGTACGAAGCAGCGGGGATGATCCGTAAGCGGGGTTCTCGTCAACAAATGGACAATTGGGCACCGACGGACGAGTGAAAGCCGGTCGAATCGAGACGCTGGTACAAGAGTCAATAATCACAAGCGAAGCTGCTCTGGAGAGTAAGGAGAATATGGTCCCGGAGTCTCGCTAGAAGCATCGTACTTCAACGACTGACAGCTGGCTTCCGTTAAGTGCCAATTGAGTGTCAAATTGCGCGGGTTCCAACCTAAAGCCGGATAATCTCTGACGGCGTTTCAAAGCTTCAAAGAGAAAGATTCCAGAACAAGAACTTGCTCACCAAATTGTTGAGGGCGGCGTTTGGAAAACACGTAGACCGATGAAGGTGCTTTGGTTGACATAAATTCATCTGGCTGGCGAAACTTTATCATCGAGCTTGGCGAAGCGATCTGCAAAGCCAAGGCACTTCAGATAACAGTGGGGGCTAGCTCAAACAGAGGGACGAGACCAGAGTCATGTCTAGAGTGCGAAACGACCACAAATCGCGGGGTGTTATCTCTGAGTGGGACTGTCTCCATTCTTCATGTCGTCACTTTGCAACATGCTTCAAAAGTCTGAACTTTCAAGCACGTGATTGCAATGCAAGTCACCGTTGTCGTATCACGATACCTGTAAGGGTAGGGATGTACGGCGACAGCGGCCGAGACTGCAGCAAGCCGGAAGCGAAGCCAAAGAATGATAGGCGCATGGATTATGGAAGCTGGCGCTGGTTGGAGATCAAGAAAAACAACCTTTAACCAGACGTCTCTACTCGCTTGGCGACAACAAACCTTCCGAGGATGGAGCTTGCACGGACACCTAATGATAGCTCGACAACACTCAAATTGGACGAAAACGTTGAGTCGAGGGCATGTTCGAGAATCGATGCACTGGCCAACACCACACTTCGATGTTTCTGCTTTTTCGTGCCCAAGTGTGGAACTCCGGAAACACCGTCACATGTTTACAACGCGGGACTCGACATCGTGAGAGCAGGCGAAATGCAGCTCGGATTATACCCAGATGACACGGATCCCGTGAACCTTCTGTTATCTCTGGTAGTACATTGGTACTAATGCCACTGCCGATGCGGCATCTTGCAATACCGGCCCGCCAATAGCTCCAAAGTACCGCCTTGCAACTTTGTTTCGACTTCACCCGTACACCCCACGACGGTCGTCATTTTACCCACCCAGTTCAGCCATTACGACGCAATTAAGCAATGCCACATTCCGAAGACGGCTTTCCCTTTTGATCCCTGATTTGCCTTTTCTGGGCAATCTCGATAACACGGCGGGCAACAGAACTTCAGCCTCCCTTGGCGACTTGGCCCTGCAGTCGATCTTCTTGGCTACAACGTCCTCTCAAGATCGTGCTCCACCATGTACACTGCCCAAGACAGTTGCCCAAGACAATTGCCCAAGCAGACACCTTACACTTTCGAGTCAAGAGCATTCTGGTGCAAGTGCACCGGCCATTTGCGCGTCAGGATAAGCTCAATGGGGAGAGATCGTCGCGGCACTTCTGAGCGCCATCGTTTAAGTCCCGATGATCTTGGCTGCGTGTGAGGTGAGTGTGAAGCAGCGACTTTCCTTTCAAAAGGTGCCTGTACCAAGTTACATGTGGTGTAACTAAAATTTCCTCTATTTTCATGATTCACAGGCCTGGGCAACTGCAATCAGTCGGAGTTTCTACATGTTCCCCCATCCCCCAGACTTTTATTATCTAGCGTCGTGCTGGCACCATTTGATATAACTCCACCCTACCGACAAAGTAAAGTCACCGCAGTCGAGTCAAAACACAACAACAAAGACATCCATTTCATAAGCCTCATATCGTAAACCTCATTACGGAGGTCTCATTCTATCCACCATGACGGGCAAGTTCTCGGAGATCGACCCAGAACGATGTGTCCACTATGCCAGGTTCTTCCAACACCTCACCTTACCTGAAGCCAGTGGTATCTTCTGGCTTCTGTTCATCTTCGTATGTTCATCCCCATCTTTCAAGTATGCTCCCTCAACAACTATACTAACACTTCCCAGGTCTTAATTATGATGTGCATCAGTTCACTTCAACATCACAAGTAAGGATACATCATTCTCTACATTCTATGAGCTCTACACCCATATAACCTCAACACTGACACCATATCCAGATCAATCGCCCTCACCGAGCGAGACAAATCCCTCCCACCACGCATCGTCAATTCCACTCGCCACAAACTCAAGAACCGACGCCTCCGCGTCAAAATGCTCTCCATCGCCTCGCTGTGCCTCATCCTCTCAGCAGCGGCCACTGTCTTCGAATGCTTCGCACTCTTCAACATCGAGTTCTGCGACGGTGAAGACCTCATGCAGCTGTACTGGGGCTTCTGGTCGGTCCTTCAAGTTGGCTCCAACATTGCGATCCTCGGGGTCATGGTGCAATTCTGGATCGTGCTAGGCGATGTCGAGACGCCGTCTTGGGCTGTGGCGCTGGGGACGCCGGTATTGGTGTTCGCTGCATTGGGGTTCGTATTCAGGTCGATTTGGAAGAGCGTTTGGGGGAAGTGGACGGGGAAGAGGGAGGAAGGAGATAAGGAGAGGAGGCAGAGCCAGGATGAAGAGAGTGGTGTTGGTGATGATACGGATGATGATGATGGAGAGGGGAGACAGGAGAAGGGGAGGATTAACAGGTCGTTGAGTACTGCGTAAGCAACCTCCTCTACAAATCCTTATCTTTAACACATGGCTTCGAACATCAACTGACACTATATACAGTCCAACAATAGTCAACGACGACTCCCGCTACGCTTCTCCTTCGCCTCAACCAGCCGAAGCAAGCAACAGTTCCAACAACAATAACAACACCAGACCACACGGCATCCCTCGCGGCTCAACCCTCTGGTCCCGCGACCTGCAATACCTACTCAGCTCCGTCGTACACGGCGAGCATGATCAGAGTCCTCGTGAAGTCCATATTCACCATCATCACCACGGCAGGCGAGAAGGACGAGGGCGAGACCACCATGTCACGGGTGCGATCGGAGCTGCTCGTTAAGCAGTGAGGGTCATCATCAGACTGTGCGCTGATTTGAATTGGGCGTTCAAAGTTCATTTAAGCGTTTCTACTTTCTTTCTATTCATTTTGGATTGTTTGTTGAAGGATGATATCATGCTTCTGCGGAAGCCCGCGTTTTTATTACTATAGCTAGTCGTTTGGCCGACCGACGACATACCTAGATACATACGTAGAAAGCGATAGATAGATCGCGATGAATCAATTGATGACTTATGACCCAACTTGATCTCACACCGTGGTTGCTTGAACTTTGGTAATTTGTGATTACAAAGGTTCATAGGTACAATTGTTTCTTGACACACCTGAGCGGGGTGATAATATTCGGATATTCCTTCAATATACACCAGGGTATCTTGATATGATATACATAGTCGGTATAATTCACCAATTCCAACCCTTCCTGTATACAACCCCGGGTATGCAACACCACCAGCACCATAGAATCGCAACCCTCTACAGCACCACATTGCCGACCGCCGTTTCCATCCACAGTTTCGTATACAACCTATGCGCAAATTCAACATGACTAGGCATAGGCGCCGCATCGGCCTTCCCCAATCCCTTATAAAACACACTCTTGAGTCTAAATTCCGCAACACCCTCGTCCTTCTTAATCTCCACCCCCATCTCAAACAGCCCATCAGAATCTCTGACTCCTGTCTTCAAAGGCGAGTCTCCGCACCGAACTACGATTGCCGAGGGCGTTTTGGATACCACGACGAAATGGTCTGTTATTTCGGTGCCGGGCTCGTAGGTCGAGGATAGGAGGGATGAAGTGTCCCATAGCTGGTGGGCGGTTGTTGTGGAGTTGCGATACTTCTTTTCGAGGAAGCGGCGCTGGTAGGCATATCCTGTTGGCATTTACGTCAGTAAATGCAATTCTTCTATGTCGTCCCCCCTCTCATCTCTGTCTCTTGTGCATATGCACCAAATTTCCTATGACATTTCCAACCCACTGCAATATCGGAACTCTTGTCTCCCGCATGCAAGCCATCAAGGAAAGTACAACGTACCATAACCACCCCAAACGCCCGCACAAAACGCCTCCACCAGCTTTCCCTCCTTCTCCAATAGCTGCGGCTTAATCTTGCTTAAAGGTACTTTGCGGATACAAAGATCCTGTGTCGCAGGGTTGAGGTTCGGGTTATTGGTCTTGTAGGCTGCGGAGGAGAAGATGGGATCGTTGGGAGTGATGGGGATGAATTTCGAATTGCGCGTCCACTATAGAAGAATTTATCAGCATATATCACGAATGAATTGGCATCGAGAGAAGTGCAGGGCAAGGGGTAGTGGCTTGGTCGTCTAAGTGAAGCTCGAGCTGTGCTGAGGGTGGGGGGACATTGAGTGGTTGAGATTGCTAGAAGAAGCAATTGACTTACGAATGCAAATGCGCCGGCACTGCCAGCGCCGCCCAGGACAGCTGTGTTTAGAAGAGTGCGAATGACGCCCATTGTGTGTATATTCTGAGGTTGTGTCGGTAGAGAAGTGGATTGAAGATGGGGTGTTGAGAGCTTTTGGGAGCTTTGGAAGCTGTCGGCTGAAGTCTGACGAGTCGGCACGGCAAGTGGAGTCGGGCTCTGACGGCTCGGTAGAGGTCTCGGCTAAGTATTGGTTCCTTCCTCCTCTTCGAGTTTGTTTACATAGGACTCGACGAATCGCTCTACTTCTAGGCGTGCAAAATATTTCGAGGGTCTACCGCCTTCTATACGTGGTACTTTTTTCTTATCATCGAAATGTCTGATACTGGAGTGGTCTCATCGATGCTGATGAATTGCCTGACGTGATGCTTACTATCAATACTGAATGCAATATCTCGGTCAACAGAAGAACCGGGGGACTAAGATCAGTGAAAAGTTGGAGTCCCAAACACCACGATAGATAAAAGTGTCAGATTCTTCCAAATAGCTCATTTCTTATGACTGCAACCAGCTCTGAGTCCACTTGTCAACTTCATTGGACGGGGAGTAGTATATTTACCCTAGACTGTATTTGCAAGTAGAAGGACTTTAGTCATTTTGGTGTAGCCAGTCCAATAGCTGCAAGCTTTTTGGCCACGTCAAAGTCACAACCTCCCACTTCAAAGGCTTGATAAGCATCGAATTCCTACATATTTGGTGAGGCAGAGAAACAAGGCATTTCACCAGATCCATTCCACCATCAGAACCTTTGCCCATCAGCTCCTCCCCTTTTAGTCTTCTCAAACGACCCAATCCAACAAATCCCCTCTTATCCTGACCAAACTGCCCGCAGCACTAGAACTCGCCCCTATCGCCCCATCCAAACTCCCACCCATCCCCTCCGTCTCCACATTCTGCCCAAACCCATCACTATTATTATGCACCACCAGCATCGCTCCTCTCACTCCCTCCCACCTCCCAACATCATACCTCCCTCCATCACCACCAGTCTTCAACCACTCCTTCCAAACCCCCTTCTCAAACCTTCCCTCTCCACCCTGGAAAAGCTCTCCTTTACTCACAACAACCACATGCCCTTGACTTTTCAACGCAGCTTTCACAAGTGCCAGAGCAGGTCGATCAGCGTAATCATTGAATCCGACGATCCGAAGATTGGCAAGTCGGTTATTCTCAGCTAGGTATTTCAAAGCAAGGATCCACACCCGATTCAACAGTTCTGCGCCAATGACTCCAGCAAAAATGCTAGCCGGATCATAAGTATAGACGTACCCTTGTGGACACAGCGCTTCGAGGGCAGAGAACTCATTGCGTACTAAGTGAAAAGCGGAAGCGAAGAGGATTTCGAGGGATAGTATTCTCGAGTTGATTTTGACGAATTGGTTGACGACTTTCTCTTGAATAGAGCTGGTATCGGGAATTGAGCTTGAGCTTGAGTTGGAGTCTGTACTGAGGCTTGAAAGGAACGACAAGGCTTTCTCAAGACTCATAACCGTATTCCTTTTATCCCCCACAGCCGGAAGCCTTCTCTCCCTCATCAAATTGAAAACCATATGTTTCCTCAACCCCTCATCATACATATCCCTCAACTCAGGATCCTGCTTTTCCTCCTTACTCAGCACCTTCCACTCCTCCTCCTCCTCATCCCCATTCTTCTCATTCTTCTCATTCAAATCCCTCCCCATCACCTCCCACCCCTTCAATCTACACAACTCCATCATAACACTCGCCATCTCAAAATCCATATGAATACTCGCACTCATAACCACCGCTCTCGTCATCAACATTTTCTCCCCATCAATCTGCTCAACGATAGGAGGCGTAACCCGATGTCCAAACGAAAAGCAATAATCCCCCGCAGTCTCACATCTCGGCACGACAGGCACGACGAACGTATGCATGAGACCTTCCATATTGGTGATTTCAGCGCCGGGCACGAATTTCTCGCCTAGAGCGCTACCCCGCTTCTTCCTCATGAGGTGCTCGATGAGAGAGGAAGGTACAAATTCAGAAGCTGAGATGAGCGGTGGAGGGGCGAGGGATGTGTCGCCATTTTTGGCGGCTTTGACATAGAAGCTGCGGATGTTTTGGTCGTAGGGTACTGGGGAGACGTGGACGGTGTCTGAGGAGTGGGGGATGTCTTTTTCGGGTTGTGGCCAGACTAATTCTGGTGGAGGAAGTTTAGATGTTGGGATCTTCTTTAGTGAGGGGTTGAGAGTGTGTGGCTGCATGGTGTTTGTATCGGAGCCAATTTTGGGAAGTAGTTTCGTTTCCCGGCGAAATTGATGAGGTCGTGAATTGGATGCTGAGAACTTTGTTGGTAATCTGGTATTGTACAAACGCTTAACAAAACGCAAGCTATCAACGTTGTACTTATGAGATGGGTGAAGGTTTTACATAGTCAATATTCGAGACTGAAAGCTGCCTAGATGACTGCCTTCGCTTCGAGTCATCGATAGTGGTGGCTGGTATTTTGTCAAGCTCAGCCTGTGAGCGGGGCGGCCTGTCGCCTAACCGAGTCAAATCACCCCTCTATTTACCTGCTTCGCCACACTCAAGCCTGATCCATATACGTATATCAGGGTATTGAAACCCAGACTTCAATATTGATCTTTCCTTGTTGAATCTGACCTTGAGTCTGATAGAAAGACCATAGTTCGACACAGCAGCTGCACCAAGTCCAAAGGTAAATAGTCAAGAAGTTTAAGCCAGGACTCCGACACTCTTTTTCAAGATCAATATTTGATCCAACCTCCGCTTCTTATGTCCTCAAAATTAATGTTCTTCTCCTCAATGATTCTCATCCCAATAATTCAAGTTTAAAATGTCACCTCGGCCATTTGTCGTCATATATGAGAACAGGAACTAGAATGTCAATGCCAGCTCGTAATACTCGCTCAGCGATTTCACATCAGAATCTTTCTTAACTGGCCATGATAGCTACAAAAACCAATTCACGTTCGAAGTAAACGGTACATGCATAAACAGCATGTCTTGCCTAGGTATCTATGTACGTTTTCTCTTCAGCTGCTAAGTCGGTAGAAGCGTCCTAGAATAAATCATCCCGGCTCCATCTTAAACCCCGCTTTACCAAGACATCAACACCACCAACACCTCTCCGCCATATCACATGTGGGAACTAGAAACTAGAAACCATATGTTCAAGACAAATCCATCCCCTTTAGACCATGCTTGAATCAACAGTCGAAATAGCGTAGAAGCGACAGCAGATCATGGAAGTCTGAGAACGTGACACTTGCCTTTCAGCCAAGCAAGCCACAAAACTCATAAATAGAAAGAACCCCACACTTCCACGACGGCAACTCATCCCGCATTCCATAAGACAGCACATGCAACTCAATTCCATCGACGCATCCCGAGGTCAAGTCCAAGAATATCAAATCAAACAGGGCGTTCTTTCAATCCACAGCTCGAAAATCATCTCAAAGGAAAATGCAAGGCTTGCAAAACGACAGGAAATCCGAAGTCATCTACCGCGCTGGTGCCTACTTCAAGGCGTTCAATGCGAACCGTCCCCAACCTCACTTTGGAACATGACAACCAAGCAAAAACACAAGGCTGTATCTAGAGGGTCTCCCAACTGACTCACCGAAACTCAGTCAGCCTCGAGAGCACACGAGGCAGACGAGGCAGACTTTAAGGGCATGTTATTAGCCCAAGACCGCCTTGTCAGTACTGATAGGTCATGCGAGCTCATGGAGCGATTAGGCGATCGAGGCGATCGTGGTATATATGCAAGTCGCGTCCCCAGATGAATTTGGATAACCCCCTTCGCTCCAGGTCTTACCACTCGTGGACCTGGAGTGTCTTGTTCGAAAATGCTTTCTTTCCTTTTGCTCGGATGTTCTGGGACGTTCCGAGTGGCTGAAAGGTGGAGAGTAGTGGGAGTGGACGAGCGCCAGGTATCTTTGTCCACTGCTTGATGAGGGAGGGGCGAGTACGTGAGCCGAAGCTTCGTGACCAGGCTGGTGCAGGCTCGTGAAGTTTATTCACAGCGTACCACGTATGTATCAACCGAGTCGAGCAGGGTCTCCTGGCTCATGAAGGAAGGATTCCGCCCAGCTACCATGATGATGGGAGATCGTAGCCAGACGGGCTCACCGAGCTCGTGCGCCTCAAAAGGTTGAGTGGCCCTGTGACTCGCACGTGATATCAATATAAAGTCAATGGATAAATGATCACCTTAATGAACCGCCCGCCTCATGTTCAACATGATATAACCCTGCTCGATGACCACTTATGCTCCAAAGACGGGCACCTTAAAGTTAGTACAGCCCAACTCATACTTCTTGACTTAAACCATCCTCAAGCTTCTTTGAAATCTTCCTTTCAGCTCTCCATCCTGCGCTTTCTCTCAATTCAGGAACTTGGCATGTTCATCTCGGAGTTTGCCTGACATTTTGCCCGTCTCAAGCTGCCGCCTAGACTTCTCTGGCCTTCCCAAGGCTATGTCATCGATTGGACCAGACGAGCGCGGTTGTTCTTGGGTACTGAGACAACTGTCAACTTTGATTGTCGAGGACCTCGGCAGCGAGAAGAAGATATGTCCTCGTCAAATGATGGCTTCATACTTGACGACAGCGACAATTCCGAGTATGTGACAACGTATGCGACATCGCCGGGCGATGGTGTTGGTTCTCTCTCGTCGGATACCAGCAGGTGAGTGTTGCTTAGCCCCGAGGATTGTCAACTCTGACATCTCTTGCTTCAGTCTGGGCCGTTCTGTTAGTCCTCTTCCAAGCAGAAAAACTTGTGGTTCTTACGGGAGAGATGCTCAGGATCCGTACGCAGTCCACTCGTATACTCCACCACGAGGTGGGGCAGAAAGCACCCCTCGATCCTGTGGCCAAGATAGGCCATGGAACATGTTCGAAACCTCGCCAGATCTTCTCATTCAGACATCCCAAGCGGAAAGACCTTTCATGGACCTCAATGAGGAAAATCTAGGAATCTTACATCCTCATGTTCAAGGTCGAGAACCACTTTCCGAGGTTGACGAGTGGCTTCAACGGAAGAAGTGCTCAGGGAAAGCGGTACCTAAAGGGGACTCTGTGAATATTGGACCAGTACCCAAGAGTGAGCATAGGGAAGAGAGATCGCATGCACCAAAAGCACATATTGCAGAAACCAGCAAGTTGATTCAACAGTACACCCCGGATGCCACTGGCAGATCCGGGCCGGCACATCGACAGATCGATACACACAATAACCCCAGAACGCGCAGCACCACAGAAGATGAGGAGAACGCCAGTGAGGTACGAAAGAAGTTTTAAGAAAGGTCGAGATGAGGCATAACTTGTTACGAGTAACGAAGTCCGACTCTCTTTTTTCCTTTTTTCAAAGTGGTTCTTTCGCTTCTTTGTAATGCTTGGATTGTATTTCTCAAATCTGTTTGTAACATCAGCAATTTCCTGGAAGGCCATTGGGAAACAGTACATGGCCAGCATGAGCGACGGAGTCATTCGTTTGCATAGAGAGTAGGATTTTGGGAACACATTCGTTGTACTTTATTTCAGTCAGGGAAGGGCGCAATCATACCACTTTCTGGGTCTCGAACCGAATCCTTCGTACATTTCCACCTACGATAGTGAACGTTATCAACACTCTCATCTTTCTGAGAGACTGTGCAAGGTCTCGCCAGGTCGTCCCGAGTCGAGGGTACCGGCCAGTCTTGTGCCATTCGTGAGTGGGTCCGGGTAGGTACGGTGCATAAATTTTGTGACCAATTGCTGCGTGTAGTGCTGGCTCGTATGACCATAAAGCTCCACAACACGGGCAACAGACCAGTAGAGAATTCAATCATAAATTATGCTGTCAAATATACCTCAAGGTTGGGCAGCGACACATGGGAAGCTGGTGCTAAGGTTAATACCGACGTCGATTTCAGTGCCCAATATCGGCCTCGCCAAGAACATGGACATCCCCGCCTCGAAGGACATCGACAACCGCAAACGCGTTTCCGATTTGACCGAATTTCCATAAGCGAGCAGGGTGACGGGCTGTTTCAGGCGAGGCTGTCATACAGAGCACTTGGTGCGGAGCAGTAGCTTGCGTGTAAATCTCCTGTCTTGAGCAAGCAAGTCTAGACCATTCGAAATCCCCAGAATCAAAGCCACAACGCCGGTTCATGCAGCTTGCCTACTGTCATGGAGATGCTTTATATATTTCGGCTCAATTTTGCCAGTTGATGTTCTGCTGTACACCCAGGGCGTGCTCTGGAGCAATTCTATGTGGGGGCAGTAGTACAGGTGCCATCACACCGCAAATGGCCGTACTACCTAGAACAAAAATGTTGGGAGCTCGTGGTCTGATTCTGTCTAGATTAAGACAAGAGAGTGGGGTGATAAAGCTTGAAAACGACCCACTCATCGAAGGGCTTCAGTGCTGTAGAATCTGGGTGTTCGGAAGAGGCTTTCGAGGCGTTCGTATCTGAGATTCCTTGCCGATGACAGCTGCATTTCAGTCAGTCTACTTCACCGTTCCCGGCATTGTGATCATCGGCATGATCGGTTTGGAAAGTCATGACGACCGGTCCACAGTTCGAAAGAAGGCGACCTTGTCGGCATACATATTTTGGTACTGCAGAGTAGTTGTAAAAGTTGACAGCACATTTGAAAGACGAGCAAGGAAATTGAGTCGGACTATCGATCCCGATGAAGTCGCACAGTTGGAATTCCGGCGTTGATAAAAGTCAGTGGATTGTTCGATCGTTATTGAAGACATGAAAGATATCTCAAACTCGACATATTCAGGATTGCCTGAAGGAGCCTTCCATATTCTGAATCATACTGGTTAGTAGTCCAAGACTCAAGCAATAACTTAGATTCCCATACTTACAACTTCAGATATCATTTTACACCATGCCTCACTCGACGACCCACGATCCCATCACCCCGCCCTACATCCCCCCAGAACCAGCACGGCCATCGAATTATTTCGAGCGACCCGGCCCCAGTGAGACTACCAGTGATGTTAGTAGTGATGGTCCTCATGAAGTCAGGCCCCATGGGCGCTTCCAAGATACCAGGTAAGTAAGCTGAGTCGTTGACAGGAAGGTCATGGTTGGCTGACAAGCACTCAGCAATGGATCGCTCACATCATCGAACCTGAACACTCGGTCCAGTGGTCCAAATCAGCTGGAGTGCTGGACCAACCTGCCCGAGAGACACGAGTGGATCGCGTATCGGATGCAGGGATAATATGAGGCGTTGTTGGTTGTGAGAGGAGCACCTGTATCTTGGTGCACGAGGGAGGCATGCTACTGTCGAATTGGTATACAGCTGAATGGAGGCCTGCTTGGTGCTTGGTATCTGGCGTCAGAAGAGATGTTGTCTTGGTACGAAGAAGATGATGTTGCGAAGGAGGATGAAACGCCCGAGAGAGAGGAGATTAGATGCTCGGGGCTAGACCCAGTCAGTCAGGCGAGGCAGAACCTTGTTCTTTCCCTACTGGGATGCATGCGAAGATCCTATCAACTTGGGAAAGAGCAAGGTTTAATCATCAGAACTCGAAAGCGACCTTTGGATCTGGTCATTCTGATCTGCCTTTCGCCAATCAAGCTTCCAATTGTCTCATAGCTACATGTACAAATAATCGGCAACCTAACAGGCGTCCGTCCCAAACCTCAAGCCATATGCGAGTCTTCATAATGCGTAAAGGTACAGAGATCCACAAGTCTCTCCGTCCATTCTCATCATTGCAAGGTAGTCCTCAAGCATGTATGCCTCCCAGCCACCATGCGCCCCCCACCGAAAACCCTCCAGAGACGCCTACCAACGCCATGCCTCCTCCAGCTAAGCCCAGCAAATCGCGCTCCAGTAGACAGCAGCCCACCCATATGTGAAGCTATGTAATGAAGCGAAAAAACCACCACCACAAGCACAATTGTATTGAAGCTCTTGTTTAGCGACGACGTTGCAAGCTCGGTATCGCGAATGGAATACTCGAAGCGTCAGAACTGACACCATCTGACTCCGCCGACGGGCTGCGCAAGACACTGTTCCTATTTCCGCCAGAAGGACCAAGACCAACAGCGCTCTCGTCATCCGAGTCCTCGTCATGGGTGCCGTTCAAAAGTCCTGGGCGTGGCGTGTTGTCAAGGTCGATGCTCTCAGATCGGGCACGGATTCGATCGTAATCATCACTCTCGTCGTCGGCGCTGGCGTTTTCCATGCCATTAGAGAGGCCCTTGATGGTTTCATTGTGAGTTCCAGCATCCAGATCGATGCTTTCTTGGTCGTGGGTATTGGAAGGGTAGTCCTCGTCTTCTTCGTCGTAGTCAGAGCCAGAGTATCCATTGGCGGGAGGCGGTGCATCACCCATGTTAATATCGGACTCAGGTACTTCTTGTCGTGGTCGAGGTAGATCTAGATATGGTTGTTCCTCGCTATGTTGTGGCATCTCTTTGTCTGATTGAGCATCTTCGTCAGCTTGCTCCTCACGCTCACTCCTCCCGGTCGGCTTGGAAGTCGGATGCTCGGCAGCCACCGGCTCCTCGTCAGAATCACTTTCGTAGGCTCGGTAGGCACTGAGACGCTTCGAGCTCCTAGACGTTCTGGCAGCCATCAGAGGCTTCTTGGCAACTCGAGGAGACTTGGCCTGGCTACTCTTGGCAGCTTGAAATGCGGCACCAAGATCATCGGCAGACTCAGCCTGACTCGTAGCGGTCTCTTGACTCTCCTTCTGACCTGCTCCTTTCATGCGCGATCGAAGCTTTTTGGCTGATTTCTTTTGCGGAGTTCCATCATTGTCGTGATCCATTTCCGAGAGCATAGCAGCCTTGCGACCTTTGGCTAAATGGAGACGTGGTTGCTGAGTACTGGGTCCTTCGCCGTTGTCCTTGCCCGACTTTGCGTTGGAAGTTCTCCTCTTCTTGAGCTTGCTTGGACCTTGATCGCTGTCGTTCTCATCATTTCCATCCCCGTCTCTCGAGACACTTCTCGAAGAACTCTTCCGCTTTTCAGACTTGTTGTATCGGGCAGGCGAAAAGAACCTCCTGAATCCTGGTGGTTCTGCTGGAGCCGCTGCTTCATACAGATCAATGAGAGTTGACACAACATCCTGAAGCTTCATTTCATCGCTGTCTGGAACATGCTCCTTAAGGTTCCTGTAGCAAACTCGCAACGCCATCTTCCTATGCTTAAGACCAAGTTCCTGTTGAATTTGATACCAAGGGATTTTGCCTTCACTACCAGCCTTGGTCTCACGAATTTGATAGAGAAGATCGAGTTTGTCCCGAGCTTTCATCTTGCGGGCATTCTTTTCGGCATCTTCGAGACGCCATGGCGCCTTAGAGATGGGCCGGAAAGCGACCGGATCCTCGATGCCTGCATCTTCTCGTTCCTGGATCTTCTTCCATTTCGTGCTGCATTGAAGACGACTTCTGGTGTGTCCCATCATGGCACTTACTCTGACCCAGTCCAGCTTGTTGTAGTCATCTTCGTTGAAATCGTCAGGCTCTCTGTCCTCGCCCTCGCGAATGAGGGCAAGGAGTTCTTCCACGACATCTCTCAGCTGCTCTTCCTCCTCCTTGTCCCATGTAGCTTTTTTCTGTTTGTCCCCACAGATAAGGTAATTTCGCCATCGATCACGGCAATCTTCTGAGAATCTGTTGAGCTCTGCACCAATCTGCTTCCACTTTCCTGGATTTCTCTCATACGCATCTCTCAAGTCTTGATCTGCCTCTTCAGTCCAGGTGCCACGAGCTTCAAAATTGTGGAAATTCCTTCTGCAATGATTCTGAAGCTTCGTTTTAGGCACGTCTGGTACTTGCTCGTACATATAAGCCCAGAATTGCTTGACGATCTCTTTATTGGCGACATCTCCCTGGACGATGGCATTGAAATCAACCTCTTCCAAATCGTTATCTTCCTTGTATGACTTGACAGCAGCATCGATCTCCTCGACATCGCTTGCTGGGAGTCTATGACCTTTCGACGCAGGAGTAGCCTGTGAGCCTGTGAGGGCTTTGGGAGTTTTAGATTTTGGGGTCTTGGCTTTCGATGCAGAGGATTTTGGAGTCATAGATTTAACAGCTCGATTAGCCCCCACGCTCTTACGTCCTCGTGTGCTTTTACCGTTTCCATTGGCTTTGGACGATTCAGCTTCACCAGTGGGAAGGCGCCGCTTACGTCGTTCTGTGGAGGTTGGTGCTTTCTGTGGTAATTCTAGCTCTGATTCGGGATGTGGTTGGGAGGAGGGAGGAAGTTTGTAAGGATCCGTTGCTGGTGCGGGAATCACAACAGCAGCCAGAGGTCTGCGCGGGTTGACAGGTGTAAATGCGGGCGTTGGTCGGCGCTGCTGGCTGGAAGCAATTGCAATACTCGAAGATACCGGGACTTCTGGTACTGGAGACGTGCGTTCCGTTTCCATCTGACTAACATACAGACTAGCAGCCCCTTGAGCAAGCATTGTGGTATCCGGGGATAGAGGTGGCGACTGGTCGCGCAATGAGGCTTCTTCCGAAGGAGCGCTTCCTGCCACGAAGCCGTAAGTAGTCAATTTAGGTGTAACTTCTGCCGTGCCCTTCGATTTCTTGCGCTTCGCATTCGGTTCCACACCTGTATTTGACGCCTTTCTCTTTCCCAACGCTTTCTTAGATGGTCGTACTGGTTCTTCATCGTTACCCTCTGGATCCGGATCTACTTCACCTGTTGAGCATGCGTTGCTCTGTATTTGTGCCTCTGCCTCTGCCTCTGCAATATCCTCCGCAGTAGGCTGATTTGGTGATTGCGGTGTCGAGTGAGTAGTCAGAGCGGGAGTGAGCGGTTGATGTAGGAGGGCATCAGGATCATCTTCGTCTTGTAGAGCAGCAATGCTCTCCTGCGATGGTTTTCGAGGGGAGGATCGTGCCTTTCGCTTTGCCTTCTTAATTTTCTCTACCAGGCTCAGTTCAGCCGAATGTGATCGCCGATTTGATCCGGAGCTTTCCGATTCAACTGAGGGGGCTGTCTTTTGTGCCTTCTCCTCTTTGCGTTTTGCCAATTGCTCCTTTCTGATCAATGTCTGCACGTCCTGGGTCTCCTCTTCGACAGGTTCGGGTGCTCTGGGTACTTGAGATGCGAGCCCATTGACTTCTAAGGCTTGGGTGTTCGATTGTTGCTTCGAGGAGCCTTTGGACTTTTTCGCTTTCTTCGGTTTGGGCGCATCTGCAGGCTTTCCTTTGGCAGGCTCGTCGCCAAAGAGATTCATCATAGTCCTCGACAGGTCTGGAGAAATAAAGCTTCGGTCTTCGTCTGCAGCCACAGCACTGTTTCCCCCTCTCCCCTCCATTCCCCTCGCCTCAATCTCCTCGCCCATCACGGAAGACTCCATAGCAGAGGATTCTACCGCAGAAGCGTCCCGCTTCTTCTGCTTGCGCTCTTTCTTCTTCTGGTTCTTTATGCGCCGCGCATCGTTGACGTCCTTGCTCCTGTTCTTCTTTCCACTACCCTTCACGGCGCTCGAACCGGCAGGCTCTCCATTGACCACCTTCGGTGTCTTGTTCACCACACTACTGGGAGGCTCCATTATATCCGTAACTGCATCTGCGTGTGCGACTTCGTCTTGTTCTTGATCGTCCTGGTTCTGGTCTTCCTCGAAGGTTCGGATGTCTCGTTGCGCATCTGCGAGGAAAGCACAATCAGATTAGCAACTCGAGTTGCCTCTCAAGCGGCGCAAGGCGTCAAAGTATAAAGCAGCAGAAAGGAAAGAAAACCAAAAGTGAAGAGCCTCGCAGCCAGCGCAAACCAAAAAAAAATTCGCTGCAGCAAAAAGTGTGAAAGTTCACGCAGTTGGCCCCGCATCCCCAACCTCCCTCTCAAGCTTGCACATCTTCATGCGCAGCGAACAGCTCCACCAGAGGAACAATTAACTTACCAGCGTCCAATTCCTCGTCTTGTTCCTCTTCCTTGACGACGTTACTGGAAGTCGGGATAGAGGACGAGAAGATGCCCTTGATCATTCGGATCATGGTGCATTGTTGTTTGGGGAGGTTCGAGGGAGCAAAAGACAGAGAAAGCTCGAAGGTGAAGTCCTGGGCGCAATTGAGATGATGAGTGGATTTAGAGTTTGGAAAGTCACGTCCGGTCGCGTCGCTGGATGGCAGGGGAAGGCGCGATAAGGATTGATCTTAGCGGGTTCCGCCCGTTGAAGTGATAGCCTGGGATTCGAGGCGCAAAGGGTGTTTGCCGAATGTCAACAAACATGAACACGAAAGAGAATGGATGACAAGTGTGATGGAAGGGTTTACCTGCAACTAGCAAATATGTCGTTCTTTGACTTGGTACAGCGTTATTCATTCTTGTTCCGATAGGCTCCTGGAATAAACTTGTTTCTCTCCGGCCATTGAGGTCGAAAATCAGTGGCCTATTAGTTCTGGGCCAAATGAGATCATGCACGTCAGTAATGATAAGTCAATCAGCCCGTCTAGGTGCCTACCAATGGCCTAATAACATTTACAATCAACACTTACGGCAATAAATAATTCGGCATGATCGCCACCAATGCTCCGTCACCAAATCTCCGAACATTGCATAGCTGCGATTTCAATTTCCAATTTCAGAGTCAATTTTAAGGTATGAGTACTGGGAGATACACACTCACGTGGCTGTATAACAAAGAGAAATGGGAGAACATCTCGTCGTAAGGCCTGGTGAATATAGTGAAGAGAGCGAGGGGGGTGGGTTATAAAGAATATGCGGAAGTGGAAGTCAGGCAACATTGAGTTAGGGACTTTAGTAAAGAGCTTCGCTTGCTATTTGTGAGAACAGCAGTCAAACTATCGAGCACGCAATACAAAGGGAGGAGAAATCTGAGGCAGTCTTAACGTCTCCTAAGTGACAAGTCAGTCTCTCATGCGTGACGGTACAAGCGGAAAGCTTCACAGTCGCCAACTTCTTCACTTATCAAAGCCCTGGCTATTCTTAGTCACTACAGCTCTGTACAATCTATCCCAAGACCCCTCCTACAAGGTCATTCGAGCGAGACATGAGCACGGCAAGTGTGGTGTGTATTGACATAAGCCTTCTTTGCTCGTCTACCCTGGCATGATTCAGCAAGCACTGTCCCTTGAAAATAGATAAGTAATTGGTAGTTTTGTGAACTCGACTTCCATCATCCCAATGATCAGCGGACAATCTACTCCCATCGCCCGTCTCTTAACTCTCCCTTCCCATCCCTCTAATTCCAGTCTCAACCCCTCTAACTCCTTCTAAACTATCCATCAATCAAGACCTCGCCTCCCTCTCCCTTACCTCCCTCCATACCTACCAACTGTAACCACAATCAGACACCCTCCTCAGATTTCCTGCCTTTCCCATCACTCATAACCTTCCATGTTCAATCTACAATGATCCATCTCACTTCCTCCCACCCACTGGACCCCATCATCCCTTCATCTACAGCCCATCCACCACCAATCTCTCAACCATCTCTCAAAGCATCTTACTATAATCAAATAAACTCCAGAAACGAAGCCAAGACTGACTTTAGATTCAAATATCACATATCAAAAGCAGAATCACGAAGAAATTTGTGACTCAAACAAAATTATATCTACAATACTTTTCTCTACACCCCAGTTTTGGTATCATCTCCCCTTTCTCCCCCTCCCCCCTCCCCAGTCCCCCAACTCCAAACCCCCTTCCCATCCCCTCATCCACCACTCACCACCCCTGCCCCCACTCAACTCTTCAACCCCGCCTCCCCCACAAAAAAATCCGCCACCGCCAACACCCCCTCCTCAAACTCCCTCTTCTCCCTCTCCCTCTTCTCCTCCTTCACCCTCCTCCTCTCCTCCTTCGCCTTCTCCTTCCTCTCCTTCTTCTCCTTCTCCTTCTCCACCGTATCCCTCTCCCTCACCTCCTCCACCGACACCTCCTTCCTGGCAGCCCCACCACCACTGAAACCACCCCAGACACTCTTCTTCTTCTTGAGTGTCGGGGCGGCGCCAGCGATGGCGGCGGCCGCCGATCCAGAGACGACGAGGGAGTTTGTTGGAGGAGGGGAATGAGAGGGGACGAACTCGCGAGCAAGAGGGCTCGTTGGGCTCTTGGTGCTGCTGTTGGTGCTGAGTCCGGACGCCTCCTCCTCCACCGGGTATCTGGTATAGGCTCCGGGGCCGACCAGCTCCCTGCCAGATGTGACGGGTCTGACAGGGCCGCCGCCGACCCACGGAAGCTCGCCACGGATCTCCGAGCGCTTGCCATCCTCTGGTGCCTTTCCGTACTTCAGTCCTTGGTCTTCGGCCTCGAACTGCGCGAAGAGACCAACCTCGGTGTTGGCGGTGTATGGTCTGACTGGTCCACCGAGAGCGACGAAGGAAGATGGGTGGCGTAAGGCCGGGAGTTGAGGAGGGGCTGGGGAGGTTTCGATGAAGGGTTCGGCGACAGCATAGTTAGATCTCTTCTTCTTCAGGACACGAGGCTCGGGACGAAGTGTGGCTTGAGAGTCGGAGGTGCGAAGAGTGGGAGGGCCGAAAACGAAGGAGGACATCTTCTTCAGACCACGCTCTGGTTGATCCTGACTGTCGACCTTTCCATGTGACTCGGACGCCTGCATTCCTCCACCGAAAGCTAAGCTTGACTTCTTCTTTAGCTTTGGCTCTGTCTTGTCACCGAAGTCGCTGGTCTCCGAGCGCATGTTTGGACGTGATGCTGAGGAACGGAGTGGGTTGGAGAGATTGAAGCTTGACTTCTGCTTCAATTTTGGTGGTTGTAGAGTCTCGTCGTCGTTGTTGCTCGCAAAGCTGTCGGTGCGGGGAGTGTGGAGATCGTCCTGAAAACGAGTGGCCTTGGCCGACCGAGGTGTCTTTGGAGGGAGAATGAGTTCGGTGGATGTCTCGGTGGTGTCGTCGGAGTTGCCGCCATGCATGAAAGCTGCAAAGCTTGATTTCTTCTTCAAGATAGGCTTGATCTCGCCAGATGCTTGCGGAGTCTCGCCGGTAGGATTGTTGGGTTGAGTGGATATACCAAGGGCATTGACTGCTCGGAAATCATCCTTGAGAGCCGGTGAAGATTTCTTCTTGCGCGAGAAGAGCGCGTTGAAGCTAGATTTCTTCATTATGACTTGAGGTGGGTAGTTGTTTTCTTCAGAAGATCCGCTGTAGGGGCGATTCAAGAAATCGTAGTTATCTGACGGTAGACGTGACTGCGTAGCAGAGCCTGCAGAGGTTTGCTTGCTGAGAGTAGACGACAATTCGGAGCTGGTTGATGGACGTGACGCGGTAGCAGAGATGTTAGAAGTTGTTTTTCTGATCTCGAGAGCTTTGTCGTGGTCTTGCAAATTACGATCGACGCGTTCTGAGCTGAAATCAGAGTTTGTGTTGTTGAATATAGGAGTTTGCGCCGACGAAGCTCGATCTTTGACGTTGTTGCGAGGTGGAAACGAACTCAGGTTTGACGTTCCTGGTGTAGTCGGCTTCCGTGGTCGATTGATATTCAAAGGCTCAGGCATCATAGCCGGCTCCGGAATCTGTCGTCGCTTCATCGGGAGAGTGGCTAGGGGCGGAAGCGGCTCATACGGTGGTGGTCCTGAGGCAGAAAACAACCTACTCGCAGATGCTTTTGGCCTCAAGATGTTACGATTGCCGCTTGAGCTATCCGCAGTCTGTGGCCGAACAGCTGTAGGGCTCGGTTCAGGTTGCTGAAACTTGGGTAGTGGCCGAGCTGACTTGATAGGTGGTGACACAGCTTGTTGTTTACTCGTGATTCCCTCAGTATCGATCTGGAGAGTTGGCTTTGACTTCTTGGGTCGATCAGAAGCCTGGAGATCTGACGACAGTGACGGACGGCGATAAGTGTTGCCAAAGCCAAGTTCAGCGTCAAAGTCAAATGAGACTCTGGGTGTTGAATTTGGAGTTGTTGTTGGCTCTGCCTCGTAGTCCTCAGGCTTCGGAGTGAGCGTCCTACCCAGGATCTCTTCCAGTTCATCCAGTGGAGGTGGCACGAGACCCATAGGCTTAGAGATACCACGAGCACGCAATGAGAGAAGGTTGTCAAATCTTGGCTGGGACGTTGCTTGCGTGCTGCGGCTGGGATCGAATTTTCTACTGATAATGTCTACCATAGACTGGTTGGGCTTTTCATGATCCGGGTTGCTGACATTGACCATGGACTTTGAGTAAACAGAACTTGCCTCTCCAAACACCCTGCTAGGCTTCTTACTCAACCCAAACTTTGCTCGCATATCCGTCAAGCTACCCTTCGGTTTTGGTGTCTTGGGTCTGGTGCTATCGAAGCTGGTTCCACTGAAGCTTCTTGAAGTACTCACCTCAGAAGGGTCCAGTGTTTCAGCGCGTCGGAGTCGCAACATGCCATTCGCGACCTTGGCCTGGTCAATCATCTTTGCTGCAAGGTCCATATACTTCTCCATGTTTCCTCTCACTGCCAACCAGTTATGTCGATTTTCATGCTGATTGAGCTTTTTCTCAAATTCCACCATGATTCCAGGTCCATTGGATGCCACATCAAGGATGTATCTGTAGAAGATTGCACGTTGTTGATACAGTACCTTTGGGTTGATCTTGCTGTTCGGCAGCTCTTGAATAGCAGGAGGGAATAATGTGTTGAGCACAGCCAAAGCCTCTTGCTTGTAGAAATGCTTCGAGAGCAGAATGCTTGTCATGGTCTGCATAAGTTAGCACTGTCATTAAGGATTCTTCTCTATAGCAGAAACCTACCCATATTCGGAGATCGATGAACAAATTGGAGTACAATGTCTCTATCCGCAACTCGTTTCCTTGAGTCTGTTCCACCCATGCTAATGCATTTGGATTTCCGCCAAGCACGTTTCGCCAGTTGCGTTCGTTGATTCCAAAATTTTCAGCAGTTTCGCGCAGAGTATCTCGCCGAGTAAATTCAAGGTCTCTGATGTAGTCAAGAGCAGTAAGCGCATGGTCAAAGTTGACTTCTCCAAAATCCTTGATGAAGACCTGCTCAACGCAGTATTTGCGAATGAAATGGGGTGGAAGTCCTTGTGGCCCACCAGGAGGCTCAAGCCCAGCACTCTTCTGGGAATTGTTGGCGATGTGCGCGAAGCCGATCTTCAGCAACGTCTCATTTCCACGGTCCATGAAACGATCATAGGGGCAATGTGTCGGGTCAAAATCAGGTTCAGCTCGAGCTCCTGGCGGGTTTCTGATGTCTGCAGCCGTCGCGCCCGCCATTGAAGGGATTATGCGATCTTGGGAGGAGAGGAAAGCAAGAACAAGCTTCCCTTCTCGATCAAGCTGCCACCAGGAGTATACATCCTTCAGGCGTGGGAAGCTCTTGCCTGCAACTCGAGGTTAGCGATCTCCTCGAAGGCGACGTCGTCAAGATACCACGCAAGACAAACATACCAGAATTGATGGAATACATGATGCTAATCGGGAGCTCGCAGGTTGATTGTGGTTCAAGAACGTGGTGCAAGATCCATGGAAGCGTGTCAACACTTCGATCAGTTGACGTTGACGTTGCGGGGGAAATTATGGAGGTTGAAGAAGTTGGTGATGTGGGCGTTCGAGCAGACGACCGCGTCGTGGAAGGCGAACCTGAGTTCGACATTCTGAGAATTCGGCAGAACTTCGAATTAGGTTAGACCCAGGCCACAACAGAGAATATTTTGCCGACTCTGACAACACCATTGCCTTTCTCTAGACTGCACTTTGCCTGTACGGTTTCCAGCTGTTCAGCTGGGCAGAATGCAGCGACATAGTAGGCGTTCTCCCTCACAGCTAGCCAGCTCTTAATTTCCGAGAACCTGAGTCTATTCCTATCTCCAAGTAGTCTCGACCAAACACAGACAGCAGCATCAATATGTTCCAGAGACTCAAGAACTTAATCACGGCCTCGTCTCTATGTTGGTGCGCTCTGCCCTACTGGACTGTTGCGAGAGTTCCAGTCGTTCTCCTAGTGAATACCTGTCACGATGTTGTTGACAGTAGACAATGGAGTACTTGTGGTAACAACTACAGTCCTTGTCAGTCCCACTCCAACATGTATTTCATAGGAATTTACCAACAAGCATAGGAAATTTTGTTGTTAGATGTGTCGTCTACTTAAGCATCAAGAAGCTTTGAGCTGTAGAGACGCATGCCGGGTGGCACTCTCATTAATATCTGCTGCGCTCGGCCCGTTGCAGGCGCACCTAGCAGGTATGTTACCGGTATGGACCATGGTCCAGGTAGTTCCCATAGCTCTTGACAAGCCACTTAGTAGAGGTTCTCTGAGGGTGCATAAACCTCATGCAATGATATGCAGGTGTGCGGCTTCACCTGGATCTCCATTTGTCGGTACGGGAAAGTATCATGGACGGGGATCCCTCCTTGAGGCTATCATGCGCATCACTCGACAGCCGGAATTCCCCTCGTCCACATTGGGATATGAAGGTGGAGTTTTCTGACCCGAACGGGAGTGTTGAGGATAAAAGCCATCGGCAGTTCATGCAAGGCAAGGAAGACTTCCCAGCCAGACTGATGCAGCTTCCCTTGCTGATAAATCAGAACTGGCATTTTGGACAGAAGTATGAATCCGTACAACTTACCAATGAATAGAGTTGGTGAGAAACATGTTTCTAAGTTGGATGTAGCGAAGCCAGTCGGATCTGTTATTGCTCTGATGTCCGTGCGAGAAGGGCATAGACTTTGGTGTGGGTGCGTGCCACGAGTAGTAGTCTATCATGTGGCCAGGTTCTCCAGAATCGGTCGCAACCACAAACGGTTCATACTTTGTTTCAGGCCGAACATTGGATGAATTGAACCGATACTCGCAAGGCTGGGAACACTGGTATGCTGCAGTGTGCCTTCTTTTGGTATCAAATATTGCTGTACCAGTACTTCGTCATTGGCTGATAGACTGCAGTCTGGTGAGACTGATCGTATGTCTTGCCGCGTATGATCGTTTGCTGTCAGGTATGGATATCCATCCCGCCTGTCTGATATGATCCATGGCCCACCATATTCTGCGACTTGGCTACTGTCATGAATCGGCTAGTCCATCCCAAAATCTGTTTTAGATTCTCTTGACAAGGACCCATTCATTTATATGAAGCTTCGAAGAAGATAAAGAAGGCTAGGATCTTCAGAAATGATGTTGCGGCTCATTCACTTCCAGGGTATGATCATGATGCAGAGAAGCTTCTGAAAGGGAAGACGTTCAGGCGGTATTTTGTGCGACGTTACAAAGTACTTACCCAGCCTGCATGAGCATGGTGGTACAGTCCTTTGTGTCTGTGTAAGGGGATGGCCATGTGGAAATCCGAGGAGGGAGGAGGTTTCGGCCAGTGTTTGCCATGATGGGGTTCTGATTGATCTGCTTCTGTGAATAGCCGAGGCTTGTAACAGATGGACGAGCTCTAGGTCGTTCGGGTGGCCGTTGGACTGAAAAGGTAAGCCATGGCCTCAAGAAGAGCCAGGTTTTTTGATAGCTGTTGTGTTGATATCGCTATGGACATGTGGAGTGAAGGTTGTGAACGGAAGTGGAGAGGAGTGAAGTCTCAAAGCGTTTGCAGCCCCTGATTAGGGCGGCTCGTTCCTGCCCTTCCGGCATAACCTTATTAACCGGCTGACCAAGTGATGACCTCGACCACCCCTGGCCTGGATATGAGCATAGCAATATTCACAGTTCGTCTGAACTTTTCAATAATAAATACTGTATTGATAATGATATCCTTATGATCTCCATAGTGAAGCAAATGTTATGAGAGGTTCGAGGAAAATTGAAGTGATCAACACCACGGACCCTCTGGACCCTGCCAAGCGACTTATTTCCCTTGCCCTCCTCTTCCGCAGTCAACACACACAACATCAGAAACTCTAACGTGGACAAGCAAGCAACAGCAGCAATGATTCCATCCACCCAGTACAGCCAATACATTCTTCCCTAGCCCATGCAAGTCGCCTACTCTCGTTAAATTGCTGACACAACACACCTTCCACGATGAAGAAACCGGGCGTGCATCCACAACGCCTTTATCGATATGCTGCTCTGCGTCGCGTTCTGACGCGCCGTTGGACAAGACCAGCCACACATCCATTCGAATTCGACACTCGAGGGAGGACGGGCATTGCCACCAGCCATCCGGGGGAATCTGGAGATGTCGGGGAATTGCGTAAGTAGATCGGATCCCCATATATGCGTTGTGATGCACGTCGGCGACGATGTCGATATGAAAGTCATGTTATGCTATCCCCCATCCCGTCTTGCCACGAGGGCCACATGGTCGGCCGCGTCTCAGGTCATGCACCCCAGGTTTGGACGCCGTTCGGGATTTAAGTATCTGGAAGTCTCATTGCTTCTTCTTGAAGGCCTGATGCGTCTCTCATAAGTCTCGCGGAATATACCCATCTCCAAAGACGACCTTGGAACGCGGGGGCCAAAAGCTTATGTCACGTGTATATCATGTGCAGCTCCAACACGTGCAACTTGCAGCGGACAATTGCGCGGACACTTCGCGGACACTTCGCTGACAATACTCTAGGAGATGCACAACATCCTTCTAGACGAAGAAATTATCAGTCTCGACCTCCGGGACAACCTGAAGATGAAACTCCACTCTCTCGGAAAATGATAGAGGCGGCCGCCACAGCCTTTGCCAGCATTGTAGTCCTCGGAGCAGGCTTCGGCATTGGTGGGTACATATACCATAAATTCTACAAATGGCTGGTCCTTCATAAGATGGAGGGAGCGTTCAAGCCCGGAGATCCAGTACTTGATCTCGCCGCAATTGGCAAACAGATACCCAACTCCATTACATCACCTCCTCTGAGCAAAGAGACAGACGAGCACTGGATCTTACGAGACGAACAAGCGAAGATCGATGCAATAGTCAACGGGACTGAAAAGGGTCACTATCATCTCCTGATCGGAGAGAAAGGTACTGGGAAATCAAGCATGTTGCTGGACGCCATGCAAAAGATTGATGGCGAGGGGTGCAGCATGTTCGAAGCCCACGCTGACATGGAGATATTCCGGGTACGGCTGGGTAAAGCCCTTGATTTCGAGTTTCACGAAGATTACATCGGGTCATACTTCTCTGAACGCGGACCCAGAGAAAGCACGCCCTTACTCGACATCGAGCGAGCATTCAACAAATTAGAAAAGGTTGCACTCAATCGTCGGAAAACAATTGGGAGGCCCTTGATCGTGATCATCAACGCCGTGCACCTCCTCAGAGACGACGAAGATGGTCGCGACCTCCTCGAACTTCTCCAACAGCGGGCCGAGCAATGGGCAGCCAGTAATCTCGTCACCATGGTCTTTAACAGCGATGACTACTGGGTATACGAGCGACTGAAACAGCTAGCGACTCGCATGGAAGTCACCTCTATCACTGACCTACCCAAGAATCAAGCTATATCCGCACTTTCAAAATACAGACTCAAATACTTCGGAGAGAAGCCCAACAAGTCAATTTTAGAAGAAGTCTACGACCGCGTCGGCGGCCGTTTAACATTCCTCAACCGAGTTGCCAAATCCAAAGACATGCTCGGAACATGTGACGCGATCATCGACACCGAGCGACGATGGTTCCTCAATCAATGCTGGATCCTCGGCATGGAAATGGACGACGATGTCATGGACCAACAGAAATACGCCGTAAGACCTTCTTATCCCCTTCCCCTCCTAAAACTCCCCGCATCAAGCAAGTCATATTAACAACGTGTACTTGCACAGTCCGCAGCAATGGTCCTAGCCCAAGCCCTCGTCGCCGCCGAGAAATCCCAAGACTCACCCTACTCCCCCTCCGACGGCTCGCACCTAATCCCTCAAATCCCGCTCCACAAAGCCCGACAGATCATGACGCGCGCCGACTTCATCAAAGACTATGACCACATCAACCTCTTCACGATCACCTCATCCGCGTTCGTTCGCGCCGATTCCGTACCCATGCAGCGCGCGTTCAGGAGTATCTGTGAAGAGGAGGGCTTTGATGACCATCTTGAGGCCACTTTGCAGCGCATCAGTGATATTGAGAGTTTGGGACGTACGAGGGAGATTGTGGCGAAGGATCTTGTGCTTGGCGGGAAGTATAAGTTTTTGATGAGGGATGGGGAGAGGAGGGGGGAGAAGGTTACGGAGGTTGTGTTGGAGGAGAAGGAGGAGGAGGAAGGTGGTGATAATGAGAAGAAATGAGAGAGATGAGAGTCGGGAACGTGAGTTGTATGATTTTGTATGTTAGTATAAGATGAGATGAGATGAGTATGTATGTATGTACAGTACGCTAGACGTCGGACAGACAGCCAGCCAGCCAGCCACACAAACGTAGATTTCCTTTTCCCCTTGTACCCAAGCTTCTCCGTTTCCAACATGGTAACCATGTTCATCGCGCATGAGAACCGTTGAGACTTGGGACTACCGCTTACAGCATATAAAACCCCACACATCGGTCTAACCCAAGGCAGCAAGTGACCTTCCTGTTCCTCCAGATATTTTCCAAGGTCGTCTTCTGGCCCAAGGACAAAATCTCAGACACAGCCCGTGGAAAACCAGCCATTTCCACGGCTTTCGTGCTACTCAGAAAGATATGCGTTCACTTCTACTCTCTATCCCATTTGTCTGTCTCAAGCTCCTGATCCGACTTGGGCGTTATGAATGATTACAACAATAGACTTGACAGCACATGTAAAATTGGCAACACCTTCATTACCCCTTCAGAACTCTCCTGGTTGTTCTTTGACAGTACTCGCCGCAACATGTCTTCTGCGCTGAAGCCCATTTCTGGCAGCTCACAATGATCATTTACAAAGCGGGGAGGCGTGACCGTTACTTCCACCAGTGTACCATTTCCTCAATTTCTGCATGATGCATAATACTGCTAGGGGAGTGGCATAGGTAGATTTTATCCTCATCCTCATCCGTCTCTCTTCCCAACTAGTCTAAGATTGCAAAGTGAGCGAATAGAGCTGGCTAGAAGCGATAGACAAGAGCATGTACCCCGAGGGAGGAAATGGGACAGGTGAATGGGCAAAAGTTTCCCGGACAATTGATTCTCGAAATCCAGAAACGCGAGCAATAAATAGAAAATAAGAATGAGAAAGAAGAAGTTGTGGAATCATCAGCAGGGTTCAACCTCAATTGTGCATAGAATTATTGAAACTTCGAGGGGAGCAGACAGTGACATCTGGAGTGAAGCAAGTCTTAGTCGTCCTACTATGTCGGTTGGGTGACCTGCTCCCTTGACACTAATCTTGTCAAATCTTCACAATCTCAAGTCTTGGAGCAGTAACAAAGACTTGCATCTCTTCCCTCCTTCCGCCAAGCATACAGCATAGAAAGAAAGTTTCTTGACAACAAGACCAGACATGACAGTAAAGTTGAACCATACAACCTTAGTGCTACTGGGCAATAACCTGAATGCATGCTTAAGTTTGACGCCTGCTCTCGAGCAATACTCAAATTGCCAAGTCAGCCCATGATTCCGTACGATGCCTGCGATAGATACCACTACGTGCCTTAAATACTCAAATACGTAAGGTATCTGTTGGTACGGCTCGTGTTCGAGGCTTAACAGTAGATGCACCGAGGACTTTACGTATTTTCCTTGCAACTCAAAAGAGCTGCTGATGATGACAGAGAAGGAGTTGATAATTGATACGTATTTGAATCTTGAAGGGTTTGGTGGCTTTTTGGTGCTTAGGAGAGTTAAATAAAAGGGGGGTACTGTATCAGCGGGGTAAACACCAACACCAACAAGTACATTCCTCTTCACTATTCACTCAGGTTCTTCGATACAACATGACTACATCATCATGCACCCTAGAAACATATAAATCTTATAGACAGTCTAACAGATAGTATTGGCAAATTCCGGAAGTAACGGCAATATTACTGATGGACCAGGATAATCTTTGGCACCCGGTAAAGTTTTGTAGTTGGTCTGCCGCCAGTGTACTGTAGAGATCTGGAGTTCCTGAATATTTCTAGGGTATCAGGATAAAAATCAAGAGATCCGAACTCTGATTCGAAGAAGTTTCTGTTGGGAAGGAGAGTGTTGCCTGGCAGCAGTGAGACGAACGACAACAAATTCGAGAAGAGAAGTGAATCCTCTGTACCTCTAGAAAATGAGGGTGTCTGTTTTCAGATTCTCTGCAGGGATATCTTAAATCACTTCTATTCGTTTCAGGCGGATTCAAAACAAAAGATCTTTTGATTGCCTTTGCTTGATCTGGTCGAGGAACTGGCTGTGACGATGAACGATCTAGCCGCAGCAAAGATCTATTCTGCCTGATAATTCACATTGTAAAATAAGGGTGTAGTTGGTAGCGAGCTACAAGCCAGAATGTTCAGTATGCCAATCTTTTTAGTCCCAGACTGTCTTCGCGGACAAGAAGGAAATATGACGGATTGAATCCTCACATCAGCCCCCTCATTTTCCGCTCCTCCAAGTCTCTGTCAAACCCCCTCTCGTCCATCTCCTTCAACCCCTCCCTGATGACACCCTCCAACCAAAACGAATACTCATCAGTAACACACCCACAAACAATCGCCTCCCTCACGGGTCCAACTTTCCCCAAATGTCCCAGCACACTCTCCATATGTCCCCAATACTCAAGAGCCCAAGAATCCACGTACTCCCTCCTCGAGCCCTCCTCATCCAACCCCATTTTCTCCATAAGATCTTCCATATCATACTCCACCCATCTAACACAGCCCGTCATCCTATCCCTAGCATAATACGGGACATACCTCACCACCAACCTCTCCAAGTTCCCCCCTTCCCTCAACACAGCAACCGTCTCATTCAAAACATCCAAATAAAGCGCCATTTTCGCATACCTAACCACAATGATCTTCACATCCCTCATCAACCCCACCGCCTCACTCCCCAACACAGTCACCGCATCAACCTTCCCAACCAATCTCATGGGCTCCGGATCCGGCGGCGAGCACAGCGTCGCGATATGAATCACGACCCATAGAATACCATACAGCAATCTGTCTCGCAAACCATTGGTGAGATCGCTGAAGAAGAAATATTCAGGCTGCTGAGAGGGCACGTAGAGTCTCACTTCTAACTGCCAACAATTCCTCGAAAAGAAAATACGCATCGCTTCCGTACGGAAGAGGTTTGATACTAGGCAGAGACTGTGGAAATCTTTTGCTAGTGTCATGTCGTTCAGATGAGGTTTGGCGAGTCGTTTTTGGGCTTTGGGTATTGTGCCTGTGGCGATGAGGAGGTGGAGTGGGTTTGGAGTGAGGAGTGTATACTCTAAGATCCTAGAGATGAGTTCTGGAGGCAGACAAGGGGCTTGGCATTTAGATCGTGGGTAGCGCAGTGATGCGGCGATTTTGCGCCGTAAGGTGCTGAACGTTTGGAGGGGCATTTTCGGTGTTGGGATTGGGCGAGTCCGTAAGACTTCGGGTTTTGAATGAGCTGGGTGATCGAGGGCAAGAACTTTTCTCTTCGAGCCATGTCAGATGAGTCTTTCAAACTATATGATTGCGGAGATGGGCAATTGAGGAGGTTGGAGCCTGGGAGAGAAGTCTCGCTTCGAGACCCAATCGAGGACTAGCGTGTTGTCAGGGGCTGAGGTCGCATCAGGTCCGACCTCGTGCATAGGCTATCATCTCATCTCATGTCATTTCAACTCAGCGATTTCAAATCTCGTCTTCTCTTCATATATTTACAAATCTTATGCCATCGACCAACAAGTCCTTTGCTCTGGCATGGAGGAAATCAGTGTAGCTGTGATTGGAGCAGGTAAGTCAGGCACTGCTGGATAAAGTCCGTCCTTGGCGTAAGCTTGATCGAGATATGCTGACATCAAAGATAGGTCCTGCAGGGCTTGCAGTTCTGAAGAATTTGAAAGAAGAAGGGTTCAAAGTTACTGGATATGAGAAACGAGACAGTGTTGGAGGAGTTTGGGCCTATTCTGACGATCCCTTGACGACGTCAACGTTATCAGGTTAGACGGCTTTTTGTGACCACATTATCTGTGACTGACTGGATTATTTTGGTAGAGACTGTGTCCAATGTCAGCAAATTCGGAGTATGTGCTGTCTTGTTTGCTTCAAAGATCGAAGTTTGAAGTCCATCTAACAGAATCAGAACTCTTTCACAGACTTCCCAATTCCAGACGGTATGTCATCCCGTCACAGTACTATCTAAACATATTCTAATCGATATCCAGATCTTCCAGCCCATCTTACAGCCTCTCAAACATGCGATTACATCAAATCATATGCCAAACACTTCGATCTGGACCAGCATATCCAGCTCAATACTTCCGTCAACTGGATAAAACGCAACGCCAATGATACAAAATGGCAAATAAGTACCACCCAAGCTGGAAAGGCCGAGATCAAGGAATTCGACAAAGTCGCTATCTGTAGCGGACTTTCCACGAAAGCGATCGTTCCAAAATTTGGAGGCGAGGAAAGCTTCAAGGGAGAGATTCTGCATGTGCAGAGCTTCAAACGGTATGCCCTCGTTCTCCCGCTCAAGTCAAAGTGACTAAGTCAAGAATAGACCATCCGAATTCACAGGCAAAAGAGTCCTAGTAGTCGGCATCGGCAACAGTGGCTGTGACACGACAACCCAGCTAATCGGTCACGCCAAGGACATCTACCTCTCCCATCGTGGGGGCGTAAAAATCGTACGTAAACCCCGCGCCTCCCCATTCAAAACAACAACTAATCTATCCAGCTCCCCCGAGTAGTCGACGGCGCCCCTTTGGACCTCGTGGTGTCCCGCCAAAAGAACGTAATTAAATTCGCACTAGATCGCTACCTCCCCTCAGTCAGCCGCTTCCTGTTTGACTGGACAATCGAGCGCTACTCGCAACAAGCATTCAAGCTCGATCCTTCCTGGCGTCTCTCTCCCGCTCCCTCACTCGCCAACCATCAACCCGTAATTTGCGATGCTCTAGTCAACAGTCTCTGGGCGAAAGAAGCGACGTCCGTACACGGCCTCAAGCGTTTCATCGGCGAGGACAAAGTCGAAGTACTAGACGGCACGGTACTGGAAGTCGATACCGTGATCCTGTGTACAGGCTACGAACCCGATTTCTCTATCACTCCTGACTTCAACCCACTTGATACGGAGAAAGGAGGAAAGACAGCAGGTATCAATGAAACTCCTCTCGCTCGTCTATACCAAAATATCTTCCCGCCTCAATACGCAGACTCCCTAGCCATAATAAACTACATTGCCCTCGCCGACGGCGCAATAACAATCTCCGACCTCGTCGCCATGGCCCTCCCGCAAATCTGGAAAGGTCGCTCGCCTCTCCCATCCGTAGAAGTCATGAACGCCGCGATCGACAAACATCACGAATGGGTGCGAGAGCTCGGGAAAGATGATAGCGTGTACACCGGTATTGTACGGCCCGGGCCTTGGTTTGCGTTCTTGAACAGTGCGGCGGGTACGGGCGTTGATGAGAAGCTGGGGTATGGGTGGGAGGGGTGGAAGTTTTGGATGAGTGATATGAAGATGTCGGCGTTGTTGATGAGGGGTGTGATGACGCCGTTTATGTATAGGGTTTTTGATGAGGGGAAGAGGAAGATGTGGGAGGGGGCGAGGGATGCGATTGTGCATGCGAATGAGGTTGTGAAGGTTTATGGGAGGTAGTGGGAGTACAGACGGGTAGGCTTGTCACCAGTGCGTTGTTGATGGCCAAATATAGATGAATGAGGTTAGCGGAGGCTATGAGGTGTATTCAAAACATTTCCGAATATCTCACTTGTCACATCGTGGTACACATTGATTGTCTGCCTTGGATTTAAATTTGACTTGAACTACAAGTATTGAAGTCAAACGCCGTTTGAAAACGACAAGGTGAATTCAAGGTCTTTTGAATTCAGGTCAGTTTGAGCATCCTGAGCATCCCACAAGATCCCTAACGACCGACAAGCACAGTATGACTTACATAGCTTCGAAGTTTTCTGGCAGCGCTTGAGAATATGTCACAACATTAGTGCAGCGGAGATAGCATGAAGAGACTCCGCTGTCCTCATGAGTAAAGTTCATATTTGCTGTCGGGCAGTGTAGCGAGGATATCTCGCTCTTTCTGAACAGCCGGACGAAGGAGCGTAGCTGTCCACCTACATTTCTTGTGCGATTACTCCAAAATTGCATTCAGCAGGAGGAATCCCTTGGTTTGAGAGTGGGCTCCCAACGTTGGATGGCTGGTAAATGGCGTGTGATTGAAGTTGCAGTTTGTCGAATACCACCGGTCTGTGAAGCTTGACTACCCGCATCGACACGACGAAGTAGATGCGGAGCATATCACGGACATAGCCTGCTTGACCTGTCAGGGGTGGGTAAACTTACTTCCTATACAGGCGAATTTTGACAGTCCCGCTCTGCGTTTGCGTGGGAATCAGGCCACAAGCTTAAAAACTCAACCTTGATGGGGATGATCATTGACAGTCGGACTTTCTATGTGACATTGTCAGCATATTGAATCTATGGTCAACAACATGCATAGAAGGGTATGAGGTGTCCAGGACCGGGGGAGTCGTTGCAGCGCCAGCATCTCCAAAGCAGGCGGCGCGGTGGGAGCATCAGCCAGCTCGAGAAGCTTACTATGAAGCATAACAAACGAAATACAAAACACACACACGACACACATGCATCCTTTCCAAAATCCTTGGGCTCAGCAGCCCATCAAAGAAACATCCCTTTCCACCCCCAAGATCAAAATCTAGAACGAAACGACACTAGCTAAAGATTGACGGTTCGTGACAAAGTGCTGCAGAAAGAAGAAAGCTAAGTCGCAATAAATGAAGGGCTGTAGCCTTATCGTTAGGCCCAGGGGATATCTTGCCAGGTTGAAGGTCTCGAGTCCTGAGTTGTGGATGGGAAATAAGCCGTTGCGTTGTCCGAGACCTGTGGGAAGTCGCACACTTGGCCAATTGGTTGTCCGGCCGGAGTGCAGTTGTGAAAAAGAAAGTTATCATTACCTTGGATCTCATCTTGCTGGCTTGTTGATTCCCCTTGAGAGCTAAAAGGATTATCGTAGGTACTGTAGTTCATGACTGGAGTCGATAATTGAGCTGAGAGATCGACGTTGTGTTGTTCCGTAGCATCGTCCATGTGCTGGAAGATGCAGTTGCACTGTGAAGTGTGAGGCTGTAGACTGCGAGTTATTCAGGATTCTATACTTCTAACTTCTTTTTCCGGTGATATTCGCAGGCACCGCGCTTCCGCACTTCAGCCACTTTCCGCCGCTTCTTGACAGTGTACCGAGACTTCCCTTTGGCTTGCCGCTGGTGTGTTATGGTAAGTTCGGGAATTTGGCTCCTCGAGTGCCTGCGAGGTGGAGTAGGGGTACTTGAAATAGCGTAGTTTCCAACCGAAGGTGGTGGCGGGGATTGACCTGAGGCTAGCTGAGTCTGACTCTCGGTCGCGATGAAATCGAGGAGAGCTCTCCTCATTTGGCTCTCCATATTTGGCTTTAAAGGATGTCTGATAGCCAGGGCGTTGATGAGTTGCCACTGAGCCATGAGGGGGGTCGAAATGTAAGCCGAGATCGTCGCCTCGAATGATCTTGAAGGTTGGTATGGAGTCATAAGGGATGGGATCCATCTCAAGAGAATGAAGGAGATCGCGGGGAGTAGATACTTGAGTCTCGTGGTTAGGGATCCTGAGAGTGACTCTCTTCTGATCTTGCTTTGTTAAGGTGGCGAACATGGCTTTATACTTCGTGAAGCTCTGGTGTGCTTCAAATCACTTCGTATGAAAGCCTGTTCGGGAATGAGGTCTTGTGATAAAGCCAAGGCGGTGATCAAGAAATGGCGTTGCGGCAGTGCTCATTGTAATTGGAACTGTCACACTGCAATTTTGCCTGCTCTCACCGACACCGAGATGAAGCGCATATATTCGGGCGTAATGAAGGGACTCATCCACAAATGAGGACTCGGACATGGGGTCTCGGTGAGCTGTTGGCGAGGCTAGCAGGAACGCTTCATGATCTCGGTGTGTACCTTACTGAACGCCCAGTGAGGCTCATTCAGTAGAGTCTCTAGGCATTCTTCAAGGCTCAACGAGGATCTCGAAAACTTTGAGAATGCAATAACTGCTGGGGGTTTGTCGCAGGGACGACGACCCTAGAGTGTGATCACGTGCATCTGAGCACGTGTCAACAGAACCTTGCAACTCAAACATGAATGTGATTTTCGATGATGTAACGTAGAATTGGATGGTCCAAAATTTTAACCCCCTCAGAGGCGATATGTATCCCTTGTTGTATTCCCTCAACTGAAGCACTGCGTAGAATATCCAAGGTGCTCAGACCTGTTTGAAGATGTGGAAAAGGGGCTTGGTTTCTCGAGCCGCGGGTGCAACGACCAGACGATATTCTGCGAAGGTAAGGGGTGACCTGAGCCTCCCTGAGTGTCAACGTCCATTACCTGCTTATACCTCCTAAGGCTTCCGATAATGCAAATTCCCAACCGCCGGTCGATGATAAGGTTAGAGGAGACTTGGACAAGACGGACTCAACGCCCAATGCTGGAGAAGCTGGAGCAGACGCAGAAGAGCCTAAGAGAACCAAGACGATACTTGAGCAGGATGAAGAGCTTCGCTTAAAACTTGAGGGCATCTCCGGGGAAGGTGGTGGAGCTGGGGTGGAATATGAAGGCGGCAAGGCTGTAGGGTTGAAAAGGGGCGTCAGGGAAAATATGTTTCGAGTGATATGATGCTATATCATCTCAGATCACCGAGTGTTGCATAGATCGTAACCATAGCGTTCATTGGAGCCCATTAAGATGTAGCTCACGAGCTACTTCGAGACTGGTTTTTCAATAGAGCGCTGCAGGTGAACCTTGAGGATATACTAGTTTCTCACGTGACTGCCCGCGAATCGACGTCATCGCACTAAGTCTTTGACGCGTTCTTCTTAACGCGTCCTACCGTTTCAATTCCCCCTGACTTCTTCAAACTCCTTTCAATCTCGTCCCAAAGGTCAATCAACGAAAAATTGGTATAACTCAGGCCATTCTCTTCATACTTTGAGCTTCAATTGGTTTCTCAATCCAGTAAGTCCTGCTTCCCTCAAGAATAACAAGGTCACTCCTCGTGTTCACTCTCAATATGAACCACGTAATCGTCATGATACTGCATTTCGCTTTTGAACACGCCTAACAGATACAAACGCTGATTTATGGCAGAGGCCCTTTCTACACTCACAATGGCATCCACTAGATCCTCCCAGAGCGCCTCTCCAGGGCCAAAGGGTACGAAGCGTGCGGCAGATGCCTCTTCGTCGCCTCCAGCAGCCAAGCGTGGCAGAGGAAGACCGAAGAAAGTCCAGAAGACTCTCGAAGAGACAATGGAAGGTACCGCAAAGGACAATGACATCGAGGACGACGCGGAGGTAGCCAAACAGATCGATCGGGACACTGCTTCATCTTCCCCAGGACCAGCTAAGCGTGGCCGAGGCAGGCCTAAGAAAGCTCAGGATACCTCAAAGAATATGAGTGGAAGTCCTGATGAGAGTGCGAATGGCAATGATATCGAAGAGGATGAGGCTGTTGCCAAGCAGACCCAAAATGGCAATGATGCCAATGGGGACGAGAAAGAGTCGAAGACCAACGCAAACAGTGGCGAGAAGAACGCTTTTGACGAGGTCAAGGCCGATACAGATGATGTTAAGAAGGCAGCCAACAAGGAACAGGAGGAGAAATCGAAAGAGATTATGAACAACAATAAATCAGTTGTTGAGGATGACAAGCGAGAAGCCGCAATTCCCTCGTCTATTCTCGTAGGTCCCCATCCTCTTGCAAAACTTATCTTGGCCTTCTATCTCCATACCTTGATATTAACATGGTGTAAATAGGAGAAGGGCATTGTCTACTTCTTCTTCCGAGGTCGTGTCGGAGTTGAAGATCCCCAAGGAATTGAAGATGTTGCCCGCAGCTACATCGTCCTTCGACCACTCCCACTCGGCGCGAAGCTTGGAGAAGGTCCGCTCGAAGATTCTGGCGATGCGAGATTGCTGGCGTTGCCAAAGAAGATGCTGCCAAAGAGCCGCCAGGACCGTTTCCTCGTCTTTGTTGAGAACCCCTCCGCTACTATCAAGGATTTGCGGGAGCAGTTCTCAAGCAACGAATATGCGACCAAGACTTCTGGGTACGTCCCCAATTGCCACTGATTGTTGACGACTAGGGCAACCGCTGATCAATGTGAACAGCACGAGCCATACCCCATCGGCTACTCCCTTTGCAGAAGGAATTGTAAGTGACCTGGACGCCCAGATTTCACATCAACAAGGATGGCGCTAATTCATATTTCAGTATGCCATAACTTCGACTGGCCGCGAGTCGCATCTGGCGTATCACCTCACCGTTCCATCTTCAATTGGCGAGATCCAGAAAGAGCTCGGACTCAACGAAAAGGGCAGGTACGTATCAACTCACTATCACCTCGCTCTAGAGCGAGAACTCCAAATGCTTTCCTAATTTACAAAGACGACTGCGCAAATTACATTTCTAACCTAGTATATTTCAGCTTCGTCGTCTCGGCCAAGAACCCCAACGCACCCGGCCCAGCAAACGCGACCCTCGACAATCCGGCATCCTACCCCGAAGACATCCAAAAGAAGTTCCGCAATCTACGCTGGATGCCTCTGGAGCCCGAGCTACTGAAGTACCAGAACACTCAGTTCCTGCTCATTGGCGAGGGTATCGGCGAAATGGGAAATGCAGTCCAGGAGATGAGCGAAGATGCAAAAGATGATACCAAGGAGACGCCTATCGAGGAGATTCAGAAGCTGGAGGAGGAAGATCATGATCGTGTTGAGCATCTCAAGGGTGATGATCCGGTCTTTGCAGATCTGGGTCTTAGCTCTAAGGAGTATTCCACGATGCAGACTACATGGTAATTCACGGGCGAGTTGAAAGCCGAGAGAATAGAATACGACACTGAGGGTGGTATGCAAAAGGAAAAATGGGTCCGGCTGGATTGTACGATAGGGCAATTTACTGGCAGGTACTGGCTACTGGTGCCGGCGTTGTGGCACAAAAGGACCTGGGAGGTTTACGCGGTTTGGACACGAAAATTAAGGAAACAAATGGTGCACTTGTACTCTGCTATATGATTTCCATAAAGTGGCTCGCAATATCAAAAAATGGCAAACTTGTTATATTGAAGTCTATCTTTCATGGCCTTGTGCTCCACCTGCATGTTCCTAGCAAATTTAATGTCTCGCTCGCAAAAATGCTTGTCTTCTCCTAAGTTGGCGACGTTGATTTAAAGTTTCAGACTTCTGTGAGAACAGTTCCCATCACCTGTTTTCTATAGTTCAGGGATCTGAATGCCGGCCTAATCATGCCTCCTTTCTACTTCGACCTAACTGGCGCAGGCAGCGCGCCAGCAAAGCGTTCATAATCTAGCATTCAGTCAGCTCCATCGCCACTTCCATCCCACCTCACCCAACTCACCATTGTCACTCGCAAACCCAACATAAATATCATTATGCTCCGCGGGATATTCCAACAAATCCAAACACACAAATCCCCTCTCATCTCTATCATCCCTCTTCCCACCGCCCGGCAGCGCAAACTTCGCGTCTACAATCCTCACCACCGTCATCCCACCCTTTGTGGACTTCTCAAAGACATCTGTCCCTTTCAAAGCGAAGTTCATACATTCACCCTTGCTGAAACCTTCGAAGAACGCTGCTAATTGGATCTGTTTCCCGCGTTGGAGGATCTGGACACGGGTATGTGGCGATGACCACTCTTTATTGATCGGTACCATCATTCTCCGCCGAGAGATCGTGAACGATGTGGGTGTGCAATCGAAGAGAACATTGAAGCCTGTTACTGCTGCTTGGAAGTTGTGGAGGTCTTCTAGATTGGTGAAGCGATATGTTCGGACACTCGGGAGTTCTTGCATGAGTTTAAGAGTTGTGTTCATCTGCTCTGGGATATCGCTCGGGACGGGAATGTCGGAGAGCGAGACTGTTAAGTCTTCTTGTGGTTGTCGCCAGATTTTGAGTTCGTGTCCGGAGGCAATGACGTTGCGACGGATGAGGAGTTCGCCTATGCTGATGTTGAGACGGTCTGTGATTCGACCTTTGGAGGAGTCGAGGACAATGCGGAGTGACTCTGGGGATGGTAAGTTGGTGTTTGAGCTGTGGAGTTTGTCACAGTTAGAGCGCTTTCCGCTGATGACGAGGACTGTATGCCAATGGAGGGGATCTGGAGTTGTAGTCGGCGATGACGGCCGTAAGTCTGTGGTCCATGTGAAGCTACTCAAGGGAGCTTGAGCTACTATAGTCTCGTTATTTTTGATGTATGAGCCAGCGATGTGTGCGAGAAGCTGGCTTCGATGCTCTGGCTCGGAAAACACGAAAACTAGAGCTGCATTCGGGTCGTTGTCATCAATTTTCAACGACAGTGCTGGATTGTCATCCTCTCCTCTTAGGAGCTCGAATTGGATCGCCCGCTCTGGCACCGTCTCGTGCACCACGATGCTCAATTTCTTACAAGTTGGCGGTGTCATCAGAACCAATCTATAACCAGTATGAATGGTCTTTGGTCCGGTCGCTGCAGGTCGCACAACCGACTTCTCGAACAAGCGCAATGCACATCCAGGTGTAGATCCGGTGGGAAAGTGTTGAGAGCGAGACTGTCGGCTGATCTGATAGTCGGTTGACTTGACAATTGTTTCAAAACAGACGATCTCCTCGCCTTCTACTGGCTGAAATGTATCGAGCGTAAGACAGCAGTGGTCGTACATTCTTTTTATGGTTCGGAAGTCCCAGGGGCTGAAGCGTAGTTGTAGTCTGAAGCCAGTGGGGAGCTTTACTTCTAGAGAATTGATGAAAAAGAGCCCTAGGGGGAAGATATTGGTTAGTGGGAGTCCAAAGCTGGATCTTTACAACCTTGAAGGTTTGAAGATCTGTGACTTACAAGTTACGTCCGACCAGTTCGGCTTTCTCGTACTGTCGGGCGTGATTGAGAAGTCGAGAAGCCCATTCTGGCTGCTGACGACAATCGTAATGTTCCGCTCGTCCAGGCCTCGTACAGTTGACATTAAGCAAGGGTATCTGATCTGCTGAGAATTAGAGCCCTCATTGAACAGAAAGACATCAATAGCGATGGAACTGTAGTGAAATGTGTCTTCGGTATCGCCGAGGAGGAAAGCATCCGAGAGTGCAGAACAGTCGTAAGCTCTCGTAATTGAGCTTTCCGAGCCTGCAAGAAGCACATTGATGTCGAGACCTACGGACGGATAATCTATACAGATGGAGATATCACTGCTCGGTAGCAAATTATGATCGCTCGCCAGATGGGCTAGGAAGCCGTGTCGGCTGAGGGTCCATATTGTTTGTCGAATTCGGCTCAGCGTCGTTAGACGAGCCGAAAGCAGGGCAAGCAGCAGCTTTTCTTCAGCACTCGGATACACTTCTCGTACTGCTATGCCAGTTTGCAATACCCATAGGGCTTTTGCAATCTCGACGAGGCCTTGCTGGAGCAACATGTTGTTGTCTTCTTTAGCGAACGGAAATGACGAGCCTTCTCGGATCAGCTGGTCCAACTTCATGTTGCCGAGAAGAAACCACCATATTGACAACCTGACAATCTCTAAAAGAGATAAATTGGAAAGAGGGTTGGTCCTACTCGCGGATAGCTCGAACACCTTGAACAAGTGCTGGGAATGATGGGTGAAGTCCTTGATTGAATGATCATCGAGAATGATGGAGGTCTGGTGAGAAAGCCATTTGATCGATATCGTTGATTTGGATGTAACAGGAGAGGATACTGGACTCGGCTCGGGTGTCGGACAGGCCGAGACATCTGAAATGGAATAAGGCGGCGAAATAGGGATCGAACAACTCAATTGTGTTTGCTGGTACTCGTTCAAACCAGCATCCCCAGACGAGCCAGAGAATCGTGACGTTGTAAGGTCCATCTTGATGGGGTATAAGATGCGAAAAGACAGCAAATGAAACAGATCAGAATAAGGCTTGTCTTATGAGTCCTTGAATGAATGAAAAATTCATCACTTACCTATATAATCATAACTCCAGACTCAGGAGGCAAGGGGAGTCGCATCGCGATTTTGAGATTTCCGGTCCCGAGATGTATCTCCCGCTAGAATGACTATATAATGAATCTCCAAGAAGAATTCTCGCTTGGCACTACATCGTCGCTCCATTTTCATGAATTCTCATGGTCGAAAGAGCGTCTTCAAGGTTTTCTAAAAATAGTCGGAGGCCGACGTGCCGTCAATCTCCTGGTCTGCCTCGCTTAACTATCATTCTCGCTTGGCATGACAGCATGGTGGACTCATGGACAGGATTTGTGAGTGATGCAAAGACGGTAGGCAATTTTGCTTTGGAGTATCTCCAGTATTGAGCAAATTTGCTGTTCAGGAGCGAGGCAGTTGCAGAATCGGAGGAGCCTCTCTCAAGCGATGTTTCACACCAGCCTCATCGCGCCTTCTTGGCCTTGCTCGGGCTCCCGGCGTCCGGACGTCCGAGAAATTCTCTTCTCCTCTTCATTCAGTAATCAATTCCCGTCTCCCTCCGCTCTCAATGTCTCCATACAAACATCGTACTTTCGCGACCTAGCCGTTGTGTTACTCGCCGCATTTGGGTTCCTTCAGCTCTGCATCAGCTAGGAAACATGGAAGCCGAGTCAGCTTCTCCACCAAGACATAGGCAGGAATCTGGCCAACCAGCGATTGCAGTCAGTCCCTCGCAGTCTTGAATTTCAGCCCTCCAACTGTTGTTCCCTTGTTGGTTGATTACATGCTTTGACTTCCTCCCTTGAACTGGCTACAATGAAGCTGTCCACGGAAAAGTAATCCTGTCTATTTTCGCTCTTTTGCTGACGGAATCTCTTATTAGTGCGACACTTGCTACTCAAGAAAGGTACTTATGAACACAGATGATTTTGAACCCACCCACTGTTCTAGAATATGGACTCATCTGTTCAAAGATACGCTGCGACAGGAAATCACCATGCGGCAATTGTCAGGACTCCCAAATTTCGTGTCGACGAGAGCGACAGAGACCAGAGCGGAAGCAGAAGGATAACGTTCCTCCCGAGATGCAAGTGAAAGGACAGTTTCGTGGCAATAGAGTTGTGGCTTACTCGCAATAGCTTCGCCGCACTTGATGAGATCAAATCTCGCATGACGGCTTTGGAGAGTGTCGTTAGTCAGTCTATCGCATTGACAGCCGCCCATGCATCTGAATCTACAGGTTGGTCAGATCATCTGAAACAAACCGGTCAGCAAAAAAGGAAGAGAACGTCCCCGGATGCATTTGGTGTTGATCAACCGGCACGTGAACTGCCGCACATCAAGAGCGGAAGCGACTATTACTCGACGCCACCCTGTTCGGCATATGAAGCTCAAAATCTGATTCAACAAGAGCTTAGCTCCACAGCGGGCTCAAACGAGAGCCAGCGTACAGCCTTGCACTCTGCCCTGTCGTCACTAAAACAAAGGTTGAACACTACAATTCCCACTGCTCCATCTCATCTACACAGCACGTTGGAGGACTTGCAAAGTCTTCCTATGCCATCTATAGAGCTGATACAATGGATGCTACAATGTAAAGTCGACCTCCCAATGCCATGTACTTAGCTAATATGGTTGATCACAGCAAAGAAATCGGGGCGAGCTGTTGTCTCGGGCTCGGGCTTCATGCCTTTCACATCCCGAGAAACAATTGCGCGCATGGCCCGAGAGTTTGTCGCCAGTCGTGGTCTTGAGATCGAACCTTCCAGCGCGATATGCCTTGCTGCATATGGTGGATATTTCTTGCAGGAGATTGTTCTATTGGGTCGAGTAGACGAAACGGGGATGGAAGATCGATTGCGCGATCAAGCATATGACTACTTCAAAACCGCAAGAGTTTGGGAACCGCACATGTTGCATCAGCTGCCTGTCACACTCTCTAGTCTACAGGCACTGATATACTGTGTAAGCCAATCCTGAATACTACAATCCTCCGCTGTAAGAAGAACCACATTGACGCTCGCGACTTCAGTTTTTACTAGCCCAGGAACGCGGGGATTTCGTGTCTGCATCCATACTCGTGGGATCTGCTTGTAAACTCTGCATCACTCTAGGACTCCACAAGAGGATCAATCAATTCAGCAGTGGATCAGCCAGTACTGCTTCTGAGGCATACTATTGCTTCACCACTGCCTACCTAAATGACAAGGGTCTTGCAATGAACCTTGGCACTAAACCATTTCTCGACGATGTCAACATCGAAATCGATATCTTGATCGCACCTGGCGCTACAGCACCAGTTCTTGACAATTTCCATCTTTATCTCCGGCTAGCACAGATCCAAGGCAAGATCATTACAGATCTTCGTTCGAAAGGGAGTCGACGACAGCGCCAAGAAATTCTTACTGGAATTCTGGATGAGATGGACAAGATCTGGCATATGTATCAAGAGGTGCGTGTATTGGAATCACCCCTTATGTGAGAGGAAAACTGACGCAGAAACGAATTTAGCTACATAACACCAAAAAATCCAAGCAGGGAGAGTATGAAACCGCACTGGAGGCGATGATGGTTGAAGTGGCTTATTTTTCCATCCAAACTGGTCAGTATGGCTTAGCAGCACGAATCAAAGTAGACCGATGCAGCGATTTGAAATGTGAACAGCGCTGCACATGCTGATGCATACTAGTAATTTATCAGTCCTTGGGACCCGACACACTCTTAGACTCTACTCGAAAGGAGGCACGCCTGGACGCTGCACGCACCACTCTGTTACGCATTCAAAAAGCTCAGGCTCTGTCCAAGACTTCGCAGTACAACAGTATCTATCTAAAGTCCTCATTTACACATTGGTGAGTCAGCTCATCTCGCCGAGCAAGACATTTGTCTTCGCACTTGTCACCCTCCAAAAGTAGCAGCTCTGACAGTTCTCCGACCCAGGGTGATTCTTTACTACCCTTTTACGCCATTCTTTGTTCTTTTCAGTAGTGTGATTCAATCTCGGAATAAGACAGATTATGAAATGATGGAGCATTTCGTGGCATACCTCGCGGAAATGAAAGAGATTGTGAGTTCGCTAAACCCTGACCATGGGTCAACAATAACACGTCTTACGACTTCCAAGTAAGCAAGAAGCGTGCTGACGGTGCAAACAGAGTATCTCAGTGGAGAAACTTCACGATCTCTGCGTGCCATTTTGCGCTCTCGCTTCCTCGCTGCTCAATTTAAGCGATGAAAACACAAACACAAACACAAACGATAGCACAAATAACAGCATGGGCCATATGCAGCAAAACTCGTTTCGAAACGAGAAGGAATCCTTGTTACCTCCTCATGAGCATCATCAGGAAGGAGCAGGAGCCCAGCCAAACCCCACATTACCATACCTACAGACTTCCCACAGTTCTACCTACTACGACAATCCAATAGGACATATGCAGAACTTGGATAATTATACTTCCCAGCCTATCTCATACGCCATGGCCGGAGCCGATGTAAATTATAATTTCAATGCTGATCCTTTTGTATGGGACTTCATGAGTACGCAGCCCATGCTGCAGTGGCTGGATTCGGATTTCTCATTATTGGAGCCGTCGATGTAAATGACCGTGTACTTTGAAAATTGGTTGTAATATAGAATGATAAAAAATCGATATCGATGGCAGAGTTCAAGCTGAAGGAATACTCGTGTCCCACTGGATCGAGGATATTCTGTGGCGGTTGGATTCAGATGTGCTGTCCCTTGCTCTTTCAAGCTCCCTATTTAGAAAAGTACGATAACCGGAAGGATACTAGGCTTGGATCTACTTCGACATACATTAATTCGAAATTTTTCTTGTCGATTGAATCAGCCTGAGAACTTGCTTTAGGCGTCGCCTCGCGTCCGCAAACTCAAACTCACAAGGAGAGATAGGCGTGATGTTTAGCCGAGGTCCGCCTGCTTGGGCTTCTGTATCTCGACATCTGAACTCAACGCGTCCTCGCGTCTTCACGCCCCGCGTCCGTCAACAACGTACCTACCGTACCATCCGACTACAATGTCCACTACCGACTTCTGAACCTTGCACAGCTTCAATCTCCTACCTATTGAGCTTCGACTGAAAATATGGCATTTAGCATGCCACCATATTCCACCGCGATTCATATCGATCACGATGGCTTCCAATAACGACAATTTGCGAGTCATCAACTATGCCGCAAATTGCACAGAACAATTCCGAAGGCATAAGGATGCTCCTGCTATAGTATTTGTGTGGCAGGAGTCGCAGCACGAGATCTTGAAAAGATACACGCTATTCAAATCTGGCGGTTTCGAGACCGAACTTTGTCGACCTCCAGAAGGATACCGTGTACCATACGCCTTGCAATCATGCGTCAGTACGATTGGAATCCATTGGTCGCGAATCGCATATGATCCAGCCACGTTTGTTATCTCGAGATTGGAAGAGGAGGCTGAAGTCGTCGCAGCCATTACCTCGCTCGCAGTATGTCCATGCGAGATGAAAAATCCCAGGCCCTTGGACTTAAAGCGAAGTCTACAAAAGTACAAGAATCTCAAGGAGCTCATTCTTGAGAATAATACCCAAGCCTTTTCGGATCCCGCCTTCTCGATGGGCACGCAATCCGGTGCCAATGCTACAATGTTGAGGAATAAAGTTGAGGATAAGAGAAGGCAATCACAGTTCTGGTGGCCGATGATGGTAAAGAATGTGGAGCTTGGGAAAGTGCTCAAGAGATTTGTGCAACATGACTCAACCCTGGTTCTACCAAATATGATGTTTATGCTGGGCACCGACGCAAATGCGGCTTGGAAACATCTTTCGGAAGCGAGTAAAGGATGAGATCCGAGCCGTCTGGTTAGCTGCTGCGGTCGCTAGGGCAGATTTATGACCTAAGTGCCAGTGCTTGTGCTGAGCGTCAGTCGAGCTTGTAAAGTCCAGGTCGCGCTCCAGATTGCTATTCAACCCTTGTCCTGTTCAGCAGAAACGACTGTCGAGAAAGCCACATCCGTCAAGCCGACTATTCATCCCTGATGCCGTATGTTTTACTTGCAGGTCATGCAATGTGTTACCCCGCTAGGTCTGATCATTCAAATGCATTGTTCTACAGGTTGTCCATCCATGTCCTTCCTGTCGTTGTCGTTATCTGTTTCATATATTCGCTCGTTTTCGTCTTCAACCAGATTTAATCTTGTTACCTTTCAAAGAGATCTGGGAGGCTTAGAGCTTAAATTGTCGTCGCACAGTACACCAAGCCTTAAGCTACAGAACTACGTTCCTCCCCGAGAAGCTCACTTTCCTTACTACCATCCTTGACGCAAACTGTCCTATCTCGTCACGGCGGAAGGCAAGGTCTGAGGCTTCATGTGAGCCCATTTTCAACTCATGTCGATGAATCCTGATATCTTTCTCTTTTCGCTGAGAAAGCCTACCGTGGCCAATTCCTTCTTTAGGATTCAAGCTGATCTTTTTTGCTTCAACGGGCCAATGCTTCCGAGTAAGTACAGAGGTCTGCTAAAACTCGGCAATCAAGATCTCAATACGCGAATTGCCGATGCAAAATTTTTTGTGATTACTTGACATGTGGTTTGATTTCTGGGTTTGTACAGTCAGATTCTTTAATTTTGGCTTGAGCAGTTTTTTGTTCTTCATTTTCCCGAGCTGCAGATTCGTGTCTCCTGCTGACTGCCTAGTGGTGAAAACAAGCTTTCTACTGGAGAGCTTGAACTCTTCGTCATCTTTGCTTGTCCTAGTAGTTAGGTAGTTGTGGTCAGCTTACACCGCTATGACATGATGAGGTTCTTGTGAATTCTACTCGACCGCTGGCGCTTATCTTCAGATTATGTCTTGGATATCGCACTGGCAATGTGGATTTAAGGAGTTCTTCGTAGATATTATGTCTACTTCGGGATCTCAAGCCGCATGGTGATACGCAGCCCAAGCCAATGATTTCAGATAGAAGCCAACATGTTTTCATGCAACCCGACTGTTTAAGAGATGGCTCTGGAATGATTATTACTGTCCTTCGCGCGTAAGAGCCAACCACAACTGGTACCAACGGCCTGGGATGCTATCTAAATTCCCAATCAGGCAAGTCACACATATTCAGCTGCTGAGACATCATTTGATTCTTCCCCGCGCAGCATCGGGGCAGTATTATTAATTTGTCTGCCATCAGAAAGTAGCGTGGCTTGTCAGCGCCATCTCGCGCATTACTACCCAAAATGGCAAGCCGCATTATCAAAGGCAACAGTCGAGATTCACACGCCTGTGTATTGGCAAACTTACCAACACAAGGCTGATACCCGTTGAGCATACAAAAGCATCGTTGCTCCCACCTTCACATGTGTGAACATTTTCATTTCACATGCATACTTCATCTCTCAACTTGACACAGCAGGACTCAAGCATCTCCACAAGGGCGACAAACGGGGCAACAAGTATGAACGGAACTACTGGTCTTGCAAGAGTCGATCCTGAGCATGTTGCCAAGCTAGGTATGGCAGCATACAGAGCTCCATCTCTGCTTCAACCACACCGAGCTCAGGAAGCACTCCGCGACGCACATGATGGACGCATCCCACCTCTCATCGGCTTCTTCTGTGGGCTCTCATGCCCACCTGTAGCGAAGGTTGTCGCACAGCTTGGTTTCGATATTGTCTGGATCGATTGGGAACATGCTTCCACCAACGTTGAGACCATGACACAAGTGAGTCCAGAAGAGGCTTGGAAAATCGAAATGCTCAACTACTTACACGCAAACAGATGGTACACGACGTCCAATTCTTCAGCGAAGGCAAAAGCATGGCTTTCGTTCGGCACGTATCGCAAGCCCTCTAATCACGGTTTCTAACATGATTCAGCGTCCCTGGTCACGGCCACGAGAACATCGGCTTCGCCCTCGATGCCGGAGCAAGTATCGTCGTCCCCCAAGTCGATACCGTCGAGCAAGCCCGCCACATCGTCTCGGCCGCCCGTTACGGTGCCATCAGGAACGGCACACGCTCCGCACCACCAGCGCGGTACCTCCCCGGTATCTCAGACACACCTCTTGACCCATCACTCACCTTCCACGAGAATGTCAACAAGCAAGCCGCCATCGTGATCCAAATCGAGACTTACAAAGGCATCCAAAACCTTGACGCCATCCTCACCGAATGCGGTGACCAGATTTCATCTGTCTGGCTTGGTTCTCTTGACGCGAGGATCAGCATGGGGCTCAGTGGTGGTGGACTTGGTGGGACTGAGCCGGAATGGTTGGAGGCTGTGGCGTTGTATGAGAGTACGCTGGCGAAGCATAATATGCCTGCCAGTGGACTTGCCATGGGCACGCCTGAGACGAAGGAGATGATGGGAAGGGGAAAGAGCTTTGTTGTTGTTGCGGCTGATACGTATGCTATCATGGGGGCTGGGTTGTCGGAGCTGGGGTATTTTAGGGAGAATTTTCCGAGGAAGAATCATAAGGGGATCTATAAGCAGTTGTAGGGTATTGAATTGGGAGGATGGGAAGTTTGAGGTGGGATACAGGAATAGAATGTTGACATTCAAGAATTGATGAGCTTTTTTCGATGGATACGCACTCGGGGAAAATGGCCTGTCTCCTACAAACCTATCTCGCCACCGCTCACATAAAGTTGAGTAACAAAGCGAGTACAGTACTTTCACCCACAGTCACCGGCCGTTAAGCCGCTTTCATCCCTCGTCGTGTCCTACAGCACCGGAATTCTGCACCTAACTCAACCATCACCCGTCCTACCTAACCTGTCAACCGCGTGGCGAGCAGTGCACAAGCACACATCATCTACCCACCAGACACTCGAACAGTCTGTACCCGGGTTCGAATTCTTTATCTGTGTACACCACTCTCCTCCCGACTTGGCCGTCCAAACTCCTTCCAGATTTCAGAAGCCAGAGAGCCGCCGCCACATTCAAACTCTCCGAACTCCCGGAACTCAACTAATCTGATCCACGAAGCTTATCTCATCTCTAGCCCAACTCTAACCACTCACGCCTACTCCCTCATCCCTCCTCTAACCATACTTTTCACCTTAAATCCACCCTCCTGCAATGCAGCCAAGAACACAGTAATAGCCTACCCGGGAAATGGAGGCAGTGTTTGGTGTGGTGGGGAAGATGCAAAGGGTGGAATGGAACGCAGGGGGATTGGACGAAGGACGCTCGCTGGTGGAGGGGCAAAGGCAAAGACAGATAAGCTTTCATTGCCGAGAAAAGGGGTCGTGGATGATGTGTTGAATAATTAGCTAGCTCAATATGTCGCACCGCACCCTATGCAGCTTATGTTCCACAGAATGGATAAATTTAAAGACGACCTCCTTTCTTTCTTGTGGTTCTGAAGCTCGTTTCTTGTACGAGGAAGGATCGGGAAGGCAGACCCGCTTCTTTCTGGAATATTATTTCCAACCTACGACTCGTATTTCGAGATGAAGGTCGGATTTGAAGACCGAAGTCGATGCGCTTCTCCGTGCCGAGTGGGTTTTGGTTTGCTGAAACATACGACGCAGGGGCGTTTATTTGCCGGGAAACGAGATTGGGTTGGGTAGGGAGGGAGATCAGGCCATGCATGGATGTTGGGATGAACTGGTGGAGTGCGGTGGGTTGAGGGATGGATTTAGAGTCAATGGGATCGATACAGGAATCGATAGTTGAGGCTGTGCATGTCAAACACACGAATTGAATGAACGAGGATTTCTAGATACGGGATTGGGTATAACCCAGAGGGTAATATTTTTGCAAAGGGAGCCAAGAAATTGTGATGGGAACGGAAACAAGTCAAGAGTTGGAAATGCGGTGGAAGTGTTTGTTTTATGCATTATGTAAGTATCCGACCGCTAAATATCAAATTCCTCCTTCTGTCTACTACAGAAGATGTACGAACTCCGCCCTAGGTGATAAAGACCGCCTAGTAGTTGTACCTGTAGCAGAAGGGAACACCACCGATGACAGTTCCCCCTAGCGTGTTGATGATATCCCGAACTCTGACATCGGGACGGATGCCGTTGACTGAGACAATGGTGTCAAGGGTGAGAGGATTGCCTTGTGCGTCGTTGCCGTTGAGGGTTTGGAGGCGCGAGGGGTCGGCACCTTGCCACACACGGTAGGTGTGGTCGACGAACAAGTGGTGCATCCAGAAGGTAGGGTCGCTGGGGCTGGAATAGACATCGGACATGACACCTCCAATACCGTTATGGCCATAGGCGTGAGGTCTGCATTGGTGTGTTAGTTTTCTTGTTCTTATTCTTGTTTGTTACTTTGCACTGGGTATGAGTGGTATGCTTACCCTCCCTCGAAGCAACTTGCGAACTCGGCGAAAGTGCCACGCGACTTGCACAAGTCAACGTAGCCTTGGTTGCACTGCGCGGTCAACTGCTCGTTGACAGCGCGCGTCATGCAGTGGTTCTGGAAGCCGGTTCCCGGGCCAATGTGTAGGGTAATTCCTCCAAAGGCACCGCTGTTGATACACCATCCCTGACCGTTGCTCTGCGCCGGCAGCAAGTTCCCGAAGTATGGCTGCGAGAACATGTCTAGCTTGGCAAAGTTTCCAGCATCCTTTGACTCGTCCCACCATGGGAATGCGCGGTTGAAGCCACACTCAGCGCGCAGTACTTGCTCGAAGGTCCAGACGAAGTATCTGTGCCAGATGAGGAACTTGGCGTTGCCGTGGATGTTTGGTGTCCACATTTGATGCAGACGTACGAAATCCTCGTATCGGTTTGCAGCTGGTGGGAACTTTCCAGACGGAGGCTTGTTCATGAGACATCTGATAGATTGGACCAGAGCGAGACGGTCTGATTGCGAGTATTGACGCCATTCGAATCTCATGCCTGGGGCGGCACTACATGATGCTGCTGAAGCACTCTGTGGAATCGCCGCTCCTTGGGAAAGCAAATCGGCCATCGATACACGGGTGACGTTCAGGTTCTTGCCCTCCAAATCCTTTCCTGCCTTGGCATCTTCAAAGGTCAACAGAGCTGGAGTGGGAAAGGCGGAAGCTGGGAGAGCAGGGGCATCTCTGTTTTGGAGAACCGAGCCCGTGACGACGGAGGCCGCCGAGGCGACCAGCAAAAGAAGACCGGAACGCATAATGGGCGAGAGGAGGAATTATATATTAAATAAGTAGATAGATAGCTAAAGGGAAGCTGTTGAGCGAGTGTGTGAGAGGGATGCAAGATGCAAGAAACCTGCTCAAAAAACCTCCTTCTAGAAAAGCCGGGGGCGGGCTCTGTATTTGAAGGTGCTGGGAGGTGGTGGGTGCTGGGTGCAGGCTGGGAACAATCAGAAGAGATCCACTGCCAGCCTTAAAGCAAAAAGCAAAGCAACGTTAAAGAGACGCCGCAGACACCGCTGACAGGCCATGCCGTCTGATCTCACCACTTGGGGAAGTTGTCCCTTCTGTTTTGGTGGAGATCAAATTTCCCATTTCAGGGGGTTTGGGCCGGCGCTGGCGGCCATACCGAATCCTCATTCGCTCGCTCAGCCACGGCGCATTTTAATACGAACTTTTGGCTGTGTGCCGGGCATAAGGGCGTCCCCGTTTCTCGTACTGGGGCCGTTCCTCGTGCTGATCATGACAGTACGGATGGTTAGGCCCTGCAACAACATCCTAGTTTGCTGCAGCTAGCATGTCCATATTTAGACGTCCTTGCTGTTGACTCGGTGAGCTTTTGACCCTGTCGTCCCTGTACGACGGCAATGCGGAACTGCAGCGGTGGCTGGAGAGGTTGTGATGGGCATTCAAATCATCCAATACGATTCTGCTAATTGTTTAGAGATGGAAAGAGAGGGGTGTTTTGAGGCGCTAATCCTATTTCCACCTCGACGCCTCCTTTTCAGCTCGAAGACTTTGCTGGCTCGCCTAGGGCTGGGCACCCGTTCTGCCCGTTCTGGCGGTGTGAAACAAGTCGCTTCAAGAAAGGGGTAGTCTTCATCGAGTGGATATGCACTTGCAACGAAGTCAACAATAACGTACTATGGCGAGACTTCGCGAAAATGCAATGTTGACTCGTGAAAGCATCGCGATGCTGTAAATGCCTAGAATATCGTCATAGGTTTTCCAAGCTTCGTGACACATAAACTATGTCAAACCCGCAACCTAAAAACCTTGATCGTAGCACTTCTCGCCTCGGCCCAGTCAGGTACGAGCTGCTTGGTAACTGGATCGGTAACTGGATCTTTCTCGTGTATGCAGATAAGATCAGGTGCGCTGCCAGTAGATCCAGCATGACCTCACATCAGCCCGTAAGTGATCCTTCGCATCGACGATTTCATGCAACAACTATTGCGACTCGGTTGTCCGGTAGGAAAATTCGGGACTGCATACTGTAGGCATCTGGCTATTGGACAAAACTCTCTGTGTGACTCTGGTGACGATGCAATGCAGGAATCTAATAAACTTTGAGAATGGAGAACTCAATATTGGCTGTCATGCAGGGAAACCTCCTAGGAAAACAGGAAGAAGCATTATCGATTGCAGATCCTCCGAGGAGGCGGGGTAAAGATGATCGACTGCGCGCCGAATCCCGAGAAACTCAAAGTTGCGCAAAACTCAGCTGATGGTACTGCATCTGGAAAAAGTCGCTGTCGAAATTTGGTCGAATTGTTGTGATAGTAAGGAATTGATGTTTTGATGTTTTGATGAGGAACAAAGAAGGAATTTGAAGGCGGCAGGGCGGAAGGGAGTTCGCTTATCTTATCTTAGTGTAGCGGGATTCTAAGTTTACCTTGGAGACTCCAGGAATGCCCTCAACCGACAAACGCAGCGTCGTCAAACAAAACATTGTATTGCCCTCGGTTTCCATTGTGCATCCAAATTCATAGTGCATCAAGATTCAATGTCTCTAGTCGTATTTCCTTCTCATTCCTACTAGATCCTGATCTACATCCATGATCTCCTTCCGACGCGCGTAAAGTAGGAGCAAACAAGGGCGGCTGAAGCACATTCATCATGTTGTCTGGTGTCCTAGATAGCAATTACAAGCGGTATAAGACCGATACATCGATCTTTGTCAAGTGGCTCTTGGATGTGGCACGAAATGCGGGTATGAAGTGGTAAAGTAAGGATATCTCATCCCCCTTACTTCGAGTGACTGAGCCTTGATTGACACTAACGTGACTTGGTCCAGGCCTTCAATATCGGCCAATCATGGGCCTCCAGAACAGACCAGGACACCTCGATTAAAGGGCAAGGCTCGAAAGGAGGCCAAGAAGGGTACAGCAAGTTCCTCTGCTAGGATTCTTTCTGCCGACGCATCAAGCGCCGGTTCAAAGAACTTTGTAGTCAACAGCAGCGAGCTACTTCCTCTCGCAAATGCCATCGTTGCTTCCAAGAAGCCTGTCGAAGTCCCAGCAGATATCATCCGAGCTGGTCTTCGAGCCGTATCTGCAAGGAAGCGCAGTGCTGCATTCTTCAGAAAGGGAACTGATGATGAAGACGAGGAGACGGCAGCGGACAATCGCAGGCATTCCTACTTCATCTCCTTGATGGAAAAGGTCCTGTCTGCTCTTCAGCCATGCTTTGCAGTTTCAGCTGGGACTGATTCAACCGAAGTAATATTGTCCGATGATATATTGGAGTCGCTGGAAAATCGATTCTCCTCACTCGAGGTAGAGGAGCCGGTGGAGCCGAAGACTGGCCCGGCACCAAGAAATGAGCAGCCCACATATGAGCTTCAAGCACCCCAGAAGAATGACAAAGACGAAGAGAAGCTCTTTGCTATCTTCTGTCTCTTCGATGATCTGGCTCGCCTCCGTTCCTTTGTGCTGGACCTGTGGGAGCAATACAAGCAGAGAAAGATCGATCTCATTACCGCCTCCGTTACCACAAATACAGCTTTCCAACTAGCGATCAAAGCCCAAGATGAAATACTTGTAAATTTCCCAGCTTCAGCGGATTATCAGGATGTTCTCGGCATTTTGATCGCCAAATGGGCGAGGATGCAAAAGAGTCCTTTCGAAGCAGGCGCCGAAGGCGAGGTAGAGATCGATGATGACTTGGCACATTGGGTTTACGCCCCTACGCACAGTCTCTTGGACAGCTTTTGCGATGTTCTGGACCCCAAATTTGTGCCATTGATGAAGAGAGGTCACTTTGGTGTTTACGATCCGCTAGCTGATCGATCCAAAATGGACGGAGTTGAGCAGAACAAGGAAGATCTCATCGTTTTGATGGAGCTCTTACCAGAGTTCTGCTTCATCTCTAAGTACAATATCCACATGTTCGCGACAGATGAACTCACACGTGGGCTTGGTCAGATGGTCCTCACTAAAAACATTCCCATCTGGCTCGTATTTGCTACAGCCGTATTCCTTGACGTCCATCACATCTTACGTGAGAAGGTGGAGCTTGGCTTCCAAGAACTGCAAGCAAGGACTTCGGTCGCTAAGTCTCAATTAGACCGATATTTTGAGCTGTCCCGAGGTCTTCGCAAGCCAGATACTTGGCCGAAGGATAACGAGAAAGTCTTCGAACAAATCAGCGATGAGATGAGCAAGTTCATTCTCACTGACGTAGTTTTCCCCTTCAAGGCCACCCAGTACAAGTCTTTCCGACAGCCTGCGCCAGATGAATCCGAACGATTCTACCTCTACAAACGCCATCCAATCCTGTGCGGAATCCAGGCATTTGCAGTTCTTCTGGAAATCCAACAAGCAGGAATCACGCTCAACAACGCAGTCGGTACGGTGATATACCCAGCCCATTTCTACAATGCTCTCAAGCAAAACGACCCTTCATGCGCCTCTTGGCCTATGATCGATGAAGTCATTGCTCTTCACGGTGCCGAGCGTATTTTCGTAGGCGGCAGGCCAACAACTATGAATGAGTGTTTCAAGCATATCTGCCTCATGCTCGGCTACTCACCAGCACAATTCGCCAAGAACCGCAGGAACCCCAAAGCCGTTGCATCCAAGAACGGACCCCGGGGCCTGAAGGAAACGTCACCGATCACGAAACTCTTTTATAGAGGTTTGCGCAAGGCGAATGGTAAAATGGAAATCACGATGCACAGCGTAGAGGAGCTGCTGAATGAGCAAGCTCGCGACGCGGACCTGGCTTCCAATCCTACAAGCAAGAGGCTGCGACGAGAGTGGGCTGCGACGAATCGCTTGACTTGCATCCAGCTATTAGAAGCTCTGCAAGCATCAATTCCGCAGGAGTTGCCGAAGCTGGAATTCGACTACTTCAAGTTGCACGCGCAGAGTATTGGACTACTGAGAAGGCTGAAGAGGGAGCTCGATGAGGATTATATCAAGTTCTATGGGAGTGCTAGGTATATCGAGAATGAGTCCCAGCTACTATGGCTGGCTCCGTTTGCTATTATGGTGAGTCTCCATTTTCCTGCGTTTGATACATGGATTTTGGGTTTCAATTTCTTGGGCTGCGTATCGCCCGACCCCACTACTGTAGTGTGTCCTGAGCGCAAAGCTAATAGTCACAGGCTGCAGCAGGCACAGAGAGAGCCCCCGAGGAAATGAGCATAACAGATTCTGGTAGCAATATGCTAGCAAAGGCAGCAAAAGTCATGGAGGAGTATCTTCATGAGGAAGGCGCCATTTAATGTCGACCTATCGAATGCCCGTTGGTACGCAGTGGCATGCTTGCCTACATTCCCTTGCCTCGACTTTAACTGGATGTATTTTTATTGTCTATAAGAGTATCACGCTTCAGTACGGGACGCTAGAATCATAGATTTGGAGAAAGAAAGGTGGAGGTGCCCGATGAAAATCTGGATTTGGACACAGCACAAACGAATGGCAGATATTCTGGAGGATTGTGACAGACGTCACTATTTCAAGTCCTCGCAGAAACTCTAGGGTGATTCGGTGATGTTAAAGCCCCCACCACAGATCGCACACATCTGTTTGTAGTGTGTTGCTTTTCGAAGTCCCTCCTGTTGCGCCTTTGCCAGATGATGTGGGACAACATCAAACAAAACATCAAGCTCGGCTAATTACCAGCCTGGTCTGTCCTCAATTCTCATACACATACCGTCCCACATAAACAGACCTGTAGCATCACTAGGATTTCTGCCCTGCTTTTCTTCCCTAACAATCTTCTCGTTTCCAAGAGAAGTTCCATTTTCCCACATCCCGCCATCGCCACGTTTCAAATGCCCGTGCTGCATCCCATTTTCTGTGGCAGATACGTACCTCAGCCGTGTTGAAGAAGGAGTACCGGTATAAACGAGACACGAAGTGCTTCACGTGTATCGCAGCTATTGAATGGGGGTGTGGAATAGAGTGTTCGATTTGCCACTTTCATGGTGCGAGGAAGGGCATAAGTACAGGTGTGCTGCCGCACTGTTGGGTGAGACTTGTGGTCTTGATACTCGCTACACAGACCACGCGGACTGTGGGCGCAGAGTAGGTCAGTGAGTTCTCAAATCCCCCTTTCACTGAAAGAAATGATCACTAACAAAAAGGATATAAAGCTCGCAGTATCCATAGTTGTCAGCATGCAGCGTGGGACAATATCTCGCAACACACGCTGTCTGCGACTCCTACTCCTCAAACAAGTCTCCGAGTCGCGGTACAAGACGGAGGTCACGGCTGTAGAGAACTTTGTCTTCGAGCCTTTCTTGACGGTGGATCTCGGTGAGGACTGGTGGGAGGGGTGGTGAATCTGAGGATGAGAACAGGGTTTGGATTGGAGTAGTGTTAAGGAGTGAAGCGGGGTGCGCGGTGTATAATTTGAGCCGGGAGATTTGCGATGGGATGGAAGCTTAATGGATGCATCTTCGCTCGTTATAATTCGCTTCTTCATACATTCGTTATATTCACTCCTTAGAGACGGAGATTTGGGTTGAAAATGGAGAGGTAGGGGGGTACTCTTTGAGACATGAGAAGAGCCGAAACACATTCATTATATTTTGATGTATTGAGGGCCATGGAAACACACTCGTCATGATAGAGTCTTAGACAATCAAATGTTAAATCCTTTGAAGAAGATACAGAAAACGAAGGAGGATACCAATTCGATTACAGCGATATGCATCAGGGAGGAAAATCACCGGTGTAAACGTAAGAAGTAAGATTTTCACTCACTTTGTTTCTTGGCTTCTATGTACTGAGCAGTTCCTGCCAAATCTACTCCACGAGCATCAAATCACAGGTACGGGTAGGAAAGCGCCATCCTCATTGCAACAATTCAGCTCCGTGTCTTCTGCCTGGACCTCGTGTAGCCACCCAGAGCGATCCGCAACCTTTCCGGACTGCAGTGCTTTCAACTCAACATTCAGCCTCGAAACAACCGGCCCACCAGCTTGATTGTCGTCTGGCACATACGTGATGGTTTCCAGATCCTCCGAAGTCGACGACACTCGAGCATGCGGTGGCAACGGCGTTCGCAACTTCAAACCTCTTCGCGTGATGGACCTGATGGCAACCAAGCCAACTGCAGTTCCGGCTCCGAGTACTTCGCAGAAATCAGGAAGCTCAGTATATGGCATCGGTCTCTTCTCAACTTTCCAACCCCAGCTACGTGCTATCTGCTGGACGCTGTCGATGACACAGGATGAGTCGGGTATGACCAAAGTCGCGTCGTTGTAAGATTCTTGAGGATACGAAATTCCCAAAAGTCCACAGGTGTTGAACTCGTCTAACACCTTCACATTTCGCACTGTCCAAGTGAAGTGTGATGTCGAAGCCCTGGCCCCTCGCATCTGCTGCCCAGCGCACTACTCCAGCGTAGTTGCCTCCACTTTGGCATGGCCCACTCCCTTTGGCGCTGTCCGATCAAAGTTTTCCGGGACGAGCGCCTTGACTGGTGGCATTGGCTGTGCTCCAATTGACGTTGGAAATACATAGACGCAGAATGTGCATGTGTCTGGCGAGCCTGGAATGGACATCGGGCTGGAACCGAAGAGGAGTGGTCGAATATACATGCCACAACCACTCTCATGTGACGGAACATACTCGGCATTGAGAGCAACAGCCATTCTGCATGCCTGTAAGAACATCTCCTCTGGAACGGAAGGTAGATGTATCACGCTTGCAGAGTGTTGGAGTCTGGAGGCATTACGATCTGGACGAAAAATAGATATGCTGCTAGGATTTCCCGGCATGCGGTGGGCTTTGAGACCTTCGAAGGCATGTTGACCGTAGTTGAGACCCGACGATAAGCCATGGATTCGCAGGTACGGGTCTGTTACGAACTTGAGGGATGACCATTGACCACTGAGTCCGTTGTAAGTGGATCCAACATGACCGTTCACTAGATTCTGGATCAGGTTTGTGGCGATCCGCAAAAGTCAAAATCTCTCACCTTCTTGGAATTCGAGATTCTCTGATAATCTCCAGTCGGCATCACTGATAGGAGGCGGAGGATAAGTCGACATTTTCAGGAAGTATCGCCGAAGGCAGTAGGCACACTCGTTGGATGCATTTGACCACGTCCCGCAGAATATAACTTGAAAATTTAGCTGCTTTCCCGGCGACCGATATTTCTTCACCGCTTTCTGATAAATAGGAGTAACGATCGGAAGTTCCTGCAGCGATATCGTGCTCTTTTCCTGCTGTATCACAGTTAATTCTCGTGTCACGAATTGCACTTGGCATGGACGGTTGGACTTTCCATTGCACAAATAATACGGAGAGCTATCACCCATTTTAAGAACTTCCATAAGGCTACGCTTCCAAGACAAAGAAACCTTGACTATTTACAGAGCTACTGCCTTTGAATGAAGACGTGGTACTGCCTCGGGTAGAGTTGCATGTTCGGCAATGCCAATGAGGGTCCACGTTGAAAGGACACAGCCCACTTGTTAACTCAGCTCTAGATACAGTCAAGGAAAAAAATTATATTCGGAAGTTCTGCGTTCATGCTTACTCCAATTTGAATACAGCAGATAGCGCTAGCGACCTCGTAAAGTGCTTTCCTACGCAGCGCCACTCACCGTCGGCAAACACCCCTTCCCAGTCTTCTAGCGTTGGTAGGCATACGTCCATCATAGCATGCCCTAATTCAAACCCTAGCGTGAAAAACGGAAAATTGTCTTCCGCAATAGCATACTCCGAGTTCCCGCTTTCCAAAAGTCCTCGAAATGTGTCGCCGAGTAGGAACCGCCGTGCCCTGGGAAACGACTCGCGTAACCTCCGCAAAGTTTTGACGCAGTTCTCCCGTGGCCAGAAGTCATGACCCATGAGGAAGCAAGTGATAAGCTCCGCCTCCGCGAACTCTGGCCTGTATGTGAGGTCTCGCACATCTCCTTGTACGAAAGAAAGCTTCCCATCGAAACCACATTGAAGTCCATCGGCCGATGCCACCTTGATTGCTGGCACTGCAAGATCGATTCCAAGTCCTTTTACGCCCGGATACCGATTCAGATCTGGATAACTCGTCAGTCTCTAAACGGATGAACTTGAAGATCTCCAAAATTCCACCGGTGATATTGTACCTGCATGAGCCTCCCGCCGCTACCGCATCCGAGATCAACAACAGACGAGAAGTTGAAATCCAGCCCCTCCATGGCGCTCCAAAATGCCGGGTCCCAGTATTGGCTATTGATATCGCGACATGCTTGAGCGCGAAGCGTTCCGCGTTGATTTTTCTGTTGGTTTTGAGCTCAGAGAGGAGGCCGACTTCCCATGCCGTGGAGATGGCTGTCGCTGCGATAGCGGAGTTGGAAATTGTTGCTACTGCCCGCTCGGGGTCGACGCAAGTTCCATTCATAGTGATCAACTTCAGATTGAGTTGCTCGGATGGTGGCCTTTCTTTGCGTCCGCTCGGACTGAATTCCGCAGCGTAGTGACCTTAGAACTCGAATCAACAATGGTTTGAGGAGGGAACGGATTCCTTAAGCAACGCTTTCAAGCAAGGTAGGAAGTTTGTTGAGCTACAGATCAAAATATAAGAACCACCAGGCCGAAGTCGTGCCTAGGATAAATTCTGAAGCTTCCGAGGAACATCAGTCATCGCACACTACCTATGCAGTGCTCACTAGCTTATCTACAGCTTTCCTCTTTCAGGGGAATTCTTCCCAAAGGAACCATTCTGCGGTGAAAGTCACCGTACCTGTGAAATGGCGATGAAAATGTGGTCGGTACAGTGCAGCATTCGTGTGCTGCAGTGCAAGGTAAAACTGCCGAGGATATTCAACACATTTGCAAAAGGAAAGTCCCGAGGTCCTTCCTGAGGCAGGCCATGATATTCGTCAGTAATGCGGAGCATAAAAAAAAGCGAATGTTGTCCTCTTCTACATCCGTGTAATGACCCTGATATATAAAGAAACTAAGTCGCAACGCTCTCCTAGAGTGAAGACATCGAAGGGACGTTCCTGACATAAGCGAAGACCCCCATTCTTTCCAGCCCATAAGCGAGCGAAGGAAAACAATTCCGCTGGTGACTATGGCTGCTTCGGTGGGCACGTCAGCGGGGACGATGCTGGCGGGAGTTCTGCTGGAGCTGATTGGGTATTGGCCGACATGGTGTACGGCTTTTGCGTTGCTTGCTATCGACGCTGTGGTGAGACTACTCATGATTGAGAACAGAAGGGGTATGTCAGCAGATTACATTTTCCCAAAACGAAACAAATGATGAAAACGCTGAACCTAATGCCGACACAGGCTTGACCTTCCCCGCACCGGCACAAAGCGAAGCTGCCTCCCTCCTCTTCCAAGAATCGCTAGATGAGAATTGCTATTCATACGGTACTACAATCCTTCCCACAAAACCATCAGCAACTTCCTCTTCCGAGAAAGAAAAAATCGGCCTCTCATTCTATCTCTTCGTACTCCGACAACGGCGCTTCCTCGGTGGTATAACATCATTCATATCCTATTCCCTCATAATCGCCAGTTTCGACACCACATTACCTCTCCATGTACGCTCCGCCTTCAACTGGGGCAGTCTGCAAGCCGGGTTGTTGTTCCTCGCTCTCCAAGGCCCTGGCATCTTTTTCGGTCCCCTGGCAGGGAAGCTGAAGGATAAAGTAGGCACGAGGAGTCCGGCTGCGGTGGCGTTCTTTGTGATGGGGCCGGTGCTGATGGTGATGAGTGTGCCGGGCGAGGGGAGAAGGTAATGGCAGAGGTGGTTTGATGAGAGTGGGAGGGGAGAGGTGGTTTATGTGGCGGGGATGGTGGCTGTGGGATGCATGATTCAGTCGTTGAGTGGAGTTGGGGTGTTGGAGTAGACAGGTGAGCGAGCCGAACCTTGCTTTCGTGTGGACTTTCTTGTTATTGGGTTTGCTGACTGGTGGGATATGTAGCTGCTATTGAAGAGATTCAAAACGAATGTCCGCAGATATTCGGTCCTCGTGGGGGAAACTCGCGAGCGATTTCGATTGCGAATATGAGTTGGATTATTGGGATCTTCATCGGACCGATCATCTTGGGATTATTGACTGATAAATTTGGGTATTTTCAAACGAATCGTATACTAGGTATGTTCTGCATTCCGAGATGTTGTTGAGTTGAGTTGTGTTCTGATGATCGATAGCTGCTCTTTGCATTTTGTCTGGATTGAATGCTTTGTGTAGCCTGGGTCCAAAGGGACATTCGGCGATTGAAGATGAGATTAGCAGGCGAAGAGAAGACGGGCAACGTAGAGGAGAGAGCGCTTGACGAGGTGTGTAGTATATAGACTGTATGATATGTAGTAAAGATAGAGTTCATATTGTATGCGCGTGTTGAACAAGTCTCGCCCAAGTTTGTCTCCTGCTTAACCTTTGTTTTGCCGAAGCGAGCTCGCCTGGAGATACTTTAGAGGGCCTGTCTCCGTGCCGGAACGTGATGCTCCCAAGTATCAGTCCACGCAGCAAAAACTTGAGTGATCATGGTCAGTATCGCTGTTTCAGGCTTCAAACATCTTCTTTTCGTATGTCTATCGAGCCTAAAAAGGATGTAGAAACTTCTACCTGAACTCAACTCGTTGCTTGGGAGCGTAGAGTCACGTGGGGAATTAATTTTGGTTGCATTATGTGAGTACATGCTTGCCTCCGTCACTCTCTATTACAAACGCAGGTAGTAGACCACCAGCCAGACTTACGAATTCGACCAAAATAGCCCTGCTGTGGTTGTAGCATGGAAGACATCGTTGCCTCTTCTGTCAGCAAACAATGAGGCGTCTCTTACCCCTGGATTCCAGTATGCAGCAAACCGGAAGAGGCAAGCCGGACTTCTTGACAACCTCTCATCGGCTGGTCCAATTCCATTTACTTAGTTTTCACTCCTCGAGAATCTTCCATAATATTCGCCGTCTATCGGAGTTAGATCTTGGCAGTAGGAAGAGTGTAGAATGATGCAAGATGCCTTGCAGTGTTACCGAATACCTCCCCTGTGCGAAAGCGGAAACCTAGAAAATACTGGAAAGAGAAAGAGGATCAGATTGAGAGATTTGGTATAATTGACACGTCCCTACTCCCTAGAAGTCATTGGAGACATCTCAGCTCACTTGAAATGAGAAAACGAAAAAGAGATTACCACGATAGTTCTCATGCTATACTACCATATGTCTTGTACTTTCTTCTTATGTCTAACCTCTTCCTGGACAAGTGCCATCATAAGATGCCACTTTAAGAATTATATTTTGATTTGATATCACGTGCAGCTACTCGGTCCATAGAACGAGGGAGGTCCCGGCGCTTTGCCCGACGCATCTTCTGTTGATCTGGCGTCTCGATTGGTCTGCATCTTTCGTGCTTCTGCTGCATACCCTTGTTGACTGGACTTTTTTTTTTCCTTCGCGCATTCGCTTTCGCCCGGAATTTGATTGTTGACAACGCATCAAACACTCCTTCAAATTAAAAATATTACAGAGCCGGACAAACGCCACTCAGCTGCCATCAGCCAGAGCAGGGCGAGCAGAGCAGGCACTGGACAGTTTGACGATCAAGGGGCGCGTCTTCCCGTCGAGTCGAGTCACCCCTCCATCACCCTGGACGGGCTCACTCGCAAGAATTGCATCCACGATAGATGGGCACACTACTACATCATACCACACAACACTGGCAAAGGCACAAATTCTCCGGTATCCTACCACAGGCACAGACGCGTATTGTACTTAGGGAAGGAAACAATTCGAAGACAAGAGGGCTTGCGGACCGATCCTCGCCCGTCCCTCCAGTCCAGTCCAATACAGGCCAGTTCAATCCATACAGGACCTTCCACTCGCTTGCATTGCTGCCCGACACATTCAGACAGGTCAACCCGGCTGCTTGCGTTGCTCTGGTCTGCTTTGCTCTCTTTGCTTTGCTCGCCTACGCTTCTTCTTTACTTTTCTCTTACTACCTACTCACGTACCCTGTCCTGCTTGTCTGGTCGCTATCATCCCTCCCTGTTTGCCCTATACCAGACTGACTACCGGCCTGGTTGCAGCCCAGTCCAGTCCAGATCTTCCCGTGTCTCTCCCCATCCTCCTCTTCTCGTTCTGCCACGAGTTGAGTCGAAGTGGAGTGCAGTGTGGGATCTCGGGAAAAAGTCCCATCTGCTGGGTTGGGGTTCAGTCTGCGGCTGCGGCCAATATCTGCACCAAGTATAAGTCTTCGGCTTGCCGCACATTTTCTCCTCCAACTCCCCCCATCCCAGAATTATCTCGGACACCTCACACCTGAACGTATACCTCCACCTCACACATCACACACACCTTACTTGTCTTCATTCCGAAACAAGTCTACCCCTTTTTTTTATCTGAGCAAGCAACGCCAGTCTTTCATCTTCTCCATCCTATAAGCAGAGCCCACAATTGGTCGCCCTGCTCGCTGATCCTCAGCGCCTATCCCTTTGCTCTCCTTCCGAGAGCCAGCGAGAGTTCGACTTGGGACCCAAGGACCGAACAATAACAGATCTAGGAGATCCGACACCCCCTTTGCCTCTCCACCAAGAATAGCCTGTCTTTTTGGATTGCTTCAAGTTGCGAGGCCCCTGGCATCCGAGCTTTCTTCTACAGATTGATTATCATGAACTGCAATCCTCCTCGTCTTCCTTCTCCCTTGTTGGAGACACACATACCGCAGGCGTTGACGCCTTGAGATACGCCATTAGCTTTTCAGCAAAGTGCCAAAGCACATCAAACATTACGAGATACAAACAACAACGGAGCAACAATGCGACCAACCACACCCAATTACAATTTCGCCCAGCAGGCAGGGCCCTCCTCACCTCCCCAGACGCCTACAACAGCTTCTGCATCATTCAAATTCAAGAACCGGCGCAATGGCATGCATTTTGATCCTGGCCAGCTGCCAAAGCAGAATGGTACCATAATCCCAAATGGCAATGGCCCTCACTTCTATTACACGCCGTCCAACAAGCCTGCAGATCTCTCCCCACGATCCTCCTCCCCCTCGTCCTCGACGCACCACTCGGACTCAAGCGAAAGTCCTCCACGATCCCTCTCATCCTCCCCCATCCCACCTTTCTCCGAATCCCCTCCGCGCAAACAAACAAGAACAGCAATTGTGGAAGGCAATTTCACAGTCGAGGAGTTCGGCGACAGCGATTACGAAGATTGGGATTCGGATGACGAAGATGTGATACGGCCGCATCAGTACGAAGATGCGGAGAGCGACCGAGCGGCCTCTGTGCGGTCCGTTTCTCGCAGTGAGATCGACCCGCGTGTCCTCCACAGCCTCAAGAATCTACACTGCGAGACGAACGAAGACGAAAGAGAGATATGGCTCGAGCAGCAGAGAGCTGAGAAGCGACGCAAGCGCAGGAGTTCGGGAAGTGTGCAGAAGCGGACAATAAGCCAGAGCATTGGCAGTGATACGGATGAGGAGGACTTGAAGCCTGTCACCTTTGAGGGCGCCAATGAGATCGGATCAAGTGCTAGGAGATTGAGGAGGAAGACCAAGGGCGAGAGAACGAGTCTGATTTTCGATGATCCTCCGCCCAGGATTGACGAAGAAGACGAGGGCCCTGAGAGTGTGGAAGAGATTGTGGAAGTCAATGAGGGCGAGACGGACATTGAAGGAGGAGATCTACGAGAGCTGCCATACTTCCGATACGTCCAAGATATGGATGTCGACTCGGATGATGACTGATTGAGATACGTTCGATGTCGACATGGATAATGAGTGATGAGCAATACATGAGGGATGGTTATTATGATTGATGAACTATAGACTTGGGTTCCCGCAGAAAGGATACCGGTATGGAGCTGGGCTTGGGATTTGAAATCAGCATCGGCATCAACTGCATTGCTTTGGAAAGTTCCGTCTAGCATAGCGTTTGGGTTTGCTCAACAAGTCTGCGTGGGAGGCATAGCGATTAGATATGTTTGTTCACACAATTGAGCTATTTTCTGCCCTTTACGACAAGTATTTACCTTCGGTGACTATATGTATCTCTCGACACGAGAGGATGCTGCAAAGCCAACCAAGAGTCTATAAGATAACTGGCTCGACTGGAGTACAGATCTTCTTGCTCTGCGAGTGACCATAACGGAGACATTTGTACCATAGTTTTCATTTCAGAAATACATGTCATTCTTCAAGCTGGCCTCGACTGCTACATTTTGTTTAATTGCAAGCCAGGATTGCAATCTGCCACTCTCTGATGTAGCCGATGTATTGACGGGTATGTAAAATGCTCTTGATATACAGCACAACCTGGATCTTCATTTCATAATTTCCATGCGAACAATAACAGAGTAGTAACACAATGCAGATTTAGATCGATATGGATTGAGCACTAATCAGACAAAAGACCTTCGTACCTCGTACTGACATGTATAACTTTATCCTTGTGACAGTCCCAGACCGGTAAAGTGCGGCTGAATGCGGCCGCCCGACTAAAGATCGATCTCCAACTTCACCTGGACATTGCATCACTTCTCTCCCCACCTCGAGACTGTATGTTCAACCAAGCGAATTAGTACGAGATATTCGAGTAGCCATTGTTGTTTACTTCAACTGGATTACCGTCGACCCAGGGGCCATAATTATAGGCGACAGCGACCATCGACACGATGAACAACGGTCAGCAGGGCGGCCCTCCCCCACAGGGCCAGCCGTCAGGAGCGCAACAGCAGCAACAACAGCAGCAGCGCAAGATTCCTCTCTTTAAACCGGAGCAGATGAGAGGTCTACCTGAACCATTTACCGCCGAAGAACGAGCAAAGTGGGAGCAGGGCTTGAGGGCGCTATGGAACCAAATTGAGCAGAATGCAGCCGATACACAACCACATATGGAAGCCAAGCGCAAGCTCATGGACTTTTCGAGAACACTTGCCGGCAAGTTACAAGCTGCGAAGCAAAAGGCCCAGCAGCAGGGTCAGCCAGGACAGCAGGGACAGTCGAGCCAGCAAGGACAACAGCAACCTCAGCAAGGTGGTGCCCCTCGTCCTCCCAGCCAGGGCCAGCCACAACAGAATCAAGGACAAGGAGGAGATAATAGTGGTGGAGGTACGAGTCCTGTGCAGCAGAGACAACAACCCAAGATCAGCCCAAAACTGATGGAACATGTCACAAACTTTCCATACGTCCTTCCTCCAAACATGACGCCCAATACCCAAGAATCTATGAAATGGATACAAGAGGCGAAGCAAAAGTATCTGAAGGCTTTGGTCAACATGGAGTCTTGCTCGGCTCGCGTAACTGCTCTGGATGGGTTGATTGCGAAGCGAAACGAGGAGGGAAAACCACTGAGCCCAGAAGAGGAGAAAGACTTTAAGGAGAAGAAAGATGCCGCTCACAAATCACACTCGGAGGTAAAAGCTTTTGTAGAAAGCTTCCGGGCTCAACAGGCTCAATTCAGGGCTGCTCAAGCTCAGTCTCAGGGACAAGGAAGCGGTTCTCCAGATGCCAATCGACCTGGCCCAAATGCCAGCAATGGTGGTCAAGCTCCCCCTCGACCGCAGATGAACCCCCAGCAAGTCCCAAATCCAACACAGACTGTCAATGCTGCCATCGAAGCAGCCAGAAACCAGCAGATGGGTGGAGGTCGTCCTATGCCACAGATGCAGCAGCAAAATGGCCAGATGTCACAACCTCCCCAGATGCCAAACCAGAATGCTCCCGCTGGTACTAGTCAAGGACAAATGCCTAACATCAAGACGGAGGCCGGATTGCCTGCTCAAATCAATACTGCCATTACTCAAATGCAAGGAAACCAAAGACCTATGCAAACAAATTCACCACAGTCTGCTGTCCCACGATCCGCCGGCGTGCCTCAATCAGCCACCTCGCAAGGCCCTCAACAGCAACAGATTCCCCAGCCTTTGTCACAGTCCGACGCTTTTCAAAGTGCCGCTAGATCATACTCTAACCAAGCGCCTCCGAACGTGATGGGTCATTCTCACCCGACCGCTCCCCGTTCCGAAACGAACGTAATAACAAATAAAATGCCTATTCCCAAGCACCTTCCCGAGCGCGCAACACAACAACCGCAACCCGTACAAATGCAGCAAGCACGACCAACCTACTCAGGAGGTCCATCGAATGGCGGCAGCGTCATCTCTCAACCTGTTATTCCAAAGACACCAGGTTACAGCATGGAGGGCGAAGGTGACCGTGTTTTGAGCAAGAAGAAGCTTGATGAATTGGTTCGTCAGGTTACTGGTGGTGGTCAGGGACTGGATGGTGGTGAGGGATTGACTCCTGATGTAGAAGAGGTATGTGATGCTCTATATTTCCTTGTCAGCTTTCTCGTCGCGTATTTGGTGCCATTTTGGTGTCGTAGTCAAGCAGATCCGTTTCTGAGGTCACCTTCGACTTCTTACATTCTCTTATCGATCTCCCAATGACGGGAACTATCGTCTCTCTTTGAACTTAGCAGTCCGCAATGCTAATATGCGTAGTCCATCCTCAATGTCGCCGACAACTTCGTTGACCAAGTGCTTCAAGCGGCCTGCAAGAACGCCAAAGAACGTGGTAGCAAGATCCTCGAGATCCGCGACATTCAGCTCACTCTCGAGCGTGGTTACAACATCCGTATTCCGGGCTACTCCAGCGATGAGATTCGTACCGTCCGCAAGATTCAACCTTCTCCAGCCTGGATCTCGAAGATGAGTGCAGTTCAAGCTGCCAAGGTCACTGGTGGCAAGAGTACTGATTAAGGTATGTAAGCAGGACCCAATCAATCTCAAGTGATTTACTGATATTGTAAATAGCTTGCATGATCTAAGATGGTCATCTGGAGTTCAAGGCAGTGTGTTTTTCCAAGCCGGGCGTTGGCTGGTATTATGGAAGGAATGGGATGGACATCAAGGCGTTCATATGGGAGCTTTGCATGCATATGGCCAAATACTTTGCTTTGGCTTCTGACTATTATCTGAGAGTGGATGGTTGGAATGGGTCTGGAAGGAAAAAATACTACACTGCATACGATGCATGGGGCTCACTTCTAGCTTATGGCACATGTTAATTCGCTGACCTTCTGATGTGCCCACGTGATGTTTATATTGACTTTCATGGCTGCGAATGTTGTGGTTTTGAGCTGTTCGAGTGCATTCATCAAGCCAACCATCTCATGACAAGTAATATTCGTGTCCATTTTGCCAGCGATATTCTTTTTCTGATTTGATACTGTAAGACTCTGCAGCCCGCTTACCTATCTATTGGCTTTGTGATCTGGTTCTGGATGCAAGCCAAGTCAGGCTGAGAGACGGCCCACTCTCAGCAGGCACGGCTAGCATTCGCGTCAAGGTTCTGCGCCGGACCTCCATGTCGCTTGCCGTACCAGCCTTAAGCTTCAACATGTTGTAATCTCAAAGCACAGCTTCACTCCAACATACCATCAACAACACCACCCCATCAAACGAAAACAAAGCGACATCTTCCATTTCTCTCAAGTCCAGGGAGATACCCCAAGTCTCGAATACAAACCCAAGTCCTGCGAATACCATCGACGCGCTCCCTCGAAGCCAAGAGTACGTCACGGAAGGGCGCCTTCAGGACGCTTGAACGATCAGTCAGTCAGTCGATATGCCCAGCAAAACCCCCCATACAAACGGGGACAAGCCTGTCGAGAATGGAATCAATGGCACCAAGGACGTCGAGATGAAGGACGATGCGCCAGCGACGTTGAAGGGTGGAAAGGGCAAGAAGCTGAAGGAAGGCGACGAGGAAATGACCGTCGTTGTACCTCCTTCCAAAGGCTCAAAGCTATCAGCTCCTCCTCCGAAGGATACCGATGGTGATGTGGCTATGGATGGGAATGAGGGTGCAGAGGGAGAGGATGCTGGCGCTGTTAAGATCGATCCAGTGGCTAAGGCTGTAGCTGGTGAGTAAACACCCATTCCTCCGAGAAGCTGCCCAATACTGACTACGAGCTCTTCATTGCAGATATCAAGAGCAACTTTCCTTTACTGGAGCGCGCCGTTACCCTATTCGATGCTAGATTCTCCCTTCGAGCTCTTCGGTCGATTTCTTCTATCCGCAAACGCCTTACACCAGATATCCTAGCGCAAGTCATCACCGAGACATATCCATCAACAAGCCCTGCCGCAAAGTCACTATTGGTTGCCATTGATAGGGAAAATGCTACATTCACAAAGCCAGCTTCGTCTGAGATGGAGATCGATTCCGAGTCGAAGAAGAGCGCCAAGAAGGAGCAGAAGGAGATCATTCCTGAGGTCGATATCTTCCTCGGGATCCTGACCCAGATCTACTACCTGGACAACAAGATCACCCAGCAAGGAGCTGAGTTCTCGGCATACCTCGCTGAGCGGATACACACTTTGAACCGCAGAACCTTGGATTCCCTCACTGCCCGTGTGTACTTTTACTACTCATTATTCTGCGAGCAGATGGCCCCTCTGCCACCTTCCCCATCTTCACCCGTCGTTACTCTCAGACCTACACTCCTTTCTGCACTTCGAACGGCTGTTCTGCGCAAGGATATCGATACACAGTCTACAGTCATCGTTCTGTTGTTAAGGAACTACCTCTCAACATTCCACATTGCTCAGGCCGATCTCCTCTTGTCCCACACCAAGTTTCCAGATACTGCTTCAAATAACCAGGTTGCTCGGTATCTATACTATCAAGGCCGCATTCGGGCGATTCAATTACAGTATTCCGATGCTCATGAGTTTCTGGTTGCTGCTACCCGAAAGGCTCCAACAAGCCCCAGCGCCGCAGGTTTCGCACAGACTGCGCAAAAGCTGTTGCTTGTGGTTCAGTTGCTGATGGGAGATATTCCTGAGCGTGCAACTTTCAGAGTTGCAAGCATGGAGCGTGCTCTTCAACCATACCTCATGCTCGTACAAGCCGTTCGCGTTGGTCTGTTGGGCGAATTCGAGAATGTGATCAACCAGCATGCCGAGACCTTCCGCCGCGATGGAACATACACACTAATTCTCCGCCTCCGACAAAACGTCATCAAGACCGGTATCCGAATGATGTCTCTGTCATACTCCCGTATCTCCCTTCGAGACATCTGCATACGCCTGAAGTTGGACAGCGAGGAGTCTGCGGAGTACATTGTTGCAAAGGCTATCCGTGATGGTGTCATTGAGGCTTCTCTGGACCGGGAGAGAGGCTTCATGAAGAGCAAGGAGGTTGGCGATATCTATGCTACTAGAGAGCCTGGTGACGCTTTCCATGATCGTATCCGTGCTTGTCTTACACTTCATGACGAGAGCGTCAAGGTATGTTTCCCCTCTTCAATTCATAAAGACGACTAGCTGATTAGTTGTCGTTCAGGCTATGCGATTTCCCATGAACCAACACAGACTAGAGCTCAAGAATGCCCAGGAAGCACGAGAGCGCGAGCGTGAGATGGCCAAGGAGATTCAGGATGGTGATCTGGATGAGGATGACTTGGGAGGGGAGTTCGAGGGCATGTAAGCGGTCTTCCAATCGCTGAATTCGATATCGAAACCGACATACATAATCTCGGCTGTACACAACCTTGGAATGGAATGGAATGGATGGCTGGATGGACAGCATTGGAGGGTTTACCTTGGGAGAAGGTGAAATGGAACTGAATGGAGGGGTATATGAGAGGAGAGGAGAGCAGTGTGGATGATACTGAGAGGGGGTTGGGCTGCAGTGGGGTGGGGTGGCAGGTGCGGTGAGCTGGAGCTGAGCGATCGGTTTGGTGGCCGGGCATTTGGCAACCTTCATCATATTGTCTTGCTACTACTACTACATCCTAGTTATTTTGATCTTCGTCCCAGCTTCTTTGACTTTTCCCTGCATGCTCGACTTCGACTTCTTGCGAGGTGGAAGCGGCTGGGAAATGTTGGAAGCTTGGGATGGAGAGGTGCTACATTAGTGTTCTTGCGAACGTCAACAGACAACATTTCCTTTTTTGACATTTCGATAATGGATCGTGTGGACGCGTGCGTGTCCATCAGTAGTGAATATGGTTGTGTTACTAGCTGTGGGATCGGCTGGGTGGATGGGTGGTGTACATGAGCACTTTTGCTTGCTGATATGGGCTATCCAGCTATTGTAGTAATTGATGAATTGATAGATACTTTTGCATGGCTTCCTTGTTGATTTCCCTCACATCATCCTTGTAAATCGAAGTCCAGGGCAGTGAGAAGAAATGCTATATTCGCACTCAACAGTTTTTATTTGACAACAGAACAATTAAGAGGCAAGCTTGATTAGACGTGGAAACAGCTGCATAATACAGATCGCTCCGTGAAGTTTCTGTGAAGCGATTGCCGAATTGTTACGGAGTCAACCAGGTCGAGACAAACAAACTCAGATATGGGACAAATTCAAGCATGACCCTGATCATCTGCTCACCTCGAATGACGTGCATGTCAAAACGATATATTACTGCCCAATCTAATATCCACGGGAAAACTTGAAGACATAGTCTTTTCATTCTTACAATACAAGATCGCGCGTTGCGAAAACGGAAGGAAGCAGAAAAATTTCAGCCCAAGCCCAAGCTCAAGCGCGAGACAAATCGGACCAGGACCGACCAGAAAAAAGTTTTCTTCCCATCAGACACACGTTTACAATTCATCAGCAATCTTTAGGGAGAGAAAGAATCAGCAGAGCGCGAATCCGTGTAATGGGAAAAGAGAGGCTGCCAGCTCCTGCGCAGCGCATCTCTTTATCGACAAGAGGAAAAGGGCGAGGGAATAGAGGAGGTGGAGGTGTTGAGGAAGCAGCAGTCATTATTCCAGCCATTCAGGGGGCAGCAGGTCGCGGTCGCGGGCGCGTGGTGGTTGACGTGGGTGAGGAGAGCGAGGGCCAGACGCGGGATGCTGGTACTGGTGCTGGTGCTGAGGCTCATGCGACGGGATGGATTGAACCGCTTTCAATATTAACCGCAACCACGACAATAACGAATGAAGCCGCGACTTCCACTTCGAATACAGATACGCGCGCGACGAGTATACGGTTAAGAACAAGGACTGCGTCTATAAGTGCGGATATCAGAAGTGTTAAAGACGAAGAGGAGGGAGCTGGACAGGTACATTTGAACGAAGGGGGACGAGGCTCTACATTCCAGGAAAGCTGGACGATTGAACCCGACCTGCAGGAAGAAGATAGGACTGGAGGAGAACAATTCGACAACTCTGCCTTCGAAACAGCAGTTGCACAAAACTCTACACGTCCTACCCAACCCTGCGAAGCTCCAAATCTACCACAGACCCCACTACCCCGCCAGTCCCCAGATCCACACCCGCAGCCGCAACGCTTCGTCCTGAAATTCGACAGGCGCGTCCTGGAGAAATCGCAGGCGAAGCAGAGGGAGCAGAGGAAGCTTATTGAGGGCTTATTGGAGAGGCAGAGGGAGGAGGCTCTTTGTGTTAGTGAGTTGGTTAGGGAGAGGGATTTGGAGATTATGCCTAGTTTGGAGGGGGCGTTGGGGTTGAGGAGTGGGAGGGCGAGGGCTGGTGGTGCCAATGGGTTTAGCACTGGTGTTGGCGGGGAGAAGGAGAGAGATTGGAGAACGCGGAGGGATAGGGATAGGGAGGGGAAGATGGTGAATGGGAATGGTGTCGGGGCTGGAGAGAGGGATGGGAAGATAACTGGCACCCATGGTGTGCAGAGGGTTATCAGGAATGGCAGGCGGATAAGGGATAACAAGGAGAATCAACTCAATGGAATCGGGAATGCAAACGACAGTGGGCACGGCGTCCATGAGGAAGACGCTCCTCTCCCTGGCCTCAACATGACGATCTCCAAGCCCCTCGAACCCAACAAGCCTCTCAAGCCCAAGAAGATGGAACTCGAGCTCCGCATCGACGATAAATCGAAAGACAAAGATAAAGAAACCCTCGAGCGCAATATCGACAATGTCATATTCGGTGAAGTCACTTTCAAAGCTTGGTATCCGTCCTGGTACCCTAAGGAGATTATTGGGGAGAAGGCTTTAGCTGGTGATAAGGGCGGGATTGTGGTTAATGAGTTGTATGTTTGTCAGAGGTGCTTTGGGTATGGGAAGGTGCTGGTGGAGTGGGTTAGGCATTGCAGGTGTTGTGAGAGGGATGTGCCCGGACAGAAAGTCTACGTGCATGGTGGGTGGAGGGAGGATGATAGTCCTAGGCCGACGACTGGGGAGTGGAGTATTTGGGAGGTTGATGGGGGAGTTGAGACTGTAAGTTCTCATACCTCTTTTTTTTTTCGAAACGGACTCTGCGCCTGTGGAGAGGAACTATCGTGCTGACAATCCCATGCAGATATTCTGCCAAAACCTCTCCCTCTTTGCAAAGCTCTTCCTCGACAACAAATCCGTTTTCTTCGACGTCTCAGGCTTCAACTACTTCCTCCTCGTCTACACTCCGCCTACCAACTCCCCACACCACAATAATGCATCATCTAACTCCAGCACCCCACACAAACAAATCGTCGGCTTCTTCTCCAAAGAGAAACTCTCCTGGGACAACAACAACCTAGCCTGCATCCTCATCTTCCCACCCTGGCAACGCAAAGGTCTCGGTGCCCTGCTCATGGGCCTATCCTACGCCATCGCCAGACGCGAACAGATTCTAGGCGGACCCGAGAAACCGATTTCCGAACTGGGGAGGAAAGGCTATAAACGGTTCTGGGGCGGGGAGATTGCGAGGTGGATATTGGAGAGACCGGACAGGAAAGCGAAGGGGAAGAAGGGGAGGGGGAAGAGGGAGGAGGTCAGCATCAAGATGTTGAGTGAGGAGACGTGGATTGCGCAGGAGGATTGTTTGGTGGTGTTGAGGGATATGGGTGTTGTTGAGAGGATTGGGGGGAGGGGGAGGGTTTCTACTGGGAGTGCGGGAGAGGGAGAGGGGAAGGGGAAGGAGGTTGTCAAGGTTAGGATTGATAAGGAGGCTGTTAGGGGGTGGTGTGAGAGGGAGAGGATTAAGTTGGAGAGGGTCGTGGGTGAGGAGGGGTTTAGGCCGGGGTATGCAGAGAGGATCGAGGAAGGTGAGGAAGGGGAAGAAGGTGAAGGTGAAGAAGAAGGAGAAGGAGAGGTGGATGAGGATGGGGATGAGGAGATGGGTGGTTGAGAGGACACGAGCGGACAAAGTGTTGTAATTTCAGAAATTCTCACGGCCGTTCATTCGTGAAGGCGGGCCTCGCTGGGCGGAGGAGCACAGAGTTGCATCCTGCACGAGCCTGCCGCCAGCAGAGAAACCGACAGACGATGCCTAAGAGGCAAGTTAGATAGATAGATACCCCACTACAGAGCTTCACGCAGATGCATGAAACTGAAGCTAGAAACGAGCAAACAAGCAGCCGGAAAGGGGCGTTTGAAAGGCGTATCACACCGTTGAATGATAATGATAATCAGACATATCACAGAACAAAGATCTTGTCACGTTGTATCGGTATGTCTCACGATAACATGCTCATTGTTGACGTCAATTGCCTTTCTTGTCTTTTTTCTTGTGTCTATTTTGATATCTTCTTTTATTCTCATTGAGGTGCTCATCATTCAACTGCATTTTAGATTTCTCTTTTCTGGCTAGAGCTTGTTAGTTCGGATTCCATAAGAGGATACAGAAAGTCTAGCTAGGTAGGCACAGAAAGGCAGAGATGGATATGGATATCACTTGTTATCTTTTACAAAGTTACCGTTTTTATGATGAGATGAGTCAGTGGTATACTGGAAAACCAATATAAACCCAGATACCAGACCTTGTGAGAGGAGGGGCTGGTTATGTGGAAATGCGTGACATCGTCCCATGTCTCGTGTCAGTGCGACGTGGGAGATGTGGGAGTTGTATAGCAATGATTGATAAATGAGCTGAAAATCTGCGCTGCTAGGATGTGGAGCTTATTGTCGTGTACTGGAGCTGCTGGGCTGTTATGCTTTAGGTGTGGAGAGGACAGCCTGGGCAGGACAGTGAGGATTGATTAGACTGGACTTTCGCTTAGAATGAAGGAAGTGGGACGGGTAGTAAACAAACCGACGCCAACGCGTTTTCGAAAAAGTGAAAGGAAGGGATTGCTTCCTTGGTTTGCATGGTGCTGGCCGTGATGATAGGGGTGAATGATGTTAATGCTGATTGTGATGGTAGTGGCTATAATGTACTCTGATCAAGGTCTGCAGAGGAATCGGTGATGAGCTGGCTATGCCGTATCTGAGCCACTGATTCAGAGGCGGAAGACACAGATTCCGGGTGCAGTGTATTGGGAGTTGATGAAATTGAGGCTGCAAATCCCGTGATTGATTGAACATTAATGTCATCGCTAAAGACAGATGTTTTCACAGGGTCTCCTTCAGCTTTAATGTGTAGAAGAAGTGTACATCGCATTTGGTCAGAAAGACTTGCTTCAAGCGAATAGCTCAAGCTGAGAGCATTTGCCAATTCGATTGAACCAGCAGGGAGATCGAATTGGAGGAAAGATCTAATCTTCGGAATATTCTGTAACCCTGAATTTAAGGTTGAATGCTCATTCATGCCATTGCGAGATTTACGTTCAAGAAGTGCTGTTACTTGTTTTGGGATTTGATATTTCGTTGCGAGGGGATACATGGGGCCTCGAGGTGTGCAGCATTGATGAGTGTGTAATTTCTCATTCCTGGGGTTGTACACCGAGTGCTAGAGAAAAGCTGTGTTGGACAAATCATCTCACTGAATGTGTGAGGCTGCAGAATGCGGGGACATTGCATATACTTGTGATAACCTTTTCAGCCCGCTTACCTCTTCAGCTCCCCGTCACCACATGCATTGCCAGCTACCCATGGCTGAATCTGACATCGAGCGATCACCAAATGGCTCGCCGAAGGCCGCCGAAGGAAGTCACTGTATGCGAGATAAGACTGTGGCGTTTTCCGTTCGATGAGGACCTTCTCTCAGAAACACCGGGAATACGCACCCAGGCGACAAGGTCGAGAGGATGAGGCTGACCATAACGGCCACAGGTTAGTGTGTGTGGCAGACTGATCCCCTATATGCTGCAGTTTTACCCTAGGTAGCAAGCGTCCTCGCACGTACAACATCTGCTGCAGAGAATCTATGGAGTTTTGATATTTGACCTAGATGTACTGGAACCGCTCATAATCAAGTATTGTGTGTTATCTACCCGTCACCTACCAATTAGAGTTTACAGTTCGAAAGCATGGATATTATATTAGAGCTGATACTTGGCTCGACCTACTTGCGCAACAAGTCAACACTTAGAGGCCTCGATGACGAATCAGGCTTTGTCGAGCTTAGCAAGGTCAGAGAAGAGCCATACTCGATAAAATTCAACATCCCCATGATCTCCGAAGGCTCCGATGATGAACCCACTAGTCCATCAGAGACCACTGAGAACCTGTACTCCACCACGTCGAATGGTGGAAATACTGGAAGCGAGTCTCAAACTAGCAAAACCATTCAGATTTTTGTCGTTGAATCTGCAAATGGATTCGACGAGCTGCTACCACGCCTCGAGTATGGCACAGGATTTCAATCAGTAACATCGCAATGGACGCAAGAATATCCTGATGAATGGTACATGCTCAAGAGTTTCGATTTCTCGTTCGCTCGCTCATTCGGCGATTCGTGGAAGCTCAAACGTGACATAAGCATCGTGAGGACTACTCTGCAAAGACTCGGTGATGCCGACCGCAAGTGGGCTAGAATTAGAAGGAGCATAACCACACGCAAAGAGAATGGGAGTCTTCAAGGTACGTTCTGTCTATGAAAGGGGCCGAGAATCTATTGCAGCCCTTGTTAATCACACTCAGTTTTCATTTCTTGCAAAACGATGCTCCACGCATCATTGGGTACCAGGAGAAGTCTCAAACGCTATATAGACTTCGAGCAGAAACAAAACTCTCCTCCTTTTGTTTCAACCGATACGTTGGTTGCTGAAATACAGAAATTGGAAAAGTCATATAGCCCGATACGAGGCGATTTCAACTGGAAGGCTCTAATCCTCCTCCAGTACCAGCACGCAAACCTCAATGCGTTTGCAAGATTCCTGGGCAACTTTACCAGATTACATGTGGAGCCTCGAAGCCGTGATTTTGACCCCCGTTCGTCGAAGTTGCGTGGTTGGGTCCTGCGAGAAATGGCTCGGGATTCTTACTTGTACCGTGAGCTCACGAATATCAGCAACCAAATGACCGACACACTTGAGTCACTCATAGACGTCAATAAGAGCCTACTAGCTGGAAACGCTAAATGTACAGAGCGATTCCTTATACTGGAGCCTGAACTTCGGGGATGCTGTAAGGATGTCCGTGGTAGTCTTATTTGGCTGACCGAGGAGATGGATAGCAATCTGAAGTTTCTTGAGTTAGCACGCAGTATACGCCAAGCGAATGACGTGCAGTTGCTCACAGTACTTGCTGCCATATTTCTTCCCCTCTCGCTGGCTGCGGGCGTGCTCAGCATGCAATCACGTTTCAAAGACCTTGGAGTTCTTATATACGACTTCTTTGGCGTTGTACTTCTCCTCGCAACCGCAGCAATTCTTATCATCTTTGGCCTCGTTATCTGGGGTATAATTCAGGAGACGGCCTCAATGGTCGTGACGGGCACACGGGCGCAGCTTTTATGGAAGCTCTTGATTATTTTCGCCGGAATGACAATCGTTTTCAACGGAGCTGTCATCTTGGTCTCCTTCCTTGTTGGAATGTTCAAAGATGTCGCGCTCGGTGCCAAAATCTTAGGCTATTCTTTCGCAGCCATCATAGGGGCCCCGATTGCCTTCACAATCCTGGGCTTAGTAGTCACGACAGTCATACAGTGGATGGAGACTTTCATGACTTTCTTTAAGTCACGGATGTCTTGTACATCTCGGAAGAGAAAACAGAAGGATCCGGAAAGGGAATCAGGTCCTGACTCTCAGCCACAATATATCCAGCAGACAACTCCCGAGAAGTAAGAGGAAAAGGGCTTTTAGGGAGATATCCCCTGGCATGAGATGAAGTGGAATGCCACAGCTAGTGATCAAGATTGTACAGTGATGGCATGTTTAGTTAATTGTCTTTTCTGGCAATCCGACAGCATTATTAGTCCATGATCAGCATTTCGTTGCCAACTTCCACACCCCACGTGTCCCTTGTCGTGTTCAAAGCTCACACTTGGGTTTGTTCGATCCGGTGATAGCTATGCACAACGCCACAAACTAGTTATGGAGCCGGCATCATTACACTTGTCACTTCCCATCCAGCTCCTCTCCTCGTACTTCATGCATTCGATTACTCAATTCGGTGCTCTCTGGTGGACAACATGACCTGCAAGTTTCCATAAGAAAGAAGGAAGCTAGGTACCATAGCTCCTTCAATGACTTCGAAGATCGTAGAGGGATCTCTGATTCTTGTATAACAACACATTTCCATCTTCTCTTCAGATAACCCCGGTAAAAGGGTCAGCGGAGACCATGAATGTTCGATTTGCTATACATACCTCCAGAAATCGTTGTTCGAGCGAAGATACTTTTGTCCAACCCTGAGGATATTCGGACTTCGTCGGTGGCATACTTGGACCAAAATTCGCGATGTCAACAAAGGGTCACGTGTTGCAGAATCAGTCGCGATATCCTGCTATCTCACGACGCGTCAACTCAACATCTCTAAAGACTGTCATTCACACCACGTCATAACCATGTCACTCCTGGAACGGCATCTTGAGCAAATAGCACTTTCGGCAGAATCTATTGCAACACTTCCGTAAGCAGAGATGCCTGCTTCCGAAGGTGATATCACCCCTCACTGACCCCGCCATCAGATTTCCCCCTCCTAAGATCTTCACCAATGCGCTCCTCTCCACTCCCGATATCACCTCACTAATACGAGATACCGAACCTCACGAACGTGCTCTCTTCTCCGTGCCTCCTCCACAAACCCACACGACAGCAACTACGCCCTACCCAGACCCCGCACCGTCCTCGCGTCGCCAAACAGTCTTCAACGTTGCGCAAGGAGAGGTCACAGCAGGCACAGCTGTCGGCTCTCGCGCCCCTCGCAGAAACACGGCTGTAGCAGCAGTTCTTGGCGCAGAACTCCATAGCGAAGTACGGAAGACGGAAGGCAAGGGCGAAATCGATATCGACGTTCTGCTGCGAGGCGCGGAGAAACTGAATAATGTGTACAGCGTTGCTGGAGTGCCGGAACGAATACAAGGGCTGAGGAAGAGATATATGCAGATCCTTGGAGGATTGGAGTTCTATGAGGAGAAGGTGCGGAGGCAGACGAGAGATCTGGAGAGGATGAATAGGAGTGGAACACCCGGAGAGGAGGATGATGAGGAGTTCGAGGATGAAGATATGGAGGGCGAGGAAGGATTTGGCGGGAGAGAGGAAGAAATTGAGATTACGGAGGAAGATTTAAGAGCCGAAGAGGAAGAAATAAGAGAGCTGGAGCGGAAGAAGGAGGAACTGGAGGCGAGAGTGAAGGGAATGGAGAAAGACCTTGGGGGATTGTTGAGATGATTGTATGGCCTGGTTTCGCTTCAACATGTGATCGACGCGTTATCAACTTCCTGCAAGTATCTGCAGGCTTTGGTCTGATGCAAATTGCTTTGGGTGGTAGGAGTTTGATACCCACGAAAGTTTGCAACGGAGTATGATTGGATTCTCCTTGACTGTTCTCGTGCGTTTGAACATTGCTGCTTGTTCTTTGTGTTCGGATCTTCAGCATTTGAGAGCTCATTGCTATTATTCTGCTTACTTGCTTTGGGCCACAAACCAATTGACGACATGCCAAATCAGCGCGCTTTTCCGCCGACCTTGGAATCCGTTGCCTGCACATAGGTGCTCCTTTCAACAGCGTGTTGGTCTGGCAGGCAATTGAGGAGGTCTTGAGGATCAAGCCTATCAAAACAGCTTTAGATCCATGTCGCAATAACAGCCTCATTGTTCTGTCTCCTTCGACAGACGACACGCACTGGGTGCTTGTGTCTTGCTTTGTCATTACATAGCCATTCGAGCGCACGCGAGCTGTTTCCATCGCCGTGTGAAAACGCTGCTGCTCTTTTCTGGCAGCCCGGCCTCTTGAGCGCAGAGAACCTTTAAGTCAACCAATTGTTCTCTGGGCTCATAGCCTGTCCTTGTTTGGACCATTAAAAGCTTTCTTCATGGCTTGCTATTGGCAGCCTTAAGATTGTGGTTGACCATCTACTACTCCGAGCACATTCGAGGTTTGGAGAAGACAAACTCGGACTATTGCTACAAAATCAAGTGAAATCTAGTCTAACAAGCCGATACAGAACTTCACATATATTACAAGAAGCTGCCCGGGCTGGAGTCTACTGATTAACAGCAGGATCTCTTGCGATAACACTCGTGTGACGTCCTGAGCCTCGCCCTTAAAGTCTTGCACATTAGCACCGATTCATTGTCGTTCTTGATAATGCCAATCTATCTTCTGTTACTTGACTTCCTGAATCGATAGTCACATCTAGTCGTACAATTTCCCCCCCCCATAGATATTGTCAGTCAATACGTACAAATGCGTTTAGAATGCTTGTATCTCGGCCAAGAATGGCTCACTGCTCACCGCTCACCGCAGGCAATCAGTACTACGCTAATCATGTTGATGATTTCACAATGCTGCCTACCATCTTTCATCTAGGCTCTGTGCTACTATTCCCCGATTAGGCAAAAATTTTGTCGATATGATATTGTTGCGCCTGAGGAAGAAATTTGCCTCGATCCCGTCACGGTATCTCGCTTATGATGTTTTCTTCTTATCTTTGACGTATCTCCCCCTTCGACGCGTTATTCTTCGATCCAAACGCAAACTCGAGCACTCGCTTTTGAGACAGAATTCTCGACGCACAAGTCTTCCAGCACCAGCAGTCTTCCAGAACTCACCATCAGACAAACCGTTCCATTCGTCAACATGACTGAGCACTCCACCGACATTCCCCTTTTCGACGGGTATAATCTGACTTCCGCAAGAGAGCTTCGATTCCTGGCTGTAGCAATTAGCGAATACAAGGACGGCTTGGGTAACGGTATGGAGTTGCGGGCTTTGAGCGACGAGCGAAAGGCGACCATCACCAGAGTTGCAATTCAGATGGTAGGCAGTCCAAGTTTGAGAACAGCCATCGACGCGTTGGTCGCTGTTGATTTCGAATGTGACAACGCCTTGATTTCCGCTGGTCGCATGCTACAAGTCTTCACGTACTTCGAGGTAGGTTCTCCGAGACTTCAGGCATATCTATCAGTAGCTTACTGACAAATCACAGCCTCTGAACTTCGACCCTCTATCGGACCAGTCCCAACCGATCCTCTCCCCGTCCAGTTGATCGACAAGAATGTACCGGGGTTCAGAGCCATCAAGGACCCATCCCTTGACACGAGCTTCGCTCGGCACGGCACTCCAGACAAGTCCAAGTACAAGTTCATTATTGACTTCGAGAAGCAAAACCCTTACAAGAGCGCCAAGTGGGACTACTATGGCACCAAGGTCTACAACTGGACCGACCACCACGGCGAGCCATCGTGGGACTCTGCGGCCAGTCTCTCGAAGCTCAATCAATGGCGCGCTCAGATATTCAAGCGCTACTTCGGAGTCAAGAGAGGGCCTCGTGATCATTGGATCGTCAGCGAGAAGGACCTTGTCGTAAAGCTGATGAAGGAGGACTTGGAGAACAGCGCGTTTGTTCGGTGGAAGCGCTTGGCTAATAACTACAACTCTGCCATGAATGGACAGATTCAGGGCACTGATGAGTTTTTGCTGTCTCAATCCATTGGAAATAAGGAGTATTTGGATGAAGAGCGCTTGGCTCCTTGGTGAGTACAGCCTCCATTCAGATACATCGAAGCTTATGCTAACTTACGAAAGGCGTACCTTGGGTGCTATCAAGGCCCAGACTACGAGATGGCCTGAAAGTATGAACTTGGAGGCTCAAGCTCTGGCTGGAGAGACATCCGAAGTTGAGTCCTCCGATGACGAAGAGGAAATGCAGGATCCTGAGAGCGAGTCGGAAAAGGTTGTAGCGGCCAACCTGAAGCGCAAGCGGCCACACACCAAGAGCAAGGGCAGTGGTAAGAGCAAGAAGGTCAAGAAGACAAATACGTCGAAGGAAAAGAGTCATCGAAAGGGCAAGGCCGTGAAGAAATACAGCGACGGTGAAGACGAGGACTAGGGGGGTCGGTCAGAGGGGGGTTTGATTGGGTTTTGGTCTTTTGTTGTCTCTTCCTGATTTGGTTCTGGGTCTGGGGGTTCCCTTTTGATTATGCTTTATGTTACTACCGGAAATGTTTGGGTGCTATTCCCAGCACCCGCCTGTGCTGCTCCGATTATGCTATCCTAATCGGGCTTTATACTTGGTCTCGAGGCAGCTAGGTCGCTGTCAGTAATTGATCTGCTATATTGCACTTGTACTCTTGTCTTATCTTTGCGTCTCTCGATTATAAGAGGGAAGTGCTTTCTCTGTATCAAAATTGCACCTAGGAATGCGTCGCTGAAGTTCATCATCTTGGATGTGTCTGTTCCCACGGTGCGGTACCAACATCCCGTTGCAGGGTGCTTCAGCGAGGCATATCTGTCGTAAACGCAGGCTCAAATCGATGGGCCTCCGAGACGGGATAAACAGCCGTAGAAGGGGACTAAATCAACATATGTGGGCTTATCGTCAATTTCGACACATCTGCAGGACACCTGAAACTCATCACGATATATCAAGGTACTCGGTGGTATGTTGTTTTAAGCTTTTCAACAACCTTACATTTTTGGAGACCCAAGAGTTAAGCCCTCAAGTAATTATTTCTTGCTCTTCCAGCTCCAGTACGAGAGTGTCAGAGATGCAGGAATCCAGATTATGACCTAATGTTTACATTGATGTCTATGTAGTAAGTTGTTTTTGATTGTTCCTCTAAAGCAGAAAGAACAAACCGCTTGTCAGTCTAAACTTGTTGAATTTTCATATCAAAGAAATTCATCAGGTCTTCAATCTTGAAACATGCTCTAATTTAATATTCTGCACACGAAAGTCTTTCACAGTGGCGCCAAGCTACTGTGTCTGATGGCCGTGAATCACATGTACTACCAGTTCCGAGGAACAGCAATTGTATTTGTTAAGAGCATGACTCCCATACCGAGAACGACGATGAACCATTTTCATTGGCTTACGCAGGTGGCTCGTGTCAATACACTGGACCTATATATGTAAATCTCAGATTGACTCGAGCCAAAACCTGCCATGAACAAAGAAGAACTGACTCCTCACCCGTCCTCCGACGTTTTCATCTCATTTCTCTACCTTCTATGGCCCACGTATTGATTCCAAGATAAGCGAGAGGAGGACGAGCCTCAAACTCCTAGTGCCATCTCGACTCATAACAAGGCCCTCCTGAGCCTCCACTCGAAGCATCTTTCTTCAGCATATTCGAGATACACCAGCTCCGACCGCAACCAACTTCGACAGCCTCAACACAAGACAAAACTTCAGAGAACCCGTGCCTACTTACAAGCACCGCACTCATACTCAACACGCGTTCAAGTTACCTCACATCATTCCCGACAACAGCATGTAAGTGTATTCAACTGTGCCGATAGTCTTCTCTATATTTATGAAAGACTTTGGTGTCCTTCTAACTGCCCGTTGCCCCAATATTTCGGCCTTCTGATTTTGGTCTACACCGTGTTATATCGTAAGACCCAAGTCAGAGAAGACTTACCTTCCCATCCCCTCAACTCACCATGTCCTAAATTGCTAATTGCGTTAATCGTAGCATCAAAATGTCTATTTATCAAGGCTTCGACTTGACCAACCCCAATGATGTCCATCTCCTTGGCGAGGGCCTGCATCTCTACCTTGCTGGCAGCCACAGACCCAGCAACAATCGAGCCTTGAATAGAATGGACATCACCCAGAGAGATACCTTCGGGTATATCCTGGGACAAATGGATCGGGACCAAGAGTTCTATGGCATAGTCGCAATGCTGATTGACCTTCGCGGTGAGGACGACCGAGTCATTCTTCGTGCCGCTGAGGACGTGCTCGAGTATGGGCAGAACCTTGAGGTAGGTTTGACTTGCCTATATTGATGTTCATCTTGCTAATTAATTTCAGTCCACCAACGAGGAAATATCTGAGGATGATGATGCGGAGGATGAAGCATCTGATTCTGAGGATATTGTTCAGGTATGTCCTAATCTCCTAACAGTACAGCACAAACTGATAGCATCTTAGGATGGTGAAGGTCCAAGTGTCAAAGTTCTGGAGGATGGTGGCTATCGAATTGTCTGGGATCCCGCCAAGATGAGTGACGACTTTGCCCGACCCGGAGTTCCCAACCCAGCCTTTTATAAGATTGTTATCCCACTTCAGAACGAAACAGAACCAGGCTCTGGCATTTGGGAAAATGCACCGTCAATCAATTTCGATTACCTTCGTGACCACAACGCACCATCGTGGGAGTCGTCAACCGCGCTGTACAAGTTCAATCAGTGAGTCTCAGTCCCCAAGACAGCCGTCCTTGTTCTATCCCTTACCTACCAGCATGAGGGACGTAGGAGAACCATGCTAACAGTTGGGCACACAGGTGGCGCAACCAAATCTTCCGAAAGTACCTTGGCAACAAGCGTTTGTCCCGAGATCCCTGGCTGGTATCGGAGCAGCAACGAATCATTGCATTGCTCAAGCAGCAGTTGCAGAATCAGGACAAGGTCCGAGGAAAGCCTAGATGGAATCGTCTCACCAACGAATACAATCGTGGCCTTCACCAAAAGATCCAATTCAAGGGCTCTCGATTGGTGCAGGAAGGTGTCAAGAAGACTCCAGTGACAGACTATGATCGATTTGCTCCTTGGAGAACCAAGGGAGCAATACAGAACATAATCAAGAAGAAGGGCACTTGGAAACACCTCATTCAACCTATCTTGAATGAAGCAGAGCAACGACGAATCAGATATGATGCTCGGCGACCCGCCAACGTGGATAAATCCCCCAAGTCTCCAGAAGAAAAGGAGTTGCCGAACCCTGATGCGCCGAAGACAAAGGCAGAGATCAAGGTCACCAATGAGAAGAGACGAGAGGAGAGAAGAAGGGAAGCTGAGTTGAGAAAACAGCACAAGGAGGTGGTGGACCTTGAGTCTGAGGAGGATGAGAATGAGGGAAATGCCATGGATGGGGTTGAGGACGAGGATCATGATATGGAAGAAGATGACTACAAGTCACCTTAGGCAGAAAGCTGCAGAAATTAAATTACAGAAAGATTGCTGGCACATTATCTTCTGATACTGGTGATACCCCCTAAAATGTAAACAACTTCAACAATGTATTGTCAAGGACAGTTCGCTGAGCGAAACCCGTCCAGAGAGGCAAATGTACCAGTATCAGAGCACCCTCGATGGTTTAGTAGTCTAAGTAGTTTGGGAGCTTACCTTGTTTGGGGCATCGAGGGTATATTGACTGTACCCAGTGCCACGTTGGATGTGCGCATTCATTATCCATAGGCCCGCGGCACGCGGCCGATGAGTAGATCCCAACTTTTCTCCATCATGTTTTGCACCGTTTGAGCTCCTTGGTCTCCGACACTTATACAAGACGGTTTCGAGCTCTAGAGTAAGCTTACCAACGTGTGAAACTTTTTTGTAGTGATCCTCTTCTTAAAGGAACGCCTTTGGCAGCTACACAATAAGAGCCTGTCCCCCCTTGAAAACATACTCTTCTGATGGGTCACTTGAGCGCCAATGTTTGAAAATGGTTGTTTAAGAGACTTTCAATCTTGGTTCCAGAAATAGTTCCTCCTGAAATATCTCCTATTTTGTGGAGTCCTTCTCTAAGTAGTGATCCAGTCAGGTTTGTTGTTGAACACTTTCATTCCCCGGCCAGAAAGGAACCCTCTCCGGACACTGCAAGTTAGCTCAAACCCGAATACATGCTGAAAAGCGCTAGGGATATTTTGACAAGTGCTTGTGACTTGAAAGTTTGCTTGCCAAGATCGACAGCAGCATGAATGATGCGGAAGAGAAAATGATCTTCTGGAAAATGGAGGAAATGACTAGTGTTCTGAAGGACTTTCTGATCTGGCGAGACAAGCTGAAGAATAGTTTCACGACACGCAGATAAGAATATTTAAGGCATACAGAGAAGAGCTTTCCATTTGATTCCTGCCATCACCTTACTTTTCTTTGCTTTATGCCCAGTTTTCTGTGTTCTAACAAGTTGGTGCAGGATTGCCCCTTTCAGAGATATTTTTTATTCCAATATCCACTTCCGAGGGCAGAACTCCACGATGTCGACCGCGAACGTCCAATTTCTCCACGGCATCAATCGGCACGATGTCAAATCTTTGCGCCAGGTCATACGAAATACCGAGCAGAGAATCGAAATTACTAAAGGACTTGGCTTCAACCAGAGAGAGCAGGTACGACAGGAAAATGAAGCGGCCCGGGTCTTCGAGGAGCAGGCGTCCAAGAACGAAATTGTCAGAGACCTCCTGGAACGATTCATCGAAGCATACAAATATCCGGATGGCGAGCTCCTCAAAGTTACAGAGTGGTTTGTCACCGCGGCAGAGGCAGCTTCTAGCTTTCAGCCTGGTACAGATCTTTACCAGCAAGCTGTCACCGCTTATGGAAAGGCCTTGGATGACCATGGTTCAGAATTATGCCGAACTCGATCAGTGATCAAGTGGCCCAGGCAAAGCCCTGTTTATATGGCAAAGGTTAGTCCCCCGAGGATTGGCCTCAACATGGAAAGGTACGAGGTCAATAAGGAAGATGAAACTGATTCTGTAGGATATTCTGACCATGACCCCCGAGGCATCGCCGACAAAGAATGTTCAGTTTGTACGAGGCAATAACGGTCGGCATACGTCTCACCCTCCAACATCCGACTTCAACTACGACATCTACGATGTTCCTGCATCACCAGCCGCAGGTCAAAATCCGTCTAGACCTTCTACTCGGGCTCGTAAGCCAGGACCACGGGCAGGCGAGAAGAGGAGACTACCCGTTAGTACACCTGCAGTCAAGAATACCGCCAAGCCCTCACGCCCAATCGCTGCTATGAGAAAATCAGGCAGGCTCGGGAAAGCTACTCGAGTCAGCTATGAAGAAGAGGAATGAGACGATGATATCTGCAAGGAGAAAGGGGACGATCCGATGGGAAGCAGACAGCATCAAGTTCATCTCCTGCTTCGAGTTCGTACGCAATCGTATTTTGGGCTTCTAGACTTGGGTGAAATACAGAGCGTGGTCGTCTCTGGCAATTATTTGAGATGGAAATATCTTCGGGGCACCTTATTCTTAGAATTACGAAGAGCGAGTTTATTTGGCTTCTGGTGCTTCCGTTGCTTTTGTTGCTTTCAAGGTATCGATTAGTCAGCGAGCTCGCTTAATGTCAAAAACGATTGTTGACATTGGGCACTTGCCAATTATCAGCTCTCACCGAAATATTACTGGAACACTACGCGATGATAATGGAGCCTGAGCAGACTTTCGGATATATGAGCTTGTTGTACACCTTATATCTGGTCTATGGCCAACTTCTGTAGGAGAAAAGTTCCGAGGCAGAACGCGATATTGGAATGTGGCCGGAAACAGCGATCGTGAGCCCACCACAGCTTAACGTTATGATGAACAGCTTTTACTGGTGCTCAAGGGTCCTAAGGAATACTTCTCGGCACATTGAGTTTGATCTCTATGATTGTTTTGCTGAGAATCGAAGATTAAGAATTCCCAAGCTCTGAGCCACTGAGCTAGCTGATTTCCGCTTGATGCTAGATGTACCAAATATTATGGCAGTCTTCGAAACGAATCTATGGTGTGCGATCATCATCTATTGTATTCTTTTTGTACAAATTCCTGAGATCTCTGGCGCTTTCTTCCTATTCTAGGTTCGAGGAAACTCGTGTGCCATACGCCGCCATGGTGAAAGCTGCGGCCAGATCCCGAGCATGCTTGGCCATTCTGATGTTTCCTACAACATTTATCGAAGAAAATGTCCTTGACTCCCAAATCATGAAAGAAGAAGGCATTGAATGTGAATCAAGTTCCATAATCCATGGCGAAGTAAAAGTTCTGCAATCATCTTCGAGCCTTGTGAATGGAACTGCTCTGAGCTTCCAGCCTGATCTTGCGATGCTTCTTTACCGTTGGTATTGTCTATCCATTGGAAAGGATAAAGCAAATTGATCAAAGTTTACTTCCAGAAGGACCCGATGTGCTCACCAATTTTCGAGTAGCTTCAGCACAAAGTCCTTTGCGGTATGGCAGAGTAGATATAATGGCTGCGACGTCAGCTTTTGAAAGTCTGGACTTCCCTCGCCATAAACGAAAGGCAACTTGCAATCATGAATCTCCAGAACAGACATGGCCGGAATGGCACTGGTCGACAGAGACCATCATTCCATACATTGTTTTCTTCTCAAGAACTCACGGTTCGCTGACTTGTATATAGGACCAACCGAGTGATGAAGAGATGCTCGACGTCGATGGATACGAGGACTACCAATCCCGGTACGACGAAGCCGATGATGAGCAGGCGATAGGGGATAAGGTGGGCAGAGTCACCAGCGCCTGGAAGAAGAGGGAAGAGCTAAGGGAAACACAGCAGCAACAGAGATGAAGCAGGTTGCCGAAGGTATGCTTCCTTCCAAGCTCAAGACTGTGTAGCCATTTAGCTAACACTTCCAGTCGCCAAACCAGCCAAGACCGTCCTGAGGCAGTGGCATCAATCTGACGATGTGGAAGAATACATGACGCCTCGTGAATACCCCAATTTAGCTTTCAAGCCCTCCATGATCGACAAATCACCAAATCGGGCAGGTTCAGTATCCCTTCATGGACAGGGAAGATCGTTCGCCTCATCTTCCAGAGACGCTCCCGACGCACGCCCAAATCCCCTCTTCTCGGCATCGTCAACTCCAACATCAAACTCCAAGGCTGTCCGCACATACGGAGCAAAGCGCACTGTGCGATCCGAAGCGCGAAAAAGAAACTAGCCTCAGCAAAGCCGGTCCCTGCGAAGTTCGATCAAGCAGATTCAACAGAGACAATTCCAGATTACCCCAACGGAAAGCCCTATCACGTTGCGGTAATCCTTGCCAAGGGCTTTCACCAAAGCAATAAGGCGATCGAGTGGTGCTACCTTGAACAGTGGGAAGACTCGATGGAAGGGGGGAAGCGGATAGTGTGGGATAATACGTGGGAGCCTGTCAAATTGATGAAAAATCAAGTTCTGGCTACTGTCGAGGGTTTCGACAAGATTTTGGATCGGGAGTACTTGGATGGACCAATGAGCTACGAACAGGCCTTAGGTATGTATATTGGGACTGAAAAGTCTGTGTGTTTGTGCCAATGTTACTACTGTAGCAATGATGGAAGCTAGGGAGCAGGAAAAGGAGCGAAAGCCGAAAGCCGCTCCAGCGCCCAGGGGAAGAGGAAGACCCAGAAAGAATGCCAAGATTTATGTGGAAGACGAAGAGGATTAGCCTTGGCCAACGTCTTCGAGCATCGCAAGTTAGAGAAGGACGATAGATGGAGCTGGCTCTGACAAATGCGATTATTGGGGTGCGTCTGGTAGTGGAGGAAGAGGAATGCTAGGAGTTAGACTGATCAGCTTTGTTTTCCTGATTGCATGGTATTCCAGGTCTCGCTGATCTAAGTTTATTTGGAATTGTCTGTAATCTTACGTTGCACCGAAATTTGCTGTGCAGTCATTTCGTAGGTTCATCCTTGAGGCAATTACCCGTCCCACATGAACCAGTTAACAAAGGAGGCTTTGTGTGAGTCGGCAGGACCACAAAAGCGAACAACGGCCTGACTATTCACGAAACGTTCCAACCATGTCTTCCAATCCTCTCGTTTGTGTGCCTGACGCCGATGGCGCTGATGTCGGACAAGGGTACGTCCTGATTTAGTTAGCTCGAGCCACATCCTCGCTTAAAACATTATTACTCGAGGGCAATAAAAAAGACACAGTTCTGGATCTCAGCGACATCCCAAAGCAGCCAGCACCATCTTCAATAGAGTCCAACGATCTCCTGTTAGACCTTTGCAATCATCAAAGCCGATCTTGCATAGTCATTGCACCACATCTGACCCATACAAGCCAAACCTGAAACATCCACAGCTTTGTTGATCTTGCACCGACTCCCTGTAAGTTCCCTGACTTCCAGTCCGCGCCCATTACACTCCTGTCTTAATAAATGAAGTATGAAACCAAACGTAATGCAGGCAAGGCACTTTGCTGAATTGGGACCTTCAAGCTCATTGTTGATTCTGGCAGCAATGTCTCAAGGTTTCAGCCGAAGAGCGCTTGCAGTTTCTCAAGCAACATAGGCTTCGCCAGCTATCGCAGAGTCCCCAACCCATATTTACTGGCAATTCCACGCATTTTCTGACAGAATATAAAGTACTAGATCCGTTACCGCAGTCACGATGGCCCGCAATACCAGCCATAGCAGGGATACCCATCAGCTCTGGCTAGAGTTCGAGAGAGATCTGCTATTTGATATCGTAGAAGTGCATCTGATGGGCAGCGACGTCGGTGATCGGTGCTCAAGGTCAAGTGGGAGGAGGTGGCCAATACCTACAACAATTTGATGGCCGGTACAACACAACGAGCAGGAGAACCGGTTGCGGAACATGTCTGGAGATCCAAGCTGAGCCAGAACGGAAAGGAGAAGATCATCACAAATATCGCGAGAGGAGAGCATTTGACTGGAGACCGTATCGCCCCCACTAGAAATGCCGCCGAGATTCAGAGCCAGATCTGGGGCTTCCCACACCGAAGAATAAAGGAGGTTATTGCTCGTGCCCGGGAGGAAGATCGCAGGGTTCAATCGGCCAGTGACCAACGAAAAGACCGCAATAAAGTAATTGCTGAGCCAGAACTGCATGCAAGTGACGACGACAATGACCAAGAGACCCTCCCATATGGCGATGACTTCTCTACACCGCGGGAGAACGAGACGACTCTGGAAGAAGCTGAGAGGATGGCAGCTCAACAAGCCTATGCTGAGGAGGAGCGACAGATTGCACTCGTTACTGGCCGTCGCCAGAGAGCACTTGATCGCATGGGCCCAAATCGGCTCAGAGGTGGATGAAGTGTTTGCAGTCTGTTTTTGCAGTCGTGGTGTCCAGCCTCTGGACAAATTGGAGTTCGCTGCTGAGCGAGTTGGAGCGCTTTCGCGTCGTGTGGTGTCCAAGGTGTTCGGCGCATTGCATTTTTCCCTCTTTCAAAGTTGACAATAATGGCAAACAACAATTGCTTGCAAACGGAAGGTAGAAAAGTGGGGTTCCATTCGTCTTCCGCTTGAGCTTGCAAGAATTGTTTCTGGCTCTTTCATGCTATTGTCCGTGATACTATTGTGGACGGCCTCGCTAAGGCCAGGGCAGTTTTTCTGCCGTGGAATACGTATATATCCTCCGCTCCCCGCACAACTTGTCCCCCAACACACTTTTCTTTCGTAGAACTTCGAATACTTCGAATCATCTATTTTCCCCTTGGACCATACCATAGCATTCGATATATCAGACCTCCTTCGAAATCGCAACGATGGCTCCCGCAAGTCCGTTGCGACGTTACAACCCGCTTTCCGTCCTCCGCAACATAAACCTCGCCGATGCGGATGAGATTAACAAGACAATGCACTACCTGGCTCGCTGTGAGTTTGAAAAATCTCCTTTACCACTGTCCTCGATGTTTTCAATATTCCCGGATTGAAGTTCAGCTTTCGAACTGGACGATCCGTATTTTCTTTGCAAAACAGAGCTGACTTTCGCCCACTCAGGTTTGGACAAGAGCGGAAACATTGTTGGCTCAAAGCGAATTGCTGAACAAGCATTTGCAACCATAGACAAGGGACCGATCCAGCGAATCGTCACAGCCATCGAGCGAAACACCGACTATCCACTTCTGAAACTGGCTGTTGAGCGCCTGCTCGAAGCAAGAGATCGCAGCCGGCTTGAGATCCTTGGTGCAGTCTCGGAGATTGAGCATCTTGCGGAAGAGAAAGTACTGCTCAATCCAACTGTCTGGATCAACAAATATGTTGAGGCCCTCAATCGGTTCCTGGAGCTTCCTCCTCTTCAATTCGTCGAGGTAAGCCTGCTGCCACAGACCATGATGGTGGAAAACTTCTGACATCTCTTTCAGGTACCTCGTCAAAAGCGAAACTCCAAGGATGAAGGCAACACCACCACAAGATCCAAGAGATCTCTGTCGGGTGAGACGGTGGTCGCACAAAGTTCCGAGCAGTCGCAGACGGAAGGCTCTCCCGACAACAGTCCCGGCAGTCCAGTAAGTCTTTCGCAGAAGTCGAATGGGAGCTAGTCTGGCAAGGAGAATGCTAACAAGTATTTTTCGCAGGAGGCCGAGTCCAAACCTGTCCGCAAGCGACTTCCCAGCCACGCCAATACTGCCCTTCCAACCTGGAACCTCCCCAACTCTAAGCTTCCCCGTGCTAAGGTCGCCCCCGGCACCCCACGTCGAAAGCGTCCCGTCGCGATCTCACAAGAACATGCTCTCTCTCCATCTACGCCCGACTCTTCCTCCCCAACTCCAAAGAAGCGCGGCAAGTCTCCCAAGGCCTGCAATGAGTGCCGTCGCCGAAAGATCAAGTGCTTGAGGGATGAAGGCGAAGACTCCTGCGTCTCTTGCTCGAAGCTAGGTCGTGATTGCGTCTTCAGTCCGCCTTTTTCTGTCAAGCCAGCTGTTCGTAGTTCGGTGAAGAGAGCTGCTTCAGAAGATCTCATTGATACACCTGTCAAGAAGAGAGTATCCACTGATAACTCAAGGACGTGTGTTTGAACCCCATCTTCTAATTGGCCCAAAATTGACTATTCTACAGCGATATGAAAAACATCTTGCACCAGTTTGACGATCTCAAGGAAGGTCAAGCCCTCGGCATCGTCTCTGACGCTGATGACGAGGATTCTGGCGAGGGTCTTGAGGAACCTGCGGAGGTCATGGAGGTCAGCAAGGTCTTGCCAACCATCTCCGATCCCGAGGATTTTGACTACAACCCAAAGAAGAGAGGCCGTCCTACAAAGAAGATGGGAGCGAAATCCATTCGAAAGCCATCAACCCTCATTGCTGAATAGGCTAATTTCGCCTCCTCGGCTCAGCACAATTCTAGGAAGCGAGCTTGCTTCAGACTTCTGGGCGTCTGCGTACTTACCTCTTGCCTACTGGTCATTTGGTTGGTCTCTGCCTCTGTATTGCACTTTACACATTGGAATGGTGAAGTGGCAAAAGGAATCAAACGATGGATGCTTGTTCTGGCCATTAAAGTTTCCGTTCATGACGGACTGATTTAAATGGATATTGATCAGTAACTTCTCTTGATGAGACGTCCTTCCAGCATTCAAGTATAGAGCAATAGATGCACATAACCTTGAGCAAGAAGCCCTCACTGAATGTAGTGATTACCATCACAATTGTAGATCCTGCGGTGAAGCTTCCACTATTTGGTACGCCTGTCAATCTTCTCAGAACTTCATGGTGATATGTGTCCGAACATTTTGATCAGTGTCATTGAGCATAAGTTTTACAACCGCGCTTTCCTTTCATGTACAACAGCACTCTGTGGAGGCTGGGTCCTTCCTTTTACCACGGCCCGCAGTGAAGTCCAGGCTCAAACTCCGAGACGTGTGTTTCCATCTTCATCCAACAACATCAACCACCAAACGCAATATCAGTCAGCAGCTCAAAGTATCCTTACAATATCGGTAGTCAATTCCAAATTGCGTATCAAGCACGATACGTCTCAACGACCCTTTCAGCCACTCCAAAATGGACTGTTTCGCAGCCGGCAAATGTTGTGGCAATCGTGCCTCATGTATATCTACCGCTGGATGTCCCAAAAGAAAGAGACCTATCTCATATGAGATGAACTCCATGGACAAGCCGATCAAGATAGAAGAATACGATGCGACCGAACAGCGTCGAGGAATATTCTCTCCACCTCCACCAACAAGAACCTGGGCCAACATTGCCAGATCCCTACACTTACAGAATACGGATGAAGAATACAAAGCGCATCTCCGCCCAATGCCCGAAACACCGCCCTACAAAACCGAACCTTTCTCGAAAGATATCTTCTTCCAAAAACGCCCATCTATCGCACAAGCCGGTCCAAGATTGGATGGCAGTGAGTCTCGATCAGATAGCGGTATCGAAATGGACATGGACAAAAGTGAATCCTGGAAATCGAAGGAAGGATTCGCTCTCACGACCGCCAAAAAGAGAAAGTCAGCAACGACCTCAAGCGGACTGGACGATGATATCCCGAAACGAAGAAAGGGGGTTGCGTATCCCTTTAAGAAGTGCAAAGGAAAGTCCAGTGGCTGGATAAATCAGAGCAGTAGACACATGTCTGAGGAAGAGGCTGAAGCATTTCGTGCTAAGCAGAAGAGAGTTGTACGTACTATAGCACCAATTTACCAGCTGAAGACTGATGGCACGACAGTTGCATGACGACCAGCAAAACGTCAGCAGCGAGATTCCGCGCTTCGCCCCAGGTCAGAAGAAGATGCTAGTGCGCATTGTGGCTTCAAATGACCTTCCTCGTGTTGACGTCTAACTCGCAGAATTCGAAAATTTCGAAGCAGACCAAAAGACCTCATTCATCGACTGGACTACTGTCGCCGCCCGATGAGCAGTCTTCTGAGGATGTGGTAAGTCAAGGATTAAAGAGTATATCCTCCTGATGCTGACGGGACCTGTTCGAGTCGTCAGACTATTCCTTATACGAGAGCGACTGTTCTGTTTCATCGGCAGCCTCGGAGCTCGGAGTAGAATGTCAAAGTCAAGCTTCCGAGAAAGATGTGATTCAGCATGTAAAGAATCGGGCTGATATCTGCAATGAATTCCACAGAACACCAGTGAGTTGAGTGTATATCTGACAGTAGGGTGTCGCAACTCGTCTCGGACTAACAGGTACAGAAATCCAAGGGGCTATAGCTCGTCCGAGAGGGTAACAAATCCACTGCTCGTTTGACGGCTGAAGATGGTGATGAAACTTCAGATATGGAAATTGAGACTGGTCACTTGTAGGCTACTGAATGACTGATTCTTGAGATCCTGCTTGCTAATTCGTCTTATACAAGCCGTCTACCGCATTGGTGGTCACAAAACTGTTCTCTGTTCCCTGTGGAGCTTAACATTCCACATATTTGAATTGTGAACCGCCGGAAGAGCTTTCATTGAAGCAGTTGAGGATAGTGAGGAAGCAACGGTGTACATTATCGAACAAGACAGTATTGCATTGACGTGATAATTGTGTTTCATTCAAGAGTCGTTTTTCTCACTCAACGCGTTGACATAGATCGATTGTGCTATTATGGAGGAGACTCGCAGTTCCTGCTATGTTGTGATCCTTTCTTCATCCTGCACTACCTGGCAGTGAGTTAAAAGATGATAATGAATGGCGGCCAGAACTCTCGGGCTAGGCAATCCCGTTGTCAAGTCAATTATGAGACCCCATCCTCTTTTCAGCTCACTGATCCACGGAAACTGATGTTGGTGCCTACTGGCCACCTGAGACACCTACTCCTCTTTCAAACCAACCTTCCCAATTGTCTTCAGCCCAAGCCCGATGACACCCAGAACAATAATGTTCACACCAAAGCACAGCCAGAACGTTGCTCGATACCCATACATCAGCGTCTCAGTACTTGATTGCATGTTCCCATCCTTTGTCATCGAAACGCTCGAAGCCACAACAGCCGTGAGTCCCAGCGCAAAGCTCGCTCCGATATTGCTGATAGTGTTAAATACACCTCCAGCCAGCCCATGCGTCTGCAGCGGGAATACCGATGTGATGACGAGGTTTGCGACGGTGAACAGTACATCTGCGCAGACAGGTGTACAGGCTACCGCGACGAACGCACATATCCAATATGACCATTCCGGCTTGACGACAGCCATCAACAGTGGTGCAACAGCAGTCACAAATGCAGATATCAAGATGAGAATGTCGGCACGCACTCTCTTCACAAGCCAGCCGGTCAGAAAGTTTGCTCCGGCGCCGGTCACGACCATGGGAAGAAAGCGAAGAGATGTTTGGATTGGAGATAGTCCTTGAATTTCTTGGAAGAAGAGAGTGAGAAAGAATTGCATAGCGTCGAAGACGCCCCAAATTACAAATACCGTTATGCAGAGACAGGTGAAGACTCGATTCTTCCAGAGAGATGGCGGGATGATGCATTGGCGGTTGAGACGTTCCTGTCGATGGCTGTGGTATATGAAGGTTCCGAGAAGGAGGAACGCGATGCAAAATAGTGTTAATGGAGCTGGTGCAACGAAGTGTGAGGCTCCACTGGCCAAGATCGCGAAGACGTACGAGAAGAGACCGAGTGAGGCGCTGAGGAGGATACAGCCTAGCCAGTCGATCTCAGTCTTTAGGCGGCGGATTAGTGAGGCGTATGTTTGATCTGCAGGTTGTGAATCTGCTGGAATTCCGGAGAAGGATATCAACAAGGTTGCGAATATCAGACCGGCAGCAATGTAGTATCCTACTCTCCACCCAATGCTTTGGACGAAGAGCCCACCAATCACAAGTCCGATGGAGAAGCCTAGAGGTTGACCAGCACCGAGACACGCGAACGCTACATTTTGATATGTACCGCTGGGTATATGGCTTGTGATGAGCGAAACCGAAGATGGAAGACACAGGGATAAGCCAACACCAGAGGCGGCACGAAAAATAATCAGCTCGGTGCCTGTCCTGGATACACCAGACGCAATGGTCGTCGCAACTAGTACAAACTCTCCGACAAGGTAAACCTTCTTGCTACCGACAACATCAGAGATCGATCCAGCGATGAGAAGTGTACACCCGCAAGCCAAGGGGCTCACCGATGCAGGCCAGAGGAGGAGACTGTCGGGGATACCGAGATCTCGGGCCATGGTGGGTAAAGAAACGACGATAATGCCTCCTAGCATTGAACCAATGAGAGAGATGCCAGATATACTTGCTACAATGAGTGTCGCTCTCCATTTTGAGATGGTCTCGGTGTTGGCGTTATTGAACGAATCGTTGGCTCGGTAGCTGGTCTCAAGACGTGTATCTCTCGGGCTGGTATCTCTTCGTTCGTCGGAGCTGCTGACTGATTGAGCGGGCACTGAGTAGATAACCTGGTTCAGCTCAATGCCGGGTACACAAAATGATTCCTCTATCGTGTTTGTGGCTGTAGTTGACATCGTGACCAGGAAGTGGGGGCCGAAATTGAGGGGTCAAGCTCAAGGAAATGCAATACAAACAGAAGATTTGAACAAGAGAACCATGCAGGTCCTTGCATCGACCTTGTTGGCGCTCAAAACACCAAGGAAAGATTGCACCAACACGAAATGATGGATGAGCGACTTGACTCATAGGTGAGGCGTACATCCACGCTAGTCCATTTATGGACAAGATCTGAATGACTAAGCGAAGTCTATGTCAACAACAACCCTTTCTTCTCCCTGTTCCCCTGCGCAAGCATCATTTGCGTCCAGGGATGAGAAAATCCTCTTAATTGAAGGGTACATGTCATAATTCCAGCAATCTTTTCTAAGTGACTTTCAACATTCCACAATATTGATTTCAAAATCCCGACAGTTGTCAAAAGATAAATTTGGCGAGTCACGTCGGACGGCCGTGTTAGTCAGGAGGAGCAGACTTTACGGAGTTGATCATGTGTCGCTGGGGTACAAGGATTTTATCAGCGCTGTTGCTTTTATTGTTCGAGAATCTAGCGAAGGCTCCGGAAAAGAGTCCAAAATCCACCATCCCAAGTCTGCTATGCTAGTGGTGCTGCAGAGCAAATATCAAAAACTCCAAGAGAAAGAGACAAAGTCACCCATAGAGGAGACGCGAGAGACTATCTAATCATGATAAACTCCTCCCTCATCCTCATCCTCGTCGTCATCATCCGAGTTCTCCTCATCATCCATTCCGTCGTCGTCCTCGTTGTCTGTCGGTTCGCTGGATGCGCGGCCAAACGATTCCAGCAAGCGATCCATCTCATCCTTGAGATCCTGGTACTTAATGGCCTGGCCCTTGATCGCTGTTGGGGCTCGCTCTACCATGGTGTGGGGCTTCTTGACCAAGCTCGGCTCGGTCCAGACACCGGCGCCCTTCTCATGAGGAGGGGTAGCCTCTCCAATCTTGATGGGCCAACCCTTGAAGCGGGCGTTGAATTCCTTGGCGAGCTCCTCCCAGTCTTCCTTGCCGAAGGGGCGCTTATTGGCGTTGACGTTGCGCAGGACCAACTCCTTGAGAAAGTCCTTCTCCTGGTCGGTCCACTAGAGCCATGCCGAGTCAGTATAAATACGGTAGATGCTGTCGGAATACTTACGTGCTGCCTGAACACCGTCTTCCGGCTTTGGCCATCATCGTTCTGGTCAAGCTTACGCTTTATCACCTGCAGGCGCCACTTCTGCAGCTCGTCCATCTCCTTCTGGTTGGCGAAGTTGAGGTCTTGGCGAGGTGGGTAAATGAACGTGGCAGGGTTGCTGGCCTCGTCGTAGAGTGTCAACTCAGTTGCTGCTCTAGACTTAACTCCGAAGGTTGGTGGGGCCTTGGAGACATGCTCGTTCGCATCCCAGTGGAAGATGGTGCCTTTCTTGGTGATAGGCTTGTGCTTGCCCGTGTCCTAAACGAGAAGTCAGAAAGCTATTGGTGGAGGCAGTACAGTTATTTACTCCTGCAACACGGCGAGCGTTTGGTCCAACTATTTGAAGCTCATGCGGGCTCAAGTAGACGCCGTTGGGATCGCGCACGAAGAGAGCGACAGGCTGCGAGTTACTTCCATCGCCGACATTGCCAGCGTTGCCAGAGCTATTCTCTTGCTCGCTAGCCGAGTCGCTGGAGACTGATCTCTCACGATCGTTTCCTCCGTCATTCACACTGCTGCGCTTGGATGGAGTCGACATATTTTGACTGCAGAGACTTGAGAGGTGGAAGAAAGAATACTGGAGGTAAGTGGAAGGGTTTTTGCAAGAGCTGACTTGCTAGACGTGTTGTGTGAGGGACGAGAAGAAATTAAAAGTGCAGAAGAGACTGTCGAAGAATCAAGAAGGTACAAGACTTGTTTGTCGTTGTCTGTGGAAGAAAGAGGGCTGTGGAAGAGGAGAGGAGGGGGTTCTCATAGGTTTTTAGGACTGTCGGGTCGCTAGCTTGAGCAATGAAGAGAGAGACAGCTCGAATGAATAGCCGAGAGAATCCAACGTCTGCACGCTCAAAGCGGGTGAAACTTTGATTAACTCCCTAGAAGCTTCGAAAGAAAGCGTCGTAGGCGGTGAAGCTGTCCAATGAATCTCATGGAAGCAAATTACAGGGACGAAGAAAAGACTTTTGGTTGAGTCATTTACCGTTCTTTATATACAATCACAAAAGAGCTAGTTTAGAGGAATAAGATTAGGGGCCAGATTCATGGGAGGAGGCTCATTTTATACATTGTCTTCTTCGTGCGTTCGGAACCATCCGTAAATTAACAGCACTTGACAATCTGTCAGGACTTAAAGCATTCGAACAGTGAAGCGCTCCTTAGTCTGGTTTAATGAACATTCTCTCGCAAAACTGTTTGCTTGGACAAGGCAATCTGGCTATACCAAAACAGTAAAACCTCCACTAAGACAAACCTTTGATAGCAGCAAGATTGATCTCAGTCGACCTCAATGTCCGAGTGATGACATCACAAATGGCAACAGCTTTCTCTGCAGATTTTGACTGATAGAATTAATACTAGATGTAAATTCGAGAACATTAATCTACAAGATCACTAGGGATGTCGATTTTGTAGAAGATCAATTTGGTGAAGCCATGGATTCGATTTGGTGATGATGCTGATCAGTTTTGGTGAGGATTTCAATTTAGTGTGGATTCACAGTTGATTCGATTTGGTGAACATTTCGTTTGGGCTTGGGTTAAGATTTCGTAGTGAAATCAAGTTGATTTGCTGAAGAAGTTTTGATTAAATACTTGCTGAAGATCAAATCAGACTTTATTAAAAATAAATTCCCAGATTCTGCGGACTCGGGAGGATAGCTGAGAAATTTCAGTGCAGCCAATCTGCGCGTAGTAGGAAATTTCCCATTTTCAGATATCTTCAGGCTAAAGATGGCTGGACTTTGGAGTTTCTGCGAACAGAATAAATGGAATGTCAAACGACGAAGATCACGGGCAGTAACAAGAACATATGAACAGCTGTTGGCTTCAGCTTGAATGGTCTGAGACCTGGATCGAATGGTATACCTACCCGTGCTTGCAACCCTGCGCTCAAACACACACTAAGGGCCTCTGAGAATCTTCCGGGCCAGGAAATTGATTTCGGATATCTTCAGCACGGAAGAAGATGGCTTAATGTGACTTTAGGATATCTTTGGGCGTTCAATTGGATTGTAGTGTGAGAAAGTTCCGTGAAGATAACTTCGTGGCCACTAACGCCGTGCGAGTGAAGTTTACAACTCCTCCACTACCAGTGGACGCGGACAGGAAGCAAAGGTAGAAGTGCAGAGGCTCTCTCTTAGCTGAACAAAGCACGAGTGTAAATTAATCAAGAATGAGCTTGCTCTTGTGTCTTTTGTAATGATGGAGCCAGTGTATTCTTAGAGCATTGAAAGTTCTAGCTTGAACTGATGCCAAGAAAAGTGCCATGGACTCCAGTACATTATCATTAGGAACGATGCTCCTAGAAGTAGCAGGATAGAGCTCTGTTCGTATTTTTACGTACAGGCTTTTTGACATTGATTGTGACCCGCTACGCTGAAACGGAAAACAAATAAATACATAAAGACGAATGCTGCTTGTAAAGTTTTTCGCAAGGGTATCATAAAACAACCCCCACCGTACCTTGCCCGTAACACCACCCATATCTACGTTATCCCTGGCCAACAGTGTGCCAGAAGTTTCATTTGGAAATTTATCCCTAATTTGCCTAGAGGTCTACGAAGTGGCATTGACAAGGACACCCCCAACATGTTGTGCAGCAGGACGACGTCCTTCATCTTCGTCATCAGAACTGTCCTCCAAATTGTAGTCCATGGCTCCGCTCTCGTCCTCGTCAGATTCATCAGACTCATCAGAGGTATCCGTATCACTGGAAAAATCGGTGTCATCAGATCCTTCGGTACCGTAAGCCTTTATTTCCTTTTCCACAATACGTCTCAAGTCGTCGTATTTACCGTATAAAGCAGTGATCGCAGGCTGGCTTCGTCTTTCGATGACCTGTTCAGACACAGCAATCTTGCCACTTGCGAGCTTCTCACCAATTCTGACTAGCTTTCCCTGAAACCGCTCGTTGTGCTGTTCTGTAAGCTTCTTCCAGTCCTTGCCACTGAGTGCTGTTCCGGTGGATCGGACTCTCTTTCTGATCTGCATACGGAGGTATTCCAACTCGGCATATGACCAGCGTACTCGAGGACCAGTCTTCCTAACCTTGGGCGCTGCATCTTCTATGGTGTAGTATCTCTTCAATGTCTTGATGCGCCATTTGTTGAGCCCATCCACCCACTCCTTGTTGTTCCAGTCCGGATTTTTGCGGCCCTCGAACCTAAAAGCCTTAGTATATCCACCTCTCACCATCTTGAGCTTGAATCGCAACTTCGAGTCATCGGGTTTGCCAACTTCCGCCAAGTCCTTCAAATGGTGCTTAGGGTTGTCTGCCATGTGAACTCCTTTCTTCGCAGATGGAGGATTGGTTTTTGCAGTGCGTCTTCGCTTTGGGGTACTGCTGGTCATTGAAAAGGCACCGGAAACGGCAGCAGCCGCTGAGTTCTGAGTATTTCGAAGAGATTCGAGGGCACCTGAAACATCGACAACGATGCTCGATTCCTCGGAAGCCGAGGACGCTAGTCGAAAGTCACTTAAGAAAATATCAACAATCAGCATAGCTTGAGCTTACCACTCAGAGACGAGTTTTTCTTCTTGGAATTCTCTTTGCTTGATGCAGACATGGTCTCAATTCCTCTCTTCTCTCCTGGGTCTTCGCCAGGGTTGTTGCTGGTGGAAGACATTTTGTTGCGGTGCAGTGGGTAGAGAGGTCTAAGAATCGAATCAGCTAAGCCCGAACATATTCAATCTTTCGAACATGAACGGAAGGAAATTTTGATGCCCCAGGCCTCCACAAGGTGTCGGTGTGATGTGATCAACGATCAGATGAAGCGGGGCTGTTGGAGGGAATGACTGGAACTTACAAGGTTCTTCTGGGTGCCAATATTGTTCGAGGCTTTCGACACAAGGACTTCAAAGATGTCGAAATCCAATGCAAGTCGAAGTCAAAGACAAGCCAGCACACGTTGCTCATGAGGTAATTCGGAGCGCCAAGATATGAAACACAAGCTAAGCGAGACGAGTCTCGTGATCGGCGAGCTCTGGTGGTCAGCAAATTTGACATGCGATTCACCAGCTCTACATTCTTACACAGCTCTAGGGGACGGTAACGATGAGCTCTGATTCTTAACGCCGATGCTGTGTGTCTCCGCCTTGTTCCCTGGCCTTTCGCTTTATATTGCTTCCTGGAATCTGTTTGCTAAAGTAAACAAAACTTTGGAGGCTCTCTGAGATCGTCCCCGGTTGCTAATTTCTGCGCTCATGTCATTTCCTACTCGTTCACGGTGGATATATATGCTAAGCATCATACTGAATTCCGCACAGCAGGAAGCGAAGAAATCTGAGTCTTAATCTCGCAAGTTACCAGAATTTGTATCAGACATGCCATATCGGCCCTTTCGTCTCCCTGCGTATGCCTCATATCCTTGATGCTCTGAACTTCCGCCAACTTTTACACAATGCAGATTCAACCTTTGCTTATCACCGCCTCTTTTTGCCTTGTGCTATGTTGTCTTTGAAACTGCTGCTCGCCTCACTGCTTGCTTTGTTGGTCGTGCTGTTGATGAGACACGTCAGAGATGAGAAATTGTGATCAGTTATTTCTCTACACTAATTCTATTCTTCTCGACACAAGGTTCGTCATTCTTCATCTTCAGTCGTATCGCCTGTATGGACTTCCTCCTTCTTCTCCTTTTCCGTCTTTCCGCCCCGCTTGTAGTCTCTGGCCTTTGGCTGGATAAGCTGTCAGACCTGTACATATATCGGTATTGACCATGAAGGAATAGAGACTTACTGCAACTGGTCGTTCAATGCTACCATGCACTACGGGTTTTGTCTTAAGCTGAGCTAGAGCCTCTGCAGCCTGTTGCTTCTTCTTCTTCTCGTCATCAGCTGGCTTAGTTGTCTAGTTTGATGTTAGCATATTGGATGGGTAGTATCTGAGAAAGAAATAAGTCCGTTACATTTTTCTTAGCCATGATTCCGCCGAATTCTTGTTGGGGAGAATTGTTTTGTTGTTTTCGTTCTGTACGGTCAGCACATGCGGTAGGCGAAAAGGGTTGCGTGAAAATTTGAAACTCCTCGGATCTTCATAGCACAATCGCTCAAAGGTCAGGGAACAAATTCAGCAGCGAGTCCCATAATAGCACCAATACTTTATGGAGTTTTTGATTTCCCTAACCAGCCTGTCAGATCTTACAGATACAATGAATGGTAAATACCATATTCACGATACAAGTAGCTCAAAGGAACGCCTCAATGATACTCAGACTCTTTTAAGTTACTTGTAATGCTCTAAAGTCTCAATCATTTCCATCGTCACCACCAGCGAAGGGCTCCCTCTCTTCCTGGTACTTCAGATCTTATCACACCGTTCTTTTTGTCGCCCTGTGAGGTTCCGCCTGTCTCGGACAGCCTCCGATTCTCTCCATTGCTCAATGCATTACCCTTCGCCCTCTTCTCTCCTACTTTTGAAAAATGCTTAGAGTCGATCCCGGTTTCCTGAAATATTCTGGTGACACTTCTGTGGCTTCTACTTGTGGTTGTTCTCTATTCAACAAGAAGATCTCCCTCGGCGGAATTATAAATTATTTCGTATAGTCTTATGAGCTTGAAGTGATGATTCAATACTTTTCGAACTGCTTCTCAATGCTTGCGGTAGCAGCAGCGATGCGAGTGTAAAGCCATAGATTCTTGATTGCTCCAATGATAGGTCTTTGCGGATCTAGACGAACGTACACTAACAAGCAGCCTTGTCTTAGGATAGGTTTGCTCATTACAATGCCAATTGTCAGAGTTCCTAGGTACAAGCAAGATTCCTTCTAGCATCTCAATACACACTTATTATGCTTGTAATCCTTTGCCGTACATGTACATCTCCACTCCACACATCTGTCGTGTTGCTTCGTGTACCAAAATACAGGAATATCCTATACTTTCCACACGTTCAATGACAGCCCTCAATTGCAACAATGTGTTCATTCATTTGTCCTTCTCAACCGGTGGGGATGGTCTGAGTTTCGGTGACGAAGAAGGCTCTGCAGAAGACTTCTTTGTTGGCTTCTTTCTCTGTAACGGCTTGCTCGAGGTTCCTTTGATAGATTTACGTTCTTTGTTGTTATCGTGAAGCTTGTTCTCGGAGACAGATTGCTGGAGCATCAGTCTGACTGCCGTAGAAAGGGAGTTAGCATTACAGTTGTGGTACTTCCAAGCACAGAGCTTGAAGCCTGTCCATAAGGATAAAGTTGTTGGAAAGATAAGAGATGTTGAAGTTGAATGTAACATAATATCTGCACATTTCATAGCCTGCTCCTCAATTGCAGCGGCGTTGCGTTCAATTGGCCCCACACGATTGCCAATAAGCCACGGCGCATATTTGGAAACCACTTTTTCGCCACCATCCCTCGCGAACCTGGTATTCTAGGCCATGATCTGTTCCAAGTTCTAGCTTGGATAGATTGTTGTACAGTAGTAATGGGCTTTAATGCGATGTTCAGTCTCAAGGATCCTAAAGGATGGAAAATAATAGCGCGGAAGAAACTTACCGCCCCTGCTGGTTGGACAATGGTCTTGAAATGAGACACCAAGTCTTTGGCAACGAGGCCCCAGCTCATGGTGTGCTGACTCTTTCCACTCTTCAAATCGCGCTCAACCAAGCTTTTGAGAACGTTTTTCTCCATCTGTGTCCAGGGTAGATTTGGAGCTGCAACGTCGCCGACGGTGGAAAGCTTAGTTTCGTTCTGTGAAACAAGTCAGCAGTGGTGAAAACAGCAAACTATAGAGGTTCATCTTACACGGAAGTGATTCAGATGGGTGATGTCCTTTAGGTCATTCCTAGAACGAATCAGTAATCGCAAAACTCTTGAGCTTCCACCTCGCCGTGGCACAATTGATGTCAGAGGTACTTACCAGTCAAAAGCGCGCCAATCAGGGTACTCATACAGATCCTTGACATGAGTTTTGGAGATGAGCTGGCGGAAGAAGAAGTATTTGGCTGGATCGGGCTGTCCAAGACGAGCTGGAGTAAGGACTGTGCCGGGAAGAAACTCCCAGACGTATTCGCTGTCCTCCGCTCTTGCTGACTTCTCACCATCAGAAGTGTAATACTCTTCCATCTCCGTGGTCGAAAGTTTGCTTGGTGCCTCGGTCATGACTTCATCTTCGAGATCGGCATCGTAATCAGACGGTGGCTCGAGGTAAAGTGGTGCGAGAGCGACTTGGGATGGAATGCTGCTAGTTGAGTAGCGTGGGTACTCTTTGTCCTGCTCTGAAATAGTAGAGTTGATAACACTCTCTGCCATGTTTTTATCGTCCATTGTAGCGATGCCAATGTGATTGTTTGGTGCTTGGATTTCGTGTTTGCGACGCGTCTCGAGGAGGTGGGAAGGAGTGGGGCATTAAGCGAGCTTTCTCCACAGTCATTGTTTACCATGTTTGGAGGAACATCAACAAAAACGTATTACATTCACAGAAAGAAACAGAGGAACAAAATTCTGCTATGGCATTTCTATATATGGCTTATGCGATCTGGAAGTCTCCTCTGATCTGAGATCCATGTTCGTATTCTGCTAAACGTTTCTCGAAGCAAACTACAAGCGCTGAATAGAAGAACAATGCTTCTGTTGAGTCTTAAGGCTTGCGCTATATAATAAAAGGATCAACGATGGATTTCAGTGAATTCAGTTTTACTAGTCAGTCCAATCAATAGAAAGCTTCGAGTCGTAGTCACCTTGAGCATTCCCCCTTGCAGGTACTGGTGGCTGCCTTATGTCGCGTATCTACCAAGTCGCGTTACCCCATGAACATTTACCTATAGCTGCCTTAACTATTGCGAATTCAATCAAACTAATTACCAGATTCGAACGAGCTGTAACAAAGCGGGGTTTGCCGCTCGAGAGAAACAGTGAAGTGGCATGCGACTGGCTTTCATCTCGCTTCGTGCATCTTGATATCCTTACAAAACATGCGCGCATCTCTCGAGGTCCTGTTCTCTCTCTTTGATTGTTAATGAACAACTTCGATACTCTGCAAACTTAGCCAACTTCTCAACTTCCCACATCACATAATCAAGAGTCCGAGACCCCTTCAACAACCTCCGCGCGGAACTTCTTAGTGCTACCGCAAGCTAGACAGCATCTCAAAACTCAACCTTGACAGGTCGAATCTCCAAACACAAATTCTGTCTCTCGACTGTCTCAAGCACGTTGAAGGTAAGCTCATACTACTTGCCAGTCTTCCCACAACCCCTTGACTTACTATACCTCGCTTGTATTGCTGATCAGCAATCTCTTGCATCTTCTTGTACCTATTCCAGCCTTGCACATATCCGCCGACTTTAACGCTAATCATAATATAAGCTAACACTGTTTCAGACATCATGGACTGTAATAAGAGCTCTGAGATCAGTGGTGGCTGTTCCACCGGTGGCACTGCCTCCTCATCTCGAAGCACACCCGATGATACCATTGTTGTCTCGACTAGATCCCGTAATCCCATCGCCACACTGACTATCAAAACAACTCTAGCACCCCTGGCTGCTGAGCGGATTTCAGCTATTACAAATAACAGCTGTACCGAGTTCGAGGCTCATATGATAGGTGTGTTCTGTGCCACTTGCCGCACAATCGAAATGCCGTGGTAAGTCCATTTTCTTGTCAACACATGCTTGGGACTTGAGGGAGTCAACGAAGGCTATGTAAAATCCAATTAGGCTCTAATAAAGCCGCACTTTGGTGAAGATTGCTCGTGGTGAAATGCTGGCCTCGTCTGCTTATGAAGTTAAAGTTAGCCGTATGCTGATATTTCTCAATAGGTCTACTGCCCTACCGGAAGCCATCGATGACGAAGGCCAACCAATTCGCCGAGCACCTTCCAACTCTATCCTGGGACGTGTCATTCTCAGTGACCATGAGGCGATTGCAGTCGTGGCCATAATCGCTGCTCTTGATCTCGCCAACAAGAGGTACGATACGGTCAAAGGCCTTGTCGAAATCATGGAGAAGTTCCCAAGAGCAGTTGCTGCTGGCTATCGAGTGGCTGATATCTACCGATACCTCTTCAGAGTCTCGACCCCAGCTCATCACATCCCAGTTGTTGCGGATGTCATCGAAGCTGCGCTTCAAGACCCGAGCCGAACCCCGGAAGAATACATCAAGAGTGTTGAACTCGATCTTCGACTTGAAGCCCCTCTCAGACCGTTCTATGGCTCAATGCCTGTCTGGTTCGGCAAGAGCGCCGCTGAGCCATCACGTGCCAAGGAGTTGAAGGTTAACGACCTTCGACCTGATGTTCAAGGAAGTTATACACACAAGCCTCCACGTGGAGGTCCTTGGGAGTTCGTGCCAGGAACTATCCTCGAAAAGGCAGTCCTAGGAAATCCTGAACCACACAAGTGCTTCTTGACACGCCAATCCACGAAGGACCCTTCCATCAAGGACGTTCGTCAATTCCCATCTTGGGCTACTATCGTAAGTAAATCAGGCCCTCCTTCAAAAGAGTTCCGGAAGAGGCATGAAACGAACTTTACTGACTTTCTTCCACAGGATTGGAATGACCCCGTCGATATCGCAACATACAACAAGTGGCTTGAGCAGAACAAGGGCCGAGTCAAATGTAGGATCGGCAAGCACTCGGCCGTATGGACACAAGCTGAGAAGGATGTCCTCAAGCAGGCCGTCCAGGATGCACTCGCGAACGGAAAGACCCAGAGAACCATGGATTGGGATGACATTGCGCAGACTCTGTTCGACCATTTCAAGGACATCACCCAAGACGAGGGAGCACCACTAGCTCAGAGCACCAAGCTCAACCCGGATAACACCATCGGCCCACCAAAGCTCAAGCATCCAAAGAAACTCAAGGATGATCGCGTTGGCGGCATCAACAGAGCTGGCAAGGCTGTCAAAGTCCAGGCCATGAGATATGGCGATATCGCTTTGATGTTGCGTCTGACTGGGAAGTACAAGCCTCGTGGCGTTCGGGTTGACGATGAAGACGATGGTACATCTGATTCATCTGACGACTCAGAGGACTCTGGCGATGACACCATTGATGAAGAGAAACATGGGAAGGGAAACACCGGACGCAAGTCGACCAAAGGAAGCAAGCGACGCCGAGACAGTAGCCAGGATAGCCCTTCGAAGCGCCGAAAAACTCCTCCTACTCCAACACCAGCTGAGAAGTTTGCGAGTCAGGTTGCTAAGATTCCGAAATCTCTCAAGGAGAAGATGAAGAAGAGCAACTCCGTTTCGGACCCACCTGTCGGTAGTGTATACATCTCGCCTTACTAGTAACTTTCTGCAGCGAGCAATGACTTCCTGGCAGGGGATTCGACTTGGTTTTCGTTTTTGGCACATACTTGCTTGCTCCCACTTCTGCGAGCGAAAAGTACTGGCATAACATATGCATTTTTGAGAGGAGAGTAAATGGGCCGGGTGCCCATATGCGACTTAGGCATGCATGCGTTTGAGGGCCGAACTTTTCTTCGACAAGAAACAACTCATATTCTTTATTTCGTTTTTTTCGTCTCTCCCTACCTTCTTCACGAACAGCATCTCGCATTACCACTCACATCACCACTCACATCACAAGATGGACCGTGGCGTGATGTGATAGGGAGCTTGTTTCACCTTGCTCGTGGTCGCGAAGCTGCGTCATCACGACTTTTGGCAGTTATCACCGAATGAGCGCGTTAGCCGGATACGTTTTGATGGGGCGTGCATTATTGCGTTTTTGATCTTCTTTTTGGGGAGGATTGGGGCGTTTTTGCCTTCTTACAGCGAGACTGGGATATGCTACCCCAGGTGTTCACTAGGGGGTGGTTGCGGGAGCAGGGTAGCAAACGTATACGCCATCATAACAGAACTTCATTAAAAACTTGCAATGAATGTGATTTTCGTCCCACTGAGAAGAGCAAAATGGTTGCCAGAAGTTTGCCATCAAGTGGTGCCTTGTGCTCAAAGTCATGCGGTAAAAAGTTAAGTCGCTTTCGCAGATACTTCGTATTGGATGAGGAGGCTCTCGGGAAGCACTCGGTTCAGCTCGAAATTTGAACAATTTTCCTTCTACGTCTGTGTAGCAACCTCCGAATACTCAAATTCCATGTCCTCAAGGTGCAGATGCAGAATGCAACTCTGCGAATTTCGGGCGATGACAACAGAAGGTAAAATGGCAATAGTTAGTACCGAGTAGCGCACATCGACCACCTTCGTCATGGCGAGGGCTCTGTGAGGAATATGATAATTGTAGAAAGAGTGGAAGCTTTCAGGAAGTACCGATACAGTAGAAATGGACAATCCTGACCCCTGCAAAATTCTATAACACGGCCTTTCGAATGTATCTGGTGGCCTGAAACGAGCTACGAAGGAGGCTCTTTGTTTATTTATATTAGGCCGTCGAGCAGAACTACGTACCTTATATCACTGCACATTGTCCTTCGAGAAATTATTAGGTGAATTTCAGACATGAATATAGTTCTGGTCGTCTTCAAGTTGACCGCAGAGACATGTGGCGATAGGAAATAATATAAAAGCGACTCTGCTTGCAAAGAACCTTGAGTCTCCAACCAACATCGTCATCAGACAGTGCACTGCATGATACGCTGAGCATTGGGGACCTTGTGGACGTTCCTGAGAGCGATTTCTGATGGTTTATTGCTGAAGGAAACAAACAAGGTTGTTGGGAAAGTAAAATGTCTGTTATTACTTGCTGAAAAGGGATAGAAAGTCATATCATGGTGTGGTACTCTCAGCTTTTGGACAGGAACATCTGACGGTAGAGATAGTTTGACAGCAGAGTTACGGAAGTGTTGACTGCCGTGTTGCGCATCAAGTTTCCGAAACAAAAATGTGTCTGTGAAAGTGGCCGTCAGGATAGTTTGATCCAGTCCTAAAATCGTGTGTGTTCTTTGGACGTACTTCGCGGGCGACCTACAGAATAGAGGCAGAACACTTGAAGTACTGATGTCTCTGGTGGAATTCCAGGAAGACGACAAGACGTAATATATTGCCCAAGTCCACGGTGGGACGGAATCTGAGTCTTCGACCACGATTCACCAAAAACTCCCAAACGAGAGCACAAAAAAGGCCACAGGAGAGTCGCAGACCTATTGTCTTTGCGCCACTTCTCGGCTCATTGGCAAGTAAGAGGGGTGTATATATTATCCAAACTTCGACCGAATGGAAGAACCCACATCCACATGACAACTTGCATTCCAATCTTAGAGCTCTGCTTGGTTTGTTGTACGCGGAATTACCTACAAGGTGAGATTCTTGGGCATTTGGGACTCGAAATTCTCGATTGTAATGACTCAATTGTGGTCACTTGCTCAGATGTTCGAAGTGGTGCTGGTGCCAGGCAAGTGCTTTCGAAGGTCGAAGAAGTAACCGACAGCGCTGCGAAGGATGACAGCAGCAGCCCTCAATTACCTTCAATTTTCTCTTGGAGGAGAAGGGATGTAACCACGTACGCACATACAAGGGAAGAAACGTTCGACTTGTTGGGTCCTTTAAATCACGGGCTAAAGGACGGGCTTCGTCCGACGAACAAGTTGCCTGAGCGGGGCGAATTGCCTTTCATGGAATCGTTGAGCTTGAAACTTCAAGGAGAGGAGAGGAGAGTATTTATGCCTCATGAAAGCGGTTGTGGGTAGACATCTTGATGAATAGCAGTAAGAATCTGATTTGGGGCATGACAATGTTGTTACCATGAAGTATGAAGCACGCGAAAGACGATCGGCCATCAGCAGAGGATGAGCAAAGCACCTCCAGCGGGAGCAAACCAGCCCCAGCGTAGAGGCCAACATCCCCAACACACTTGATGCTCAACGAAAGAGCCAGCGATGTGCCAAGACAAATCTATTGTACTCTAATCTACACTACAATCCAACTCCGCTTCTCAACTCTACAACTCGTCCTTCTTCGACACTGTACTACTACTTTTCTCCACCTCCAGCGTCCTACTCTTGGTGTTCTTCTCCGTGCCAGCACTTGACGCACTCACAGGCGGGAGACCCTTCCTCCTTCTATCCACAGCCGCAATCTCATCATCATACACCGTCCACTCCGGCACCTGTCGTCTCGCTCTATCCAGCTTCGGCTCCTTCGTCTGCGGATTGTTACACAAATCAATCGTCTTCGCATCTTTCAGGGCCTCATCACTACACCACGTCTCGCACCACAGCCATTCTTGAGGTAGACTGTGAATGGGGAGGATAGTCTGCATGTGGTTCGGAAGATCCTGGTCCAAGTTCGATAGACTGTTAGGGTCGGCGGACAGCTGGTGGTATTGCTGACGCAGACGATCACCAGCGGCGATTTGGCGGAAGCGGTGCAGGTCGACGACGTACAAAGCAGAGATGTGGTATGGCAAGCCGCGCAGGAACTTCTCCCAGTAGCCCTGTTTCCAGAAGCGGAAGCCTTCCATCTCGGTCCGGCTGTCGCACATGGGCGTGAAGCCGTATGGTGCGCCCTTGAGATCGTGGTTCACTAGCTCGATCATGTCGGTGCGGACAATTTGGTCGGCGTCGACGAAGATGACTTTATCGAGGGAGAGAGGGAAGAGGACGTCGAGGAAGAGGATCTTGTAGCCCCAGATCTCACGCTGTTTCTCAGTCTGGGCGCGGAGCCAGTGTGGCCATTTGTAGGTGACCATCTCGTACTTAAAGCCGTATTCCGCAGCGAGGTAAGGGATGAAGTCCTTGAAGGAGGGTGAGAGGAACTGTTCGATGAACCAGAATTTGACGGTATGGTTGGTATGCTTCATGACGCTGACCATCATGATGTTGAGCATACGTTCGTAAAGGTGACCGCTAGCGACGGAGAAGATGTTAATCTCTGCTTGAACTTCCTTCTCGACACTCTTAGTGCCTTTGCCTAGGATACCTTGCGCGAAGTTGAGACCGCGAGAGACGAAGTCCATCTTCGATTCGGGCTTTGCTTCAAGGACGTCTTCGGTTTCCATCCCTGGCTTGCGGGAGATTCGAGGATAGAGTGTTGCACCTTTGAAGCTCATCAAAACAACTTCTGTGTTCTCGTCGCCGGGAGTTGGGCTCCAACCCTTAGATCCAACGCTGTCAATGTTGAAGATTTCGGCGCTTCTTCCCTCGAGTAGATCGATCTTGTAGTAACCAGGATTTGCCTTGAATTGGAAGTAACCCAGGTTAGACATGATGATGGTATCTGCTGTGTGAGGATCCCGCTCTGTGCCAAGTGCAAGTTGAACACCTCTTGGGGCTGCACCGCCAGGGATCTCGCGAGAATGTCCTTCAATCAGGATATTTTCTAACTCGTAGAGTGCTTCCACATTTGTCTTGATCGAGCTTAGTTTGATATTATCCAAGTCGTAAATGGAGACTTTTGGAGCAACCAGCCACGCTGGGGGGATGTCCATTCCGAGATTCAACAATGCTTCTTGTGGAACACCCTTAAAAGAAGCACCCAGTGGTGCCAAAGCTCCAGCATCATCGAACGTTGGTTTCGAGTCGAGGACATATCTATAGAAGCGCTTCACAGGCAGCTCTTGCAGCCGCTCCTTGGGGTTCAAGAAGAGCTTCATATAGACACCATCAAGCTCCGAGAGCACTTTGAGAATAGGAACCCACTTCTGTCCAAGCTGACTTGCGGGGTCCAGGAGAACTGTGAGATGAATGCTAGCTGTCAGAGCATCACCAGTCTCCATGGCAGTGTAAGTCGAGTTCCAGATACCAAATTGGCTCATTCTCAGGGTAGAAGCTTGCTCAAAGATACCGTCAGGTGTGTCAGAGATGGTTGAAATGGCGACGATTGACGATATTTTAGCAGCTGCGAGAGGAGTTTCGACGTTGTCAGACAAGCCGAGAGCTTCAAGAGCAGTATGGACTGGAGTAATACGCTTGGCTCGTTCGTAAGAGAGTAATTGCGCAAAGTCCCCTTCGTCGAATTCTGAATCGTTTGGAATTGGTCCGACGAGCCGTCCATTCAATAGAATCGCGTTTTGACCTGGGAGTAGTCCAAGTGTCTGAATCAAAGGATCGGCTCCACGCCAGTACTCGATAGCATGATCTTGCACCTGCTGACCCGGAGCTGCCAAATCAGCCGTCAAGACAGCAGTCAAATCGTTTATGTGTGAGAATGCTTTGTTCTCGTTCTTCGACATATGGCTGAATAGATCCTTGCTAAGGCCCGGTTCCGCTGCTTCCGGGCCAGAGTTGTGTACGATAGTAAGTTCAATTGAAGGATTAGCTTCGCGGAAGACAGCTGCCGTGGCAAGCAACTTCTCGCCAGTCTTTGATTCCAAATCCGCGATGAGGATCATATGACCCCAGTCAGCCTTTGCTGCCGACGCATCTGCCTCGATACGGGGGAGGATGTTCAGGATATAATGATTCTCCCCTACGAGCTTGTTGACGTCAAAAATCTTCAGAGTCTTTTCATCTTCAGGTACGATAAGTGCATTACGTCGGGCTGATGCTTGCATCAAGAAGTACAAAGGCAACCAGCTATCTTCGGTGAACGTTTCGGTGAAGATGCCTTGCTGCAGAATTTGAAGATCGGTGGTCACTCTCTGGCTCATGGACTGTAGCCAATTCTCATCGCGAGGTAGTGCGACTCCGTCGACAAACATAGGTGGAATCTTGCTATCGGCAGCCAATCGTCTAACCCAATTCTGGGATGCCTCGATTTGGTCCTTGTAGCTTTCGGGTTTAAGCACATCTTCAAGAGCAAGGGCAGTCTTGTCTGTTCGGACCTTGCGCTCCCCCACTGCAGTCTTGAAGCTCTCGGCAGTGGGTGTTGTAAGCTTCTCTCTGGTGTATGCAGCTTCAAGATAGGACATAGCAGCCGAAATACCGTATGTATCGAGTAGATGATACACGACCTTGGCATGCTCCAGCTGGTGTTGGTTGCTCGTCAAAGGGACAAGCCCAATACGTATTGCAAGCTTCCTCTTAACGAAGCTCAACAGCGTATCCGCTACAATGAGAACATCCTGAGGATCGGTGAAGTCCACAGTGAGAATGACGTTGAACGCATCTCTACGACACGTGGGTAATTGTCCGGGGTAAACACGTTGCAAAAACTGCGAAATTAGCCGATGATACCAAAACAGACGAAGGAACTTACAGCATTCAGCGTTGTTGGCCACTGCGCGTATCGCTTGTCCTTCTCAATATCATTCATCCAAATGATTGCGTTCCCTCCTTCGATATCATCCCTCCAGTCGAATCTTTGAGGTTCATTCTCAGCCTTTACGGTAGCAATTGCCTCGTGGGACAAGAGCTGGATTGCTTGAGAACCAGTCAAGCCAAGTTCTCTCACACCATTGATTAGCTTTCGCTCCTTGCGGAATATGTCTAGCAGGTCTAGAGCTTCAATTTGCCTTTCGATGAGTTGGACACCGTTCATCCAGATGATATTGCCGCCAGCGGGCACTAATTGAGCACGGTTGAAATCGTGCTCAGCAACAAAGTCGCTAGAAACGTTATGGGACGCAATTGCGCTCGAGTATTTGGGGAAGTCCTGAGATAGCTTCACAAGGGAATCGAGAGGATTTTCGCTTTGTAATATAAAACTTGAAGCTTTCAAGCCCAAGGAGAACAGCTCCGAAGCAGAGAGGGGTTTTAGATCAGCAAATTCCTCGTCCTCGTCTTCAAATTTGACCTCCTTTTCAGGTGTTGAGCTCGTTGATTTGCTCTCACTCTCATCGCGATCGTCGATAACAATGTAATCAGTCCGCTTGAGGGCGAGCTCAACACCATAGCCCGGGATAATCAATGGCTTGTCCTCCGCGGTAAGAGACTTTCTGTGTCTGACCCGGTAAGATGTTTTGCCTTCCCGGGCAGTCTTGACTAGCGTTTTATGGAATTTTCCAAATGTTGGTGAAGTGATGTCTGCGTACAGAATCGAAGCGGGTGCCGAAGGATTCCCAAGGACTCGGTCGAATTGAAGTTCCTGGATTTGTCTGCCAATACTAAGTCAGCCATTGAACCTCCAAACGACATCATAACCTTACGAATCTCCGCTGATATCCCCATGAGCAGCATCCAGAGCTGGCGAGCAGTACTGCTTTCCATTGAAGAGTACCCAGACAGGACACGAGGTATCTTGTTCTGCCTTCAATGAGGGTTCCGCTGCCGTGTGATAATATTGATAATGTGCTTCAATACGAGGAGCCGATGCCCGCATAGACAATGCGAACTGCCAGGAGGACAAAGTTTCTGGGCTAATCATATGTCCATCATCCTTTAACACCTGCACAAACTTCTCGAATAGTTCTTTGTCGGTCGATGCTGTTTCGAAATATCCGTCGGCAATTCGATCGAGTAGAGGGAAGTATGAGGTCGCATTCTCGTTCCCCGCAGTTTCTCTGCAATGTATTAGTATATCGTTCTTGGTTCATGGGCATATGGGAATTTATACAGAAGCTCTAGTAGATAGGGCGCAGATGAGAACGATGCTTTCATTCCCACATTTATGGAGGGGCTCGCAGAAACACATAAGGAATGAAGGTATGTAGTTGCCAGTAGAGCTCCTGTCAAGCCCCACGGCATACTGAGAATTCCCATCTTTGGGTTTCGTGGAAGTTGTCAAGCTGTTTCGTGTTGTATAGCTGCCCGGGGAAGTTCTGGCACTTAATCGACCCCAGCGTCAATATTCAGATGACAAAGAAATTGTTGTCCGCCAGCGGAAGGACACAAGAATTTATGGTCAAGATGAATTCAATCGTAGCATTGTTTCTATTTGTCAAGAATTTGCAAAATAAACAGGACAAGGCTGAAGTATATTTTCCTACGAATAAGTGTTGATTGATTCTTGGGGCCACCTTGCCAGAGCTTGGAGCTCCGACGCATGCATGCCTGAGGCAGAACGCCTTGCCATTCGGCCACACATTCGTCAAGTGGCCGCAACGTAGTTCTGGACTCAAGCACACAACCCGCCAACTCTCAACATCCTCGCTGCCTCTTCTGAACACCTACAAACCTTTCCTAGTTACGTGTCTGGAGTGGAATTTTGAAAGCAAACCGCCGCTACTGTCCGCGACCATTCATGCGAGAAACCTAGGTGTTCTCGTCCCTCGCAGCGTCGGTCAAGATGGCATCCTCCTCCTCCCCCAACATGCTTACGAAGGTACGGGTTATATGAAGTGCGCCACAGATCTATAAATGACTATACTAATGTGTGGATAGTTCGAGTCGAAGTCGTCAAGGGCAAAGGGAATTGCTTTCCATCCCAAAAGGTAGCCCCCTCCTGCTACCCCTTGCGCGCCCTCGCAGCTGACAATTGCCAGACCGTGGATTCTCGTATCTCTTCACTCCTCGACTATTCAACTATGGGACTACCGTATGGGAACGTTGATCGACCGTTTCGAGGAGCACGATGGGCCAGTTCGTGGAGTCGACTTCCACAAGACACAACCCCTCTTCGTTTCTGGTGGAGATGATTACAAGATCAAAGTATGGTCATATCAGACTCGCAGATGTCTATTTACATTGAACGGGCACTTGGACTATGTTCGCACAGTTTTCTTCCATCACGAGCTTCCCTGGATCATTTCCAGCTCGGATGACCAGACCATTAGAATCTGGAATTGGCAGAACAGATCATTGAGTAAGTCGAATTGCGCCGGTTAGGAGGGCTTCACACTAACGAGATATCGCAAGTCTGCACAATGACTGGACATAACCACTATACGATGTGCGCACAATTCCATCCTAAGGATGACCTGGTAGTTTCGGCGTCGCTGGATCAATCTGTTCGTGTATGGGATATTTCTGGCCTGCGGAAAAAGCACTCAGCCCCTACATCGATGACATTTGAGGATCAAATGTCAAGAGGAAATCAGAACCAGGCGGACATGTTTGGAAATACAGATGCTGTGGTCAAATTTGTCTTGGAAGGACACGACAGAGGTGTGAACTGGGTCGCCTTCCATCCCACACTTCCCCTTATTGTGTCTGCGGGTGACGATCGGCTGGTCAAACTTTGGAGAATGAGCGAAACGAAGGCATGGGAGGTCGATACTTGCAGGGGGCATTTCCAGAACGCCTCGGGTTGTCTGTTCCACCCTCACCAGGATCTGATTTTGTCCGTGGGCGAAGACAAGACCATTCGAGTCTGGGACCTCAACAAGCGCACATCAGTCCAGTCGTTCAAGCGAGAGAATGACCGATTCTGGGTTATTGCCGCTCATCCAGAGATCAACCTTTTCGCTGCCGGACACGATAATGGAGTTATGGTCTTCAAGCTTGAAAGAGAGCGCCCAGCTTCCGCGTTCTACCAGAACAACCTATTTTTCATCACCAAGGACAAGCAAGTCCGATCTTACGATTTCCAAAAGAACCTCGAAAGCCCGACACTGTTGACCCTGAAGAAGCTTGGCAGCCCGTGGGTACCACCCCGGTCCCTGTCCTTCAATCCAGCGGAGCGAGCTATCCTGGTCACAACCCCAGCTGATGGTGGCTCTTACGAACTCATCAATTTACCCCGCGACGGCTCTGGGGATGCTACAGATACCAAGCGAGGACAAGGAAACTCAGCCGTTTTTGTTGCACGTAACAGATTTGCTGTCTTCACTGCCGCCAACCAGCAAATTGACATCAAGGATCTCTCTAATTCGACTACCAAAACCATCAAGCCCCCGACTGGGACCACCGATATTTACTTTGGAGGAACCGGCAACCTTCTTCTAATCACTCCTACTGCCGTTCATCTCTATGATATCCAACAAAAGAAAGCTACAGCCGAGTTGGCTGTCAGTGGTGTCAAGTACGTTGTATGGTCCAACGATGGCTTATACGCTGCTCTCCTTAGCAAGCACAATGTCACAATCGTAACCAAGACTTTGGAACAGGTCAGCACGCTCCATGAAACCATCAGAATCAAGAGCGCTACCTGGGACGATGCTGGCGTTCTTCTCTACTCGACCCTCAACCACATCAAGTACACTTTACTGAACGGGGACAATGGCATTGTCCGCACCCTGGATCAGACCGTATATCTTGTTCGAGTCAAGGCACGAACTGTCTACTGTTTGGATCGCAGCGCAAAGCCTAAGATCTTGAACATTGACCCCACCGAATATCGCTTCAAGCTTGCACTTGTGAAGCGAAATTACCAGGAAATGTTAGAGATCATCAAGAACTCGAGTTTAGTCGGCCAAAGTATTATCTCGTACTTGCAAAAGAAGGGCTACCCAGAGATTGCCTTACAATTCGTTCAAGACCCACAAACGAGATTCGAGCTTGCCATCGAATGTGGCAATTTGGATGTTGCTGTTGAGATGGCTACGCAATTGGACAGACCCAAGCTTTGGTCAAGACTGACCACAGAAGCTCTTGCGCACGGCAACCATGAAATTGTTGAGATGTCCTACCAGAAGTTGAGACAATTCGACAAACTCTCTTTCCTTTATCTCTCAACTGGAGACGAAGCAAAGCTTACTCGAATGGCCAAGATCGCTGAACATCGTGGTGATTTCACTGCTCGCTTCCAGAATGCCCTGTACCTTGGAGATGTTGCTGATCGGATAGCAATGTTCAAGGAGATCGACCTTTGTAAGCGCTCGTTTTCTTCTTGTTGAATGTCAAACACTAATCTTTCTAGACCCTCTCGCGTACATGACTGCCAAAGCTCACGGCCTCGAAGATGAATGCGAATCCATCTTAGAAGCCACTGGTCTCACCGAAGACCAAATCACACTCCCCGCCATTGGCTCACCTCTCTCGCCTCCGAAACCGATCGTACCAACATTCAAGGCCAATTGGCCGACCAAAGCAACCTCTCAGTCAACGTTCGAGAAAGCTCTTCTTGGACAAGAAACATTTGAAGACGGCCCTGCAGCTGTGTCAAATGGCTTTGGCGATGATGCCGGGGAGGAGGAGGGTGCCACTCGCAACGGTACCCTTGTTGAGGTCGACGACGATGAAGATGCCGGTGGATGGGACATGGGTGATGACATTGTCCCTGAAGTTGAGAGTGACTTTGTCAACGTCGACAGTGCCGAGGCAGGCGGCGCTGGCAGCAGCGAAGCTGACCTTTGGGCGAGAAATTCGCCGATAGCTGCTGACCATGTTGCTGCTGGCTCCTTCGAAACTGCCATGCAACTACTGAACCGACAACTTGGCGCAGTAAACTTCGCACCACTGAAGCCACGATTCCTCGAAGTTTACTCGGCAACGAAAACATACCTCCCCGCCTCAAGTGGTCTGCCACCCTTGATCAATTATGTCCGCCGCACTGTAGATGAGACCGATCCTCGAAAAGTGCTCCCAATCATCCCTCGCGATCTCGAGTCATTAGCAAGTGTCGACTTGCAAGATGGCTACAAAGCTATGCGAAGCAACAAGCTTCAAGATGGTGCTACCATTTTCCAGGGCATCTTGCATGCTCTGCTTGTTAATGCTGTTTCTACTGCTTCAGAAGTTGAAGAGGCTAAGAAGCTCATCACGACCGCAAGCGAATACACAATTGCCATGGGTATTGAGTTGACGCGGCGGAGCCTGGGAGCTGATGACCAAGTTGCCAAATCACCAGAGAAACTCAAGCGCAGTCTCGAGTTGGCTGCTTACTTCACCATTCCAAAGCTTGAGGTCCCACATAGGCAAATTGCCTTGACGAGTGCGATGAAGCAAGCTTTCACAAACAAGAACTACAACTCGGCCTTGAGCTTTGCAAACAGGATGTTGGCTAATGGTGGGGCAGCCAAGATGTTGGAACAGGTAAGCTCTAACTCCCAAATCCTTGATAAAAAGTATCTACTAACAACATTATAGGCCAAGAAGATCAAAGCGAACTGTGAACGGAATCCAAACGACGCAGTCGAGATCGAGTTCGACCAGTTCGCCGAGTTCGACATCTGTGCTGCCTCCTACACACCCATCTACAGCGGGTCAGCGTTCGAGGTCTGTGCATTCGACGGAAGCAAGTACCAGTCCAAGTACAAGGGAACTGTATGCGCGGTATGTGGCGTTTGCGAGGTTGGAAAGAACGGGAGTGGCTTGAAGCTTGTTGCGTGAGGAGATGCGTCTGAGGAGATTTGCATGTCTGTCTGGTCTTTGGGAAGCTAGGGTGCCGAACCCAAAAAGATGAAATGAAAGACGTGGCTAAATGGAGTTCGGAAAAAAGTAGATCGTAGGCATGTACTAGACTACTTCAATACTTGTTTGCATGTAAATGGATGATCGTTTTTCTGTTTTGTTTTTCTCTAAGGTACTCTAAACGAGTAAGTGAAGGGCAGAGAGAGGAACAGCGAATTGAATCTTATCATATCAGCAGTCCATTTTTGGTCATCTCTGTTCTGTCTGAAGTGTTACGCCTGAGCGCCGGTCTAGAATACAAGCTTATTCGATGCTCCTCCATGCCATGCCGTCCTCATCTAACAGGTACCCTCCAAGTCTGCTCTGCGACAAGCAGAGAACGACCAAATTCGAATGCCATACCACGCATACCACAGTACTGGCCTCTCATACAATAGTCTCCAACTCCCTCGCATAGCCCAAGGTATTCTCGATAGCCAGCTGACTCAACTCCTTCTCGTTGCCCTGCTCATCGACGCCACTCTTGAGATTTTGATTGGGGAAGAAGATGCGGCCGTCGCGGATTAGCCAGCCTCGTGCCTGTGCGAACTCGATGACGGCGCCTTCGCTGTCGAGGAAGAGGAGGTTCTTGGTCGAGGAGATAGGGAGGGATGGGTAAGCTGTTTCGCTGCATGTGGCGATCTCAGTGCGGATGTGCGTCGTGAGGATCTGTGTTGAAGAAATGGTCAGTCTTCCGTTCGAACTTGTAGATTTGTAATCTGGTGTCTGAAAGGCTCTCCAGACATTGGAACAAAAGGCGGGGGTCATTCGATGGGGACGATTGAGAAGGAATACACACCTCGCTGAAGACACCGTACTCCTCACTGGGAACCTCTCTACTCGCCATAGCCTTCCAAACCAAATCAAAGCTTCCCTCCTGCAGCCACCTTTCCAGCTTGATCGGATACCCCAAGAACCTATCATTCTCAACATTATTACCCCCAGGTAATCCACCTCTCAGCTCCAAACCCTCCAACTCAGTGTGGAAGCCCGCATAATCACCTTGTGTAAGCAAAAGCAGCAAATACAGCCCAGTGATCTTGTTCTTCTCAGCACTAGGCGCCAGACGCTCATCAGGTAGCTCGTAGAACGGCGTGAGCTGGTGGACGTAGCGTGTGAAAGCTGCTGGGTCTTTTGCACGGATAGATAGCAGAGCGCCGGTCTCGAAGATGTCGCGCGCAAGACTGAGTGTACTGGATGGCGTATTGGGGAGAGGCGTTAGTGATTTGAGCTTGAGGAGGGCGAGTTTGGCGGAGGAGAGGAGGGGTAGTTGTTCGTTGTACGAGCGGCTGCTTTTCAGCTTGCGCTGGATATCTTGGAGTTCGCGTTCGGCCATGGTGGGATATGTGAGTGGTTGGTGGTTGGAGATGTCGTTGGTGCTGAGGTCCAGGTTGGCCTTGGAGACGCGGCTGAGAGAGACGCTAAATGTACTGGGCACGTGACAGTACTTTAAATTGACCACGGAATTCTGGTATTCTTTTGCCTGACCCGAACTAAAAACGACCCCTTGGGACGCCCAACAATTCCTAGAAATACTAAATGAATGTCCTCCAGGTGGTTGGGGACTTTCAAAATCCATCTCATCGCCCTGGAAAGGGAAATCAGATGCGATCCATGTTGACGTGCTGAACATCCCCAAAGCCAGAAGACAGCTTCACAACATGCATCTATAGAATGTGCTACACCTGGCTTGGGACATTGAAGTGTGCCTCGGCCAGCCTTTTTTTTTTTGTTTTGGAACTCACCTTGTATCCTATGATATTAACATCCCTGTCAAGAACCACCATCAAACTCCTTCAAGTAGATTGCAGAATGTCATCAGCTGCTCACAGCAGTCAGCGGATAGATCGCCATGTCTCCAAATTCCTGCCGCGCAATGTATTCCTTCGATTGTTTCGATGAGAAAGCACGTGTCAATCCCCTCATAAGAACAGAAGACTTGCAGAAGAGATATCTCCGTATCATTCAGGCTATTTATCTCAGCACAGCATCGAGTGCTTTGCATATTGTCCAAGAGATTTTCGTCACTCTGGGACGAAGAAAGCCTCCGCCGTTTTTTATCCCAATGTCCACCCCCATTCCATCTTTCATCCATGTGGACTTGCTCCTTCAACTGAAGCATGATGCCAATAACAATATCCACGGGTAGAAGAGCTGCAGGTCTCTCGAGATATCCCGGGTTTCAGGTCCAGGCCAGCTTGTATGTGATGAGGTTCTTCAACGACGAATCTCCTCTCATAACGGGTGAGCTCGGCGACCTCAACGATATGACTATCACTGGCGCCATCGATCGTCGAGTAAATCATCTGCATGGCGTCGTTTTGCAAGGCAGGAAGGAATCAGCATTCGTTGTCCTAGTTTCCACAACTTTATGAGAGGCATGAGACTGTGTGTTGAATCCTGGCTGTTGAAGTTCTCGTCAATATCAGGTTCCTCGTTCTTGAAGGTGAAACTTGTTTGTTCTTCGATCTTGTGGTTGTACATCCAGCTGACAAGCAGTCCAGAGGTCTCCGCCTCGACATCATCGAGTCTCATCATCTGTGTGTTTCCTTCTGCCATTTGAGACTCAGACGTAGCCTTGAAGAAAGCCGAATTGGCGTCAGCGACATCTTATGTACAACGAAGATTTGTTTGATGTCCTCGGCGTCGACGATGACAGTGACAGTGACCAGCCGCTGAGGCCGCTTCTACAACACGTCAGGATCAGCGCTGTATCTAGCTAGGATGATTCAATCACTATTTTCAGGTCATCGAACAGTGCACATGGCTACTCATGCACTCGCAATGTATAGTGAGTTGCGAGAGAATGCGCGGACTGCAAGGGCAGTGCAGCAGCGATTGTGTCCTCAATCTCCTGCAAATCTCCCTACAACTTTTGTGTACAACCTTCTGCTTGATATGACAACTTAGTTTCCAAGCTCAGTTTCAACAAGGAATTGACGGGGAAGAACCTACACGAATGAGGCTTTTTCATATCGAGGGACTGTACCAAGAGCCTGACTGGGTCCAAGGTGACGATCAACTTCTTCGAAGTATCCTTTGATTGCTTGAACTTCGGCTGGATCATTGATGAGAGACGCAAGTGCCTCAGATCTTAGGGCAGGGTCCCGAAAAATATCTGCTGTCCAAGTGTGTGAAAGCCACCATGGTTCAGCCACTGATGAGAAAGACATTTTGACCGTCTGGAGTCGTACTAGCCGTGATTCTTTAGTCCTGATGGTGATGCAAATGTTGACTTGAAAATAGGTTCGGAGCTTCGCGAGGTTGAGACCTTGAGTGCGAATAACAAATCGATAGCGCTAGCGTTCAAGAACTAGCACACTCCTGCCGATCATGAAGCCATTCACTTGTTAATTTGATTGAAGGTGAATAGCTGTTCAAATGCTTACCTCGCACGGTAAGTCTGTCTGGCTGATGCTTCCCTTCACCATTGCACACGACGAAAGAGTGCTCTCGCCCCGACTCAACTGATCATTTATCTCCCGGAGCCTTTGATCTCTCAACATTGTCGTACTAGGATTTCTATGACGGCACTCCGGGCTGCTTCATTCAAAGAAAGAAAAAGAAATCTCTACCCAGGCCGTGGCGCCTGTACCAGAACAGAACAAGATGCAGAGCATGTCAGCTTTAGGTGACCAGCGCAGCAGCAGCTTCGTACTTCTTATTGTTTGATGAAGCCAGCGCGAATCTCGGAAGAACCAGCGTCTACAACAAATTCTCTAACAGCAATTTCAGAAGTTGTGCTGGGGAATATCAGTAAGCTGCCCGGTGAATTCCACACGTAGCGGAACTTCATAGCTTCAATCTTATCGCGGACAATCGATTTCTGAGGTAAGATTAGTAATTGCAAGCAGCAAAGGAGATTTGTATGTACACGGAAATTGTTGACCGTGCGAAGTCAAATGCACAATCGACGTTGCGTAACCTACGAACGAGCCAAGCCTAGTGTGTAGTGTAGAGGATCTATTCTTGAGCCTCAGCATCACTTACGCTAGGGCGTGGCCAGATGAATTCCCAGCAGCACTACCACCCGGAGGTACGAATGCACCCTATCTCCTCCACTTTCTCTCCCTCCTTCAATATTACAGCCACCCTGTCCGATCTTCTGAGGTACTTGATGAGTCAAAATCAGAGAGCAGAACCTGCATCAGGCAGCTAAAGAACCTTTATGGTAAGTACACAAACAGCGCCTGCCTATCCTGTGATCTCCCTAATTGAGCTGCCCTGCCATATTGTATTGACAAGCTCTTCGACACCTTGAGCAGCATCTCCGGGGTCAGCGAATCAGCCATGTCAATAAATCTCTGGCCCGCATACTCCCAGGTGACCAGGTACGCTGCCAGTTGACCGAGTGGTGCATCTAGCTTGCCCGGATTCAGAAAATAGACAAAGTTCAGAACTCCCTCGTCGCTTGCATTGCGTCCGTTCCTAAGTATGACGTCCATCACCTTGTTTTGGAGACTAGGAATGAGGGCGCGCTCTGCTAGTTTCCAGAGTTTGGCATGGGCGATAAAGTCAAAATCTTTGACCTTGACGTGCCTGCTGTTGGTTGTGTAGCCAAAAACCTTCTTCGATCTCTTGGGTGTAAAGCCAGTGGACTAGTGCCCCGAAAGTGCTGACATCGAGGTCTTCGAGACGAATGGATTGGGTTGCACCCTCGACCATGGGACTTTCGAACGCTGCCTTGAAGAAGGTCGACTAAGCTGAGGGAAGGTGTTTGTGTACCAGGAAGGTCTTCTTCGTTGGTTCGGGGCCGACAACGAAGGTGATCATGGCTTGGGAGGGTTGCCTGTAATGGCTGTCAGTGCTCGAAATCATACTACGGCTTGAGAGGCTGGAAGCAAATTATAGACTTACGAGAAGGAGATCTTCACTTTCGGAGTCTCTGGCTCAGGATCCGCGGTTACGTGCGCTGTGGAGCTGTGTACAATAGGGGGCCAAGCCATTCCATCGCCCAAACCCATTCCGCCGAAATTTTCCGTCACTCATGCCGCCGTGCATCCCACCATATGGGAAAGTCATCGTGAGGAGAATCACTTTGAATGCTCAAAGTCTCCAATATATTGACCAAAGTACTCGATGTAACAAGGCGAGCTCGATATCGCGGAGAGGAGATCGTAGTGGTTTGTATTCTTGTCGAATTGTATCGAGAATTCACGATGAAATAATTCAACTGAGATGGAAGCTACTGACAAGGTTTAGCTTACTCATTACATCAAACTAGCAATAATCGAATAATCGAACAGAATAAAATGATCGGTCGATTTTAGCCACGGCACTAAGCGAAGTAAACAACGGCGCCAAAGTCATGTGACAACTTCACTTTCGAGATTAATTCTTGGTGTGACGTGAGCTAGAATCAATACCTCGATAAAAGTCGTCGACCCAAATCGGAATGTTCTGAAAAGCTGACTCTGCATTTGAGCACAATCTGAACTAATCTCAACTTGACGCACGGAGTAAGCTTCTATTATTTTCACCTCCATACGGAAGGGTTTTAAATTTCAGGACAGAGTGGAGTGCGAACAGAGTCAAATACTGAAGCGAGTGCTGAGTAGCAAGTCAGACATAAACGTTCATTGCCATCTGGAGATCGTATCCCACTTCGTTCATTGACTTCACTATTGGGTATATCAACAAAACCCTCCCTTTGGAGGTGGAAGTAATAAGTCTTCCAAGTGGAAAGACCGCTAGTTAACATACCATCTGGTTCATACAGTGCCAATTCGGCAGATCTAATCTCGCTCAAAAAAGCTTATGCACTACAGGTTCTTTTCAAGACCTAAATCTTAAGCTATTAGTATTTTGGGGTTACTTGATGGTTTGGGTGAACAGATGGCCTGGTCGATTCATTATGCCTTGAGATCTCGGAGATGAAATTATACATCCCCTACAATCAACCAAAGTTACTGAATACATTCTAACGATACCAAACTCCGCATTCAAATATGTACAAAGTGATGGTTGATCGTTGCTACGTCATGTCTAAAGAAAGCTGCTGTAAATACCAATCATTCTTCCCGTGAAAGGCAGCAGCACTAGCTGTTGTAATCTACTCGTCCACCGTCAAAGTATGGCCTGGTACTCCCGTAATCTCGGTAGAAGAAGAGGTCTCTGTCCTCGATTCAGTATTCACAACAGTCGTTGATGAGAGCGCCGTCACAGCCGCTGCAGTCTTAATACATGCAGGTGGTGCATTGTGGTCAGACACGGACAAGCGCCAAGATAATGAAGCGATCGATCCCTGCCCACTTTGGGTATTTCGACAGAATGTTCAACTTAGAGGCATTTAGAGCTAGCCATTAAAGTGAAGCCTAAGATTGTGGTACTTGCTAAGTGAGAGGAAGTACAGAAGTCCTTTTTGGCCTCTGTTTTCTTTTAAGGCTGAAAGGTACCTGCTTGAGGATGTTCGAGCTGAATGCCAATTCCCTATGTATGTTGGCCGTGTTTGCTTACACTCGCTGCGCATTTCGAATGAGAAAGTTCTATGATTGATGTAAAAGCTAGCTCTAAAATCAGCAAGCAAATGGGTATAATGTACTCCCTCTCCACTAGCGATATATGCGCCACAACTTCTCTCTCCAAACAAAAGCAAGATCCACCACATATACCATATCAAGGCCAATTTATCCATGATCCATGACAAATCAAATCTCCTGCGCAACCAAGCAAGTTGACCTCGATCTGACAATCTTATCTCCTACCACAAGCTTAGAAAACACCTCCCTCGATCCCCGCCTTCTCCCAAATATCCTCTCTACTCATTCCATCCAACAACACTGCCTCCAGATTCTCAAAAGCCTTCTTTCGCGCCAAATTCTTCGCACCCCAATGTTTCAAGTCCTTTTCGACCTTCTCAACCTCCTCTCTTGTGACGGTCTTGATCGATCCCTCTTTGAAGCCGCGCAGCTTCTCGCTCTTGGCTTGATTTTCAAGGCGGATACGGTCAACAGTGGCAGCGATTTCAACGGTCGTGGGTGCTTTGTGAAGGGTACTGAGCTTGATGGTTTGAGCTTTGAGGGTCGACTTTAAAATGGGAAGTGTGTCGCGAAGCGTCGTGATGGCGTTGTCCATGGCGGCGAGCTCTTCGGGAGAAGCGGCATCTGCAGGATCCTGGGGTGGATTAGATCTACGATGCTGGAATTTAGGAATGAATGTACCTGAATAGCCCAGAAGACCCACTGACCACCTGTTCCGCTCTTGGACGCTTTGCCTTTGATTTGACCATTTTGCTCCATTTCCTTGAGGAGTTTGTCCGCTACCGTCTTGGTCACCTGGATGCGCTGTCAGTCCATACCTCTCGTTCAGACCCTGTTCGCACGACGCATCGCGTTGGGTCACACCTCCGCGCGGAAGGTAAAGAGGGATTGGGAAGATGTCATACCTTTCCATGCAGATTCAAGCTAACCTCTGTAGCACTATACGGCCTATTCTGCACCTTCAAATAGTTCCCAATGAGCTCCACAGCCTCTTCACCCGCAACAGGCTTGACCTTCTCCTTGCCATCCTTTCCATCTGACTTTGCATCTCCTTTCGTCTTTAACGCCTTGCCCTCACCAACAGCTTTTCCCTCACCATCCTCACCCTTCTCCTTCTCCTTCTTCACAGCCTTGCTCTTCTCTTTGGTAGCTCCAGCCCCACTCTCACTATCGACTTTTTCCTTCTTGAGAGCTCTTGGCTTCGTGACCTTTGGTTTCTCGACTTTGGCTTTCTCGGTCTTAGGTTTGAGGACGGAGGGGACGTCGGTTGAGGTGGTAGATGCGGCGTCGTCGTCGGCTTTGGGTTTGCGAGGTGCCATGTTGGAGGCTGGTGTTATAGGCGTGTGTGTTTCAGGCAGGTAGCAGGAAAGAGGTTTAGTTGGCGGGAGGCGTGGAGGATGAGGAAGACGCGTTGATGTTTGGATAGGTGTGTGCGTAGGTAGAGTCGCGTTCGGACAGGCGTATAGAGTAACAAGATTGCGGAGGTCTCTTGAAGCATGAGATGAAAGAGAGACGAAAAGAAAAGGGAATGGGAAACGAAGTGAAGCGTCAACCCGCATGGGAGTCGCTTCTGAATATCCTAGGGGAGGAACGGAAAAGTGGGACACTCACGTGTCAGGCTAGGACTAAACCCTTCAAAGAAGGAAACCACGATGAACGAAGCCAGGAGCCAGGACACTAGAAGAGGAACACAATTTTGGGTATCATTGTACTCAGAAAGTGTATGTATAAGACTCTTCGTCCAAGTTCTCATCTCAAGAAAAAGAAAAGCAAATGCGTTTAGTTTTAAAGGGGACATTTACCCAACGCCAACAAATGCTCGCTGCATCAAGTCATCAATAGCATGCAATTCCCATCCAATCCAAATCGAGATTTCGACTTCATGCAGAGAAAAAGGCGCAGTAAATCCCCCGCTCTAATATCGAAATGTGAAGTTACATCATAATCTGGTTCGAATCAGCAAGGAGTTTAGGAGTACAGGAGTGGGATAACTTACACAATCGCCCTCGCTCTTTGCGGTCGGAATACCCATCTCCTCGAACGTGCTAGGTCCAGTCTTCTTTGGAGGTGCTTGAGATCCCTGCGAGGCAGCTGACGGCGCAACAGACGGAGCCGTAGATGGAGCAGCTGAGGGGGCGGCTGACGGAGGTCGAGAGTTGGCTTGTTGTGAGGACATAGTGTGTTGTGGAGGTCGCGCAGATTGACGACCAGCTTGAGAATCGGGTCTTTGTTGTCGCTGCGGGGTTTGAGATATTCTTCCATGAGGACTTGACATAGCTGGGCTCATGACAGGAGGGCTCATAACACCTCCAGACATGGTCGGTGCCCCAGATTGCATGGAGCTCAGGCGGGCGGGTCTGTCGTAGTGATTTGCAGCCGGATCTCGCCGCGGCGGCACACCTTGCTGTGGAGTTGGTCCTCCATAGGGTGGGTAGCCTGAACTGGTCTGTGGTTGAGCAGGCTGTGGCTTGTTCATATTTGGAGGAGGCTTTTGCAGCTTGCTTGGACCACCAGGACCCTGATCGAAGTTCATTGGACGTCCTACGTCCACTTGCGGAAGAGTCGGTGCTTGATTGCCATACCGGTTGGGGATCTGTGGCTCCCATCCACTTGATGCTACACGACCACCAACCGGACCACCTCTGCCTCCTTGTTGAGCTGGCAAAGGCATGTTGCCCATACTTGTAGCCGGTCTTGAAGGCTCGACTGGTCTAAGACTCCCTTGACCAAATTCTCCAGTATTCGCGTGAGCAACAGGTCGAATGCCAAATGCAGAAGATGGCCTATCTGCTTGAGGTCCTCCACTAGATGATGGTCGTAGTCCTTGATTTGGGACTTGACTGTATCGACTCATATGTGCCATATCATCCTCAGGGTATGGTGCTGCAGAAACCGGTCTGGGGGGTGGCACGTTACTCACGGGACGCAGAGGTGCCGAACCGTATGACTTTCGTGGTTCGGGCATGTCTATACGCTCTTCGTGCATTGCCGGCATTGGAGCTGGCTTCTGCTTGAATCGATCTGGTCTAGCACCTCGTTGAGAACCGTACTGAGATTTGATTCTCGAAATCGCAACCTTCTCGTGATCCTTCTTCGTCAAAGCACCATTCTTCTTGATGCTGTCAATTCTTCCCAGAGCATCCATATTCCCATGTTCTGAAGCCTTGTTGTACCACATCTCTGACTCTCGTAGATCGACTGGCACATACATTCCGATTTCGTAGAAGTATCCCATAGCAAATTCTGCCGTTGGTAATTTGGCTTGAGCTGCCCGCTTGGCATATGTAAAAGCAAGCTCCTCATTCTTCTCGAAAATTCCTTCATAACCGCAAAGAAACCATTTACTGATCGACATCTCCGCCTCAGCTTCTCCTTGTCGAGCTGCAAGGGCATTGTAATGCAACGAAAGAGCCGGTTCGAATTCGCATCCTAGCTGGCAAAGCTCGTATGCCATAGCCATCTTCAGCTGGGCTTTTGCGAACCCTAGGTATGCTGCTTTTTCAACAAACATCTTAGCATCATTCAGATCGAATTCCAGATACCGGTCCGGGACAATGATGTTCGGCAACTCTCTTGCCATCAACATCCCATAGACGTAGGCGCCCTGAGGAGCATTCTCATCTGCAGTGTCCGCTGCAAACCGAATCAGATCCACCCCGCGTTGGAAGTCCTGCTTCATTCCATGTTGACCAAGCAAAGTCATCATTCCCAGCCTGTAGTTCGAAGCGGAATCCCTCATCGCCACACCCTTCTGATAATGTTCCACGGCCTTTACGGAGTTGTTCGAATTCTCGTACTGCATTCCTATCCGATATTCCGCTCTGGCATAACCCCTCGAAGCAGCTCTCTTGTATCCCAAGAACGCCTCTTTCTTGTCTATTCTGTGTCCAAATTTCCCAAATTCGAGCCACATACTCTTCATGAACTCGGCCTTTGGGTGGTGTTGTTCGGCCAGAAACTTGACAATATTCATCGCATCTTCCCGGAGCTGATGCTCAACTTTTGGGGTCAAGGATCTACTGGCCTGCCCCTCTGGTAGCTGTCGAAGCGCACTTGAGCAAGCGGCCTCGACCCAGGAAAGCGCATCTTGTGCCCAAGCCAGCTGCATTTCCGGATCCGTAGACTTCAAAACCAGCGGCCTCGCTCTCTCCAGTACTTCCTCCTTATCTTCATCTGAGAGTGGGACATTTTGCCCTGGGTTCCGCAATTTCGGGAAAGGGCTAAATTTGGGCGAGTCTTGCGAGGCGTACTGCTGGTAGTCTCTATTTATATTTTGGTATGCCGAAGCATTGGTATGTTCGTAGCTCGCAGTGAAACCGGGCCCTCCACCTGACGTATGCGATGTTCGATTCGAGTTCTGCATGTCGGGATATGAGGGGCTCTGCATGGAAGAGACGGTGGAGGATGCGCTCATCCGCTGGGGGTTTCGTGCTTCGAGTTCAAGATGCGCCAGTCCTTCTTGCATATTCGACGGCACCTCGGGCATAATTCTCGTGGGTGTAGGAGAGATCAATTCAGGCATGAAGAAATCGTCGTTCTGAGTTGGGTAGAAGGTCGCCTGCATGGGCTTTTGGAGGTAGCTATGATCCCCCATATTTGCGTATTGCGGGTGCTGGCCTTGAGCTTGTTGGTACTTGTACTCGTCGTACTGTGGTTGCTGCGCTGTTTTGCCAGTGTCAGAGACGTATTTCAGACAATTTGAAGCTGCCGCGATGCTGTATCCTTTGTGCGCATGGAGGAAGGTTGGCGGATGCAGTGGAGTTGGAAATCAACAACTCGCCGAAACTACTCGGACCGGGCTGAGAATGTCTGCAGGAAATTGAAACGCTTCATTCATAGATAGACTGCAGAATGCGAGTGCGAGAATGTGCTGTATGTAAGGAGGGGGCGTGGCGGTTCATACGTACAGTACCGCTGGTCTTGATGCTGGTCATAAGCATAACCCTGCTGCTGTTGTTGGTGGTATTGCCCCTGATTCCAATCATGGCCGGCCCGCGCATAATCGTTGCCGCCGCCATAAGAGTTTCGACCATGATCCGCGTAGCCGTACGACATCGTGCAGACAAACAGAACTTAATTCCTGAACCGGATGTTGTTTACATTCGAATGAATTCAAAAAGATTGGAAAGCAAAACAAAAGTGAAGAAGGTCGAGCACAAATGTTTTTGATCGAAGTGGATTCCTGCAAACACAAGAAAGGGTCCAGTAGTTATGTCATGGATAATCCGTGCTTGCGCCAAAATGCTGTGCTGCCCTGCCATCCGATGCGATGCCATGCCAACTCACTCAACAAAGCCCAAGCGAGGCTGCGATCCAAGGCTTGAGCCTTATCCCAAGAGCCTAAACCTGTCGTACAGTCGTATTTGACTACCAGTTCAAGATGAGAACCGAATTAAAGATCCACATTTACACGCGTCTCCCCCTTTTCCTCTTCCAAGGTCAAGAGCATCAACAAAAGTCTAGCCCCTAAACGAAAGTTCCTACACAAATGACGATCGTGAGGGGCACCCAGGGGAAAGGGATGGGGTTCTTAAAATAAACCTCGCGGGATCTATGGATACATGCCGTCGGATAGTTCGGACTGTCACAACTAAAGAGCATAAACAAAGTCGGCATCTCCTGTGAGAATCATGCTAAGCTTTTGACAGCTGCAGCATGTGTAAGTCTTGTCCGAAACGGGTTATCCTCAGTATGCTGGCAGTGCAACTTCAAGCCTCAAGGATGTCCAAGTTCAAGATCAAGTAGTTTCCATATGCAAGATATCGGATGAAAACATGTGAAATTCGGGAGGATTCAAAGTTCCATTCTTCTTCGTTAGATAAGTAGACTAGAAGCTGATGGCAGTTCAGCAGAATTCTTGCGTCAGACTATTCTCAGTCATACCATCCCTCTAGTCGAGGCTGACAATGTCACTCAGTGAGGCTGGACAAAAAGGCCGGCGCCAAGACTCTCGCCGATTTGTCTGCTCGTCCGTTTCAAGAGATGAGTAAAGCGCGTCTTAAACGCAGCACAGCCTTCTTGACGCGACTTTCGACCAACAACGGCGCTCTAAGAACTCAACTGTGGCGCTTGTGGGAGGTTGGATAGACGATTAGAACAGCTGAGGTGTCCTAAATTTAGATTCGCAAAGATGGCGCCCGAAGGAGAGGAGGATAGTGAAAAAGTGGTAGCTGCACGTGGTCGCTTTCACCACCCGTTCACGCCGTATGCAATTCAGGAGACGTTTATGGAGACGGTTTATCAGGTGCTGGAGGACGGGAAGGTTGGAATTCTGGAGAGCCCTAGTGAGATACTTGAATGGGGAACTTGAGCGCTGCTGACGGGACTTTAGCTGGAACAGTGAGTCACGTGTCTCATATGCACTCTTCAGCGGGCGATTTCGCTGGCACTTGCCGAATGCTATGATGCTAGATTAACAATAGATATTTTACTTATCATATCACACCAGGGCAAATCTCTGAGCTTGATATGTGGTGCTCTCACATGGCTTCGAGATCACAAGGCGAAAACATTCGAAGAGGGACTCAACTGGGGCAACGGTGATCAGTCCATCCTTGCTGACACCAATACAAGTCTAACATCTGGACAGACTCAGATGAACCAGGATGGATCATCGAACAAGCCAAAGCACGAAGACGCCGAGAACTTCTCCGTAATCGAGAAGATATGGAAGCAAGACTAGCGAAGATTCGAGCAAAAGAGAGGGCACAACGAGACAAGTACCTGAAGGGGGACCAGAGCTTCAAAAGAAGGAAGGTCGAGACTGAAAATAATCACGATGACGAGGAGCAATTTGTCTTGGACGATTATGACAGTGATCGGGATCAAAATGGAACCTCAACAGGTGGACTTTCAGCTAAAACCTTGGAGCTGATGAGCAAGATCGGAATGGGTCCAGCAGCAACGACAGAAGAAGAAGATGAAGTCGAGGATGAGATTAAGGTCGGTATTACGAGATATTCAAAAGCGAGTCTAACATTCTTAGATCTTCTACTGTTCCCGAACACATTCCCAGCTCACACAATTCATCAATGAACTCCGACGAGTCCATTTCCCGCCGTCAGTACAGGATGAAAATACCAAAGCGACAGACATAGAAGATCTAAAGCATCTCACTCTTGGATCCCGCAAAAATCTGTGCATCAATACAAAAGTCAACAAACTTTCTTCTCTGACAGCCATCAACGAGCGCTGTGCCGAGCTGCAACAGTCAAGCACACCAAAAGAACACAAATGCACATTTCTACCTAACCAGGAGAATGAAACTCTAGTTAACACTTTCAGAGATCATTCCTTAGCTACTATTCGGGATATCGAGGATATGGGTGAGCTAGGGAAGCAGATCGGTATTTGTCCTTATTATTCTTCGAGAGCGGCGATAAAACCAGCCGAGATTGTCACTTTACCTTATCCACTCCTTCTCCAGGAGAGTGCGAGGGATGCGTTGGGGATTAGCTTGAAAGGCCATGTGGTCATCATTGATGAAGCCCACAATTTGATGGATGCTATTTCGGGAATCCACGGCGTCGAAGTCAGCTTGAGACAATTGAAGAAAGCACGAGCCCAGCTTGGTGGGTATCTACAGAAGTTTCGGAACCGACTGAAAGGCAAGAATCGAGTGTATGTTGCGCAAGTTGTTAGAATCATTGACTCTCTTGCTGGATACCTGGAGAGCAGACTTGCACTCCCGGTAAGTTGAAGCAAATCCTGCTTCCAACATTGCTGACCTGCTGGCAGAAGCAAGACGGAACAGTCTCTGACAAAGACCTCCTTTCTGGGAAAGGCGTCGACCAAATCAACCTCTTCAAACTCATCAGATACCTCCAAGAGAGCAAGCTCGCCCGCAAAGTCGAATCATACGCTCTTCACACGGAAACAAAAACAACCCAATCCAATGCCTTGTCCACCAAGCCGACCGAACAAAACATAGCAACATCCACCCCAGTCCTCCACCACATCTCTTCCCTCCTATCTGCTTTAACTCACCCTTCGAAAGAAGGCCGCCTCTTCTATGCTCTTTCGCCAACGCCTACCAGTCCCGACCTCATAATCCTCAAATTCCAACTCCTGGACCCCTCTACGCATTTTCAAACCCTCGTCTCCTCCGCTCGCGCTGTCATTCTCGCTGGCGGCACGATGTCCCCAATGAGCGACTACACCTCACACCTTTTCCCTTACCTGCCACCATCACGCATCACGACTCTCTCCTGCGGCCACGTCATTCCCAAGGAGAATCTCCTAGCTTGGAATGTAAGCAAAGGACCGACAGGTCAAACTTTCGATTTCACATTCAAGAACCGGACGAACTACGACATGATCGATGATCTCGGGAGGGCACTACTAAATATCTGCTCGGTAGTACCAGACGGCGTAGTCGTCTTCTTCCCAAGTTACACATCCCTAGCATCCATCATCTCACGCTGGGAAGTCATCCCCCCTTCCTCAAGTTCAACCACCTCCCACTCATCACCCACCCCACAACCGCAATCCCTTCTCCAACGCCTCGCCCTGAAAAAGTCCATCTTCAAAGAAAGTAAAGACGTCAGCGTCGACAACATCCTCGCATCCTACGCCGCATCCATCGAAGCCGGGAAAGGGGGGCTCTTATTCAGCGTCGTCGGCGGCAAAATGAGCGAAGGCATCAATTTCTCCGATCGGCTCGGTCGTTGCGTCGTGATTGTCGGATTGCCGTTCCCGAATATCAATTCTGCGGAATGGAAGGCAAAGATGGAGTATATTGAGACTTCGACTGTGGAGCGTCTGCAAGCTGAAACACAGTCACAAGCACAAGGACAAGCGCAAGCTGAAGCTGATGGTGATGGTAGAATTGCAGAGAAGTTGACGAAGGAGGAGATGGTGAGGAGAGGGAAGGAGGAAGCGCGCGAGTTTTACGAGAATGCTTGTATGCGTGCTGTTAACCAGAGTGTGGGTCGTGCTATTAGACATCAGGGGGATTATGCGGCGATTGTGATGGTTGATCGGAGGTTTGAGGGGGAGAGGGTTAGGGGGAAGTTGCCGGGGTGGATTAGGGAGGGGCTTGTGGAGGGGAGTGCTGGGAAGGGGTTTGGAGGGTTGATGGGTGGGTTGGGCGCGTTCTTTAGGGGAAAGAAGGGAATATGAGGGGCGATTAAGGGAGGGTTGAAGGGTGGGGGAGGATGAAATGGAGGCAGGTAAGAGAAGCGAGGTTGTCGAGTATGGGTATGGTATTTTGGTATATTGAGGATGTTCTATTCTGCTGTATAGCATGTCTCAATCTCCATATGACCTGAGAGTCCTAGGCTACCCTCACTCAAATCTTCCACCCACGCCTCGCCTTCTCTCTCCCTCTCACCACAAGTCTTCCCTCCTCTGTGACCCAGATATGATGTACGAAATCATGGATAACAACATAGCGTTCGCCGTCGCCGGAGACATCCACAAGCACTTCCGCCGTTTCCTTGATCCTAGCAGGGGTGATGAAGTAGACCAGAAGTATAATGCGGCGAGGTATAAAAGTTTCAGGGAGATTGGGATGGTTGTGTGGTCGAGCTTTGCCTTTGGAAGAGGAAGGTGGCAAAGAGTATCGCGGCCTGGGAGGTTGGTGAAAAGTAATCTCCTGGGTTGAGGGCAGCACCTGGGCAAGAGTCCTCCATGATAACTAGTCAAGCTTTGTCGTTCGCGATACCTGAGTAAATAGAGAAGGGGCTGATTGTAAAAGAGCTTTAATTTTGGGTCTTGTGTGTTGTCAAACGTTTAAACTTTGAAGCTTCGAGGGTCCAATAAAAATAGACTGGACTATGGGCGAGAGCTATGGGACTATAAAAATCTACCCAGTGACGCAATCATGTGAAGTTTGTGTGGTTATAGAAATGCCGGACCCATCAGACTAGTTTGAAGCCGAGTCCCAAGGGCGCCGACACGACACACGTGACCATGGTAGTTTGTTGACATTGACATTTAGCCCAATCTGGTTGACGTGGCGTTCCGGCAGGCTTTGTTATTTCAAGCACAAATTGCAGTCCGGCAGTGAATATGGTTGCATTGGCAGTCACGCTATCAATTCATTTCACTTTTCTCCAGGCTTGAGATACCAGAAGAACAACGACCATCGACATCGCATCAAGATCGAGGATCTAGGGGCTCAGCAGCGTCCAATACCGAAGAGCTCATCAAACATTCAAAAAGCATCCGAAATGGCTTCTACCCATGCCACAGACGATGGCGGACTCAAAGCCAATGCTTCCGATCAAGCCAGCACTCAGCCCGTCAATGTCGATTTCTCGCAGGTACAGCCCACCCGCTCTTCTTTAGTCGCCAGCTAACTCTTCTCCAAGCCTACACTCACAGACCATGGTAACCTTCATCATCGGCGCCGAGTCTGTCAAGCAAAACTTCCTCGTCCACAAGCACCTAGCTTCTGCGCACTCGCCATTCTTCAAGGCTGCCTTCGAGAGTCCTATGGTGGAGGGTACGATGCAAACTATGCGACTAGAGGATGTTGAGGTCGAGACTTTCGGTGTCCTGGTTCATTGGATGTATACGGGCGAGTTCAAGGCTGGGTTGAGGGCTTTCACCAATGACAAGGACGATACAGACTACGATCTCACGGCAGTGGCGAAGGTCTGGAAACTGGCGCAGCGATTGCTCATGCCTCGGTTGCAAAATTCGGCGATGGAGGAGATTTTCAAGAACAGGAGGGTTTCAAGTGATGACAGTATCATCAAGCTTGCCAAATTCATCTTTCGGAGTCGAGAAACTGTGGATAAAAACCTCGCGCTGTTCATAACCTTATTCATTGCCTTGGAAATGGGGTTTACTAGGTATCAAAGACTAGCATACCGCCTGCCTCACATTCTAGTTGTGGATATCTCTGGGGCTCTTTGTCGACTCTACACCACATATCCCAGTAAACAAGTTGGTGATGTAAAGCTGAAACGTTTTCTTGAGTCTATTGATTCAACGAATGAGGTATGGTCGACTAGGAGAAGCAATCGCAGGAGCTAGACGGTGGACTTGCGGCGTATGGCTTTCGGCGGCTTGCTTGCCTTATGAGTCTGTAGGGCCGAAGATATATTGAAGCCTTTACCTCTAGATAGCTTTGCAAGCATTCGAGTCAGTCATTCTACATTTCGTACTCAGCAGGGACTCTCGGGAAGTATAAGCGTTGCATCGAAGAATGCTTGACCTTGATCCCAGGGAATCCTCATTCCCGCGTTTATTGTTTACCTTTCGCTTAAGTCGAAGCTAAGCCGGAGCAAGCCTCCGAAATATATTAACGTTAATATTCTGCCTCTATGATTGCACCTCTGTTGCCTGAAAGCCTCTAAAATCTCTTTTTCCTTCAAGGAAAGTCATCAGTCGGCTCCGTGACATTGGGCACGAGCGCGAAACTTGTCACATGACAGACAAGCGAATCGAGGTCACACATGGCTACCTGAGGTCACGCCAATAGGTGAGATCCTCCGACTTTGGCTACATTTTCGAGACTCTGTTCGAGACTGGTCTTTACAATATGCTCTATCATATCGATCAGGTTTTATTTTGGCCAAACCACGGCAAATTCCCCACCAGTTCGTTCAGAGCTTCTTTGACCCCCACACCAGCACCAAGCTAGCTGAGCATAAATCTCACAATGTTATATTCTGCTCGTCTACTGACACATCTAACTGCAGTAAAATAACACTGGCCATGGTCACTTTTATCGTCTGTACCGAGGACAAGAAGCAGACCTTCGTAGTCCACAGGAGTCTCGCCTGCGCTTCTCCCTCCTTCCTCGAAGCCGCTTTCGCAAACATAAGGTCGAAATACCGGTACACAACACCCTCTCGCAATATCCTGGTCAGATGACTCGTACTCCGACCTTTCCCCAGACTGGACCAACTGGATATCTTCGAAGATAATGCCAGGCTCGGCGATTGCGATGAACCACAACGACCCCTCCGAAAGCCATTGGATACGAAAACCCTCAGTCTGGCTTTTCGTAGGTATCTCTCAATGTCCACAAAAACTTTGAAGAAATGAGCTGAGATTATTTCATATGAGAAAACCCACAACGGAGATTGTCACTCCCATCATCGGGCTCCGGTCCTCCAAACAAAGCTTCGTCGTACACAAGCACGCAGCATGCGCCCATTCGCTCTTTTTCAAAGCCGCCTTCGAGAGCAAGATGCTCGAAGGCAACAATCAAGTTATGTGACTGGACGACATCGACTCGACGACGTCGACTTGCTAGTCCACTACCTCTACACCCACGAACTCGATAGCCCCCTCTACATAATCAGCAACCCTCCCGAGATCAGCGAAAAGAGCCAGTGAGCCAGTTTCGTTGATCCATGAGAACCCACACATCATCCGAGAAGTCTACAGAGGAAGATACATGCTTCCTCGTGGCAACTGCAGCGCCTCGAAACCCGCAGCCCTCCAGCCGCCGTTTCTACCTCCCAATCATAAGTCCACTTTTGCCTTTTCAATCGCAATCGTAGTAGTCGCTTCAACAACACCTCTCCATCCTCCCCCTCTGACAACCATACTCGTACTGATACTTGCAGGAAACTCAGTACTTGTCGCAGAGATCACCTGCCCGACGACGGAGCCCTCCGCCGGCGATGGAGAGACTGAGCGTGCAGTCGCGCTAACAAGCAGCGTCAACATCTCAGCTGGCAGGAGAGAGCTGATGATGTTCTCCAGTTCTGGATCCTCGAGCTGTCCAGCATGGATGTTGAGATTCAAATCTGGGAGTTTGATTGTCGTGGTGTAAGAGATGACTGGCAGGGTAGTTGGCGCCGTAGTCAGGGTTGTTGATGTCTGAGGCAAGAATCAGTATTTGGGTCTTACAAGCGAGAGGGTGGGGCGAAGATTGGGGGAGGGCTGGTACGTGTGTTTGGAAGCCAGGCAGAGAGGAGGAAGTTGTGCGGAGAGAAGGAAGGTGGAATTGTGTTCGCCTTACTTCAGAGGTTGGTTCGGGTGTGAGGGGAATTTGCCCTGTTGTTGCGACGGCCAGAGCCGCGAACAGGGAGACTGATGCTATGCATCTAACAGTAAAAGATGGAAGCATCGCTAACTAGAGCAAAGATAATCAAAGATCAGGACTGTGGGAGTAAGAATATTGTAATGGGGCTAGCAAGCTTTCAGGATATCCAGTAATAGCCAAGTCTTGGAATGGTTGAGGACGCGTAGACAGATCAATGCAAGGGGAAGTCTGGCATATAAAGTCGAGGCAAATTGGACAGATCCAACGGCATTGCAGACAGGACTTTTGAAAATTATGACAGATCTTGACGTTTTGCTCTCATTCAGGCTGATGAAGTCAATCGTGGATGTATCATTTGGCGTTTCGGAATTCTGTTGTGAACAGTGCGCACTGCTGTCACGAGAGCAGTTCTTCGATCGCTTGCCGTGTGCTCGGAGACAGTATATCTACGATGTGGAAATGAGAAGGAGGTCGTCGGTATTCTTGTTGTCGCGTGTGTCTAGTCAGATGAAGGTTGTGGAGAAAAAGGTGAAGTTGTCTGCTGCGGGGCAAGATTTGCCCCTGAGCTCGCTTGAGGAGCCAATTGTGCGACAAACCCCAAGTTTATGACTACACTGCAGTTCAGCATGTCCAACTTTCCATGACGGAAGCATGCAAACCCGATAGTGTCTCCTGAGAATATGATCAATTTCGTATGAGACTCAGATGAAGCTGTCCATAACAAAACCCTTGACGAGGAAGCACCATCAGAAGCACCTCCCTTCCTTCGAACACGCTTCTCACAAACCTTCACCACTTTTATCAGCCTACACTCTCAAGTCCATCCCCACTCTCGCAGCTCTCACTCTACTACAAAGGGCATTGATCTTCATATACTTTTCAAGATTCTCAACCCCAATAACAAACGGATTTCGCCGCACCTTCCATTTCATGCATCAGCAAATCAGCATGAAACAGTGATTAATCAGCAATCTGATGATTCGAGATCAGCATATCAACACCCCTCGCCTTCAAAATATCCGCAAAGCGATCCTGCAACGTGTTTTTGTCTTCTCGTATAGCTTGGTCGGCTGGTGTTCCAGTTCCGCCAGACAGACCGGCCATGTGCGTTGCGTTCTTGTCGAAGACGGGGAAGATGAGGGAGAGGGTGCCGGGCGTGTGGCCGGTGGTTAGGACGATCTCGAATGTGATGTTACCGACTGTGAGGGTTTGGACGTCGAGGAGAGTCTGGTCTGGTGTTAGGACTGGTGGCTAGTAGTTTGTCCTATGGGGGCCATTCATTCCTATAATAGGACTGCGGCGTGGATCATGGACTCGAGTTGATTCCGTTGGTATTTGTAGGGATCTGGGTTTCTCCTTTGCTGGCTGGGATCTAGCAAGAGAGGAGTATGTAGCGATGGATGAGGAGAAGAGAAGAGAAGCGATAGTGAAGGGACCTTGAGAAGATTAGAGAGTGGACAAGGAAGTATCAGGTATAGGAATTCTCGCGAGTGGTGTGGAGGTCAGTAAAGTGAAGATAAAGCAATATAAAAGCGGGCAAAACTAGTGTATATTTCATATGATCTGTCTTTGGAGTAGGTGTTGTATCTTCCTGCCGACGAACAAGTTGAGTATGATGGCTTCTGAGGACGGAGAGGGTGGCGAAGAGGAGGGTGGAAAGCGAAGGACATAATTGGAGAGGCAGTATGCGAGAGACAATGGGGAAAGTTGGACACCAATGAGTTAGTCTCGGGTGCATTTATGTAGAGTCATCCTAGCCTGAGCATGAAGGTATGCCTGAAGGCATCTGGCTGAGATACCTTGACCTCTAGATATAGATGCCAACAGAAACTTCAGGCGTGACGAGCCCGGCGAAGTTCAAAATCCATTGGGTTTGTAACGCGGTACCAAATGCTTGAAAATACCATACAAACACTCGGTCAGCATCTAAAGATGATTCAAATTTTCTCGTCTTAGTCCAGCTATTACTTACCTCACTTTGTCTTTGCCATACCTTATCGACCGAGCCGATCCGAAGGCCAAGCTAGATACACCCTATTTTCAGTACTCGCAAGCCTTTTCGACCTGAAGGAAGGCGCTCAGATTCGCCACCAATACTTGATTACGAGGCGGCTGACGCATGTGATGCTCTTCTATACATAAATTACTTGAATCGTGATGCTGATAGGAATCGTGATGGCATGACAAGCGCAGGCGTTCGGGCTCGGTTAGCGAAAAGGGGGGCCGGCTGACCTCCCGCTGCCTGCCATCGGCAAGGGCCGAATGTCTTGGAGTGACATTGACTTTGAGTTCGTAAATGCGTGTATCCTTCGATGGATTACGAATGCAGAAAGAGGTGCATAGATTTGTTTGAAAGGAAGTCGAAATACGAGCTGAGAGGAAGTGTTTTGTCTTCCTGGGAATGTAAGTGCCGAAAGTGGTGGTGGTGATGCTGCAGCAGCGTGGGGTTAGCCTGGGTCTGGGTCTGAAGTACTTGTGATGAGGGGTTGATACGTAGAGGATGTACACAACCCAAACGAGCGAGTCAGGGGGCAGCTTTCACATGAAAGGCTAGGGTTGAAACCTCCATCATCTGACAGCCTTTGCGACATGGGAATCTTGATATTCTCAGACATGTCAACACCCAAACATCTAGATCTGGATCTGGCTTTTGGATGGTGAGGGGAAGGGTATGGAGGCGAAATCGGGGGGTTGCGGATTGGAGAATTTGAGATGACCCTTTGATCAGATGATTGGTTGATTGATTGATTAGTGAATTGTAATCACTGGCGCGGAAGGCGGATAAGTATATGTTCTTGAAACCTTTCTGGATCATAGTTGTGAAGTAGGTGTGTGAAGTCGTGATAGAGGCCACAGATGAGATCAGTGAAACAGAAAACAACTGGACTAGGAATGGGACATGGTATTCCCTGATTTTTGATGTTGGGAGTGAATAGATCGATAAGTTAATAATCGATTAAGCCTTCTGATGTGCATGATCGTGGTCGTGATCACGATGGATCAAGTCAAGTGCGATATGATCGAGATGTCATGCTGACTCGGTGGTATGGGGCTAGAAGATGGGGGTTGGAAGTATGTTATGGTGGTAGTGCTGAAAGTGGATGACCTTTCCTCTTGAACAAGATGCTGCAGTGAGATAGAAATAGCTTTGAGCCGCGAGATACTGTACATTGCTGAAGGACGACGTTACCTCAACCCCACGATACGGATCGAGGAGAGTGGTGCAATCGAGTCCACGAGTCACGATCTTACTCCCCCACGGAGGCAGGTCTCCTTTGGCGAACTCCTGTCGCGAGCTATCCCAGCCTATCACAACGCGCAACTCCCTTTGAATTGATGTTACACGCCAGAAGCGCAAGGCTTGGAGCAGAGATAGGACGAGAAGCCGCAAACTCCTTGATCCCCTCCTTTACAGACCTATTATGAACAAGGATCTCCATCTGTCTAGCCCATCGTAAACCGCTCCGTTCCGCTTTCTGATAGACCAGCCAGCCAGCCAAGCCTCTCACCGAAGAGCTCCCTTCTTCAAAGGTCCTCTTCCCGCAAATACATAACCAGCTCTAAATTTTTGTTTCCCAGCGAGTCAAAAATTAGAAGATCCCGACTATCTGGAGCGGACAGCTATCGAAGGTTAAATTCTATCGGGGCTATCAGTTTTGTGACGGCGCAGAAGTCGTCACTAGCGGCCGTCAAAAAAGGCAGGGAAGCGCACAGGCTTGAGGAGCACAAGGTAAAAAGACGGCAGGGCAGGGCAGGGACTCGAGGAACACCGGCGGTGAAATTTGTCCAAGCGTCAAAGAGACGAGCATTGACGGAGAGAATAGCTCGCCTTATTCTTCCTCAACTCTACTCCAATCCTTCACCTGCGATAGCCCGACCAGAGTGAAGTCTCCTCTACGACAGGGCGGTCAAGTCAGCCTCGTGCGCATTCACTTCGCTGGCCATTCTGCCTAAGAGTCATTATCTTCTGCACCGTCCAGACTCGATCTTCTTTCTTCATCACCAACCTCTCGCTCTTCCCACGCGACAGCAAATCCCCCACTTCGAGGCGGGGTCGCAAATCAGAATACTGCACGCCTCAACCTATTCATCCTCGCTGCATTACAGACTCGAAATACCTTCTCTCTCGGGCATTTCTATGCTAAGTCAGGGCACTCCCAAAATGACGACCGAGTACAGACACATGAGCTCTGGCTCTCTCAATATTCCTCCGCCAACTGCGCTTAATGGTGCAGGCGGTCCGCCACCCCCAGTTGGAGGCATGGGACGCTTCGAAGGCCCAAGAAGTCCTCCGAGCAGACAAAGTGAGTTGTTGAGGGGAGTTGCAGTGTACGGAATTGGGCATTAACAGCTTGCAGATACTTCCCATGTACCATGCAAGTTCTTCCGGCAGGGCGCATGTCAAGCTGGTTCGGCCTGCCCCTTCAGTCATGATCTAGCCAGCACAAACGATACCATCTGCAAGTACTTTGCAAAGGTAAGTCGAGCTTGCAGATTTGAGAGGTATAAGCTAATCATCCAAGGGTAATTGCAAATTCGGTCCCAAGTGCGCAAACGTCCATGTCCTGCCTGATGGCCGCCGAGTAAACTACAAGCATGGAGGAGCAATGGGAGGCGGACACCTGAACATTGGAGGGCGATTGAACAACGATGGATATCACACTCGACCTACTACCTCGACCTTGACAAACTCTTTTATGGGTACCAATGGAGCTCCCCAACCATATGGCCAGCAATATCAAGGCTACCAGGATCACGATAATCCTTACCCTCCCATGGTCGGACGCCAGCAGAGCATTGATATCAATGTCCCAACGATCGATACGAGCTACGCGTCCCACAACGTCTCGAACTATGGTTCTCCACGAGATGAGGATCATAATAGATTTGGTCTTGGCCTGTCGCCGGTTGCTATGAAGGGTCTGAGTGTTCTGGACGCCCAATTACCTGCCTCATTCGACAGCAATGGCATATCGATGATTGCAAGATATGGTCCAATCGCCTCTTCTGTCCCGGCCAAGTTCGGTCTTGACTCACCACCAAGTTCTCTCGGAGCTGCAAAGGATGGCAGAACTTCCGAAGCCCTGAAAAATTTACACAACTCGGCATTTGGTGACGATACAAGAGACCGGTTCAATGGCATGCCCTCTTCCCCCCCTGCATTCCCAGCTGAGGAGTATTTTGGAAAGAGAACCATGCATTCACAACGATATGCTAAGACAAAGGTTATGTCGTCTAGTCTGCCAAAGGCTGATCATGAGTGGGATCCGGCTTTTACATTCGAGGAGGATCTACTACCGGAGACTCTGAAAGATTTGATGACACCACAAGAAAAAGCTCGTCGAGGATCAAGAACTGCAGATGACGAAGGTAGACCAATCAACAGCGGTACCGGCACTCCGAATAATGATATGGGTATCAAATTCGGCTCTCCGTCAAATGCCAGTCCTTCTCGGTGGGGCAGTGTCTTTCAGCAGCGAAAGGATGAGGAAGACCGAGTACGCACTTCAGCATTTGGTCACGTTGGCTCGCCTCTTCGCAATTCGTCACTCCATCTAGGTGCCAGCCCTAGCTCCAGACCAATTGCCAGACCGAGTGTCTCAGGCGACTCTTCTCCATACCTAGCATCTCCACCCCGCCAAAGCTCCATCTCAATGATCTCCAGAGGTCTCCAACGCACCCATCTCGCAAGAGCTGAATCCAGCGGTAGCGATCTCCCCACCCGTGGTCCAAGCAATCCCATCAGTGGTGCACGAGCTGTGGCTGAGCGACAAGTCAGTTCGAGCAGTATGAGCAATGGTGGAAGCCACCGCTTCACGACTCCGATTGACGAGGAGCAAGGTGACTTCATGTTCAACTTAGAGGGTATGGAGGATTCGGATGAGAAGAAGGGCGAGAAGCGCAATAGTGGTGGTTGGAATTTTCCAGCTGGCTCCAGAGCTGGTCGCAATGGAGTCTCGGGTTCCACGAATGGCGGGGTCGAGGGTATGTTTGGAGCTCGATGAGACGATCACACTTCACGACTCAAACTTCCAAAGCCTCGAAAATTACGAAATCCAACCATGCATAACGACCGATAATAACGCCAAAAGTTCCGTCACGTTTCCGCTGTACATCATCACGAAAAACTTCCCTAGCAATACAGACAGCCGCATTCTGGAATGTCCTCATCATGGACAAACAGGTCACGAACGAACAAAAACCCAAAATCTTCACACCCTGGCGTTACAATTTTTCTGGTCTTTACATATGGAAATACAACGACACCCCTTTTGCAGGAAACATACATCTTTCCCGATCATTCCCCAACCCTTACCTTTGATTTTGCGTTCTGCATTTGCGTCATGCATACATCGCAACGAATCACATATTGCCTGGCTATCTTCGCTATGAATTATGCTGCCTGATGCTGCCTGAGAAGGAAAGTGGGTTGCATGGAATGGGCTGGATTTGCTTTGATTGGTTTGGTATGGTCTGGTTGGATTGGATTGTATTTGGGCGCTACTTGCATCTTTTCAGACCATCTCATGAGACCAGGAGCGGATACTAGCCAGGCAGGCATACGTCTACAAATCCTGCATATGCGCGCCAGTATGACATACATACGAATTGTACTATAGAACACTTCTTTCTACCATTTTCGCTATTGCTTTGATCCTTTTTCTTTGCTGCATTTCTGGGCTGGCGTACTGGATGGTTGGGTAGGGTCATTTGGCGTAATATTTTGAGTTCTTCTAGTTGCTCCTTGGCATCGTTGCTGCCATTCTCGCCGTAACGACTTGCACCCGCTCTGGCTCTGCTTTAAGGGGGAACTTGAGTGTTGATAGCAAGCACGGATTGGATCTTGTCTATGAAGCATATTTGCTCGCTTGGGTGGTTCTTGGTTGGGAGCGGTTGGTCATATAGAATCCGGATAGTCATTTACAGCCCTACAGACATACTTGTCAATCGAAACAGGCATACAGGGCAAGTCGTTCCATTTCAGCCTCGTGTAGGACAGCCTCATATCATACTAAACAGCTGCGTGTTGTGAAGTTGTGATGCCGTGTTATGCAAGGCAAAGAGCATGATATCATACACCTATGTCGCTTACCAAAGAGGAAGTCACATTATGACTCGTGAATAATGTCTGTTTTGAAAATGATCTATTCGCTCGTCAAAATCACGAGGAGGGTAAACAACCCCTCCGACCTATCCGTCAAAAACTCCATCCAACCCTCTTCCGAAATGCCAATTGATCAGTTATCAAAAGAGAAGAAGCGAGCTTTTACTAGCCTCAGATTCCGGTGATGCTGCTTACAGATGACTTTATAATTCGACAAGTTGCGGTGGGATCGAGATGACGGGGTGAAAGCGAAAGCGTAGCCATTTTTGGTAGCGTCGGGCTATGTTCGATGTCACAGTGCCAGTGGACAAAATAAATGCGATGTGCAACAAAACTTTGCAGAGTTTGATTGGTCATGTGATCTTTCCTAGCTGATTAGCCTGAGGCATGAAGATAAAGTCTTGGCGAAATTGAGGTGGAAGATGAGGATGGGAAACATTTGCAGCGGCGTGAAAACCAGTGGAAAGACCTAATAAACTATCAGAGCAGAAATTGAATTTCAACTCATAGAGCCGCCATCAGTTATCCCCATCCCCTCTTCACCATTTCCCAGAAAGTCATCCTGCTGTCCCATCTTTGTTTCATCCACCTCAAATCAAATATTAGGGCTTCAGACCTACCAAGCCCCATCTCGCTTACCCACCTCCCCTGCCAACACACTATCATCCAACCAGGCTTAGCGCACCCGCAGCAGCCCAACTTCAATTTTGCTTTAGAACATTTGTTGAAGAGATCACGACAACAACCGACAAACATCTCGACTACCACAACGTCAAGATGCCTACCCATTTGAGCAAGACCCGCAAGCAGTATGTATTTGTCTCTTTCTTTTCGGTGTGCAAAGCTGGGATGGAGGGGCGATGTGAAGGGGAGGAATGAGGACGAGGATGATGGGGACGAGGGAGGTGATGCATTGTGCGATACAACCTGATACGACACGGGTTTTCGCAGAGGGGATTGAGAGGGCATTCGAAAGAAGGGACGATTGTCAGATTACGCTTCGCTCTGGCCGAGTGTGTGAGGGGAAATTGATCGCGCCTTCAATTCGATTGCGAATTCTCAACGCAGATTCGAAGTCAAAATCTCAGCTTTATCCTGGATCGCGCACCGCATACCCTCTCCCTTCAACAACCTCACGAAACGCCTCGTCCTCACGGTCTCCGCATCCACATTTCGGACTTTACATTTCATTTCGGGTTATGTTCTTGGGTAGAATACAAGCTAACATGTCTCTTCTCAAACAGCCGCGGACACGTCTCGGCCGGTCACGGTCGTGTAGGCAAGCACCGCAAGCATCCAGGTGGTCGCGGTCTCGCTGGTGGACAACATCACCACCGAACCAACATGGACAAGTACCATCCCGGTTACTTTGGAAAGGTCGGTATGCGATACTTCCACAAGCAGGGCAACCACTTCTGGAAGCCTGTTATCAACTTGGATAAGGTATGTTTGCTCAGATAGTGGATTTCTTTCTGTTTGGATGGGGTCGAGTTTCATTTTCGTCATTGGATGAGAGGGGTGATGGGTTGGTTATATGTGCTGTGAGATGTGTTGGTTGAAAGATATGGTGGTCTGGATGGCTTCTCTAGCTTATGCTTCTTGAACCACCACCACCACCACCATCCTCACTCCCCATCTTCCCAAGAAAACAAAAAACAGCGCCAAGTCAGCGCCTTAGATAAAAATCAGCAGGCAAGCGCAAGTACCGCTTCGCCCTAGCCAGATCGTCTACACGGAGCATTTGACAAGAAGATCCGCTAATAGTTCTCTAGCTCTGGTCTCTGATCCCCGCCGAGAAGCGTGACGAGTACCTCGTCTCCAAGAAGGGTGATACCATCCCCGTCCTCGACCTCCTCCCCCTCGGCTACAGCAAGGTTCTCGGCAAGGGCAGACTCCCAGAGGTTCCTCTCGTCGTTCGTGCTAGGTGGTTCTCCAAGGAGGCGGAGCGAAAGATCACTGAGGCTGGTGGTGTCGTTGAGTTGGTCGCATAGATAAGCATTGCATTGTTTTTGCCATGGTTAGGGAATTGAATGGCTGGCTGGCGTGCTTGGTTGGGATGAAGGGCCTTTGATGTGCTGATTGACTGGACTGGACTGATTAAGATCGGTCGTCTTAGATGCATGTGGCAGGCATGAAAATCGGTGGCTTCTGTTATGGCTACGGGAGTTCCTACGAATCACAATGAAAAGCACAAACTTCAAACCAATACTACAGTCGTGTTCTAATAACCATTGGGATACTACATTTGGACTTTCGACTTGCTGGGTGGTATGCCCATTCCGTGCTCGCTGAGGACGAAAATCTTGGTCGTTAACTTGCTTGCTTGCTTGTTTCATGTGCGATATATTCCAAAGCTGCTGACATTAATTGCCCGTTGATTTCCTTGGCCTAAAGATGTGTTAATGTACCGGACATTAGTACAGGTACAATGACAGCAGTGCGCAAGTTCTGCGTTTGAGCGAAGCAGCTCCCTCGTGTCACTCAATTCGTCCATCGACCGTCCACTTTTCACAGAATGGGATACATACTGTTCACACACCTTTTCCGTTGTTTATACTATTCAGACAGGACAGAAATCATTCAGATTTGGTGTGCTTCCTTCTCGTTCATTTCTTGATTCTGCTTTGTATAGTATAGTACTCAAATGGTATCTCGACTGAAGTAAACAAGCCGGCAGGTAAATACAATGCGCTAGCCATGTATGTATATATGTACATGAAACGCCATCCGCCATGCTACAATCCTTTCACCGAACGCCAAAGCCAACCGACCACCCCCTCCGTCTCGCGATGATGTCGTACAGTACAACTCCTTCATCTCAAACCATATTAATCTCATCCTCATCATCCGTATACGCCTCCCCACTCTCCTCCTTCAAAAACGGATGTTCCAGCGCCTCCTCAGCACTAATCCGCTTATTCGGATCCAACTCAAAACATCTCTCCAAAAACCTCACAGCCAACATCTCCTCTTCAGTAAGCGGATTCTCACGCCCATTCTTCCCGCCATCATTCCGGCACGTTGACCATAAAATGATCTTCTCGAGCGTGAAGCCTAGATTGCCGATTGTGGGAATGTTACTCTCGAACGCGGTCCCGTGAAGGTAAGCGCATGATTTCATGCGTTTGATGCCGAAGATCGTGGCGATTTCAATCATGGCTTCGACGTCGTCGGCGGAGTTGAAGAAGGGGAAGCGGCGGGAGAGGATTGTGAGGAGGATTACGCCGGCGGACCAGATGTCGATCTTCGTACTTTGCTCGGTACATTTAAAGAGGACTTCTGGAGCGCGGAAACCACGAGTGCCCGCGCGATTTGCGCGTCTTGAGGGGCGAGAGTCGTTCTTGGGGTAGCCGTTAGAGGGGCCTTGAGTTGCGGTTACGGAGTTGGTTATGCGGCGGCGGCGGTCGAAGGCGGATTCCTGACACAGACAGGGCTTTGCGTCTGTACCTTCTCGTTCCGCCAAGCCAAAGTCGACGAGGACGCCGCGCTGCTTGTCGGGCTCGTAGAGGAAATTTGTGGGTTTGATGTCTCGGTGGATGATGCCTTTGGAGTGTACGGCTGCTAGGGAGCGGAATAGTGATCTGAAATATATCTGCATGTCGTGGACGGTCATCTTCCTGAAGTATTCGCGGAAATCGGTATGTCTGAAGTAGGGGAGAACTGCTGCGACTTGATCTGTAGATCGAAATGCTGTAATGAGAGGGCAGACCGAATCGAAACCGCGCAGGTCGTTGAGAAGTTCTAGTTCGTTGAGGATTCGAGATGGACTGCTGGTTACATAGATCTTCTTGATAGCAACGTATTTTGGCCGCCGTCTTTGCTGTGCATATTCGCTTCTCTCCGCTAACGAATCCATATCTCTGCGTGCCTTCTTCAGTGGTGGTGATGTCCATTGCGAATTCTCCTTCTCCTCAATATCCCACTCGTTCTGATAGTGCTCGTACATCAGATCCTCGGCTTTGTATACCGTAGAAAAGGTACCTATAACGCGTTAATATTTGTAGCGAGTATTTGTAGGAAGTATATTACCCTCTCCAATCCGGTTGATAAGTCGGAAGCGCTCTTGAAGACCTTTGAAAGTGTCCTGGAATTTGTCCATGTCTTCTTGTACCGTAGGGTCAACAACCCCGTCGCTTTCCTCGGAGGTTTCTGAGTACGCATCGTCTTGATCCTCGTGCTCCTCATCCATTTCCGCCCTCGAGTCTTCCATTCTATGGTCTTCCTCCATTGACTCGTCCACCATCTCGTCGTGGTGAATTTCGAAAGGTTTCACGCTTCTCGATCGGACCGTCGCCATCTTGCTACAATGCAGCTGATGATGCAGAGTACGCAAGAGCTGTGATCAAGCTTCCAATAACAGGAATTGAATATTCGGGAAGCCTGCAATTGGTTGTTTGTTTTCAGGTACAGCCGTTGCGGGCAGCGCAGGGTTCCTATCGATGGTGGTCGGTGGGGTTGGCAACAGCCAAACGCGCTTTTCCCGAAGGAGACGTGAAGAAAACAACGGAAACCGCGACTGTCAACAAACCCCCCAGTCAAGATCTTTGCGACAACCACAACAATTCGTCGATGTCCACACGGTTGCAGCAGAACACTGCGCATACATCGCCAACATGGAAGCAATAAACTTCGACATCAATGATGCTCTTAAACATTATATGAGCGATCCTGCGACCGTCGCAACCCCCGAAGCCGATTCGAATCTCGTTGACTGCGAGAACGACCCCGAAGCCCTCACCAACTCCTTGATCAACACAGTTCTTAATCCGATCGTGGACTCAGTCGCAGAAAATCCCGATGCGATTACCAGAAGCTCCTCTTTTGACTCCCTACAGTTTCTCTTAAAGTGCGCACCCATTTCTCTTCCCTCTTCCCAAAACTATATATCAGAACCCGATTCTGAACTTTTCAAACTCTCTAGATCCTCATCGGTTCTCCCTACACATGCGCTTTCGAAGATTCTCGATCTGATTGTCTCGGGCTTGTCAACCGAGGCCGACGTCATACACAATGATCTCGAGACCGACGAGCAGGAACTGATCTCCCACCATAAACAATTGCTGGAAGTTTTCGGCTTCTTGTTACAATGGACAATTGCAGCGGTCGAGACAAAGGCTGCGGAGAAATCTAGCTCGGCGCCAGCAGCTAGAGGGAGGGGAAAGGGTGCAAAGTCTAAGGCCGCTGCTGGAAAGGATAAGGATGGAAATTGGGACTCCAGTGCGCAGCTGCAAACTGCTCTGGATATCATGTGTAAGGTCCTGAAGTTGAAGCTCTCCAAGATCTTCTTGACGACTTCGGAACGGGATACCTTCATCGGTCTATTTACAAGGCCGGTATACATGGTTCTAGAGAGTGAACAGAGGGTCAAGAGTACCGCCATCCGGATGCACGCATTCAAGGTCCTTTGCATCGCAGTCAAGCACCACGGGCACGGTTATGGTAAGAAACCGCTTTCCAGCTTGTGGGATTCCAGCATTGACAGTTTCTAGCTGCCCAGATATCCATTGTCCAGAATCTGACTTACTTCGAGCATTTGGCAGAGCCTATGGCCGAGTTTCTTCATATTCTCTCGGAACAATACGACTACCCTCAACTGGCAGACGAGATTCTTCGCGAGCTGAGTAACAAGGAATTCAACAGCAATGATACGAAGGGCCCCAAGTCTGTTTCAACATTTATCGTCAAGCTTTCCGAGCTGGCTCCGAGACTGGTCATCAAGCAAATGACTATGTTAGCGAAACAGCTAGACAGCGAGTCTTATGCCCTTCGATGTGCTCTCATCGAAGTTTGTGGAAACTTGGTGGGCGACCTCAGCAAGCAAGAGGAGCGTGGTGACAATCATAAATCCCAGTTAAATGCTTTCTTCGATGTTTTGGAAGAGCGATTTCTTGACATCAACCCGTACTGTCGATGCCGAACCATCCAGGTATATATCAAGCTTTGCGACCTCGAGCAGAAATTTCCCAAAAGGAGACAAAAGGCCGCTGAACTGGCTGCAAGAAGTCTCGAAGACAAGAGCAGCAATGTCCGCCGGAATGCCATCAAGCTGCTCGGTACTCTGATTAAGACCCACCCCTTCAGCATCATGCACGGGTCACAACTCTCCCTTAAGGAATGGAATGCTCGTTTGGATGCTGTGGATGCCGAGCTGGACTCTCTGAAGCCACCAGCGGAGACTCCTGGGCTTGTTGACACCACAAAGGCCGATGTGACAGTTGATCAGGCACTCTTAGATGATGCTACTGTCATGCAGTCTGACTCGCCGCAGAAGCCCATGAGTGATGAGCAGAAAATTGCAGCTATGAAGAAAGCTCAGGAAGATGCTGCAACATCCGAAGCTATCAACAAGCTCACTCTAACGAGAAGATATTATGTCGAGGCTCTAAAATTCATCGAAGTCTTGCATGGAGCCACCACGACCATCTGCCAGCTCCTCGGATCCAAGAACAAGAGCGAAGTCATTGAAGCCATGGAGTATTTCGAGATCGGTGATGCATACAATATCGAGCAAAACAAGCTTGGTATTCGACGTATGTTGCGCCTGATCTGGACCAAGGGCAACAGCGATGAAGGAAAGGGGGTCCAAAACCACCTTATCGAATGCTACAAGCGGCTCTTCTTCGAAGCACCAGATTCCTATACCGCGAACGACGCTGCGAATTACATCGCCCGAAACATGATCAGTTTGACTTTTGGTGCAACTCCCGCTGAATTGACATCTTTGGAGCAGCTTCTCAGCACTATGATGAAAGCGAACCACATTTCGGAGCTTGTTGTTCAAAAGCTCTGGCAAGTTTATGGTGTGCAGAAGCGAGAAATCTCCAAGAGTCAGAGAAGAGGAGCTATCATCGTGCTTGGAATGCTAGCAACTGCGAAGCCCGAGATTGTTGTTGGAGAAATGGAAACCATGCTGAGAATAGGCCTGGGAGGTCTTGGCCGATCAGATCTACAATTGGCGAAGTACACCTGCATAGCTCTACGACGGATTAATCCAACAGGCCGGCAAGCTAAGGAGACTGCTGTGCAACCCTCAAAACTTCCCAACGGTCATGCTGTTCTCCTTAAGCTGAGTGCTATCGTCGAGATCGAATCTGACAACAAAGAGTGGTACGGCGTTGCTGAACAAGCCATCAATGCCATTTACACCCTGTCAAAGCATCCTGATACACTCTGTTCGGAGATCTTGAGGAGGAAAACGAAGTATGTATTTCAGAAGCGTACTGCGAAGACACCCGAGTCCGAGGAGCCAGCTGGCGAAGATACTCAAATGGTATCACCTCCACCTGAAGAGCCCGCTGAAACAGAGCCCAAGCTCAAGGGATCTGTCGCACTTTCACAACTTCTATTCATCGTTGGCCACGTTGCAATCAAGCAGATTGTCCATCTTGAGCTTTGCGAATTAGACTTCAAGCGGAGGAAAGCCGAAGCTGAGAAGAATAAGCCGACCTCTGAGGCGCCGGCGGACAAAGCTGCTAAGGAAGCTGCTGATGATCTCGATATGATTGGTGGTACTACGGAAGACGACTTCACTGAAGCCATGTCACATATCCGTGAGCGAGAGCTTCTTTACGGCGAGAACTCGCTTCTTGCTAACTTCGGCCCACTCGTGTCGGAGATCTGCTCGAATAACACCACCTACAAGGACCGCAATCTCCAAGCAGCCGCCACCCTGTGCTTGGCCAAGCTCATGTGTGTGAGCTCGGAGTACTGCGAAACCAATCTCCCACTTCTCATCACCATCCTTGAGCGTTCGAAGGATCCTATCACTCGATCCAATGTTGTCATTGCTCTTGGTGACATGGCGGTCTGCTTCAACCACCTCATCGACGAGAACACTGACTTCCTTTACCGTCGACTGAACGATAAGGATGCTAGTGTCAAGCGTACATGCTTGATGACACTCACTTTCCTGATCCTGGCAGGTCAGGTCAAGGTCAAGGGTCAACTAGGAGAGATGGCTAAATGCCTTGAGGACGATGACAAGAGAATCGCAGATCTCAGTCGTATGTTCTTCACCGAGTTGAGCACTAAGGACAATGCAGTGTACAACCACTTTGTCGACATGTTTAGCTTGTTGAGTGCTGAGAAGGATTTGGAAGAGGATGCTCTGAAGAGGATCATCAAGTTCCTTGCTGGATTCATTGAGAAGGTATGTCGTTTAACTCCCGCCTACGTTATATATTTTACTGACCTCGAAACAGGACAAGCACGCCAAGCAACTTGCAGACAAGCTTGCTGCTAGACTTGCGAGATGCGAGACGGAGAGACAGTGGAATGATGTTGCTTATGCTTTGAGTTTGCTCCAGCATAAGAATGAGGAGATCACGAAGTTGGTCACTGGTGGCTTCAGAGTTATTCAAGCTAGTGCTTGAGGATCTGGAACTTTTGGCGGGCTGTATGATGAATGATGTAATGAGCATATATGGTGGGAGGCTCGGCTGGGCTGCGTTTGATCGGGTGGTGTCGGGGCGTGTTGGCGTTCTAGTCCTTCGCATTCTCAAGTTGTTTGTTCTTTGATGCGAGCAGTGTATGGTCGTCGCGTAATGAATACCAAAGACTCTTCACAGAGAAACTCCTCAGGAAACCTGAAAATTGTCTACAGGTATTTTCAGTAATTTCAATGCGATCACACCACCTTACTCCGGACCGTGTGACAGAGGGGTAAAAGTGGGAAACTTCTTCAAGAGTACTAGGCCCAAGTGGCCCCTTCGCTAAAAAGATAACAAAATAGCAAAAAGTAAATAAGGATCAGTTCCATAGTGCGATAGTGTGATAGTGAGTATGAGGATCGAACTCATGATTTTCTCTGCTCTCCTACTCTACGTACCAAAGAGAAGTGTGAGAGAGACGCCTTACCACTAGGCCAACCCACTTGATTTGTCTGCTAGATGTTGTGATTTGTTTATTTGGGTAGATGGATGGGTTAGTAGTTTCGTGATGAAGGATGTTAGGACAAAGGATTTTGAGGGAAAGAATGAGATGGGTGAAAAGAGGTGGGTGGATAAACGAGGGAGAGGGGGCGAAATCAGTAAGTTACAGGAGCAAATTGCTAACTAAGGTCGTGTCTTTAAATTGAAGTCCTGGGATGAAATGTTGATTTCTGAATAAATTCTCTACGTTCCTTCATGCCCATGGCGTTGAGTAAATGGGGCTGAACTTCGCAGATCTGTTTATGCCCAACTTCAGGCTCGCTTAGCCCGTAGAGCTCTGAAGTACTACTATTCAACACCTGCCAACCTAAATTCAAATTCTTCCACGCAGTTATGGTTGTTCATTCTACTAACTGGCATCTTGTGATATTATTCAGAGGTTATGTGGGGGTTTCCGCTAAAGAGCAGTGCTGTGCCTCACTCAAGCAGCCAATTGAATCTATCGACCTTTGGGACCAACTAAATCCTCTTTGGCAGGTGCTTTGTAGACTTTAGTTTGGCGCGAGATAAGAGAATAGCATCAATGTTGGTTCCCTTCAAAGTAGTAGCATAAGAGGGGTAATTGCGGACACTAACAACTCTCAGACCAACTGAGCCGACTGGATTTCTCTTAACACCTCGTATGCGAGAGAGGGGTGCACAATCTTTTGACTGCCTTGTAATCCAGCCCGTAACCCAAACATCAGCTGGTTGGCCAAAATGGATACGACTAACGGCATTGTATCCCAAGGAAACTGCCATTGTGGTAGCTGCAGATTCGAGCTTCACTTGACGGAGCCGATTGAGGCAGTCAAGTGTGATTGTCTGCTCTGTAGAAAGCAGGGATAGGCAATTTATACTTCAGGCTTCCATCATCGTGAACCGTGACGATGGGCACATGGTTCAATACAACTCAACGAGTCACAACACCAGGTCGGTCTTTCCCGGCTCAATCTTCTACGCCTTGCTCGATATGTGGCGGTAGTGTTCTTGGGGAACACCTACAGGGCCCCCTACAGGGACAGAAACTTGTCAATCTGAGGATGTTGAAGGGGGTCGATTTGTTCAAGATTGAGTGAGTGTTTTCATAGTTGCTTATCATATCTTCAATTGACGACTAGAAAGATCTAGGGCGAAAACTCATCATCTGTCGACCAGCTCTAGTCAATCAAGATCAACTGCTTGCGGCGCTTGTCATCGCGGCCAAGTGAAAGTGAAAATCTCGGCACCGTTGCTTGATTTGAAGCTCAAAGAAGACAATTGCAGTATTTGTACAAGAGTAAGTGGGAATGCTATCTTCCACAATTTTGGTAAGATATAAACAGATCGAACAACATCGCAGAATGCATGGGCAGGAGTTCATGCAAGTACTGCCCAGGTCAAGCTGGTTGGCACAGAGAACGTGACAGAATATCAGTTCGGACGCAAATTCATGGGTCATCCTTTCTGCACAACCTGTGGAGTGCATTTATAGATGAATGTGTACGGGCCGCCAAAATCTGTCGTTGATAGACTGCCAGAGGAGAGGAAAGAGATGATCAGGAAGAATTTGGACTTGAAGCCAGTCAATATTCGGGTCTTGGAGGGAGTGGAGTTGGAACATCTCAACATCGAGAGATCATATGAGGGGACAGATGGGTATGAGAGAGATATACTGGGGCTATCATAAGTTGATCCTCATATCAGTTTGCTCATGAGTGCTGTTGTAGCCCGAGATCGAAGCACCTCCTCAGCCCACGATGTCAATTTGCATCATGTGCATGCATCGACCGACATCAACACTTCACTAAAATCCAGCGCTTCTGAGTCACAAAATACTTAAATACTACACAAGAAGACGCATGATAACCAAAAGAATGTAGTGAGCAGTTTCGAAGGCAGGACAAGGGGAAAAGGAGTTCTGTCTCAGGCGTGACAAGACGTGCAAAATGAGTGAAAATCATGATAGTGACCACCAAACGAAAACAATACAAAGGAAAGAGGCAAGCAAATCAGCCGTAAGCTCGCTCCGGAAATTTCCAGACACTTTAAGCAGGCGGCAAAGCAGCAACACCAGGACTCCACTCAGCTCCGTCCCAGACCCACTCGCTAACAGCCGTAACATGTTCTCCCTTCTGGAAGTAGATTCGAATCTGGATCTCGCCACCATTCTGCCAGGAAATGGCCGAGATTTTGGAACCAGGAATAGTCGACTCTTCGAACCCGCCATCATACCAGCCATCGCCATCGTACCCCTTCTCCAAGATACTGTTTTGTGGAGAACAGTAATAGAGGCGAAGACTGATGCCAGATTTGGTATCGTTGAACTTGGTGCAAGCGAGAGAGGTGCGGGGTGTGGTTGAGGACTCTGGAATCGAGAGGGAGCCTGTGTACCACGTTGACTTGGCGTCGTGGCAGAGTTCGGTGATTGAGCGATCGGGCTTTTGGAAGTAAAGCCTGTAGAAGGTCAATGTACTTGTTCGGACATAAAATGCTGACGCTAATCTTACCTGATGCTCAGTCCCGAGGGTCCTCCGTAGGACGTGACTGCGATGCTGGTGCCAGGAAGTGCAGGTCCCAAATTGACAAATTTCTGCCAACCACTGCTAGACTCTATATATTCTGGTCAGCACCGCGCCTTATTTGACATTGGGGAATAGGAGATCGAGAAGTAAACGAGAAGGGGAGACTTACTATCCCATCCGAACTCTTGGATGGTGTTGTCAGCGATCTGTGCATAGATACGAATTGTAAGGTCTTTGTTGGCCAGCAAAGCAGTGGCAGCAATCTGAGAATATGGAGCAAGAGTGAAGTTGGCATTATTGAGAGCGCCGTCATACCATCCGACGTTGGAGTCGTAGGCAAATTCGCGAAGCTTGTTATCCGAAGAGAGGAAGTAAAGGCGGATCTGCACCAGTAAGAAGGAAGATCTGAGCTCCATACTAGGAGAGACGTACAAAATGGGAAGTCTCAATTGCGAAAAAAGGATAGACGTACATTTTCGAGCCCCTTGAATGCGGCTGCGATGGGAGAATTGCGCTTTCCCATGGAGAGGACAGTGACCCCTCCACTCCATCCAGCTTCAAAGCTGCTCTCACGGACACCACCTTGAACATCTATGACTTCAAGTCAGAAGCTTTTCAATTAAGGCAGCAACATTGTGCTCATTCTCCAACGATAAACCACTACGCAGAAGCCCAGTGAAAAAAAGAGAGAGGGCACTGACCTTGGGAGTAAACGCGAAGATGGTCCGTTGAGTTCGCAGCAGCAATCGCTGTGCCTGATGAACATAGTAAGCATCTTTCAAAGTCAGCTTGAGGGAATTCATGGCGACTCACGGAATGCAATTTGTTCGACTGGCCTGGAAGTCATGACTACTGATTGTTGAAGAGATCAAGCTTCTTGATGATGGGAACAGTGTGTGGATCTGTCGAAATGTTTGAAGTGATATGAAGCTGATCTGAGCCGTGTTTGGATGATATTGATATGCTTTGAGGGGGCAGCCCCCCGACTTTATAGATGAAGCTCCTGCCTAGTTTTTACACCTTATACAGAAATGTCAACCAGCTGCCAGTAGATGGCAGCTAAAATTGGTAAATTCGGTGCAAATCACAGATGGGTCTTCATTAAGCCGGAAGGCGTCCTAGATGGAAGCTGGAAAAGAACAATTGATGCTTCATTGCTTTCTCGACCATGAGATTGGACCACGACACTTCGCAATGCTAGCTTACCCAGCTTCGATATGCATGACATTACTTTTTCCGTATTGAACGGAAAGGAATGAAGAAATCCACGGAAGCTGGATGGCCTTTGTTGTGCAGTCATGAAGCTACCACAGGCATGAATTCGTCTCATCGTGAGCTCCCCAAAACTGGCTGGGCAAGCCTCATTGATACCCCACCTAGAGCCTCAATGTCTTGTGCTACCTAAACTCGCACTCATGCTTACACAGAAGTCTTCAGTGGTGTCGATCACTCCTCGATATAGCCGTAATGTGTGTGCCCAGACCGTGTTATCAATGGGACAGTAAGCAAGCTCAGCTCTCACGAGATTTCTTCGGATTGGAAAGGCGGGGAAGTGGATGGACGTCTGACATGCAGCACACTATTGCGACGTTGTGAAATGTTACGGTAGCATCGAATGGGGAAGCAGTTTCATGAGTGTTGCTCAGCTCTTGAAGGGCGCCACTTTGTGTAACAACTGGAGAGGGACCGATCCACCAAGGCGTGTGCAGAGCATGACGTACAGCGCAAGATTGATATACGAGAGAAGAGGAACACAGTCTTGCCATGGCCATGGCGTTTTGATTTTCTGCTATTGATAGGTAAAGGAGTGTGATAAGAAATGGTGAAGCAAAGCATCAGCTCCCCACAGAACCCTCAAGCTGACCCTTCCCTCCTCTCATGTCGGACTGGCAAGTCAGATCCGCTCAAAGGACTTACTGATTCGCAGGTGGCAGAGCTGGCTGGTGTCCAATGTTCCACGCACCAAGCCCTCCTTGCCATTTCCACTCGGTGATTCCAGTCACCTGAACGCCAGCTTGGAAGTAGACGCGGATCTCAGGCGCCTTGGTGCTGCTGGCGTACCAGAATAGAGAGCCAACCTGGGAGCCTGGAATGGAGGCTTGCTTGAAAGCTCCATCATACCAAGACCCATCATTTGCTTTCTCGAGGATGGTATCATTCGGTCCAGTGTAATAGACACGGATGCCGGTTCCTGTGCTGCCGGGCACAGTCCAGACTGTTGCGGAGATGGCAGCACGGGGGCTGGCTGACTTGACGGAGAACTCGCCTTTCTGCCAAGTACTGCCGTCATCGTGGGCTTTCTCGATCAAGTCGAGATTCGGAGCCTGGTAGTAGAGACTTTGGCTTTAGTTAGCAACTGGACTTTCGACCGGATTGGAGGAAAGTACCGAGTGCTGGTTGCAAGTCCCTTGTAGGCAATGACTGAAATGCTGCTTCCTGGGATAGCGGTACCCAAGCTCTGATCCTTATACCATGAACCTTTGACTGATTAACGAAAATTTTGTGAGCTCCAGTGGATGTTCTTACCGTCATTGCTGTATTCTTGGACGGTGTTGTCAGGAGCCTGGACATACACTCTGCCCAACACAGATCAGCATATATTTCCCAAGATAGCCACGTCAACTGAAGGGAAGTCACATGGCCAAGATTTAAGACAGCATAACAACAGGACTTATCAACAAGGTCTAGAGGATCAAGCATACCGAATCTTGAGCTGGGATGTGGCCAGGTAAGTGGCAGCGATTTGAGAGTAAGGAGCGACCTGGTAGCCCTTGGTGCTGAGTTCTCCTGAAAACCACCCTTTGCTGCTCGAGTCTGCATCATAGCAGAGTTCAGAGAGCTTGAAGTCCGGGCTGATGTAGTAGAGTCGAATCTGAGATGCAAAATTAATGCCTTTTGCATATGCTGGCAGCTGCGGGGTACTCACGTTCTTTAGTCCTGGGGAAGAGGCCACGGCGATGGGTGATCCAATCTTTGCATTTGCAATAGGCTTGTCACCTCCCCACCAAGAACTTCCAGAGCCATTATATCCGGTTTCACGGATGCCGCCGTAGATGTCCTGTGTTTCATTAGAAATTGATATACTAGCTCGAAGCCGTACGTACCACGGAGTAAACCCTCAGGACACCGTTTCCGTCGCCAACAGAGGCGATTGCAGTGTCTTAGTAGTGAAGTTTAGCATTGCGTAATTCGATTCCTGAGCGAATGACTTACGATTGGCGATCACGGAAGCGTTTGCCATCTTGAAAGTGGTTCGAGGTTGAGTGAGGTTCTGGAAAGGTAGGAGTTAATTGAATAATTCCAATGTACTGCTGTGTAATGATGCTGATTGACTTGATGTTGTTCTTTTCTGCTTGCCAGATGGATCAAGGAGGGGCGTCTATATAGACCATGAGACAGGTCCTCAATCGTTCGACGTTCACGCATTCCACAACATGACGGATTCGCCATAGGCACAGCTCCCGAAAAGTAAAGAGGAGTTCTCGCCGCCTCCGCAGCCTGTCACTCATTTGTGCACGAAAAATACAAACAGGAGGTTCAACTGGACCCGAGCAACATGTTGTGCAATACCGGTGATGTAATTCCGTCTCTGGGCAGGGTTTGAGGGACGATTTCCGTGGGAGAAATGGAAGCCATAAAACACATAACTTGCAAATCGACCAGCTGACAACATTGCGTTGACTTCGTTCTTAGCAAAGTGTAACTCAAAGGAAAGTCGTGAAACGAGAAGTCACCATTGTTGTTTCGATGAGTCTCAGCACCTTTCCATGATCATCTCATCGCGAAGTTCTCTACAGCCTTCAACCTCGACGTGAGTCGCGCATTCGTGCTTTAGAGTGGCACGGTGGGAGATGGTCGAATGCCACCAGCCTGACGACAAATGTAACACATGTTGTTTAAGTCAAGGGTCAGCCAATGGCAGCTCCACGTTTCCCCTCATTGGAAGTCGATCGGACAATCCCACAACATGGCGGAAGCGACCATCGGATGTTGCCATGGCATGGCAGGAGCTGCAGAAAGCCCAGTACAACTTTGAGTCGCAAGTACGCTGCTGAAAGGCTGTGTAACTTTCCGGAGCGATCTCGTCATGTCCATAGATCTCGAATTACCCCGCACTGTGTACGTATGAACTTCACTGACAGCCAAAGCATAACTCGTCAACAATAAACATTGAGTTATAGAAAAACCAGATATTGTGGAAATGTAAATGCCAAATGAAGTCTCCAAAGAATTCGGAAAGATGTAAGTACGATCTATTTCGGTCGTTGCCTATCGAAGAGCGGCGGCTGACGAGCCCTCGGTTGTAATTGCAAAGAAAGCCGTGAAGCGTTCTGGCGTTCTTTGTACCAGCTGTGAGACTTACAGAGGGAAATTAGTGCATAGAGCAAGCAGTGACGGGATTGTTCTTGCTCGCCTGCAGGCAATGGTGCAGTTGGCCGATTGCAGGAAGGAGAGACTGCCAATCAAATCTGTGCTACCATGGCATAGAATGAAAAGACTTTGCAACGTGCATGTACACGGTGGAATAGGTAGACGCCCAGCACTCGATGACAGAGAAAGGAGTCCTCGGTCACCTTGAGGTGGTCCGCGTAAACTTCCACGCCGGATTTGTCCAAGACAATGTAGAGTTACAGATATCGGGAGGAAAAATCAGGCCATCAGTCACGCAATACTCGGTAGCTACGATGGGGAATCAAGAAGTATTCTTAGACTAGAAGGGACTTCAGGAGAAACAAAATTCTCACTGCCATGGATCAACAATGCAATTCATCAAAAAGAATCTGCCGCGCTGTACAACGCAACGCCAAACTCTTGACATGTGGTACAGAGCGGCACGAAGGAGAGGGGTTCGGATGCTGCCGAGGAGTCTGACAAGGAAAGGCATCAAGGTTGGAAATTCCAAAGGAGGTGATCGTACGAGCCTGCACCCCACGACATCTTTTTCGTTCAGGCAAGGAATAGCAGGGTGTTCAATCCCACCGTCGAGAAGGTCTGGTGGAATGCTATAACGACATCAAGCTCTATCTTGTATCATGGCTTAGCAAAGAATGATGTGGATATCCCATACATTGGTAGGTACTGGAAAGTTTGCAAGAAGACTCAAAGCTGACCGTGGTAGTCTAGATGTTGTTGGGAGGGGAAGAGTAGAAAGGAGGTTGTGAGTGGTTCCTGCTTAATAAGCGACGCCAAGCCCGACCAATTCGGCTCAAAGTCTCGGTTCTAGCCCGCCCCAAAAGTCTGCCAACAAACAACAACAACCACAAAATCTTCCTCCGATTATCACGCCTTATCTGTGACTTTACATCGCCAATTGAGAGCAAGACACCAAGTAAAGCTTTGCAAACCTTAATCTATCCAACGCCGTCGGCTCAACAGCCTCTCCGCAGACGGCTTTTGACGGGATGCGGGGAACGGTTGTGGGGTATGGGACAATCATTGGCCATTACGAGAAAAGATCCACGCCGTCACAACCCACCAAGAGGCTAAAACGTAAAACTTGTCCCAAAAGCTTACCCATAATGCTTCTAGCTTTTCTTACACCCCCATGATGTGCACCGCTGTTAGCCGGTTGCACTAAAGTATATAGTTCGATGTCATCTGTTGACGTTGAAGAATCTCTTCTTCATGAGCCTCATTCCTCATTTGAAGAGTATTCGAAGAAGACGCAAATATGGAGTACCCTGCGATGGACAAAGAGACCGAACCGAAGTTCGAAAATGGGTATAAGGCCGAGGAACAGGAGAACCCCGAGTACAACCTGGCAACAGGGCACAATCAACTCGAGCGGGGTTTGAAGAGTCGTCATATCCAATTTCTGGCTTTAGGTAAGTTGACTCTTCTCTCATCAGTATGTCTCGAGACTCACGTTCGATAGGTGGTGCTATTGGTACTGGTCTCTTTGTTGGATCTGGCAGCATTTTGTCGGAGACTGGACCTGCTCCATTGTTCATGGGATACCTCTCCATGATTCTCGTGGTCTGGTGTGTGATGAATGTCCTCGCAGAGATGGTCACCTATCTTCCTATGAAAGGAATCTCAGTTCCCTATTTCGTCGAACGCTTTGTGGATCCTTCACTGGCATTCGCAGCTGGATGGAACTACTGGTACGCCTATGCCATGCTCGTCGCAGCTGAAGCTAGCGCTGCTTCGATCGTTCTGGATTACTGGAACGCTCCTGTCTCCGTTGCCGTATGGATCACCATGGTTCTGGTAATTATCCTGCTCCTGAACGTTATCGCCGTGTCGTTTTTTGGTGAGGCAGAATTTTGGTTCGCTAGCATTAAATTGATAACAATAATTGGTCTCATCATCCTAGGAGTCGTCCTATTCTTCGGGGGAGGACCCAATCATGATCGACTGGGCTTCAGATATTGGCAACAACCAGGGGCTTTCGTCCCATATATGGCACCAGGAAACACTGGAAAATTCCTTGCATATTGGCACGCTTTTGTCAAAGCCGGTTTCGCTTTCATTACCTCTCCTGAGCTGATTGCCATCGCCGCTGGAGAGACCGTTGATCCTCGTCGGAACATCCCCAAAGCTGCTCGTCGCTTCATCTGGCGATTGGCGATCTTCTATGGTTGTGCATCATTTATCATCGGTGTCATCGTTCCATCGGACGAAGACAGACTTCTTGGCGCTGGAAATGCCAGTGCGAGTCCTTGGGTCATCGGTATCCAGAGAGCTGGAATCGGAGGCTTGAACCATGCGATCAACGGGGCTATTTTGACGTCCGCTTGGTCGGCGGGCAATTCTTTCCTCTACTCCGGATCTCGAGTACTGTACTCCATGTCTCTTAACAAGCAAGCACCAAAGATCTTCAGCATCACCAACAAGTGGGGTGTCCCATATGTGGCCGTCCTGTTCACTTGGATGTTCTCTCTATTGGCTTATCTTAATGTATCGAATACTGGAGCCACAGTGTTCAACTGGTTCGTGAATATCTCGACAATTTCGGGATTCATCGCCTGGATCGTCGTAATGATTACCTACCTCCGATTCCGCAAAGCCTTCGAGTACAACAACATGCTCCACGTCCTGCCTTACAGGACCCCACTCCAGCCATACGCCACCTACGCAGTGCTGTTCGTCATCACGCTTCTAACACTCACCAACGGGTTCCAGGTGTTCTGGCCGAACAAGTTCAACGCTGCGGATTTCCTAGCTGCGTACATCACCTTGCCTATCTTCTTGGTTCTGTATTTTGGACACAAGATCTACTTCCGAACTCCATTTGCGAAAAAGATCGAGGATATTGATGTCATGACTGGGAAGAGAGAGATGGATGAGTTGGCGGAGATGGAAGTTATCCGTGTGCCGAAGAACTGGCTGCAGAGAGCGTGGTTCTGGCTTGCTTAGATTAGAGGTCACCGGTGTTTGGGATTATACATAAAAGGAAAAAGGATAGGTAGGTATAGACAAAATCATGATTTGGTTATGGTTATAAGCTGCTTGACTTTGTGGGGTGTCTGTATGTGTTGACTTGAAGGCTTCGGCACCTGGAACGCCATCGGCAGCTGGATCTCTGGAAGCCCTTGGATCTAAGTTGCCTATTATTCTACGGATAATCATTCAGGAAATCATGGTGAACTCAACATAGAACAGTGTTGAGATGTAGGTGTGGATGTCTGCTACTACTAGTTCATTTCTAGCCTAGCGTTGTTTGTTTTGGAGTTGTTGGTTCTACCACTTCATTTGGTAATACATCCAGGATGATCCAGATTCCAACCCTTATTAAACAGACTGGAATGTGGACAGATATGCAGGTCACAGCGTATCGCTTGCTCTTAGGGAAGTGCCAAGCTCGGAAAGGATCAAGGCGAGGTTCTTGACAAGTGAGATTTCATGACTGACCTTGAAGCTGAATCTTTACAGGACTTCACGATGGAATGGTGGACATCCAAACAGAAGGATTAAAAATCATCATTGCTGGATATAACGATGCTGTAATGGACGATGCTCTCGCCAATCCATATGGCCATAAAGCGATCCAAGTCAATGCACTGGACAAAAGCTCCTCCAAGCTCGATCGTGTCCAAGGCTTGCATGTATATGTCAGCACTTCAAACGTCCACTCAAATGTTGCACTCGAGCATCCTGCTGCAGTGATGGAGGGAACTCTCGATGGAAAGATGAGGACCAAGCCGATGTCGAAAGAAAAGGCATCGAAGCGAGAAGTAAGCTCAGAGATCGGACGACCTCATTGGTGATGAATAACTCCTTTTCCAGTGAGAATTGCTAATAGGAGTGTTGAAGCTAATACGGAGAGCAAAGACCATCCTGATGAAGAGTGCCCAGGCGATGATGACGATGATATCATAAGTTGTGACGATTGTGGTGGAGAAGTGAAAGGACGCTGCAAAGGAGTAAGCCGCTCGTTCGCACCTTTCCCTGTTATCGAGATTCCACGAATGCTGATATGTTCCTATGGACAGGACCCAGCAGATGACTTCCGCTACAAAGGCTGTGCTTGTTGGCCATCGACTTCGAACGAGCAGTCTTACGAGCATATCACATTCAAGAATCCCCAGAACCCACAACCTGAGATAGACGAGAATTTCGCTAAGTGGGCAGCTTTGCCAAGGAGGACGGATGAAAGTGCTTATGCAAAATATCCTAATGAGGGGTGTGGTCATGAAGAAGGGGATTCAAACAACGACGATCAAATAACGAGGACATGAGAGGATTTTGAGACTAGGCATGATGCTGGTGTGTTCGCCCTCAGGTCTACATTCGGCGTAGAATGAATTCAAACCCCAGATAATAAAACAAGGCATTTGCCGAATATATAGAACATCTGCCACCGGTCAACACTTGTTACTCCCAGTATGAGGATCTGAAATCCTACATACATCGAACAAATATGATAGTAAAGCTCAATCCCAACTAAGAGAGAGTAACAAAACCGCGGCCAGACACTTAGACCTGAGCCATCATCACGCCACATTGACTGCCTTCCCGCGCCCAACTCGGTTTCTATGCCAGTCGGCTAACAGGCTAGAGCAGAGAATATGTATATTTTCTGAGCTGAGACCTCCATGTTTTATAGCGCCATCCCAAACCATCTTTCCCAACACCATGTAATATGCCCAATCATGATATCTATACATCGTACAACATACACTGTACAAAAGCCAATCCCGGGTTCATCCTAATCACACCTCCCATCCTTCCACCCCGTCCTCCACCTCTCCTCCCACTTCGAGCAATCAAACTCCTTCTTTCCAAGCTTCTTATTAACATCATTATGCGCCTCGCACATCCACTGTCCAAACTCCTCTCTGCTCTCCGTCCTTACTTTATTCTTCGCCATCCAGTCCTGGAAATCCTCGGCGCAGACCCAACACGGATACAACTTTGAGAATAAGCCCATGAACTGGCTTACTTGGCTCTGTTCTGTGGGCGTGGGCTTGGTGGGGTAGGTGGCGGCGATGGAGTGGAGGAGTGTCCAGGAGGAACGGCCGAGTTCCTCGACGTCTGGAGGACACTCTGTTCGCGGGAGAGTGGGGGCTTTGGTGAGGTTCTTGGAGAGAGATGTCATGTCTCGGAGGGAGTTGCATGTTTTGCAGCTGTGGGAGGGTTAGCTAGTGTTATGTAGAATTGGGCATGGAAACGAAGCTCACGGTTTGCCATCTTTCCCGAGAATGATGTTCTTCGGGAATCTTTTGACTGGCGCTGGCGTGGTCCCTGTGGGACTAGAGCTTGTACCTGTTTCCCGGGTATCGTCTGCCATTGTTGTTTCGCGGAACAGCTGTAAATTGGTGTGGAATGTGGAAAAGAAGAAAGTCGAGATGTTGAAGCTCTCTGGATTTCTAATCGCAAACGCGGTCTACTCGGCCGCCTCGGCGGACGCGACCAGAGGTTTACATTGAATATTAACTTTCTCGTAAAGCCTGCTTCATCAGTACGTTCCGCAGACGTTCTTGATTGAGGGAAACATCGCAATGGTAGTGTGACGATAAAGAGGATATGCCAATCAGTTTCCTGAGGCCTGACATTGCGTTTATTGTGATATTCTTAGCTTTAAGCTCAATTATTTGTAGCTCACATCAGGTCTGCCCCGCCATCGCGATGTCATTCTTTGACGCGACGCTGGGCATCCAGCAACTTCACAATGCGACGACGATGACCGCCACCGACAATGAAGCTGGAAGCTCTATACCCATCCTATTGTTGAAGACGAAATCAACGCCCAATGATGGCTATGAAGAGCGTTTCTCTACAGCGAAAATTGGTTCCAACAAATTCGACCCCACATTCGTCCCAGTACTCGAGCACCAATTCCTCGACCAGGGACTCGATGTCGTCAAAGACTTACTGCGTAACAAGCAGATTGGCAAAGATGAGGGGAAGAAATATGGTGGCATGATATTCACATCCCAGCGTGCAGTAGAGGCATTTGCAAGGTTGGTCGAGGAAGGCAAAGGTGCGAATCTGGAAACAAACGAGTTATCCGAACAAACATCTCTGATTAATTGGGATAGGCGATGCGCAATGGCCTTATCTACAGGATGTTCCATTATACACCGTTGGACCTGCCACCTCCCGAGCCCTCCGAGCAATTCCACAGGATCCACCGCTCAATATATTCGGTGCTGACATGGGCAACGGGGAAGCTCTGGCACATTACATGCTCGATCATTATGGACAATGGTATCGAGACCGAAAGGTCAAGCCACCTCTTTTGTTCCTAGTGGGCGAGCAGAGACGAGACATTATACCAAAGACCTTGATGGACCCAGCATTGGCGGACGATCGTCGGATACAAGTCGACGAATTGGTAGTTTATGGAACAGGCGTCATGGAGTCTTTCGAGCAAGACTTCACAAGAATACTAGCAGAAACCGAGAAAAGTCCCATGAGGTGGGTCGTGGTATTCTCGCCCACAGGATGCGAAGCTATGCTTCGTGTACTTGGCCGTCTGGATTCAGAGACTGGCAAAGTAAACGCGGTCGAGCAGCCGGTATCGAGAAGTACATATGTTGCTACGATTGGGCCGACCACTAGAGACTTCTTGCGGAACTGCTTCGGCTATGAACCGGATGTTTGTGCTGAGAAGCCAAGCCCTGAAGGCGTGGAAATGGGCATTAGAGCATTTCTAAAAGACAAGTGTTGACATATTTCAAGAAGCGCGGAACCACTTTCCAGACCGATGTCTCGTGAAGTTCAGATCAGGTGAGCATCTCAGAAGCACGGGCGGTGCATATGCTGGCCTGGCCTCTTCTCCGGAAGACACCACCACGACAAGTACTTGACGTTCAAAGCTTTTTACATGATTCGTGGTGAAATTGGTACATTTATCCGGAGCCCAATTGAAGTCTACAGTTTGCCATGCCGCTTGTTTCGTTTATATTCTCCGTCACGCAGCCAAGTGGCGGCCAGCCGGGCCGGATGTTCTGACCTTCACGAAAACATAGATGTGTCTACATCTACAACTGAGCAGATGAGAAGAATGAATATCGAAGTATCGTTTTTTCATTGTTTTATTGACTCCATTCAAAATGACGCTCGTCAAAGCAGTAGAGAATAACTCATATGAGTTGTCGCCAGATCAACACAGACAAATCTACGAAGCGTCCTCATCTGGTCAGGGAGAGGCTGCAATACAGAAATACTCTAAAGAAGAATTGCTCGCCATGCACTATAAGAACATCGATCTATTGAAGAAGAATCAGCCAGTAATCCGAGAATTTGTCCTTCCGATTGCCTACGCACCCTCGACTATCTCCCTTGACGAACTCCAGAAGGTATGCAAATCCGTAAATAACTACCGAGCATATTGTGCTAAATACTCTACAGATCTCATTCAAAGACCTGAAGCTTGAAACGCATCACCGAGGTGGTTTCCTCACAGGCAGGACTATCGTCCCTCCTTATCACTGTTCTGAAGTGGTGACGATCATTGAAGGAGATGACGGAGATGCAGCCAAGCTCGTCTTGAGCTTTGAAGACAGCTTATATTCTGGCACTCCATATTCACTGCCTATCAATAGTACTGTTGCTATCAAAGAGCCGTACTGTCAGTACAATGGCGATGGGGATTTCGTGATTCGAATTGATCATCCCTCGGATATCGCCGTGTTGAGGGGAGATGATCCGACGGTGTCAATGATTATGCAATTCGCTTCGGGGAGTATAGAGATCACGCCTACTCAATGGAGGGACGCGGGAGATAAAGCGTATTTAGAGAAGAAATATTCTTCGGCTGTGGAATGGTAAGCATTAACTACCATATGTACCTTCATAACAAGCTAATGTTTACAGCTACACTCAAGCGATTGAGAACTCGCCTCTTAGTGACGACTCGTTCCTCAAAGACACCTACCGGAAACGTGCCTTTGCCAACTTGACCGCCAAATCGTTCACACCAGCAAAAGATGACGCTCTCTCCTCTCTTTCAGGAACTACCCTTGATGTACGAGCTCATCACTGCGCTGGACTAGCTGCCTACTCACTCGGCCTGTATTCTGAAAGCAAGGCTCATTTTGACTCAGCCCTCAAACTCAACCCCCAAGATCTTAAAACTCAAAGAGAGCTCATCCGAGCCACCACCCGGATTCATGAGCAAACCACCGGAGATTACGACTTCGCAAGCATGATTCAAGCAGTGAGATCTGGCACCATCCACCTCGATCACGCGAAGTACAGCGGTAGCATCGAGGTCCGCTCTGCAGGAACCCATGGCCGTGGTTTGTTTTCCACGGATTTCATCAAGAAAGGAAGTTTAATATTGTGTGAGAAGGCTTTTTGTTTGCCGGATCTGTACGGTGAGGATAAAGCCGAGGGTGTAGTGCTGTACAATTTCAACTCCAGTTCGAGGACGCAGAGGATGGCGCAAGCAGGGTTGTTTTTGAGATTGAGGGAGAGGCTTTTCGGTGGACCTAGAACAGGTCAGGAAGAGCAGTTCTGGGATCTGGATGCTGGTGGGTATGTGAGATCTGGGATGGAGGGGAAGATTGTTGATGGAGTGCCGGTTGTGGATTCGTACGTCTCTCTCATATTTATCTACTCTCCTGTTGATGACTTGACAAGTCTCTGAGTTACTTACTAACTTCCCCCCTCTAGCTTCCTAACCGAAGCCATCCGCCTCAAAAACTGCTTCTCCTGCCCCCGACTCTCCCTCTCCCTCTTGCGAACCCACCTCTCCCCTCAACCTCAACCTCAAGCACCACAGCCCCAGCCCTTCCAACCAACTCACCTCTCCACAGGCCTCTGGATCCTAGCCTCCTCCATCAACCACTCCTGCCTACCAAACCTGACACGCTCCTTCATCGGCGATATGATGCTCATCCGCGCCAACAGCGACATCCCTCCCAACACGGAACTAACACAGCAGTACCTCGCGCCCGAAGCGCATTTCCTCACTCGACGCAAAGATTTCCCGCTACATTGGGATTTCGAATGTGATTGTGTGCTCTGCACTACCGAGGCGAAATCTCCAGATGAGAAACATTTACAACGGAGAGAACTTGTTGAGAAGATCAAGACTTTGGCGCTGAAAAGCCGGGATAGGGATAGGAATGGTGATGCTAGAGGCGGAGGTGGTGCTGGAGGTGGAGGTGGCAATGGTAAGAGTGTGGGGGTGGGAGTGACGAATAGCACTATCAAAGCCATTGAGCGCTTGACGCGCAAATTGGAAGAATTACATGAGATTGAAGTGTATGGCGAGATTCCGAGGTTGTTGCTTGTGCACCCTACGATTTGGCTTACAGAGGCGCATAAAGAGAAGGGGAATCATGCGAAGGTTGTGAGGTGGGCGGGGGAGATTTTGAGGAATTTTGGGTTTGTGGGGGGCTTGAAGGGGATTGGTGGTGCTGGGGGAGGTGAGAGTCTGGGGGAGGGAGATAGGGGTGAAGCGATAGAGCTAGGAAGGGGGATTGTGAATGTTGAGAGTTTCGCAGCGCTGAAGGCTGCTGGGGAGGCGTATAAAGCGCTTGGGGAGGAGGGGATGGGGGAGAGGTGTGAGGTGGAGGCGAAAGGTATGTGGGAGGTTATTACGGGATGTGGGGTCGGTGTTCAGGAGGTGTTCAAGGGATCTCGTTGAGAGAAGGAGTATAAGGATGCTATATCGTGCTTGTACATAGAGAATTTCATTTAATTCGGAATTATACACATTATCGGAGACGATCATGTAGCTTCTTTCTTTTCGAGGTGTTTTGCTGGCCAACTCGCTTAGCCTGAGAGTCCAGCCAACACGTTTGACGAGACGAGCAAAGAAAGGATATCTAGGCCCCGGCTCAAGATATGGGAGCAAAAAGAAGAAAAAAAGAAAAAGAAGGAATAAGATTGACCCTACCGGACAGGTCGATGTAGCTAAAGAGATACAACGACTTGCCCGGCTCGGGTCGCTGGGCTTCATCAGGACTTGAACCTGAATCTCATGGCGTGTTCTTCTTACCCATGCGTGCTACCAATTACACCATGAAACCGATATATGTTTGTGAGTTAGATGTTGAGAATTGATTATTTGATTCTGTATCATAGATAGAACTTTGCACAGAAGCGAATTTGAGGCGGTCGTGGTCTTGGGGAATAGAATAGGTAATGCTTGGAGTGCAAGCGAAGGCTTTGGCCCCCTCCTTAAGAGAGGCAAAAAGTATCAGGAAGAAAGCCAGCTCATGAGTTCCTTGGAAAGGGGAGACATCTATTCAGAAGCTTCCCGAGCATTTCCTGTTTCTGATCTTTAATTTCCAAGCCTTGCTCATGATGCCTTGCTTTGGGACGGAGACGGATGGTATCTCGCGAACAAACAGCAAAAGTGTGAACACGCCAACCGGGCCCGAACGAGGATCGAACTCGTATCTCACAGCGGTTAAAACTTAAAGCTGTGCGCAATACCGTTATACCATCAAGCCTTCCATCTAATTATTGGCAAGATCTACTTATCCACGTACGAATATAAAATCTCAGACGTAGGGAGTGCTGTAGGCAGCAGTCCTCCTTGGCAAGAGGCACAGAGGAGGAGTCTGGGCAGGTGCCTACCCAGCTGAAAGAAGCAGCGAGAGGAATGGAATTTTCAGAGAAGGCCGAGTGATCCTGATTAGCAAACCTGGATTGAAGAAAGGGGATAGTACGTGGGAGCGTTACGTATCGTCAGTTTGCTTCTTCGTAGCTGGCTGTAGTTGAGCAAGAGTTGGTGGAATGGATCGGGTAGCGAAGAGACCACGAGATTCGAGCATCTATCTGTAACTACGGTCAAGTTCGAGGGTCGAAATGCGACATGCAACAAAACTTCGCTTAACAAACAATTTCACTCTGATTGGCCTGCTACCTGCAAGCTGAGCTCCCTCGGATCCAGAACTAAACATAGGCTGTGGTTTAGGCGTTTGCAATCGCGATTAGGTAACATAGCAAGAGCAAGAGGAGCGTATGACATGAATAACAAAAGAGGGTTTCATGCCAGATCCTGCAATGAGGCACATAGTTTTGTAAAACAAAAAAAATTATGTTTGTGAGAGACTTGCTGACCTCCCATTGGCTCTGATCTATTCTGAGTTGTCGCCTCGGCCCGCCCCAACGCGCAGGTACACAAATGTTATCGTAGCTTTAGGGATTCGAACACAAAGTCCATACCTGAATCTCAGCATCTCAAGAGGAGTGTCAATCCCGCCGATGTTAGAAGCCTGAGAGCAAGCGATACAGCCTGAAGCTCAATCTTTTTGGCACTGACACTTCCAGAACTGCGGTATTTTGGCAATCGGGGTGCCTGGATTTCACCCCGCACTTGGGGTTCCTTGCCGAATTCCACCTGGTACTTTTGCTTCCAGTGACACCAGAAAATACTACTACAGTAACTAGGCAGGTTCCTTCATGTATGGGTAGTATTGAGTGCATTTCATGACGTGTTACAATCCGAAACGTGTGCTCGTATTCAAGCCTCCAACTAAATTCTAGAAGGAAGGTGTCGTTTCTCGGATAAGCTCATCGCTCCTATCTCACCCTCTGCCTATCAAAACAATTCAAGCCACTTCCCCGCCTTAAAATAAACAAGCTTCCACACTTTCCCTTGGAGCTCATGATAAGCTCCGCAAGCTTTCGCCCAGGGATGCGCCAAGGGTGGGTGAAGGAAGGCCCTCCTTCCTGTTGTAGTTAGAAAGACGTCCAATTCAATCTCGCTAGAGGCTGCACCCGGCCAGGATTCGCGATGCAGCTGCCCATTTGATCCTACGCTGAATGTTCCTGTACCTGACTTCTTGCCAAGAGGGGCAGGTACAACGCAACAAGCCAAATCCTATGCAGGAAGCTTGATAGCCGAAAGATCATCGGACGAAATGTGACATGGGAGTAAAGTAATGATGGATTGGGATAAATGGGAGCTGTTCCTTCTCTTTCCCCTCCTTCCTCCCCCACCTCCATCCTTCATCCCCTTGCTCTCGAGACAACTTCAGTTCCTCAATTGAATTGCTGACTTCGTTTCAAGATGTTCGTCAAGCTGTCGGCTGTTTTGAGCATTGCTGCTCTCTGCAGTGCTGCCCCTTCTCCAGTCAAGCATGTTCTTCATGAGGAGAGAGCTGTTGAGAGTAGAGATTGGATCAAGGGCTCCCGCCTTGAGAAGAGTGCCATTATTCCAATGAAGATTGGTCTTACTCAGACCAACTTGGATTTGGGCTATGACTACCTCATGGACGTGTAAGTAGCTACAAACCTCCACTCAGCATTTTCCTGGCTTCAATTAGAACCGCACGCTGACACCAAACAGCTCCAGCTCCGACTCCGAGAACTACGGCAAGCATTGGACACCAGCACAGGTTCACGATGCTTTCGCGCCCAAGGAGGAGACAGTCACGAGTATCACTCAATGGCTTACTGACTCTGGTATCGACGGTTCCCGAATCATGTTCTACGAGAACAAGGGTTGGATTTCAGTCGACGTGACTGTTGAGGAGATCGAGGCACTGCTGCTTGCCGAGTTCCACGAGCACGAGCACAGCCAGACCTCGAAAATTCGAGTAGGCACAGACAAGTATGTACTTCTCCCTGGTTTTTGAAATTCTGTTGACAGATTCTAGGTACTATGTCCCAGAACATCTAGTCTCTCACATTGACTACATCACACCCGGAATCAAGCTCTCGCCCGTCACCAAGCGAACTGTGGACAGAAAGACCAAGCGAGTCAGCCACTCGATCCATGCCCCAGCTCATGTGAGCATTCCAGGAAACGAGGGAAGCGTGGGAATCTCTGCTGCAGCTGCTGCTCTTCCACCTGCTTTGCAGAACTGCAGCACGAACATGACACCAGACTGCATCAGAGCTCTCTACAGCATCCCAGCCAATCCTGCCAAGGTCGACGACAACTCTCTCGGTCTTTACCAACAAGGAAGTTACTTCGCCGAGTCGGACGTCAACCTCTTCTATGCGAAGTTTGCGACATACGTTCCACAGAATACTTTCCCAATCAATGCCACCATTGATGGAGCGTCATATTCAGTTCCTGCTGCCAGTAAGCTGAATAGCGGAGAAGCCAACATCGATATTGAGATGGCGTAAGTGTCCCCAGACTCATCTGACATTGCCAGATATCGATACTAATTGCTTTTAGAACTTCCTTGATTTACCCTCAAACTGTCACTCTATACCAGACCGACGACGATATCTACGAGCCACAAAAAGTCGCAACCACCAACCTATTCAATACATTCTTGGATGCTTTGGATGGATCATACTGCAGCTACACTTCCGATGGCCTGACAGGCGATGATCCAACTATCGATCCCGTCTATCCACACAATGTTCCAGGCGGCTACAAGGGCCAGAGACAGTGCGGTGTTTACAAGCCGGTAAGTGATGCAACATTGTACGACTGTTCACATGGCTAATGAAAACCCAGGCCAAGGTCATATCTGCATCTTACGGTCAAGCCGAAGCCGATCTCCCGGCGCCTTATGTTCGCCGCCAATGCAACGAGTTCATGAAGCTCGGTCTCCAGGGTGTCTCTGTTCTCTTTGCATCTGGAGATTATGGTGTCGCTTCTTTCCCAGGAGATGGATCTGCTTCAGGATGTCTCGGACCCAAGCAAGAGATCTTCAACCCACAATACCCATCAGGATGTCCTTACGTCACCTCTGTCGGAGGCAGTCAACTTGCACCAAACGGTACTGTTTATGATCCAGAAGTCGTTATGAGCGATGATCTAGGTGGAAGTGCTGTCAACTTCTCCTCATCTGGAGGCTTCTCCAACTACTTCCCTCGTCCAACATATCAAGATGGACACGTCCAGACATACTTCCACCGCGCTCACCTTACCTACCCCTACTACTCTGAGCTGAACGTCAACGTCAACACCACCACTGGAAGATACAACCGAGTCGGCCGAGCTTACCCCGATGTGTCTGCCAACGGAGCACACTTCCCATCCTACCTCAACGGCGTACTTTACCATTTCTACGGTGCATCGCTATCTTCCCCTCTGTTTGCCGCCGTCTTGACTCTCCTGAACCAAGAACGTGCTGCTGTTGGAAAGGGGTCTATCGGTTTCATCAACCCGGTTCTGTACCGCCATGACGATGTTATGAATGATGTGATTGAAGGGACTAACCTGGGATGCGGTACACAAGGCTTTCACGCTGTCAAGGGATGGGATCCAGCAACGGGTCTTGGTACGCCAAATTATCCTAAGATGAAGGCGCTGTTCTTGTCTTTGCCATAGGAGGACATTTAGTTGCTAGTTGAAGGAGATGAAAAACACCTAGCTGTAACTCGGAAGAATAAATGAAATAATTACAGTTTCACATGCTTTGATGATTAGGTGTCTGAAACGTGATGGTTAAACTTTGTGGTTGCGTACATATTTTTTAGCATTGAAATTTTCTGGACTTAGTTTGACTAATTCGTGCTTTCTGACCCCAAACCTCTAATTTTGTTGTCGGTAGGTCTGCTTAATATCATTCACAAGCATCGTCCAATATAGTCATGACGATCTACTAATTTACATCCATGCTACACAATCCAGACTGTTGTAAAACAGAATAATCACCCTGACTAGATGAGCTGCATGTTTGCGTAGTCACAGACTCTCAAGTCTCAGCAAAAGGGGAGCTTGTGAACTGTAGACATTCACAGAAGTAGCGTTAGGCAAAGTATAAATAGTTGATCCTCTCCTAGAGTCTTCTCTTTCTATTTACACTTCAAGATATCCAAATATCCTTACGCTGGACAGATACGGGAAGGTTTTGACTTGCAGTACAAGCCAAGAATAGCATCCTATTGAAGATAACCGAACTCAAGGTGCCAGAATCTACGGCTTGCAATAGGCAGGCGCATCATTCACTCACGACATCTACCCAACTGCTATCCTCAAGAAGCCGCCAGCCAGACGCGTAGGAATCAAGTACGTGCGGCTACGCCATCCCCTACTGCTCGAGATGTCCCAAACCGCTAGCGCAGACGACAGAACGTACAGATATTTGCAAATATGCCCAAGATGGGAAGGGGAATTGTAAAAAGATGTGGAGGTTTGATCTTCCCGAGTATTGCAGGCCGAGGATGTGTAAGGGCTGTAAGGATGGGGTGAAGGCTGTGAAAAGGGATCTCAGGAATAGGAGTCGGCGTTGAGCACGCGGAAGGAGTATGAGAGGGTAGTGGGAGTGTGGAGCAGCGCGAAAATGAGGGTGTGAGTAGAGAGGCGTACTGTGCGGGTTCCTACGAAGCGATGTTTTGTTGATTTGCTTAGCGAGGATTTTGAGGTTGAACGCATGTTCTGTTTTGACTATCTTCGAAACCAGTATGTTCTATTTTTGTGAAGCATCGACATTCAGAGAACGAGGAGTACCCTATTCTTATGCTCCGGATATCGTTCTTCTCTGATGTGCTATTCTGGGATTCTTAGAAAGGCTCACAACTTTCACCCCTCCTCGCCCTCCTCACTCTCCCCCATTCTTTTCAAAGTATAAAAACACCTTCCTCCTCTCCAAAATCCCTCGTCTCATCAAACGAACAAGCACCTCAGCATCTTGATCCTCGGGAACCCATAATCACTACTCACGAAACATCTAAACTCCAAAACAAAGACCAAAACAAAAACTCAAGCAAGAAAATGTGCGACTTCGCTCTCATCCGCTGCCGCAAATGCGGCGTTCAGCTCTCACAAACACCAGAGTGTGTCAAGAGATGTGAAGGTTATCCTAGGAACTGCCAGGGGAGTTACCGTGCGCCGGATAAGTTTCCTACTTGGTGTGCTAGTTGTATTAAGAAGGCGCCGCCTACGAGATAAAGTGGTATGAGATATGAAGGATTATAAGGGATGAGAAGATGTAGATCGAGGGAAAGTAGCGAGGGATAGAGCTGTAGGAATCTGAGAGAGGTTGAGATAGGGGTGAAGATTGGTCTGAGGAATGCGTGCGGGCGAGTTTTTCTCTGGCTGAGAAGGTGGCAGATAGGGATATAGATGGAGACATATATCATGGGTTTCGAAAATTACGTGCTGTTTTGGTGAAAGTGATGGGGTGCTTGTGAAATACTTCAGGTAAAGTATCTTGTATAGCTTCAGGCTTTGCCAAGACATCCACAATTCTGCTTCCATACTACCCGAAGACATTTAGAATATTGCTCGAACGCTTCTTCGCAAGAAAACTCTGAACACCGTTGTTTTGTTCACTATCGGTCACGTAATATTGAACTGTAATTTTGTGGACTGTGAATCAAGCTTGAAAATGGCAAAACTTCATCTTCTAGGCAACCATCGATGCAGGGAGACGCGGCGTCCACGCAGCTAGAGATCCAATGAATCGCAGATTCGCAATCCCATTCACAACTACCTGATCTAGTACAGGCACTGCGAGTCTTTACTTCCTCTTTATAACTTATTTAAAATAAAAAAACCTCATCTCATTCAAGCAACGCTTTTACCGATCTTCTCCAGCACAGTTCTCGATTTAGAAGTTTGGAAAGATACCCAACGTAATCAAAATCTCTCTAAACATACCATACAACTACATACAAAACACCCACCAGTCTACGTACAAGAAAGACCTCCACACCCTCCTCTAAGTTCATATCGACCGCCGAAATGAGCGCCACGCAAACCATCCTCTGCCGCAACCGCACCTGCAACATCATCATCGGCAGCCGCCCCGCTCGGAACTCACCAGGCGTCGAAGCATTCGAGAACATCATCAAGGATATTCGTGGTATGGAGTTATGCTCTGGTTGTAAGAAGAAGGAGGATGAGGATAAGGCTAGGAAGGCTAGGGAGCAAGCGAGTAAGAGAGGTAGTGGTGCCGGTGAAAAAAGGGAGAGGTGCGAGGGATGTGCCTAGTGATAGGGTCTTGCCGCGGTTTAGATGATCAGGTGTACAACTTCTGTTTATGTGTGGTGATAGTTATCGGATATTAAGTCTTTGGTGATGAGTGACTGAGGTAGTACATCGCATGGTTTTTCTTCTTGAGGGGTTTACTAGGTTGGAACTCAAAACGCGGAAAGAAGAAATACTGAACTAGCCTACCTCTTGCTGGATACAGGAACTAAGTGCTTATTGAAAGTCATGAAAAGTGTCTTCACAGATCTAGCCTCTATGCTTTCACAAGATTTTGCCTTTGTTGACTTTTGGATGCAAGCTCGCTTATTTTTAGCCAAGAACCAGCCCTTATCATCGTCCCCAAAAGACCATCTGTATTAAAGTTGCGCAGGACCAACTATATTTTGATACGTTAAAATTGAAATCTGAGGTCCTTGTAGGTACGATAGTCTTCGCACGATCAAATGAATCTTTGACAACAACATTCGGACATTCCTGGCCCCATTCACAAACTGATGCCTAGAAGGTGTAGCTCATGCCGCTTAGAAAATGAGTTTGACTCGATCCAGACTGAGTTTCTCGAAAGTAGTCATTCACAATCATTGATCTAAGGTGGAGGACTATCAAAGGATTCGTCCAATCCGGTGCCACCTGGATATTACAACCACACTACCAAAGCCACTTGCCTTGAATATCTAGTTTCTGTTTGAAATCACAATACATATGCACTGACTTACCAACGTTTACCCGCTACCGCGAACTCAGGCCTAGAAATCGAGCAGTCTACTGTCTACTGCAAATCCCAGTCCCCCTTCTCCCTCATAGTCTTGTACCACTCCTGTACATACGGCAATGCAACGTGCGGCCCATACGGATCCTTTTCCCATTGCGGCCTAGGTGGCGGTAATCCCGTCTCCTCTAAACAAGTCGCCGACAGCTCCGCCAATGTACCACCCCTATCATACACACTCTCCGCGTAATTCTTCCCTCTCTTCCCAACAATCGCCGCTCTCCTCACTTTCGTAGCCTCCTCGTCAACTTCAAAAGTGCTGCCGTCGACCACAACACCATAATTCTCCCTGGCACCTTTCACAGTGACGAGTTTGCGGGCGACTTCCATGGCAACGATGTGCGGTGGTCGAGTGGTTGGATCACCTAGACCTCCACCACCCCAGGTGACCCACTCGAGGAGATCATTGGGCTGTACGCGGATATGGTCGCATTTACTAGGGAGGACTTCGACTGTGGGGTTCGAGGGGTCTTTCGAGGAGTAGCGGTAGATCTTTTTGAATGAGCGGGCGCCAGGACTGCCGCCGTTGATGCCCCATGGTTTGGTGAACCATCGGTCGTCGTGGATGCTGAACTCACCGGTCGAGAGGAAGCGATAAAGAGTGCCTGTTGATGAGTATGAGTGGTCAGTGAACCAATACGAGAAGATGATGTCCTTTTGGGAGACGACTTACGCTGAGCATTGCCACCGCGATAGAAACCAGCACCGCCGGTATCGGCAAGTGATTCGTTAGCTTCGATTCTTAGGGGAAAGTTGAGCTCGATGAACTCGGTCGGTACTGATTTGATGGCAGGGAATAGACAATGGCAATCGGGCTAGGTTTAATATTAGAGTCGAAAACAACAGATCTGTTGATGGGAATATCAATAGAGGAAGGGACTTACACCATCTCCAATGGGTCGAGCCGGCACACCGCCAAATCCAATCTGATACAGTTGATACCACTCTCCATTCGGCTTGAAGCCCGAGTAGAAAAAATGTGGCGAATCGGAAAAGCCGGCAGCAGCTCTGTATTCTGGACTTCGCTGTCCCATTAAAGCCTGGATGATATCCATCGTCCTCCCCAAGAAATGGGTTCGACAGCTTAGAGCAGCGGGTCGAACAGGTCGTAGAAGCGATCCTTCAGGTGTGATGATATCGAGCAGATCATGAAAGCCGTCATTTACCACGCAGAAAGGATCGAAAACAGCGAGGAGATAGTAGCCAACGAACATCTTGAACATTGTCGTCGACAGGTAGAAGTTAATTGATGTTTCGCTCTGAGGACTGGTTCCCGAGAAGTCGAAGACTAGCTTGTCATCTTTCTTCTGCATTGTACAAGTGATTGCGTACGGACCGACACCTTGGCCGTCGTCGTCTACGAAATCCGTAAAAGTGGAGGGCTCGGTACCGATTTGAGTGTCGATCAGTTTCTGAATACCGGATCGATTTCTGGCGAGAAGTTCGTTGCAAGATGCGGTGTACACACTGTGGAGAATTAGTGAGATCCGGGAGGATAAGGGTGAGAATAAAATTAGGGTGGAAGAGACAGTTGCGATCAACTCACTTGGGACCGAATCTCTCATTTAGCTCACAGACTCTCGTAGCAGCAGTGCGACAAGCAGCTACCAAAGCAGTTAAATCACTTCGGAACCAATCTGGCTGACGAGAGTTTCGGCAGAAAACATCTACCATCGCAGAATTGAAAGTGCCCTTAGAGTAGAGTTTGACTGTCGGAATCTGCAATCCATCCTCGAAAATGGATGTGGCGTTGATGGACATGCTTCCCGGTACTTTCCCACCGACATCCCTATTCGTTATTAGCTGAGACGCCCTGATAAGTTATCTGTAGCTTTCTCACGTCATATGCCCAAAATTGGCAGCCCAGCCTACTATATCGCCCTTATAGTGTATGGGAAGTAGGACAATCACATCGTTGAGATGAGTGACCGCACCACTGATTTCATACACGTCGTTGGTGACAAAGACGTCGCCCTCCTCAATTGTTCCTTTCCATGAGTCTAGGAATTGCCCGATGAAACTGCCAAACTGGCCAACCAACATCTTGCCTTCTTTGTTCGTGATGACGTTGAACTCATCCTGCTGGTCTCGGATAGCTGGTGACATGCTGCACCTTAGCATAAGGGTATCCATTTCATTTCTGATCGATTGTAGAGATGAGGAGATGAGTGTTGGGATAAGTGGCGAGTCATCAACCAATTTCTGAGCAGTGTTCCAGTCGAGGTCAGCAATATCGCTAGTCAGATTGGTGCTCTCCAGAGGGTGGATGAGGATGTTGCCATATGAATCGATTTCACCATAAAATCCAGGGAGGATAAGTGTGTTCGAGTCCATCTCGGAAATTACACAAGGTCCCCTAACCTTATAGCCACACTTGGTAATCTTTGCTCTGTCCCAGAATATAGCTTCGACACGTTCGCCTTCCGTGCTTATCATCTTGCGACTGACAATAGCACTGTCTGGAGGTGTTTCGCCTGCATTGCCGGATGTCTCGATAGAAGTGATCTCCATGTCCGCAGAACCGTCTGTTACGATCGCGCCGAGCCGCATGATTTCAAGCGCGAATGAGGGAAGGCTGAAGCTGAATTGTTGCTCATGTGCTGCGTCGAATCGCTTCTTGACTGCTTCGACGAATGCCGCCGGCTCGAGCTTCAATTCTTCTTCCAAGAATGGAATGCTCAGAGTAAGTGCCTGTCCTTTGTAACGGAGATCCGCTTCGAATGTTGTCGTGAGTATTGTAGATGAACCAGTCCCTAAGGCCTTGTACATGACTTCGTTGCAACCTTCCTTCAACTTCTGGAGTGACTCCCAGAGCTCAGTAGGATTTGCGTCAGTGAGAAGTTTAATGTACGAAGCAGACTGTTCGTGGCTCAATTTCGTCGTTGCATCTCCTTGAGCACATAGAACACCAGGTGCTGGCGGGATGATTACTGGCCAAGCTCCAAGCAACTTACCAACAGCATTAGCATGAAGAGGTCCAGCTCCTCCAAAAGCTACGAGCGAGAAGTCCTCGGGATTGTATCCTTGCTCTACGGACACGTTCCGAAGAGCATTATACATTCGCTCGTTGACTAGGTTGTATATTCCCTGAGCTGTTTGATCGGTGCTGAGTCCCATTTGACCTGCAACGTTCTCAACTGCCGTGGTCGCCGCTGTAATATCAAGAGGAAAAGCTCCTCCTAAAAGCTTATCGGGCAGGTAGCCGAGCACAACATTCGCGTCCGTGACGGTAGCATTCGTCCCCCCTTTGCCATAGCATGCTGGTCCAGGATTGGCTCCCGAGGATTCTGGCCCCACACGTAGAGTTGAAGTGAGCTCGACGTATTGTGCGATCGATCCACCGCCAGCTCCGACTGTTCTGGCATATTATCAGTGTTCAGAGTTGGGTACACTCGGGTGCAAGAAGGCTTACTGGACATCCACAGACGGTGCTCGAACGGTCAGAGAATCTACTGCTGTCTCGCGCCGCAGGGTTGGACTTCCGTCAGAGATAAGGGCACAGTCTGTAGAAGTGCCGCCCATATCCAAAGTGATCAGATTGCGGTACTTGGTCTTCTTGGCAACCACGTCTGCTACCCCTCGAACTCCACCAGCTGGACCTGACCTGATACCTTTCAGCGTACTGGATTTGACAGGCCATTGGGGATACTTACATCAAGATGTTCACCGGCAGTTCTCCAGCGAGATCCAATGTCGTCAATCCACCATCACTTTTCAGGATCCTGATCGTCTCACTATCTTCCTTCAAAAGCATTGACAGATTTGCCAGATACTTCTTCACAACTGGCTTGACAATCGCATTTGCACTCGCCGTAACCGTCCTCTCATATTCTCCCACCTCAGGCAATACATCAGCCGAACAAACGATTTCCACCTCACTTCCCAACTCCTCTCTGAGAATTTTCGCCACGGTCTTCTCATGAGCCGCATTCTGATAAGAATTGAGAAGACTGATCGTCACGGCTTCAGGTTTCTGTTTCTTGAGATGCACGAGATCTTCGCGGAGTTGCGCCTCGTTGACCGGTGTGACGATTTCGCCGGTGGAAGACATCATTCCGTGACACTGTACGGTGCTTTCGAGAGGGACGATGGGTGCTGGCGGGATAAAATTGATCCATGCGCCCAGTCCGCCCGGAATCTGGGAGCGTCGAACGGAGAGGACATCTTTGTGGCCTGCTGTGACGATGAGGGCTGTTCGGGCGCCTTTGCCTTCGAGGACTGCATTGGTACCTGTGATGGGTGTAAGTAGAGCCATTCGAGCATCTCGACATCCATGCAATCGTGAGCAAACACACCCCACCACCCGGGCATAGGGAGAGAGAAATGTATGGCTCACCAACGGTCGTCCCATGATGTATACTCTCGAACTGCCCCTCCCATCCATACAAGCTCTTCAGCTCCCCTCTTGCTTTCAAGATCCCATTCTTAACACCGATACTTTGGTCATGACTCGTCGATGGAACTTTTGTTCGGACGGTTTTTCCTTCTGGCGTGAAGACACAGACATCTGTAAATGTTCCCTGCGTGACGATGTGAGTAACATACTCTTTTTCTAACATCAAGAGAAGTGAAGAGGATCGAGAGTCGGTCGTGACATACCCCCACATCCACACCAAGCCGATATCCAGTCCCTTTCGTCGGTCCCGCGTCTCCCATTCTGAAAGTCCTTCGTAATCGTAGGCAATCCTCTGACACAAAATAAAAAGTTCAATATTTAGATCAAAGTCAGGATAGACGACGAAACCTAAATATATACTCATCCACTCTCGACGCTCAATGGCGTCAGCAACTGCCAGGTAGCCCCAAGCATCTCACGTACCTACACTTATCGCGGTATCTGCACAATACCCCTCCATCGATAAAGAGGCAGCAGATCCATACCGGTAGCTGGGTATCTCGGACTTCCGATGATACACAGCTCTTATCTTGAGGTGCGTTGTGCATCTCACGGCGTTTCATTGGATGGAGCGGGAGTACAAGAGTGGAGGTGAGCGAGGTGAGGTACCTTACCGTGTCAATGACTAAGCGACATTGTGACTTCAAGTAGAGTGTCTTGAAGCAGCAGCACTTTCATATCTCAAAGAGTGGTATCAAGAAAAGAAAAGAAATACACGACACCATACTCTGCCAGGGTAATAGTTCCAGTTATGCCTGTTGACTCTGGATACTGATGAGTCACGTGACGGCTACTTCGGAACATACCTACCTAGGTATCTATCGGTGGCCGGGAATACAAATTCTGTGGTGTGAAAGACCGTCCAAGATTGAGCGAATTCATGTCGTTGACACCATGGTGAAGCAACTTTTCTGAAGTAAGGAGGAAATTTCCGTGTGAACCTGTCACGACAAGTGGCGCCCGCTTCTTCGCTCGCGTCCAAGAGCATTGCTACCAAAACAAACAAATTATAAAACAGCAATGTAGCTTACCTCGCCCAAATTTCGACCAGCTAGATCAGCTGTAATACTTTTGCTTTTGAAGCGAGTAACATCAGACCATGATCCTTCATGAATCGTACATTGTAATGTGCTGCACATGCCAGAAATCTGCCTACTCCGGTTTCGTCCCAAAGACAACAATACTACAAACTCAAATTAGCATTAACGTTCTGTACCCCCTCAAAATTTGCCAACCAACAGAAGGGGAGGCTCACATATCCCAATAAGTATGGAACTTCGTATCCCTCATTTCCTTCCTCACACCCACAAGAAACGCATCCAGCTCCTCTTTCTCCCAGCCCAGAACTCTCGTGAACAGCGCCGTCGAGAGAGCTTCCAGTCCATTTTCTAGATTCTCAAGCGTCCACATCCCTATATCCTTCATTTTCTTATCTTTCGGCCAGCGATTCGTGGGCCAGATGAGTGTTTTCTCTACGACATTAGTGAAGCCTGCTGTCTCCATTTGGGTCTTGTACAGTCGTGCGCAGTTGGCGTTGCGGCCGGCTTTGGCGCAGGCTTCGGTGAAGAAGATTGACCTGGAAGAAGGACTGTTAGTGTTTCGTGCCTCTGGTGATGCGATCGGAAACAATTCAAGGGAGTGAAGAGGAGAGGGACGGAAAAGGATTGGCACCATTTATACAACTGCGAATCCTCCGGAATGTCACCACCGTTCAATTTCGCGGGGTACGCAATATCCGCCATCTCTAATACACCACCCGGCGCTAGGTTCTCAAAGCTTTGTTCAAAGAATCGCGGTACGTTGGCGAGAGATCCAACCATCATTCGGCTGTAGATGAAATCGAACTTTTGGCCGTATGTCCATGGTTCTTCGATGTCGTCGATCTGGAATGAGAGGTTTTGGGGAACGAAACCTGGTTGGACGGGGCTGAGGTCGACGCCGAGAACTTGGGATTGTGGATACATGTCTGCGAAGTCGATGGCCTAGATGGGGGGATGTTAGGGGTTGGAAACGAAGCAAAGAGGAGGAAAGGGGCCAAAGGAAACTCACCCATATTCCTGTCCCAGTCCCGACGTCTACTACACGGTGCAAGATCTTCTCTGCTGGAATGGAAGCGAGGAACAGCTTTCCGTCGAACGTTACTGAGAATTGATGGTGTTGGAGGTCTAGTCGATCAAGCTCTGTGTCGTCGTTGGGAAATGCATATGCGCCATCCTAAATAATTATTAGCTTCGAGTCTTCTTCATTGTTTATATCTGGTTCTCTAGATGACCTTGTACGCATGATACGTCCTCCCATGCTCAGACCTATATTTGAAGATCGTCGACGCAATACTCGTCGTCGAGCTTGCTAGACTCGCACTCTCGAGTCCGGAATCATAATCATCAGCTTCAGCCTCTATAAGCGGTGCTTGAGTATCCGTCATATCCAGAAATGTATTGTAAGCAAGACCAGATGGTCCAAGTGAACATGAGACCCAAGGCCAAGACCAAATCAAAACTCAAAGAGAGGATAGTCCGTGGTTTCTAAGAATACCAAGCTTGCATCGAGACCTAGGAAGATGAAAAAGTAGATCTGACCCAAGGAGGGGTTACCTTCTTTCATACATTACCTTTCCAACATCACCTCATACCCCATGCCCCTACAAAATCCCATCTCAATCGAGCAAACATCCGTTCCAACAGCTCCAAGATTGCATACCAACATTTCGCAAAACGCACCTATCAAGCATACTGCATCTACTTCACAGTGCCCATACCCATACCCATCCCCTGCACACAAACATCATTCCCAGAACAATACGGAGGTATACATCCTCACTTGTAAGCCACCAGTGCGGCCGCTCAAACGCCATGAGGCTGCACGAGGTGCATGCCCCTCACAGCTCCACTGCAACGCCACAGACATACATGACAGGGCTTCGCGGAGGAGAAAACGTGCTTCCGAACATTCTTATGTCGGACCGTCTTGCTCTTGCATGATTGTAGAGCTGACACTTGGTGACTATTGGAGGGACGAAGCGAATAGTTGGTGCCTGGATGCGGGTGCGGCTTGGGTGCGGCATGGGGGTGGGTTTCTCATGTTGAGAAATCTCACTTCTGTAGAAGAAGAAACGTTTGCTGGTATTGTGTTTGGGAGGGAGGATTGCTTTGTGGCTTGTGGATAGGTGTGATTCGATAACCTTTTCGCATATGGGAGTAAATTGTCCTTATGGACGGAAAGGAATCATGAGTAGGTCGGGAATCTAGAGGTGGAGGTGCCGGGTGGTGGGCGAAGTTTAGCGGCGGGAGGGACCTTCTTTGAGAAGCACATCCCGCTGACGGTCAGCTCCCCCCTGGCGGTGGATGTGGGAGGGCTGTCCTTGAAATGAAGCGAACAAATGTCAGCGAGGGTTTACACTAGACCTGCATCGAATAGAAACATGGCGTTAAGTAGGTCTAGCTCTACGGACTCCCAATTACCATTCCTCTTCGCTCACTTTTCCAGGGTATAAATCTAACAATTCAATCCATCCATCAAACATTAGAAGGCACTCCATCCAGTCGGCTAGCCAGCCGAATAACCCCCACCCAGCCTCCGAGCCGAACACCTTCAAATGCATGGTTCCCTCGCTCTTCAATCATCATCCTCTCTCGCGGTCGTGTACGTGGAGATAAAGGCATTTAAGCTCGTCACAAGTACTCCTCCTCCTCATAAACCTTAACATTGTCCGCATACTCCCTGATCTTACTAACCACATATTCCCCAATCTCCTCCCCTTTTCCCGCAGCTACCCTCAGAATGAGATCATTGAGACTCTGTCTCCCAAGAATATCGACATGATCTCCAGTGTTCGGACCACCACGCGGACTGAAACGGTCGGGCTCGTGAGGCATCTCGTAGACTTTGACTTGCACGCCGGCAGGGTTGTATCGATGGATGTTCCAGCCTTTGTTGCACATGTAGCCTGTAGACAGGAGACCGACGGTGCCGTCGCCTTCGCCGAGGATGACGCCGTGGTCGATATTGGAGGCGGGTTGGATGAGTGTTGTGTCGATTGTGATGTTGAGGGAGGAGAGGGGGTTCTTGTCGGTGCGGTAGAAGTAGGAGCGTTCGGTTGGTTTGCCGATCCCTGGTTTAATCAGTACTTGAGCATGATTTGAAGAATGGTTAACATACCGTAGAAGCAGTATATCTTCAAGTTTGGAGCAAGTGGAAGTCTTGTCTCCAGAGGATTGATCCACTTCTTCTGATCCTTTTCGTTCGCTTCCACTTCCGCGGTGGTGTGCGCAACGCCATGTGAATAGCTCCCTCGAACAGAATCCTGATACCATTGCTCTGTAGTATTCATCAAATAAGCCATACTGTCCTCCACGGTCAAATTTCGATATTCCGAGGTTCCATTGTAATGCTTGAAATTCAAGAATGTCCCATAGCTTATATTCTGGCCAGGAGCATCATCTGGAGCCCAAGTCATGTTGCCCCAAACAGCGTTTCCACCAATTGGCAACATGGAGCTGATACCTGGCATGGCTCTGAAGATCTCCGCTCGTTCTTCCCGGCTCAAGAATTTCTCGAGCCCGTAGACAGCAAAGGCGTTGAGTTGAGCAGTATCCTTCATCTCGCCTGAGAGTACTGCAGGGAGTCCCTTTAGAGCTCCGAGCATGCAGCCACTGATATTGATCCAGGAACCAACGTATTTGTCGACCCAATCATCTCCGCCGTTTCCTCCATCTTCGGCCGCGACCCAATGGAAGAAGTAAAAGAGCACTTGGCTTCCCATAGAATGCGAGACCAGCACAGCCTTCTGGCCAGTAGTTTTGTACGCCATCTCGCAGTACGTCTTCAGCCTAGTAAAATACGAGTCCCTAACCTCCAGGTTCTTATATGATAGCCTCCAGTCATACGCCGCCGTGTACGAATTATCAGGATCATACCCAATGGTCGCCAGATTCTCGAGAATCTTATTCCAAATCCAGTACCCCGTTATGAAGAAGTCCGCAGCATCGAATCCTTGCGCTGCTCGTAACTTGATACCACCTGCCGGGTCGAGTCCGGTAAACTTGTCCAGCATTATATGTTTTTTCCAGCCCTCCTTATCCAGCACCAAAGCCCGCATCATGCTCCAACTCCCCCACAGCCGTTTCCTAAAGTACTGCCTCGAGCTGTTCGTTGTTCCCCATGATTCGAGACCCGTGGAAATCACACCAGGAACCATAATAACAGGGTGTTTAGCACGCACTCCTTGCGAAACGAGCTTCAGTCCGACGGAGAACGAATCGTAGTTGACTGCCTCTCTTTCCCCTTTCTGCAAACTTATTAGCCCATCCCTCTGTTTTCCAAAAGTCGCAAAGATGCGAGTATACATACCGCCAGATCCCTCGCATCGCTCACAAACCCCGCAGGCAGCACATCCATCAAACTATCCATGCTTAAATCCCCAAACTCCGGGAAATCGATCAGGTCACTCCTCCCCGCAAAGAAGCCCGCAACGAGGATCCCAAACAGCCCACCCAGCACGAAAATGAGGCCATTCCTGCGCTTGGTTTTCGTCTTCTGCTGCTTGTGTTTGTGCGGGTGCTCGTTGTCGTCGTGGATGATTTTCGAGATGGGCGCGAGTCGTACTTCTTCGGCTTTGGCGGGAGAGTCGTCGCGCGGGGGAGGAGGGTCTTTTTTGCCGCGTTTGCGGAGGTAGGAGGACATGGTGATGCAGGGGATGTATACAGATTGGGAGCACAAAAGAGAAGAGGGAGAGGGAGAGCGAAGAGAGAAGTGGTATTAAGAGTTAGTCGGCATCGTTGGTATGTAAGGTCTCGGTGTCAAAAGGAAGTTGCGCGTGCCATGCCAGCCCATCGCAACTTTTGGAACTACGTAACTTGCAGGTGGAGAGATGGGTTTAGACCGTCGGGACTTTGGCACTGCAACAGCTGCCGGAGTCTTTCCGGGCCGCCCCCTGACATTAGCGTTCCACAGCATGTGAAAGTCGTCAATTCATGTGAGAAAATAGAAGTATTGTTGCGAAGTGTATTTCTAGTCTTGACTTGATGTAAGTAATTATCATCTCAGGACACCGGACTGAATTGCGCAAGTCATCAAGTCTCTTCATTGCTCGTCTGCTGGCAATATCTGAAGGATCTGAGCAGTTGGTACTGAACTGAAGCTAAGGGTATCTAGAAGCAAAAATTACTCCATATAAACACGACGTCAATCACCATTTTCATCTTTCTTCTTCGGATAGAAGTAGCTTTCCACCCTGCCATCCTTCGCCTCAAGCAAATCCTTCGAACTATACATGGACGCCTTGATGTTGTACTCGTTGGTAGATGTGATATTTAGGTAAGTCCAGGCATCTGCACTATGTTTAGTATCCGGCATGCATTGTATCCTTCTCCATGTGCTGTAAATGTTTGAGTACTTACCACACTTGTAGAAAATTGCTTTGCTCTTCAAGACCAGGCCAAGATCTTTCAGCTTGAGAAGAACTCGGCGAACATCATCCATGTCTCTAAAGTCTTCCGTATAAATGCAAACAAGACGACCTTTCCTATCATCTCCACTATCTGGTGCAACCTTCGAGGAAATTCCTAGCTGGTTGTTTGCAGTAGCTTTTGCGACAACATGCCACACTTCATTAACCTCTTCGGGCCCCGGGAAGATCATCCACTATTTGTATCAGCTAGTTTCCATGTCCTGAGATTTCCCCGAGACATGTAATCTTACCTTGCCAGTAGTGACATGCAGCTCCACAGCCGTCGCCAGTAGCTCCTTTACTATTTCGTCTCTGTGAGCATTGAGAGCTTTGGTGATTGTCCCCTTGGCTTTTCCGGGGTTCTTCCTCTCCATATCATGTCGCAAGTCCGTTAGCTGACATAGAATCTGATTACCACGAACAACAAACTCGGCCAGGTTGGCGCAATCGTTTGGTGGCGCCTCATCCGCAAGCTTCGCTTCGCTGTACTTGTTCTTCGAGACCTTGCGATAAGGATTGGCGAGGAAGATCCAGGGGTGCACCTCAGTAGCAGGAGTTGTTGCTGGTGGAAGCCGCTGGACAAACTCATCGACACTCTCGCCTAATTGTTTCGCGTACAAGTCACCTTCATATGGGTTATAAAGCGTGACGGTAGTCTCTTCCGGTTTCTGAGCTGCCATGTTTTTACGAGCAAGCTCTATGAGGGAGGGCGATCTGTCTTGGTGCCATGCTTCGGCATCGAACGAATTCGCTCTTTCCTCGAGCTCGTGCTTGGTAGCTTCGTCACCTGAGTCTGTCAGCATTGCCATTTCGGTTTGGACTTGGATAAGAGGTACCATAGAAATCCGAATCATCAGATAAGCATCCTGTATCTTTTGCGGTATTTACCTTTCCTCCGCATCCGATCGCCATGTTGTATTTAGTTGTATGTATACCGTGGACAGAACCCCCTAATGGTCCTGGTGGTCCAGCGTTTAAGACGTGAATCCGCGATCAAAGGGCCAGGGATTGAGACACGATTTCAGGCACCCAAACATGCGCTGAGCTCCAACAAAGACCCGGGTCATATCTCGCTACCAATACTGGATAGTTCACGCCCGCTTTCGAAAATTAATATCAGACAATTGGTGATGAGGAAGGAGAGTTTGGGAAGAAAGAAGTTGGTTTGTTGATGAGGAAATCACGCTAAGCGCTCGGGCCTTCTCGATTCGGCTAATCCACTTCAAGAACTTTCAACCTTCAACTTTCTTTCCTTCCTGTCCATTGCTTTTGCTCGGATGCATCGCGAGTTAAATAAAGGCTACAGGTTATCACAGCTAATTGTTTGTTCGTTCGAGAATACTCTGTATTGGTCCCCAACGTTCGAGATGGCCTCTGGCGAAGACGGGTCTGCTGCTGCAACACAAAAGACATCCATCAGACAGTTATCGGAATTCATCCTCGAAAGGCCGCCGAGCTGCATTGAGTTCATACCAAAGTCCGGACCCAGGTGTGGTAACCTTCTTGTTGTAGGGACATATGAATTACAAAATGATGAATTTGGTGACCACCAGGCCGATGAGGGCTCTGCGGCGGATCCCACGACACCTGGAGGTGATGACCCAAAGGCACAGAAGCGGAAAGGATCTTTGAGTCTTCTTAAAATCTCACCTGTCAACAACAAGTTGTAAGTGCATTCCCATTCCCGGCTGGCCATCTCAGTTCCTCGGTCGATCACTGTCGTCCTGCCGTTTTCTAACTGAACATGTAGAGAAGTGCTTCATACCATCGATTGCGACTCTGGCATTTATGATATACACTTCCTTGGGGGTGAAGAAAAAGATTATTTTGCGGCGGTCTCAAGTACTGGAGTTGTCTCCTTTTACTACGTTAACGAAAAGGTGTTTGCCAGTCATCCATACGCAAAGGAAGACGATGTCCACGAAATCAAGATTCACCCTCTCTTCAAAGCCCAGGTCTTCTCACAGACTACAATCATTACATTTTTCCAATTCATTCCCGCGCAAGCACCACACCTTGGGTCACTCATCTCAGCCACAACTGACGATGGAGGAATATATCTCATGAAGTACTGCCTCAACAACTTCACTGTCGATCTACTCAATAACGGCGAACCGATCAATAAGCACCAGCTCAGATACGCGAACACGCCAGACAATGCGTGGTGCTGCGCTGTGAGTGCTAGTGATCCGTTAACCATCTATTCTGGAGGCGATGGAGGCTATCTCATCCAAGATATCGTCTCTTTTGGACACAGTAAACCATATTCGTACAGCATGGAGAAGAAGCGATCACACACTCACATGTTCCATGATGCTGGAGTCACCGCAATCCTTCCCTTGACTCCCAGTTCGCTTACTGATGAAGAGCTCCTGCTAACCGGAAGTTACGATGAACATGTTCGGCTTTACTCAACAAAGGACAAGAAAGTTCTGGCTGACTTGAGCTTGGACGGCGGAGTCTATCGTCTGAAAAGCCTGGGCCAGGTCAATTGGTTTAGGCCTCAATCTACTACCTATGCAATTCTGGCCTGTTGTATGCATGCTGGTACGAAGATTATTCACGTCAAAGGATCGAAAATAGGCCGCTGGTCAATTGAGGTTGTTGGCAGTCTCAACGTACCTGGCAATGATCCTAACAATTATTGCTACGCAGCGGCCGCCCGACTCTCGGGTCCCCTGGGAATCACTACCAAATACGAGGAGAAAAGACTTTGTGTCAGTGGGACTTGGATCGACAAGAAGCTCGTCGTATGGGAATTTAAACATGAGTTCAAGAGGCCGGAGGATCAGGTCATAGAAGGAAGTCACTCGACCGGTATCCATGTGACACCTCAAGAAGTTTCTACTGGTCTCCAGATTCCTATGGGAAGTGGTAAGCCTGTATCGAATTAGTCATCAGGGGTTGGGTTTAGCGCGGTGAGGCGGGATAGAAGGTACGGCTACATTCACCGGAGTTTGAGATTCGGTGCATCGAAGTGAGCAGCTTTATACCATGTGTCAGATACCTTCGTCTTCATGATTAATCATCATTCATGGCAAGAGGCTTCAGAAATCTTCTTTTACATCTGACTTCTCCTTCACCGAGATCCGGCGCTATTTCTCGACCACAGACTCAGCAATTTCCACATATCGAAATCCAACACATCAAATTCAAAATACACTATCTTCCACTCTTAGATCAGCTCGATCGATCGAATTGGAGACTTCCATGCAAGCTAAAAGCGAGCGATTCAGCCCCTCTCTTTCCGGCACCCTTTTGCGCTTGCTCTTTCTCCGTGCCCGGAAGGCTGTAAAGTAGCCCAAAGACGCGAATCGTGCCAGTACTAGTCACTTATGCTCAAGACCAACTTGACCAAGGTTCGACATATACTGCGAAAGCTATACCAGTGACGCACTAAGTTTGGGAGGACTTCACTGCATGAACAAGTTCCAGTTTGTGAAGAAATGTAAGGAAGGTGTTATGTATGAGAAGATAATGTATGTACAAAAGACCAAAAGTGCGCTGCTTCAAGCTACTTGGAGAAGAAAATCGAAGGGTGGCGGAGAAATTTGTATGGAGAAAGAATTTCAGCGCGATGTCCCAACCAAAGGCAGGGTCTGTGGCAAGGAGGCTTTCCCTCAAAGGATAGCCATGATAGCGTTGTAAGCTGCCTTCTTGTTGAAATTGGAGTCGAAAAGCACGGGAGTGCTGCTCGCGCGCCACGAGTCCTGCAGGAAAACGTGGTCAGAAAAATACTTGTAGGAGACTTAATCGGGAACACTTACAGAGTCTCGGACACCCCAGACGGTGATACCAACACACTTTGCCTGATTAAGGCAGGCTTTGACAACCTATGCCACCAAGTCAGCAAGAGTCAAGACGTCGATTACTTCAAAGCTGGAATCACAGTTGTAGAACTTACATTGACATAATCAGTGCTCCCAGCACCCGCGATATCGAGTTCAGTAATAGCAAGCTCGCTAACACCCGACCCAGCAAGCGTGCTCAACGCACCAGCAACAGCCGCTCCACCACCAGCTCCCAAGTGAGTCTGCGATCCAATACCATCAATCGGCACACCAGCCGCAAGCCAAGCCTTGACCTTGTTCGCCATCCCAGTGGTCTTCCCGTACGTAGCCGTATCAAGGTTGTAATCATTGATATACAGCTTCGCCTTTGGATCAGCAGCTCTAGCCGCTGTGAAAGCAATGTTGACAAAATTGGCACCGATGACGTTATAGAAGACAGAAGAGCGGTAACTCCCATCCTCGTTGAGGATCTCGTTGACGACGTCCCAAGCATAGATCTTGCCTGCATAGCGACCCATCTCAGTCTTGATGTGGTTCTGCAGGACGCTCGTCAAAGTGGCTTTATCCGTGATGGCGGAAACCCATGATGGGAGCTGGCTGTGCCAGACGAGAGTGTGGCCTCGAACGAGCTTGCCATTTGACGTGGCGAAGTTGACGAGAGTGTCGAGACCGGAGAATGTGAAGCTGTTCCTGGATTTCTCGACGGCGTCCCATTTGCCGCTGTTCTCTGGGGTCAACTGACCGAACTCAGATTTGAGGATAGCAGCGTTTTGGGCATTGCTGAGTGTTCCGGAATCGCCGATGTTGCCGAAGTATTTCTTGCCTTTGGCTTTGAACGCGGCGTCGAGACCGGAGGCGGCTGCTTTTGTCACGACAGTGGCTAGGGTGGCTGCAGATGTCTTGAGGGTCGTTGCTGGTAAGACGGCTTTGGAAGTTGTTGCTACGCTGTTTCCGCTACCTGCGAGACATTGGGAGTAGTAATCGTTGATTTTAGTACATGTCGATCCCGAGACACAGCTTGTTGCGCCACTGAATCCAATACCGCCGCCTGTTTGCTGGTCAGCATTCTGGGTTTGGGTATCTCGGTCGAGAGAGATAACTCACATTGGCCATAAAGAGCAGCCTGGGCAGTGACTCCTGAGCCAAATGCGGCTACCAGGAGGGCAGCCTGCGCAATGTTCAACATGTTGAGTTTGGAAGTTGAGAAGAGTAAAGAATGGAGATGAATGTAAACAAGACGAAGCGAAAGATGGTCTGGCCTGAGTCCTCAGATGTTCTCCAAAGCGCGGATTACTGAACAGCTTTATAGGAACGACATTGTAAATAGCTACCCCTTCCTCAGAAGCACTCGTTCTCTCATAATGATGTACAGGGTATACTGGACATTCTTTGTGGAGAAAAATAATGCTCCAATTGCATACTAACCGCAAGAGCTAAGCTTCGTCTGATGGGAATTGCAATTAGCCGATAGACAACTGTTCGGCAAGCTACTCCTTGCGCTCCAATGATGACGAGGAGCAGCACATATATTGTCAGAATTGAGAAAAAAGAGAACATAGAAGAGGAGAAGAGTTAAGCGATGTAACCCAAACAGGGTTGACTTAATATACTCGGAGCGCAGAAACATCCACAACATTCACCTTTCCATCTCAACCTTAAATCTTCCATCAATGGCTAACAGGGCTGTTCCATGCGTGCACATGAACCATCGTGCTTTCTAATACTCAGTCATGGTGCTTGATGTGCAAGCACTGGCCACAAGATGTCTGATGTGTTAAAGTGGTCGGCGAGCATCGGCTAGCAGATGCAGAAGTGACGGGCCGCCACTGTTTCAAGGACAGCCACCGATCTTGACGGCAACTTAATTTATCGAGAACAAGCTTATGTTTCCTTTCCCTCGGTAAGACATCCCATTGGACTCGAGTACGACGTTTCTTTACCTTCTTTGCGAAGATGCTCTCAACTTGTCAAGTTGGAGCTGCCGGAAGTTCAGAAGTCTGGAGTAGTTGAACCAGGTCGCGTCTAATTTGTTGTGGAGTTAAAAGCGAATTAGATTGACAGGTAATGAAGCAGGTGACGAAGCTTCCATCTTCTAGATCGACTAGTTAAATGCTTGACTACCCACAGTCCACCTTAATCCTCCAAAGAAGCAACTCTTGACGAGCGTAAGAAGCCAGAGATAAAGTTGGGCTGGGAGCTTGATTCGCTGTACCTGGCTGATGCATGACCTTGCAACGACAACAACTTGCACTGCAATTTCCAAACTCCGCCACTTCGCCACGCTCATAATATCACAGGAGAAAGTTTGAGTGGAAAATGTAAGGTCTGGATTCTCAAAACAGCCCCCTGGTTGCCCACAAAATCGCTTCCGGACTCATAGCAAGTCCGGGGCGAAGTTGTGTGGGGAAGGAAGGCTGACGCTAGTGTTGCATGTCAAACAGACTTGCTGGGTTGTTCGGTAGATGAATCCGGGACTAGCGGGCCAGTGCTGACTTCTAGGGTCATAGACTCATAGGAAATAGGGGCGACGGGGTTCAATTGCTTTGTATTTGGACCGAAACGTTTGGGGTTTGTACTCTGATTTGAGGTTGAGACTGAAGTATCGGGTGGCTTCCTTCACTTGAAGGATATTTCAGTTTTGAATGTGAAGAGAGATGATGTGAAGATAAAGATATAGGGAGGCCATAGATGTACATTAGTTATAATCAAAAACGAGAAAGCAATGATGTAGGAGCATCAGGAGGGAATTTGAAGACGAGTCAAGATATCTTGTACTTACCCCTCAAATCCCAAATGTGTCCACGTACTCGTCATCGCCTCCTCAGTCTCTCGTCAAAATCGCATCCAGGCTCCTCTTCCCCAACGCATCGGCATTGCGCAGCCTCTACGGCGACACCACATCAAATAACGCGTCGACTAAGATGTAAGACTCCAGGCATCACTGATGGTGACAAGGACCGAAGAATCGCGTCCTGTAAAAACCCGGATCTACTCAAATGACTTGTCTATTTTCATGACTTCTAGACCAACCAACTTCTATCCGCATAACGAGACATAAGAGTCATAATTCATAACACTCGTTACCCTCTCCAAGCTACAGCTTCCCCCAAAGCATCCCAACCATACCCAGTCCACGGCGAGATCATAACCGCCTGCTGGGCCCCAGCAATCTTACCCGTACCCGCAAATGATTTCGCCAGATCCTCTGCATCGAGTTCGCCTCGAGGAGGAATAGCTTTCAAGGCAGTCATGACAGCCATCTCCGCCGTGTATTCGTCCCCTTCGAGCTCCGCCAGTCGGTTCCAACCATGCGGTTGATTCGGGTGAAGGAATACATCGGTTTGAATCTCGGTCAAGACCTGTTTGTCCGGGTCTTCGCCTGACAATGCGGCGATGGCGCGGAGGACTTCGCTGACTCGTGCTTGTTCGAGGTCGCTGATGGTGTGAGTGGTGCGGAGGTCTTGAAGGGTGGAGGTGACCGCTTCGAGACTGTCATCATCGTTGTCGAGGAGGGCAATTATACCTAGCAAGAGGACGGATTGAACGTGCTCGGGGTTCTTCTCGACGCAACCGAAGAGATGGTCGCGGGCTTTTTCTCGGGACTCTTCGTCACCTTTGGCCCAGAGGACTTGTGCAAGGAGGCAGACGGCATCGGGATTCCCGCTTGACTCTTCGAGGGCGGGAATGAAATACTGCAAAGCAGCTTCGTGGTCTTGCGAATAATATTGTGCAAGACCGACGGTGAGATGCGCGGATAATCTACATCTCTGGCGTGACTCAGCTGTTAGTTCGTTGCCCGCGTCCTCTGCACTGAGTTGTAAAGCGGTCTCGCCGTTCTCGATGGCTTCTTCGTATGAACCTGCCGATAGTTGAGATCGCGCCAAGTCTGCCTTCGCCAGTGCGAATCGAGAAAGAGATGCAGGAGATTCAGTGACTTCGTAGTCTGCTTCGACGGTAGTACATATCTTGGACAAAGTTTCTAGCGCTGCAGGAACGTCGTCGATTCGCTCCAAGAACAGACTTGAAAGGTGCTGGTACATGATGTCACTAGGATTCATCGACTGAAGTTGCTGGAGGGCGAACAAGGGTTGGACGAGATCAGTGATACTTGTGGCTGACTTCGATGCTAGTAATTGATCGAATGTAGACTGCGAGTATTGTTTCTTGGTAATAAGTGAGGATGATTCGGAAATTTCCATGGCGTGGGTGAAAAGAAGATTTGCCTCCTTGGTGTCGCCTGTCATCAACAAAGCCAAAAGACCCTGTCCGATCCAAGCATGTGCGAAATCGGGATCGCTCGATTGAGCACGAGTAAAGGTCTCATTGGCGAGTATATAGTCGTTCTGCAGCAGGTACAGAGTACCCAAATTCGTCCATGCTTGAGAGCTTCTCTCGTTGAGGAACAAACTCCGGACAATTGAGTGCTGGGCAACCCGAGGATTCAGCTCGCTGGTCACGACACCGAGGGCGTTCCAAAATTCTGCATTGCCTGCCTCAAGCTCGATAGCTCTCTTGAAGCACCTGACAGCTGCTTTCAAATATCTTGTGCTTCGCTTCTTCAAGCCTGCACACAAACAGACGTGAGCTCGGTGTTCTGCCCAGCCCAGATTGTAGTATGCGACGGCTTGAGCGTGAATATCGTGGGCAGATGCATGGATAGCCCTTTTCTGAGCAAGAACAGAAGCATGTAAGCACCGCGTCAAATTCAGCCCATCAGCTTCATCAGCAGAATAGAGACCATTAGCAAAGACAACATCGACTCCGACTCCATCTATGTCTGCAAAAAGTGCATATGCATCCTTCTCATCGCCTATTTGTAGGAGTTCCTTTATTTTGGCATGTGGGAAGTCCGAAATGCGGCTTTGGATCCATGAAAATACCGAGCAAGCATCCCCAACAGCACGCCAAAGATTGAAAGCGTCAGGTCTGCTGGGGGCTAATGCAAGAGCTGTATCTATAGTTTGAGCAGCTCGCTCCGCAGCATATCCGAACAGCCCTTTGTCAATACCATCCCAAGAACTCTCTACTAGCGCTTGAATCAGGGCGATAGAAACTCCAAATTCAGATGGCCTATCTTGGAGGACCAACTTGTACCCTTCAATGGCATCATCGTAATCACCCAATTCCCGCTTAACATTCGCGAGCATATGTTTGGCGAACCAAGTCTCTCCAGATTTCTGTTGCTCGACCTCTTGCTCGAATTGTTCGGCATGCTGGAAGGCTTTCGTAGCAGCAATGTATCTGCCAGAATTGTGGTAGCTCTCACCAAGACCAACCCAAGAGTGGTAATCATTTGGCGAAATTCTGAGAGCGGACTGAAATGAGACAATACTCTTTGCGTAGTCTTGTTTATTCAGCTCTGCAACTCCTAGTGCCGCAAATGGCCAACTAATACCCTTCCGCTTCGAGCCAGGTGACGGTCGTACTTTCCCAGAATCTACTACGCGCTGTGCTACGACTTCAACGAGTTCCCATTCTCCTTGTTCTGCGAAGATCTTGGCGAGTCGCTCAGCAGCCTCCACTTCTGACGGTGAGAGTTCAAATGCTTTCTGGAAACACTTTCGTGCTCTCTTGTTGTCTCTGAGGTAATCCGCATATAATATACCAAGACTGGTGTACGCTGGCGCGAAGTTCAAGTTACTCTTCAGAGCAGACAGGAAATATGAATATGCACCGTTCCGATCTTTCCGCGCTGCTTTTGTGGTGTCGGTGTTCCAGATGCACATGCCAATCCGGTATTGTGTTTGAGCAAGCAAATCCCGATTGCGAGGGTCTTTTCCATTTATCTGGGCAAGACAGGCCTCCAAATCATCTCGTCCTCTCTTATAGTCACCATTGAGAGCTTGGACCCAGGCAGCTTCGGTTTTGACACGGACATTGTTCGGATCTCGTTTTAGTGCTCTTACGAGAAAGTCGATAGCTGCGGGGAAATCTTCTTCTTCCTCATAGATCAGACCTACACCAATCAAAGCCGGAGTTGACGTAGGATTTCGCTTGAGAAGTCCATCGAACAAAGTCTTTGCTTCGGGGTGATTCTTGGGAGATTGATAGAAGACCAAAGCCGTGCCAAGAAGAGCTGTAATTGCATTTGACGAGTGGTCAAATTTTAGTCCAGTTCTGTTAGACTCTTCAACAATCAATCGACGACCGTTTCGCATGAGCTCAACGACACTTTCATATTCTTCCAGAAATTGATAGTACTCTCCCATGAGCCGATGGGCGAGAATCGATTTTCCGGAATCTGAAATGCCATCGGTCATCAAGAGTAGACGATCCTCGCCAGTCAGGAATCCGTCCAAGGCAACTCCTCCGCCATCATCATCGTCGTCCTCGCTCTCATCAGACTCAGTAGTTTCCATCTTCTGGACTGGCGGAGGTGGTGGTGCAAACGGTGAGATCTCACTACTCATGAATCCTCGCAAGACTTGTCCGAGCCCTGCAGTTGGGAAGAAGGTGTAGTATTCGCGCAAGACGTTGACGTCTAAGTCTCGAATATTCTCTGCGTCTTGCCACTCAATCGCGATATCCCAAGCCATCTTGAACGGGTGCTTAATGATGACCATATCATTCGCAAGCTTCAGAGCCTTCTTCCGTTTCTCAGTCTTCTCTGGACCGGAAGGGAGAACGCTCAATGCCTCGACGCATCGCTGAACCAGCTTTTCTTCGTACTGCCGCCGTATCTCATCATCATTACTCCAGTCGATGATCTGGGTGTACAATTCCTCCAAATCGCTGTCTCTGAGAACTTCCCGCTTGACTTCGGACGTGACCTGTCCAATCTTTGCTCCAAGTCTGGTTCTTCGCTCGCCGATTTCCTTATTGATACGTTCCTTTTCCTCAAACTCGGTTATCGTTGCCATGAGCTGATAAGTATGGGCGGGGTGAGGAACTCTGCCCTCGAGGTAGTCATAAATTGGACTCGTTGGTAGGACTACTTCTTGAGCTTTCTTTTGCTGCAGCCGCGTGCCTTGACTTTTTGCAAAGGCAAGAAATTTGTCCACCACATCTTGACATTTGTACTTATCATCGGCGTCCCTGTATATTTCCGCCAGTCGCAATGCTGCTGTCTGGTATGCAGATATTTTCTCTCCACCACCCTTCTCGTATAGCTGTATAAGGCCCTGCCAGGCTTGTGGTTCTGAGTCTTTGATCTTTGAAGCCGCATCGTAAGCTTTCTCGGCGTCTGCAGGTTTGTTTAGTTTGCCGGAGGCAAATCCTAGGAAAATGGACCTGTGAGCTGGTTAGCAAAGCTATCCAATGAATCCGTTGATCCCAGGGCAGGTCAGTATATTTTGGCAGTACAATACAATATACTTACGCTTGGTAGTTCCTCGGGTCAGATGCCAGCAGCTTCTGAGCTTCTTGCACAGCATCATCATATTTTTGAGCCTTTACCGCTGCAGCAATAGCCTTCAACGCTGCTTTTGGTCCTGACATGTTCAAGAGGCTGTCTCTAAGACTAGCATACTTGATTTTCGCAGTCAAATATGTCAAGAAGTTCTGGAGCTCTCCGCGTCGTGATTGTGGTTGCAGAGTGTTGACATGGAATCCACATGTAAAGTAGGTATCCTGCTAGTCGCGCCGTCATGTTGCTCTGCCCGCCCATGCCACTTCCACAGCCTTGTCTGATCCTTGCAGTGGGTGAACGAGGAGGGGCTCGGAACAACAATATTCCCACCACCCTGTCTGCCCGTCCATCTCCTGAATAAGGATGCTGCCGGCGGAACTTCGGCTCGCATGGCATCCGAGCCGACGGGACCTTTCCGAGAGCGACGAGACGGGATGCAATCATCATCCAAGGACCAAGCAGTCACCAGTAAAGTACATAGCAGCACACGACGAGTGCCGCCACTCCGCGTTATTCAGCACATCACAGTTGCTACTCGCTGGCTGCATTTACCGCATCTTCCCCTCTCTTCCTTTCTTCGCAGTCCTCTGTTTACTTTACAGATCTTTCTCATGCTTTCGCAATAGTCGGTGGCGTAATTCCCACAGCCTTGGAAGCTCCGTGGTGTTGCAACGCTATTGAGTCCAAGGAAGACGAAAACAAGTGGACCTGGCAGGACGTCTCGCATTCCAAAAATCTTGCTCTGCACTGTATGCGACAAGCAGAACATTTTGAAATCGCAAACTAGAACTCCGTCAATTCTTCAATATGCCGCTGAGACTCACCATCGAGGACGGCCACTTCCGCGATGACCATGGCAGACAAGTTACCCTTCGGGGTATCAATATGGCGGGAGACGCCAAGTACCCCAGCAATCCGGATCAGCCCTCTCATATCCCTATGGACTTTTTCGATGGAGATACAGTTAACTTCCACTCCCGACCCTTCCCAGTCGAGGACGCGCACCTTCACTTCTCCCGACTGAAGCGCTGGGGCTACAATACCATAAGATATGTCTTCACGTGGGAAGCGATTGAGGCGGCAGGACCTGGGATATATGATGAAGAGTGGATTCAGCATACCATTGAGATTTTGCGATTGGGAAGGAACTATGGCTTCTACATATTTATGGATCCGCATCAGGATGTCGTATGTTGATCTCGTGGCTGGATTGCGGAAATTTGCTAATGACTACAGTGGTCGAGATTCTCAGGCGGATCTGGAGCTCCCATGTGGACGTTATACGCGTGTGGATTGAATCCCCAAAGCTTTGCCGCGACAGAAGCTGCACTTGTACACAATACCTATCCGGAACCTGAGAACTTCCCCAAAATGATATGGTCAACGAATTACACTCGAATGGTTTGCCAGGTCGTGTTCACACTTTTCTTCGGAGGCAGAGACTTTGCGCCAAAGTGCATCATCGATGGGAAGAATATCCAAGACTACTTGCAGGATCACTTTATCGGTGCTCTCGCACACCTAGCTAAGCGGATACACGAAGCGGGCGACTTGGAGAATGAGGTTGTCATCGGATGGGAGAGCATGAATGAGCCAAATCGCGGATTGATAGGCTGGCAAGATATCACGGTGATACCTAGCGAACAAAAGCTGCAAAAGGGTACATCACCAACTGCCTGGCAGGCTATGTTGACTGGATCTGGAAGGGCTTGCGAAATAGACACCTGGGATTTTGGAGGCATGGGACCTTACAAGTCTGGAAGAGTTCTCGTCGATCCGCAAGGAGAAAGTGCATGGCTTCCAGCGAATTATGATGAGTCAAGGTATTCGTACAAACGAGACCCCGGATGGAAATTGGGAGAGTGTATATGGGCCCAGCATGGGGTCTGGGATCCAAGCACTGACACCCTACTGAAGAAAGACTACTTCAAGAAGAACTCGAAAGGAGAAGTTCTCGATTATGAAATGTTCACCAACACATATTGGATGGACTACTACCGGAAGCATCGGGATGCCATTCGAAGTTACCATAAAGACAGCATATTATTCTGTCAGCCTCCGACATTGGAGATCCCTCCCAGCATCAAGGGTACTCCAGACGATGACCCGAAAATGGTCTATGCGCCCCATTATTACGATGGTCTGACCTTGATGACCAAGAAGTGGAATCGTTACTGGAATGTCGATGTTCTTGGTGTCTTGCGAGGAAGATATATGAGCCCGGCATTCGCAGTGAAGATCGGGGAGACCGCAATTCGGAATTGTTTCAAAGACCAATTGTCCGCCATCAGACAGGAAGGATTAGACTACATGGGCAACCACCCATGTGTCTTGACAGAATTCGGTATCCCTTACGATATGGACGACAAATACGCTTACAAGACTGGAGATTATTCTAGTCAGTCTGGTGCTATGGATGCCAATCATTTTGCCGTCGAGAACAGCTCAATGGCCGGCTATACTTTGTGGTTGTACATGTGTGAGGTATGTTGTTTTCCATACTTAAGTAAGTGGTATCTAACGAGAAAAGAACAAACATCATTTGGGCGATCAATGGAACGGAGAAGATTTGTCTATCTTTTCGTTAGATGATCAACCACTCCCATTGTCACCAATTCCTCCTACGCCGTCAAATGGGTCATCGACCAGTCTGGTCCACAAGGCTGGTCCCATGTCAAAGAAGGCTTTCTCAGACGAGTCGGCCGTCAATCCCGGCAATCTGAAAGACAAATTGAAAACCCCTTCAATTTCTTCGGAAGCCAAAGCGTCGGATTCGCCACCCGAGCTCACCAGTGCACCTGGCTACAGAGCTGCAGAGGCATATGTACGACCCTCTCCGATATCGACAGTCGGAAAGATCCTGAAATCTGGATTTGACTTGCGAAATTGTATCTTCACGTTCACACTTCATGCCCATAAGCCTAGTACGGAGGAAAAGCCAACCGAAATTTTCTTGCCGGAGTTCCACTTTCCCAAGGACAAATGCGAGATTATAGTTTCGGCTGGAAAATGGACCATTACCACGGATGACGAAGACGGCGGAATGATTCAGAAGCTGAGATGGTGGCACGTGGAGGGTGAACACAGTATCAAGGTCACTGGTGTTCAAAGAAGGCAAAACATGGCCCTGGGTAGAGAGGAGGAAGAGGGCTATTTGGATCAGTGCCAGCAGAGCAAATGCTCTGTGATGTAAATTATGAGGTTATGACGGTGCATTAGCATTTGCACTTCCCAGATGAGCGCATATTTTTATTCACACAGGTCGGAGTGTTTGCAAGGAGTTTGGGTAACCAGGACTGAGCTATTGTGCGGCTACATTGAATACTTGGTTTAATTGTACTTTTACATTCTTGATCCCGCAGCCTTTTTGAAGACATTTAACATCAATGGTGCAGATTGATGATCAGTATCGCAATATCTATTGTAGTACATCTGGGGACTTCATGAGAAAATCTTAGTTCTATGTCTCGAACATGAAGTTGAAACATCAAACTAGAGAGAGCTACAAGACTAAGCAAGCATAAATGTGTGGATAGCCTGACACCTTGAAAAGGATCCTTGAACCAATGTAAACACAGCCCTCAGTTGATTGGCTGCTTCTCAGACATAGGCAGCCTTGCCCCATCGGAGAATTAGCGGGCGGCCGACTTCCATGGTTCAGCCTCCTCAAGGTTGAAAGAAGGCCGAGATAGACTTTGCCATCTTCTGCTCACAGCTTTTCCACTTGCAGTCTCATTCTTTGTGATTCTCGACCCAAAGCTGTATCACATCTCAAGCTACCCTACTCTAGCGAAACTTCAGCCTTCGTATGGTCTTCTTTATCAATCTTCTCCTTGGTGTGCGCCGCCGAGCTCTTTATCACCATTCAAAATACACGCGCAGACTTGCCATCAGCTCACGACCTAGATGCCCATCTGTCACTGCAAGATATTTGACCCATAAGAGCTCTATCGAATACATATACCATCCTTGCAATACCCAGAGAAAATAGATTCGCAATGAACGGCTCCTCAAACGGCCACAGTACCAGCGGCGTGCACAGCACGAGCGAGGGTGCCAACCAGATGAACGGAGGTAGCACAACTTTGCTTCCCCAAATCCAAGAAGCCCTGCACATCGTTCACGGTCCATACTCCTCGAATGACTCCCGCAGAGAAGCTTCGATCTTCCTAGACAACATTAAGAGCAACGCCGAGGCACCGTACCATGGCTTCACACTGGCCTCCGACAAGAGCCAGCAGCCTGTGGTCCGCCACTACGCCCTCTCCCTCCTCGAGCACTCAATAAGACATAAATGGGCAGAATACTCGGAGGCACAGGGCACGACGTTGCGGGAATGGATATTGCAGCTCTCGCAGAATGTTTCGAGCGAGGACCCATTATACTTACGGAACAAAACTGCACAATTATGGGTGGAGATTGCAAAGAGAAGCTGGGCTGCGGAATGGCTGGATATGGATCAGCTACTGGTGCAGCTGTGGGAGGTTCCTGGATCAGTGGTACACAAGGAATTCGTGCTGTTCGTTTTGGAGACTCTTTCCGACGAGGTCTTCAATGGAGAAGATACAATTGCGGTTCTGCGAGAAGGCGCTCTTAGCAAGGCATGTGTGGAGATCTTCACACCAGCAATTGTGCTCGCGGAAGCTTTCCCAAACAGACAAATTGGCACAACGGTCAGATATGGCGAGGAGGGCTGGTTGGTGAGAATGGGGGACCTGCTGAACCAATGTCTAGACAATGACCTGGCGGGCAATGCGCAGTACCAGAGTTGTGCTGTCAAGACTCTGGCTGTTTATAAATCGGTTATGCCATGGGCAATCCCAAAAGCAATTTCTAGCGCATCTTGCGTCCAGCATATGTGCAAGAGTCTTGCAACTCCAAGTGTTGTGGTGCAATTGGTAAGCCACTTCATCAGCAGGGTTTTGCCAGACTTGCTAACAGAACCAGGCTTCTGTTGAAGCTCTCCATGCTTTATACAGCAGATTACATTTCTCAGATGAAGAATTCCTGTCGCTAGTTTGCCCTATGTACACCAGCCAAATGGTTGACCTCCTCCGCAAACTTTTCGAGTACTCAGTAGTTGATCCTCGGGACATTGACGATGAGAAGTATTTATTTGCCAAAAAATTCTCAGAGGTATGCTAGTCCTACCAAACATCACTTTTGCTCTCACTAACTCAATTCCAGATGATCTCCAATCTCGGCAGCTTCATAGAGCAAAAGATCTCAGCCATACCTGAAGACTGCGATCTTCCCAACCTTTTGAATCTTTTTCTTGCTATTGCTCAAAGTCAAAGCTTTGTTATTTCGATACCCCTTCTCGTTACCTGGACCCGACTTTTCCGCTCAGATACCATTGGCAGTTCTCCTACCATCACCCCTCTAATTGCACCTCTTCTCGAGTTATGCAGCTCGAGATTAATACGCTACGAGAATCTCCCTGAAGATTCGGACGACCCCTCTTTAATTTTCTTGCTTGAGGATATCGACACGATCCCTGAGCGGCACGCCTTTCTTGGTAACTATCGGCGGTACAGTGTGCAGATCATTGAGTGCATTGTTCGTCAGAAGCGGACAGAAGCTATCTATCATATTTTGAGCCAGGTCGATAACTCCATGCGGCACCTATATGACGGCCAGCCTCCGTTTTCTAGTAGGTTATGCAAGGGCCCGCTCTATTCCATTGCTAATGCCAAACAGTCGAATCTTACTCCAAGTCCTCAATTCCTGTCCTTCGCACAGATGCACACTTCACAGTGGTGGAAGCTGCGTTGAAAGGATACATGAAATGGAGATCATCTTCTGGATCGAAACCTCAAGAAGATGTAAGTTTGATCATCTCCACAAGAATCTAACGGATGCTGACGGAAAGTCAGGAGCAGGAACGTACTGCTATGGAGGGCAATATTGAGGCTTGGTGCGATGGTCTAATGGAAATCACGTTCGAGGTACGACGTCTTTCACTCAGCCAGCGTACTTTACTCATATGATTTAGGATCCCATGATCCGGAAGCGTATACTCCAGCTTGCAGTTGCATTCTCAACAACGGCTCTTGACAAGAAGGAGTCTTTCATGTTGAAGGTTTTAGAGCAGCTTCTGACGAGTAGACATGTTGAGCGACTAGGGTATTCTGCATATAGCGATGCAGTGAAAGAATTGCAGGCCGACAGTGTTTACGAGCTACAGAGACTGGCTAGCAAAATGCCTGATCAGCTTTTGGTAAGAAACTTACGCTCCCCGAGAAAGCAAGTACTGACGTATATAGGATGTCTACGAGCAGCTTGAAGCGAAAGTAAACGAGATCATCTCATCAGGAGCATTAGACACAAAGAGACAGACCTCCTACAATACATTCCTCTTCACAATAATGTAAGCAGCCATTTGCCCCTGATACGCCGCTTCTGGGTATTGATAGTCATAGTCTGAAAGCCTCCAAGATCGAATCAAACGTTCGATTAGAAAAGCTACTTGGTTTCGTCAATCCCGTCAAGCAATTGTGGCAGAATCCAGAAATGGACCAAGCTCTTGCCTCATTTGGTGGATTCTCAGACTTGCTTGGCTTGAGCAAGGTTCGAGACTATCTGGTCAGCCGAAGAGTCCATGAGATTGAGGAATGGGGACTCTATCAACTTGATGAAGAAGGCCAGTCACTTCAAAAGGAGCTGGATGAGCGACTAAAGGTAAGGGGAAGGATTATTCCTGGCCAGTATCGTGCTTACCTGTTGCCAGGCTCTTCCATTGCGAACGACCAAATCATTCCTGAGCTGCTCAACAGAAAAGGTAGAAAAAGACACACCAACATACAAGGTCTCGCTTCTTCTATGGCGCGAGGCTTTGCCAGTCATCCTTCCAAGCTTGCTTAAATTCCTGAGGTATATTCTCTCAATCGCCAAAAAAACATGCAGAACTAACATCATAGTCACGCTCACTCCTTCCACAATCCGGCAAACTGGGCTGGGCTTCCTGAAGACATGCGACCTTTGGTCAGCAGGATCTTGACAGACCGGTTCTGGCAGGCTGGTATTTCAACTGGCAGTAAGGATGACTTTTACGCTCGAGTTACTGGAACAAGAAGCACAATGGAGGGATTTGCTTCCTCTATCCGCGGCAGTATCCGTACCATCAGAGAAGCTTGCTACTCTATCCTTTGGTGCATGAGCAAGCTTGATGTCGATTTCTATGGTTTCAATGAACTGCCTGGACCATTAGCGCATGCGCTCTTCGCAGACGCAGATTGCTTGTCAACACACCAACTCATAGCTCTGCTCAACGTTGTTCGTTTGCTGGTTGATGACTGTCCTGTCGAGCTACGCGGTCATTTCGTGCCTCCGATATTGGCAACGTGTTTTGCACAGATAGATGCCAAGTGCAGTTCGGAGTGGGAGAAACTTGCTCATAAGCAAGTTGCGGCAGCCGACGGAGACAATTTGACTGATGAGATGAAAGCAGAAAGTATCTTGCGCCAATTGACTCATGCGGCGGTCATGATAGCTGCTGGTGTCCTGGATCCTGCGCGTCAGAGTGAGAAGCTCCATGCTCACCCAAGAGCTCTGCTAACGGTTTCTAGATGTCGCAGCAAGCACTACAACGGCCAAAGATGCTTCAACATACAAAGCGGAGGATGCAGCATCGTCATATCCATCTATGAGAACATTCTGTCTCACCTCCTCCACCATTATCGAACCTCTCCTGATGTTCATGACCCATGCAATCCGCATGCGTGATGGCCGATGTTGCGGAGTCGTCCTGCGCATTTTCCGTTCTCTCATCCCGGATTTTGCAACTCAAGACACACCCCTCGCCCCATCTATTCGAGAGTTCATCAGCACCGACGTCCTCAAAGCCTGTATCTCCTCACTCAACGAGCCGTACTTCGTCGATCTACAGAAAGACCTCGCACAACTCATTGCCTCAATCCTCATCTACTACTCCAACTTGACGCCCACCCCTCGCCAAATCCTTGTTAGTATCCCAGGTGTCGAAGAGCGCTCAGTCGATAAATGCATCGACTATGTCGCGCGTCAAGGTATGCAGCAACGTCAGCAGCGGGCTTTAGTCCTCGATCTCCTCCGTGATATCAAGGGCGTTAGCATAAGTGAACAAGGCCGCATCACGAAGTCTGTTTCGGCGGTCCGGAAAGATCGCAGTAAGATGCAGCAGGAATTCATGAAAGAGCCGCCGCCGTCCACCGAGCCGAGGCAATCGAGTCCTAATTTGGTGGGAGTCGCTGGCATGTTTGAGGAGCTATGAGACTGATGATGGGTCAAGTCCTGTAAAGCGATGCCATGCCATGCCAGCTCATGCAAATTCTTGCGAAGTGGCGATTATGTCGTCTTTGCTTGGGATGGCATGGGCTGATCTGACCCGATGACTCGGATTGTTCATTGTTTGGACTGTGCTCGACTGCACGCATGGCATGGCATGTTTACAAACAAACATGGTCATGGTTTGTACATCAACATGCAGAGCAAGCGAATGGGACGAATTGGACCGGAAACGAAAACAAAATTGAAGAACCGAGGCTGTTTCCTCTCTTCCCTCGATCTCTTGGCCACTCTGCTCTGCTCCGATCCGATCTTCTTTTCTTTTTCGTCTGCTCGTGAGCAAGGAAACAGACCACCGGACTTGAACATGAGTTGAGTATGAATATGAAGAATGGGGTGGTGGCCTGGGGGAGCATTGCTTTTGTACGATTGATGAGCATTTGACAGAGAGTGGGGCTGCTCAATGGGCTGGATCTGCGATGGGCGCAGAAGGAAACTGTGGAACTAAAAATGGCGGACTGGAATTTCTTCAAGATGGATTGGGGGACTTGTGGCTATTAGAAAGGGTATAATCTCACGACTTGCAAAATTGTGGAGAGAATGGACGCGGAAATAAAAGAAAATAATGGGAGGGCTGAGTTGATGATCGGAGGGAGGCAGGGATATGTGTATAGCAGATAGCTACGCTGGAGAGTGCGACAGAATTGAGCATTGATAACATGATAACCAGAGACCTTAGTTGCATTTGCGACTCGTCGGTTCTACAATCAACACTTGTTAATTCTCGCCATAAACTTCTCCAAGATCACTGGACAGCCACGATTCTGCCTTTTATGTTCGCTTGATTTCTGCACGTCGTATTTAATTATATTCTACCCTAGAATCATCACTTCGAGTTCAGAATACGAGATCCAACAGTACAGGTTCTCTCACACCTAGATCAAGTTCGACAGGCTGAGACCTGCACACTATTTGAAACGGGCGCCAGCGTTGCCGAGCAAGCCGAGTCAGACAGCCAGACTTACTCCTGCATGCAAGTGGAGTGCGTCAGGACCAGGAAGTGCGATTTAAAGTGCTGGCTGCACGCTGTACCTCCGTACAGTGGTTTTCCGCTTTGACCCCTCCCTTGGCTTTTTCTGTACGGAGGGGAGGGGCATGCAGTGTTTGTGCACTTTTATGTTTTTCTGCTTTTGAGCTTGTATGATTCCATTTCATGAGTGAGCAAGCAGCTCGGTTTGGACACCGATGGTTTGATTTCCGTGATTTACGTATAGGAGATTGAGATACAACAAGAGACAGTCTGAAGCACGAGTCGATCAAACATAGATAGGTCGACACCGGAAAGAATTAACGGGGATGAGACGAGGAGCGGTACGGTACGCTGCGGTACGTATGATCGAGGAAAGTGGAGGGAGAACAGCGGATATCCACATACCGGGTCCGAGCAAAAACTCAGCACTTGCACTGAGGATGGGTGAGTGCTGAGATCAGTGAGATGGCGACGTCCCCTGTCCGGTATATCAGATCGTAGTTTCTCCCCTGTCCATGTCAAACTTCTCGGAAACGGTACCGAGATATCATAAAGGAACATGCCGCCGTGTGAGTGAAGATCATCATCTCTCCTCCATGAATTTACATTGAGATTTGGTGGAAATATCACGATACTTTGATACTTGATGCAGATATGGTTCATGAGAGATGTGAGAAAGTTTAGTAGCTTTAGTACTAATCGTATGGTGTCCTGGATGGAGCGACGGAAGTGTGTTTTGCAGCACTAGTTCCCGTTGATGTTTCGAGGATTTAGACCTCGTCTCCTAGCTTAGGTAACGTACTTTCCAATCAATTGTTCTAGGGTGCGTGCTAGGTTTCTGGTTGTTCTGACGGCGCCGGTGTGGCAGATGTCAGGAAGCCCGGCTGGTCTGTTGTCTCCTAACTGAGGATAGTTAGTGCTGTGTCTTAGATTCTGGTGGCTCTTGCTAGTTGATCGAGAACTACCTCCGTAGAAATCCGGGGTCTTGAGGATGGTGTCCCGTGCTGATTAGTTCCCTTCATTTCTCCTTGACTCTCAACAGCAACTCATCACTCGATACTTCAACAAAAGACAACGTATGCTGTCAATCGTCAAGTAAGTAATTGATTGGAGGACTTATTCTCATAGCTTTATTTGCTTCTTTGAAGACTTCGGTGGCACGATAGGCTTCACTGCAGCTGTGCAGTGCAAGGGCCAAACGCTGTAGGAGCGAATCAGACACTCGTACATAGACCTTACGGGGAATCCTCAATATCGGCATCTGCAATTGCTGCCCCGGAGGTGGTGCTCAGGACCACAATGCACTGCTTCTGAACAAGCTTACATCTGTCACGGCTCGTTTTCTTCTTCTTGTCGTCAAGAAGAGCCCGGCTGTCAAACTGACTGACACGTATAGTTGGTGCACAGTCTCCAACCCGTCAGCAGCTCCTCTTTCATCCGGATCTTTTTGATATGGAGGAGAAGAGGACCCTTGATCATCCAGATATCGGTCGTGCTTCAGAAAAGTCCCGAACAGCGCCCCATGGTTGTTCCAGGGCTCCCATGCAAACCGAACTGACACACCCTTGAATCTCCATCGATCGAGGATCCCAGATCCCTGGGCGAAGCGTCGCACACGGCACAGCAACAGCAAGCAGGGCAGCTTCCCCCATATTAGTAACTCCCAGGTACTTCCCAAGGCTGAGAAAGCGACTCCATTTCTCCTGTTCTTCATCCCAAGATATCAATTTTCTACCGGTTCAACATTGACGCTGTTCGAGTGCCCCCCCTCTGGTACGCTTGATGTTTCTCCAGCACAACCGAACCAAGCATATCACAGTCCAGACATCATAGACTTCGGCATTCATTTGGATCTTCCGATCGTTTCCTCGCATCCAGTCGATCATCAGAGAAGGAGTTGAGAGCCGCATCCACCTCCACAGCTATCACGCCTGTGGTCATTTCCTCTCTCGACAAGAGTACCTTCACCTGCCACGGTTTCAAGTTGTTGCACTGCCATCTGACAATAATTGCCCCCCGCCGCAACTTGGAAAGGAGACGTCAGCAACGTCCAATATATTCCGCAACTTATCAGTTTAGACAAAAAGCGAAAAAGTCACTTCTGGAGAATCTGGATTGAGTGACGAACGGCTCGGAAGATTCTCATTCGAACGGCTGATCTACCACTTCTTGTCGATCTCTAGCACAGCCCTTGTACCTGTGGCGGAGTGAGGATATACCGATAGCAATATGGTCTATTGTGGCAAGCCCTCGAGGGGCTGTCAGATGTGCAGGACAAGAAGAATTAAAGTACGAAGTCTTCATTTTCCATCAATTTGGATGTTGGAGTAAGCTCTTGCTAATTACCCCGCAGTGTGATGAGACAAAACCAACGTGCAACCAGTGCGCCAAATCAAGGCGAGTATGTCCTGGATACAAAGACGACTTCGACTTGGTCTTCAGAAATGAGACGCAAGCTACTGAGAGGAGGGCTCGGAGAGCAGTGAACAGCAAGAGGGCGGGATCTCAGATTTCACTGGCAACGCAACAATCATCTTTCTCAGCCACATCCACAGACGAGACGAGCCCCGAAAGATCGCCAACACTGATCGCGCCGAATCCAGACCAGGATATGTCGAAGGCGATATCACCACTAGGTGCATTATCAATTCCATTAGAACAACAAGCACCCTGTTTCTTCGTCTCCAATTTCGTTATTGCGCCTCGTCTGGAGACGAGAGGATATTTTGACTTTCTGCTCCCGATGCTTAAAAGCGAGTCGGCGAACTCGCACCTGTCGCTTGCATTCTCGGCTGTGGCGATGGCTTCTCTGGCGAATCGACCAAATACTAGAGGTCAGCGAATGTTGTTCAGTCAGGCAATTGGACAGTATACAAAAGCGTTGAAAGCCACGAATTTGGCCCTTCAAACGCCGGCTCATCAGAAGACGGATGCGACGTTGGCGGCTATTTTGATGTTGGGGTTCTTCGAGGTATGATATCCCGCTTTTAGTGCTGGATGATGAGTAAACTGACTTCGTTAAGACGGTGGCTTCGGAAAAGACCAATGCTATGGCGTGGTACTCACATGTAGACGGTGCAGTACAACTTGTGAAGATGAGAGGTAGGAAGCAACTGCGAACGAAAGCAGGCTATTCGCTATTCATAGCCGTTAGACAACAGATGGTAAGGAGTATTTCAAGTCACACCACTTCCGAGTACTAACACAACGAAGCTCGTATCCGTATTATCAGGCTCCAAGCCCTTGACTATGGGCGCAGAATGGTGGATTGCCGACATCGAGAAAGACAAAACCGGCATCTTCGTCACCTACCTCTCCTGCCGCATCGCCGAGCTCCGCGTAGAGCTCAACAACGCACTCTCCACCTTTCCTCGCACCCCCGAATACTTCCAAGAAGTAACAAACATCATGCGGCGCGGACAAGCCCTTGAACACGAATGTGCAGAATGGGAAGCCATGCTCCCAGACGAGTGGCGACCTCGTACTGTCTCCTGGGTGGACCAAGTTCCCGGAGGCGATATCACGAAGGCGGAGGTTTTCCCAGGGAAGGTAGATATGTATAGCGATATCAGTATCGCGAATCTCTGGAACCAGATGCGAGTCGCTAGGCTGTTCATCTCTGGCGCAATAGTTCGCTGTGCGGCGTGGATCTGTTCGCCTGTTGACTACCGCACGACACCGGAGTACGCGCAGGCTGTACGATTATGTGTCGATCTTGTTACAGACGTCATTGCTGCGACACCGTACCATCTCGGCTGGCGTGTCAGTCAAGGCGGGATTCTGAAGTCGGGAGATTTCTCGAGTCCCTTGTCGGGAGAGGGGATGGGCGTCACAAGCGCGAAGGCTATCGGAGGGGTCTTTATGATGTGGCCGCTGTTCAGCATTTCGAATACGGATTATATATCTGATTCTCAGCGGATATGGGCGAAGGGACGACTCATGTATATAAGTGAGTCGTTGGGACTGAATCATGCGAAGGTGTTGAGTAACGTAAGCGCATCCTCTTCTTTGCCCTCCCCCTTTGTTATCACCGCTCTATCACCCGAGTACTGGCGAGGTGTTAAGCGAGGGAAATTCCGTGCTGACATTGGATAAACAAAACAGTTCCACCTTCGCCTCCCATCTATGATCATCCGTCGAGACAACATGATGCACATGGCACAATCGCTCTCACCATCCGCTGTCTCAGCTTCAACACGCGGCTTCTCGCCTCCTATCGCGGCAAACACATCACAACATATAACAACTAGCACGATCACCAACCTCGCGGCCTCGAACGGCTTCACAAATCCTACTAGCTTTATCTCCAGTCCGAACCTCCATCAAAACCAGACCCAAAACCAGAATCAAAAACCAATCCCTTACGCGAATTCAAGTCCGTCCAACAGTAGCAGCGCTAATGCATACACCACCCAAGCCCAACCAGGAACTTCAAATATGGAAGCTGGACAAGGCCAAGGAGCAGGAGCTCCAAATGTCATGACAACTGGTCTACCGATATATACGCTCAATCCACTACAGCAGCGTGAAGCAATGCTAAAGGAGAACTGGGAGAATGAAAGGAAGAATCTCTTGAAGAAAGCAAGTAATTCGCAGGGAGATTCGGTGGAGAGGTTATTGGCGAATTATTTCGTTGTTTGAGGGACCAGTGTCATACGAGTCTCGGGGTAGAGAGGAAAAGCGTCGAGTGGGACAGGCGTTCTTGGAGTATTTTGTGATCTGTGGTTGGACTCAAATGGACTTGGGATTGGGATTGCGATCGGAATTCTGGGGGGATGATCAAATTGTATGGCATAAGATCAGGGAGTCATGTGTCTATAGATCCAGCTCAAGGGCAAGGAAGGTATGGTCAGGGAATCGTTGCACGGTTTGGCGGGAGGTACTCAGTCTGCATTTCATATATCGGTGGATATGGAAGGCATATCAGGTGTTTTATACTCAAAATGCCACGAAATTACGTGATTGTCCTGAAGCTTTCTACTGCTTCATTGTAAGCCTCTCTATCATAATTTCATAATCTATGTGCCTGGTGTACTTGATAGCCATTCCGGTAGTCCCAATATCGTACTTATCGTCACGATATTTCATGGTCGTCCATTATTGTTGTAACGACTAGGAAAGTCTCATAGCCGACCACCATACTCTGTACATGCAAACAGGGGATCATCAAGAGCTTTGCCTTCACGGCATCTCATCAAGGATCTGATTTATCTCTACCAACAGCGCTCTCCTCACCTCTCAAAGCCCCATCTCCATCTTCTATACACTCCCCAACATCCGTTCCACCCACACCTCTTTCCCTCCACCGTTCAAGTAGCCTCTTTTCTTTCTCCCATAGTATCCTCGCCTCCTCAGTCTTGCCCTCTTTTACAAGCCCTCTGACCTTGTCGGGCGTGCCTAACACCCTCTCAGCAACAGCACTAGCTCTCCTCCTCTTTTCCGCTTTCTCTATTTCTTCTTTACTCAGTCCATTGCTTTCAGCGTCCTTTCTTAATACTTCAACACCCCGTCTAACACGCTCAACCAGCTCCTCCACACCCTCCACACCTTCGCCCTTTGCCCCTCCAATCCCCCCTTTCCCTCTCGTACTCGAACCCACGCTCCCAATCCCACCAACTTTTACTCCCAGCCCAACAGCCCCGGCACCTCCAGAGCCTCCAGAACCCCCATCACCGACCCTCACCCCTTCCCTCATTCTCCCTATCATTTCCGTCGCCACAATCAACTTACTGTAATTATCATAAACCAGCGCCTTCCTCTCCGCATCCAGAGCTCTCACATCCGCCAACACACCCCTATAAATCCCCAACACCTCGCCGAGACTCTTCTCCTCCAGCACCTTCTTCACGTATTCTTCTGCATTGAAACCCTCTTTATCCATCTCGCTTGCCTCGCCGTCTTCTCCTCCGTAGCCATAGCCATTGTCTTCGGGGAACGAATGGATAGAGGAGCTTGCGGGGGAAGAGGGCGCTTGCGATGTTGTTGATAAGGAGGAGGGTGCGGTGGGGTTCGACTTTTGGAGGTTGTAGTATTCGCGGAGGGCGGCGCGGTTCCGTTTTGGTTGGGCGGTTGGGCCGGTTGTGGATGATGCAGTGTTTGAGGGGTTTGAGGAGATGGGAGGACGAGAGGGCGAGGAGTCTGATCGGAGAGTGTCGAGACTGGGGCGCGAGGAGGAGGTGGGTGTTGAGATGAGGGGGATTCGGCGGCCCGAGAGGGAGGGTTCGCGGGGGCTGGCTATGGTTGACATTGTTGTGGTTTACTCAATGATTCGAGGCATTTAACGGAGGTTTATCGGTGTGGTTGTAGCATAGGCATTAAGCCTTAAGATTTTGTTGTGTTGGCTAAATCAAGCTTGAAAGGAAGTGGTTACAAAAGAAGATGAAGTGAGGTTGACCAGCTCCCCTGCAAACAAGGCTGAAGCGAGGCTACGACTTTAACATCTCGATTTCACCACCACGACACCACACCACACAACATCACACCAGTCCGCGATCAGAATGGCTCAGCGATCACCCTCTCTCAACGACCTAATCAACTCCCTAACATCCCTCTCCCTACCCACGCCCACAACCGCCTTCCTCCAACCAATCCTCACACCCCCCTCCTCAACCAACACCTTCCGCCAACCACCCCCTCTCGCAGCCCTAACAGCAACAGCCAAGCACCGACTCCTCTCCGCCTCAATCGTCCCCTCCCCAACCACCCCCTCAATCCTCATCCCCTCGACCCCCTCCCTCCCACTAACCATATCCGACGTCCGCGTCCAAGCATGCGTCTTCCCACACGATGTCTTCCTCCAAGTCATCGACATACTAGACCTAGGAAGAAGCAAATGGGAACAGATCGAGAGCCTAGAAGCAGAGCGGAAAGGCGAGACTACAAAAGGTCGAGAAGTAATCCGCGTTGTTCCAGCTGGTGAAGGAGACAACGAACCAAGCACTGCATCGACACAATTCCCTACTCAGAATCCACCCCAGCAACATCATCAAAGCGGCGACAAATCCTCGCGCGGTCCATTCAAGCTCTTACTTTCTGATTTTAAAGGTTCGCGGATTTGGGGACTTGAGCTTAGGAAGGTGGAGAAGATTGGACTGCCGCCGGGGATGGGGATTGGGTGTAAGGTGTTGGTGAGGAGGGGGGCGAGGGTTGCGAGGGGGTGCGTGTTGCTTGAGCCAGGGGTAGTGGTTGTGTTTGGGGGGAAGGCGGATGCTGAGGATAAGGCTTGGAGGGCTGGGAGGGAGGAGAGGTTGAGGAGGGAAGTTAAGGAGGAGGCTGAGGGGGTGAGGGAGTCGGAAGGGGAGAAGTGATGGTTTGGGGTGCGTTTATAGGACATTGGCATGGGCATGGGAGTGGGAAGGTAAAGGAATTTGTTATGGTTGGTGTTTGGGAGGGGTTTGGGAGCTGCTTTTATGATACCCATTTGGAGCGAGTTGCTTGAGGTCAAGCAACCATCTATATTGCCGAGCTATCTCTGGCACATGGCAGGTCACTCGAGACAGGTATCCATATTGACACGAGTGAAGACAATGACTTCGGATCAAGGGCCACGGACATGGCAGAGTGAAAGTTATATAGCCATCCGCAAGATCAGGGTCGTGGAAACTTCAATTGTACCCTGGAAAAAGGGAGAACCTCCTCATTATACTCAACCACGTAGAGCTCCTGACATCTCAAGATACGAAGATAAGTCCCATGCGACAACTTCGGGTAGAACACAAATGACGAGATTAAAAACAATATGAATAAGCGAAAGGAAGAGCTTATAAGACACAAGACAAGCTCAAGTAATAGTGGAATAGCATCTAGTCAGAGCCGTAAATGTATGTATCTTTCGTTTTCATGCCTTCATAATATCGAACTTTCAATCCTAGAGGATCGATCTTACTTTGCGTACGTGAGTGAGCCGAGAGCGCCAAGTCAAAGAAAAAGAGAGCCAACTAGCAGATACCTATTCCTCAACTCACATCATCTCATCTCATCTTTCCCTGCAACCGATTCTTATCGCGTCGTCCCATCGATTTGACAGTCCATCCGAACCATTGATTCAAGCCATTTTCATAATTTCGCTAATCCATCGATCCATCTTCCAATGCATTCATCCAGTCGGTCATATTGTTTCAACACAAAGTAACGAGTCCGGTCCCAATTTCCTGTACTCTAGCTTGCTTGCATTTCCGTCCTATCGGTCGATCCATACCTATGCAATTGCGAAAGAAAACGACGAAGAAGAAAATATGAGCACGAAAGTTCCACGCCGTCCTCTAGAACACAGTAGAAACAGAAGTCAGCAACGCTGATACACAGAGATGTTCATTTTGAAAAGTCTGCAATGCCAGTAACCTGCGTGCAGTTCCATCATTCAAGTGCCCGTGGTATCCGATCTTAGAAAAATTCGACAGAAAGACAATAGTGGTAGAGAGGAGCGCATGGCGATGTCATATGATGATACCATAGTTCGATCAGCCCAAGGCGAGCAGAGCAATGAATTTCGCATTTCGAGATCGAGTTGAGCATATGCCGGTGGGTTTCCAATGCGAGTATCTGTGCGAAATAGCGAGAACAAGCAGGTGGGCAAGCAGGCAAGTATGTTTTATGACAGGGTGAGCTAGTCGGAAACGGGGAAACGGAAACACGCAAGGGATGCGGCTGAAGAGCCTATCGCATGATCTCGTTGTAGATCAGCTCCTTCAACTGCTCCTTGCTCAGGTTATCCTTGTTTTTATCGAAGTCGAAGAATTCCTCTGGGATCGGGCTGGCTGTTGGTTCATCCTCTGGGTCGTGGTATGGCTCGAGGTATGGGTGTTGAAGAGCCTCGTCGACTGTGATACGCTTGACTGGATTGAATGCCAGAAGCTTCTCTAAGAGGTCGAGGGCCAGGTCTGAAGTCTTTGGGAACATCTGCTTGAACGGGACCTTCTTCTTGAAAGGGAGAGAGCGGATGTACTCGCGCGCACGACGGGACTTGATGCCATAGTAGTCCTCCATGGTTGGTGTACCAAGAACATCGAGAATGAGGGTGAGTTGGTGATGGTCTAGGCAAGGTTAGCACACATACAACTTTTAAAGCAAGAAGACCACATACAATCCTTTCCAGGGAACAGAGGCTTGCCGCTCAACATCTCAGCCAATATACATCCAACGGACCACACATCAATAGCTTTGGTATACTCCTTGAACGTCAACATAATTTCTGGCGCACGGTACCAACGAGTAGCCACATATTCGGTCATGAAACCAGAGTTGTCTTCTTGGGAAGCAGCAGAACGAGCCAGACCAAAATCGCAGACCTTCAGATCGCAATTGGCGTTCAGCAATAAGTTGGAGGGCTTCAGATCTCTGTGTAGAACATTGGCGGAGTGCATGGCCTTGAGTGCTCGCAGGGTTTGGTAGATGAAGTATTGGCAGTGGTCATCGGAGAGGTCTTGTGTACGAATAACGCGGTGCATGTCAGTCTCCATCAGCTCCTGCAGAACTTGTCAGAAAAGTTCCAATAAATTGCTTCCCACAAGCTTGAAATGCAACCTACCTGGATAAGATAGACTTCGGTGAATGTCTCATAGCTCCGGGGCTTCTGGATATCGAGTATTGAGATGATATTTTCATGGTTGAAGTACCTCAACAGCTTCATCTCACGGAGTGTTCGCAGACAGAACATAGAGTGGTCGAATGGCGTAATCTTTTTGATCGCAACCTTCTGCCCTGAAGGCTTGTGGAGTGCCGAGCTAGGAAAGACCCTGTCAGCATAGTCCAAAAATATCCCGCAGCACGGAATTGCAGAGATACAACGTAGCAATCCGTCTTCACCAACGGGCAGTGAACTTTCAACCGCGTGGTAATCGCGACCGCGCCTCGTTCTGGTCGAGGGCAAAGGTGAAAGGACAGCAATAGCGGGGTAATTCAACATACCAAACAACACCATAAGCACCCTCACCGACTACATCTTGAATATCATATTGCTCAGAAACATTGAAGCTGATCTTGCGCGATCCCGTCGAGGGATTTGGCGCACGGGATGTCATCTTGTTGGCGGAAAGCTATTCGAGCAAGCAATGTTGGTCTTGACTGCGACCCGTTTGCACGATTGCAGACGAAGGGAATGTGATTTTTGGGAACGGTTGGGCGCTGGAAGCGTTGTATTTACTCGCAGAAGCTGAGAAGAGATTGAGAGGCTCCTTTGTTGGTCGTCGGTGGGCGGCCTTGTGTTGGTCAAAGGAGACTGATAGATGGGAGACTCGGCGTGTTGACTTTTGAATCAATACCTGAGATATATCCGCTTAATTTGTGCCTGACCAGCTCTTCACTTTTCCTTTAGATCTGCTGATTCACTGACTCAATCAGCACGATAATTTTAATTATCTCCTGATTTTTGTCTGGACTTGCAAGTGCCTGACAAATGTAATTTCTTTGGGGTATGATCGTGCTTGCCGTTCGGGTACGTACAGTACTTTACTACTTCAACTTTCGGCTGCTCTGGCTGATGATAATCGGATCTGCGCTCGGCCCTGCCAGGAAGTATGCAAATGTCGCAGCTTTTCCAAATCAGCTCTGGGTGTTCGAGAGGTGTTTTCGAGTTCGCCAAGGTTTCTTTGAGGCACTTCTAGAACGTCAATGGAAATCAGCAAGTGTTCCTCTCTTTGTTGCGTCGCCTGCGAACTCCAGTCGCTTTGTCCCGTTCTTTCTGACACCAACAACAGGCTGGTCTTCCAGAAGGTCTCGGTATAATCGCCTCTGCAGACTCTATGTACAGCAGATCTCGGAATAGTTCGCTCCTGCTACGTTCGAAGGGTGGCATTCGTACCTGTAATCTCCAACTCTGTGCTGTTCCAGCCTGACGTTGAGCTGGTGCCCCGCTACAAGGGTTGCCCAAAAGCTGTTCGTTGCGGTGTGAGAGGGCGAGAATTGAATCAATGCCGACTGCAAGTCGAACACAAGTGGCAGATGGGTATCAGGAAATGATAGATGGTCAGATACCAACGGGGAGGCAAGTCGTCGGATGGGAGGTTGTGGTTGAAGGTGGGCAGGTTTGGGAAGGTTGGAGATGAGGTTGCAGGAACAGCTCTGCGCACAGAGGTCGGAGGTCACGATGTTGCGTTACTCTGAACGGTCTCGTCTGTCTGGCTGACTGGTCGGCTCCTTCTGCTGGTCCAGTCTGCTGCTTTGCTTTGCGGTGGAAAGTGGATGGAGGAGGTCTTGGTCGGACTGTAACTCTGAGTCGCTGGTTGGGGTCTAGTCAGCGTCGTGGGTGGGCATAGACATTGACATGGTTATGGACATGGACATGGACAAGGGGCGGGGCATGGACTTCGAGGGGACTGAGGGACTCGCTGAGGTGCTTCTGGTGGAGGGTGGAGGGGTCGTTGCGGGCCTGCCCTTCCTTCCCTTTCCCTTTGGTGTGCTTTGCTCGTCTCTGCTGTGCTCTTCTCCTCCAGTCCCCTGCCCTCTCCTTCACTCCCTGCTCCTCGTCTCGTCCTTTTGCTCTGCTCGAGGGTAGGCAACGCACTCTCACTGGCTGGACATCTGCTTGGGGGCTGAATGGCTTGACAACGGTGCCGAATCAGCGTATCATGGCGCGGAAAGAGACAGGAGGGGCGAGCACCGTTAGCGAGAGGGGTCCCGCTGGCCAGTTTGTTTGGTGTTCTCTAAGCGCCGGCTGCTCAATCACACCAGTCCAGAACCAACCTCTAACCCACCACCAGGCCTTCCGGAATAGCCTTTGCCACCCAAGGCGCCTGTTTCACGGGTGCAGCCATCGACAGCGTCGTTTCATGACTGGACGCTGTGATTGTGATGGCGATGGCGACGGCAGTGATGTGACCGGACTGGACGGTTCTGTAGTTGGGAAACTCCATCACTTTAAGAGACTAACCAATTAGTATTGAGTACCTGAGTACATGTGCCTATCAAAATTTTGAATGAAATGTATTTTTGTATTATCTACTATCCAGATCATGCAGACTATCTTTGTTACATTCCTGACAACTATCGAACTAACCACTTACAACCAGCCATCCTTAGAAAACACCACGAAGCCAGGCCAGGCTATTCAAACCATCCAAAGGAAGAACAAGCTCAAGCTCAGATCAACTTGATCACCATCCCAAATGAAAGATCTTCATCCCGTCCCTCCCAACCCTTCCCATTGTCTTTGCTCCGAGAAATCCGCACCCTCTCTCACGAGCTATATAACAACCTTATATACCCCCCCCTCCCCCTGCCAGCATATCCACAGTGCCTTCTCACCCCGTCACCCTCTCTCAACCACTCAACCCCTGTCCCACCAAATCCTACCAGGATCCTCCTTCGGATGAAATACCATCGTCAAACACCTCCCAAACGATGGCTTCAGTTCAGGGACCAAAACTCTAGATTCTGGACCGGCCCAGTCCCGTTGATCAGAGTGATGTGATTGATGTGATATGATGCCTGTGATGTGATCGAGAGCTTAGAGTACACTGCAAAAAAGTACGCCGTTCGAATCCGAATCCGATCGAGTTCCCTGTGGTTCGCTACTTTTTCGTCTGATCACATACATATGAGCACATACATACCTTGCATGACTCCGGATGCTGGTCTCTGATCGATCCGTTCCGGTTCTTAGGATTCCGACGTCGGGACTTGGACGAGACTCGAGATTCGAGGACTCGATTATCTGAGTCGTTAGCTTTTTATGGCTTATGGGAATGTTCTCATTCATCTCTAAGGCGCTTTCTGCTGACCAATGTTCCACTGCCGTCAATCGCGGGGTCAAGTAAAATAATCGATCGCTCGATGAACGAAAGTAAGGTTGAGGCGTTGTTGGTGCCGGAAGTCAAAATTGATTGAATTTTCGATAAGCGATAGACTGAGACGGCCATGCAATTCTGGAGAATTTTGCTTATGGGGAAACATGCATCCATGAATCGCTTCACTAAGTAAGATGTTTTTTGCTTTCTTTCTATAGTGCTACAATAACTTCCCCATCTTTCATCGTCAACCACCTGACCAAGTCCGCTTCGCCTCGCCTCGCCTCGCTTCACTGGACAAATAATCATTGAACGACCTGTCAATCAATCGCGTCAGCTTAAGGCCATGACTCCAACAATCGAATTTTCAGCCGCGTAAGGGATCAGGTGATCTAGCCTACCTTCTCTCTCAAGGTCCCCATCCATTGCTGGAAGCTCATTCCCTGGTCCGCCCGATCTTCCACCAACAACGTCTGTGCCCATAACTTCAAGCTTGGGTCGCCATCCTCGCGGATAACGTAGAGATGCGGCACAACGATGCTGCCAACACCTCGAGATCTATAGTCCCGGCTCTTCATGATGACGGCCCGGACACGTTCGTTGAAGTCATTGTCGAGTTCCGGAAGAGTGCTCTTCCCGACCTTCAGTTTCGTCCGGTCACCAACGTCGAAAACATCGGCCAGGAGTTGCGGTACTGCGTCCCGACCCACCCAGAGGAATTGGGTTTGCCCATCGTCGATCAGGTAAAGGCCATAAGGCGCCAAGCGTTCCGAGGAAAGGTTAAGAGGTGGGGGGAGAACGATCTGCGAAGTTTCGGGATCCGGAACTCCAGCGTTGTCAGGCATATCGTGTAATGAGTAAAGTCGAGGATAGATGTACTGCATGAGCAGAGGGAGGGGCAAAGTCGATAATTGGCACAAAGCCGCGGATCGAAGATCAGATGGTATTTGAGCAGATTTCCGCAGACCAACATTCTTGATAAGACCAAGGAACAGGACGGGTAACCCGCGAAGATTGGCAGGGAATTGGAGTCCGCCGCCGCCAGAGTTGCCTCCTGCGAGCTCTTTCTTGAATGTCTGCAGAAGCTCCACAAGCTTGGATTGAAGCGCTTCACGTGCTGGTTCAAGACCGCTGCTCAATGCTCGCTCAACAGCCTTGTGGCTGAAGAATGTGGTGATGGCACACTGATCAGCTGACGCATATACATCCGCAAGGTTGGTGGTTGTAGGTAAAGAGAGGGTCATGACTCTGATTCGCCGTTCTCCATTGCTTGTGGTATGAAGCACAGCTGTTTGCATGCAAACAAAGTTCTTCGTCAAGCTCTCGTCGATAGCAACCTCAACGACATAGCTCTGGTCGCGGGGGAAGGCAGGGAAGGCACAGAGATCCGAACTGCGGTTGAAAAAGTTGCCATAGAAGGTGCTCATACGAAGGCCAGTCGTAGCACGGACACGTAGCACAGCTTCAAGTCCGATTTCTGCTGACAAGTAGTCGCTGAATTCCGTAGCGAATTTGATAGCATCCTCGCTTCTTCCGGCGTTCCACCCAGGGTAGAAATATGTCTGGCCACCGGTGTACCTTGGAAGGTTGCTCAGAGACGCTACGTCTTGGTATTGAGATGAGAAGAGGAACATATCGATCGAGACCTGGTTCTTCGAGCACTCAACAGCAAAACTCTTGTAGAAGCTGTTACCAGTTTGTAGCAGAGCGCTTTCCTTTGAAGTCCCAAGCAGTTTCTTGTCTTCACGCATCTCGAGCTTGCCGTATCCAACATTGGGGAGAGACGCTGTGATAACAACAATCTTACCACCAAGCGGCGAAATGAGCTTGTGGCCGGCTCTCAAAGCAGATCCCATACAAGATCCGCTGTTCTGATTGGATTGGAACATCGCCGGGAGAGTGGTGAGGAACTTCTCGACGCTCAGTCGACTCTCTGAAAGAGGAACCAGTAATTCTTGAGGAATTGGCAGGAAAGGCTCGTCAAGATCGCTGACAACAAGCATTTGAGTCTCTCCATTCTCGTCTGAATCCTTCGGAACGGCGAAGTAGTGGAGGCTGGAATCGACAGCCATGAACCCGACCCGAGTCCGCCTATCGGCATTTGGTAGTCTGTTAAGGGAATCCAGGATTGTTCTTGCGCTGGTAGCTAAGAGTCCACAAGAAACCGAAGCATAGCTGACGTCGAACAAGAAGAGGTAAACAAGTGGTTGTGGGGGTCGAACCATGTATTCTTGTGGTGCAACAAACTCCACCACAGCATGGTTCAACTCCGGTCTTTGCCATCGGTCAACACTCTTTTGCGCCGCAGCATCCCAATCAAATGCCTGAGGAACATCGTTTGTAAGGTTGCACATGTTACATCTCCATCTGTGTCCGTGGTCGAGGAATGTGACGTATGGATTTATGTATGATCGACATCTTCGGCAACGAGAGATTACTTGGTCTTGGACAATGGGCACAGGATCATCGACATCGTGGAGAGAGGTATATGGCTGGATAACCAGAGCGAATGGAAGTTTCGATTTCTTGAGGAGTGAGTGTGTTGTGGGGACCGCATTAAGTGTTGATCGGACGTATTTAGGAGGACAGTTTGCATCTGGTGAAGGGGTGACACTCGACTACATCATATTAGCACAACACTTGATAAGATCCTGAGCAACGCACATTGGGAGGCAATATTATCGGTGGAGGCGGCAGATCCAATTCTGCGACATTGAAAGGTTGGTTGAGCAGGTCCGTAGGATACAATTGGTTCAAGACTGCTGGTCGGGCAGCTCCTGCTGGTGGTTGAGGCTGTCCTGGCTGAGCTCCTGGGAGAGGTGGTTGTCCACCCATTCCCATCTGTCCCATACCCTGAGTGATTCCAGCTATTCCTGGAGCTTGAGGTGCGCCAGGTCCTGGATATCCAGCGGCAGGGTTCTGATATCCTACACCGCCGCCATATGGTGCGGGGGAAGCATAACCAGGACCAGCTGCCGCGGGATCAGGTCCTCCAACTGGAGCTCCATACTGTTGGGCACCATATGGTGCAACCTCTGGCTGAGCTTGATATCCACCATATGCTGGCCCTGGGGGTGGTTGAAAAGCAGGTCCGCCGCCCTGAGTCTGACCTCCTAATGCCGAGTTCGCTCCAGCGCCAAAATCATATGCTTGCGCCGCATATCCTCTCTTTTTCTTCTTGCCTCCATCATGCTCAACGTGTCCGGCAGGCGGAGGAGGGGATGTAGCTGGCGCACCGAAGCCAGGTTGAGATGGGCTTTGTTCGGCGTATGGATCTTGAGGAGGATAGCCCTGAGGGTACCCGTCTTGCGCCATGCTTGCTTAAAGCTGGACTCGAGGCGGATGTTTGGTCTTTAGCTGCAGTGGTGTGATGCGCACAATGCTGCCTAGTATTTGCTGTCCAAAATTGATAATGGGCTGAGAAGAAGAAAGGTCGGGTTGTATATCGTGTCGTATCACTCCGCCTCGCCCAAGCTTAAATAAACGGTGTCTTAATGTCTAGTCCAAGGAACACGTTGCGGGATCTCCAGGCAGACAATTGCTTGAGTGACAGCCTTAGCTATCTCTTGGAATTTCCAGAGTTTCGAGCTGTAGGTTCATGACACGAAGAGCGGCCAGGTGTGGACGTATGTGGGTGGTGAGCAGTGAAGGTGGTGGAGGGAAGTTGATCCTGGTCTTGTCTGCCCTCCGTTTCCAAGATCCCCACGTTGGCTGGCTGGAAATCTGGCTGCTGCGACTCGCTTCAGTCACGTGGTCCGGGTAATGGCCGGCCCGTGGCTGAACATGTTCAGCCGCAGTGGCTCCGCCCGCATTCACATGGGATGACTGAGAGTGAAGGGACGTCTCGAAATCTTTGTGAAACTCAACCTCCACATTTACGAGATCCACTCCAAAATCAACCGCCTGTCTTTTCAGTGAAAGGTATATCATCAATAGACATATTACAACCTCGGCTCTTTTCGCACATTCGCTATCGCAAACATGGCTTGGGGACGCTCTTCAGTTCCAAAACCCCCTCCCCCTCCAAAGTCAGCTTTGAGGTATACTTCCTGCCTTTTGCCAAGCTCAGTATACATTGCTGATATACTCCACAGCAAACTTCTCCCTCTGTTAATTCTACTCATCGTCCTCGGCGGCTTTGCTTTCGTCGGATACCATGTCTACCTTATAGTCTGCAACGTGCAGAAGACCACAAACGAGAAGATGGAGAAGAAGAACGTAGTTTTCACCAAAGACGGCATGAAGGTCGGAGTGAAGGAGCTTCGCAATGAGAACTACGTGGATAAAACACAAAGCTTCATGGTGAAGGCGTGGAATTTGAGCACATGGCCCGAGTACAAGAGCAAGTTATGGAATAAGGATGCGCAAATCAATCAGGTCGAATCGAGGAAGCCGTAAGTTATTGCCAGTCAATATGGGCCCCTAAATCATATATATCGCCAAAGTCTACAAATTTTCTGCATGATCTAACCAACATTCTGGTTGATAGATTTTCTCGTCACTCCTCAGCCACATCAACAAAATAACTACTCTAGCTCGCCATAGCTTTACCTGTCCATCACAACCGGCCGCTCCATATCTTCCATACACCCGGCGCATCTCTGTTTGAGTCCATTTGTTATGTGATCGGCGCATCAATCGGTTGTCAGTGTCTTTTATACATCTGGGCTTGGGTTGGGCAGGTCTTTTCTGGTTTTACGGCTCAGGGACTCTTCGGCAGATATCTACTGCTTTATGATTGCGGTTATGGACAAAGGGGTAATCATGGATTTCCTCGTGGTATAAAGGTGCACAGAAGGGCGTGGGTGATTTCTGGTTGCTCAGCCTGTAAGATTTCCGGCGTGGAAATCATATTGTTCCTCGGCGGGAACAAATGAGTGAAGAGTCTTCAATCACTCCACCATAGCCTGGCCCTTTCGTTGAGATAATGTTTTGGGAGGGTACTCATAGGACTAGCTACGTATGCAGTGATGTTCTCGGCTTCTGTATCTCAAATTCTCTTGCCGCGGATCACCCAAACTCAATCTTGCCATCCACTTAATGACAAAACTCCCCGAGGCTTTAGATCCCATGAATAAACTTAACAGAAGCACTGGCTAGCTTCCTTTCTTCCCTTTCGTCTGTGACAGGATCTGGCCCAGTACTTACGCAACCATTCCACAGGCCTGGAATCACCCCTAAAGACCTTGAAGACCTGATCGAGGTAATGTATTAAATGCCGTTACTACATCTTCTCTCGGCTATCCATACACTCAGCACGGACGTTCTGACGCAAAAAGTCAACAATCATCTTCTCATGTTCTTCCGAGCTCGGCACATCATGACCACCATCATGTCTCAAGACCGTAGGATTTCTACAGATCTCCAATAGTGTCTGGCTTCGCTCAGGTGTAACAGCAGTATCTCTTTCCCCAATTATATGCAGTGTTGCGACATCAATCCCGAATGCATATGCGCTGTCATACTGCGGAAATCTCGCTTTAAAGCCAGAGATGAAAATACCCGCACTCGGCACACCCTGGTTGGTAGGGAGGCGATTCCGTAGAGAATTGTCCTTCTGTGAAAGCAAAGCCATCAACATTCCCGCAAAACATGCTCCTTGGCTGAATCCCCAAATCGCGTGTACAGGACCTGTCTTCTGAAGGAGGTCTCCGAGGTAGTCGAGGCTCTGCTCAACACCTTTGAAGCGACCGGGCTTGTTCTTTGCAGGGTTGGGATCTTTGGCAAACCACCAGGCTCGGTGTCCTGATGTTGAGTTTTGTGCGACGTACTCGCTCCATGATCTCATCGTGGGGCTTTCAAGCTTCATCTTGTCCGTGATCTCGACTTCATGTGGGCCATCTGGGAAGAGAAACTCGAAGTCGGCTGATAACGTCTTTGTGATGCCCCGTATCTGGTGGGCATGAACACTGCCATTGGATGTGAAGCCATGCAAGCAGAGGATGCGTAATTTGCTCATGGCTTCCCAGAAACTTTTGCACCTTGTGCCGCAGCCAGGAGATGTTTGACACCAATTGTTGAAGTTCACCGTTTACCTAAACTTTTCGTTAAGCGGGTGTTGATTATCAATTAGACGCAGCAAATAGAACGACTCAAGATCCGACGACGATGTCGCATGCGATGTCATTGAGCTCGGCCGCTTCAGTTGGATGCGTCAGCATGCTAGTTTGTTAGAAAGCTTGGCACTATCCGACTGCTAGATGCTTATGTAACTCGGTGAAGCGTTCCAATAATCAGAAAACCTTCTTCAATGTTGAATCCCCTTGTATATTAGTTAAGTATACGCTCAAAGTTTAGTCCTTTCAGTTCTAGTGTACTCGCCTGTTTCAACTCAATTTGGAAGACCGCCCTAGTTACGAGACTCAGCTGCAACTTTTCTGACCACCCCGTCCTCGCTAAGTGATCACAACAAAACAGCCATGTCGCTTCCAATTCACTTCCCACTCAAAATGGCAGACGGAAAGTCGATCAAATTTCCATCCGGTGGACTTAGTACTTTTGGTGCTTCTATTGCAGGTATGCATAATCTTGCTTTTATCTTAATGTCAAATCTCACAGCATTCAGACGGCATAGGATGGTGCAAAGAAGCAACACTTGCAGCTCTCAAAGCAGGCTATCGTCATCTCGACTGCTTTTGGGCATGCGACGTCGATTTGGACATCGACAAGCTATCCGAGAATCCGGAATCCCACGGTCCGAAATTTTCATAACCACGAAATTCTGCCTGATCATATGTTAGGATACAAAGAAATTACTAGGTATGTTGCAGCAGGTATACTTACAGCGAGTACAGCTCAGAAGACCTTCCCATAATTGTAGTATGTAGTATATGCGTTCAAGCTCTCTCTCAGCTTTCTCATGTCATCTCACCCCGACGTTTCCCAATGGCGCCTCCTACCTAACCTCCCAGCTCCGAACCTCTCCACTACGGCCGTCATTTCCCCTACAATTCTCTTGCAATGCCCGAGGACTTCGACAAAGCTTTGGCGCAGCGCAAGTGGGTAATCGAACGTAGGATCATTGCTTTCGTCATTCAAAATCTCTATCAGCATTGATGGTGACGAGAGTTCCTGGTCTAGAGATCCCATCTTCCCCCTAGCCTCGCGTACCCCAACTGCGAAAGTCCTGATCTTCAAAACCAAGGGTCCTATGGTGCCTAGAATTCCTACACAGGCGGCGGTAATAGAAAGAGGTTCCATGCTGTAGGAAATGCTGGACCTGAGTAACAGAACTGTTCAAGAGATGGTCCGTGGTGGATGGATCGTGGGGTATTGTAAAAACGGCAGGCTGAGAAGTGCGCTTACGCGCCCATTACAAGCCACAGCACCTAATTCTGCCTTGACTAACGATTGGCCTGTCAATAATTTTCATGCATGACGTCCAAGCCAGTGTGACCAAATCCAGCAAGCCAGAAAATGAAAATGGCCTCGCTGACCTAGAGAGCCTAGGTGAGCTTCAGAACCAACCGCATGACCAGTTGCTAGATCTCCAAGCGAATCTCAATATCTGCAGCAGAAGTGGGTTGGAAGGAACGCATGACTGGGTAGATCTATTTCCATCCATTTGTATATATAAGCAAAGCGAAGCCTCATCTCCTAACTCCAAGTATCGAACGGGTATCGTACAAAAAGAAAACAATATTCGCCTAACTCCACCATCCACCAGCAGGACCAGAGCTACAGTACGCCCTGGGTTCTTCAAAGAAATTTGCCTTGCCTGACGGAATCCAAGCATTCCCGAACCCACCCAAAATTGAACTACACTCCATCAAACGATATCCTCTTGAGGTTCCAGATGTGACGTGAGCTCGCAGGTCTCGCTGCAGCCGTAACCATCGGTCTTGGGCAAATCCATTACTCAGCGATCACGAAATCTTACAGATACCTTTTCCTGCTCGTATGCATCAAGCTTCCCAGCATAGAGATTCTGCATGTCTATGAAGCGATTATCAAACAATTCGCGATCGGCAACAGTGCTGAATGTCAACTTCACCCAACTGAGTTTCTGTTCAACCTGTGGCCCAGCTGGTCCGGCTTGATCATGGTATGCTCCTAGAAGGGCGAGATTTACTCTCTCGGAGTCTGCATAGTTTTGCACTGTCAAAGGTTTGCATCCAAACAGTCTGTTTACCCCGCATATGACAGAGTGCTTGCATGTTGTGTCCTTGTCTCTGCTTCGGCAACCACAATTCGCCGTTTGTAGTGTCGCTGATCTTCTTCCAACTATTGTTATGAGGTTAGCTTTGTGGAAAAGAAAAGAAGAAGAAGAAGAGAAGACCGAGAGGCGGATAACCATACTGGGGATGCGAATCAAGGACATGTGCTGCTGCGAATTAGGCTGCCTTGGTAAATTCTGCGCAGCCGGGCGCAGAAACAACACCATAACCGGCTCCTTTGGCGGTTCAAACACTTTAGCATCCAATGCTGTCGAACCGCCGTTCTCTCCTCTTGTGAGTGAAGTTATTGTCGCGGGCTTAGTCATTGACGACTGAAAGCTAGATGTTGAAGGGGCTGAGGAGTACAGGCTACTTTGGGCGGCTGCAAGCGACGAATACGACGTGGGATCAGATGCTGTCGAGCCTCTCTTCTCGCTGCTCAGTGGGCTTCTCGGTGGACTACCCGGGGTTACGGGAGTGGATTCTGTCTGGACTTTGTAGTAGAACCAGAATTGAACCCTTGCAATCCAATGTGTCGGATCGTCCGCTCTAATTGTCGTACGAATGTCAAGTCTGGATGGCTCAGCATTTACGTGAGATGTAATTAGCAGAGTACTCACAGATCTTGGACTGGCCGATACCCAGTGAGAGCCTCTTGGAACTGGTATAAATCTAGTACAGAGCATCCATCAGAAATTCGATTTTGGTATTGAAGCTTCCCAAAGAAGTCCCTAATACATAAAAAACTGGAGAGCAACATACCGCGTGAAGATCTAAAGCTAATATGGTCACCGGGCCCGTGGTGGCCAAACGTGTACACGCCCACGTCGAGGGATGGAATTCCAGGACTCTGGTCAGAATATGGATCTGCGTATATTGGATTAAGACTGACGTCTCTCAGATTTATGTTTTTCCTGTCGATTATCAGTATACCTGAGCTCAAGGTGGCAAGGCTACCTCACGAGTGTGAATCGGTAGATTGATCCCTGCCGGATGTCTCTTTTGTCACCATCTCAAGTATAGAGCTTCCATGTCGCAGTAGAAGGAGTTCTTTGTTGTGTGATAAAGTCTGGTGATGTAATGGGGCGCGCAGAATGATCTTGAGAGAGTCCACTGATGCTTGGTCAAAGCGGTCTGGCGGCCGAACCACTTTCGGCCATATCAAGAAGGCGTCATCCCCTAGTGGCCTCAGAGCCTCTTCATCTGGTTCATCACGTATCTTACGTGGATTTCCAGGTGCGGATTCGGCAAAAATGCTGAAAATATCTAGGCATTTGTCTGCAAGCCCCTCCACAAAGCATCTGAGGAGCCGATTTCCCGATCCACAAGCAGCAAGGTATTCGGGGGATGATTGAACACACTGAATGATCCATATTGTTTTCATTAGCTGTAAGTACTGCTCTGGGGACTGGCTTGGAGGTAATAGCAAGAATCCCGAGTAGTTTGACGCGATAGAGTCATTTTCATGATGAGTAAGAAAAGCGTCAATGCCATCTGACATTGGAAAATCATCACCCGACATTAGGTTGGGTCTGGCAAGTCGAGAAGCTTCTTCGAACCTGCGCCGCAAGAAATATGGAATGTCAATATCCTCACACCGCACTTTCTCATTGGGTGCAGGGCGGTTCGTCTCTCCGAAAACGCGGGCTTCGAATTCATTGATCCTTGATATTATTCGATACTCCGAGTCCTGTATCTGGTCCCGGATGTCCACAAGCAGCTTTCTGAATCATTCGTCAGAACATGTTAAGTTTCTTGTTTTATCAACTTACAGCTCCAGAGGTTTTAGAAGCGCGAGGATTTTGATGTTGTGAAATTTGATTCTTTCATGCAACTGGGTCACATCTGCCTCAATGGCAACATTCCAATATATGTTGGAAATCCTCCCACGATCCTCTGCAAAAGCACTGCGTCTGTTCAATAAGCGCTGACACTGACCTATCGTCCGAAATGGCTCGTCAAGGATTGAATTCAAGGACGAGGTGTCGCGAAACGGTGAACTATCTGGAATCGACCCTGGTCGAGCTCTTTGCTCCACTCGTTGGAAAATTCCTTCCAACTGTAGCAGATTCTGATGCAAAAGATACACGTCCTGGCCAAATTCGTTGTATTGAGCAGCTAGCAATTACTTTTAGCCAGATCGGATACCTAGATAAAGTCATCTGGAGGAGACCTACAAGCGTTCCTAGCATCGCTCCAGCCATAATGCCATAATTGTAAGGCAAGCCTTGCGCACACGGCGATATCACCAAGACCCGTAAAACTCATCATTCACATTTGGCTGTGGTTGCTCAATAGAGGAACGATGATGAGGAGGATCAGTAGCAGGAAAGTTATCAAACAAGCTATTCTGGCTTTTGATCTTCAGGCAGCAAGAGCTGTTGGCTTGTAAGATGGAAATTTAGAAAGTTGTCGCTGATCTTGTATGGGCTCGCTACAAGACTTTGATTCACATACCCAACAAGCTCCATATGAGCAGTATCAGGACTCAGGAGTCGGGCCAGGCTGAGAGGCTTCGTAACTTCGTCCAAATCTAGTCATCGATTGGTGTGGGTGTGGAATTTGGTACCAGCTTTGCGATGATGATAAGCCACCGCCACCAAGCCTTCATGCAGCCTCGCTGTGACAATCACGTTCAGAGCGAAGTGATTATGAGACAGCCTCATCAGTCACTTGAGCGATTTTACTGTGCGTCAGCCACCTAATATAACAACTGTCTTGTGTACCAGCTTGTGAACACTGAACAGACGATACCAACAGTGGGTGCACGAATTCTGTGCGGATTAGTCAGCCCCACCAAAAGACTAAATCGCGTCTCCCCCTTATTTTTGACAACACAACAACCCTTCGTGATTATGGCACCACCAACGCGATTAAATCC